>Ga0316205_10000012_pt1 | contig 515361 bp, 506 predicted proteins | sample 3monthpyrite_MG_FD_204941 | JGI IMG/M metagenome (GOLD analysis project Ga0316205, IMG submission 204941) | Microbial mat bacterial communities from mineral coupon in-situ incubated in ocean water Damariscotta River, Maine, United States -... | ecosystem: Environmental > Aquatic > Marine >...
ATACGCCTGAAATTCACCAAAATACTTGGTGATCGCCGCTGTCAACGTCGTCTTGCCATGATCAACGTGACCAATCGTTCCAATGTTTACGTGCGGTTTATTACGTTCAAACTTTGCCTTTGCCATGGCCTTTGCGCCTTATCCTTGAGGGGCCAGTCAGGCCCGATTCAACATCGGGCGCTCGTTACTGGCAAAGCAAACGAAAATCAAGAGTCAGTTAACCGCTGGCAGCGTTTCAGAAACAATTTCCCCATCCAAGGCCGGGTCTTCAAGCGCCTCGGCAGTTGGCAAACCAAACCATTGCGGGTTTTCAAGCAACCATTCCTGAATTTTTTCGGCGGCATTGTCCGATAACCGGACCATTTGTTTTTTCTTATTCTGGGTCAGACCGGAACTGATGAGTGTTTCGCTGGACACCCCCTCGAACACGGTGATTTGTTTGGGCTCGGGGTTCAGTTTTTCCTGTTTTTCATCATCCCAGGCCGTCACTAACAGCACCAACACAGATTTGGGCTTGAACACCAGGGGCACACCCGGAAGGGCCAGCGCGTAAGCCTCGATCTTGACACCCAGATGGTACAAACGTTCGCCGTCGTAGCGGTCAAACCGACGCGCAATCCCTGCGGTCAGTTCATTTTTCCATTCTTCATCGCTTGCTTTGCGTGAAAATGGCCCGATCGTCGGTTCATTGGCGACAACGATGTTATGCCCCAAAGAAAAATCACCCATAGCGACGGTCGGCGCATCCACGTCCGCAGGTAAAGAGCATGCGGCCAACGCCACCAGACCAAATGTACCTAGCAGACGCAAAGCCGTGTTAACTTTCGAACCCATAGTGCCCCCGTTTTGCTGTTGTACCAGAAATAGCCCAGCGCCGCGGCGCTGGCAATCGGTGTCGTCGAACGGCGCGGTATATTGCCCGCCTGGCCGCCAGTATCCTAGGTAAACTTGTTGTCTCTGGGAAATCCGCGTGGTGCCATGCGACCGGCGCTGGCGCGCTTGCCAATCCATTCCGACAGATCTGTTTCGGTGCGGGTTCGCCCGGCCGGGTCATGCCAGCTTAACCCGTCAGCCATCACAAAAGTTGTGGCATCGCGCAGCCCGCCGTCTTTGTATTTTTGCAGGCGTACACCCTTGCCACGCCCCATTTCCGGCAACTCATCCAATGCAAACAATAACACTTTGCGATTTTCACCGACACAGGCCACGTGATCGCCGGCAACGCGACGACAGACCTGGGCACGCGCCTTGTCGCGCACATTCAGGACCTGCTTGCCAGTGCGGGTCTGGGCCAGAACGTCGGCTTCGGGCACCACAAAACCATCACCCGCGGAAGACGCTACCAGCAGCTTTTGTCCCTGTTCGTGAATGAACAGCGCGACGATTTCCGCCTCATTCGGCAAATCCACCATCAGGCGCACCGGCTCGCCCATCCCGCGTCCGCCGGGCAAATTCATCGTTGGCAACGTGTAAAACCGCCCGTTTGAACCGAACAAGAGAACCTTATCAGTGGTTTCCGCATGAAAAACGAAACGGCTTTCGTCGCCGTCCTTGAACTTGAGCTCTTGCCCCAGGTCGATATGCCCCTTCATGGCGCGTATCCAGCCCATTTTCGAACAGACGACTGTTATGGGTTCGCGATCTATCATCGCCTCGATCGGTACATCCTCGGCCTCGGTCGCCTCAGCGAACTGGGTACGACGGGCGCCGCCAGCATAATCTTTGCCAAAGGCCTTGCGTGTTTCACGCAATTGTTCGCTGATCTTGATCCATTGCAGATGTTCATTTTCAAGCAGGTCTTCCAGTTCTGCCCGTTCCAGCATCAACGCATCACGTTCGCGCAGCAGTTCCAGTTCTTCAAGACGCCGCAGGGACCGTAACCGCATATTCAGGATAGCTTCGGCCTGAATTTCGGTCAGCGTCGGCTCTGCGTCTGCCAAAATTTCGCGCCCCGCCAATGGCGAAACGTAGTCCTTTTCGGAGGTCGCCCGTATGTGGGTCACAGACCAATCTTCGTGCATCAACGCGAGTTTTGGGTCATCGTCGTATCGAATAATATCGATCACCCGATCCAAATTCAGAAAGGCGATGATGAAACCTTCCAGAACCTCTAGCCGGTGATCGATTTTTTCAAGACGATGCTGCGAACGGCGCAGTAACACATCGCGACGGTGGTCCAGAAACGCGCGCAAGATTTCTTTCAGGCTGCACACTTTTGGCGTCAGGCCATCAATCAGAACGTTCATGTTCAGGCTAAAGCGCACCTCCAGATCGGAACTGCGATACATCATGCCCATCAGGACTTCGGGATCGACATTTTTCGAACGCGGCTCAAGCACCAGGCGGATATCTTCTGCGGATTCATCACGTACATCCGCCAGAATGGGAATCCGTTTCGCCTGAATGGATTCCGCTATTTTCTCGATCAGTTTGGACTTTTGCACCTGATAGGGAATTTCGGTGACAACGATTTGCCATTGGCCGCGCCCCAAATCCTCGACCGTCCATTTGGCGCGCAATCGAAAAGAGCCGCGTCCGGTGCGATAGCTTTCCAGAATTGTTTCACGCGGTTCAACCAGAACCCCGCCAGTTGGAAAGTCCGGGCCGGGGATGTAATCGATCAGCGTTTCGTCACGGGCGTTGGGAGCCTTGATCAGATGCAGACAGGCATCGCACAGCTCGACCACGTTATGCGGCGGGATATTCGTCGCCATCCCAACGGCGATACCGCTGGACCCGTTGGCCAATAGATTTGGGAAACTGGCTGGCAAAACGACCGGTTCAGTCAGGGTGCCATCATAGTTGTCGCGGAAATCGACCGCATTCTCGTTCAAACCATCCAGCAGCGCCTCGGCGGCGAATGTCATCCGCGCCTCGGTATAACGGGCTGCGGCCGGATTATCGCCGTCGATATTTCCAAAATTGCCCTGCCCGTCAACCAATGGGTAGCGCACGTTGAAATCCTGGGCCAGGCGCGCCATCGCATCGTAAATTGCAGCATCACCATGCGGGTGATAGTTGCCCATGACATCGCCACTGATCTTGGCAGATTTTCGAAATCCACCACCGGCATTCAGGCGCAGTTCCCGCATCGCGTAAAGGATGCGGCGATGAACAGGTTTCAGTCCATCACGCGCGTCCGGCAAGGCGCGGTGCATAATTGTCGACAACGCATAGGTCAGATAACGGTCCCCAAGCGCACGGCGCAAAGGTTCGGCCAATTCCCTGGGGTTAGAGTCGTCAGTTACGTCATTCATAGGTGCCCTGATAGTCGCCGCCATCAGCGGGGGCAAGAATCGATGGGGGAGAATTCCGACTTCTTTCACCTGAAATCGACAATTCAGACCCTGTAGATGTTGGCCGGAAGGGTTTTGAGGTGAATTGTAATGGTACGGATGGTTTTATACCTAGTTGTCGCCATGGGTGGCATCATGTATTTCGCAGATCAATTGGCGCTGCCGGTACCGCAGGACACCGCGAAACCTGCGATCAAAACTGACACCGAGATTTTGTCAGACGTTTCAGCTGCAAAGGCTGTGGCGGTTGTGAAACTGGACAAACTCGCCGGTGTCAAAGTCATAGAACCAAGGCCAATTGCACGCGCCAATGAATCTGAAAGACAAGCTTTTGTGCCATTTGATAAGCCGCGTGTTGTGCTGTCCAATGGCGACATCATGCCAGAAGCGGCCATTGACACAATCCAAGAGGCTGCGGCGATCGCACCCGATGTTCCCGCAATTAACGTCCGTTATGTCACGGCCAACAGGGTGAATGTACGTCAGGGTCCTTCGACTGAATTTCCGGTTATCGGTGGGGTCGATTATGCGGATGCCGTCGAAATAATTTCAGACATCGCAACGCCCTGGGTGCACATTCGCGTCGAAGGCGCAGGTGTCGAAGGATTTATGTCCGCAAGATTTCTGGACAAAAATCAGCCTGGGAACTGACAGATCGGTTTGAGATTGCCGCCAAAACCACCTATCGGTGACAAAAAGCGCAGGCAGGCAGTTTCATGATCCAGAAATCCATTTTGATTACCGGTTGTTCATCCGGCATTGGGCGCGACGCGGCCATGCAACTGCACGCCTTGGGCTGGCGGGTATTTGCGACATGTCGCAAGGAAAGCGATTGCCGGGAATTGCGTGAAAAAGGTGTGGACAGCCTTGTTTTGGATTATGAAGATGAACAGTCGATTCAAACGGCCCTGGCCACTGTTCTGACGGCGACGGGCGGGCGGCTGGATGCCTTGTTCAACAATGGGGCATATGCCATTCCCGGCCCGGTCGAGGATATCCCGCGCGACGCGCTACGGGCCATATTCGAGGCCAATTTTTTTGGCCAGTTCGATTTGATAAACCAGGTGATCCCGGTCATGCGTGCGCAGGGTCACGGCCGTATCATCAACTGTTCTTCGGTTCTAGGGCTGGTGTCGGTGAAATGGCGCGGCGCATATACGGCCACCAAGTTCGCAATGGAAGGGATGACAGATGCTCTGCGCCTGGAAATGCAGGGGACCGGCATTCACGTGTCATTGATCGAACCCGGTGCGATAGAATCCAAATTCCGCACCAATGCTGTGAAACAGTTTGAAAAATGGATCGACTGGGAAGGCTCGGCACGTGCGGACCAATACCGCGCAGAGCTGTTGAATAAGCTATACAAGGGTTCAGGTGCGGGTGCATTTCAATTACAGCCGGCCGCGGTTACAAAAAAGCTGATCCATGCGCTGGAATCGCAGCGCCCGAAACCGCGGTACTATGTGACCACGCCTACATATGTTGTGGCACTGCTCAAACGGCTCTTGTCGACGCGTGCATTTGATCGTGTCGTCGGACGCGGGTAGACTCGCGATTGTGCATTCGCTTTTTGCCGCGAAACCGTTACATGCGGATAAATCGTTACAAAGGAGTCCGATGAATGCTAAGCGATCCGTTATTCATTGTCGTTGTCGTTGCCGTTTTCGCAGTTCTTGCAATATTGCTGTTTGGGATCGGGGGCTTTGCCACGGGCGGAGAGTTCAATCGCAAACATGCTAACCGGATCATGCGTTATCGTATCTATGCGCAGGCGGTTGCAGTCGTCCTTATTCTGATATTCGTGTTTTTGCGCGGCGCAGGAGGGTGACCTGTGGTTGTTCTGAACAAAATTTACACGCGAACCGGTGACACCGGCCAAACCGCTCTTGGTGACGGCAATCGAGTGGATAAATTTGCACTGCGCGTCTCTGCTTACGGCACGGTCGACGAAACCAATGCGACAGTGGGGATGGCGCGACTGCACGCAACCGGCGTGATGGATGCCCAGTTGGCGGCGATTCAGAACGATCTTTTTGATCTGGGCGCAGATATGTGCCGGCCAGATATCGCGCAGGATGCACAGGCAGAATATCCGCCGCTGCGGGTGTTCCAGTCGCAGGTTGATCGACTTGAACAGGAAATTGATCAGATGAACGACGCCCTTGAACCGCTGCGGTCGTTCGTATTGCCTGGCGGGTCCCCGTTGGCGACCTATTTACACCTGTGCCGCACCGTATCGCGCCGTGCCGAACGGCTTGCTGTCGAACTGTCCAGCGTTGAATCTGTGAACCCCGCAGCCATAAAATACCTTAACAGGCTTTCTGATTGGTTTTTCGTCGCCGGGCGCATTGCTAATGATGACGGACGCGACGATGTGCTGTGGGTTCCGGGTGCAAACCGCTAAATTGTCAAAATTTCAGAAAATGGGACCAAATTTGCTGAAACGCGACGTCGTGAATACACAGCGCGTCGATTTTGCGCTGTTTTCCGTCTCAATGACTCGCTAACACGGCTGCGAAAACCTGCACAGGCTCGGTTGCCGAGCTTGTCGATCAATGGAGAAAAGCGCTGATGAAGGTTCTTGTGCCAGTCAAACGTGTGATTGACTACAACGTAAAAGTTCGCGTCAAAGCGGACGGAAGCGGGGTCGATCTTGCCAATGTGAAAATGTCGATGAACCCATTCGACGAAATTGCCGTTGAACAGGCCATCCGCCTGAAAGAGGCCGGGCAGGCTGATGAAATCATCGCTGTGTCCATTGGCGTGAAGCAATCCCAGGAAACCCTGCGCACCGCGCTGGCAATGGGCGCCGACCGTGCCATTCTGGTCATCGCCGCCGACGACGTTCATCAGGATATCGAACCACTGGCGGTGGCCAAGATATTAAAGGCCGTCGTCGACGAAGAACAGCCGGGCCTGGTTCTGGCCGGCAAACAGGCGATCGACAACGACATGAACGCCACCGGTCAGATGCTGGCAGGTTTGCTGGGCTGGTCGCAGGCCACATTTGCGTCGAAACTGGATATCGAGGGCGACAGCGCAACCGTCACCCGCGAGGTCGATGGCGGGCTGCAAACCATCAAAGTCAAAATGCCCGCGATCGTCACCGTCGATTTGCGGCTAAACGAACCACGTTACGCGTCATTGCCCAACATCATGAAGGCCAAGAAAAAGCAGCTTGATGAAAAGACCGCCGCTGATTACGGGGTCGACGTGTCGCCCAGGCTGCAAGTTGTTTCTACGGTCGAACCCGAAACGCGCAAAGCTGGTGAAATCGTCGGCTCAGTAAGCGAACTGGTCGAAAAACTCAAAGAAGTGGGGGCAGTGTAATGGCCGTATTACTTTTGGCAGAAGTGTCTGCCGGCGAATTGTCATTGGATGCGACAGCAAAGGCCGTTGCTGCCGCTGCACCATTGGGTGAAATCACTTTGCTTTGCTGCGGCGAATCCAGTGCCGCCGCCGCCGCCCAAGCTGCGGGCATCGCCGGTGTTGCCAAGGTGCTTTGCGCCGAGGATGCCGTTTATGGTCATCGTCTGGCCGAAGCGACGGCGGCCCTTATCGTGTCGTTGTCCGACAGCTATGATCATATCGTCGCACCCGCGACCACCGACGCCAAAAACATCCTGCCGCGCGTCGCTGCGTTGTTGGATGTTATGGTCATTTCCGACGTATCAGGTGTCGTCGATGCCGACACATTTGAGCGCCCGATATATGCCGGCAACGCGATCCAGACTGTGCGTTCGGTCGACCCCAAAAAAGTCGTGTCGATCCGTACAGCCGCATTTGATGCCGCCGAAATGGGTGGATCTGCTGCAATCGAAAACATTCCTGCAGCAGACAGTCCCGGCCTGTCTGAATGGGTAGAAGACACCGTCGCCACCAGCGATCGGCCGGAATTGACATCGGCTGGGATCGTGGTTTCGGGTGGGCGCGGCGTTGGATCAGAAGAAGATTTCGCACTGATCGAAAAACTGGCAGACAAGCTGGGCGCTGCAGTTGGTGCATCCCGTGCTGCGGTTGATTCCGGTTATGCGCCCAATGACTGGCAAGTTGGGCAGACAGGCAAGGTCGTTGCGCCGGATCTTTACGTGGCCGTTGGCATTTCCGGTGCGATTCAACACCTGGCCGGGATGAAGGATTCAAAGATCATCGTCGCGATCAACAAGGATGAAGAGGCACCGATTTTTCAGGTGGCCGACTATGGTCTGGTTTCGGATCTGTTCACGGCTGTGCCGGAATTGATCGAAAGTCTCTGATATCTCTTGCCCGATCGCATGGTAAACGGCCTGCCCGCTGGCGGGCCGTTTTTATGGTCCCGATGTCAGCAGAGCGCCCATGACAGTCTGCAATTTGCGCGCAGCAACCTCGTGCACAATCGGCCCTAACATTTCCTCGGCAGCGGGCGCCTCGAGCGGGCCAAAGATCATCCGTTCGAACCCGGCGGCGATTTCCTGGCGGCTTGCGTTTATTTCAACATAGGCCGCGACGTCCGGCTGCAATTCATCCAACATCCAACGTTCGACGAACATGGGATCGTGCCCCAATGGACGTTCCTCGGGGTTTTCGCCCGGCGCATGATCCGCCATCCACAACAACACAACCGGACTGTCAATACAGTCGATCAGCGCCTGCATTCGCGCGACCCAGGTTTCTTTCAGGTCCTGACATATGACCTGAAAGTCCAGCGGTGATGTTCGCTGCAACACCGTCAGCAAATGGCCGGTGAAGTGAACATCTGTCAAATCAAGACCGGGGTAAATCGACGTCAAAAGCGGCGATGCCTTGATGAATCGGTCATTTCGCCTAGCGTGCACAGAATAAAATCGATTCGACAGGTTCTGAACGCCACCCACTTGCAGAATGGTTGCAGATGCTTTTTTGCAGTTTTCAAGGATCGTCTGGTCACCGAGATACGCATCGATTCCAGCATTGACACAACCGAAATTCGCAACCGGCAGATCCAGCAAATCTTCGAGCATCGCCGGATACGGCAATTCCACGAATTTACCGTAGGTTTCCGTGCCACCGATGGTCGCGACAAACCGGTTGCTCAGTTTCTTTTTGGGCCCGCGAAATACCAATTTCGAGGCCCCATACTGACATTGATAATAATTGAGCGCACCTTCGCCCAGTCGTTCATAGGCCATATCCCACCACATGTTTTAGTTCACCCGGTGCCGACATTGAACAAAACAGGTTGCCATTTCACTAATCCCACAACTTGAATCGACGTTTATCTGCTGTTGGTGCTTGCAGTCGGGTTTGGGCGGCGCATATGTTCGCGCAACAACGGGAAAGGCGCGTCCATGAAGATCACCAGGATAGGCATTATTGGTGCCGGACAAATGGGCAACGGTATCGCGCATGTCTGCGCCCTGGCGGGTTATGATGTCCTGGTCAACGACATCAGCAAGGACAGCCTGACCTCCGCAATCGACATTATTGATCAAAATCTTTCGCGCCAGGTATCCCGTGAAAAGATCACTGCGGCTGCCAAAGATGTGGCTATGGCACGGATCAGCACAACAATGAATTTGCCGGATTTGGGGCAGACCGATCTGGTGATCGAGGCCGCGACAGAACGGGAAACCGTCAAAGCCGCGATTTTCGAGGACCTCGTCCCCCATCTGCAACCGCACACAATCTTGACGTCCAACACGTCATCGATCTCGATCACACGGCTGGCGTCACGCACGGATCGTCCGGAAAAATTTATGGGTTTTCATTTCATGAACCCGGTACCAATCATGCAACTGGTGGAACTTATCCGCGGCATCGCAACGGACGAAGACACCTATACCGCCTGTCTGAGCGTGGTTGAAAAGCTGGGCAAAACTGCCGCCAGCGCCGAGGATTTCCCAGGCTTCATCGTGAACCGCATTCTGATGCCGATGATCAACGAGGCTGTCTATACATTGTACGAAGGTGTCGGGTCGGTGAAATCAATAGATGAGTCGCTGAAACTGGGGGCCAACCACCCGATGGGACCACTGGAACTGGCCGATTTCATCGGACTGGACACATGCCTGGCGATCATGAACGTATTGCATGACGGGCTGGCTGATACAAAATACCGCCCCTGTCCATTGCTGACCAAATATGTCGAGGCGGGATGGTTGGGGCGAAAGACCGATCGTGGGTTTTATGACTACCGCGGGGACGTACCTGTTCCTACGCGTTAGCCGCGCAGTGCCAGGGTCTTTTCGCGCAGCCAAGCCACAAATCCGCGCGGATTTTCCGACCATTTTTTGATTTCGTCCCGTCCGATAGGCTCGCCGACGACTGGCGCCTGGGGTTTGTTCAGTGCGTGAACCACTTCGTGGATCAATAACCCCTGCCGGATGGTTGACGAAATCTGATTTGCGACTTGGTACCAACGCGAATTTTGCCCCGGGAAAAACACCGGTAAAACCACTGCGTCGGATCTTTGCACCATTTTCGCAGTAAAGACATTCCAGTCACGTTCTACAACAGCGCCAAACATGGAATCCGAAGACGCCACGACACCGGACGGAAACAGCACGATGACACCGCCAGATTTCAGGTGGTCCATCGCCTGGCGGCGCATATCCAGACTTTTTTGCTGTGCATCCTCTTCATGAGGGAACGGCACAGCGATCATAAAACTTTTGATTTCATCGACTTCGGTCAACAGCGAACGTGTCAGAATTCTGTAGTCTTCCCGCACACGCCCGATAAGTTCGGCCAGAACCATGCCATCGACCAGTCCATGCGGGTGGTTGGCGACCACAACTACCGGCCCTTTGGCGGGTATGCGGTTAATCTGGCTTTGCGGGGTCGTCAGCGCAATTCCCATGATATCCAGCGCCTGCCGCCAAAATTCCTGGCCTTCCTTGACCCCCAGTTTTTCAAATTTTCGGATCAGACGCAGCAACCAGAATTTACCGGTCAGCCATTCCATGACCCGAATGACATTTGCTTTCCAGGGGTTTGGGAACGTATTGGCATAGGACAATTTGCGTTTGTCATACGGCACATAATCAGGCGCCGATTGCGGATCGACAAGAACGGTTTCCTGATAACTTTCTGACAAAACTTCGCGGCCACCTTGCAAAGTGCATTACTGCACATTCTTAGAATTCTTCGCCAAACCGATCGGCCACCAAAGCTTGGATAGCGTCTGCCAAAGCTTCTGCCTGAGAACCGCTCGTCTCAACCTCAATACTGGTTCCTTTAGAGGCTGCCAACATTAAAAGCCCCATAATGCTGTCTCCGGACGCGCCAAGGCCGTCTTTCGTTACTTCTGCGTCAGCATCAAATGCCTCTACCACTTCGGCCAGCTTGGCTGATGCGCGGGCGTGCAAACCCTTTTCGTTGACGATTTTCAGTGTCCGAAATGTTTTGGCGCTCATCTGTTGTAAATTATTCCGTATCAGCATCAAAACTGTCAATGTATTTGCGCCCGGCCATTTTGGCATTTTCGACGGCCTTGGGCACAGTCAGATGCCGCGATTTGGCAAGCTTGATCAGCATCGGCAGGTTGGCGCCATAAATGATCTGGCGGTCCTTCGGGCTGCAGGCCAAAAGCGACAAATTTGACGGTGAACCGCCAAACATATCCGTCACAACCACCACGCCATCGCCCATATCGACGCTGTCGGCAGCGGCACAGATTTCCGACTGTTTGTTGGCGCGGTCATGATCAACTTCTATGGAAATGGCGCGGATCCCGGATTGTTTGCCCACCACATGGGCGACCGCGGCCAAGTACTCTTTGGCCAGTCCTCCATGTGCGACGATCACAATCCCGATCAAAATTATTCCCCAATAAGCCCATCCGGAATCAGTTGGGCTGTCGAATGACGTTCCAGTTCCCGGTGACGTTTAGATACCTGCCATCCTGATGCTGCAAGTGCATTCGCCAGTTTTTCCGCAACGAAAACTGATCTGTGTTGCCCGCCGGTACACCCAAAGGCGATTGCGAGGTGGGATTTACCCTCTTCAGCATATGCGGGCAGCAGAAATGCCACCAGTTCATGAACTTTCGTGAAAAACGAATCAAATCGCGGGTCAGCCTGTATGTAGGCTCCTACCTTTGGATTCTGACCATTGAAGGGCCGCAAATCCTGTTCCCAATATGGGTTCCGCAAAAAACGACAATCGAGAACCAGGTCGACCCCATGGGGAATGCCGCGTTTGTACGAAAAGGATTGCAACGCAACCGCCAGTCTTTGTTCGGCCGTTGAATCAAACCAACGTTCAATTTCGGCTCGCAGATCATGGGGCGATAATTCTGTCGTATCGATCAGGATATTGGCCCGGGCGCGCACCGGCCTCAGCAGATCAAACTCGCTTTGAACAGCTTCCATCGGCGATTGTGCGGCGGCCAACGGGTGTCGGCGACGGGTTTCTGAAAACCGGCGCAAAAGCACATCGGCGCTACAGTCCAGATACAACACCTGAACATCCACCGTTTCCGCAGCACTCAGCTGGTCGATCAGAGCCACCAGTGCGTCGGTGGAAAAATCTCTGTTTCTGACATCAATGCCCAAAGCCATCGGGCGGCTGATCGGCGGCCCGTCCAGCAGGCGTGGAAACATGGAAAGCGGCAGATTATCGATGGCTTCAAACCCGATGTCTTCCATTGCTTTCACCGCAGTATAGCGACCTGCACCAGAGGGCCCGGTAACCAGAACAATTTTATGCGCGGCCTGGGGGTTGTGACCCCTGCTGGCATTTTCGGCATCAGACATTATGCGATCCTTCCGCCCTTTAGATATTGCAAGATTGCGGCAGGAAAATGAGCGTGCACACTACTGTGAAGCAAAGGGAGTGATTGGCCCAATAATGTGATCTGGCGTTCCGGGGGCAATCGGTTTTCTTCCACTTGCCCCATATCCACAACCAAACGAATAATTGCACTGCCCGCCGTGCGAGCCGCCAGAATGCCAATACCGCGGGCTTCGATCTGGCCGGCGATCGGGCTCGGACAAGTGGCGACCAACTGTTGGTCGCGCAACTGCAAACGCGTACGGTCATCCGCAACCAGTTCCGCCCCAATCGCCATCAGTCGCAGCGCAAGCGAAGACTTTCCGCTTCCACTTGGTCCGACGATCAAAACGCCCTGGGACCAGGCCGTCACACAGGTTGCGTGCAGGATGTTTTCAGTTTTCGGCATCAAACCGCGCCAGTCTGTTCAAAATGAAAGCACCGAAATACGGCATCAGTCAAATTCGCAGACTTACATTGCGGCGACGCCGGATCAATAGCGGGTCACACCGGCAGACCGACGACGAAACGTGCGCCCAAGGGTTCCGAGGCCAGATCAGCATCGGTCGGGCGTATGTTTTCCGCCCAGATGACACCGCCATGCGCCTCGACAATTTGCTTGGAAATCGCAAGCCCCAGCCCGGAATTGTTGCCGAACTGACCCTCGGGTCGTTCAGAGTAGAACCGGTTGAATATCTTGGCCAACGCTTGTTCAGGAATGCCCGGCCCAGTGTCCTCGACGACCACAAGCACCCGGTTTTCGCGTTTGCGCGCCCAAACCCGAATGGCGTCCCCATCATCACAAAACGAAATTGCATTTGTAATCAGGTTCACAAACACCTGGGCCAGCCGTGCCTCCAGCCCCTGAATGCGAATTGGCGCATTGGGCAGATCAGCAATAAATTCGACACCGCGTTCGCTGGCTTCCTTGCCAAGGAAATCGCTAAGGTTGCCAAGCATGTTGATCAGATCGAACGTTTCCTCTTCTTCCTTGACCAACTCGCTGTCCAGGCGGGACGCATTTGAAATATCGCTGACCAACCGGTCCAGCCGACGCACATCGTGTTCGATGACATCCAAAAGCTGATCGCGCTGGTCGTCGCGTTTGGCCACACGCAATGTACCAACAGCAGACCTGAGCGATGCCAGTGGGTTTTTGATTTCATGCGCGACGTCGGCTGCAAATTGTTCATTGGCGTCAATGCGGTCATACAATGCCGTGACCATCCCGCGCAGTGCGCCGGACAGGCGACCGATTTCATCGGGCCGGCCCGAAAGGTCCGGAATACGAACACGTCCGGGATTGACCTGCCGGGAATTTTTGTCGCGTCCAATTTCCGCCGCCGCCGCCAGGTCAGACAGGGGATTGGCGATTGTGGATGCCAAAACCAGACTCAGCCCAATGGACACCAGTATCGCGATGACAAACATCTGCAATACCTGTTCTCGTTCATTCCGCACCAAAGCATCGATCGTGCCCGCGGCACTGGTCAGCGCCACCACGCCAATCGTGCGGCCATTCTGTTCGATTGGGGTCGATACGGCAAAAATCGAACTGCCGCTGCGATCCCGGCCAGTGTCGACCTGCGTGGTACCGCCGAGGGTCGATTGCACCATCGCGCGTGCCTGCCCTTCTGGGTCATCTTCAACACCAATCGGCTCGGACGGTGCCAAAAGACCAGAGATGCCTTCCCATACTGCGTTCAAAAACCCGGTGATGAACGTGCGGCGGCGATCGTTTGTTAAACCTTCGATTTCCGGCAGTGGCTGTCTTTGTGCACCGACGGTTGTGGCAATCAGTGTCTCGTTGGGATCGAAAACGAACACTTCGACCCCTGCTGGCAGGTCCAAGCCAGAAAGTGTCTCGACTGCATCGATCCCATCGCCACTTGCCAGATTAACCGGGGCACCAGTCGGCAGTTGTGCCTCAAAAACGTCGGCGATCAGTTCTGCCTCAACGACCAGGCCGCGTTCCCGTTGGAACACCAGGCTGTCGCGAAAAGGATTCAGGTACAAGACTCCGGCCACCAGAATGATCAGCGCCAGCAGATTGAATGTCACGATCTTGCGTGCCAACGGCGAACGGTTGATCGAAATCAGACCTCGCCGTTCACGCTTTGCGCGCAGTTCAGAATCCGACGTTGTGTGCGGCGCAACCCAATCGTCGCCCAGAACCACGTCCGCGTCGGTCTTTTTTGCTGGTTTTGCTTCCCGCACGTCTATCCTCGACGCGAGTGTCATTATTCTTCGTTGTACCGGTAGCCGATGCCATAAAGCGTCTCGATCGCCGTAAAGTCATCATCGACGGTGCGCATCTTTTTACGCAGGCGTTTGATGTGGCTGTCGATTGTCCGGTCATCAACATAAACCTGGTCGTCATAAGCAACGTCCATCAGCTGATCCCGGCTTTTGACAAACCCCGGACGCTGCGCGAGCGCTTGCAACAGTAAAAATTCGGTCACTGTCAGCGACACATCGCGGCCTTTCCAGCTCACCGAATGGCGCAGCGGATCCATGCTCAGCTCGCCGCGCACGATAACCTTGTTTTCTTCGCCTTCGGGTGTCTCGCCGGTTTCGATTGCCTCTTGGCGGCGCAACAATGCGCGAATACGTTCGACAAGCAGGCGCTGAGAGAATGGTTTTTTGACATAGTCGTCAGCCCCCATCCGCAAACCCAGAACCTCATCAATTTCATCATCTTTCGATGTCAGAAAAATGACTGGCATCGCAGTTTTCTGGCGCACGCGCTGCAACAGGTCCATCCCGTCCATGCGTGGCATTTTGATATCAAACACGGCCATATCCGGCAGACGTTTGTTAAACGCGTCTAACGCGGCTTGACCATCATTAAAGGTCTCGACTTCGAATCCTTCGGCCTCAAGAGTCATTGCGACCGACGTCAGGATGTTCCTGTCGTCGTCTACTAACGCTATCCTCGACATATGCGGGGTCCTTCGTACTGCTCAGTTTATTTATTTTTTCAGGCATATTCCCGTTTTAACGCCCCGGAATCAACACATAACTGCGAATCACCCCAAGACGAGCCTCAGATCAGAGCCGAAAATCAGTAATGAATGACTAAATTACCTCACTTTTGGCCTATCGTTTCCAAATCGCGGATATTGGTTGCGCTAACAACATGGTGGTTGCGCTAACTGTGCGCTTCTGACCTGTATTTGGTTTTTAACCCCATGTTATAGCCAAAGTGCCCGGTCCGCCGGACTGGTGCATCGCGCCGCGTAAGTCGGTTCGAAAAATTGATTGAAATGCGCACCAGCGCGACAGGAGCATGACTATGGCCATTGGACGGGTAAATCCGGCACAAACGCTAACGGAACAAGGGATTTCGGGGCTGGGTCAGGTCTATTACAACTTGATCGAACCATCGCTGATCGAGCAGGCGCTGAAGCGTGGCGAAGGCCATTTGGGCAAGGGTGGCAGTTTTCTGGTGACCACCGGCACACATACCGGCCGTTCACCAAAAGATAAATTCGTGGTCAGGACACCTTCGGTCGAACCCCACATCTGGTGGGACAATAACGCGCCAATGGAACCGTCCGCATTTGACACCCTTCACGCGGATATCGTGAAGCATATGAAGGGTAACGATTATTTTGTTCAGGATCTGTTCGGTGGTGCTGATCAATCACACCGTTTGGACGTCCGTGTCGTCACAGAACTGGCCTGGCACGGTCTTTTCATCCGCCATTTACTGCGCAGACCTTCGCGCAAAGAGCTGGATACATTTACACCGGATTTCACAATTATCAATTGCCCCAGCTTCAAGGCCGACCCGAAACGGCACGGTTGTCGCAGCGAAACCGTCATTTCACTGAACTTTGACCAAAAGCTGATTTTGATTGCCGGCACGGCCTATGCCGGGGAAAACAAAAAATCAGTATTTTCGCTGCTGAACTATCTATTGCCTGAAAAAGGCGTGATGCCGATGCATTGCTCGGCGAACCATGCCCCCGGAAATCCTGTCGACACTGCAATTTTCTTTGGCCTGTCGGGCACTGGCAAAACCACGCTGTCGGCTGATCCGTCCCGTGTCTTGATCGGTGACGATGAACACGGTTGGTCAGATCGCGGCACCTTTAATTTTGAAGGTGGCTGTTACGCAAAAACCATCAGCCTCAGCGCCGAGGCCGAACCGGAAATATATGCCACAACCGAAAAGTTCGGGACCGTGATCGAAAACATGGTCTATGACCCTGATACCAAAGAGCTGGATTTCGAGGATGACAGCCTGACCGCGAACATGCGCTGCGCCTATCCATTGGAATACATTTCCAACGCGTCCTCAACCGCATTGGGCGGGCATCCGAAAAATATAATCATGCTGACTTGCGACGCATTTGGCATTTTGCCGCCAATCGCGCGTCTGACACCGGCGCAGGCCATGTACCACTTTTTGTCCGGATTTACGTCCAAAGTTGCCGGGACAGAACGCGGCGTCACAGAACCCGAACCCACGTTTTCCACATGTTTTGGCGCGCCGTTTATGCCAAGACGGCCCGAAGTGTATGGAAAACTGTTGCGTGATAAAATCGCCAAACACGGGGCCACCTGCTGGCTGGTCAATACAGGCTGGACGGGGGGCGCGTATGGCACCGGTTCACGCATGCCAATCAAGGCGACACGCGCACTGTTAACAGCCGCACTTGATGGTTCATTGGCCGAAGCCAGGTTCCGAAAAGACCCCAATTTTGGCTTTGACGTTCCGGTATCGGTAGCGGGTGTAGCCGATATATTGCTTGACCCACGCCGGACATGGGATGACAGCGCCGCCTATGACCGCCAGGCCGAAAAACTGGTTTCGATGTTTTCGGACAATTTTGACCAGTACACGTCGCATATCGACGATGACGTCAAAGCAGTCGCGATCGGCTGAGCCCAAACGCCAAATCGACAATCTCGTAACGCCCCGGCATTTGTCGGGGCGTTTCATTTTGATAGCCAATCAGCCAAAAAACCCACGTCGTACCAGGTTCAGCCCGGCAATGATCAAAACCCACAAAGTCATCTGGCGAAACCGCGCCTGATCCATGTGATCGTGAAAACGAAACCCGATGACCAATCCAATCAGTGCCGGGACCACCAGAATTACTGAAAATGGTACTGTCTGCGCATTGAGGATGCCGGACCGCAAATGGGCCAGGAACAACACGATTGCCCCCAACCCATAGACCACGCCCTGCACGCGAAAATGGTCGGATTTGGGTGTGTTGATGGCCGTCAGATAGGCCACGGTTGGTGGCCCCCAAACGCCCGACATCCCCCCCAGGAAACCCGCAAACGCGGCAATCAGCACCTCTGCACGGCGGCGATGTGCCGGGCTGATCGTCAGTTGCCAGCCGGAAAGCTGCAAACCGGACAACACTGTAATCGGCACACCCAGAATCAGCAGCAGAACCTGTGACGGCAAAATCGCAACCAGCTGCGCACTGAAAACCATCAAAATCAGTACGATTGAAATATACAGGCGAAACTTTTTCACCGCCTCGATGGCCGCGCCGATCCCACCGCGCAAAGCCTGCCATACGTTGGACAACAGTGTCGGTACGATCAGTGCGGCCAGGGCGACATCTGGCGCCAGGAATGCACCTAGCCCCGAAATCATGATTGTTGGCATTGCAAATCCAACGCTGCCCTTGACGAACCCGGCAAATACGGTGATCGCGGCGGCCAGGGCAAACATTCCGACATCCAAGTTTGCGGCAATCTGTTCCAAAACCTACCTGTTTTTTGTGTCTTAGCCGGTTCTAAGCAGTTTGAGTGGGGCACGCACCTAAAATCGGGCGCGACATATTTGTTCATAGCAACGCAGCAATTCGACTTTTTATTGCGCTGCGACTGCAAAAAGGATAAAAAGTCCGGAACCTTTGGAAAGGACACGCCAAATGCCGCATGATGGACAGAATGCAGATGTGACTTCGGCCATTTTTCCCGAATTGCTGTCCGTGACGGCAGCAGCAATTTCGCCTGTTCACAAGGTGTTGGGCACGGCAATCCAAAACCTGAAAACCAAAGTGACAGCCAATGGGCGGGTCTCGGCGCAATTGCTTGAAGAACACCAAACAGCCGCGCACACGCTGAGCTGGCTGGCGACATATGTGGAATCGCTGTCACAGATGCAGGCCTGGGCCGAAGCCCTGCAATCAAACGGCAAATTTGGCGAGATGGAACAATTGATCCATCAGATCGCCTTTGGCGAATACCTTTGGCAAATCCAGGGCGGTATCCCGATGAGCCAGGGCGAAATCGCCCGGATGCAGGATATGGGCCTGTCACAGGCCGATCAGGCTGGTCTGGCGATTTCCGAAATCGAGCGTTTAACCCAAGCGGGCAATTCTCAGGCGGCACGCAGTCGCTTGGCCGAACTTATGCAAGACAATCATGGACATGCAACTTTCGGGTCCACCGGCCTGGATGATGAACTGGAAATGATCCGCGATCAGTTCCGGCGTTTCGCTGATGAACGCGTCGCGCCCCATGCCCATGGCTGGCACCTGAACGACGAATTGATCCCAATGGAAATCATTGAAGAACTGGCTGAAATGGGTGTTTTCGGTCTGACAATTCCAGAAGAATTCGGTGGGTATGGACTGTCCAAGGCGTCGATGGTCGTGGTTTCAGAAGAACTGTCGCGTGGTTACATTGGCGTCGGATCACTGGGAACACGGTCAGAAATCGCAGCCGAGCTGATCATTTGCGGCGGCACCGATGCGCAAAAGGAAACCTGGCTGCCAAGACTGGCAAGTGCGGAAATCTTGCCGACCGCCGTATTCACCGAGCCAAACACCGGGTCGGACCTTGGCGCGCTACGGACCCGGGCGGTCAGAAATGGCGATCAGTACACGGTAACCGGCAACAAGACATGGATCACGCATGCCGCGCGGACACATGTCATGACGCTGCTGGCGCGCACGGACCCCGACACCACAGATTATCGCGGCCTGTCGATGTTCCTGGCCGAAAAAACACCGGGAACAGACGCGGACCCATTTCCGACTGCCGGCATGACAGGTGGCGAAATCGAAGTTTTGGGCTATCGCGGTATGAAGGAATATGAACTGGCATTTGACGGTTTCAAGGTTGACCAAGAGAACCTGCTGGGTGGGGTCGAAGGCCAGGGCTTTAAACAGTTGATGCAAACTTTCGAAAGCGCCCGCATTCAAACCGCCGCCCGTGCGATCGGCGTCGCACAAAACGCACTAGAGGTTGGGATGCAATATGCGTTGGATCGCAAACAATTCGGCAAACCACTGATCAGCTTTCCACGGGTGTCCGGCAAACTGGCAATGATGGCCGTTGAAATCATGATCGCGCGGCAGCTGACATACCATTCGGCCTGGCAAAAGGATCACGACAAACGGTGCGATCTGGAGGCTGGCATGGCCAAACTGCTTGGCGCTCGGGTTGCCTGGGCATGCGCGGACAATGCGTTGCAAATTCATGGTGGGAATGGGTTCGCGCTGGAATATCAGATCAGCCGAATTTTGTGCGACGCGCGCATCCTGAATATTTTCGAAGGTGCGGCTGAAATCCAGGCGCAAGTCATCGCGCGGCGTCTTTTGGAATAAACTACACGCGCCATGCGCGCAGCCTGGTACGATATTGCCATTCGCCGGTCCGCACCCCAGGCCACAGGCAGTATTCAGTTCACCCTAAATGGCGCGGTGCAGCTGATCCAACAGCCGCTGACGTGACGAAGGCAACGGATTGCCCCGCAACTCGGCTGCCAACCATTTGTCCAGAAAGTAGCCGGTGGTCATCAATCCATCACAGATATCCCTGACATCCGCTGATCCCAAGCCCAACAGGCTGGGTGGCAAAGGCAGCAATTTTTCGGCCCATTCGCCGGCGGCTTCTGCGCTCACTGCCCGCCCCGATTTTGGAGAAACAAACACAAGATCATCCGCGACCCCGGTGACAGCGCAACGGCTCAGGTCCAGACCGAAACCCATTTCGTCCAACAGCGCCAGTTCCCACCTTAAATAAGCCAGCGGCCAGGCCTGGGAATGACCAAGCATATCCAACAGCGTCATCGAGTGGCTGTACAACACCGGATGTGGCTCTCGTTCTGGCAGGCTGAACATCAGCAAGCTGGTGATTGCGTTCAACCCGGCCAGTGCCAATCGATCGTTCATCACGGCGGCGGCCCGGCTTTTGACCGGCTCAACCTGAAAGGCGCCAAGATGATCTTCCAGTCGGGCCTTCCAGACGACATCCAGTTGCGCTCCCGGCTGCAATATCGGCGCGATTTTCCGACTGGTTCCGCCGCGCACAACACCTGCATGACGGCCATGATTGCTGGTGAACAGCTCAACTATTGCGGATGTTTCGCCGTGCCGCCGGACATTTAGTAATACACCCTGATCCCGCCATTCCATGATGACAGGCTACTCTGCGAGTCCCGGCTCGTCGAGCAAATGACGCCCCTGGCGATCCTCTACTTCGATGATCCAGACGTCCTGATCGAATTTACGTTGTCTGGCCAATGTCTCGTCGACAACACTTTCCTTGCCGGCATTCAACTCAACCCAGCATCGCGCACCGGTTGCCAGATCAAATGAACGCTGAAAACACGCGGCTTTGCCGTCCAATGTGTTCAGTTTGATCAAAACGGCACCGGCTGTGTCGTCGCCATGCGCCACTACGAATGCGGGAATATTGGACAGGCGCAACCGGTTCAAATAGGCCTGCACCCAAAATTCGGCGGTGACCCGGGTCATGAATTTCCGTCAGAGAAATCAAGCCCCATTTCTGAATAGCGCTCTTTCTCGTCCAGCCAGTTGGGGCGTACTTTCACTTGTAAGAACAGATGCACCTTGCGCCCCAGGAACTCTTCTATTTCAACCCGGGCAGCCTGACTGATGCCCTTGATCGTCTCGCCTTTGCTGCCCAGAATGATGCCCTTGTGCCCATCTCTGGCGACATAAATCACCTGATCGATACGCGCAGAGCCATCTTTGCGTTCTTCCCAGGCCTCGGTTTCGACGGTCAGTTGATAGGGCAATTCCTGGTGCATACGCAGCGTCAGTTTTTCCCGTGTCATTTCCGCAGCAATCATGCGCATCGGCAAATCCGCAATCTGATCCTCGGGGTATAGCCACGGGCCGGTTGGCATTTGTTTGGCCAGCCAAACACGCAGGTCTTCGACCCCATAGCCCTTTTCAGCCGATATCATGAATGTCTCGCTGAATGGGTAACGGTCGTTCAACGATTTGGTCAGGGCCAGCAATACCTCTGATTTTACGCGGTCAATCTTGTTGACGGCCAGCGCCACCGGCCGATCGCCCACACGTTCGGCCAATGCTTCCAAAATGGTTTCCACACCCGCTGTCAGTCCGCGATGCGCCTCTATCATCAGGACGACCACATCCGCATCCGCAGCCCCGGTCCAGGCCGCTGCGACCATCGCGCGATCCAGGCGCCGGCGCGGCCTGAATAATCCCGGTGTATCAACGAAAACAATCTGCGCAGAACCATGAATGGCGACACCCCGGATGCGTGCCCGCGTGGTTTGTACCTTGTGGGTCACGATCGACACTTTGGCACCAACCATTCGGTTTAACAGGGTCGATTTTCCGGCATTCGGTTCACCAATCAGGGCCACAAATCCGGCGCTGTGTTCGCTCATTTTGACTGTTCCAATCTTTGCAGCAAAGCCTGTGCTGCGGTTTGTTCGGCCTGACGCTTTGCCGGGGCTTTTGCGGTTTCGGTTTCACCAGACTGTAACCGCGCAACGATTGTGAATATCGGTGCGTGATCAGGCCCTTCGCGCGATATTTCCTGGTACATCGGCGGGGTCTGTCCGCGGGCCTGCGCCCATTCCTGCAGTGCGGTTTTGGGGTCGCGCGCGTCATGCTCGACGCCACTGATCCGCTCTTTCCACAGATCCAGAATGACCTTTTGGGCCGCGTCCAGTCCACCGTCCAGATAAACGGCCGCGATCACCGCCTCCATCGCATCCGCCAGCAAGGCTTCTTTGCGACGTCCGCCAGACAGCATTTCCGAGCGACCCAGTTTCAAAACAGCACCTAGGTCAATCTGGCGCGCAACATCGGCGCATGTTTCCTTGCGCACCAGTGCATTGAAACGCGGTGCCAGTTTGCCTTCGGCGGCGTCAGGGTCCGCATCAAATAATGCGTGCGACATCGTCAATCCCAACACGCGATCACCAAGGAATTCCAAACGTTGGTTGTCCGGTCGAGAGGTCGAAGATATCGACGAATGCGTCACCGCCCTGATCAACAACTCGGCGTCTGAAAATTCATATCCCAACCGGGCGCAGAATTGTTTTAAATCTGTGCCCAGCTTCAATTGATTGCCTTGAAAAACCGATCCGGCCGCCAGGTCCAGAAAAAGAACATCGAGCGCCCTGCAGCCGAGAACATAACCCGATCCGCACGGCCGATCAGGTTTTCGAATGGCACATAACCGACGCCGCCAACAGATTGCGAAACGCGGCTGTCAGTGGAATTGTCCCGGTTGTCGCCCATAAAGAAATAATTCCCTTCCGGGACGGTATAGACCGGCGTGTCATCCAGTCGAGAATCCCGGATGTCCAGGACACTGTGGGAAACGCCGTTCGGCAACGTTTCGATCAGTTTTTCTTTTTCGCAAAGGCCACCAAAACCGACACCGCCATTCGCGCATTGCGGCAATCCGCCAATGGGGCCTTGTTTTTCAAAGACCTCTTCGAACATTCCGTCATTTTGCTGAACTGCCGCCTGCCCATTTATGTAAACAACGCTGTCCTTCAGCTGAATTTTATCGCCGGGTGCACCGATCAGTCTTTTGACATAATCTTCGCCATTGACCGGATGACGGAACACGATGACATCACCAACTTTTGGCTCTTTGCCCAGTATCCGACCGGAAAAGGGGCACAAAGAAAAGGGACAGGAAACCTGGGAATAGCCATAGGCCATTTTATTGACGAACAGAAAATCGCCGATCAGCAACGTGTCTTTCATCGAACTCGATGGAATCCAGAATGGCTGAAAAAACAAAGTACGGAATACTCCGGCGATCACCAACGCCCAGACAATGGTTTTGATGGTTTCCACGAAACCGCCGTCCTGTTGGTCTGCCTTAGTGGCCATAGCGTGTGATCCTGCCTTTGAATTTCTTTGTCCCGGCTACATGGTCAGAGCCGGGGATGGAGTCAAGCGATTGGGCGTGCCTCGATCACCACAAAGGCCTGCGCCCAGGGGTGATCGTCGGTCAATGTTACGTGAATGATCGCCTGGTGTCCGGGTGGGGTCATTTCCAGCAGCCGTTCGGCCGCCCAGCCGGTCACTGCCATCACTGGCTGGCCGGTGCGCAGATTTGATACAGCCATGTCTTTCCAGGAAATGCCCATACGCAGGCCGGTTCCCAACGCCTTTGAACATGCCTCTTTTGCGGCCCACCGCTTTGCATAGGTCCCTGCCGTATCTTTTCGGCGTTCCGCCTTGCGTTGTTCGATATCCGTGAACACGCGATTTCTGAACCGATCGCCGAACCGATCCAATGTACCCTGGATCCGTTCAATATTGGCCAGATCAGTTCCCACACCAAGTATCATGTCAACTGCCCCTTGTTGACGTTCACCCTGGCGTTACATGCGCGCAAATTCATATCAGGCTCTGGCCTCGTCCATCAGGCGCCGCATTTCGGCGATGGCTGGTTTTAATCCGCGATAGATCGCCTCGCCAACGATAAAATGGCCGATATTCAATTCCACCACCTGGGGGAATGCCGCGACTGGTTTGACCGTATCATAGGTCAGACCGTGGCCTGCATGCACTTCCAGACCAAGGCTGTGACCATAATCGGCCATTTCACGCAGGCGTTCCAATTCGGCGTCACGTTCGGCAATTCGCCCCTCGATATGCGCGTCGCAATAAGCACCTGTATGCAGCTCGATCACCGCAGCCCCAATACGATCTGCCGCGGTAATTTGCGCCTTGTCAGCCGCAATAAAGATCGACACACGACAGCCCGCGTCTGCCAGGGGTGCTATGAAATGCGCCAGGCGGTTTTCATCTTTTGCCACTTCAAGACCGCCCTCTGTTGTGCGCTCTTCGCGTTTCTCGGGTACGATACAGACAGCATGGGGCTTATACCGCAACGCGATCGCCTGCATTTCATCGGTTGCTGCCATTTCAAAATTCAATGGTACTGACAGGCTTGCCGATAATGCTTCGATATCAGCATCAGAAATGTGACGACGATCTTCGCGCAAATGGGCAGTTATGCCATCCGCACCCGCCTCTTGCGCCAATATCGCAGCCCTGATCGGGTCTGGATACGTCCCACCGCGCGCGTTTCGAACCGTGGCAACATGATCGATATTTACCCCAAGACGCAGTGGTCCAAGTGGCTTTTTCAGCACCATTTCGCAGAATCCCTTGACACTATTGAACGTAGGTTTAATGCGCTTTTGCGGCGGCGTCAGCCCTTGCTGCCTCGGCAATGCGTTTCTTTTCAAATCGCTTTTTCAATCTTTTGATCCGCTGTTTCTGATAGGCGGCGATCAGCGGTCGCGCCATCAAATAGCTGGCGACAGAAACAATAATGCCGGGAATAATGCCACCGACCAAATAGGGGAAAAAGACCCTGTCATAGAACCGTGCCAGGCGATCCCAACGCGCTATGTCGTCTGTGAAAATAGCTTTGAGGTTCATCCACAGTTCCACCGAAGCGCGAGAAAACTCACCGACAATTTGTTGCAGCGGCACGCCGCCATCCATGCCCAACATCCAGGTCCCCATTTCAAACGAAACAGTTGCGATAATCGGAAATGTGAATGGGTTTCCGAAAAAGGTCGCCATCAGCGCAGCCAGGATATTGCCTTGCATTATGAAGGCCAGAACAGTCGCCAGAAGAAAATGGATGCCAAAAAACGGGGTAAAACACACAAAGATACCCGCCGAAATGCCGCGCGCAATTTTGTGCGGCGGGTCCGGCAAACGGCGCAGCCGATGGAGAACATAACTGAGAGATCGGCTCCAGCCGCCACGCGGATATAGCCCCTCGGCGAGAACTCGGGCATAGGTCCGTTTGGTTCGGCGTTTGAACACCAAAATCGTTGCTCCCAGCGTCTACGGCTTGCGCCCAATGTCACGGTATCGGTCAATCGATGCGACGTCACTTTCAGCCTCGAGCGCCAGCATTACCGCGTGCAAGTGTTCGATATCGCGCAAATCCACGTCGATAATAAGACGGAAAAAGTCCGGTTTTCGGTCCAGAAAGTGCAAATCGGAAATATTGGCCTTTTGTTCTCCGATCAACGTGCATATGTGGCCAAGAACCCCGGCATCGTTCCTGATCGTCACATCAAAACTTACGGTGTTTTCCGTCGGATGTTTGCCACTGTGCCAGCGCAAATCCATCCAGCGGTCTGGCTGATCCTCGAATTCTTCCAGCGCTGGACAATCAATCGTGTGAATGACTACGCCCTGGCCGCGATAAGTTATGCCGACAATACGCTCGCCGGGCGTAGGCTGACAACAGGCGGCCCGTTTGAAGGACTGTCCTGGCGACAGGCCGACAACCGCAACTTTCATGTCGATTTCGTCGCCACCGGTCGCCAGCTCTGGATACAATGTCTGCACAATGTCGCGGGCCGACAATTCTGCTGAACCCAATCGCGCCAGCAATTCTTCGGAATCACCAATACTCAGCTGTTTTGCAGCGGTGCTCAGCGCCTTGTCGGTGGCCCGTTTGCCAATGTGATCAAAGGCGACGCGTGCCAATTCGCGGCCCAACTTGATAAACCGCTCGCGATCTTCTTCGCGCAGCGATCGCCGAATTGCGGCTTTGGCGCGGCCGGTCACAACAATATCGATCCAGCTTGACTGCGGTGTTTGTCCTTCGGCTGTGATGATTTCGACCGATTGCCCATTCTTCAACCGGGTCCACAGCGGCACGCGAATGCCGTCGACCTTGGCGCCAACACAGCTGTCGCCGATGCGGGTATGAATTGAATAAGCATAGTCCAGCGGGGTCGCCCCGCGTGGCAGTTTGATGACATCGCCTTTTGGCGTAAAGCAGAACACCTGGTCGGAATACATTTCCAGCTTTACGTGTTCCAGAAATTCATCGTGATCTTCGGCGTTCTCAAACCTTTCAGTCAAGGACGCGATCCACTTTGCCGGGTCAACCGAATATGGGTTTTCCGCACGCACCCCATCGCGATAAGACCAATGGGCGGCAACGCCTGCCTCGGCGACATCGTGCATCTGGCGCGTGCGGATCTGGATTTCCACCCGTTTTCCGTCGCGCCCGGATACAGTGGTGTGGATTGACCGATAGCCGTTGGATTTTGGCTGGCTGATGTAATCCTTGAACCGGCCCGGTACAGCGCGCCAACGCTGATGGATCGCACCCAAAACCCGATAACAATCGGAATCATTTGCCGTCACGATCCGGAATCCGTAAATATCGGAAAGGCGGGAAAACCCCTGGCCCTTTTCCTCCATTTTTCGCCAGATCGAATATGGCTTTTTGGCGCGCCCGAAAACATCTGCTTCGATACCTTCTTTCTTTAGCTCGTGGCGGATGTCGTTGGTGATCTTGTGGATCACGTCACCGGTTTCACGCTGCAAGGTGATGAAACGCCGAATGATCGAGTTGCGCCCCTCGGGGTTCAACACTCGAAACGCCAGATCCTCTAATTCTTCGCGCATCCACTGCATGCCCATGCGGCCAGCGAGAGGCGCAAAGATATCCATGGTTTCGCGGGCCTTTTGGCCCTGCTTGTCCGGATTCATCGACTTGATGGTCCGCATGTTGTGCAGACGGTCCGAAAGCTTGACGAGGATAACGCGCATGTCCTTTGACATTGCCATGAACAGTTTGCGAAAGTTCTCGGCCTGCTTGGTCTCTGTGGATGATAGCTGCAAGTTCGTCAGTTTGGTCACACCATCGACAAGCTCGGCAATCTCTTCGCCAAAAAGTTTGGCAATCTCGCTGTAGGTCGATTTGGTATCTTCGATAGTGTCGTGCAGCAGCGCCGTGATGATCGTGGCATCATCCAGTTGCTGTTCCGTCAAAATTGCCGCGACAGCCACCGGGTGCGAAAAATATTCGTCGCCGGAATGCCGGAACTGACCTTCATGCATTTTGCGGCCATAGGCATAGGCCTGGCGGATCAGATCGCTATTCGTGCGGGGATTGTAGTTGCGAACCAGTTCGATCAGGTCGTCGACATCGATCATCTGGTCCGCACCTTTGGCGGGGAAACGCCGTTATTGCTGCCCTTGCGCTTCCATTAGCGCACGCAACAGGTTTTCTTCTGACATATCGTCTTCGGCGGGTTTGTCGTTTTCCGCACCCATCAACAATGCCATTGCATCTTCTTCGGGCTCATCAACCTCGATCTGGGTCTGATGGCTTTCGATCATGCGTTCCCGCAGGTCATCAGCAAGCTGGGTTTCGTCTGCAATTTCGCGCAAAGACACCACAGGATTTTTGTCGTTGTCACGATCAACCGTGATGGGTGTTCCACTGGAAATCTCGCGGGCACGATGTGCTGCCAGCATTACCAGCTCGAACCGGTTCGGAACTTTGTCAACGCAATCTTCAACCGTCACGCGGGCCATCAGGCTTCTCCTATCCTTAAAAGGGAGGTTTAGACCGCGTTATTTAGGCACTTCGCACAAAGAAGACAAGCGTCGAATCATACACAATTTGCCGTTTACAGTGGTTTTATTGCGCTTCGGACCGCCGCGGGCAGGTCATTCACCATTTCAGATACCGTTTTGCCCAATACCGGATGACGCCAGTCAGGGGCCACATCGGCCATCGGTATCAGTACAAAACCGCGTTCGTGCAGACGCGGATGCGGCAGAATCAACTCTTTTGGTGCGGTGCGCAACTGGGCTTTTTGGGGCAATTCCGCCCATGCCTTGAATGTTTGCAGGTCCGGCAAAACCGCCGATCCAGACGCCAGTAAATCCATATCAATCGTGCGCCCACCCCAACGGCGGTCGCGGGTGCGTCCGAATGCAACTTCTATGCGGTGCAGTGCGTCTAATGTGACGTTAGGTTCCTGACCGGCAGATAGTCGCGCAACAGCATTCACATAGTCAGGCCCGGCGCCTTCTGGAAAGCAAGGTGTTTGATAAAAATTACTAACATTATCAATGCGAAATCCAGCGTCAGCCAGGGCATCCAGTGCCCTGCGCAGCGTCTCGGCTGGCATCCCAACCGGCGAATCAAGGTTTGCCCCAAGCGCAATTAGGGTCTGCGAATCTGTTTTGTGACACATGGTTACTTGCCCCAATCAGCAATTCCCGTATTTTGGTGCGTGTTTCGCGAAGATCCGGAGCCACTCACCACTCACACCGGGTCGTACAAAAGCGAATTGATTTTTGGAAGGACCATTTTATGTTTTACCGAGACGAACGGCTCGCGCTGTTCATTGATGGATCGAATCTATATTCCGCTGCGCGCGCGCTTGGGTTTGACATCGACTATAAATTGCTGCGGCAAGAATTCATGCGACGCGGCAAATTACTACGCGCATTTTACTATACTGCGTTGCTTGAAAATGACGAATATTCTCCAATTCGCCCGCTCGTTGACTGGTTGCATTACAACGGTTTTTCGATGGTGACTAAGACAGCAAAAGAATACACTGACGCCCAGGGCCGGCGCAAAGTCAAAGGCAATATGGATATCGAGTTGACGGTCAATGCGATGGAATTGGCCCCGCATGTTGATCATATCGTGTTGTTTTCCGGCGACGGCGATTTTCGCCCAATGGTGGAAGCCGTACAGCGTCAGGGAGTTCGCGTATCTGTCGTGTCCACTATTCGATCACAGCCACCGATGATTTCGGATGAATTGCGCCGCCAGGCAGACAATTTCATCGAACTTGACGAACTCAAGGATGTGGTTGGTCGCCCACCACGTGAACCGCACGACGCCCCACAAGAACCAGAGACGCTTGTTGAACAGGAATAGGCCAGCCTTGCATTGACGGAACCGGTCTATTTTGATGCCGGTTCTTGTTGTTTTGCTGCTTGGGTCTGGACGTTGCTTATCGGTCCGCTTACCTCTGTGCTGCGAATTGGCGGACTTTTAGATGATCAAACCAAAGCTTACACTTTTTCTGGCGGCTCCGCGCGGCTTTTGCGCCGGTGTGGACCGGGCCATCAAAATCGTCGAGATTGCCTTGGAAAAATGGGGTTCGCCGGTCTATGTGCGCCATGAAATCGTGCATAACAAATTCGTCGTTGACAGGTTGCGCGAAAAGGGTGCCATTTTTGTTGAAAGCCTATCGGACTGTCCAAATGACCGTCCGGTTGTGTTTTCAGCGCACGGTGTGGCCAAATCTGTTCCCGCCGAAGCACGGCGGCGCAACATGGTTTTTGTCGACGCCACCTGCCCGCTTGTGTCCAAAGTGCACATCGAAGCAGAACGCCATCATCAAAATGGATTGCAGATGGTCATGATTGGCCATGCCGGGCACCCGGAAACTGTCGGGACAATGGGCCAACTGCCGGATGGCGAAGTCTTGTTGGTCGAGACGGAAAAAGACGTGGATTCCCTGCAGGTGCGTGACGAAAATCAACTGGCCTTCATAACCCAGACAACGCTGTCGGTGGACGACACAATGGGCATTGTAAATGCGCTCAGAGCCCGGTTTCCGGCAATTGTCGGCCCACACAAAGAAGACATTTGCTATGCGACCACCAACCGCCAGGCCGCGGTCAAGGACATCGCACCCAGGATCGATGCGCTGCTGGTGATTGGCGCTCCGAACTCGTCCAATTCAAGACGTCTGGTTGAGGTTGGTACAGCCGCAGGCTGCGCTTATTCCCAGCTGGTTCAGCGCGCTGTAGACATCGATTGGCGCGCACTGGCCGGGATTTCGTCAGTCGGCATCACGGCGGGCGCTTCGGCCCCGGAAGTATTGATAACCGAAGTCATTGAGGCGTTTCAGGACCGCTATGCTGTCACTGTGGAACTGGTCGAAACCGCGCGGGAAAGTGTCGAATTCAAAGTGCCGCGCATTCTGCGAGAGCCAGTCTGAGGATGCGCATGAATGGCTGATTTATTCGCGTTCACCGACGGGGCATGTTCGGGCAACCCGGGTCCGGGTGGCTGGGGGGTGGTGCTGGTTGCAAAGGATGGCCCCAACATACTGAAAACCCGCGAACTCAGCGGCGGCGAACCCCAGACAACCAACAACCGGATGGAACTTTTGGCCGCCATCAACGCATTGGAAGCATTGGAAAAAACCACACGCATGACGGTCATCACCGATAGCGTTTATGTAAAAAACGGCATAACTCAATGGCTGGCGGGCTGGAAAATCAATGGCTGGAAGACGTCGACACGAAAACCCGTCAAAAACGATGATCTGTGGCGGCGGCTGGACATCCTGAATGCGCAACATGATGTGACCTGGGAATGGGTCAAAGGCCATGCTGGTCACGCGGAAAATGAACGCGCGGATGAATTGGCCCGTGCAGGCATGGCCCCCTACAAATCCGCCGTCCCTCAGAAATAGTCAGGGCAACCACATCGGTTGCCCATTCCTCGCTTGATCCGCCTGATTTCGGCCAGTTTGGGCCGTTCGCCGACTGATCGGACGGTTTACGTGATCACTTATTCGCGCAGGCCCTCACAGCTGTCAAATTTGCCGCCAAAACAAATGTCATCCACACGCACAAACCCGCGCGGAGGATTTTTTTGCCGTGTGGTATACACCCGCTGATAATCGTTGCCGTCTTCATCGTCGCCTAACCGTTTTTCTTCGGTCACGTCTTTCACATCAGTTGGTGGATCCGGGTCAACCGCCGGGACAAATGCATACGCAGGTGCAGCGACACTCAGCGATAGAGACGCCACCAACGTTACGAAAAAAACACGGGAAAAACGATTGAAAACACTCATGACACACTCACCAAATACTACATCGCTACTGAATGTAGATCGGCCCGATTGACGCCATAGTCAAGTCGCATTGTGGAAACAGTTTCGCCACATTTTTGACAAAGTATTAACGGCGGCACAGCATTCTTCTGGATTTTCAATTCTAAGTTGTTTCAAGTTCTGTGTCACATTATGGGCAAAACAACACCCGTCCAGAACATTTCCCGTCAGATAAAATTTCTGCACCTCCCGGTTATCTATTTGTTTTAATTGGTAATTTTCATACAGGAAAAGTATTGGCTACTTAGGGCCATAGGTTTTCCAAAGCCAAATCAACAACATGGACCCCAGCACCGCACCGACGAACCCCGCCGCCCAACCGGTGATTGTCAGCAATACCCGCAACACCAGACCACCAATCAATGCCCCGAATACGCCGATGGCCACTGTCGCAATAACATTGGTGTCAATTTTCATGATCCGCGTGGCCAGGAATCCGGCGGCTGCACCGATGATTATTAGGACGAGAACTGGCATGATGGACCCCTTGTTAAATAACGCCAATATGGAATGACAACGACCGGAATAAAACCCCGCCTATGCCAGCACGTCCGGCAATTCGAGACCCAGCAACAGTTCGGACACCGGCATCGGTCGCCTTCCGGGTCTTTGGGCCACCAGGATTTCGACAGCGCCCTGACCACAAGCGACCGTAAAACCATCCAGAACCTGGCCCGGACTGCCGTCACCAGGAACAACCTTGCTGCGCAGCAATTTCACTCGGTCCAATCCTACCTGGCACCACGCGCCGGGAAACGGTGAAAGACCTCTGATTTTCTGATCGACCTCGATCGCCGATCCTTGCCAATTCACACGTGCCTCTGCCTTGTCAATTTTCGTCGCATAAGTGATCCCATCGTCTGGCTGGGCTTGTGGGACCAGATCATCGATCTGATCAATCGCGACCAGAATGAGATTCGCCCCCAGTACCGATAATCGATCATGTAAATCACCTGTCGTGTCATCCGGCTTGATGTCGATTTCCTTGCGCAGCAACACCGGACCTGTGTCCAAACCGGCATCCATCTGCATTATGCAAACCCCGGTGGTTGTGTCGCCGGCCATGATCGCGCGATGAATGGGTGCCGCGCCGCGCCATCGCGGCAGCGATGAAGCGTGAATATTCAGGCATCCATAACGCGGCGTCGCCAAAATCTCTTGCGGCAAAATCAACCCATAGGCCACCACAACAGCTGCATCAGCGTGCAGGGCTGCAAATTCAGACAGTGCCTGGGCGTCGCGCAAACTGGCCGGGTGGCGGACCGATAAACCCAAGGCCTCTGCCCTGACCTGCACTGGGCTTGGGCGGGTCTGTTTGCCCCGGCCGGCGCGGCGCGGCGGCTGGCAATAGACCGCAGCGATATCGTGGCCGGCATCGACCAATGCGTCCAGAACCGGCACCGAAAATGCCGGGGTGCCCATAAACACAAGCCTCATTTATGCCGCCCCTTTTTGGCCGCCCGTTTCAGCAGCATGTTGCGTTTGACTGGCGACAGCCTGTCAAAATACAGCCTGCCGTCAAGATGGTCGATCTGGTGTAGAACGCTGCGTGCCCACAGGCCATCCAGCTGTTTGGCGATCCGCACACCACGTTCGTCGTCATAAACAACCTCTACGGAGTCGGGACGGTCGATCTGTGCTTGGACCCCCGGCAGACACGGGCTGGCCTCGGTACCCTTGGCCAACCGATCGGACTGTGAAACGATTTCCGGATTGGCCATTCGGATCACCTGTCCTCGTTCATCAGAGGCGTCCACAACTGCCAGCCGCAAGGGTATACCCAATTGGGTCGCCGCAAGCCCCACGCCTGGCATCGCTTCCATCACCGCGATCATATCTTCCCAGGTCGCGCGGATTTCTTCGGTGACTTTGGTAACCGGCGCAGCCTTTTCGCGTAGCCTTGAATCGGGCCAAAGCAAAACTGTGCGCATCACGCGCGCGCCATCTCGCGTTTTAGTTTTTGCATCTTGCGCGTGATCATCTGACGCTTGAGAGCGCCCAAATGGTCGATGAACAATTTCCCGTTCAAGTGATCAATTTCGTGCTGAACGCATGTCGCCCAAAGACCGTCAAAATGGCGTGCCTGAATCTGGCCGTCTTGATCGGTCCAGGTTACGTCCACCGTGGCCGGTCGCTGCACCTCGCCATAGTGTTCGGGGATTGACAGGCATCCTTCTTCGTACGTGTTCTGTTCCTCTGAAACCGCGGTAATCAGTGGATTGAACAAAATCGTGGGCTCAGGCGTGGCGCCCTCTTCCTTTATGCAATCCAATACAATCAGGCGTTTCAGTACCCCGACCTGTGGCGCCGCCAGGCCAATACCGGGCGCATCATACATCGTTGACAGCATATCATCAGCAAGACGACGTAATTCCGGGGTGATTTCTGTCACAGGTTCACAGACCTTTTTCAGGCGCGGGTCCGGGTGCAATATGATCGATCGAATACTCATGGGGCTGATGTAGGTGATGAGAAAGCGCAGTGCAACATGCCCTTGCACACGGCGGAATCTGCGATAGCTTGCGACCCTGGGCAATTTTGGAGACCGCGATGAGTTTTGACCAAGTATTAGATCTGCGCGGAAACCATTCACTTAAATGGGACGGTATGCAGAATTTGCACGATGTGTCCCCTGATGACGGTCTATCCATGTGGGTTGCCGATATGGATTTCCGCTCGCCTGATTGCGTCCAGGATGCCGTGCGCCAGGTGCAGCGCCGTGGACACTACGGCTATTTCTACGACTTTGCGGATTACAAGAATGCGATCGCGTGGTGGATGCAAAGTCGTCATGGCTGGCATGTTGAACCGGACTGGATATTTACCACATTTGGGCTGTGTAACGCGCTTGGGCTGGCGTTGCATGCTTACACAGCGCCTGGCGATGGCGTTGTCCTGTTTACGCCCGTCTATCACGCATTTGCACGTGTCATCGGCGCGGCGGGCCGCGAAGTGGTTGAGTGCCCGTTGGCGAACATAGACGGGCGCTATGAAATGGACTTTGGCGCCTATGACGCCCGGATGACCGGGCGCGAAAAAATGGTGGTGTTATGCTCGCCACACAATCCCGGCGGCCGGGTCTGGACCCTTAAAGAACTGGAATCTGTTGCCGCGTTTTGCGAGCGGCACGATCTGTTGCTGGTTTCGGACGAAATTCACCAGGATTTGGTTTTCGATGGCGCCAGCCACATCCCGATGCCACTGGTGACTGCCGATATTTCTAAACGCCTGATCATGATGACCGCACCCTCCAAGACATTTAACACAGCAGGCCCACATTGCGGGCAGGTCACAATTCAGGACCCGGTGCTCAGATCCAGATTTGCCGCCGTGATGGCCGGGTTGTCAGTATCCCCGAACACGTTTGGCGTGGTCATGACCACGGCTGCATATTCCGAACCAGGTGCGCGTTGGGTTGATGATCTTGTCATCTATCTGGATGAAAACAGGCGCCTCTTTGACCAGGGCATCAATGCAATACCGGGATTGAAATCCATGCGGATGGCCGCGACCTATCTGGCTTGGGTGGATTTTTCCGACACTGGCATGACCATGGACCAAGTGGTCGCACGTGTGTCACAATCCGCCAGGATCGCGGCCAATCACGGTCCGACATTTGGCCAGGGTGGCGACATGTTCATGCGGTTCAACTTTGGCACCCAAAGGTCGCGCGTGTCAGAGGCCGTCGAAAGGATGGCCGCCGCTTTTTCGGACCTGCAATAGGGGCAAGCGCATGGAAAAAGTACTTGGCATCGGCGGGCTGTTTTTTCGCAGCAAGGACCCGGGCACGCTTGCGCAATGGTATGCAGATGTTCTGGGTATTTCGCCGGCACCCCAGGATTATGACACGCCTGCCTGGCGCACGGGCGGTGGCACAACCGTGTTTGCACCATTTGCGCAGGACACTGATTATTTCGCCCGCCCGGACCAACAGTGGATGGTCAATTTTCGGGTGGCTGATCTGGACGCAATGATCAGACAAATCGAACAATCAGGGACGTCGGTCACGATCGAGGGTGATTTTCCAAACGGACGTTTCGCCCGCCTGACCGATCCAGAAGGCAATCCGATTCAGCTATGGGAACCTGGCAAAAACGATGCGAATGTCGAGGAAAATCGCTAGGTCAGCAATGCCACCGGCGCATTTTCATCGCGCACAAAATCCAGCGGCGCCTTGTCGACAACCGCAGTGCTGCGTTTGAATTCATATGTCATTTGACCGCCATTTTCCGACGACGCGATGATCAGACACTGGTACAAATGCCGTGATCCATCGAACAAATCGACGAGACCACGCAGATGGGGGGCGTTTTCATTGTCCAGGGTGAAACCAGTGTCCCAGAATTTCAGCACCGGGTATATTGTATCATTCGCGTGCACACGCAGGCGGCTCTTTTTGACAAGGTCCTGCTTGCGCGCCAATTCCAGGCCTTCGCGCACTTCCTTGGGCAAAAATTCAAACATTGTCTTCTCCCACATCCCCAGACGTATAGGATGACGTCATTTTCGCTTACGTCAAGTGAACCTCAAGGGACTGTTTCCATAAACCAGGCCAGACAGCCGGTTAGCCAGGTTTTGTTGCCAGTCTTGGCCGCAAAACATGGGGAATGGACGGATCATACAAGGCGCTATCGGTGAAATCAGACACCTCGCCCATCGCGGGACCGACCAGAATCAGCGCAGTACGGGTGATTTTTTCAGACCGCGCCTTTTCACGAATGTCGCTGATTGTACCGCGGATCAGGATTTGATCAGGCCATCCGACCCGATAAGCAATGACTGCAGGACAATCAGCGCCGTAATGCGGGATCAGTTGTCTCTCAATCTCGCGCAGATTGCGCACACCCAGATGAATGGCCAATGTCGCACCGGTCCGCGCAAAATTTTCCAGCGTTTCGCCCGGCGGCATCGATGTCGATTTCATGGACACGCGGGTCAGTACAATCGACTGTGCGATTTCCGGGATCGTCAGCTCTTGCCCCAGGGCTGCCGCCGCAGCGGCATAGGCCGGAACACCGGGAATGATTTCATAGGGAATGCCATCGGCGCGTAAACGGCGAATTTGTTCGGCAATCGCGCCGTATAATGACGGATCGCCCGAATGCACGCGCGCCACGTCCTGCCCCAGTTCATTTGCCCGACATATTTCTGCATGGGTGTCGTCCAGCGTCATCGGTGCGGTGTCCAGTACGCGCGCGCCAGCAGGCGCGCAGGCTACCACCTGGGCTGGCACCAACGATCCGGCGTATAAACAGACCGGGCAATTGCCAATGACCCGCGCGGCTTTCAGGGTCAGCAATTCCGGATCACCGGGTCCCGCACCAACAAAGAAAACGGTCATTGTCTGCCCCTTGGCCGCAACACACGGCAAATCGAAAAATCTCTTGCAGGCATAGCCTGCCCAATCTGAAAGCGTTTCACGACAGATCTCCGTCGATTTTGCGTGCGTATCCGCGTGGGGTATACATGCGCGGTCCCTCGCCCAGCGGCACCAGTGTTGAATGCGAAGATCCGATTAAAACGACGGTCAGCATATCAACTTCATCCACATCCAGCGCATCCAGTGTCCGGTAGCGCAAATGTTCTTCGGGCCGGCCCAGCGATGATGCCAGCAGTACAGGTGTATCGGCCGGGCGATGATGCGACAGGATTTCACGTGCTTCTGCCAGCAAAGTACGGCGGCGTTTTGAAACCGGGTTATAAAAAGCGATGACAAAATCACCAATTGCGGCAGCCTCAATGCGTTTCACAATGTCTGCGCGCGGCGTCAGCAAATCCGACAGAGAAATGGCGCAAAAATCGTGACCCAACGGGGCACCGGCGCGGGCCGCCGCCGCTTGCAACGCGCTGACACCAGGCGAACATACCACGTCTACGCGCCGGGCCGCATCCGAAACGCCCTTTGCGTCACGCCCGCGATGCATCAGTTCAAACACCAGTGCTGCCATCGCGTAAATGCCCGCGTCCCCGGAACAGACCAGTGCCACGTTCTTGCCCTTGCCCGCCTGTTCCAACGCATATCGACACCGATCTTCTTCGCCACCCAGTGGGAAATCACTGCGCGTCTTGCCAATCGCCAATGGCCCCAACAGATCAATGTACAAGCCATAGCCAACCAGTTCTTGTGCCTCAGACACCAGCCGCGACACATCCGGCGTGCGCCAGGATGCTTGTCCCGGACCGATGCCGACCACCGACAGACGGCCCCGTGCCCGCCCCGCTAACGCGACCACCGGTTCAGGGTGGATGCCCAGCGCACAGGTCGCGTTCGCGGTCTTTCGTTTGGCCTGATGCAATTGCCCCTGCGCACCGACCAGCGCCAATGCCGCACCCTCGGCGACGCCGTGGCAGCCCACTTCGGCAAATACAACATCCGATGGCGTTGCCAGGCGTGGTGCTTCGCCTTCCAGTTCCACCGCCGAAAACAAGCGCAACGGCAAACCATATTTGGCGGCCAACGCCAAAATCGCGGGCTCGTCTGCTTTCAGATCGATTGTCCCGATTGCGGCCAGCGCGCCTGGCGAAATCCCCGAATTGGCCAGCGTGTTTTGCACGAGCGCTTCCAATTCTTCCGGTGCACAATTTCGGGCACAACCAACCCCCAAAGTCACGCGACAGGGCCGAAATACCAGGTCTTGTGGCGCGACGTCGCCAAACGGCGCGATACCGCCGAAAATGCGCAGCGAATTTCCCTTTGGCAGATCAGCCAACCAGTCCATTGGCGCATCGCCGGTCAATGACACGCCGCCGCCCGATAACAATGTCGCCATGGCCGCCTTTGCCGCATCCGGCGTGTCCAGCCGCCAGCCGACGGGTGGCTCGTCCAGCGCGACACCCAAAGCAACGTCGCCTGCGGTTGTAACTGCTGCAACACCACCCAGCATTTCTGCCAGAACTCGCGCCATGCGGTTCGCACCCCGGTGTCCCCCCAACAATGGCACCACGATTTGACCATCGTCTGACACTGAAATTACGAATGGATCATGGCGTTTGTCAGACAGCATTGGTGCCACGGCGCGGATCAATATACCGCTGGCACACACCCCAATGATTGGCACGCCGGCCGCAAATAAGTTTCGGGCGTGATCCAGCGCATTATCGAAATATGCGTCGGCATTTTTTACACGTCCCTGACGCCCGTGAACGGCCAGGCCCAGTTCTTGCCCGATGCCGTGGGCGACAGGTTCACCTGAACGCGCCAAGACCAAGATCACCGGATCTATAGCCACGGGTCCGCTCCCTTGGTTAACAAAATCATCGAAAAATAGGGGGCCACTTCGGGTGCTGTATCCAACGGGCATATTACCTCATCCGGCAGGCTGGCGCGTTCGACATAAATCGCCTGCGCGGTCAAACCAAGATCCGCGATGACCTTGCGGATTTTCGGTAAATGGCGCCCGACCTTCATGATCGCAACGCTTTCGGCACCATCAATACGATGGCGCAATTCCTTGGCATCCAGCGGCCCCGGCAATATCGTCAACCTTTCATTGCGCGCAGCCAACGGCCGCCCGGCGCGGGCCGCACATGCGGTCACACTGGTTACGCCGGGGACAACCTGAACATCGTATTGCGGCGACAGGCGGGCGAAAACATACATGAAAGATCCGTAAAAAAATGGGTCCCCCTCGCACAGACAAGCAACTGAACGTCCTGCATCCAGCTGATCAGCGATTTGCGCGGCACCGACATCATATGCTTTTTGTGCCGGGCCCCTTTCAGTTGTCATCGGTATACTCATGACGATTTCGGGTGCGCCCGCGGGCAGCAGATCCGCCACAATTGATCGCGCAAAACTAGCCGTGCCTGCAAGTGCGGGATATGCGATCACATCGGCGGACGCGATCAGACGCGCTGCTTTCACTGTGATCAGTTCCGGGTCGCCCGGCCCCAGACCGATGCCATAAAGAACGCCACTCATCTTTTGATCAGGCTCCACTGCGTGACCGGCATCATTGGGTGCCAGCCCATGAAAGAACCGACCGGTTTGGCACGGTTAACAGACAGCTTGACCAATTGCCCGCCATGTTCCTTGTGCAGGCGGCTCAGCACTGCCTCACTTTCCAGTGTGACGGCGTTGCACACCAGGCGACCCAATGGTTTCAGCGCAGCCCAGGCGGCCTGAAAGGTTTCATCAGACAGGCCCCCGCCGATGAAAATCGCGTCCGGTGCCGGTAGCCCGTCCAATGCTGGCGGCACTTTGCCGTCGATAACTTCAAGCTTGGGCACCCCCAGCGCTAACGCGTTGGCTGCGGCCATGGCGCGCCGATCTGCCCGCGGCTCGATCCCGACGGCACGGGCGTATCGCGCGGCGCGCATCCATTCCACAGCTACCGAACCGCAACCGGTCCCAATATCCCACAGCAGCGCGCCGCGCATCGGCATCAGCTTGGCCAGCGTAACCGCACGTACCTCCTGTTTCGTCATTGTGCCGTCGTGTATGAACAGATCATCAGACAGTCCGGGAACCCGTGGCAGCAGCGCTGCATCTGGGGCAGCAATACATTCCACACCAAGCGTGTTGAAGGCTGGCACTTTGTGGTCCCATGTTTCAGCGATGCCATCAAACCGCGATTCATCATCGCCGCCCATGGCACCAAAGACCGTCATCCGACTTTGGCCAAACCCACGCTCGCTCAGAAAGGCGGCGATCTGGTCTGGCGTTTCCGCACCAGTGGTCAAAATCAGCAAACGCTGATCCGGCTGAATGAATGCTATCATTTGCTGTACCGGCCGCCCGTGAACCGTCAGCGTTTCAACATCGGCCAGCGACCAGCCCATACGTGCTGCGGCCAACTGAAATGCGGACAATTGCGGATGGAATTTAATTTCTTCGGGCGGCAATGCCCGCCCAATTCGGGCCCCGACGGAATACCACAATGGATCACCAGTCGCCAAAACAACGACGCGGCGACCCCTCAGGGATTGCAGAGTGTCAATCAAAGCATCAAAGGGTGATGGCCAGGCAATCCGTTCTGCATGGATATGATCGGACAGCTGGTGATGGCGCTCTCCACCGACAATGACCTCGGCCGATTCCAGGATTACCCGTGCGGCAGGGGTCAGACCAGGCACGCCGTCTTCGCCAATCCCCACGATATGCAGCCATGCGCTCATGTTCGGACCTCTGGCAAACCAGCGGCCAAGGCGTTGACCGCAGCAGATGCCATCGCTGATCCCCCGCGGCGCCCGCGTAATGCGATAAAATCGGCACCGCGCGGATTACCGGCCAGTTCCGCCTTGCTTTCTGCCGCACCAACAAATCCGACCGGAAAGCCCAGAATTACGGCAGGGCGTGGCCACCCCTGATCCAGCAGCTCCAGCAAATGAAACAGCGCGGTTGGCGCATTACCGATGGCAACCACCGCGCCCTCGATCCGGTCTCTCCACAGTTCAACCGCGGCCGCAGATCTTGTGTTGCCAATCTCGGTGGCCAGGTCCCGGACACCTGGATCGTTCAGGGTCACAATAACGTCGTTGTTGTTGGGCAAATAGCGGCGAATAACGCCCGCTGCCACCATTTCACAATCGCATAGCACAGGTGAACCATCGCGCAACGCCGCATGCCCTGCCTCATAGGCAGATGTAGAATATGTCAGGCGGTCGGCGATCTCGACCATGCCGCATGAATGGATAATACGTGTGGCCAGCTTGGCCATGCCGGGCGAAAACCGGTCCAGCCGCGCCTCGCGCGCGACGGTGGCAAAAGACTGCGCATAAATCGCCTCTGGTTTACGCTCGTATGGCCTCATCCAAGACCCCGCCTGCGACCGCCAATCCAAATATGACAGTAAGCGTCGCGCAGCGATGCTTTCATTTTGATAAATTCAGCCATCTTTCTTGCGGGCACTTTCGGGTCCGTGCGGGTGCGCGGCATGGGGATAGGTTGCATGATGATGGTCGTGGTCATGATCGTGGTCATGATGATGGTGCCCGTGGTCTTCAATTTCCAAACGGCACAAACCGGTGCAAAACGTATCACACAATTTACAGCTGTCGACATTCGAACCCGGCGCGTTCGCACCCTGCCCCTCGACATGATGATGATGACTTTCCTGCACTGCGCCGACTTCGGATTCAAAGCCCAATACCTGGGTGCGATACTTGCACATCGCACAGTTTGGTGGTGGCACCTCTCCGATCTGCTCGGTTATGCGCTCGGCGAATGTTTCCAACACTTTCGGGTGGTCGCCCAGATACCCTGCCTTCACGAACTCTATATCGCCATATTGGGCGGCGACCTGATCTGTGAACCCGTAAATCCGGTCAATCAATATTCCTGAAAACAAAAAATAGGGGAACACGACAACGCGCTTGTAACCCAGTCGGGTCACATGCTGCAGACATGGTTCGACCAGCGGAAAGGTAACACCGGAATAGCCGACCTCGCACCAGCCAAACCCCAAACCTTCCTGCAACAGGCGCGCTACTTTGGAAACGTTGCCATTCGCGTCGGGATCGCTTGCTCCGCGCCCGATGACCACCAGACATGTTTCTGACAACGCGACATCACCATGCGCCGCATTCGCGTTTTTCACGGCGGTTGTGATCCGGTCGCCAGCTGCGGCGATCATCTTGGGATCGATGCCCAGCTCGCGCCCATAGGATACATCAATGCCATGTTTTGCGGCGTAGGTATTCAGCACGGTCGGAATATCGTTCTTTGCGTGCATTGCGGCGAACAGCATCCCCGGCACGGCCAATATTTTGTCACATCCAGCGGTTCGCAAATTGTCCAAACCGTCGCGAATGACCGGGTTCGCAAATTCCAGATAGCCGTAGTCAGTGGCCCAGTCATCAGGCAAATAGGCTGGCAATTTTTCGGCCAGAACTGCGAATTCATCAACTGCGGACTGGGATCGTGACCCATGGCCGCAGATCATCACGCCAATTTTAGCCACCTAAAGATCCTGACCCGGCACTGCCCGGACGGTCCCGTGATGCGACTGCATTCTGTAAAACTGCCACACCGCCATTAATACCGCGCTGCCAACCGCCACAGCGGCCAGCCAAGCCGGAACAGACATGCTCTGAAATGCGGGTTCTGGATGTGACCAGGCCGCGCCTGCAAAAAATACTGCAACAAAAAATACGGGAAATTTCATACGATCGTATCCTTATCATCAGGCCGAAAAGGCCAGCGAGGCATACGCATGTTCTAACGACGCTGAACTTGATCCCCTATCTGGGTCAATCGCCTTCAGCCAACCTCTCTGGCCCGTCGGGGCTTCGTTACCGGTGGTATATGCGCAGCAACAATGGGCCGCAATTGGATTCGCGACCGCACACTGTCAAAAACCGACCGGACCCGATCATTGTGCATCTACGCAGAGGCCATGCACAAGTTTTGCAGTTTTGCACGGTTGCGGCGCTTGCTACATGTGCAGGCAACAGGACAACAGGGAACGGCACAATGGGTCAACTGATAGACGGCAAGTGGAACACCGCGTGGTACGACACCAAAAAAACAGCGGGCAAATTCGTACGCTCGGCTGCGCAGTTTCGCAACTGGGTGACTACTGACGGTTCTGCCGGGCCTTCGGGTATCGGCGGCTTCAAGGCGGAATCGGGCCGCTACCATCTTTATGTGTCCTATGCCTGTCCCTGGGCGCATCGCACGTTGATTTTCCGCCAGCTGAAAGGCTTGCAGGACCATATTGCCGTCTCAGTTGTGCACCCGGATATGCTGGACGATGGCTGGACCTTTGCAACCGATTTCCCTGGTACCACAGGCGATCCGGTAAACAGCGCCAAATTTCTGCGCGACATTTACGTCACATCAGACCCAACCGTGTCGACCCGCGTGACCGTGCCGATTCTGTGGGACAAAACAGCGAACCAGATCGTTTCAAACGAAAGCTCTGAAATCATTCGCATGTTCAACAGTGCGTTCAACGACATCACCGGGAACACCGACGATTATTGGCCGATGGCCTTACGCGACGACATTGAGGTGATGAACGGACGCATTTATTCAAATGTGAACAACGGTGTCTACAAGGCAGGATTCGCGACCACACAGACTGCGTATGACGATGCCGTGCATACGCTTTTTGACACGATGGACTGGCTGGAAGATCATCTTTCGCAATCCCGCTATCTGATGGGCGACACCATCACAGAAGCGGATTGGCGGTTATTCACCACCCTGGCGCGGTTCGACCTGGTGTATCACCTGCATTTCAAGTGCAACCGCAACCGGATCGTCGACTTTCCCAACATCTGGGGCTTTACGCGCGAATTGTATCAATGGCCCGGCGTTGCCGATACGGTCAGGTTCGACCACTTTGTGCGGCACTACCACTATAGCCATGAAACCATCAATCCGCACCGGATTCTTCCGATCAACCCATTGATTGACTGGATGGAACCACACGGACGTGGCGACTAGCCGTCACATCGGGTCAATGTGGTGCCCCATAATGTTCGACGAGGGCGGACAGGTCTTCGGGCGGCATTTCAGCCGGCATCAATGCACAGGCATTGGGGATGTGCTGAAAGATCGACCCATCGGAAAAGAACCGTGTATTGGACACGAAAATCACTTTGGCTTCGGGCCGACGATAGCTTGCGAAATCGGCGATCGCGAATGCGCTGCCGTCTTCCACAATCAGGTCTAACACAATGATCGATATGTTTTCCTGGCGCAGGATTTCAATGGCTTCCTCTTGATTTTGGGCCAGTGAAACAGTGCAGCCGCGTCTTTCAAGATGTCGACGCCACACCCACCCCAAATCCGGGTTTCGCTCTACTATTAGAACTTGCATTCTTCCTCGGATGCCCATTTGGGCGTTGTTATATTGCGTACAGATTGCCAAGTTTCTGGCCGCCATCCCCAAGCAACGAATTACGCCTCCAATCGTTAACAACTGGTTAACCTTTCAGTTAACGTTGTTAACTTTTACGTTCAGGTTGCGTCTTTGGCGTAAATCCGCTCAATAACTGCGAGCAACAAGGATTCTCGCCAATGGCAACGATGATAACAGTCTGTGACACCTGCAAACGCGAAGGGTGGGACAGCACGGACATGACGCAAACTGACGGTGAAAAACTTGCCGAACTAATTGAATTGCGGGCCAAAGACAGTCCGGTCAGGACGCGCAGAACGTCGTGCCTGATGGGTTGCACCCACGCCTGCAATGTCGCCATTCAGGGGACAAAAAAGTTGAATTACACAGTTGGAAAGTTTGAACCAACAGCCGAAGCCGCTGACGCGATCGTCTCGTATGCCGAATTGCACAGCCAAAGCGCGTCAGGTCAGGTTCCGTACCGCGAATGGCCGCAAGGCATCAAAGGCCATTTCATCACGCGCCATCCACCAATGCCGGAGGATGAATGACCCCAAAAGTTCGGGATCATGGTGGCGGGCTGGACGCCGCCATTGAGAAATTCGGCGGCAAACGCGCGGACTGGCTGGACCTTTCTACGGGCATTAATCCAGTGCCCTATCCGGTGGGTGACATAGACCCGGACGCATGGACAGCATTGCCAGACAAAGGTGCCGAACAAAGGCTTGTCGTGGCCGCACGAAAATTTTGGTCGGTGCCAGCCGGTGGCGCAATTGTGGCTGCACCCGGTGCATCCGCCCTGATTGCACGTCTGCCATATGTGCTGGGCGCGCCGCAGATGGCTTGGATCAAACAACCCACATACAACGAATGGCAAGCCGCATTTGAAAATGCCGGCTGGCAGGTGTCGCCAAGCGACGCAGCCGCCCCCGTTCACGTCCATGTTCATCCAAACAACCCGGATGGCGTCGTGATCAATCGTCACGATATATGCCCGGATTCCACGGTCATTCTGGACGAAAGTTTTTGCGACACAATGCCGACCCGCAGCCATGTAACGTTAACGGGCGCAGGGCCTGTGATTGCCATCAAAAGCTTTGGCAAATTCTGGGGTCTTGCGGGTGTTCGGCTGGGTTTCGCGATTGGCCCTGAAAAACTGGTATCAGAGCTGAAAGAATCGCTGGGGCCTTGGCCGGTGTCAGGACCGGCAATCAGTATCGCTGCCAGGGCGCTTGCGGATAACGCCTGGGCTGAAGAAACCCGGCAGTGTTTGCAGCGCGATGCGGCGCGGCTTGACGGGCTGATGGCGGCAGCTGGTGCCGGTCCGGCCAGCGGCACTGATCTGTTTCGCCTTTACAACGTCGATGACGCCGCAGCCTGGCAGGATAAATTGGCCCGCGCCCATGTCTGGAGCCGCATTTTCCCATACTCGCCACACATGTTGCGCCTGGGATTGCCCGCGCCAGACAGGTGGCCGCAACTGATAGCAGCCCTATGATTACTGCGGCGATATTGGTGATCGCATTACTGCTGGATGCAGTTTCTGGTGAACCCGAATGGATTTGGTCACGCCTACCGCATCCGGCCGTCTTGATGGGCCGCGCTATCGCCGGACTGGACCGGGCATTCAACGCCGGACGCGCGCGCAAGGCGCGCGGCATCTTATGCCTCATGGTTTTGATGGTCGTTGCATGGCTGACTGGCGCGGCGATCACAAAATTACCGCTTAGCCCGATCCTGCAGGTTCCTCTGGTAGCAATATTGCTTGCACAGCGCAGCCTGGTTGATCACGTCGGCGCTGTTGCGACCGGGTTGCGATCGTCTCTGGCCAACGGCCGCACAGAGGTCGCAAAGATTGTCGGGCGCGATACCCGCGAGATGGACGAGGCTTCAATCGCACGTGCGGCCATCGAAAGCGCTGCCGAAAACCTGTCTGACGGTGTGGTGGCGCCGGCGTTTTGGTTTCTGCTGCTCGGCCTGCCCGGTCTGTTCGTCTATAAAATCGTGAATACGGCCGACAGCATGATTGGCTACAAGACGCCGCGCCATCAGGCCTTTGGGTGGGCAGCCGCACGGTTGGATGATGTGCTGAATTTCATTCCTGCCCGCCTGACCGCCGTCCTGATCACCAATGTAAATTTACGCTGGAATCATCTGAGACAGATCAGACGAGACGCGGCATTGCATCGATCCCCCAACGCTGGTTGGCCAGAGGCCGCGATGGCCGTCACGTTGGACGTGGCCCTGGCCGGGCCGCGCAGTTATGATGGAGCGCTGCAGGATTTTCCCTTTGTGAACACAGCCGGAAATCACCAAATCAACGCCCACCATGTTGATCTGGCAACCCAAACGTTGTGGCGGGCCTGGGCCTTGATGGTCGCCGCTATCACCCTGCTTGCCATTGCCTGACGACAACTTCCTGCTAACTTGCCGGAACTGGTTCACGTTGGAGGTAACATGCGTTTCATACTCACCCTTTCCATGTCATTGCTGATGGCAAGCGCCACAAACGCAGCCGTGTCCTGTGGCGGCACATTTTCCGATTTTGTTTCTTCGGTAAAGACAGAGGCGATGGCGCGCGGGCATTCCAAGGCTTCGGTTAACCGGTTTTTTGCCGGCGCGCGCCAAGATCCAAGTGTGATCAAGGCGGATCGCGCACAGGGTATATTCCGGATGAGTTTCATTGATTTTTCACGGCGTATTATCCGCCAGAACCGGATCGACAATGGGCGTTTGAATGCGGCAAAATTCAAAGACGTTTTTGACCGGATCGAGCAGGAATATGGCGTATCGCGCGGTGTGTTGTTGGCATTTTGGGCGCTGGAAACCGACTATGGAAAAGTGCAGGGAGATTTCAACACGCTGAACGCGCTGTTGACGCTTAGCCATGACTGCCGGCGTCCTGAATTGTTCACGCCGCAGATTTTTTCTGCGCTCGAACTATTTGAACGCGGCGATTTTGATCCAGCCACGACCAAGGGCGCGTGGGCTGGCGAAATCGGCATGGTTCAAATGCTACCCGACGACATTTTGCGCAATGGGGTCGATGGCGACGGCGATGGTCGCGTCAATCTTAAACAGTCCGCACCAGACGCGTTGATGTCGGGCGGCAAGATGCTGCAGGATTTGGGCTGGCGCCCTAATCAGCCCTGGTTGCAGGAAATCACAGTGCCTGATGATCTTGACTGGTCCCAAACCGGGCTGAGGTCGGTCAAAACGGTCAGCGAGTGGTCCGCGCTTGGCGTCAAAGCCAGAGCAGGACAGCTTGGATCAGACGAATTACCGGCGTCAGTTTTGTTGCCCATGGGGCGCAAGGGCCCTGCCTTTTTGGCCTATCCAAACTTCAGCACGTATTTTGAATGGAACAAAAGCTTTGTCTATGTCACGTCCGCGGCCTATTTCGCGACACGACTGGAAGGTGCCCAAATTTATGACGCCGGCAATCCCGATCCCGCCCTTTCCGACGCTAAAATGAAGTCATTGCAGTCGAAACTGGCCGCCCGTGGTCATGACGTCGGCAAAATTGATGGCATTTTGGGCGCCAGAACCCGTGCAGCCGTGCAGAAAGAACAATTGCGTCTTGGATTGCCAGCCGATGCATGGCCGACGGAACAATTGCTGGGCAAACTCTGACCTTTAGTTTTCCAAAAGTTTCTTGATCGGAAAGCGGGTGCCGTCCTTTGTAATCATGATCAGGCGATCGTTATTCATCACGTAAATATCACATCGCGAAAACCCGTTCTGAAATGCGATACACACCGCGCCATCTGTCCCGATTTCAAAACGACCCAGCGCGGTGCCGCCCTGAAAATAGGTGTACGAATAGTCGCCGTTCCGCGCAAAGACGGAACGACCATCATCATAAAATGTCATGGTGCGACCCACCAGCAAATCAGACAAACGTGCCTGATCCAGCAGGGCGTCGCCGGTGATCATGCCACCCGCCCGGGCGACGGATGTCAGGCAAAAAATAGCGATCACAATGGCGCGGATCATGGCATTCCAGGATTTGTAATATCCCAAGCCTAGCACGGCCAGCGCGCGGTCATTGTCACGTTGCAGTGACCCGATCAGGCAACCATCTGTGCGGCTTTTTTGAGATCGACCGAAACCAGCTGACTGACGCCCTGCTCGCCCATGGTGACACCGAACAGGCGATCCATGCGGGCCATCGTCACCGCATGGTGGGTGATGATCAAAAAACGGGTTTCCGTCTGGCGGGTCATTTCATCCAGCATATCGCAGAACCGGGTCACGTTGGCATCATCCAGTGGCGCGTCAACCTCGTCCAGCACACAGATCGGCGCAGGGTTCGCCAGGAACACGGCAAAAATCAGAGCAAGCGCTGTCAACGTCTGTTCGCCGCCCGATAACAACGATAGCGTCGACAGCTTTTTGCCCGGTGGCTGGCACATGATTTCCAGCCCGGCCTCTAGCGGGTCATCGCTTTCGACAAGCACCAGTTTGGCCTCGCCGCCACCGAACAGATGTTTGAACAGCATGCCAAAATTTGTGTTTACCTGTTCAAACGCGGTTAACAGCCGCTCGCGGCCTTCTTTGTTCAAGCTGGCAATGCCTGACCGCAACTTTTTGATCGCTTCTTCCAGATCAACCTTTTCGCTCTTTAGCAGGTCATGTTCTTCCTGGACATTTTTGGCATCTTCTTCGGCGCGCAGGTTGACGGCCCCCAGCGCATCGCGCTGTCGTTTGTAGCGGTTCACATCATTTTCAATGGCGGCAACCGCCGGCATGCGATCTGGGTCGGCGTCCAGTCTTTCCAACAAATTCTGTGGGGTCGTTTCCTGTTCATCCTGAATACGACCGGTCGCAAGCGCCACTGATTCTGCCGCTGCATCCGCGCGGGCCTCGGCACCAGCGCGGGTTTCGCGCATTTCGGATGCACGGCGTTCTGCATCTTTTTCCTGCGATATCGCAACGCGCAGGGCGCTTTCCTGTGCAGCAAGTGCATCTGATGCGGCATTGCGGCGTTGCTCGGCGCCGTCAATTGCGTCCGACAGTTCGGCACGTTTTTCCGCCAGGGCAGACGGCGCCTTGGTCGCGTCCTGCAATTCGGCCTCGGAGGTTTCACGACGTTTTACCAACTCGGTTATTCGCTGTGCGGCCGTGTCCTGACGGTGCCGCCATCCGCTCAGTTCTTTGGTGACGTCCTGGGCGCGTTTGGTGCGTGCTTCGCCGTCGCGGCGCAACTCGTCATGGGTTGAACGATGGGACATCATCGTGATGCGCGCGGCCTCGACCGTCATCTTGACGTCTTCGACCTGTTGGCGGGCAGAACCCAGATCGCCCAGATCTGCCACTGCGGCCTCGGCTTCTTTCAGGCTTGCGCGCGCGCGCATCGATTCTTCTTCGTGGCGCTTCACGGCCATTGCCAGCGATTCCAGTTTACCCGCGGCTATGTTTCGGTCGGCTTCAGCGCGTGACATTGCACGGCTGGCCTCGGTCATGGCGCGATCGGCGTTGCGCCGTGTGTCGCGGGCAACGCGGTCCGCATCCGTCAGATCAACCAGTCTGGTTTTCAGGGTTTCATGCGCCTGCGAGGCCCCTTGCGCCCGTGCGGTGGCTTCTTGCAGGTCCTGTTTCAGTTCCTGCAAGCGGTTCAGCTGTTGCAACCGCAGTGCCGCAGCACTGGGCGCATCTTCGGCCCCTGCACGAAATCCGTCCCAGCGCCACAGATCGCCGTCCTGACTGACCAGACGCTGGCCGGGCAGCAGGTCGGCCTGCAAACGGGCCCCGTCGGCGGCATCGACCAGACCAACCTGTCCCATGCGGCGCACCAGCACACCGGGCACTGACACATAATTGGTCAAAGCAGCCACACCGTGTGGCAACGGCTGTGGCACGTTATATGCAGGTAGGGTGGCCCACCCCGAAGCAGCGTTGTTTTCAATCGCTGGTGCACGCAAATCATCGGCCAATGCAGCGCCCAACGCTTTTTCGTAGCCTGGTACCACGGTCAACTGATCAAGAACCTGGCCACCCTCGGTCGTTTCGCGTTCAACCAGTTTTGCCAATGCGCCAACTTCGGCGCGCAACGCGTTCGCCTCGCCCTCGGCCTCGGATCGGGCGGCGCGGGCGTCGGCCTCTTTGCTTTGGGCATCCGCACGCGCATCGTCAGCGGCCATCAGGGTCGCTTCGGCATCTTCGACAGCCTGGCTGGCCGCGCTTTGGGTTATTTCAGCCACTTTTAACGCCTGGCTGGCGGTTTCTACCGCGCTTTGAGATTCCAACACCGCCTGTCGTGCGCGTTCTGCGTCAGCATCGTTTTTGTCCAGAGTTTTCTGACTGTCTTCCAGCCAACGGTGTGCCGAATGGTGTCGCGCCGACAATCTTGCCACGTCCTCATTCAACTGGGCCAGTGCATCTTCGCGCTCTTGCAGAATCCGCGCCGCATCCCTTGCGGCATCGCCGGCAGATTCCAATTTCGCATCATGACCTTGTGACGCCTTGTCCAGTTCGACGGTTTCCCACTCCAGGCGCTCTATCGTTTCACCGGCATCACGGTTCAACGCCTGTTCACGGTCGCTGTCATTGGTCAATTGTGCGATCCGCGCACGCAATGTCTCGATGGTTTGCAGTGCCAGGGCTTCCTGATCCGCCAACGTGTCACGCTGCACCTGCAACCGCTGGACAATCGCGGCGGCAATCGCTTCTTCCTCTCGCAATGGTGGCAACGTGTTGTCCTGGGTTTCCCGTGTTTGTGCTGCGTCCAACGCCAGGCGTTCCGCTTCGGCTGCCAGTCGGGTCTGTTCAATCAGGGTGGCCTGGGCCGCTGCATGCGCCTCTTGCGCCTCTTTCCAGCGTCGATACAACAACAGCCCCTCGGCGTTGCGCAACGCATCACCGATTTCACGGTACCGGGCCGCCTGACGGGCTTGGCGCGCAAGCTGTGCCAGTTGATTGGCCAGCTGTTCGACAACATCGTCGACACGCGACAGATTGGTTTCTGCGCCTTTCAGCTTTAGTTCGGCTTCGTGACGCCGTTGGTACAGGCCCGAAATACCAGCCGCTTCTTCCAGTATTCGGCGCCGGGATTTGGGTTTGGCATTGATCAGTTCAGAAATCTGCCCCTGGCGCACCAGTGCTGGCGAATGGGCACCGGTCGATGCATCCGCGAATAACATCTGAACATCGCGCGCGCGCACGTCCTTGACGTTTACTTTGTATGCGCTGCCAACATCGCGTGTGATACGCCGGGTAATTTCCAGATGATCGGTGTCGTTGAAACCTGACGGCGCCAACCGGTCAGTGTTATCGATCATCAACGCAACTTCGGCGAAATTTCGTGCGGGCCGGGTCGCGGCACCGGCAAAAATCACGTCCTCCATGCCGCCGCCACGCATGGCTGTGGGGCGGTTTTCACCCATCACCCAGCGCAATGCCTCAAGCAAATTGGATTTGCCGCACCCATTTGGCCCGACAACGCCGGTCAGACCGTCGGCGATAATCAGATCAGTTGGATCGACAAAGCTTTTAAAGCCATTGAGTCGAAGTTTGTTAAATCGCACTGCTTGACGGCCTCTTGGGTGATTCCGCTTTGGGGTCGATTGTTTTACGCAAGTCCGGGCGAGTCAACGCAAACACCCCGCATCTGGACCGCGATTGTGAGTTATCCACAATATATTGAGCAGTTCTGCGTGTCCAATGGGAATTTTCGGTCAGTTTCCGGCGATCCTTTGCCAATGCCATAAAAATGCCAGCAATTCGCCGCCTGCGTGACGCCATTGTCCATCACCCACTTATGCGGGTTGGTCTACTACGATAGTGACTATCGACAGGATGAGGGCAAATTATGATGTTTCGTGCAATTCCGGTTTTAGCGATATTGACACTTTCCGCATGCGGCGGTGGGGGTGGCGGCGACATTGGCGCGGGTCTCAGTCTTACGACGCAAGCCATTTCCGCATTACCGGGACGGGCCGAGACCGGCGAAGATGTGACATTTGCGGCATTGCTCAACGATGTCAGAATCACGAATGGTGTAGACGTTGTTACCTATGATCCAAAACTGGGTCTGGCGGCACAGTACCATGCCGATGACATGCTGGCGAACAACTACTTTGACCATTACAGTCAGGACGGTTCCAGTCCAGGTGATCGCATCACAGCGGCGGGCTACAACTGGAAAACTTACGCCGAAAACATCGCCATGGGTCAAACATCCCAGGCAGAAGTCATGACTGCATGGACCAATTCACCTGGACACAATGCCAATAACATTTCCCCCAGTTTTGAAGACTTTGGTTTAGGCAAAGCCGGCTCTGGTTCCGGCACCCGCTGGGTTCTGGTGTTGGCCACAGATTAGTAATCCCTGGGCACCCGCGAGAACCATCACGCCTGACATCCCAATATTTTCAGACTCGCATAAAATTTTGCACTCGATCCGGGTACGGCGAGATCGGCACGCACAGTGCCGCAATCACGCTTGACCCGGTTTTACGCCTGCGTCTTTATGTGCGGGCATGGTTCCCCGCCAACATGCAACGCATGGGGGAGCATATGGGAATGTGGTGCGGGTGACCCAATTCGGGACCCCAGTCCACAGCCGCCCCCGCGACTGTAAGCGGAGAGTGCCTGTCAACCAGCCACTGGGAAACCGGGAAGGCGACAAGGCGCATCGACTCGCAAGCCAGGAGACCAGCCATGCATGGACTTTAACCTTCTCGTCGGGTGTTACGGGATTAGGAGACTGTGAAAATGCATATAGAATCGATAAACGCGGACGGCGCAAGACACGTCAGTCGCGCCCCATATCCTGGCGCGCAAGATCACGGGCCATCGAAACCGCGACTTTATTAAACCGCTTGATCGCGATATGTGACCGCAAGCCAACCCCGTAACAGTTTGCGAAACAGGTGAACCGGAACCCAGGGTAACACAGCACCCAGTTCCGACAATAATTACCGGAGAACCCTTATGCCTGCCAAAATTCCTGCCACGGTCATCACCGGGTTTCTGGGGTCCGGGAAGACAACCCTGATCCGTCACCTGCTGGCCAATGCGAATGGAAAACGCATCGCGCTGATCATCAATGAATTTGGCGATCTTGGTGTGGATGGCGATATCCTCAAGGGTTGTGGTGACGAAACCTGCAGCGAAGATGACATCATGGAACTGTCAAACGGCTGTATTTGTTGCACTGTTGCGGATGATTTCATTCCCACAATGCAGAAATTGCTGGATCGCGACAAAAAGCCGGACCACATTGTAATTGAAACCTCTGGGTTGGCATTGCCGCAACCATTGGTGCGCGCGTTCAACTGGCCGGAAATTTCGACCCGTGTCACAGTTGACGGTGTGGTTACAGTGGTTGATGGCAAAGCCGTCAGTGAAGGCCGGTTTGCCCATGATATCCAGGCGGTCGACAGCCAGCGTCGGCTGGATGAAAATTTGAACCACGAAACGCCTTTATCCGAACTTTTTGGCGATCAGATCGCCTGCGCAGACATGATTGTGATCAATAAAACCGATCTTCTGGCGTCCGGCGAATCTGATGCGCTTGGTGCGATGTTGCAAAACGACTGTCGCGCTGGCGTACAGGTCGTGAAGACTTCCATGGGTGTGTTGCCATTGGATGTGATCTTGGGACAACACGCAGGTGCCGAAGACGATTTATCCGCCCGGCACGAAATCCATCACCACCACCATCATGATGATGACGACCACGACCACGACCACGACCACGATGAATTTGAAAGCTTTGTGATGACATGCCCGGAAATCACCGATCCCGAACAGTTTGCGCAACGTGTTGCAGATGTAATCCGCCAGCACGACATATTGCGCCTGAAAGGATTTGCCGCCGTGGCTGGCAAGCCGATGCGCATGACGCTGCAGGCGGTCGGCCCGCGGATCGATACCTATTACGACCGCCCGTTTCAGCCGTCCGAATTGCGCCAGACGCGGCTGGTCGTTATCGGCCAGGCGGGACTGAACCAGCAAGCCATTCAAACCGCATTGCAAGCATGACGCTGGTCATCGCATCCGAGGATCCGTTGTCGCCCGATGGCCGCGAACTGATCGCTGGATCCGAGGCCGCCCTGAGAGCTGTTTACACCGAAGATGAATGTTTCACATTCACCGCAGAAGAACTTTGTGGCAATGACATATCGTTTCTGGTCGCCCGCGCGGGCGGTCAGGCGGTCGGATGCGTCGCCCTTTGTGATTACCGGACCTATGGCGAGATCAAGCGCCTTTATGTTACCGCAGCCGGGCGCGGCACTGGCGTTGCCCAGGCCTTGATGGCCGCACTGGAGGATATAGCGCGACAGGCCGGCCACCGTTCGGTCCGGCTGGAAACAGGGACAAAACTGGCGGCGGCTGTGGCCTTGTATGAACGGCTGGGGTACCGGGAACGCGGGCCATTTGGCCAATACTCTGCCCACCCGGCCAGTATGTTCATGCAAAAGGACCTATAGGCCGCACCGATGCATCTGCTTGCAGCAACACCTGGCGCGATTGACGACGGCACCGAACCCTTTGATCTGGGGCAGACGCCTGCTGATGTTGTGTTCATATCTGCCGCCGACACCGAACTGGCCGCTCTGTCGCTTGCGCGCCAGGAAATGCCGGATCCACCGACGCTGCGGCTGGCAAATCTGAACCATCTAAAACATCCGATGTCGGTCGATCTGCACATCGAAAACTGCGCCACAAAATCCCGTCTGGTGATTGTACGGGTTTTGGGCGGGGCCGCGTATTGGCAATATGGGCTGGAACAATACGCAGCGCACCTGGCTTCGGCCAAAATCCCGTTTGTTGCCCTGCCGGGCGACGATAAACCTGATCCGGAACTGCGCGAATTATCAACCGTATCTGAGAGCGATTATCAGATGCTTTGGTCATATCTGGTCGAGGGCGGCCCGGATAACAGCACGCATCTTTTGGCTTATGCAAAAGCGATGCTGGACGGGATTGAAAAACCGGCGGCGGCGACACCATTGTTGCGGGCCGGCATCTATTGGCCGGGCGCCGGGCCTTCAGGCATCGACGATCTGCGCGACGCCTGGATTACGCAGGCGCCATGCGTGCCGGTGATTTTTTACCGTGCTTTGGTGCAGGGCGCAGGTCTGAACCCGATCAACCGTCTGGTCAAATCGCTGCTCAGACAAGGAATGAATCCGTTGCCGGTGTTTGTGGCATCGCTCAAGGATCCGGTGTCACAGGCCACGTTGGATCAACTGTTTTTGCAATCACCGCCCGACGTCATTTTGAATTGCACCGCATTTGCCGTCGGTTCGCCCCATGACGGCGAAACTGGCACACTGAACCCGCTGACGGCACCCAGCGCCAATAATGCACCGGTGTTTCAGGTTGTCCTGTCGGCATCAACAGAACAGGCCTGGTCCGAAAGCAACGCCGGCTTGTCAGCCCGCGACATAGCGATGAATGTCGCCCTGCCCGAAGTCGATGGCCGCATCCTGTCGCGCGCAGTTTCGTTCAAAAGCGAGGCCTATTTTGACACTGCAACCGAATGCCCGATTGCAACATATCGCGCCCAAGGCGACCGCGTGGATTTTGTGGTGCAGCTGGCCGCGAACTGGGCGCGGCTGCGCGACTGCTTACCGCAGAAACGCAAAGTCGGGCTGATCTTGGCCAATTATCCGAACAAGGACGGGCGGCTGGCCAACGGGGTTGGGCTGGACACACCTGCCGCAACGGTTCACGTCATGGAACTTTTGGCCACGCAGGGCTACGACCTGCATGATATTCCACCGGGCAGCGACGCATTGATGGATCAGATACTGGCCGGTCCGACAAACTGGCTGACTGACAGACATGCAAAAACGGGCGGGGTCCGCCTGTCGCTGGCCCAGTACCTGAAAGCGTTCGATGCGCTGCCATGGCAGGTCAAATCGGACATCACCGATCGGTGGGGGGCGCCACAGGACGATCCGTTTTTTACGACACGCAAGGGCAGTGGTAGGGCGGAAGCCACAGATGGGTATTTTTCACTGTCTGTGCTGGAATTTGGAAATGTCGTTGTCGGCATTCAACCGGCGCGGGGCTATAATATTGATCCGGTGGATACGTATCATGCACCAGATTTGGTGCCGCCACATAACTATGTCGCGTTTTATGTCTGGCTGCGCCAGATATTTGACGCCCACGCTTTGGTTCACATGGGTAAACATGGCAATCTGGAATGGCTGCCCGGAAAATCAGTGTCGCTGTCCGAAACATGCCTGCCGGAAGCGGTGTTCGGCCCGACCCCCCATATCTATCCGTTCATCGTCAACGACCCAGGCGAGGGCACACAAGCCAAACGACGCGCGCAAGCTGTCATCATCGATCACCTGACGCCGCCGTTGACACGGGCGGAAACATACGGACCCTTGCGCGATCTTGAGGCGCTGGTCGACGAATATTACGAGGCCGCAGGTGTCGACCCGCGCCGTCTGGCCCACCTGCGCAAAGACATTCTTAGCCTGACGGCCACCACCGGCCTGGACGCCGATGTCGGTATGGCGGGCGATGACGAAGACGGTGATCTGGCCAAGCTGGACGCGTATCTGTGCGATCTGAAAGAAGCACAGATACGCGACGGGCTGCATGTGTTCGGCCAATCACCCGGCGGCCGGTTGGAACGCGATCTGACGATCGCGCTACTGCGTATTCCACGCGGCGATGGCACCGGTCCGAACGCGTCGTTGATGCGCGCGAACGCCGATGATCTGTCGTTGGCGTTTGACCCGCTGGACGCAGATTTTGCAGTGGCCTGGACAGGGGCCCGACCCGACATTCTGGTGCAGCAATCGCGCGATAACTGGCGCAGCACGGGTGACACCGTGGAACGGCTGGAATTGTTGGCGGCAGCACAACTGGACGCTCAGGTCGGCGCAACCGGTCCAGGTTCCGCCGCGGTTCTGGATTACGCGACGCAGAAGTTGCGACCGCTGATCGCTGCTTGTGGTTCTGGCGAGGGCGCGGGGCTTCTCACCGCCCTTGCAGGGCACTTTGTCGCCCCGGGGCCGTCCGGCGCGCCAACGCGCGGCCGGCCCGATGTGTTGCCAACCGGGCGCAATTTTTACAGCGTCGACAGTCGCGCTGTACCTACGCGGACCGCGTGGACACTGGGTTGGAAATCCGCGAATCTCTTGATTGAAAAGCACTTGCAGCTGCATGGCGACTGGCCGCGCACGATGTTGCTGACCGCATGGGGCACAGCGAATATGCGCACCGGGGGCGACGATATTGCACAGTGCCTGGCCCTGATGGGGGTAAAGCCGCAATGGGACAACGCAAACCGGCGCGTGACGGGCTTTGAAATCATTCCGCACACGGCCCTTGGACGACCGCGCGTGGATGTCACTTTGCGGGTTTCGGGGTTTTTCCGGGACGCGTTTCCACAGCAGATTGCATTGGTTGATTCCGCGGCGCGTGCGCTGATGGACCTGGACGAACCCGACGACATCAACCCCGCAGCGATGCGGGCACGTAACGAACCGGATCATGGCCGGTATCGTGTGTTTGGGTCCAAACCCGGTGCTTATGGCGCTGGTTTGCAGGCGATGATCGACGAACGTTTGTGGGGCAACAAGCAGGACCTGGGTAACGCGTATCTGACCTGGGGCAGCTACGCCTATGGCAAAGACGCCGAAGGGATCGCTGCGCGCGCGGCCTTTGAAACCCGGCTGGGCCAAACCGAAGCCATCGTCCAAAATCAGGACAACCGCGAACACGATCTGTTGGACAGCGACGATTACTATCAGTTCGAGGGTGGCGCGGCGGCTGCGGTTGCCAGTTTACAGGGCCGCGACCGTCCGATTTATCACAATGACCATTCCCGCCCGGAACGTCCCGTGATCCGGACACTGGACGATGAAATCGGTCGCGTTGTCCGGTCGCGGGTTGTGAACCCGAAATGGATCGATGGCGTAAAACGTCACGGTTATAAGGGCGCGTTCGAGATTGCAGCCACGGTTGATTACATGTTCGCCTTTGCCGCCACAACCGGGGCCGTCAAAAGCCATCATTTCGAATTGGTGCACGCCGCATTTCTGGAAGATGACGACACGCGCGCGTTCATCCAGAAACACAATCCGGACGCTTTGCGCGACATCGCGGATCGACTGGCAGAAGCAATGGATCGCGGATTGTGGACGGCCAAGTCAAATTCCGCGCGCGGGTTGATCGACGGCCTCAGGGCATAGGTCAGATCACAGGTCAATCTATGGCAAGGTGCAATCAACCCTGGCCTTGATAATGGCCTGATCCCCTTGCACCGTGCGATTGTCAACATTGCAACCGCTGGCAATTTCAATGGCTCTTTTGGCCTTGGCAATGGTCAAACTGCGCGACGGAAAGGATTCTACACTGACGCGGTGCGCTTCCACACGACTGGAACCGGACGCCATGTAGACACGAAACGTGCTGCCCGCGACAACAACCGGCGTCATCGGCTGCCCCAACATTGAAATGCTGGCACAACCTGCAAGCAGTCCGTTACATACAAAAATCTGTATCGACCTAATCATCGCCCCAGTGTCGCAGATCTCCGGTTAACGAAATATAAATCTGCGGCGACGCTTGCGGATCTGTGCCGCTGGTCTACCATCAACCGACAGTAAAAGGAGCCTACATTGATCATTCACATTGCCGCATTGTTGTGTTTCCAGTTGCTGGGAGAAGTGGTGTCGCGCGCGCTGTCGTTGCCACTGCCTGGGCCTGTTCTGGGCATGATCCTTTTGTTGGCAACACTTGTTGCATTTCCAAAATTCGCAGACGAAATTCGCGGAACAGCCCAAGGGTTGCTGGCGCATCTGTCGCTATTGTTTGTGCCTGCCGGCGTGGGCGTTGTCGGGCATCTGGATAAGCTGGGGAATGACGGGGTGGCCGTTTTGGTTGCTATTGTTGCAAGCACGATCCTGGCCATGGTCGCCGCTGTATACACATTTCTGGGCGTCAACCGTTTGCTGGGTCATGCCGATGGCTGAATTTGCAGATATCTGGACCTATCTGGCGCAGGGCCCGCTGTTATGGCTGACCGCCACTCTGGTCGCCTATTCCATTGCGGATGCGTTGTTTAAACGGGCGCACCAAAACCCGTTGGTGAACCCGGTCCTGATCGCGGTCATATTGCTGGCAGCGGTTCTGGGGATCACCGGCACACCCTATCCGGTTTATTTCGAAGGTGCGCAATTCGTCCATTTTATGCTTGGACCGGCAACTGTTGCCCTGGCCGTACCGCTGTACGTTAATCTGGGCCGTGCACGCCAAGTGGTCTGGCCGATGATCGCCGCCCTTGTCGCGGGGTCGCTGACGGCAATCTTATCAGCACTGGCCATCGCATATGCATTGGGGGTGCGCGGTGATATTCTGCTGTCACTGGCGCCAAAATCGGCGACCGCACCCGTGGCCCTGGGGATTTCTGAATCGATAGGCGGATCGCCCACGTTGACAGCAGTGCTGGTCATTCTGACAGGCGTCACCGGGGCAGTTGTCGCGACCCCTTTGCTGAACTTTCTGAAAATCAAAGACTGGCGCGCACGCGGATTTGCTGTAGGAATTGCAGCCCACGGTATCGGTACGGCGCGGGCATTTCAGGTCAATGAAACCGCCGGCGCATTTGCAGGTATCGGCATGGGCACAAACGCGGTTCTGACCGCTCTTGCTGCGCCCTATGTGATCCGGCTTTTCTTGTGAGGAACCAAATGACCAACGACCCCCAAAGCGAAACCGAGCGTCACAATATGAAGATGGCCAAGAAAAAGGCCGCGCGCGACAAGATCATGGCGACCAAGACTGATGAAAAAGGTCTGATCATCGTTCATACCGGCAAAGGCAAAGGCAAATCGTCAGCCGCTTTCGGAATGATTTTCCGCTGTATTGCCCACGATATGAAATGCGGTGTGGTGCAGTTCATCAAGGGCGGTATGTCCACGGGCGAGCGCGATCTGATTCTGGGCACATTCGCCGACAAATGCGCGTTTCACACGATGGGCGAAGGGTTCACCTGGGAAACCCAGGACAAATCCCGCGACATTGAAATGGCAACCGCCGCGTGGGAAAAAGCCAAGGAACTGATCCGCGACGAAAGCAACAAAATGGTGCTGCTGGACGAAATCAACATCGCCCTGCGCTATGACTACATCCCGATCGCCGACGTGATTGCATTTCTGAAAACCGAGAAACCGGCGATGACGCACGTCGTCCTGACCGGTCGCAACGCCCACGCCGATCTGATCGAAGCCGCCGATCTTGTGACCGAGATGGAACTGGTCAAGCACCCGTTCCGATCCGGGATCAAGGCCCAGATCGGGGTAGAGTTTTGACCCAGCATCGTCTTCTGACCGAATTTGGCATGGGCACGTCCCTGCGCCGGCAGGATTATACCGGCGCCGCCGTCAAGGCGCTAAAGGATGCTTTGTGGCACAACTCGATCAATCTGGCAGAGCTGTTCGGATTTGAAAAATCCGCCATGATCCTGACGGTTGAAATCGGCGTTCAGAAACCGGATCAGGTGGACCTGTCAGAATTGGAAAGCGTGTTCCCCTATGGCCAGCCGACTGTCACCGTTGTGCATGGCGGTCTGGACGTGCCGCGCGCGGATGGCGGCAAACCAACGGTGATCGCCAACGCAGCCATTTCGGTGTCTTTTGATATGGAGCCCGCATAAATGTCAGATCAAAGATTCATCATCGAAATGGGCATGGGCAATGACCAGTACGGCATGGATTACACCAAGGCAGCCGCCCGTGCGATCGAGGACGCGATCCGTCACAGTGCCATTCCGATGTTTGACGCGCTTGGCGCTTCGTCGGAACAAATGCGTGTGCAGGTCACCGTGGGCGCGCAAGACCCAAATGCGGTCGATACGGCGGCGCTGGCGAAGAACCTGCGGCGTGGACGGGCCACCGTGCACGCCGTGAAGGGCGGATTAGATGTTCATAACGCCGAAACCGGCAAGACAATTGTCATCGCGACGGCGGCGGTCGAGGCGTTTCTGCCGCCCTTTGTTGGCCAGTTCAAATCCAGCGCCTGAGGCGCGTGTCACATCGGTTCAAAAACCACGACCGACAAACTGAAACCCAACGTCGCCAGTCAGGACTTTTTTCCCAGATTGCGAGCCTGGGTCAGTGTCATGCCGGTGGCCAATGCCTCGGGGTCGATCCTGAGCTCGATGACTGACGGCAGCTGTGATGCCCGGGCCCGTTCAAAGGCTGGCGCGAAATCTTCCGTCTTTTCAACATATTCGCCGTGGCCACCATAGGCACGCGCCAGTGCGACAAAGTCCGGGTTGGCCAGATCTGTGCCGCTGACGCGACCCGGATAGGTCTTTTCCTGATGCATACGAATAGTGCCATATCGCCCGTTATTCGCCACGATCACGATAACATTCACGCCGTATTGCTTGGCCGTTGAAAGTTCGTTCAGCGTCATCTGGAAACATCCATCACCGGCGAAACAGATGACTGTTTTATCCGGGTTTTCGATCTTTGCGGCGATAGCGGCCGGAAACCCGTAGCCCATGCTGCCAGACGTTGGGGCGATTTGCGTTCCATAAGACTTGAAACAGAAGTAGCGGTGCAGCCATGCCGCGTAATTTCCGGCCCCATTGGTCATGATTGTGTCAATGGACATTGTGTCCGACAGCCATTTCACAATGGCTTCCATGCGCACATCGCCCGGGGTCTTCTGTGGCACTTGCCAGGCCTCATAATCAGCGCGCGCCGATGAGGTCCAGTTTGACGGTGTTGCTTTTTGCTTTGGTTTCGCGGCCAAAAGACCTGATACGATGTCATCAGCCCTGGCGGTGATCGCCAAATCGGCCCGATAAACACGCCCATGTTCCTGCGGGTCCGGAAACACATGGATGATCTGCTTGGCAGGATTGTTCGGGTCAACCAGCGTATATCCGGCGGTCGCGATATCCCCGAAGCGTGCGCCCAAAATCAGCAAAAGATCCGCGTTTTTTAGCCGGTTGGCCAATGTCGGATTCATTCCGACGCCCAGATCGCCAGCAAAGTATTTGGAACGGTTGTCGATGTGATCCTGGCGTCGAAAGGTGGTTACAACCGGCACATCCAGGTGTTGGGCCAAAGTTTCCAGTTGTTTTGCAGCCGCAATCGACCAGATTGATCCACCAGCGACAATCAACGGACGTTGCGCACCATCCAGACGTTTCACAATTTCCGAAATCTGGTCCCGGCTCACACCGGCGGATGACACCGCTGTGGGCGGACGGCTGGCAATGTCGGACGCTGCGCTGAGCATATCCTCGGGCAACGATAAGACCACTGGTCCGGGGCGCCCTGATGTAGCGGTATGAAATGCGCGATTAATGTATTCAGGCAGCCGCGCAGGGTCATCGATTTCGGCGACCCATTTGGCCACCGATCCGAAGAAAGATTTATAATCGACTTCCTGAAAGGCCTCTCTGTCTTTGTGGCCACGGGAAATCTGCCCGACGAACAGAATCATCGGCGTCGAATCCTGCGCTGCAATGTGAATTCCGGCGGACGCATTGGATGCACCCGGACCCCTTGTCACAAAGGCGATACCGGGTGTTCCTGTCAGTTTTCCAGTAGCCTCTGCCATCATTGCAGCGCCCCCTTCATGGCGGCAAACGATGTTTTCAATTTCGCTGTCGATCAAGCCGTCCAGCACAGCCAAAAAGCTTTCGCCCGGCACGGAAAATACCCGTCTCACGCCATGCAACTGCAATTGATCGACCAGAATTTTTCCACCATGCCGGGTCATGACCTTAATGCCCTTTCCGGATCGCCCTCGTATTCAACAGAACAGAACCCGCCGCCTTGATACAGGTCGCCAACTTCAGCGGGGGGTGCATCGGATTTAGCGTGTTCATGCGCAAAATCTTCACTGTTGTGGCGCGGTTCATAGCCCAAGGATGTGGCAACAGAATTGTCCCACCAAGCCCGACTGTTATCCGAAATTCCAAAAACAATCTGATTGTGAATTTTTGGATGTTCTAGACCAATCTGACACAGTTGCATCATATCTTCGGGATGTATCCACACCGAAAGGCCGCGCCGGTCAGCGGGCCGGATCGCGACATTTCCAATTCTGATCGACAGGCACGCCATCCCGAATTTGTCGGCATAATACGCTGACAATGCCTCGCCGAACGCCTTGGAAACACCATACCGCGTGTCCGGCCTGACACGACTGTTGTCATCCAGATGATCCTGGCGTCCATAAAAACCAACGACATGGTTTGACGAGGCGAACACGACCCTTTTGACCCCGGCGCTGCGGCATGCCTCGTAGAAGGTATGAAGACCCACGATGTTAGATTGCAATATGGTGTCCCAGGGTGCCTCAACCGACATACCCCCCAGATGAATCACACGATCAACGCCGGCCAGACATTCCTGCACGGCCCGTTCATCAAATAGCTCGGCCTGCCGGAATGTTTCACCAGGTTCCAATCCCTGAACCGGGACCCGGTCGCTAAGAACAGTTTCGCCATATCGCGCCAGCAACAGTGGACGCAGCATTGTGGCGACACCACCCGCCGCCCCGGTCAACAACACTTTGGGCATTTCATACTCCGCAGGTCTTGTGAAACAAATCCATTGCGCTAAGTCGAACCAGAATGCGCATGGAAAGGCCACAATAAATGTATGTTCCCAAGTTACTTGGTATTTCAGGATCCTTGCGCATCAACGCGAGCAATCGGTCTTTGATCCGAGAAGCGGCCGGTTTCTTCGGCGAGGCCACATATACCGAGGCTGACCTGAACCTGCCCCTGTTTGATGCAGATATGCAGGAACAGCAGGGGATACCCGTCAGTGTGCAGCTTTTGTCAGATCAGATCATGCAATCGGATGCGGTCATCATTTCGACGCCCGAATATAATAAATCGCTATCAGGTGTTTTAAAGAACGCTTTGGACTGGATCAGTCGCACCGAAGGCAATCCCTGGCGCGACAAGCCTGTTGCCATCATGTCAGCGGCGGCCGGACGGTCCGGTGGCGAGAGGGCGCAATTTGCATTGCGTCTTTGTATGGTTCCGTTTCGGCCAAAAGTGTTGCCGGGACCAGAGATCATGATCGCCGGTGCGGCCCGCGCATTTGACCCGCAAGGCCATCTTGTTGACGAGCGATCAATCGCCAACCTGACAGAGTTGATGACAAATTTGCGCCAGAGCATCATCCGCTAATTCTGATTTGCAATTTCAACGAGATTTCCATCGGGGTCGCGCAGGTAAATCGAATTCAGAATGCCCTGGGCCCCGGTTCTTGTAACTGGTCCTTCTTCGATCTCGATATTTTGACCATGCAGATGCAGAACCCAATCAGCCAGTTTGGTTTCCGACAAAAAACACAAATCCGCTGACCCCGGCGTCGGCTCGTCAGCTCTTGGTTCGAATTCCGCGCCGGCCTCATGCAAATTGATTTTCTGCTGGCCAAACCTGATCGCCCACCGTTGTGTGCCATCGGCGACGATGAACTGTTCAGCCTCCAGACCAAGAACGCCTGCATAAAACTCGATGGATTCATCCAGATCACAAACCGTCAGCACCAAATGATCCAAAGCTGTCAGTATAGGTTTCATGGGTCATTAATCCTTACGCATTGCGCTGTGCATATGTTGCATGAAGCAATCCGACCTTCAACGGATCTACAGATTGGCCTGGACCCGGAACGCGTCAGGAATGCGATCCCGACCATCCAAAATCAAATCAGCCATTATTTCTGCGATTTTCGGGGCCATCCCAAAGCCGATTTTGAAACCTCCATTCGCGATAAAATGGCCGGAGCCTTGGGGATATTCCCCCAACATCGGCGCACGGGTTCTGGCACGCGGACGTATCCCGGCCCATGTCTTTATTACCGGCGCATCCGCCAGTTGCGGGAATATGACGCGCGCTTTTGCCAGCAGGTCGTCCAGTTGTGCATCTGTGGCCGTCGGATCGTCATAATAACGCTCGCTGGTCGAGCCGACCCCGACGGTGCCGTTATCATGTGGAATGACATGGATGCCGTGGCTGAATAACTGCGGTGCATGACCCGCGTCCAATGCCAGCAATGCGGCCTGACCTTTGACACCATTTCCGGTTTCCCGGCCCACCTGTCTTGTCAGGTACTCCAGACCGCTGACGCCTGTCGCCCAAACAACCTTACCGGTTTGATCACCGTCCTGCACTACGCTACCGCCGCGTTTTTGCACAGCTGCGGCCAGGCTTTGGCAGGCGCGAAACGGATCGATCCGCGCCGCGAGAGAATCGTAAACCAGCCAGCCGGTTGAACTTGGCGGCGCCCAGTCCTGATGATCCGACAACGGGACCACTTTCCAATCGGCCAAACCGCGCCACAACGTTCTGGCCGCAATTTCGCGTTCTCTGGCCAGCACCATCCCATGATCGTCCAAAATTGGCTGCAACCGTCCTGTGCGACCATAGCCAGACGAAATTTTGGATTCTGCGTCTACGTCCTGCCAAAACCGGCCAGCCGCCAAAAGGCTTTCCAATTGAAACTCTTTTTTGGGTTCCCAGCGTTCGGGTGTATGTGGGGCCAGGGCGCCGACAACCCCGCCACTGGCACCGCCACCGGGGCCGTTCGGGTCGATCACCCGCACCAAAGCCCCGCGTCCCACGCAGGCCCACGCAATCGAAAGACCAAATATCCCTGCGCCCATTACCGTGACATCGACCGTTGCCAATTCCTGCGTCCTTTCGCATTGTCCCGACCATGGCATGCGGTCTGGGGCAACAAATGACAACCGATCAGACACCGGATTTGGAATGGCGCGACGGCCTTACGCCGATTTCGGTGCGTTTTAATGACCCATATTTTTCAATGGCTGATGGGCTGGCCGAGACTCAGCATGTGTTTCTGGCCGGCAACGGGCTTCCGCAAAGGTTCAGGCCGGGATTCCATGTCGCCGAGTTGGGGTTTGGGACTGGTTTGAATATGCTGGCAACCCTGGCCGCCTGGGAACAGTGCGGCGTTCCCGGCAAACTGGCATTTACAAGCTTTGAAGCCTTTCCAATGGATGTCGCGCAAATGCAACGGGCGCTGCGGGCTTTTCCATCACTGGAAGATATCGGGCAGCGTTTTTTTTCGGCATGGGACGACCAAAACACAACGGCCGAACTGACCTTTGCATCGGTGCGGGTGATGACGGGCGATGCAAGACAATTGTTGCCAAACTGGTCAGGACAGGCGAATGCATGGTTTCTGGATGGGTTTTCGCCCGCCAAGAACCCGGAACTTTGGGAACCTGAATTGATGGCAGAGGTTGCGCGACACACGGCACCGAACGGCACATTTGCCACATACTCCGCTGCCGGGCATATACGGGGCGCCCTAGGCAAGGCAGGATTTAGCGTTGACCGGGTCGCGGGTTTTGGCCGCAAGCGACATATGACGACCGGAACACTGAAAGCATCCAAATGACCCAGGACAGACCGGGGCTGGGTATTTCCCTGATGGTTCTGGCGACATTTGTATTCGCAATTCAAGACGGAATTTCGCGGTATCTGGCGGCCGAATACAACGTCTTGATGATCGTGATGATCCGGTATTGGTTTTTCGCCATTTTCGTCATCGCCGTATCCAGCCGCATGGCCGGCGGCGTGCGCCGCGCCGCGCGCACACGGCAGCCAGCCCTGCAGATTCTGCGCGGCATCCTGTTGGCGGGCGAAGTTTGCGTAATGGTTTTGGCATTTGTTTTGCTGGGTCTGGTGGAAAGTCACGCAATTTTCACCAGTTACCCGTTGATCGTTGCCGCCCTGTCCGGCCCGCTGTTGGGGGAAAAGGTCGGCTGGCGTCGTTGGACCGCGATTTTGATCGGCTTTGTTGGCGTCCTGATCATACTGCAACCGGGTGTCCGGGTGTTTTCGTCTTACGCGCTGGTGCCATTGCTATCGGCAGCGATGTTCGCGATGTACGGGTTACTGACCAGATATGCCGCACGCAAAGATGCTGCATATACCAGTTTTTTCTGGACTGGGATTGCCGGTGCCGCGGCAATGACCCTGGTCGGAGTCTGGTTCTGGGAGCCGTTGCAACCGCGGGACTGGTGGTGGATGGCCGCACTCAGCATACTGGCCGTCATCGGCCATTGGATGTTGATCAAATGCCTTGAAGTGGCCGAGGCAAGCCTCGTGCAGCCATTCGCGTATTTGCAACTGGTTTTTGCCAGTTCGATCGGTCTTTTTGTTTTCAGCGAAACGTTGAAACCGAACGTCATTTTGGGTGCGTCGATCGTCGTTTGCGCCGGGTTATTCACACTTTGGCGAACCAACAAAGTGGCAACGGAAACCTGAACTAGTACCGGCCCTTCAGTTCGTCGGACAATCGCAATGGTGCGGTTTTCCCGCTCAGACGGGCGCGATAGATCGGCAGCGATTCCATCACGCGCATAACGTAGTTGCGCGTTTCACGAAACGGGATGTGCTCGATCCAATCCACGGCATCAACGTCGCTTGCCCGCGGATCGCCATAGTCCTGCGCCCACCGTCTGGGTCGCCCAGGGCCTGCGTTGTACCCCGCCGCCACCATCGGCATTGCGGTCCCGAATTCCTGAATCAATTCAGCCAGATACGCTGTCCCAAGCGCCGCGTTATAGTCCGGATCATCCGTCAGGCGACCGACGCTGAATTTCACGCCAATTTTCTTGGCCATCGCTTCGGCGGTCCCGGGCATCAATTGCATAAGGCCCAAGGCGCCAGCCGGGCTTTTGGACTTTGCATAAAATTCGCTTTCGCGGCGGGCTATGGCCAAGGCCAGTTCTGTTGACACCGATAATTCGCGATCACCAATATCGGTCACAGGGAAATACGGGCGCACCAACAAAGTTCCCTTGAGCGCTGAATATTTGGCCACGTACAGCGCCGCGAACGGTTGCTCGATATCCAGTGCGAACTGCGCCAGGGACCCACGTTCCTGGGCGTTCAGTGATTCCGCAAGCTTTCGCGTAAATCGCGAAAACAGCACAGGTTCCCCTGCCTCGTGAAACAGCATGGCTGCCTGCATCACCGACGAGTTCCAATGTTCATTTTCACGAAAGTCAGGATAAACCTCTTGTCCAACCAAAGCCGGATCCATTGCCAGCCCAGCCTTTTCGGCGGCCAGCTGGCCATAGAAACTTGTCTGGTATTCACCACCAAATTCAAAAGCTGCACGCGCATCTTCCGGACGATCAAGTGCTTCGTATGCCCGGCCTTCCCAATAGCCGGCACGACCAAGGCTGATGGGCGTATTTACCGCAACCCGAAAGCGTTCAAAGTGGGTCAGCGCGGCTTGCGGTTTCTTCAGATCCGTTAGTGCAATGAACCCAGCCAGCCATTCAAGATCCGCAAAATTATTTCCCGATTTCAAATAATGGTTGCTTGCAACGTCATATGCTTGTTGGGCTTTGCCATCGCGCATCAGCTGGCGCGCAATCCGCCGGCGCTGGCTTGACCATTTTTCCGGCCGCCCCAATGCATCTGCCGACGTGCTTTGCGACAGGATGATTTCAAGCACACCATCATCGCGCCCTTTCGCGGCCCGCCAGAGAAGGCGCTCATAGGCCAAACCAGGATCCGCCAATAAAGATTTGGGCACCGCAGAGATTAAACCATCCACACCTTTGGACTTTTTGATCAATCCAATGCGAGCTTTGAAAAGTTTTTGTTGCGCAGGGCTTACCAGACCAAGAATGCGCGTTGCTTCGGTGGTCTTGCGGTCCCACAAAAGCATGTCCACGCGTTTGGCGTGGTATTTTTTCAGCAGGTCCCCGAACTGGTCGACAAATGCGGTTTCTTCCGAGGCCCCCATGGACAGCGTCGTCCAGCTTTTGATCGCAAGTGCATCTGCGGCCTTGGATTGGCCGGTTGCGCGCAATGCCGCGATCAACCTCAGCGCCCCGGACCCTGTGGCAGGTGCCTGTGGCGCAAAATATGTGATGACATCCTGTGGGTTTGCGTCAACCGGAATCGACAGCTCGCCGCGGCGTCGCAAAAGCGCAAGCCCCGGCCAGTCTGGCCGACGCTTCAGGAATTCCTGATATGCCGAAAAACTGGGCGATGACCGGCGCAGACGGAACCATTCAACAATATCCTGTCCAATCGGACCTGTCGGTTTGATTGCCGCCGCCGCGCTGGCCCAGTCTTCCGCTTCAATCGCTACCATGGCTTTGGACAGTGGGGTTACCGCACGGCTATCCTGGGCCGTGGCGGATGCCATGGTCCATAATGCAAGTACCAATCCGGTCAGTATTGATTTCACGGCGATTCGATCCACTTGTCTCATCCGACAATCCAATTATCTAACGCTCAGGTTCAAATCAGCAACACACAAACTTGGCAATTCTATGTTAGCCCGCTAGTTTCCGCCTGATTTGCATGCTGGCGATTCAGTATCGCCACAATAACATAGGAGAAGTGTGTCATGATCAAAGGGTCCATACCTGCCCTGGTGACGCCGTTCAAAAACGGCGAACTGGATCTGGATACGCTTAAAAACCTGGTCGAATGGCATATTGATCAAGGAAGCCATGGCCTTGCGCCGGTCGGTACAACCGGTGAAAGCCCGACATTAAGCCACGAAGAGCACGAACGCGTGGTGGAAGTAGTGGTCAAGACCGCCAATGGCAGAATTCCGATCATTGCGGGGGCTGGTTCCAACAACACCGCCGAAGGGATTCGTTTTGTTCAACACGCAGCGCGGGTTGGCGCGGATGCCGCGCTTGTGGTGACGCCTTATTACAACAAACCCACCCAGGAAGGTTTGGTCGCGCATTTCACCGCATTGAATGACTGCGCCAATTTGCCAATCATAATCTATAATATTCCGGGGCGTTCAGTCATCGACATGACGCCCGAGACGATGGGGGTATTGGCGAAGCTGCCCAACATCATTGGCGTCAAGGATGCGACCGGCGACGTATCGCGCGTGTCACTACAGCGCCTGAGCTGTGGCGAAGATTTCATCCAGTTGTCCGGCGAAGATGCTTCTGCGCTTGGCTTCAACGCACATGGTGGCGTGGGCGCAATCTCGGTGACGGCAAATGTGGCCCCGCAGTTATGCGCCGCGTTTCAACAAGCGACCCTGGACGGTGATTTCGCAAAAGCGTTGGACTATCAGGACCGCCTGATGCCGCTGCACCATGCGATATTCCTGGAACCAGGTCTGGCCGGGGCCAAATACGGGGCATCGTTGCTTGGGCAGTGTCTGGAAGACGTGCGATTACCGCTGGTCGGTCTGAGCAGTGAAACCAAGGACACGATAAAGCGCGCGATGGTTCACGCAGGGCTGTTAAATTAGCACGCCAAAATCTGACCCGCCAAATGCAAGCCAGCTGTGATGCGACCGCTGCGTTGTGGTGGCGTAATCCGAATATTTTGGGACCTGCAAGCAAATGATGGCAAATTGCGCACTTGGAACTGCGCGGTGCCGGGTTTATAGGCGACTGTTATGGCCAAGAAAAAGACCGATCCCAACTACAAAGTCATCGCGGAGAACCGCCGCGCACGATATGATTATGCCATCGAAGACGATATCGAATGCGGAATCGTTCTGGAAGGTTCCGAAGTGAAATCGCTGCGCGTGGGCCAATCGAACATTGCCGAAAGTTATGCAACGGTCGACGCCGGTGAAATATGGCTGGTCAACAGTTATATCGCGCCATACGACCCAGCCAAGACGTGGGGTCACGAGGAACGGCGGCGGCGTAAGCTTTTGGTATCAAAGAAAGAACTGTCAAAACTTTGGCAGGCTACGGCACGACAAGGTATGACGTTGGTGCCGCTGGTGATGTATTTCAATCACCGCGGCAAAGTCAAAATCAAGATCGGTATCGCCAAGGGCAAAAAGACCGTCGACAAGCGCGCAACAGAGCAAAAGCGCGACTGGAACCGACAGAAATCCCGCCTGATGCGCAACAACGGGTAAATTCGCCGCAAATCTCCCCTCGGTTGCCAAGGTGTATTTTGCTAGGGTTCGGCCACGCCGATGATGTGGGGCAGGCTTCGGGTGAAATCATTTCTTAAATGTCCCCGCTTGTAAAAGGACATGTGTATGGAACAACTTTTAATTCAGCTCGTTTCAGGGGCCGTTGGGGGCAACGTTGCTGGTGGTTTGTTAAAAAATGCAAGCCTGGGAGCACTTGGCAATTCATTGGCTGGTATCGTTGGCGGGGGCCTTGGCGGCCAGTTGATTGGCGCAGTTCTTGGTGGCGGTGCGGCCGCTGCTGGCGGGGGCATGGATATTGGTTCGGTCATCACTCAGGTGGCATCCGGCGGTGTTGGCGGAGGTGTCGTGATGGTCATCGTTGGCCTTGTCAAAAACATGATGGCGAAATAATCGAACGCGCCGGGCGTCAGAACCGACGTCCGGCACTTGCCTAATCCGCCCCCCATCGTTAGGCATTTTCAAAGCACAAGGGGGACCGGATTTGCCACATAGCGATCCCAAAATTCTGGTATCAACGGCGTGGCTGGCGGCGCATCTCAAAGACCCGGATATCCGGATTATTGATGGATCCTGGTTTTTGCCAGGCGCAGATCGTGATGCCAAGGCTGAGTTTGGCAAATGTCACATTCCCGGCGCGCGCTTTTTTGACATAGATGAGATATCTGATCACCGGTCAGAGCTTCCGCATATGGCACCACCCGTCGAAAAGTTTATCAGCCGCATGCGCGCTATGGGTATTGGTGACGGTCACCAGGTGGTGGTCTATGACGCGCTGGGGCTGTTTTCAGCGGCTCGCGTTTGGTGGTTGTTCCGATTGATGGGCAAGTCAGATGTCGCTGTTCTGGACGGCGGACTGCCAAAATGGATGGCTGAAAAACGGCCCGTGGACGATCTTCCGCCGACAATTCGCGACCGTCACATGACAGTTCAGTTACATGGCGGTTGGGTAAAAGACGTGACTCAGGTCGCCGCACATTCCAAACTGGGCGATGTGACGATCATTGATGCGCGGGCCCGGGCGCGCTTTGCTGGCGAAGCACCCGAACCGCGCGCGGGGCTGCGGTCCGGTCATATTCCAAACGCGCGAAACGTGTATTTCGGCGATCTTTTGGCAAGTGATCAAACCCTCAAAAGCCCGAATCAGTTGCGGGCGGTTTTTGAATCCGCTGGCGTCGATATGAAAAAACCCGTTGTAACCAGCTGCGGATCAGGGGTGACAGCGGCCGTTCTGAATCTGGCGCTGGAACGGATCGGGCACAGACAACACGCACTGTATGATGGGTCCTGGGCCGAGTGGGGAATGTATGGCGACCTGCAAGTCGCAACAGGAGACGAATGATGCTGAATAATCTGACTGCACAACCAGCCGATAAAATTCTGGAACTGATGCAATTGTTTCGTGACGATCCGCGTGCGGATAAAATTGACCTGGGTGTGGGCGTCTACAAGAACGCCGAGGGTGTTACGCCGGTCATGTCTGCCATTAAAGCCGCGGAAAAACAGCTGTGGGAAAGCGAAACCACCAAATCCTATACCGGCCTTGCCGGCGATCCAGCATATTCGGCCGCGCTGCGCAGTCTGATTTTGGCCCAAACCGTGTCTGATGACCGCATGGCATCGGTGGCCACACCGGGCGGAACCGGCGCCATTCGCCAAGGGCTGGAACTGGTCAAAATGGCCGCACCGGACGCGACGGTTTGGGTGTCCAGTCCAACCTGGCCCAATCATTTGTCGATCCTGCGCTATCTTGGGATCAAGTTTGTCACATATCGTTACTTTGATGCACAGTCCAAAACCGTTGATTTTGAGGGCATGCAGCATGATTTGCAGCAGGCCAAGACTGGCGACGCCGTGTTGCTGCACGGGTGCTGTCACAACCCGACCGGCGCGAATTTGAATATCGCTCAGTGGCAGCAAGTGGCAGACATGCTGGCCAAATCCGGCGCAATTCCATTTGTGGATATCGCGTATCAGGGATTCGGCGATGGCCTGGACAAGGATGCATCAGGAACACGTTTGTTAGCGTCGCAACTGCCGGAAATGCTGATCGCGGCAAGTTGCTCGAAGAATTTTGGGATCTACAGAGAGCGCGCCGGATTACTGACCGCGATCAGCGCGTCTGCGAAACAACAGCCTGTCACACAAGGCAATATGGCGTTTCTGAACCGGCAGAATTTTTCTTTTCCACCGGATCACGGCGCACGCCTGGTTACCATGATCCTGAACGATCCCGCTTTGAGAAACGATTGGCAAACTGAATTGGAACATGTGCGTCTGGGGATGCTGACATTGCGTCAAAGCCTTGCTGACGAATTGCGCCAACGGACCAATTCTGATCGTTTTGACTTTGTCGCAGAACACCGCGGGATGTTTTCACTGATCGGGGCCACACCCGAGCAGGTGCAAACATTGCGGTCCAAATATGGGATCTACATGGTGGGTGACAGCCGCATTAATATCGCCGGCCTGAATGCGCAGACTGTCCCGATACTGGCGCAGGCGATCGCTGACATTGGCGTCTAGCGCGGAACCGGAAAAGCCCAGGCGCGGACGCCTGGGCAAGTGATTATGTTGCGAACCAACAGCTGCTAGCCTTTGGAAAATTCCGGATAGGCCTCCATGCCCAGTTCAACCATGTCCAGCCCGGTAATTTCTGCTTCCTCGGAAACACGAATTCCCACGGTGGCTTTCAGGATGAACCAAACCAGACTCGATGCGACGACAGTAAAGACGCCGACGACGACAATCCCATAAAGCTGGGTGCCAAGTGACGCATCACCATTGGTAAAGACCACTGCGATCGTGCCCCAGATACCTGCAACCAGATGCACAGGGATCGCACCCACCACGTCATCAACCTTGAAACGATCGAGCATTGGCACCGCAAAAACCACGATAATGCCACCCACGGCCCCGATCAGCGTTGCCGTACCCAAGGTCGGTGTCAGTGGTTCCGCCGTAATCGACACCAACCCGGCCAATGCACCATTCAAAACCATCGTCAGATCAGGTTTTTTGTACATCAGTTGCGTCAGAATTAACGCTGTGATGGATCCACCCGCAGCGGCGGCATTGGTATTGGAAAAGATGCGCGATACGTCCGCGACATCACCGATAGAGCCCATGGCCAGTTGCGAACCACCGTTAAAGCCGAACCACCCCATCCACAAAATGAATGTCCCCAGTGTCGCCAGCGTCAGATTGGAACCGGGCATCGGGACGGTTTTGCCATCTTTATACTTGCCGATACGCGGCCCAAGGATCAACGCGCCGGTCAATGCAGCCCATCCCCCGACGGAATGCACAACAGTCGAGCCAGCGAAATCCAGGAAGCCGGCCTCGTCCAGAAAACCGCCGCCCCATTTCCAAGAGGCCTGAAAAGGGTAGATCACCGCTGTCAGTACGATTGTGAACATCAGGAATGGCCATAGCTTTATCCGCTCGGCCAGGGCACCGGACACGATCGACGCGGTGGCCGCAGCGAACATCAACTGAAAGAAAAAATCGGAACCGGTTGACGCATATGAAATGTCATCAGCACCATCAGCGGTGACGCCAACAGCTTCCAGAACGCCGGGACCGAAAACGCCCGATAACACCCCTTGGACGGACCAGTCCCCCAACGGGTACATCAGGTTATAACCGAATAAATAGTAAAAGATCGTCGCCAGTCCAAACAATCCCATGTTCTTTGTCAGCTGCATGGTCACGTTCTTGCCGCGCACCAGGCCTGCTTCGAGCATGGCGAAACCAGCCGCCATCCAGAAAACCAGAAAACCACCCACCAGAAATAGCAGAGAGTTCAAGATAAACACGACATCAGTCGGCACGGCTGACGGCACTGCCGCATCCTGCGCAATACCGAATGTCGGCAAAACAGCGGCAGCTGCTGTCGCTGGTAAAAGTTTTGAGAAATTCATTTTTGTGTGCCCTTTTGTCAGGATCGCGTGACAGCTCATAAAGCGTCACCATTGGTTTCGCCGGTGCGAACGCGCACAGCGCTTTCCACATCCAGAACAAAGATTTTGCCGTCGCCGATTTTGTCGGTCTTGGCAGTTTTGGTGATGGTTTCTACGACCTGGTCCGCCATGGAATCGGCAACCACGATCTCGAGTTTTACTTTTGGCACAAAGTTTACGGCGTATTCTGCCCCACGATATATTTCAGTGTGACCAGACTGCGAGCCAAAACCCTTGATCTCTGTCACCATCATGCCGCGTACACCGATCAAAGTGAGTGCCTCGCGCACCTCCTCTAATTTGAACGGCTTGATTGCTGCAATTATCAGTTTCACATTTGTCCCCTTCCTTGTGACAGGTTTCCCTGCGGAAAATCCACGCCACACAAAAGGATCGCTGGAAGGGGTCAAGACAAGAATCGCGGGCGCTAAATCGCACCGTTTTCGCGCATAAACGCACAATTTTTGCACATACGCATCGTTTCGCCTAAAATTTAGGCGATCAAAAAAGGTGATAAAAGATTCTGAACCCGCTCCACATTCGTTCTCACTGCCTGTATCCTTGCCAAAATATCAGGCATCGAAAGAGCAGATCAAGATGAGCGCCAAGGGGCCAAAGAAGCCACGGCTGGTCGCAGACAAGCGGTATAGCACCGCCAAAAAGACCGACAAAAAACCGACAAGCCGACGAAAATCACCCGCGCGGAGAAAAAAGCCGCAAAAGAAACGGTCGCACATAGTCGTCCGGGTGTTCGCCTGGATGTTGTCGATCATTTTGCGCCTGACGGTTCGCGCGGCGACGGTTTTTGTGATGATTGTGGCGCTTGCCGTTGGGTATTTTTATGCGACGTTGCCGCCGGTAAACGAACTGCTGGATGGCCGGTCGCGCGGTTCGGTGACTCTTTTGGATCGGGACGGGTCCGTTTATGCTTGGCGCGGTGAACAGTTTGGCGGTCAGATCAGCGCTGAAACCGTATCCGAGCATTTGCGAAATGCAGTTGTGGCCGCCGAGGATAAACGTTTCTACCGCCATTTTGGGATTTCACCGCGCGGCATCGCCAGCGCCGTCCGCATCAATTTGCGAGAGGGCCGTGGCCCGTTGAATGGTCACGGCGGTTCGACAATCACACAACAGGCGGCCAAGCTGGTCTGTATTGGCGTGCCCTTTGATCCAAACCGCTGGGAAAGCGAAAAAGCATACGAAGATGACTGCCGCGAGGGGTCATTGTGGCGAAAGGTCAAAGAAGCGGTCTATGCGATGGCCATGGAAGTCAAATACTCCAAAAGCGAGATACTGACTGTCTATCTGAGCCGCGCATATCTGGGCGCAGGGTCTCGTGGATTCGAGGCCGCAAGCCAGCGCTATTTTGGCAAGTCCGCCGCCGAAACCACCCCCGCAGAAGCAGCAATGCTGGCCGGTTTGTTGACGGCACCAACCCGCTATGCGCCCACGGCCAATCTTGAACGATCGCAAAATCGCGCCGGTCTCATCGTCGGTTTGATGCAAGAACAAGGGTATCTGACCCCAGATCAGGCGGAAAATGCGCTTACCAATCCGGCAATATTGTCCGAGGCCGCCGAAGCCAGGGCCGGCGGCTATTTCGCGGACTGGGTTATGGAAAGCGGCCCGGGATTTCTGACAACTGAAACCACCGAAGATGTGATCATTCGCACGACACTTGACCAACGTATTCAAACCGCTGCCGAGGACGCGCTGCAGCAGGTGTTTGACACCAAATTGCGCGAAGGTTCACAAGTGCAGGCGGCAATTGTTGTCATGTCAGCAGACGGGGCGGTCCGGGCCATGGTGGGCGGGCGAAAACTGGGCGATGCTGCCGGTCAGTTCAATCGCGCCATCCAGGCCAAACGACAAACTGGATCGGCGTTCAAACCGTTTGTCTATGCGACGGCCTTGGAATCCGGCTACACGTATGCGGACACAATATATGATGAACCAATTACCATCGACATTCCGGGTTCAGGACCGTGGTCACCTTCTAACTACAACAACAAGTTTCAAGGTCCGGTAACTTTGACCGACGCTTTGAAAAACTCGTACAATATTCCAGCCGTCAAGATTTCAGAGGACGTTGGGCGCGAAAATGTGCGCGCAACTGCCAGGGCGTTTGGAATTCAAAGTGACCTTGCAATGGGCCCGGCCTTGGCGCTTGGGGCGAGTGAATCCACGCTTTTGGAAATGACGGGCGCTTATGCCGGGATTTTAAATGGCGGCTCGGCGGTCAAGCCATACGGCCTGATCGAGCTTCGGTTACAGGGGGAAGACACCGCGATCATCGGACAAGAGGGTGGTATTGGCACGCGCGTTATATCGCCCGAATCCGCACAGCAACTGATCTATATGATGAATGAGGTCGTCAACGGTGGCACCGGTCGCCGCGCGGCGCTGCCCGGTCGCGAGGCCGCCGCCAAAACCGGCACCACACAGGCAGCACGTGATGCATGGTTCCTGGGGTTTACGGCTGACTACGTCGCGGGTGTCTGGATGGGCAACGACGACAACAGCCCGTTATCGGGGGTCACAGGCGGCGGTTTGCCGGCAGAAATCTGGCGAGAAACGATGTTGCGGGTTCACGAGGGATTACCACCGCGTCGTTTGCCAATGATCCGTCCCGCAGAAAGGCCACGACCAGTAATTTCCGCCGAGAACCCGCGAACCGGGCAACAGCGCGGCGGGGGTGTTGCCGAAAACGTTCTGCTCGAAGTTCTGGGCGCGTTGCTGGGCAGAAGATCGGACTAGATCGCGCGCTAGCTGGCTGAACCGATATCTTTGATTAACTGATCCAGGTTGCCTTTGCGCCGGTCCAGCATGGCACCAATTTCGGTGCGTTCGGCTTTGACCAGGCTGATCCCCTCGATCTTCATGTCAATAAATTTGCCGGTTTTGCCGGCGACCACGAAAACAACATCAAATGGCGCCTCGCCCTGAAGTATCGCTGTTGTCTGAACCTCAAAAAACGACTTAACGGCCTTGCCGTCTTTCACTTCGATCTGACCACCAATAAATTCCCGGAACCGCTTGCCATATTTTCGGCTGATATAACCCTGAAAGGCCTTTGCGAACGCGGTCTTTTGGGCCGCACTTGCGCTGCGACCGTCGGCACCAAGCACGATTTGGGCAATCCGCCCAACATCTGCATATCGTACGAATATCTGTTCAAAATCGCGCAACATGGTGGATTCAGAGTTACCCGAATTGATAATTCTGTTGATGTCTGAAACGACTTTCGTAATCAGCGACTCAGCCTGGCCCACACTGAATGCAACGGCCGGCATTGGCATCCAAGCGACGGCCACACCACTGGCAATGAATGTCAACAAATCTCGGCGGCTTATACGGTTACTCATCAAATTCCTCGTACAAATCATATAGCTCGTCGTTGGCATCATCTTGATCTCGCCCAAGCTGAAATCGTCGATTCTCAAGATACAGAAAACGGGCCTGGGCGTAACTGTCTTCGCTGTCGTACAGAACTGAATCGAATGTCTCTTTGAACCGATATCGGTTGCCGATTGTCGACGCCGCTGATGCGATCACCGGGGCAATACGTTCCGGTCCGGACAACAGCTTGCCGACCGGATTGGTGATAACATCCACAATCAGACCAATGGTGTCGCGTTTGGTGGACGGACCCGCAACCGGCAGTTCGACATAGTGGCCCTCGGATGCGCCCCAAACACTCAGGGTTTCCCCGAAATCCGACGGGCGTGGTTCAATTCCGATACTGGTTGCGGGATCGAATAAGCCTGCCAGACCAATTGTCGAATTCACCAGAAAGCGGGTTGAATTGTGGATGGCGTCGGCCAGCCGAACTTGAAGCAGATCGTTTACAACAGTACCCGGCACGGACAAATTGGACGCAAAATTGCTAACGCGATTTTGTACAGGCTGCGGCAATACAGTTCCATAAACTTCCGAGGCCGGACGCAAAAGAAAACGATCAAGGCTGCGGTTACCCTCGTGAACGACCCGGTTCTGGGCCTCATAGGGGTCGTTGATCCCGCTTGTCACCTGTGGCGCAGTACAACCGGCAACCGCCAACATCGAAATAAACAAGACCAATAATTTTACAAATCGCGCCAAAATCGCTTTCCCAAAATATGTAAACAATTTCGTTTGGTTCATCTCAAATAGCCGATTTGAACCAATTTCCAAGCAATTAACCAAGTCACAGTAAATATATGTGCCTAATTGGCGACAAGCCGCCCTTGTGCACCACAAGAAAATGCGACCGAAACGCCCAAAAACAAACCATCAATAATGATTGCCAAAACAGTGTCTGCGCAAAGAAAATCTGATAAAAATATACTCTGCCAGACCGGGTTTCAAGGCTCTGCATCGCTGCTATGGGCGGTGGCCGTGTTCAGCGTTTTCGTCAATATGCTGATGTTTACAGGCCCGGTTTTCATGCTGCAAATATATGATCGGGTTCTTTCCAGCGGCTCGCAGGAAACGCTGCTGGCGCTATTTTTGATTGTTATGTTTCTCTTTGCTGTGATGGCCGTTTTAGATCACCTGCGAAAACTGATTCTTATTCGGATTGGCGCCCGATTTCATCAGCGAACCGGCGCGACAGTGTTGGAAATTTCGATGTCCGCCACCCCAAGCAATGGAACCCGGATCGACAAATTTCAGGACGATTTGCGGGTCATTCAACGTATTTTCACTTCTAACACAGCCGCCGCGCTGTTCGACCTTCCCTGGACGCCGGTTTTTGTTTTTGGAATCGCGCTGTTTCATCCCTGGTTGGGTCTGTTAGCGGCCGCAGGGGTTGCGGTATTCGTGCTGCTGGCTGTCGCTAACAATATGTGCGCCGCCCGTAGTATTGCCAATGCGTGCGCCGGTCTGAGCCTTTCTGACAAACTGACCGGGTATCTGAAACTTGATCCGCGCTCGGCGACAAGCGACGGAATAGCGGCGAATGCATTGGCGCGATGGTCCGAATTTCGCAATAGCTATTTGGAAAACACCGTTCGGGCCTGCGATATACACAGCCTGTTCGCATCCCTTTCCAGCACGCTGCATCTGTTTTTTCAGGCCGCAACTTTGGGGCTGGGCGCATATTTGGTGCTGGGGCAGGACCTTAGCCCCGGGGCAATGATTGCGGCGTCAATCTTGCTGGGGCGCGCACTTGCGCCCGTGGATCGCGTTGTTGGCCAATGGCTGTTGCTACGGCATGCCAGACAGGCCTGGCGGGATATCGACAATCTGATGTCGCATTCAGCCCAGCCGCGATTTCAGACCGAAACCGCATTGCGTCAGGGCGATCTGTGCGTCAAGGACGTGACCTTGGTTCCGCCGAACGCCAAAAAACCTGCGCTTCGGCAGGTGGCATTTACGGTGGCGCCCGGCCAGGCCTTGGCGGTGGCCGGACCCTGCGGTTCAGGAAAGTCGGCATTGGCCAAGGCGTTGGTCGCAGAATGGCCGGTCGCACGTGGAAACATCAAATTCAGTGGCATAGCGGTCGCACATCTTGGGCCCGGGGCCAGGGCGGAATCTCTTGGATATTTACCGCAGATAGCCCGCCTATATCCCGCAAGTATTGCTGAAAACATCGCGCGATTGAATCCCATGCCCGATCATGATTCGGTCACGACTGCGGCGCGAACGGCTGGAATTGATGGTCTTATCCTGTCGCTACCGAATGGATATGACACACAAATTCGCGATGTTGATGCCGGGCTGTCCACTGGCCAATTACGTGCAATTGCGCTGGCTCGCGCAATATTCGGTCAGCCCACGTTCATCGTGCTTGATGATCCGACAGACCATATGGACGCTTCGGGCCGGAAATCATTTTCGCTTCTGCTGGATGCGTTGCGGCGCAACGGTTGCACCATCGTAGTTCTGACCAATGATCGCGAAGCAATCGGGGCCTGTGATCAGGTTCTGGCCCTGGATCAGGGACATATTGTCAGTCACGTTTTGAGTGCACATCAGCCCCTGACCCTGTCGGCCCGGTCGGCATGAGCGACAAGGAACACGATCCCCCCTGGCCCGCGGTTCAGATAATTCTTGCCGGTCTGTTCACCATAGTATTCGCGATTTTTGTGACGGCATTCATCGCGCAACGCACTGAAATTTCTGGTGCCGTCGCGACGGGCGGCATCATCGAATCGGATCGGAATCGCGTTGCCATTCAGCACCCGAGCGGCGGGCTAATTCAAAGCCTTTATGTGCAAGAGGGCAGCAATGTTGACCAAGGCGATCCGCTACTGGGATTTGATGTCGAGGACCTGAATTCGCAGGCCAGTATTCTGGAGAATCAACTGTTAGAGGTTCTTGCCCGCAGTGCGCGGTTAGAATCCGAACGCGATGGAAAAAGCACCGTAACGTTCCCGGTGAACCCGATCGGTGATGTTGCAAGCTCCCCGCAGTGGGAAGAACTCAAGCAGGGGCAGTTGCGGCTATTCCTAGCCCGGCAAGACACATTGGCTCAGCAGGATCGCAAGCTTTCCCAGCAACACAAGCAGATCGGCCATCAGATATCGGGATTGGACGATCAGATCCGCGCAGGCTCGGAAATGCGCGATCTCATCTTATCTGATATTTCTCAGCGGCAGACACTTGTTGATCGTGGCCTTGCGGCGAAATCGGGCATGTCCGGGGTGCAACGCGATGCGGCTGAACAACGGGGCTTGTTGGGCACTCTTTATGCACAGCGCGCCCAGGCTGTCGAAAGACAGGTCGAGATTGAAATCGAGCAGTTGAAGCTTGGGATTTTCCGGCGCGAGGACGCTATCACCGAGCTGCGCGATCTCAACTTTCGACAGCGCGAACTGACGGAACAGTATCGGGCCATCAACGAACAACGGTCGCGCGCCATAATCTATGCACCGGTTACGGGGGTCATTCACAACCTGCAAGGATTCACCGAACGCTCGGTCGTTAAGGCCGGTGAGACAATGATGTATGTTGTCCCAGATGACGTGGCGCTGATTGTGACAGCCAGAATTCTGCCGCGTGACATAACGCGCATTTTCCAGGGCCAGAATGTCAATCTGCGGGTCCGTGGCCTGAAGGAAAGCGCCGGCAAACAACTGAACGGTAAAGTTTCCAGGATATCAGCCGATGTGTTCGCTGACGAAGCGGCCGGAAACCCCTATTATCAGGCGGAAATCGTGATTCCAAAGGCCGAATTATCGCGCCTTGCAAGACAAGTGAATCTTGTTCCGGGAATGCCAATAGATGTGTTTATCATTACTGAAAACAGAACCGTGCTGGCCTATTTGACCGCACCACTGCGGCAACGGCTTTCAAAAGCGCTGCGCGAAGACTGATATTTGCGGTTTTCCACAATCCGTTTTGTGACTAGCCTGCACCAAACAGACTGCGGGGATGAGGTTTTCATGGGTAAATTCGACGACAGGCTGGCGGATCTGGGTGTTCAAATTCCTGATGCACCGGCACCAGCGGCAAATTACGTCCAGCACGTTCGGGTGGGCAAGCAGGTTTATGTATCCGGCCAGGTATCCCGTGATGACAACGGGCTCATCACTGGCGTTCTGGGAAAAGACATGGATATTGATGCCGGTGCAGCCGCTGCACGGACCTGCGCAATCGCGCTGATCGCCCAGCTGAAATCTGCCTGTGGCGGAGACCTGGATCAACTGGAACGCATTATCAAGTTGGGTGGGTTTGTAAATTCTGCACCCGGTTTTACCGAGCAACCAAAAGTGATCAACGGGGCCTCTGATTTCCTGGTAGATGTGTTCGGCGATGCCGGGCGTCACACCCGTACAGCCGTCGGGGCGATCCTGCCGCTGGGTGTCGCGGTGGAAATTGACGGTGTATTCCAACTGAAATGAATAGGTTGCATCCGGCCTTTGCGACAATACCGATGGCGCATCGTGGCTTGCATGATATTGCATCCGGCCGGCCCGAAAATTCGCTGGCCGCGGCCCGGGCTGCAATGGATGCCGGTTATGGGATCGAGATTGATGTACAGCTGTCGGCGGATGGCGTTGCGATGGTTTTTCATGACTATCAATTGGACCGGCTGACCGGTGCCAACGGATTCGTCAGACAAAAAAACGCGCATGAATTGGGAAAGCTGAAATTGCGGGGCGGGACCGAACCGATCCCGACATTAGTCGAATTATTCGACATGGTTCGGGGGCGATGCCCCGTTCTGGTGGAAATTAAGGATCAGGATGGCGCAATGGGTGAAAAAGTCGGCCCGCTCAAAAAGGCGCTCGCACCTGCGCTGAACCGGTGTGACGGGCCAGTTGCTGTTATGTCGTTCAACCCGCATGCGGTTTTAGCCATGTCGAAATTCGCCCCACAAGTGGCGCGCGGATTGACAACTTGCCATTTTTCGCAAGAGGATTGGCAGCATATCCCGAAACAAAGACGCGAATATCTGCGTGCTATTCCAGATTACGAGCAGACAGGTGCCACATTCATTTCGCACGAGATTACCGACCTTGGTAATCCACGTATTCCAGAACTGAAGGCGAAGGGTGCCATAGTGAATTGCTGGACGGTCGGATCCAAAGAAATTGAAACTAAGGCAAGAGAAGTCGCAGACAACATCACTTTTGAGGGTTATCTACCGACCATACCGGCGACTTGACGCCAGGCGATCCAGTACCACTTAATGAGCGACCATCAACCGGATACCCGATGAGCAAAACCGATATCGAAATCAATGTTGTGTCGGGTATGTCAGAAATTTCAGCCGATGTTTGGGATGCCTGCGCTTGTCCAGAGGCAACGAACGGACAGTTGGCCAACGATCCGTTCACGACGTATCGCTTTTTGTCCGCACTTGAAAATTCCGGGTCCGTCGGACCAGGTACAGGCTGGTCGGCCCGCCATGTAACTGCGTCTATGGACGGTAAGATATTTGCGGTCGCGCCGCTTTATGCCAAGGGCCATAGCCAGGGAGAGTACATTTTCGACCACAGTTGGGCGCACGCATTGGAAAATGCGGGCGGACAGTACTATCCCAAATTGCAGATTGCTGTCCCATTTACACCGGCCACAGGCCGCAGGTTCTTGACCAGGCCGGGTATGGAAACGATTGGACAGGCCGCGTTAGTCCAGGGTGCTGTGCAACTTGCCGCTGAAAATCAACTGTCATCATTGCATGTCACATTTTGCACTGAACCCGAGGCTGCCGCTGCGAAATCTATGGGATTGCTGCATCGCACAGGCCAACAATTTCACTGGCAAAATCAGACCTATTCTGAATTTGATGACTTTCTGGCGTGTCTGTCATCGCGCAAAAGGAAAGCAATTCGAAAAGAACGCAAGGTCGCCCAGTCATTCGGCGGCGACATTTTGGCCCTGACGGGTGACGATATTGCACCCGAACACTGGGACTCGTTCTGGAACTTTTACCAGGATACCGGGGCGCGAAAATGGGGAACGCCATACCTAACACGCGCGTTTTTTGATGAAATTCAAGCCACAATGCGAAATGAAGTTTTGCTGATGCTGGCCCGGCGGAACGGGAACTTCATTGCGGGTGCGCTGAATTTTATCGGGCGGAAAACTTTGTACGGGCGTTACTGGGGTTGCATCGAGGATCATGCATGTCTGCATTTTGAAATGTGTTACTATCAGGCGATCGATTTCGCGATCTCTCGCGGGTTGGACACGGTCGAGGCAGGTGCGCAGGGTGACCACAAGCTGGCCCGTGGATACTTGCCGGTTGAAACACATTCTGTGCATTGGATCGCTGACCCCGGATTTCGCCAGGCAATCGAACAATACTTGGCGGCCGAGACATCCGCGGTCCAGGAGGAGCGCACCATTCTGACAAGCTATGGGCCGTTCAGGAAAACAGGGGCAGAAGACACATGAACACAAAACAGAATGGCGAAACCCGCGACGCCGCATTATCGCGGCTCGGCGACACCGGGTGGAACAAGGTTGAAAAACGCGACGCGATTCGAAAAACGTTCGTATTTGACAATTTTGTGGACGCCTTTGCCTGGATGGCCAAGGTCGCGATCTGGGCCGAAAAGATGAACCACCATCCAGAGTGGTCCAACGTCTATAAAACAGTGGACGTCGTGCTGACGACGCATGACGCGGGTGGTCTTAGCAATCTGGATTTCGATCTGGCCACCAAAATGGATGCGCTTTCCGGCGCGTGATTCAGGTTAGCTGTTCCAAAAGACTTTCGCCTGCCGTCAGTTCGCAGACTCCGCGTGATGCTTCGACATTCAATATTTTGACGACGCCGTTCTCGGCATAAATGACGTGGCGGGCGCAACGGCCGACTAACCCGGCTTCGGGTGCGTCAAAACGCATCCCAAGCGCCATGGTCAGTTTGCTTTCGGGATCTGCCAATAGCGTTAAACCCGCCGCAGTGGCCCCGCTTTCCAAGCCCCATGCCCGAACCACCTGCGGGTCGTTCACTGAAAAGATGATGATCTCATCGATCCCCAACGCGTCAAATTGTGGTTTGGTACGGATAAAACTTGGCACATGCGCCGATGAACATGTTCCCGTGAATGCGCCCGGCAGACCAACAATAATCACCTTGCGATCTTTCAGTTTCGGGCCCAATGGAACCGGCTCTGGCCCGTCCTTACCTGTGCGCATCAGTGTCGCCGCTGGCATTTTTTGTCCTAAAGATATTGTCATTGTGATCTCATCCAAGATTGCTTGTCATGACTTCCACGATATAGGGTCACCCGGTGAATCGGCCAGCACTGAAAAGGATTTTTTCATGAATAATGTTGTGGTGATCGGCGCAGGTCAGGCGGGTCAGGCGCTGGTGACCAAATTGCGCGATCTCAGCTTTGATGGCCAAATCACGCTGATCGGCGAAGAACCTGTTCCCCCCTATCAGCGGCCACCGCTCAGCAAAAAATATCTATTGGGTGAAATGGACCGAGAACGATTGTTTTTGCGACCGGAAAGCTTTTATGGCGACCATGATATTTCATTGAGGCTGGGGCAATCTGTTGAAAGCATCGACCGCACAGCCAAGACCATCAAAGTTGGCAGTGATGTTGTGCCCTATGGGCAATTGGCGCTGACAACTGGATCTGTGCCCCGGTCCTTGCCTTCAGCAATCGGGGGTGATCTTGGCGGTGTTTTTGTCGTGCGATCGTTGCGCGATATCGACAGCATGCAACCGGCGATGGTAAAGGGCGCAAAAGCTCTGATCATCGGTGGTGGTTATATCGGACTTGAAGCCGCCGCTGTTGCCGCCGGACTGGGCCTGTCCGTGACGGTTGTGGAAATGGCGGATCGGATATTACAACGTGTCGCCGCGCCCGAAACATCCGACGTTATCCGCGCCGCACATGTTGACCATGGCGTAGTTTTGCGAGAGGGCGTCGGGCTGTCGCATTTGATCGGCGAAACACATGTTCGGGGGGCCATTCTGACCGACGGCACCGAACTGGCCTGCGATTTTGTAATTGTCGGGGTCGGTATAACGCCGAACACTAAACTGGCGCAGGATGCGGGACTCGTGATCGACAATGGCATTCGTACCAACGCATTTGGGCAGACGTCTGATCCAGACATCTGGTCGGCAGGCGACTGTGCATCTTTTCCATATCGCTGGACCCGAATCCGGCTGGAAAGTGTGGGAAATGCCATCGACCAGGCCGAGTTGGTTGCAGCAAATATGGTCGGCGAACCCCAGGCATATTTGGCCAAACCATGGTTCTGGTCAGATCAGTACGACTTGAAATTGCAGATCGCAGGTCTGAACACCGGATACGACCATGTTGTGACGCGCCCGGGTGAGGTCGCGGGATCAGTGTCTATCTGGTACTATCAGGGTCAGACATTGCTTGCAGTTGATGCCATCAATGATCCACGGGCATACATGGTTGGAAAACGTCTGATCGAAGCTGGCAAGTCACCCGCGCCCGACGTTGTGGCGGATGCTAAAACAGCTCTCAAAGATTTACTGAAAGGGTGAGCGATGCGCGTTATTGCGGGTCAGTTCAAAGGCAAGACCCTTGCTTCGGTCGGCAAGGGCGACACAGCTGCCCATCTGCGCCCGACAAGCGACCGGGTCAGAGAGAACATCTTTAATGTAATCTCGTCTGGATCGTACGGCGACCCATTGAGCGACGCCAATGTTCTGGATGTGTTTGCTGGAACCGGCGCGCTCGGGATCGAGGCACTGTCGCGTGGTGCCGCCCACACCACCTTTGTAGATAACGGAACAAAGGCGCGCGCATTGATCAGTGAAAATATTCAACTGACACGGACACAAGGTGTCACACAGGTGTTGCGGCGCGATGCAACGCGATTGGGTGACAGATCGGGCACACCGTTTGATCTTGTTTTTCTGGATCCGCCTTATGGTCTGGGCTTAGGCGAAAAAGCACTGAAATCCGCAATTGGCGGGAACTGGCTAGCGCCGGGCGCTTTGATCATTTGGGAAGAAAACGCCAAGGTGACTGTACCCATCTCAGTGACATTATGTGATCAACGAAAATACGGCGACACACAAATTTCGATTTTGAGGATGCAGGATTGATACCCAAGTTAGTGATTTTTGACTGTGACGGCGTTCTGGTCGACAGCGAACCGACAACATTCGCGGTAATCACGCAGAACCTGCGCGCACGTGGTCTGGATCTGTTGCCAGACGATATGGAACGTTTGTTTCTTGGCGGCACGATGCAGGGCGTCGGCGAAACCGCCGGACGCATGGGTGCGCGGATCGAGCAGGACTGGTTAGCCAATATATACAGCGTGATTCATGGACAGCTTGCAAAGGGCACGCCGTTAATCACCGGTATTGAATCCGTTTTGGACGCGCTGGACAGACACCGAATATGCTATTCCGTTGGATCGAACGGCAGCATGGAAAAGATGCAAATTACGCTTGGCCAACACCCAAATCTGTGGGCACGACTGGATGGGCGCATTTATTCGGGTCAGACCCACGCAAGGCCCAAACCAGCACCGGACCTTTATCTTTATGCCGCCGCAGCCGCAAATATCGATCCCAGCCAATGTGTTGTTGTGGACGACAGCCCGGCCGGATGCCGTGGCGCAACCAGCGCAGGCATCAGATGTCTGGGATTTGCCGCCGCCAGCGACGGCGCCTCATTGGCGGCAGCCGGGGCCGAGCCGTTTTACGATATGGCTGACCTGCCAGAGTTGCTGGGTCTGAAATAATCAGCGGGCCGCACAGATCGCGCGGTTTCAGACCCAAGCGCTTCAACAGAGTCGCAATTGGTAGCACCAAGAAACCTGTTTCTCTGGCAGACCTTTATACTTTGGCAAAGATTTTTTAGATTTCGCGAAATTTGAGTGCGCTATTCCTCGTAAGTCGGATGAAACTTACCAGCCGGGGACAGCGTGAAAATATCGACCCCATCTGCGGTCACACCGACGGAATGTTCAAACTGCGCCGACAAGGATTTGTCGCGCGTCACAGCTGTCCAGTCGTCTGCCAGCACCTTTGTCTCTGGGCGCCCCAAGTTGACCATCGGCTCGATCGTAAAGAACATACCTTCTTCCAGTACCGCACCTGTCCCCGGCTTGCCATAGTGCAGAACATTCGGCGGAGCGTGAAATACCCGTCCCAGCCCGTGGCCACAAAAATCGCGAACCACAGACATCCGGTGGTGTTCGACATACTGCTGAATGGCGGCCCCGATGTCGCCAAATGTATTGCCTGGCTTCACGGCTTCGATCCCCTTCATCAGGGCATCGTGGGTCACTTGGATCAAGCGTTCCGACTTTCGCCCAAGCTTGCCTGCCACATACATACGGCTGGTGTCGCCGTACCAGCCATCAACGATGACCGTCACATCGATGTTGATAACATCACCATCTTTTAACAGCTTGGACCCCGGAATACCGTGACAGACCACGTGATTAACACTGATACAACTGGCATGTTTATAGCCTTTGTAACCAATCGTTGCAGACTTGGCACCAGCGGTTTCCACCTTGTTTGTGATGATTTCATCCAGCCGCCCGGTTGAAACACCCGGGACAACAAAGGCTGAAATGTCATCCAGAATTTCGGCAGCCAACCGCCCGGCGGCATGCATGCCGACGAAATCACTGGTTTCGTAAATTCTGATTCCGTCCTTGGTCAGACGGCCCCGATTGCGTTCGTCCAATCGAATTCTCCGCATCAATTATACTTTTTCATTACATAAGCGCGCCCAATCAAAAGCGCCAGTGCAAGCTATCGCTGAACAGTCAAAGCCTGACCCAAAGATATTTCTTCGGTCGTAATGATCGTATCATAACATAACATTTGCACACCCGCTTTTAGTGCGTGCTCAAACGCGGCGGCATAAGCGGGATCAACATCCGTGGCCAGGCGGAACTGCTGGCAATCAGTGCGCTGCACCAGGTACAACATGACCGCACGACACCCATTTTGCGCCACATGCGACAATTCCTGCAGGTGCCGGGTTCCACGGGTCGTTGGCGCATCCGGGAATTCGGCCCATCCATGTTCCCTGCTCAGATGGACGTTTTTCACTTCGACATATGCGTCTGGCAACCCGGTGGTCTGCAACAGGAAATCAACGCGGCTTGCCTGGCCATAATTCACTTCCGGGCGAACACGCTCATACGCTGCCAGTTCTGAAATTTCGCCACGCTGCAGCGCTTCTTTGATCACCCGGTTTGGAACCGCTGTATCAATCCCGACCCACTGGTTGTCAGGCATTTCCACCAGTCGCCAGCCAAAGTCCAGTTTCTTCTTCGGGTCATCATTTGGTTCCAGCCACACCCTCAATCCGGGGTCATTCAGGCCGGTCATGGCACCTGTATTTGCACAATGCGCAACCACGCGGCGCCCATCATCCAGATCAACATCCGCCAGAAAACGTTTGTAACGACGGACAAGGGTGCCCGGAATCAGGGGGGATGGAAAGCGCATGCCTTGCGATCTATACCGCATAAACAACCACATCAAGGAGCCGCACGAATGACCAATCCAACCGCCGCCATTCTGGTCATCGGAGACGAAATTTTGTCAGGCCGCACCCAGGATACCAATACCCACTATTTGGCTGGCGAACTGACGAAAATCGGTGTCGAGTTGAAAGAGGTCAGGGTTGTTTCCGATGATCAGGCCCAAATCGTCCGGGCAATCAATGCATTACGCAGTCGTTATGAAAACGTTTTCACATCGGGCGGCATCGGTCCGACCCATGATGATATCACAGCCGATGCTGTGGCCGCTGCATTTGGCCGCCATATTGATATCCGCGACGATGCACGCGCAATCATGGCCGCCCGTTATCTGGCTATGGGAACCGAACTGAATGCGGCCCGATTGCGGATGGCACGGATTCCGGACGGCGCTGTGTTGATTGACAATCCGGTCAGTGGCGCACCGGGATTCACAATCGAGAATGTACATGTCATGGCGGGGGTGCCGGCGGTTTTTCACGCGATGGTTGCCACCGTTTTGCCGACGCTGACTGGGGGAAATCCACTGACCAGCGAAACCTATCGCGTGACCATCGGCGAAGGCGATATTGCCGGCGCTTTGGCCGCACTTGCGGACGAATTTGCAGACCTGTCTATTGGTTCGTACCCGTTTCAAAAGGACGGCGCCTTTGGTTCGCAGATTGTTATTCGCGGTGCCGAAAAGCGCTTGGTCGGTCAGGCGATGACCAAACTGAAATCCATATTCCCCGGCCAAGAAACCGAATGACGCTTTCCGGCCGCGACATAACCGACATGCTGGACGCCACATGGCCAGCCGCAAAAATCACGGCAGCCGGACCCTGGGCGATACGCACGGGTCTTGGCGGTGGTCAGCGCGTATCAGCCGCCACGGCCGTCAAAACCGTAACAAAATCGGACATTGCGCAGGCCCGGACGATGATGGCTGCAATCGGTCAGGATAGCCTGTTCCTGATTCAGCCGCAGGATCAACGGCTGGATGGCTGGCTGGAAGACTACGGTTATGTCAGGCGTGATCCGACATCTGTTTATGTCGCCAATGTCGATGATCTGACCCGGACGCCACCGCCACACCTATCAGGGTTTTCGATGTGGCCGCCCCTGTTCATAATGACTGATATCTGGGCTGATGCCGGAATTGGCCCGCAACGATTGGCAATTATGCACCGGGTGTTAGGCCCCAAGACGGCCATTCTGGCGCGGCATGGCAACCGATCTGCCGGCGCTCTTTTTGTGGCGATGCATGGCAATGCGGCCATGGTTCACGCGGCCGAAGTGCGCTCCGACATGCGGCGACAGGGCGTGGGAATCAATATGATGTTGGCCGCAGCGCAGTGGGCACAAGATCAGGGTGCGGCCAAAATTTATTTAGCATCAACAGATGCAAATTTGGCAGCAAATGCACTATATGGAAAATTGGGGATGACGATTGCGGGACATTACCACTATCGTGTGTCAAAAAAATAGACAGCTTCTGAGGCAGACGTGACTTCCGATTCCGATACTCCTACGGCACTTGATTTGCCTGTTGTTGACCCCTTGCCGGCAGCAACGCGGGATTATTTTGACGTCTGTCAGGAAAAGCTGGGTTTGGTTCCAAATGTCCTAAAGGCCTATGCATTTGACATCGAAAAACTAAACGCGTTTTCGGCGATGTATAACGAGGTGATGCTGGCAGACAGCGGCCTGACCAAGCTGGAACGCGAAATGATCGCCGTCGTTGTGTCGTCCCTGAACCGTTGTTGGTACTGCCAGGTCGCACACGGTGCTGCGGTCCGCGCATTGTCCGGGGATCCGCTTTTGGGCGAGGCGCTGGTAATGAATTATCGGGTGGCGGCAATATCCCGCCGACAAATGGCGATGTTGGATTTTGCCGCAAAGCTGACTGAATCAAGCGACAAGATTCAGGAAGACGACCGCGCTGCACTGCGAAAACATGGATTCAGCGATCGCGATATTTTTGACATCGCCGCCGTGATCGGTTTTTTCAATATGTCCAATCGCGTAGCCTCGGCAATCGAAATGAAACCAAATGCGGAATATCATGGCCTGAACCGATGACACTCAAAAAATACATATGGCTATCCATACTTGGATTGGCGCCGCTCGCGACATCGGTCGCTGCTTTGGAAATGCCCGGAAATGCGCAGCTGACGTTGACCAGCGGACAACAGAACGGGTCGGTCGAAATTGCAGTCGGCCCATTCGCTGACGGTGGCGTGCCAGTAAGAGAAGAGGCCGGCAATGTGCGCACAGAAGTCTGGCGTATCCCGAATTCGGCGCTGTCACCACGCGAACTGTTGACGCCTTTGCGCGAACAAATGGTGTCCGAAGGTTATGATCTGGTGTTTGAATGCCGGGATTTCGAATGTGGCGGGTTCGATTTTCGTTATGAAATAAATGTGTCGTCAGAGCCGGAAATGCATGTTGATCTGGGCGATTTTCGATACCTGGTTGGCCGCAAACTGGCCCCGGATGCGCCCGCCAGATATATCGCTATCCTGACCAGCCGCAGCCAAGCCAATGGTTATGTTCATATCACCAAAACCGGCATGTTGGACCCATTGGAAACATCGGTGGTGGCGTCCACAAAATCAAGCGCACCGGCGTTGACCGCGATCCCGCAACAGGCTGGAACATTGGCAGCAAGGCTTGTTGAAAATGGTGCCACGGTGCTGGATGATTTGATTTTCGATCCTGGCTCTGCAAGTTTGGGGGCAGATGACTTTGGGTCATTGCGCGCCCTGGCCGGTTATTTGCAATCAAACCCAGAAGTTGTCGTCACCCTTGTCGGGCACACAGACAATTCTGGCAGTTTGCGTAACAATATTGAGCTTTCTAAAAAGCGTGCGCATTCAGTTTTGAAACGTTTGGTGGACACATACGGCATATCCCAAAAACAATTGCAGGCAGAAGGCGTTGGTTATTTGTCGCCGCGCGCATCAAATCTGAGCGATGAAGGACGCACAAAAAACAGAAGGGTCGAAGTGATTATCACTCCGACCCCGTAATCTGAAACGCGTTACTTAACGGAACGTCTTACCAGACGTCTGGACCCTTTTCAGCAAATGCATGTACCAGAAAGTCGATGAAGGCTCGTACTTTGGGCTGCGTAAACCTGCCCGGCGGATAGACCGCATAGATACCTTGTGTTTCAACTGGCAGCTCTGGAATGGCTTCTTCGATCAGACCTTGTTCCATGGCATCCGCGTAAAGAAACGATGGAAGATAGGCGATTCCAAGACCAGATATCGCGGCGTTCAGCAACGATTGACCGTCGTTCACGGTCAGCCACCCAGCTGTCCGCACCTGACGTTTTTCACCTGACGGTGCTTTCAGCTTCCAAACGGCGTTGTTCGCCTGATTGGAATAGTGAAGCAGTTTGTGATCGTTCAAATCGTCAATCTTTTGTGGTCTGCCGTATTTTTTGAAGTATTCCGGCGCACCAACCATCCGTTTAGTGGTTTCGGTCAGCTTGCGCGCACGCAGCGTGCTATCTTCAAGCTCTCCGATACGAATGGCCATGTCGAAACCTTCTGATATCAGTTCGACATACCGATTATTCAGGACCATGTTCACCGTGATATCCGGAAATTCCGAAAGGAATTCACCCAGTACCGGAGACAGATGATTGACCCCAAAGTCGGTTGCAACCGAGATCCGGAGCAGACCGGACGGCGCAGATTGCATTGATGTAACCAGCGCATCGGCTTCGCCAGCGTCGTTCAGCACACGACGCGCACGATCGTAATACGCTAATCCAATTTCTGTAGGGCTGACGCGTCGCGTAGTGCGATTTAGCAGCCTAGCACCCAATCTCGCTTCAAGCGAAGATACGTGCTTTGAGACAGCTGACTTAGAAATCCCCATTTTCTTAGCAGCGTCTGTGAAGCCCCCTTGATCCACCACCGTGGCAAAGGCCTCCATTTCAGTCAGTCGGTCCATTACGCGTTACCTATAGTCTTGGCCCCTAGGACAAAGGTATCACGGCCAATCTGGGCGACATTGCGGAACTAGGCGGACAATACTGGGTTTTAATCTAGAACTGTCCACAGGAACGCGACTTTGGTGACGCTTTCTTGCCTTATTCCTTTCGAAAACCCTTATTTTCAAGGGTTCTAAATTTTGGCTGCGACCCGCGCTGCCTGATCGATCGCGCGCTTTGCGTCCAATTCGGACGCAAAATCGGACCCGCCGATCACATGAACAGTGATCCCGCGCTCAATTAGGGCATCGGCAAGAGACCGCTCACTGACTTGTCCCGCACAGAGTATGACATTTTCTGCCACAATTAGGTGTCGTTCGTTTTGATTCTGTCGCGAAAGAACGTGAACCCCGTCAGTTCCGATTTTTTCATAGCTCAAACCGCCAATCATGCGGCAGTCTTTCATACGAAGGTGGGCACGATGAATCCAACCAGTGGTTTTACCTAGCCCGCGGCCCGGCTTGCCTGGTTTGCGTTGCAACAGGGCGACCTGGCGTTCTGGCGGCGCAGGCTGAGGACCGGCTGCTGCCAGCCCCCCGCGATCCGTCTCTGGGTCCGATATGCCCCATTCGCGTTTCCAGGTGTCCAGATCTTCTGTCGAACTAGGAGTGGGTTCAACCAAATACGTGGCGACATCAAACCCAATTCCGCCGGCGCCGATAATGGCAACGGTGTCACCCACCGGCACCTTGTCCATCAGAACATCAACATACGTCAGCACATGCGGTTGATCCTGGCCCGGGATAGATGGATCGCGTGGGCGCACGCCGGTCGCGACGATCACAGCGTCAAATCCGGTCACATCATCGACCTGCACAGTGGTGTTCAACCGGACCGCAATATCAGCGTCGTCAATCATGACCTGAAACCAATCGATCAGGCCGCGAAATTCCTCCTTGCCCGGAATTTGCATGGCCATTTTCAATTGACCACCGATTTGCGCTGATTTCTCAAACAGCGTCACCTTGTGTCCGCGTTGCGCAGCGACCAGAGCAGCCGAAAGCCCGGCGGGCCCAGCGCCCACAATGGCCAGCGATTTTTGTTTACGGGTTCGCTCGTATTTCAGTTCGGTTTCATGGCAAGCCTGAGGGTTGACCAAACAGGTCGACACCTCGCCGCCAAAAGTATGATCCAGACAGGCCTGATTACAGGCGATGCAAGGCGCAATTCGGCGTGCCTTACCGCTGGCTGCTTTTTTTACAAAGTGAGGATCGGCCAAAAATGGGCGCGCCATTGATACCATGTCGGCGCAGCCTTCTGCCAATACGGATTCTGCGATGTCGGGCGTGTTAATGCGGTTCGACGTAATAATCGGGATAGACAGGTGACCCATCAGTTTTTTGGTGACCCAGCTAAATGCCCGTTTTGGCACGCTTGTGGCGATTGTCGGCACGCGGGCTTCGTGCCACCCGATGCCAGTGTTGATGATTGTGGCACCAGCCCGTTCGATTTCCGTGGCCAGCATTACCACTTCGTCCCATGTCGATCCATTGGGAACCAGATCAATCATTGAAAGCCGATATATGATAATAAAGTCGGTGCCGACTGCGGCCCGCACGCGTTTCACGACCTCGATTGGCAGGCGCATGCGGTTTTCATACGAACCGCCCCACCTGTCGTCGCGTCGGTTCGTGTGCGTCACCAGAAATTGATTTAAAAGGTATCCCTCTGATCCCATAATTTCGACGCCGTCATAGCCGGCCTGTCTGGCGCGTGTTGCGGCGTCAACGATATCCTGAATCTGTTTTTCGATTCCACCCTCATCCAGTTCATTTGGGACAAACGGCGAAATTGGCGACTTGATTGCCGACGGCGCGACACATGTCTTGTCATAACCGTAACGCCCCGCATGCAGAATCTGCATGGCGATTTTTCCGCCTGCGGCATGGACACGTTCCGTGACAACCGCATGATTTTTGATGTCACTGGCGTCGAAAAGTCCGGCTGCGCCAGAATATACACTGCCTTCGGTATTGGGTGCCATTCCACCTGTGACGATCAGCGAAACGTCACCTCGGGCACGTTCGGCGTAAAACGCGGCGATCCGATTCCAGTCGTTGGTTTCTTCAAGACCAGTATGCATCGACCCCATCAGCACTCGGTTCTTGAGCACGGTGAAGCCCAAATCCAATGGCGCCAATAAATGTGGATACAAAGACATTGATGTCCCCCCGAAAGCCCAAAGATGCACGGGGGACGGCACCTGTCACGTGTAACCCAACGTAAGGTTGAAGATAATCAACCGACCGCGACGGCAATTTCACCAATTGAAACAACGCCTCGGGTCGCGATTGTCAGGACGTTTCCAGGCAATGTCTGCGGAAAGCCCTTTTCAACATATCCAATTCTTCGCGCAACAATTGAATCTCTGAACGAATATCGTCTTCCAGGGGTTCGCCGGTAATGATGGTGAATGCGTCCAGTTTTTCGCCGGTTTCACGATCCTGAATCACGAATACCTGCACGCCGTCAGACAACAGATCAGGCGGAATCGCGATACGCAGGTGCCAGGCACCCTTGGTTTTGATGTCTTGCGTCAAAGCCAGGCTTTGCACGGGCCTTTCCAGGTGCAAAACTTCGATTTCCGGGGCGCTGTCACTATTCTGAGAATCGTTGACCACACCTTCCCAGATGCCAGCGTGTATTCTGGTTTTGACCACGGTCAGGTTTGTCATGGCAAAATCATTTACAGTTCGGACCTCGGCCGGCGGGCGAATGTCACATCGCGCAGAACGATCTGGTTCATCTCTGGACCCTCAAAAATTAAATCGACCCAAACCCGATCAATCCGTTTTTCATTCAGGTTCGTATATGCCAGATCAAATTCAACAACAATTTCATCTTCATTTAATGGCAGCTCTCGCACGATCTGTTCGGTGTTTGGCCCGTGCTTGATATTCAGTCGTGCGAAAATTTCCAAAGGCTGCTCAAATTCGACAGACGTGGTCAACCGCACCAGATGGCGTTTTTGTAACCCATGAATGGAATCCGGCGGCAGTTCGATCACCAACGACAGGAAACTGCCATCGAACCTGAAAACATCCATACGCAGTCCAAAAGGGGCAAGATCATCTTCTCGTGAATTTCTGATCTGGCGAATGGTCAGTTCGGATACTTTGCAATCGTGGAAAATTGTGATCTCGTTACCAATCAACGACTTGGTTTTGACGGCGGACATCCCCGGCCGCCCAAGCGGCCCGCGCCAGAGTTCCGGTCGATAGGCCCAGTCAGAATGCAGCGGTTTTTGAATTGCATTTGTGCCGATCAATGGCAATGTCAGACGTCCGTCGGCAATATGCAAAACTGAATCAATCCGGCGTCGCAGCTGTTTGGCGCGCGCGCGCAATTCCCGTAAAGCATAAAGATCGATGTCGGATGCCCGATCGGTGGCGCGCACCCAACGGCGCAGAGACCGTCTGTGGAACAGTTTTTCAACCAAGCTGTTCATACGCCCTGCCATATGCCAGTCATTGCCCGCTTTCACGATGTTCGCAACAGTTTTGCAAACATTCGTTTCATTATTACAAACGCGAAGCCGGCGCGCCCCGCGTTGACACCCGCAACCGTGATACGTTTTCTGATCTGATCTTGGCAGCAAAAGCATCCAACATCGCCAGACCGTCTGTCTGTGACATCGGCTTATTTTTGAACCCGACAACAGAAACTGTCACGATCCGCCCTTCTACATTGAACAGACCGCGCCAGTATTCCTGGGAAATTCCCGGTACTGCGTTTCGGCTGGTGTCGCGTGCCCGAATGTAAAACGCGTCACCCCGTTTTCGTGTCGCCAATATCCTGACCGATTCCGCCTGGCCATCCCTGGCAAGCGCGGCGCGACCGGATTCCGATTTGAAAAATGCATCCAGACGGGACACAGACGTGGCGATCCGCGATCCGCTTTCAGCGGACACTGACGCTGTCAGAACCCCGGGCGTCCTGGGTGCCGCAATTTTGGCGTTGTTGGCAATCGATGCACAACTACCCAACAAGACAAATGCGCCGGCCTTGGAATCCCGCGTTGCCGTCAGATCAACGCAGAAACCAGGCGGTCCGGCGATCACAACGCTTTCCTGGGCAACCGCAATTTTTTCCGGAGCCCGGCGCATGAACGCACCACCGCTGCCCATTCCCACCTGCGGACCGGTACTGCACGCAGCCAGGCTGAACCCCAGAAGAATGAACCCTAGCCAGCGCAATGATGTGTGACTAGAGGTCCATATAGACATGACGCTCTTCTTTAGTCCCGGGATGGGTGACCGCACCAAGATATGTTGGCCCCACAAGCTGCGCGTATTTCCACAGCGCCCCGGTCGCATAGATTGTTTCACGCGGTCCAGCCCACCCAGATTTGCGTTCTGCAAGTTCCTGATCACTCAGAGCGACCGAAATCTCGCCTTTGATCGCATCGATGGTAATGACGTCGCCGTCTTTCAGCAATGCAATTGGCCCACCATGTGCGGATTCCGGACCAACATGGCCGACGCAAAATCCACGGGTCGCCCCGGAAAACCGGCCGTCCGTAATCAATGCGACTTTTTTGCCCATGCCCTGACCCGACAGCGCCGCGGTCGTAGACAGCATTTCACGCATGCCTGGCCCACCCGCAGCGCCTTCGTTTCGGATCACCAGAACTTCGCCCTCTTCATATGCACGATCCTGGACTGCCTGAAATGCGTCTTCTTCACACTCAAAGACCCGCGCCGGGCCGGTGAACACTTGTTCATCTTCGGACATGCCGGCGACTTTCACAATGGCCCCGTCCGGTGAAAGATTGCCCTTTAGACCGACAACGCCGCCGGTTGCAGTGATTGGCGTTTCGACCGGATAGATAACTTTGCCATCGGCCTCTTTGGTAACCATATCGATTTCTTCGCCGATGCTGCGGCCTGTTGCAGTGATGCAATCCTCATGGATCAATCCGGCCTTTCGCAATTCTTTCATCACGACTGGCACACCGCCGGCTTCGTACAAATCTTTGGCAACATAATTGCCGCCCGGCTTTAAATCGACAAAATACGGCGTGTCCCGGAATATTTCGCAGACATCGTTCAGATCGAAATCGATACCAGCCTCGTGCGCGATCGCTGGCAAATGCAGCCCGGCATTGGTCGATCCGCCGGTGCAGGCCACAACCCGCGCCGCGTTTTGCAGCGATTTCAAAGTAACGATGTCGCGGGCCCGGATGTTTTTCTCGATCAGGGTCATGACCGCTTCACCCGATGCGACCGCATAGTGATCGCGGCTTTCATAAGGCGCAGGCGCACCTGACGAATTTGGCAAAGCCAGGCCGATTGCCTCGGACACACAGGCCATGGTGTTAGCCGTGAACTGGCCGCCACACGCACCGGCAGAAGGGCATGCTATGCGTTCCAGAGTGCGCAGGGCTTCGTCAGACATATTACCAGCCTGATGCTGACCCACGGCTTCAAAAACATCCTGAACAGTCACATCCTTGCCGTTCAAACGACCCGGAAGAATGGAGCCACCATAAATAAAGACCGACGGTGTATTCAGGCGCACCATGGCCATCATCATTCCGGGCAACGATTTATCGCAACCCGCCAGGCCGACAATCGCATCATAGCAATGCCCGCGCATCGTCAATTCCACGGAATCGGCAATCGCCTCGCGGGAAGCCAACGAAGATCGCATGCCCTCGTGGCCCATTGCGATGCCATCGGTAACGGTAATTGTTGTGAATTCGCGCGGTGTCCCGCCGCCGCCCTTGACGCCTAGTTTAACCGCCTGAGCCTGCCGATTAAGCGAAATGTTGCACGGCGCGGCTTCATTCCAACAGGTGGCAACACCCACGAATGGCTGTGCTATCTCTTCGTCGTCCAGACCCATCGCGTAATAATACGATCTGTGTGGCGCACGAGATGGTCCCTCGGTGACATGCCGACTTGGTAAATTGCTTTTGTCGAATCTGGTATTACGCATCCGCGTCTGGCTCCCTGAACTTGTTAATGAAAGGGAATAATCCCCACTGCGATTTTTCACAAGGCCATCCCTTCGGATTGCCGTAGGGGATTAATCGCCCTAACCTGTCGCACAAAGAAGAGCAGGCAGGAAATCATGCGGTATTCGGCACAGTACGACCTGTCAAATCGCTTGCGCGCCAAGGCCGAGATCTGGCGGATTTTGTTCGGCACATGCATGATCATCGTGTTGTATGTACTTTTTCTGGTCGCGGGTTTTGCGATCATTGTGGCAATGACCTCTGACGGGGCCATGTCGTCTCTGCAAACCGAACTTTGGCAGCTGATGAGCCCGCGAATGGTTCTGGGGTCGCTTTATTCATTTGTATTTTTGGCCGTAGCCGTGGTTCTGGTTGCCTGGTTCGTTCACAAAGCGTCTTTTGCATCTCTGATCGGTGACTGGCGCAAAGCAATGCGCGATTTTTGGCGGGTCGTCCGTGCGCTGATTGTATTTTATTTTTTTATGGCTGGCCTGGGTGCATTGGTGGACGTTGGCGGGTCAAGTCCAGAACAGAACTTGAAACTCTCGACCTGGATCATGCTTTTGCCGCTGTCGCTGACGGCGATATTTGTCCAGACCGGCGCCGAAGAACTGGCCTTTCGCGGATACTTGCAGGGCCACCTGGCCGCACGATTCCGCTCGCCATTGATGTGGATGGTGCTGCCCGCGGCGATTTTTGCGATCGGACATTATGCACCCGGAGAAAATGGCGCCAACACCTGGACAATTGTCCTGTGGGCCGGGATTTTTGGTCTGGCGACGGCGGATCTGACTGCCCGGACCGGAACCATAGGCGCGGCGCTTGGGTTTCATTTCATGAATAACGCCAGTGCGCTTTTGTTTGTTTCGCTTTCAGGGCCGTTGTCGGGGTTGTCGCTGTTTCGCTATCCGTTTGATTCGTCTGATATTGAAAAAGTGGCTCCGTTCTTGATTTTGGATCTTGGTGTTTTATGCGTATCCTGGTTGGTATGCCGGGTTGCCTGTCGTGTTTGATTGCATTTCCTTGTCCGGCGACATATCTCAACGTTAACTGACCTCAGATGAACCAGGCTGTGCGATGAACTGGATTTCCAATTACGTCCGCCCGACGATAAATTCGCTCTTTTCCCGGCGCGAAGTGCCGGACAACTTGTGGACCAAGTGCCGCGAGTGTGGAACCATGCTTTTTCATCGTGAACTTTCGGAAAACCTGAATGTTTGCACCAACTGTGATCACCACATGGCGCTGGCACCGCGAGACAGATTCAATGCGCTGTTTGACGGCGGAATCTTCACAGAGGTCGGCGTGCCCGAAGCAACCCTTGACCCGTTGCATTTCCGCGATCAAAAAAAATACCCGGACCGCATGAAGGCCGCCCAAAAGGCAACCGGCGAAAAAGAAGCCATCCTGGTGGCCGAAGGCGAAATCGGTCGCACACCAATGGTCGCCGTCGCCCAGGACTTTAGCTTTATGGGCGGGTCAATGGGTATGTATGTCGGCAACGCGATCATTTCGGCAGCTGAACGGGCGGTAAAGCTCAAGCGCCCTCTTATCGTGTTTTCAGCGGCTGGTGGTGCACGCATGCAAGAGGGGATTTTGTCCCTGATGCAAATGCCACGCACCACCGTGGCCGTTGAAATGCTGAAAGAGGCAGGCCTGCCATATGTGGTTGTTCTGACCCACCCCACAACCGGCGGGGCAACGGCCAGCTATGCAATGCTTGGGGATGTACATATCGCCGAGCCGAACGCGCTGATTTGTTTTGCCGGACCCAGGGTCATCGAGCAAACATTGGGTGAAAAGCTGCCAGAAGGATTTCAGAGGGCGGAATACCTGTTGGACCACGGAATGTTGGACCGTGTCACGCACCGCAAGAATATGCGCGATGAACTGATATCCATTGTGCGGATGCTGATGCAACTGACCCCCGCCGTAAAGGGCGATTTGCCTGCTCCGTCGACTGTCAAGGCGCCCGATGCACCCGCCAAGAAAAAGGCGGCCGCTGTAGAAAGCCCGCAAAAGTGACACCCAAATCATCCGACGTCATTTTGGAAAGAATGATGTCGTTGCACCCCAAGATCATTGATTTGACCTTGGACCGTTCGTGGCAATTGCTGGCAGCACTGGACCATCCTGAAAAACGCCTGCCGCCAGTGATTCACATTGCCGGAACAAATGGCAAGGGATCAACCCAGGCGATGATCCGGGCCGGGCTAGAGTCCGCAGGGAAATCGGTCCACGCGTATACGTCGCCGCATCTGGCCCGGTTTCACGAACGTATCCGGCTGGCGGGAGAATTGATATCAGAGCCACATCTGACGGAAATTCTGGATGAGGTGTCGGTCGCGAATGGTGGTCAGAATATCACCTATTTTGAAATAACGACAATCGCCGCAATGCTGGCTTTTGCCCGTGTTCCTGCCGATTTCACCCTGCTGGAAGTGGGGCTTGGCGGCGAATTTGATGCAACAAACGTCATCGACGATCCGCATCTGACAATCATCACGCCGGTATCGGTCGATCATCAGCAATATCTTGGCGAAACGCTGCGCGAAATCGCGACAGCAAAGGCCGGCATTATAAAATCAGGGGTGCCATGTATCGTCGGTCCGCAGTCAGATGAAGCATTGGAAGTGATCGAAGACCGTGCTGCACGACTGGGCGCGCCGTTGCTGGTTTGTGGCCAGCATTGGCATGTTTACACAGAACATGATCGCCTGGTGTTTCAGGATGAGAACGGCCTGCTGGATTTGCCCCTGCCTGCGCTCAGAGGCGATCACCAGATTCAGAATGCAGGTGCAGCGATTGCCGCACTGCGACACTTGGGGTGTGATGAAAGGGCGATTACCGGCGCAATGAAAAACGTGCAGTGGCCGGCACGGTTTCAGCGATTGCGCTTTGGCCCCATCCTAGACGCCGCAGGGTCCGCCGAGATTTGGTTGGACGGCGGGCACAATCCGGCGGCGGGTCAGGCGCTGGCGCAGACCATGTCTATGCTGCCGCCAAGGCCGACGTTTCTGGTTTGCGGCATGTTGAAAACCAAAGATGTCGCCGGCTTCCTGAGACCGCTGGCCCGACACGTGGCCGCCCTGCGCGCGGTTACCATCCCCGGCGAGACCGCAACACTGACGGCGGGCGAGACCGCTCTGGCGGCGCAAAGTGTCGGAATAGTTGCAACTGAATCAACGTCAGCCGTCGCCGCAGTGACCGATATTGCAGCCAGCCACCCCAACGCGCGGATCATAATCTGTGGGTCGCTGTATCTGGCAGGTCACATACTCAGGGATCACGGCTGAAAAATTCGGTTCCGCGCGTCACGGCTGATCCTGGGCCCAACCCTGGCTTTGCATTTCAATCAGTCTGCTTGCGGTGCGCGCAAATTCAAATGTGCCCTCACCCTCAAGATACAGGCGGTCCGGGATATCGGCGGCACTGATAATAAGCCGCGTCTTTGCTTCGTACAGAGCGTCTATCAGGGTAACAAATCGCCTGGCTTCGTTGAAATTTCTGCGGGACAATGCAGGCACGTTCTCTAAAATCAGTACCTTCACATTCTCGGCGATTGCAAGGTAATCAGCAGGCCCAAGCGCCCGCCCGCACAATTCCCAAAATGGTACACGTGCCACGCCGTTGCTGAACTGTTGCAATGCAACCTCGCGTCCCTGAACCTTTAGCGTCAGCGCCTCTGATTGCCCACCGCTAAGCCGATGCCAAATCTTGTCAATTTCTGCGCGCGCAGCAGCATTGGCCGGGCTGAAATATGATTTGGTGCCCGACAGCCGGTTCTGACGATAGTCGGTCGGTGATTGCAGGTGAACGACCTTCAGGTGTGTCTTTATCAATGCAATGAACGGCAAGAATAGCTGACGGTTCAGCCCGTCTTTGTACAGATCATCCGGCGCGCGGTTGGATGTCGTCACGACAACAACCCCTGCTTTGAACAATTGCTCGAACAACCTGCCCACGATCATCGCGTCCGTGATATCGCTGATTTGCATTTCATCAAATGCCAGCAATCGGACCTGTGCGGTGACTTTTTCGGCCACCGGTTTCAATGCATCGTCGACACCGGTTTGGCGCGCTGCGTGCATGCCCGCATGGATTTCCTGCATGAACGCGTGAAAGTGTACGCGTCGTTTGGGGGCCTGCACCGATGCGAAAAACATATCCATCAGCATGGATTTTCCCCGACCGACGCCGCCCCAAATATAAAGACCTTTGGGGGCCTGTTCGGCCTTGGCAAAGACATTGCGCAAACCGCGCTTGGGTGTCGCAAGAAAATGGGCGCGAATGTTTTCAAAGTCCGTCAGCAATTCTTTTTGCGCAGGATCTTCGACCAGATCGCCCGCAGCAACGGCCGCACTGTAAATGTTTTGAACTGACTCGGTCACATGGCCCTGATAATGGCTTGGTAGATATAATAAAAGCCAATCGCCGGCGTTTCAAATCATCAATTGACCGAACCGGAAATATCCGCGACCGTTATATGCCTGAACGGAGCAGTAAATGTCGGGTCAGCGCGCGAACCTATTTACCCCAATTCTGGTTGCCGGCAGCCTGATTCTGTTAGTCAGTTTTGCTGTCAGGGCATCCTTTGGGCTGTTCCAAATTCCAATCGCCGAAGAATTTGGATGGGCGCGCAGCGAATTTTCTCTGGCGATCGCCATCCAGAATCTTTTTTGGGGCATAGGTCAGCCGATTTTCGGCGCGATTGCCGAAAAAATAGGGGACCGCAAAGCCGTGATCATCGGCGCCCTGACATATGCCACGGGGCTGGTTTTATCGTCCTACGCAGTGACGCCTGGCCAACACCAGTTTCTGGAAATTCTGGTCGGTTTTGGTGTCGCTGGCACCGGGTTCGGCGTCATCCTCGCCATAGTTGGGCGCGCAAGTTCCGATGAAAACAGGTCCATGGCATTGGCGATTGCGGCCGCCGCCGGGTCCGCCGGTCAGGTCGTGGGACCGCCGATTTCGGCATGGATGCTGGAATTCTACAACTGGCAATCTGTATTTGTTGTTTTTGCGGTTGCGATACTGGCCACGTTGCTGGTGCTGCCATTTATGCGAGGCGCACCCATGGCCGCCCGCAGCGACCTGGAAGATTCGCTGGGAGAAACGTTAATCAAGGCGTTTCGCGACCCCAGTTACACGCTTATCTTTGTCGGGTTTTTTTCCTGTGGTTATCAGCTTGGGTTCCTGATCGCGCATTTCCCGGCATTCATTGCCGAAGCTTCCAGCATGGTCGATCCGTCTGGTTTCTTGGCATCAATCGGCGTTACGTCGACCGCGGTGCTGGGCGCATTTGCAATTTCCCTGATTGGAATTGCGAATATCGGCGGGACGTTGATCGCGGGATATCTGGGCAAAACCTATTCCAAAAAATACCTGTTGGCGGCCATATATCTGGGGCGAACAATCACCGCGGCAGCGTTTATCATGCTGCCAATGACACCGACGACAGTGGTAGTCTTTTCGTTAATCATGGGATCGCTTTGGCTGGCCACGGTGCCGTTAACGTCCGGACTTGTCGCGCATATATATGGATTGCGCTACATGGGTACACTGTATGGGATTGTGTTTTTCTCTCATCAGTTGGGCAGTTTTGCGGGTGTCTGGTTGGGTGGTCGACTATACGACATATACGGCACCTATGACACCGTTTGGTGGATCGGTGTCGCCGTTGGCGCATTTTCGGCGATCGTCCATTTGCCGATCCGCGAGGTGCCGCTGGCCATGCGCACCCGCGCATAACATAAATTGGAATTTAGCCATATGTCTGGGTTGCCCGCCCATTCTACCGGCCGCGCCAGCACGCAAGAACATACCTTGCCGTCATCAAATCCAGATGCGCGCCACCACCATTTTTGAATAGCGTGATTTCATCCGCGTTTCTTCGTGTGAATTGTCCGCCAGCGATATCGTAAAAATCGCCTCTGATATCATCCTGCGTGATACTGCCTGATCCCAATGGAATCATGAGTTCACCGATATGTTCAAGCGTCGTTGACCGGCTGTCGACAAATATGCTTGAACGACGCAAGGCGGTATCATCGGCTTCCCGCATGTCCGGGCGATAAGCGCCGATCAGATCGATGTGCTGGCCCGCGCGCAACCATTCGCCTTTGATGACGGGTTCACTGGACATGGTCGCCGCACTGATGATGTCCGCCGATTGCACGGCCTTGGCCAGATCATCCACAACTTCCATTCCGGGCCATTGCGACGCCAGTCTTTCGGCCCCTTCGCGTGTGCGATTCCAGACCGAGAACGATGCATCCGGGAAAAGCACGCCATAAGCCGATGGCAAGGTTTGTGCCACCGTACCTGCCCCAACGATCAAAATTCGGCTTGCGTCCGGTCTTGCCAACTTGCTTGCTGCCAACAAACTGTCGCCCGCAGTTTTCCAGTTCGTGACCAGCGAAAAGTCGACGATCGCCTCCAGACTGCCAGTGTCGTCTGAATACAGGCACAGGCCGCCACCGGTGGTTGGTTTTCCCAACCGAACATTGCCTGGGAATATCGTCGCCGTCTTTACCGCGATACCCAATCCGTCAATCCAGGCGGATCGCGAAAGCATCGTATCGTCACCGCGGTACAGGAATGTATCACCGATTTCGGCCTTGGGCAGACGATGCCCTTGCTCAAGTGCTCGAATTAGGTGGTGCCAGTCCAGCATGCCATTAGCCGGATCGAACGGGACAATTTCCATGTTTAACTTTCTGTTTGTTTTTCTGACAAAAGCCCTTCGGCCACCAGACGATTTGCCCATCCATTCGCATCCGTGAACAGATGCGTCTGCCATCCACGCGCCCGGGCTGCGTCCAGATTTTCCTGACGATCATCTGCGAACAACAACCGATCCGGTGCCACGCCACAATCTTTTTCCAGCATCTGATAAATCGGCAGATGCGGTTTAACTGCTTTCATGTATCCGGAAATATAGCGGCGATCAAACTCGCTCAGCACCGGATATATCGTTTCGGCATATTCAAAGCTGCCGACGCCGAAATTTGATAGCGCAAAGACCGGGACGCCGTTTTTGCGTAATGCCCGCAAAAGCACCGATGAATGTTCGATTTCCGGGCTCGCCATCTCGTGCCAGTTATCAAACCACATGCGAATTTCTGCGCGAAACTCGGGAAACTGGTCTGCGGTTTCATAGATCGTTTCCTTGAATGCCGCACCGCGATCAATTTGATCATTCATCTCGTGCAGGTCCACGGTCGCAAACATTTTCTGCCGGCGCGCAACGCCAATGCGTGCGTCATAGAAACGTTCGGGCTGCCATTCGATCAGCACATTTCCAATGTCAAAAATAACGGCATCAACTGTCATTTTGCGCCTCAACCTTTGCTTTTCGCACAGCCCGATCAAGACCATCCAGAAATCGGGACCTGTCGGTTTTGGAAAATGCGCGTCCGCCGCCCTGGCGAAACGGATCAGAGGCGCGCAGGTCGGTCATCAGGTCACGGGTCGCCAAAACATTGCCGATATTGGACGCGTTCAGGAATTCCCCGTTATGTTTGATCACCAGGGCACCTGCGGCAACACATTTCGCCGCCAAAGGGATATCATCGGTCACGACGACATCACCGCGCCCCGCCCGATCAGCAATCCACATATCTGCAACGTCGGGGCCATGATCGACAAACACCATTTCAACCAACGGATTCTGCGACGGGCGTAGTCCCCCGTTTGACACAAAGGCGATTTTGGTCTGATGTCGCGTCGCGACCTTTTCGGCCTCTGACTTTACCGGACAGGCATCTGCATCAATATAGATCACGCGTACATGGCCTGGGCGTGGAATGCGATATGTTCGGGCATGAAAGTCGACACAAAGAAATAGCTGTGATCATATCCAGGCTGAAATCTGATTTGTGCCTGCTGACGTCGTTCTGCGATGGCCCTGGCCAATTCTTCGGGCCGCAACAGTTCCATATTGGAATCTGCAACGCCAACGTCAATCAACATCGGTCCGTCAAACCCCTGACCTTTCATCAGGGCTGTTGCATCATGTTGCGACCACTGGTTCTTGTCGGTGCCCAGATAGGCCGTTAGCTGTTTTTGCCCCCAGCCGCTGTTGACGGGATTGCAAATTGGCGCAAATGCCGACACGGACCGGAAACGCCCGGGATGTCGCATTGCCAATGTTAGCGCACCATGTCCACCCATAGAATGTCCGGTTATCGATTGCCGGTCATCGTCCACATTGAAATTTGCGCTGACAATTTTGGGTAACTCGTTGACGACATATTCTTCCATTTTGAAATGTTCTGACCATGGGGATTGGGTGGCATCAACATAGAACCCGGCCCCTTGCCCCAGATCATAAGCTTCATCATCCGGAACGGCCGCACCTCTGGGTGAGGTATCAGGAAAAACGACTGCCATGCCGTGTTCAGCGGCCCACATCTGGGCCCCTGCTTTGACCATAGCATTTTCATGGGTGCAGGTAAGGCCTGACAAAAACCACAATACGGGGACAGGTCCTTCTGCGACGTCTGCCGGCAGAAACAGACCGAAAGTCATGGATGTACCAGTCGCGCCGGACTCATGCGTATAAACGCCCTGCGTACCACCAAAACACTTGTTCTCGGACACGGTTTGCATAGCGTATTCCCTATTGTCGGATTAATATTTCCAGCTCAACATCGGGGCTTGCGTCTAGCCCCCACCAATTAAAACACCGGCGGCAAAAACCAGTGCGCCCCCCAGCACAACTTGAAATGTCGCGCGCAAAAACGGCGTGTCCATAAACTTGTTTTGGATCCAGACGATCGCCCACAATTCCACAAACACTACCGCGATTGCAACAAACGTCGCCAGCCAAAAATCGGGTATCAGGTAGGGCAGCGCATGACCCAGCCCACCGATCGTTGTCATGACGCCCGCGGATACGCCCCTTTTGTATGGGGACCCGCGCCCCGAAAGTATCCCGTCATCCGATGCGGCCTCGGTAAAGCCCATGGATATCCCGGCCCCAACCGCCGCGGCCAGCCCTACCAGAAAAGTTGTCCATGTGTTCTGGGTCGCAAATGCAACGGCAAATATCGGCGCCAAAGTCGACACCGACCCATCCATAAGGCCCGCCAGGCCCGGCTGAACCCAGGTCAGCACGAATTTGCGATGTGCATCCCGATTTTCATCTGCCCGCGCATCCTGGCCCAAGTGCTGTTGTTCCAGCTGGCCGGCCTGTTCGGAATGTCCGGCCTCTGCGACCGCAAGATCACCCAACAGTTTGCGGGTGTCCGCGTCCTGGGTACGCTCGGCTGCCAGCCTGTAGAACTGCTCTGCATCGCGCTCCATGGCCTCTGCTTCGGCACGTATACGCTCCAGACTCAGATTCTCGACCAACCACGTCGGACGGCGCGCGTAATAACCGGATACATGCTCGCGCCGGATCAACGGGATCGCGTCACCAAATCGCACTTTGTGCAAGTCGATCAGTCTGCGGCGATGTTCATTTTCTTCCTGTGCCATACCATCAAAAACAGCCGCCGAACCTGGAAATTCGCTGCGCAGACTGGCGGCGTATTGTGCGTAAATTCTGGCGTCGTCTTCTTCCGAGGAAATCGCAAGTGCCAGAACTTCTTGTTCGGTCAGGTCTGAAAATCTTTTGCGTGTCGCAAGTCCGGGAATCATCAATATCTCCGATTTTTAGAATAGTTCTAATTTAGTGGTGCCGCAAACAAACACAATATGCCAAAAGCCGAAACGGCAGGTATTCGCAAGATCATACACAGGGAATACCTTGATGAAACTGAACTGTTCGGTTTATGATTGTTCGTCAAAGCGGAGACACGAATGAACTTGATGACTGAAGGCATCAAAAAAGGTCGCAAATACGCGCAAGTGTTGGAAGGTGCGCGCCAGGTCTTTATGTCCGACGGGTTCGAAGGTGCCAGCGTCGACAATATTTCAAAGTCGGCAGGCGTGTCCAAAGCAACTCTTTACAGCTATTTTCCAGACAAAAAGAGCCTGTTTTCAGAAGTTGCCCGCGTGGAATGCAATCGCCAGGCGGACGCGGCCCTGGACAATATTGACATGTCGGCCTCGCCGGAACGTGTCTTGCGCGCCGCCGCAGGCCATATGATTAATTTTTTCTCGTCCGATTTTGGCCAACGCATTTTCCGCATTTGTGTTGCGGAATCTGACCGCTTTCCCGAACTGGGTGCTGCGTTTTACGCGTCGGGACCGACCATTGTGAAGGAAAAATTCGGGATGTACTTTCGCCAGGCCGTGGCAGAGGGAAAACTGACGATTGACGATTATGACCTGGCTGCATGCCAATTTGCAGAACTGTGCAAAGCAGATATCTTTTTGCGGCAGGTATTTGGCATCCAGCGCGAATTCAGCCAGAAAGAAATCGACCGCGTGATTGACGGTGCGGTTGAAACATTTCTGGCGCGGTATGCGACCTGACCTTTCAGGCGCGGTGGCTTAGCCCAGTTCGTCAACACTTTGAATAACGTTTCCAAGAAGCCCATATTCTTTCGCCTGATCTGTTGTCAGCCAAAAATCACGGGACGTATCGTCCCTGATTTGTTCGGGCGTTTGTCCGGTAGCCGCCGAAAACAGGTTTTCAAAACGTTCCTGCATGCGTCGGATTTGCTCGGCCTGGATCTGCATGTCCGACGCAGTGCCGCCGATGCCACCACTTGGTTGATGCAAAAGAAACCGTGTGTTTGGCAGACAATAACGGTTTTCTTTCTCGGCGCCGACAAAAATGAGTGCGCCGGCACTTGCGACCCATCCGCTGCCGATGGTGCGCACCTTTGGGCGAATGAACTTGATCATGTCATGCACCATGTCGCCGGATTCGACGTGGCCGCCGGGCGAACTGATATAGAGGTTGATCGGTGCATCGCTGTCTTGTGCAAGTGCCAACAGGTGGGTGACGGTTTTCTGGGCAAGCTTGTCATTGATTTCGCCGGTGATGATCACATTGCGGCTTTTGAAAAACAAACTGTCGATTTGCGAAGGATCCGATTTTTGGTCCTTGGTTGATCCGTCGTCCAGCATCTTCATCCCAGTTGCTCCTTTTTCGCATCCCAGCATTAGTAAACCACAACAGAGCGGATGGATTCGCCCGCATGCATAAGATCAAACCCATCGTTAATTTTGTCCAAAGACAACTGATGGGTGATCATGGGATCGATTTCGATCTTTCCGTCCATGTACCAGTCGACGATCTTTGGCACATCAGTGCGACCGCGCGCACCGCCAAAGGCAGTGCCACGCCAACTGCGTCCCGTAACCAGCTGGAACGGGCGCGTCGAGATTTCAGCGCCAGCCGGTGCCACGCCGATTATGATGCTTTCACCCCAGCCTTTGTGCGCTGATTCCAGTGCGGTGCGCATGACATCCACATTGCCGGTCGCATCGAATGTGTAATCCGCGCCGCCCTTTGTCAGGTTGACCAAATAGGCGACCAAGTCGCCGTCGACCTCGGATGGATTGACGAAATCAGTCATACCGAAACGTTCTGCCATCGGCTTCTTGTCTGCGTTCAAATCGACACCGACAATCTGATCTGCACCCGCCAGCCGCAGACCTTGAATCACGTTCAGGCCAATACCACCCAACCCAAAGACGATGGCGCGACTGCCAATTTCTACTTTGGCTGTATTGATCACCGCACCAATGCCTGTCGTGACGCCACATCCGATGTAACAAATCTTGTCAAATGGCGCGTCCTTGCGCACCTTGGCCAGCGCCACTTCGGGCAGAACTGTGTGGTTTGAAAACGTTGAACAACCCATATAGTGCAAAATCGGTTCGCCATCCAACGTCGAGAACCGGCTGGTGCCATCGGGCATCAGGCCCTGCCCCTGCGTCGCGCGAATGGACTGGCACAGGTTGGTTTTCGGGTTCAGGCAGTATTCGCATTCCCGACATTCGGGCGTATAAAGCGGAATCACGTGGTCGCCGGGTTTCAGACTGGTGACGCCGGCGCCAATCTCCAACACCACACCAGCCCCTTCGTGGCCCAGAATCGCCGGGAACATGCCTTCGGGATCGGCCCCTGACAGAGTGAATTCATCCGTATGGCAGATGCCGGTTGCCCTGATTTCGACCAACACCTCGCCTGCGCGTGGGCCGTCCAGATTGACCTCCATGATCTCTAGTGGCTTTCCAGCCTGGATCGCTACTGCAGCTTTGGTACGCATTGCCTGGTCTCCTTTGGTCTGTTGAGGGTACTCTAGCTAAAGACGGTACTGATTCAACTGAAAGGCTGTGATCAAATGAAAGCCATTTTCGCATTGTCTGCGCTGGCGTTGGTCGGCGGTTGTTATGCACAGGTTGCGCAAGCCGATTGTGGTGCCCAGGAATTGCAGGATTTGATTGGACAGCCCAGTTCCGTCCTAAGCACTATGCGCTTTGCCGATCCCGTGCGGATACTGGAATTCGGGCAGCCGATGACGATGGATCACAACCCGGACCGACTGAATATTCAGTCGGATTCAAACGGTGTGATCTCGCGTGTGTGGTGCGGGTAGGTTAGCGCGGTATTCGCAACACCAGGGCGATCCGGGTCATTTGAATGTGCGCTGCGCGCAAAACAAACCGGTGAAATCAGACAGGCTCGACTCTGACAGATGTGTGCTCTAAATTAGAACAAAAAGAGAACATCAGTCCGGCCATGTCAAAACGCCGTATCCTTTGCCTGTGGTTTCCACGCTTGGCAGCAGAACGATTTATGCGCCTGAACCGTACGTTACCGGCCGGGCCCGTGGCGATTGTTCAGGATCAGAACAACATGCAGGTCCTTGCCAGCCTTTCTGCCGCGGCAGAGGCCAAGGGATTGCGCCCTGGCCAGCCGCTGCGCGATGCGATGGCAATGTGTCCGACATTGGTGACCCGGCTATCCAACCCACAGGCAGAAGCCGCCTTTTTGACAAACCTGCGCAGATGGGCTGGCAAGTATTCGCCTTGGGTCGCGACAGAGCCCCCTGCGTCATTGGCCATCGATCTGACCGGCTGCGCACATCTGTTTGGGGGCGAAGAATTGCTTTTGCAAAATGTTGAAACAGATTGCGCGGATCTTGGGCTGACGGTGCATTCCGGTATTGCAGATACTTTGGGGGCGGCCTGGGCTTTGGCCCGGTACGCCGGTCAACCGGTGCAATTGGCCAGAACTGGCGATGCCGTGGATCAAGAAGCGCCCGCAACCCGCGCGCGCGCTGTAAAACGACGCAATTGGGAACGTGGCGGTCCGCCGCCACGGCTGGCGCCCCCCGGACATCATACCGGACGCATTGCATCCCCGGGGCAAACCCGGACAACCCTGGCGCCGTTGCCGATTGCGGCTTTGAGGCTGGATCAGGATTCAATCACCAGCCTGACGCGGCTGGGGTTGCGCCGGATTGGCGATCTTGCCGGGACACCGCGTGCTGCATTATCACGACGGTTTGGCCGGGATGTAGTGCGGCGTCTTGATCAGGCCCTGGGCACAGAGCCTGAACCAGTGTCGCCAGCCCGACCAGCCCAGCATTTTGCCGTCCGGCTGACTTTGCCTGATCCGGTTGGTCTGGAAAAGGATATACTTGCCGGCATCGATCGGCTGTTGCCCAGGCTTGCCGATCACCTGCGACGCAAACAACGGGGTGCCCGCCGCGTCCGTTTACAAGCATTCAGAACTGATCAGACAATGCAATGGGTCGACATCGGAATGGCCCGACCATCATCTGACCCGGATCGTATTCGGCCACTGCTGGCAATGAAAATTGGCGATATTGATGCCGGCTTTGGCATCGACATCTTACGCCTTGAGGCTTATGTGACCGAGCCGCTTCAGCCGCATCAACATAAGGGCCACCTAGAGGCCACGGCTGATGCGGTCGCCGCTTTGACCACCAATACGAATATCGATGATCTGATTGGAAAGATCGGTGCGCGGATCGGGCTTGACCTGATCACCCGCCTTCATCCCGCCGATAGTCATATTCCGGAAAAGACCAGCAAACTACTGACAGCCGCCTGGTCAGAACCGGACAATGACTGGCCCAAACCCACCGCACCGCGGCCATTGATGTTATGGCGCCCCGAACCCGTAAGCGCGGACCCGAACCCGTCTCTGCCAATCGCATTTCGCTGGCGCCAAAGAGAACTTGTAACGGCTTGTGCAAAAGGCCCTGAACGCATCGCACCCGAATGGTGGCTGGAAGAACCAGACTGGAGATCCGGCGTCCGCGATTATTGGCAGGTTACAACAACCAGTCACGAGCGGCTGTGGTTGTTTTATGCCCATGGTGCAAGCATGTCAGCGGGGTGGTTCTGTCAGGGCAGTTTCGCCTAGACCCACACCACAGCATTGTTCCAAAAGAAAACCCCCGGCTTTCGCACGGGGGCAAAAAGTATCCCCGACGTCACGGGCTGGGTGGGGGCTGTTAATCCGTGACGTCGAGGTTAGCGTAGTTCGCTACAACCCCAGTGATCACGTTCAAACCAGGCACCAAAGTGGGCCGCGCGCGGTCACTTGTGGGCCATTTTGGGGCAAAAACAGGGCAGGCTTGATTTCACGGCGCGTTGACCCCACTGTAACCATATGAACGTTCAGACATCTTCACAATTTCCCGGCAAACCGGCGACACCTGAACAAGTTACATTCCACCGCACCGAGCTGGGACAAATCATGGCGCTCTATGGGCGCATGGTGGCAGCCGGGGAATGGCGGGACTATGGCATGTCATTTTTATCAGACGTCGCTATATTTTCGATCTTTCGACGCACCGCGGAACACCCGCTTTACCGTATCGAAAAACACCCAAAACTGCGCCAGAAACAGGGTATGTATTCGGTCATCGGTATGGATGGGCGCATACTAAAGCGTGGTCACGACCTGAAAACTGTTTTGCGGGTTCTTGAGCGCAAACTCATCCGTCCCGTACCTTAGAAACCCGACGGCAACAGGTTATTGCACCACCACCGGTTTCACGGATACGTGCGATCGCTTCGTCAATGGACTCATAGGTCACTGACATGCTGTGCGCATTCGCGTGGATTAATATCGTGTCGTCAACGGCCATTGCCACATGACCTTTCCAGAACAACAAATCACCACGCGCGACTTGTTTGATATCGATCAGATCACCAAGAGACATTTCCTGCTGATCGCTGTCGGGCGGACAGGAAACGCCACACATCAGAAATGCAACCTGCACCAGACCGGAACAGTCGATACCCTGATTGCTGTTGCCCCCCCACAGATAGGGCGTTCCAAACAATAATTGGGCCACACTTGCCGGATCACCCAGTGGCGCATTGGCCGGGCGCAAATGTGGCTTTGGCACAAAGCGACCGTCATGGATTTCAAAAAGATCACCGTGGCCACCGACAACGCGTAAACGCGAGCCAAGACTGACTGATAGGGCATCGCGGCATTTGATATCCGGCTGCGCATACAGATGCGTACCGCGGCTGATCACAACATGGGTCGCATCAACTGCCGCGTCCAAATCGTCTGCGGCGACCCAACCGACGTAGCCGTCCTTTTTTGCCTGACCAAAGGCCAGATGATCGCGATACTCCAAAACCCGAAAATGATCACCAAACAGCAGTTGGCGTTCGCGCCGCTTGGGATCGGAAACGCCCAGCAAATCCGATGACGTAGCCGCCACCTGCATCACCGTGCCATCCACGAACTTGTCGGCCGTGACCTGGCCGCGCAATTCGACAGCGGCAACATGACCGTTGGATGCAAGGGATCTGGTGTCCATCAGATGCCCAACATGTCTGGCAACGCATCCAGTACCGCGCGTGCACCCTGTCCGACGCCACCCTTGGGACGTGCCGGTGCCGATGTCGGTTGCCATCCATAGATATCAAAATGGATATAGCGATCCGTTTTCTGAACAAACCTGCGCAGGAACAGTGCGGCCGTGATTGACCCGGCAAAACCGCCCTTTGGGGCATTGTCCAAGTCCGCAATTCCAGGTTCTATCATCGGTTCGTAAGGGTCCCAAAAGGGCATTTCCCAGACTGGATCAGATACACGTTTTCCCGCAGTTTTCAGGGCGACGGCGTCGCCAGATTGAGTCGCATAAAAGGGGGCCAGGTCGGGACCAACCGCGACACGTGCGGCCCCGGTCAGCGTTGCCATTGAAATGATGAGGTCTGGTTCATCCTCTTGGGCGTAGGTCAACGCATCCGCCAGCACCAAACGGCCTTCGGCATCGGTGTTGTTTATTTCCACGGTCAGCCCGTTGCGGGCCGTCAGTATATCCTGCGGGCGAAACGCCGTCCCGCTGATCGCGTTTTCCACCGCAGGGATCAGAACGCGCAACTGCACAGGCAGTTCCAGGGCCATGATCATATGTGCCAGCCCCAGAACGGTTGCTGCGCCACCCATGTCTTTTTTCATCAGACCCATTGAGCCGCCCGGCTTGATATTAAGACCGCCCGTGTCAAAACATACACCCTTGCCCACGATTGCGATTTTTGGCCCATCGGTTCCCCATCGCATATCGATCAATCTGGGACCGCGGTCAGATGCCCGCCCGACGGCGTGGATCATCGGAAAATTTTTGTCCAGCAAATCCGGGCCGGCGATCACGTCCACATCGGCACCAAATTGCTGCGCCAGGTTTCTTGCGGCCGCTTCCAGTTCCAGCGGCCCCATGTCAGATGCGGGCGTGTTGATAAGATCACGGGTCAGTGTTTCGCCTGCTGCAATTGCTTCCAATTTGGCCAAAGGCACCACATCCGGCCCAACCAAACTGGCCATAGGCGGGGTCTGCCTGGCATAATTGGTGTAACAATAACCGGCCAGCAACCAGCCCAGACACTCGGCCTCGGGATCAAAATCGCCCGCCAACACTGTCAGTCGATAGGTCGCGACGGGCAATGCAGATCGCGCCTGTGCAAGGATAAACCTGGCGCGCACCGCATCTTTGGCGTCACCCATACCAACGGCTGCCCTGGCGATCCCCCCGTCGGGATCGGGGAACGCGATTGTTTGCCCTGCCGATGCCATGAACCCGACGGTGTTGATCCAGGCACGCTCTGCCTTGGATACGTTATTTAACCAGACCTCCATTTGGTCTTTTGCGACCAAATCAAGTGGAATTGCGTTCGGGTCATCGGCGGCAAATTTTGTGGGCATGGGCACCATTTCAAATTCGGATTGTTCAGTCCCAGCCTACGTTCTATCCGGCGCCCCGCAAGGGTCAAACAGAAAGATCCTGTAAATCCCACACCGCCATCAGTGACTTTTCCCCAAGACGGATCAAACGCGACATTGTTGCTGCCAATGCAGCGCCATCATTGCACAGACACAGGTCCGCGACATTCGCCGCCACCCGCCCAAGTACGGGCATCCCCACCTGGTCTGCAATCGTGCCAAGGCTGTCAGCAATGCGCCGCACGTCATCCAGATTTCCGGCCTTGTATGCTTTGGAAATACGCGACAGCCGCACTGCCAGTTCCTCCATCGCGCAAGAGATCACATTTTCCGCGCTGATCGGTCCCAATCTTTGATACAGTTCGTCCAACCGAATATTGTCCAACCGCACAGTTTCCGTTGGCTCGAGTTTCCCCAGCATGATCATTCACCCCAATAGTCCAGCGCCCCCACGGCCCGGCCAAAATGACGAACCAGCCTCAAGAAAAGGTTGAAGCCCAACTCAGAAATCGCTCGAATCCTAGTCAAATGCGGCATAAACAGAGGCTGCGAGAGAATCCCAAAGGATCGGACCCGATAAATGGACCAAGTCAAGCCACTGCCATCCTATCTGGTGCAACGCTATCACGGCTGGAAGGCTACGGCTTACGCTGAAAACAAGGCGTGGTATCGCCGTTTGGCGGACGAGGGTCAAAGGCCACGCGCCATGGTGATTTCTTGCTGTGACAGCCGTGTGCATGTCACATCGATTTTTGGTGCCGATCAGGGTGAATTCTTTATTCACCGCAACATTGCGAATCTGGTCCCGACCTTTGCACCTGACGGCGATCACCACGGCACATCCGCAGCCATCGAGTATGCTGTTAAGTCACTTAAAGTGGCGCATATTATTGTTCTTGGACATTCCAACTGCGGCGGGGTGAACGGCTGTCATGCGATGTGCACCGGCGAAGCACCGGAACTGGAAGAAAAAACCAGTTTCGTCGGGCGTTGGATGGATATTCTGCGTCCGGGTTTTGAACGTGTTTCCAGCATTCAGGATCCTGCTGAACAACGCCGCGCTTTGGAAAAACAATCAGTCCTGGTCTCACTTGAGAACCTGATGACCTTTCCGTTTATCAAAGACGCGGTCGACAATGAAAATCTGACGTTGCATGGTTTATGGACAGATATTGGCGAAGGCGGACTGGCGCAATACGTACCCGAAGAAGACGCTTTCGTCGCGATCTGACACTTTCGCCCCACTACACTGATTTGCATGTGTTAAAACCTTTTTAGGGTCCATGCCGGACACTTGGCGAAATATCGTTGGTTCTGGCATCGTGATATTCTGGTTTTGGTCGACATGTCGCGACCGTTTAATGCGGCATGCCCGGTGATTGTTCAGAGCCATATCTGGGTGAAATTTGAATTTTGCAGAAGATTCACATACACTTAGGCCAAACAACAAAAATAATAACCTGGCAGGTTTAACATGAAGACCGTATTGAACGGGCTGTGGGCTGGATTTTTCCGGCCAATTCTCCAACGTCCCACAAAAATTCAGTTTGCTGCGCTGTGCTATCGAATAGAAGGCTCGGGCAAGAAAATCTTGTTGATTACAAGCCGCGGCACCGGCAGATGGGTTCTTCCCAAGGGCTGGCCAATCGCCGGCACCAACGCAAAGGGCACTGCTTTGCAAGAAGCGTGGGAAGAGGCCGGAGTTCGCGAGGGCAATGCCGCGTCCCGTTCGGTTGGCGCATATACCTATGAAAAAGGGTTCAACACCGGTTGGTCCGCACCGGTCAGAACGGTCGTTTACCCGGTTGTCGTAAAGAAGCTTAGCAAGGCGTTCCCGGAAGCCGGCGAACGCGATCGCAAATGGTTCAGCCCTTCAGAAGCGGCCAACCTTGTTCAGGAACCAGAATTGAAGCAGTTGTTGACAGATTTCGAAGAGGAATCGGTTCACGCAAAACCCACTGGTTGAGATACCAAAAGAATTGTGTTAGCCGCGCGGCGCAAGTGTTTTGGTTTTGGGGGAACAATGGCCAATAACGATTTTGAGACGCGTCATCTGGAGACGCTGGATCGTGATCTTGGGCGACTGTCCAATCTAGAGCTGGCAACATCCTATGCCTCGCGACCCTTGGTCGGACTTGGCATTTCTTTGGTGTTTGTCGTGTTGGCCAGTTTACTGGCAGCCATATTTTTTGAACAATCCAATAACACTTTCATCGTAATTATTGCGGCCGGGGTTGGGGCCTATATGGCCCTGAACATCGGCGCAAATGACGTCGCCAACAATATGGGACCCGCTGTCGGTGCCAGCGCACTGACCATGGGCAGCGCAATCGCAATCGCCGCAATTTTTGAAAGCGCCGGTGCGTTGTTGGCCGGTGGCGATGTTGTGTCCACAATTGCAAAGGGCATCATCGCACCAGAAAGCATGCAGACGGGATCTGTATTTGTATGGGCGATGTTAGCGGCACTTCTGTCAGCGGCTCTTTGGGTCAATTTGGCAACGTGGGTTGGTGCCCCGGTGTCAACTACGCATTCGGTCGTCGGTGGTGTGATGGGCGCTGGCATTGCAGCCGCAGGATTTGCGGCAGTGAACTGGCCCACGATGTATAAAATTGCCGCCAGTTGGGTGATCTCACCTGTCCTTGGCGGCGTTTTTGCCGCAGGATTCTTGTGGTTCATCAAGGCCCGCATCGTCTATCAGCCCGACAAAATCGCCGCTGCACGCAAATGGGTGCCGGTTCTGGTGGGCATCATGGCCGGAACTTTTGCGGCATATCTTGCGCTGAAGGGCCTGAAAAAAATCATTCGGATCGACCTGCCGACTGCGTTACTTGTCGGCGCTGGCATTGGCATAGCCATTTGGCTGGTCATGATCCCGGTCATCCGTCGCCAGTCAGAAGGGCTGGAAAACCGCAATAAATCGCTCAAGGTCTTGTTCGGCATCCCACTGATTGTGTCAGCAGCTTTGTTAAGCTTTGCGCATGGGGCCAATGATGTTGCGAATGCCGTTGGTCCGTTGGCGGCAATCGTCCAGTCGTCACAGTCCGGGGATATTGCAAGCGCCGTTTCCATACCGCTGTGGGTGATGGTGATCGGTGCCCTGGGGATTTCATTCGGCCTGTTCCTGTTTGGGCCAAAACTGATCCGGATGGTTGGCAGCCAGATCACCAAACTGAATCCCATGCGCGCGTATTGTGTTGCCTTGTCGGCGGCAATCACCGTCATCGTGGCCAGCTGGCTGGGGTTGCCGGTCAGTTCAACGCATATCGCAGTTGGCGGCGTATTCGGTGTCGGGTTTTTCAGAGAGTGGGATTCAGAACGCCGCATGAAAACGGCGCGCATTTCTGTTCCCGAAATACCGCAGCAACCCAAAGAAGAGCGCCGCCGCAGGAAACTGGTACGGCGATCCCATTTTCTGACAATCATCGCGGCTTGGGTGGTTACGGTGCCGGCAGCGGCAATCCTGTCAGCCGTGATATTCCTGACCATCAATATGATCGCGGCCTGACGGCAAATCGCCCCTCGCACCGAACGGCCCGAGAGGCGGTTGATCTAGCCCTTTTTCAGGACCCGGTTGCCCAGCACTTCGGCGATCTGGACCGCATTCAGGGCCGCACCTTTGCGCAGGTTGTCAGAAACGCACCACAGGTTCAGGCCGTTTTCGATGGTGCTGTCCTGACGAATGCGGCTGATGAACGTGGCATAGTCACCGACACATTCGGTTGGGGTGATATAACCGCCGTCTTCGCGTTTATCGATCACCATGATACCGGGGGCCTCGCGCAGGATGTCGCGGGCTTCGTCTTCGTCAAGAAAATCCTCGAACTCGATGTTCACGGCCTCTGAATGGCCAACGAAAACCGGCACACGCACACAGGTGGCAGTGACCTTGATCTTCGGATCGACGATTTTTTTCGTCTCGGCTACCATTTTCCATTCTTCTTTGGTGGTGCCGTCTTCCATGAAAACATCGATGTGCGGGATCACGTTGAAGGCGATCTGTTTGGTGAACTTGGACGGGTCAACTTCCTGACCGGGGACATACATGCCTTTGGTCTGGTTCCACAGTTCATCAATGGCATCTTTGCCCGCACCCGACACGGATTGGTAGGTGCTGACCACGACGCGTTTGATTGTGGCACGGTCATGCAAAGGCTTCAGCGCCACGACCATTTGCGCGGTCGAACAATTTGGGTTGGCAATGATGTTTTTCTTGGAATAGCCCATGATTGCATCTGCGTTCACCTCGGGGACGATCAGCGGCACATCCGGATCATAGCGGTACAGCGAAGAGTTATCGATGACGATGCAGCCCGCCTTTGCAGAGATCGGCGCGTATTTCTTGGTGGCTTCTGACCCGACAGCGAACAGTGCAAAATCCCAACCGGTGAAATCAAACGTGTCCAGGTCCCGGGTTTTCAACGTCTTGTCGCCAAAGCTGACTTCGGTGCCCATGGATTTGCGCGATGCAAGTACGGCAATTTCATCAACCGGGAACTGGCGTTCATCCAGGATGTTCAGCATTTCGCGGCCCACGTTTCCTGTGGCGCCGACAACGACGACTTTGTAACCCATCTGGGGTCTCCTTGAGGTCTGGTAACGGGGGCGGTCATTAGACCAAAGCATCGACCGAGGAAAGGGGCGCTGTGGCCTAATCGTTACTTATCTGTCCGGACCAGACGGAATCTGCCGTCGGACGCCAGCAATTCGGTGACAAACTGCTGTTCCGCGCCAAAATCATGCGGCACAGCCGCCGCAGATCGTGATCCGGTCAGGGATTTGGACGCAAAGAAATCAAAGCCATGCAAATTGACAGCACGGGCATCGGATTGGCGCACCAAATCGATCAGCATGGCGCCGGTTGTGGGGGCTGCGCCAAGTTGTGAACCCAAGTTTGCACATTCTGATCTGGGATGCAGATAGTATCCGTGCATCCGGCGCACCCAATAAGGCATGCGTTTGGTTTTTGGACTCATCCACAAAACGCGAGTGGGGCGAATTTGGCGCGCCTGTCCATATGACAGCGAGGTCGCAAGGCCAAGCCAGTCGGTTTTCAGACCATGCGACACCTGACTGGGCCGGGGCGCACGGTTCACACGAATGACAAGGTCCGCTGCATCGATTTCGGACCCGTTTTGACCCTTGGAAAGGGCGCGGGCATTACCGACAATTGCAACTGTCTTTCCAGCGAGGTCGGCCATAAGAGCATCTTTGGTTGCAGAACCGGCAGCCAGCGACGCCGCGCTGGTCAGTTTGTCGACCTGAAACGGGAACCAGCCCAACAGGCTGGCCAATGAAAACCGGGTCGCGGATTGCGCGATGACCGCATCCTGCAACAACGTCTCATATAGCCCCGTTATTCTGTCGGCCTCGCGTTGCAGCGTGAAATTGTTTTGCACATGGGCGCGTGCCTGCGCCCCCGCAGCGACACGCATCACCGGGTCGGCAAGAAATTCGCGGGTTGCGTTCACCATGTCCGAAACGTCGTCAGGCGCGATCAACGCCCCTGTTTTTCCGGGTATGATCAATTCCTCGAATGCGCCAACCCGTGTGGCAACCGTTGGTACACCGCAGGCCATCGCCTCCAGCGGGGTAAGCCCGAAACCCTCCCACCTTTGCGGTGCAACGAACAGGTCCAGCACCTGATACCATTTTGCCATCTGGTCGACGCTCACTTCTGGCAGAAAATGGATGCGATGCTCCAGCCCGGCGGTGACGACACGTTGCCTGAGATCCTGCAAAAAGTCGGCATGGGATTCAGTCGCGCGGCCCATGACCACCGCGTGGTGTTTTGGAAACTCGGGCAATAATTTAATCATGGCATCCACGAAAGCATCCGTGCCCTTCTGGTGCCTGATCCGCCCGTAACATCCGATCAAAGTGCCAGCGGGCAGGCCCAGTTCGCGGCGCAAAGCCGACCGGTCTGCAACCGGGCTGAACACATCAATGTCGATGCCGTGATGAATGACCGAGGCCGCGCGCTGAAGATAACTGGCTGTCTTCTGCGACGTGGCGATGACGTGGTCCATCCTGGAAATCAGCCAACGGGTCAGCCAAGTGTGGTGCCGCTGCGATGCAGAAGTAAACAACATCGCCAAATTCAGGCGCAGGATATTGCGCAGTCCGAGCCCCAGGATCATTTCGACGTTGCGGCGGGCGTGCCATACCCGCAGCTTGCGGCGCCTTAGAACCAACAAACGCCACAGGGAAATATGTGGCAGATCGCCTGGCAGCCCCGGACCCGTTGCCGCTATACTGATGGTACGTGCCTGCAATGGCACCAACCGCACAATTGTCGCCGTCACACCTGACAGACGCCGTTTCAGATTGGGCGCTATGACCGAAACGTCGGTATCATTCAGGGGGCTGGCACTGCGCGACATGTCACCCACTTACACGTTGCGCGACGATCGGGAAAGAATGCTAGCGACCGACCGCAATATATTCTTCAAACCCCGCACGCCGTGCGTCCTTTTCGGAATAGATGTTTCGCAAATCCGCCATGCGCGGTGTCGCCATGCGATTGGCTATTCTTTTCAGATCCAGTGCCCTGAATTCATTCCATTCGGTCAAAAGAACCACAGCATCTGCATTTTGAACGGCCTTATAGGCATCATCGACCCAATTCACACCGGGCAGTAGGGCTTCGCCTTCTGCGCGGCCTTGCGGGTCCACCACGCGGACTTTGGCCCCGCCGCCAACCAAAGCGGGCACAATTGTCAGTGACGGCGCGTCGCGCATGTCATCGGTATTTGGTTTGAAAGTGACGCCCAGAACAGCAATTGTCTTGCCGTTGAAGCTGCCGCCGCACAAGTCCTGCAACTTGGTGATCATGCGGCGTTTGATTTCTTCGTTTACCTTGATAACCGTTTCTGTGATCTGCATCGGTACTGCGTGTTCCTGACCAATGCGCGCCAGCGCGCTTGTATCTTTGGGAAAGCAGGAACCACCATAGCCCGGCCCGGCGTGCAGAAACTTGTTTCCGATACGTCCATCCATGCCCATACCCTTGGACACCTCTTTGACATCGGCACCGACTTTTTCGCACAGCGCAGCAATTTCGTTGATGAAAGTGATCTTGGCCGCCAGAAACGCGTTGGCTGCATATTTGATCATTTCGGCGCTTTCCAGGTCGGTCGTAACCACTGGAAAATCGCGCAAGAACAACGGGCGATAGATTTCGGCCATCACGTCCGAGGCGCGTTCACCCTGGACACCGACCACCACGCGATCAGGGCGCATAAAATCGTCAATTGCAGCACCTTCACGCAAAAATTCCGGGTTAGATGCCACATCGAATTCTGCATCTGGATTAGCCTTCCTGATAACTTGCTTCACCTGCCGGTTCGTCCCGACCGGCACCGTGCTTTTGGTCACAACGACGGTATAACCGTTCATGGCATGGGCAATTTCTTCGGCCGCCGCAAAAACATATGTCAGGTCGGCATGGCCATCGCCGCGACGGGTCGGGGTGCCCACGGCAATGAAAACTGCGTCAGCATCTGCCACTGCCGCTTTGAGATCCCCGCTGAAAGTGAGTCGCCCGGCAGCTACATTCTTGGCCATCAGATCTTCGAGACCCGGTTCGTAAATCGGCACTTCGCCGCGTTCCAGCATCGCGATTTTGTCTGGATTGATATCGACGCAAACTACGTCGTGGCCAAAATCAGAAAAGCAGACTCCGGAAACAAGGCCAACATAGCCGGTTCCAATCATTGCAATTTTCATAGCTTAAACTCTCAATCGATAATTATTGTGCGTGGGATGATTTATCCCGCGCGCCCTGTCAACGGTTGCAATGAAACTTGGCGAATTCGGTGCCATTGCTGCGTCATCCTTCGGCTAAACCGGGGATTTGGCCAAAAAATGGCCGGTAGGCAAATAAATTTGGACAGGCTGCATCATCCTACCTAGTTGTCGGGCTGCGACGCGATAACAGATACTTGGCATGCCGCAAACTTGAATTCCGGAATTTTTCCAAATGGGTCAAGCTGTGGATTGGTAAGTGTGTTGGCGGCCGCTTCCACATAAGCGAACGGCACAAACACATTGTCCTGAGCGACTGCCCGGTCTGCACGGGCCATAATTGTGATGGTTCCACGGCGGGTTGTGATCGAAATCATGCCACCGGGCAAAACGCCAAGCCGCCGCAACGTTTGTGGATGCAGCGACGCGTTCGCCTCGGGTTCCAGCGCATCCAGTACGGTCGCGCGGCGTGTCATTGACCCAGTATGCCAATGTTCCAGTTGCCGTCCCGTAATCAACACAAACGGGAATTCTGCATCCGGGACCTCGGCCGGGGCGACGATACTGGCGGGGGTAAATTTTGCACGGCCTTCGTCGCGCGGGAACCCGTCACCAAATACGATGGCCTGGCCCGGATCCTGCGGGCTTAGTGATGGGTATGTCACCGCATTTTCGATGTCCAGACGATCCCAGGTGATATTATCCAAGGACGGCATGTTCAGTTTCATCTCTGCAAAGATTTCTGACGGATGGGTATAGTCCCACTCCAATCCCAATCGCTTGGCCAATTCGGTTGTAATCCACCAATCTTCCTTGGCATCACCGGGCGGCGGCACGACCGTGCGACCCATTTGCACCTGCCGGTTGGTATTCGTCACTGTGCCGGTTTTTTCAGGAAAAGCAGAGGACGGGAAAATGACATCTGCGTAATTCGCGGTCTCGGTCACAAAGATATCCTGCACCACCAGGTGATCCAGTTTTGCAAGCGCCGCACGTGCGTGCTGCACATCTGGATCGGACATCGCCGGGTTTTCCCCCAGAATGTACATGCCGCTGATCTGATCCGCATGAATGGCGTCCATGATTTCGACGACAGTCAGGCCTTTTTCAGCAGAGAAATCGCCGCTTTTCCATACTTTGGTGAATGCGGATCGCACACCATCGTCGGTAACCGATTGGTAGTCGGGCAGGAACATCGGAATTAATCCGGCATCCGACGCGCCTTGCACGTTATTCTGGCCGCGCAGCGGATGCAGGCCCGCACCTGGCCTGCCAATATGCCCACACATCAGTGCAAGCGATATCAGGCTGCGCGAGTTATCGGTGCCATGAATGTGTTGACTGACGCCCATGCCCCAAAAAATCATACCGGCAGTCCCGGTTGCGAATTCACGGGCAACCGCGCGCAAAATGTCGGGTGCGATTCCACAGTGATCGGCCATCTTTTCGGGTGAAAATTCAGCCAGATGCGTCTTCATGCCTTCCCAGTTTTCGGTGAAACCGGCAATATATTGTTCGTCGTACAGACCTTCCTGGACAATGACGTGCATGATGGCGTTCAGCATGGACACGTCGGCACCGGCCTTGAACTGCAACATATGCGTCGCATAACGTTTCAGCGCCTGACCGCGCGGTTCCATGACGATCAGTTTGCCGCCGCGTTTGGTGAATTGTTTGAAATAGGTCGCCGCAACGGGGTGGTTTTCAATCGGGTTGGCACCGATCACGATCGCCACATCCGCGTTCTCAATTTCATTGAATGTGGCCGTGACCGCGCCAGAACCAACATTTTCCAGCAACGCAGCCACCGAAGACGCGTGGCACAGCCGGGTACAGTGATCAACATTGTTGTGGCGAAACGCCTGGCGGATCAGTTTCTGAAACAGATATGCCTCTTCGTTAGAACATTTGGCTGATCCGAACCCAGCAATAGCCGTGCCACCATGCTTGTCGGTCAGGGTTTTCATGCCATTTGCCGCGGCATCCAGCGCCTCGTCCCATGTCGCTTCGCGAAAATGGGTCCACGGGTTGGCCGGATCGACGTTCAGACCCTTGGCCGGGGCATCATCGCGTCGGATCATCGGTTTCGTCAGACGATGTGCATGATGGATATAATCGAAACCGAACCGGCCCTTGACGCATAGACGACCCTCGTTTGCGGGGCCATTGATACCTTCTACATATTTGATTTTATTATCTTTAACCTTAAAGGAAACCTGACACCCGACGCCGCAGAACGGGCAAATGGAATCGACCGCCTTGTCAAAATCGTTACTGTCACCGACCTGGGCGTCATCGACGATTGTCGCGGGCATCAGGGCGCCGGTCGGGCAGGCCTGAACACATTCGCCACAAGCCACGCAGGATGACTCTCCCATTGGATCGTCGAGGTCAAATACCGGGAATGCGCTATGGCCACGACCTGCCATGCCGATGACGTCGTTCACCTGTACCTCGCGACAGGCGCGCACGCACAACCCGCATTGGATGCAGGCGTCCAGATTCACATTCATTGCAACGTGGCTGTCATCCAACAGTGGTACATGGTCTTTTTCCATCGCCGGAAAGCGACTGGCGGCAACGCCACATGCGTCGGCCATATCCCAGAAATGCGATGACTGATCATGGGCGCTGGCACGACCCGGCTGATCGGCAATCAACATCTCGACGACGGTTTTACGGGCCTTGGCGGCGCGGTCACTGGCGGTTGCAACGACCATGCCCTCGGTCACATCGCGGATGCAGGACGCCACAAGCGTACGTTCACCTGCGACCTCGACCATGCAGGCACGACAGTTGCCATCCGGGCGATAGCCTGTTTGTGGCTTGTGGCACAGGTGCGGGATGATCAGACCGGTGCCGTGCGCGGCCTCCCAGATTGTCTGACCCTCGACGGCGGTGGTCTGCTTGCCGTCCAGTGTAAAGGTTACGGTGTTCACTGAATTCCCGTCAGCCATTTCAAATCTCCTCGGGGAAGTGTTTCATCGTCAGGCGGATCGGGTTGGGGGCCGCCTGACCCAGACCACAGATGGACGCATCGCCCATGGCGTCACACAAATCTGTCAGAAGGTCCTGATCCCATGTGTCGGCCTGCATCAGTTTCACCGCTTTTTCACAGCCGACACGGCAGGGGGTACATTGGCCACAACTTTCGTCTTCGAAAAAACGCAACATGTTCAGTGCGGCGTCCCGGACCTTGTCCTGATCTGACAGGATCACGATGGCCGCCGAGCCAATGAATGTATCATGGGCCTGCAGCGTGTCGAAATCCATTGGCACATCGGCGATAGTGGCAGGCAGGATACCCGCCGACGGACCACCGGGTTGATACGCCTTGAACACATGCCCGTCCAACATACCGCCCGCGGCGGCAATCAGGTCGGTGATGGTTGATCCGGCGGGCAGCAAATGCACACCGGAATTCTTGACGCGCCCGGAAATGGAATAGGACCGCAATCCTTTGCGACCATTTTTTTCCATGCCATTCAGGACCTCGGGGCCCTTTCGCACGATTTTTGACACCCACAAAAGCGTTTCTACGTTGTGAACCAGGGTCGGTCGGTTGAAAATTCCAACCTGCGCGACAAAGGGCGGGCGATGGCGGGGTAGCCCGCGTTTGCCTTCTATGCTTTCGATCATCGCGCTTTCTTCGCCACAGATATAAGCACCCGCACCCCGTCGCAGATCGACAAAGCCGGGGCTGACAATCCCGGCGTTTTCCAAGGCAGCAATTTCCGCATGCAAGATTGACAGGATCGCCGGATACTCGTCACGCATATAGATAAAGCATTTTTCGGCTTCGACCGCCCAAGCGGCGATCAGCATGCCTTCAAGAAAGGCATGAGGTTCGCGTTCCAGATAGAACCGATCCTTGAATGTACCGGGTTCGCCTTCGTCACCGTTCACCGCCAGATATCGCGGCCCGGATTCAGCACGCACGAACGACCATTTGCGACCAGATGGGAACCCGGCCCCACCCAGACCACGTAGGCCTGCGTCCAACAAGCTGTCCTGCACGGCATCCGGGTCGCCGTTTTCACGCAGTTGCTTCAATGCGCTGTAACCGCCATCGCTTTGATAAGCTGGCAGGCTTTCATATGCGGGCACATGCGCGTGGGTGTCATCCGTCGCGATCGCTGCCAGCGTTTTTTCAAGGGTGGCGTGATCGAGGTGATTGTGGCCAATTTCCAGCACTGGCGCGGTATCGCATCGCCCCATGCACGGCGCGCGCAGGACCCGGACCTGCGTTGCATCGACCCCGTTTTCCAATGCTTTTTTCAACTGCTGCGCACCGGCCAATTCACATGACAGGCTGTCACAGACCCGGATGGTCAGGGCCGGTGGCTTGGGTTCGCCCTCTTTCACTACGTCGAAATGGGCATAAAAAGTGGCCACCTCATAGACTTCGGCCTGCGACATACGCATTTCATGGGCCAATGCGGCAAGATGTTCGGCCGACAGGCAGCCATATTCATCCTGGATCAAGTGCAGGAATTCTATCAGCAAATCGGACCGGCGCGGCGCATCCTGCAACAGGTGCTTGATATCTGTCAGAGCTGCGTCTTCGTATTGGCGGCCCTTTGGTTTGCGGCGACCTTTTCCCGGTCCAGATTTCCAGACGCCTTTGGGTGAATCAAGTGGTGCCATCACAAACTCCTGACAAGTTGCCTTGCGGTTAGTGCCAGACAGCCTAACCGGTCAAATTCTTGTTGGAAATCTCTTAATAACAAAAAACGATCGCAGAACATCCTGACATGCCTGCAGGCAAGCCGGGACTGTTGGCAGTTCGGCAATTCCCGCGACACATGCGGCTGCAAAAACAGTGACTGCGGCAACAGTTTCAGTGCGCCGATCACAGCAAGGCCGACTGCATCAACGGGTCTTTGTTCGCGCTTTAGTCCGTTGGGTTTTGTCTTTGCCAAAAAGAGATTGCATGCGTTGTTTAGTGATGGCCTTCTTCATTTCGATGGCTAAGCGATCCAACTCGCTTTTCAGGTCGGCAATATGGTAATCGACTTCGTCATCTGACATGCAGGCGGGGTGTAGTGACCGTCCATTCACTTCGGTCTTTGCGCCGCTTATGCCGATTTGAAAATCGAATGGCCCGAGTGTTGGCATCGTGTCCTCCAATGCTTTGCGCCAAGCATAACATAGTCATGGGCCGGGAAAGCTCTAAAATTCAAAGTGAGACTCTACCCAGTTTGAAGTGGACAACCCGGCCACAATAACGGCACGCACGTAATTCATTTGACCAAATAGGACGACTAGTATACTAGAAATCCAGTGCGGTGGGCACGATTGCCTTAGCTCAGAGGAATATCTGGCTGCAATCACATCTTGCCGCATCGAATTTAGATCGATCAGGGAGGATCGCATGACATTTTTTTCCAATATTAGACGCTGTGCAACGGTAGCACTTATCGGTGGCAGCCTGACACTTGCCGCGAACACTGCCAGTGCGGCGGAACTACGCGGCTGGAACATCCATGTCGAAGACTATCCGGTTTCAATCGCCATGGAATCATTCGTAGCAGAAGTTGCGGAAAAAACCGGCGGTGAAGTGACTGGCAAGATTTTTCACAACGGTGTTCTGGGAAGCCAGCCTGACGCCATCGAGCAGGTTCGCCTGGGCGCAATTGATTTTGCTGTATTCAGCCTTGGACAGATGGGACAAGCGATCCCTGAGACCAATGTTGTTTCGCTGCCATTCATATTCAAAAGCATCCCGCAAATGTACCGCCTTATGGACGGCGCCGCCGGTGAAGCAATTGGCGAAGGCATGAAGGCAAAAGGAATTATGCCACTGGGTTGGTACGACGCCGGCGCGCGTTCATTCTATAATTCGGTGCGTCCAATCAATACACCAGCAGACGTCACAGGGCTAAAAGTGCGGGTCATGAACAACGACCTGTTTGTCAGCATGGTTGAATCCATGGACGGCAATGCCACACCGATGGCCTTTGGCGAAGTCTATCAGTCGATCAAGACCGGTGTCGTCGACGGTGCGGAAAACAACCCGCCATCATACGAGTCAACAAACCACTTTGAAGTTGCCAAGTATTATTCTTTGACCGAGCATCTGATCATTCCAGAATGCCTGTGCATGAGCCTGAAAGCTTGGGACAAGTTGACTCCTGATCAGCAGCAGATTGTCAAAGAAGCAGGCGAGAAAAGTGCATTGCTGCAGCGGGACCTGTGGGCCAAGCGCGAAGCAGTCAGCATGGCAAAAGTCGAAGCTGGCGGCACAATCGTGAACAAGATTGCGGACAAGGCACCGTTCCAGGCTGCAATGTCCCCAGTTTACGATTCGTTTCTGGCAACATCACCAGGGCTGACCGACCTTGTGAACCTGATCCGCAACGCTGATTAAGGTTACTGTCAACATAATGAAGGCCCGCTTTTCTTAATCAAGGCGGGCCTTTAGTTTTCCAGGCGAAATGCTGACTGAAAGCGAGGCCGATGATGCCGGATCAAACATCCTTCATTCGCACCGTCGAAATGGCGCTCGACAGATTGCGGGCCTTGTGCATTTTGTTCGCCTCTTGCGCTTTGGTCGTGCTGATCGTGACTTTTGGCTGGCTGGTCTTTGGGCGCTATGTTTTGAATGTAACGCCGACATGGGTCGAACAGCTTGCGTTACTTTTGATTTGCTACATTGCATTCCTTGGCGCAGCCGCTGGTGTGCGCGATGACAGCCATATCGGTGTGATGTTGTTTCGCGACATGATGCCCGTGCCAGTCCAAAAGTTTCTTATGATCGCGATCGACCTGTTGCTGGCCGGTTTTGGCGCTGTGATGCTTATTGCCGGTGTCACCCTGATGCGTTTCGGCTGGGACACACTTTTGCCGATGCTCGCCATCCCAGAAAGTTTTCGCACCCTTGCCATTACGTCCAGCGGTGCGTTGATCTTTATGTTTGCAGGCACGCGTGGATTATTTCGTATCATGACGTATCGGGCCTGGGTGCCCGGCAATGAACAAAAGGATTTCTGAGCGTGGGACTGGGCATACTGCTATTCGTTTTTGGTTTTGGTGTGGTCATCGGCGTTCCGGTGGCATTCGCGATGGGTATCGCTGCCGCGTCGGCCTTTTGGTATGAAGGTTTTCCGCTGCTGATCACGTTTCAGCGTGCCACGGCGGGCGTGTCGGTATTTTCACTGCTGGCAATACCCTTCTTTATTTTTGCAGGCGAGATCATGCTGCACGGCGGAATCGCCCAGCGCCTGGTCAAACTTGCCTCCGCCCTGGTTGGCCATTTGAAGGGCGGGCTTGCGTCAGTAAACATTTTTTCAAGCATGCTGTTTGGTGGTATTTCGGGTTCCGCGGTTGCCGACATTTCCGCGCTTGGATCACTGTTGATTCCGGTTATGAAACAGCGCGGATATCGCCCGGACTTTGCGGTGAATGTCACGGTGACATCATCGATTGCCGGAATTGTGATTCCACCCAGCCACAACATGATCATTTTTGCTGTCGCTGCTGGCGGTGGTATTTCAATATCCAAATTGTTTCTGGCAGGTGTCGTGCCTGGAATTCTGATGTGTGTCAGCCTGGCGGTCGCCGCGTATGTCATGTCGGTCAAACATAACTATCCATCAGAGCCATTCCCCGGCTGGGGAGAGGTCGGTCGCGCGGCGGCTGACGCCATCCCGGGATTCATGACCGCGGTGATCATCGTCGGCGGCACTTTGTCCGGGGTATTTACAGTGACGGAATCCGGTGCCTTCGGTGCAATCTATGCTTTGTTGCTGACCGTGTTTTATTACCGCAGTCTTAGCTGGCAATCTTTTGTTCTTTCCGTCACCGGCGCCGTACGCACCACTGCCATGGTGATGATACTGATCGCATTCGCCAGTTCGTTTGCTTATCTCCTGGCGCTGTATCAGGTGCCAACAAGACTGAGCGACCTGTTGGTGGCGATCTCGGACAATCGGATCATCATTCTTTTGATGATCAACGTGATCCTGCTGGTTCTGGGCATGATCATGGACATGGCGGCGCTGATCTTGATCTGCACGCCCATCTTCCTGCCAATTGCCAAGGGGTTGGGAATGGACCCAACTCAGTTCGGCATCATGATGTTGATCAATCTGGGACTGGGGTTGTGCACGCCGCCAGTTGGAACATGCCTGTTTGTTGGATGCGCCGTTGGCAAGATCAAGATCGAAGAAGCGCTAAAGTCGATCTGGCCATTTTATCTGGCAATTCTGGCGGCGCTGCTGCTGGTGACATATGTGCCGCAGATATCGCTGTGGTTGCCATCGCTTTACGCGAAATAGCGTCAGCTCAGGAGCAATCCCATTATCTGGCCGGAATTGGCCTGGGTCGGCGGCACCAAAAATTATGCGCCGGTCCGAATGCCGACCGCGACGATAATCAAATGGCAGCGGCTGGTCTTTCTTTTTATGGTATTTGCCATGCCCCATCGCACTGACGGCTTCAAACGGTGCGCTTTTGTCCGCCAGGCCCACATGACCGCCCCGCACCTGGCAATTTATCGGCAAGTATCAAAAGATGCGGTCGCAGAATTCTTTTTGCACGCGATGACAAAAATCGCATTCGAAAGGTTTTGATGCTTTGCGGTCGCCTATTTGTTTTTCCAATAACGGCGCACGTAAGGGCTGATGCGAAAGGTAGTGCTGGTTTCATGCCGGCTGCGCGTACGCAGCACCGGCGTGTTTTCAGATGCTGTTGAATTGCTTTCACGGAACAAGATGTACAGGCCGCTGAGAATGATCAGGGCCGCACCCGCAACCGTAGCGGGGTCCGGTGTCTCTTGAAAGAAAACATACCCAAATGCGGTCGCCCAGATGATTTGCGAATACTGCATTGGCGCCACGACTGCGGCCTCACCATTCTTGTAGGCTGCGATCAGCAAGATGCCAGCAGTGAACCCGAAAATTGATACCAGACCTATCAGTCCAAGATGTTCAACAGGCATCGGCACATAGACCAACGGCAACAAGGTCGCCATGACCACAAAGTTGGCCACCATCGGATAGATCAACAGCACAACGCTGCGTTCTTCCTGACCGATTCTGCGGACAATGATTGAGGCAAATGCGCTGCCGACAGCAGCCACCAGCGCCGCCAGGTGGCCCAGGCTGATATCGGCCGAACCCGGTCTGAGCACAATCATGACCCCGGTCAGACCTGCAATAACCGCAAGCCAGCGACGCAGGCGGACCTTTTCACCCAGAATTGGGATCGACAGAACAGTGATCAATAGCGGTGACGCAAATAACACGGCATAGGTCTGCGCCAGCGGCAGAACCGAAAATGCGTAAAATGCGCTGACGCCGGTAACGACCGCCGCACCGGTACGAAGCGCAACCCACCACGGATGAACCGGGCGCAAATGACCGGACGATGGGTCGCGCATCAGCATCAAGGTTGCCAAAGGAAATGATAGCAGAACGCTGAAAAACACGATCTGAATCGGTGAATAAAGACCGCCAAGATATTTGATGACCACGTCGTGGGTCGCGAAAATACCAAACGCACCTAATGCAAACAATGCACCGTTAGAGCGTGCCCCGGATTTTGGTTGGCCCATCACAACAGTCCCTGTATTGCGAAAGCGGCATGATCGACCGCGCCGAAAATGGTCACGCCGCCAGGTTGTGGCGCCGTTGCAGTAAGTTTAAAACCTCGTCGGGCCGGTCAAAAAAGAACTGAACGTTCAAACCCTCAAAGGCTTGCGTCCAGCGCCTGGATGACCGCGTCGCCCATTTGCGAAGTGCTCGCCGGTTTCCCACCATCCGACTGCATCAGGTCTGCTGTCCGCACACCGTCAGCCAGTACCTTTTCAACGGCACTTTCCAATCGTGTGGCTTCGTCGCCCTGATCGAACGAATAGCGCAAGGCCATTGCAAAACTCAGGATACATGCACACGGGTTCGCCTTGCCTGTGCCTGTGATATCCGGCGCAGAACCATGCACCGGTTCGTACAATGCCTTTGGCCGACCTGAATCTGTCGGCGCACCCAGACTTGCAGACGGCAACATGCCCAATGACCCTGTCAGCATCGCGGCCATGTCAGACAACATGTCCCCAAACAAATTGTCGGTGACGATCACATCAAACTGTTTGGGCCAACGGCACAGCTGCATGGCGCCGGCGTCTGCATACATGTGGCTGAGTTCGACATCCTGATATTCATTGTCGTGAACCCACTGCACCTCTTCACGCCACAAGATGCCGCTTTCCATGACATTCGCTTTTTCCATCGAGCAGACTTTGTTGCTGCGACGGCGCGCCAGTTCAAACGCTGATCTGGCGACACGGCGAATTTCATTGGTGGTGTAACGCTGTGTGTTCACGCCAATGCGGCCACCTTCATTGTCGTCGATAATGCCGCGCGGCTCGCCAAAATAGATCCCGCTGGTCAATTCGCGCACGATCATGATGTCCAGACCCGCAACCACATCCCGCTTTAACGAGGAAAAATCCGCGAGCGCGTCAAAACATTGCGCCGGGCGCAGGTTTGAAAACAAGTCCATCTCTTTGCGCAAACGCAACAGTCCACGTTCCGGTTTTACCGAAAAATCCAGATCATCGTATTTCGGACCGCCGACGGCCCCCAACAAGACGGCGTCAGCCGCCTGCGCCTTGGCCATCGTTTCGTCCGTCAGCGGTGTGCCATGCGCGTCATAGGCGCTGCCACCAACCAGATCTTCAGAGACGTTGAATTTCAGATCACGTTTCGCACCATACCAATCGATGACTTTGCGCACCTCTGCCATGACTTCCGGGCCGATGCCGTCGCCGGCGAGTATAAGAAGGGATGGGATGCTCATTTCATGGGTCCTTGGTACGTTTGCATATCGCACACCGGGTATCGCCACCGTCTCAGGTCGTCAAGCGCCAGCACGAATCCATTTGGTCGGATTCCCCAGCGATTTATTCGCCGTCTGACCAATCGACATCGACCCAGACCAGACCATGGCGCGACGATATGCGTGGTTCGTTTCCTGCAGGATCGACCGGGCGCCCCTGGGGTGTGGGCCATAACACGCCGGATCCCGCAACCGTCATATCCCGGGACGGCAGGACATAATCAACCCGCAGATTTCCCGGACCGTTTTCGTCGCGCCAGTCCGCTGTATCCAGGCCGGGGTCACCGCGATGGGACTGGTTTACGCCACCTTGCATTTCTGCTGCAATTTGTCCTGCATTCGACCGCGGCCTTGGGTCCTGCAACTTCGGGTGCGAGATCAAGGTCTGGATCGCCTTACGGTTTCCAAGCCCATCAGCCGGGTCCAGATTGGCGTCACCGATTACCACAAAATTACTGGCCGGTGGACTGAACGCCAGTTGACCGTCCAGATAGCGGACCCAAAACAGGACTTCGTCACTGTTGCGTGCCCGGTTGCGCCCGACTGTGTTGTCAAAAGCCGGAGTGCCCGCGCGAAACATCAATAATTGCAGTTTGGTGCCATCTGGCAATTCTATCGGAACCACCGCATGTGCAGTTGACGATAATCGCTGAACCGCAGCGACCTTGGCGGACGGGTATGGTTTGCCGCCCTGCATCGGGAACTGTGCTTCGGGCAAGTCCCGCCACAACATGGTTGAAAAGTCGCGTATCTGGTCTGTCAGGATGGGATACCGCGACAGAACAGCCAGCGCACCCTGACCGGCAAACTCGCCGTAACCCTGGGCATCGCGCGGCTCGCCCCTGCGGCCATTCCCATCCAGATCCAACCCTGTGAATACGCCGCTATTTCCTGCAATCGCATGAAAGTATGGATATTCCAGCCCGCTGGCCGCCAGATTTTGTACAAAGGCCGATAATGCAATTTGATCATAGTCAAAATCGAAAGCCGTCAGAACAAGCACATCCGGCATGGCCCTCACGATCAGATCCAAGGTCGCCTTTATCTGCGGATCTTCGCCCTTGGTGATGTCACGCATCAGCAATCCGGGACCGGATCGAACAAGTTCGGGTTGGAATGTGGCGATGCGTATTGTGTCTGCAGCGGCAGCATATGCCACCAGCAACGTTATCAGGTATGCGATCAGACCGCTTGCATACCTGCCTCTTTGGCTTCGGCATATGTACGGCGGCGCTTGGCCGCGATCATCTCGGCCACGCGCCCCATGGCGATTCCGCGCATAAACAGGCTTGCCGGCAGAAATGCCCATGCAGAAACCGTCCAGATCAAAGTTTGTGGGTTATCAAGCGTGACCGACCCGAATAGCGAGGCGGCCGCCTTGACCACTGCTGGCGTCAAGAATGGCAGCAGAAATCCTAACGCAATGTTAAAACGTGCATCTCTCTCCAGCCTTTTGACAACATCCTTGCCTGCGGTGGGATCAAATGTCGGCAAGTTGACCCAAACATTGAACGTGCCGCTTTGCGACGGCCAGTCACGCAAACGCAGAACGATCAGAAATATCGCCAGCGTCAAAAGTGAAATCAGATAGCTCATGCCTGCCGCTGTGCGCACCAACGATACCTGCGCAAGGCTGGTTTCCTCTGGCAACATGACAACAACCAGACGCACCGGGCTGTACGGGAAATCGATTGCAAAACCGATCAATGCGCCCACAGCTTCGACAAATTGTGTCAGCGTGGTCGGTTCAATCTTGCCACGGCTGATGACCGTCAAAAGAAAAACGGTTGCAAACAGCGATACGAAACGAATGCGGTTGAATGGCGGTGCGTCGCGGAATTCGACAAGACCCGGATAAGTGGAAGCATATTCAAAGATTGTCAGCGCGGCACCAAATATCGCAATCAACGCGACGATCTGTTTTCCGTCTGCACTGGTCCCCGGCAATAACAAGGAGGGCGTTGCAATAAGCAACACCACCAACATTGCGCGCACTACTGCGCCTGTGAGCCGTGAAATCACTGCCCTGCCCCTTCAACTTGGATGCACGCGATACGAAGCCGCGTCCTTATTCCAACCTGATCCGCCGAATTATGGCGGTATGCCTCATTTATGCCCAATTTCTGCCTTCTTTCGTCTCTTCCAGCAAGTGACTGTTTCGATTAACGAAATGTTTGGGGCCAAATAGTGGAGAAACTGGTGCGGCATTGCATCAATTTGGCAGCAAAAAAGGGCCGCCCAACAAGGACGACCCCATATATTGTGGTTTACGGATGGCTCACACCCAAGGACGGTCTGTTTGTGCCTTTTTCTCGAATGTGTCGATCGAAGAAATTTTTTCCATTGTTAGTCCGATATCGTCGAGACCGTTCATCAAACAGTGTTTTTTGAACGGATCCACGTCGAATGAGAACACTTGACCGTCAGAACTGGTGATCGTCTGGCTTTCCAGATCGACCTCGATCCGCGCATTTTCACCCCGTTCGGCATCTTTCATCAAAATATCCACCTGCTCTTGTGGCAACGCGATTGGCAGGATGCCGTTTTTAAAGCAGTTATTGTAAAAGATATCCGCATAGCTGGGCGCAATGACACAACGAATGCCGAAATCAAGCAATGCCCATGGCGCGTGTTCGCGCGAGGACCCGCAGCCGAAATTGTCGCCAGCCACCAGAATTTCCGCATTGCGATAAGCTGGTTTGTTCAAAACGAAACCCGGGATTTCGTTTTTGTCATCGTCAAAACGCATTTCGTCAAACAGGTTCGCACCCAGTCCAGACCGTTTGATGATCTTTAGAAACTGCTTGGGAATAATCATATCGGTATCAATATTGATCAACGGCAATGGCGCGGCGATACCGCTGAGTTTGTCGAATTTTTCCATTACATCATCTCCCGTACATCTGTCAGCCGCCCTGTGATCGCCGCTGCGGCGGCCATGCCGGGCGACATCAAATGTGTGCGCCCGCCACGCCCCTGGCGACCCTCAAAATTCCGGTTGGACGTTGCCGCACAGCGTTCACCCGGTTCCAACTGATCCGGATTCATTGCCAGACACATCGAACACCCGGCAAGGCGCCATTCAAATCCGGCCTCTTTAAAGATATCGGCCAAACCTTCTTCTTCGGCTTGCGCGCGCACCAGGCCCGATCCGGGCACAACCATCGCCCTGAGCCCATCCTTGATTTTCTTGCCTTTCAGAATTGCTGCGGCGGCACGCAGATCCTCGATGCGGCCATTGGTGCAGGAACCAATAAACACCGTATCGATTTCAATTTCAGACAGCGGCGTGCCCGCGGTCAGCCCCATATAATCCAGTGACCGCTGTGCGGCGTCTACTTTGCCACCTGTGAAATCGGTGGACGCAGGCACTGTTGCGGTGATTGGCAGAACATCCTCGGGTGAGGTGCCCCATGTGACAACCGGTGCAATATCTTCGCCTTTGATCGTGATCACCTGATCGAAATGCGCCCCTTCATCAGTGAACAACGTCTTCCACCAGGTCAGCGCGGCTTCCCACTGTGCGCCTTTGGGGGCGTGTGGCCGACCCTTGACATATTCATAGGTCTTTTCATCCGGCGCTATCAGACCGGCGCGCGCGCCACCTTCGATCGCCATATTGCAGACGGTCATACGGCCTTCCATCGACAAATCGCGAATTGCTTCGCCGCAATATTCGATCACATGGCCCGTGCCGCCCGCTGTACCGGTTTTGCCGATCACAGACAGGGTGATGTCTTTGGCCGTCACTCCCGGACGCAGTTTGCCGGTGATTTCGACCTTCATGTTTTTGGATTTTTTCTGGATCAGCGTTTGCGTTGCCAGAACATGTTCAACCTCGGATGTACCGATCCCGTGGGCCAGCGCACCGAACGCACCGTGCGTGGCTGTGTGGCTATCACCACAAACGACGGTCATACCGGGCAATGTCCAGCCTTGTTCCGGGCCGACAATATGCACGATACCCTGACGAATATCGGAAACCGGATAATAGTGAATGCCGAAATCCTTGGCGTTTTTGTCCAGTGCTTCGACCTGAATACGGCTGTCTTCGTTTTCGATACCTTTGGCCCGGTCCAATGTGGTCGGCACATTGTGGTCCGGCACCGCAATGGTTTTGTCCGGGGCCCTGACGGTACGGTTGGTCATTCGCAGACCTTCAAAGGCTTGCGGGCTTGTAACCTCGTGCACCAAATGGCGATCGATATATAACAGGCAGGTGCCGTCATCCGCTTCGTGGGCCAGATGGGCATCCCAGATTTTATCATAAAGTGTCTTCGGGGCGGTCATAAGCTTCCTCTCCCGTTTCAGTAAAATAAGTGGGTGGCGTCAGATATGGCGCAGGCTATAGCCGGTTTAGCACCGACAGTGTCGCACCAAAAAACCGCCATGGCAGGCGCGAGCGATCATCCATATCGAAAATTATTTGCATACTGCGTCAGATAGCGCGGACGCCCTGATCCCGCAAGGGTTACGTCACAGTGAATTCACGGCAGCAACACGCCACCAACACAGGACTTCCCTGCCAAATCTGAACATCTCATTCAAAGGCGATGCATCACTGGTCTTGTTCTGCCGGCTCGATAAGGTCCCACATATTTCCGAAAGGGTCCGTGAAGACCGCGACACGCCCATATATTTCATCGCGCGGGTTTTCCTGAAATTTTCCACCAGCGCCGGTTATTGCAATAGCGTCACGATCAAAATCATCGGTGTGCAAAAAGAAACCGACGCGACCGCCTGTCTGGTTGCCGACGGCTGCGGATTGGTCCGCATTTGCAGCCCTGGCAATCAGCAATCCTGTCTCGGCGCCGCGCGGTCGCACAACAACCCAGCGTTTTTTGCCCTGGATCTCGTCCTGAGCCAGATCGAACCCCAATCCAGACACATAAAATGAAATGGCGGAATCATAGTCAGGCACAACCAGTGCAACCAATCCAATCTTTTGACGCATCGGGACTTCCCTTGTGTTTTCTGTGTTCGTCGTGCCAGTTTCGCCTGGAAAAGGAAAGAAATGGACACAGAAGCACAAACATTGACGGAACAGGTGGCAGGTCTGTGGAGCTGGCTTGACTCGGCCACCAACAATCTTTTGTTGCCCTCGCGTTTGTACCAATTGGCCATTTTGGCAGTAATTCTTCTGATCGCATACGGGTTGCGCAAGTGGTTCGGCCCCAAAATCTATGACTGGATGCGTTCGTTAGAAGGATGGCCCAAATGGCGGCTGCGCCTGCTGGTCATTTTGCATCAGCGACTTCAACTGGTCATTTTTGTCATCCTGAACTGGTCAGCCAGCGCGTTGATGTCACAACTGTCAATTTTCCCTTCACGCCGCTATATTCTGACATTGGTTGCAACGATTGCGACAGCGCTGTTACTTGCCGGGTTCGCATCGCGTTTGGTTCGAAACCAGTTTTTGCGGCGCATCGTGCGTTGGGGTCTTTGGATCTACATCACGCTTTACTATTTGGGTTTGATCGCGGGCGTTTCCGGATTTTTGGAAAGCCTGGCCATCCAGTTTGGCGATTTTCGCCTGTCTGTATTGGCAGTCATCAAGGCGCTGATTGTCACCGGGATCTTGTTCACGCTGGCCCGGCTGGTCAGTTCACAAACCGCACAGCGAATTCACGCAAATGAAGATATTTCACCGTCGATGCGGGTCCTGGCGGTCAAGGTGCTGCAAATCACCCTGTTTGGGGCCGCGTTTTTCATCGGGTTAAAGGCCGTCGGCTTTGATCTGACCGGATTGGCGGTCTTGTCTGGGGCTATCGGCGTCGGTCTGGGTTTCGGTTTGCAAAAAGTCGTATCCAACCTGGTGTCTGGTGTGATCATTTTGCTGGATAAATCGATCAAGCCGGGCGATGTGATTTCGCTTGGGGAAACCTTCGGTTGGATCAATTCGCTGGGTGCGCGGTATGTATCCGTCGTCACGCGCGATGGTCGCGAATATCTGATCCCGAACGAGGATCTCATTACCGGTCAGGTCGTCAACTGGTCACATTCGAACGACTTTGTCCGTTTAGATATCTATTTCGGCACCGCCTATTCAAACGATCCCCACATTGTGCGTGCACTGGCCATCGATGCCGCAAAATCCGTTGACCGCGTTTTAGCTTATCGGGCGCCAGTGTGTCACATTGTTGGGTTCGGGGACAGTTCGGTTGACTATATTTTGCGATTCTGGATTTCCGACCCCACAGGTGGGCTGACCAATATCCGCGGCAATGTTTATCTGGCGTTGTGGGACAAGTTTCAGGAAAATGATATATCTATCCCCTTTCCCCAGCGCGAGGTTCGCTTGCTGGACGACCCGAACCCGGTAGAATCACCGAAATAGTCACTGAATCTTACGCTTTCTGGGCCATGTGGCGCAAATCCCGCGATCGTGACGGGCTGTTCACCTATTGATATTGAGATGATCCGGTGGTGATGTTAGTTTGGGGACATCCCAGCGTCGCGTTATATGAACCGATGCGCCAACAAGGAGGACGATGCCCTGACTCAAATCAGTCAAGCAGTCACTGGCAAGACTGCAACGAAAGCGGCGATGACCGGCTTTCCCGACGCGATTTCAAGCGATCAGTTGCTTGACCGTATTTTGAATTCTTTAAATGATGACAAGGCCCAAGACGTGGTGTCCATCAGCTTGCAAGGCAAGTCTGAAATGGCCGACTATCTGGTTGTTTGCTCTGGCACATCCTCGCGATTGGTAACGTCGATCTCTGATAAACTTGCGGCCACGTTGAAAAAAGACTTTGGCGTCATCTGCAAGGTTGAAGGCAAGGATCAGGGCGATTGGGTTCTGATTGATGCTGGCGATGTCATCGTTCATGTATTTCGCCCGGAAGTGCGAGATTTCTACCAGCTCGAGAAAATGTGGATGGACCCCGGACAGGCCACGGCCTAGACGCTATGCGCATCCATGTTTGTGCTGTTGGACGCCTGCGGGCGGGTCCCGAACACACCCTTATCCAGGACTATCTGAAACGATTTGATCGCACCGGGCGGCCATTGTCGCTTGGGCCTGCCTCGATCATCGAAGTCGAAGACAAAAAGAACACTGGTAAGGTCGGTGAAGCGGTTCTTTTACAACGTTCAACCCCAGAAGGTTCAGTGATATGCGCGCTGGACGAACGTGGTAAAACGCTGTCTTCACCACAGTTTGCGGACCTATTGGCAGATATGCGCGACCAGGGGACCAGAGATTTGGCCTTTGTGATCGGGGGCGCGGACGGTCTGGCCCCTGACATCCGCGATCAGGCACAATTCGCCTTAAGTTTCGGGGCAATGGTGTGGCCGCACATGTTGGCACGCGTCATGCTGTGCGAACAGCTTTATCGTGCTGCATCAATACTGGCCGGCAAACCGTACCACCGGGTCTGATGAAACTGTGAAATTTCGCCGAAGAACCGCAATCATTTGAATTGGACTGTTCCGCATTCCGGGCCGGCAAGGTAAAAGATCGCAACCACAGCCAAAGGCACCCGCCATGAATACACCAAAACCTGTGATTTTGTGCATACTTGACGGGTGGGGTCTGGACCCCGGCTCTGATGCCAACGCGCCGCTGATTGCCAGGACGCCGCATTTTGACCGGTTGATGGAAACTTGTCCGCATGCACAATTGACAACCCATGGGCCGGATGTCGGACTGCCATCGGGTCAAATGGGTAATTCCGAGGTCGGCCACACCAATATCGGTGCCGGACGGGTCGTCGCCATGGATCTTGGTCAGATTGATCTTGCCATCGAAGATGGCTCATTCTCGAAAAATGCGGCGTTGCTGGATTTCGCGACGAAAACGCTGGAAACCGGGGGAACAGCGCATTTGCTTGGCGTCATTTCCGATGGTGGCGTTCATGGGCACATTGATCACATCATTGCCTCTGCCAAAATTTTGACATCTGCTGGTATCGAAGTCGCTATTCACGCGCTGACCGACGGGCGCGACGTGGCGCCGAAATCTGCGCAATCATTTGTCGCAAAGTTGGTGGACGAATTGCCAAAAGGTGCCCGCATCGCGACTGTCACAGGGCGGTTTTATGCAATGGATCGCGATAACCGCTGGGAACGCGTCAGCAGTGCGTATGCAGCGATACATGACGGAACCGGTGAAAAATCAAAAGACGCGGTCGCGGCCATCGACGCTGCGTATCAGGCGGGAACAACCGACGAATTCATTCCACCGACAGTGCTGGATGGCTATAGCGGACTCAAAGATGGCGATAGCCTGTTTTGTCTGAATTTCCGGGCTGACCGCGTACGCGAAATATTGGCAATGCTGGCGGATCCGGAATTTGACTCTGCCGATCGTGGCGATTTGGTGAATTTTTCTGCGGTGCTGGGTATGGCTGAATACTCGACCCGCCATAACGAATATATCGCCGCTGTTTTCCCAAAGCGAAAGCTGGTCAACACATTGGGCGAATGGGTTGCCGAACATGGCAAAACGCAATTGCGGGTCGCAGAGACTGAAAAATACCCCCATGTCACCTTCTTTTTGAATGGTGGCAAAGAAACGCCGGAAGTCGGCGAAGACAGGTTTATGGCCCCCAGCCCAAAGGTGGCTACCTACGATTTACAGCCTGAAATGTCTGCCGCGCAAGTCACCGGCGCTGTCGTTGCAGGGATTAAAAAGGGATATGATCTGATCGTCGTGAATTTTGCCAATCCCGATATGGTCGGGCACACGGGCGATTTATCAGCAGCTGTTAAAGCCTGCGAAACAGTAGATCATGGGCTGGGCGAAATGCTGACAGCTTTGTCAGACAGCGGGGGTGCCATGATTGTGACCGCAGACCATGGAAATTGCGAAACGATGATCGACCCGGACACCGGCGGACCACACACCGCGCACACCACCAACCCGGTGCCGGTCATTCTGACAGGCGGGCCCGCCAGCGCGCATCTGGTCGATGGCCGTCTGGCGGATCTGGCAACAACATTGCTGGAACTGATGGGCATGGCACAACCGGCTGAAATGACCGGCAACAGCCTGATCCGTTCATGATAAAATCCAGTGCTGCCATCGTGTGGTTTTTTTTGCTTGCGGGTTTCGCTGCGGCGCAAAACGGCCCGGCTTCACTTGCCAGAATTGCAGCGGCGCAATTAGAAGATGCGCACGTCGCCTTAACCCAAGCAGAAGGTGCCCGCGATCGTGTCGCGGCACTGACCCAAACCATCCAGGCCTACGAAGCCGGGCTGAATGCGTTGCGCGAAGGTCTGCGGCGGGCGGCGGTGCGCGAAACGGCAATCGCGCGCGAATTTGATTCTGAAAGTGAACGGGTATCTCAACTTTTAGGCGTTTTGTTGAACATTCAGTCCAATTCCGGGCCGCTATTGTTGTTGCATCCCGCCGGGCCTCTGGGTACCGCGCGATCTGGCATGATTGTTACCGATATGACACCCGCCTTTCAAAAGCAGGCAGCTGAATTACGGACAAAACTGGAAGAGGTCGCCCTGTTGCGGGCCTTGCAGGAAAGTGCGGCGGGATCACTGGAGGACGGATTGAGCGGTGTCCAACTGGCACGCACGCGGTTAAGCCAGGCCGTGTCGGAACGCACCGAATTGCCGGTGCGCTATTTGTCGGATCCCCTGGAAGTCCGGCGCCTGATTGACAGTACAGAAACGCTTGACGGTTTTGCATCTGGTCTTTCAGAAATCGACATCGGCGAGGAAATCGCACTGGAAACACAGACATTTACTGATGCCGCCGGCACTTTGGCATTGCCGGTTTCCGGAACACTGCTGCGCCGGTTCAACGAATCTGACGCGGCCGGAATACGCCGGCCCGGTCTGCTCATCGCGACGCGTCCGCTCGCTTTGGTGACGACACCCTGGGCTGCAACAATTCGATATCGTGGCCCCTTGCTCGACTACGGAAATGTGATGATACTTGAACCCCAAGCAAACACCTTGCTGGTACTTACTGGTCTTGATCAGGTTTATGGTGAGGTCGGTCAGGTCGTGCCGCCCGATTCTGCGGTCGGTTTGATGGGTGGTGTAGAAACGGGTGCAAACACTTTTTTGCTAAGCGCGGCAAATGGGACTGGTTCTGAACAGACAGAAACGCTCTATATAGAAATAAGAGTTGACGGAAAGCCGGTGGATCCCACGAAATGGTTCACCGAGACAAAGGAATAAGACGCGATGAAAAAATTCGTAATGGCCGCAATTGGCGGAACTTTGGTGGGTGCTGTGGTCACCACACAGGTCGCAGGACCGTTGATCGCCCAGGAAAATCAACGCAACTCATCCGTTTATGAGCAACTTGACTTGTTTGGCGACATTTTTGAACGAATTCGCGCGCAATACGTCGAAGAAGTTGATGCCGCGGATCTGGTCGAAGCGGCAATTAACGGCATGCTGACCTCGCTTGACCCGCATTCAAGCTATCTGCCGCCGCAGGATGCCGCTGAAATGCGCGAACAAACGCGTGGCGAATTTGGCGGTCTGGGTATCGAGGTCACGCAAGAAGAGGGCTGGGTCAAAGTTGTAACGCCAATGGATGGCACCCCCGCGTATGAGGCCGGAATTGAGTCGGGCGACTTTATCACGCAGGTAGATGGCGAAAGCCTGCTGGGTCTGAGCCTGACCGAAGCTGTCGATATGATGAAGGGTCCGGTTGGTTCTGAAATCATCATTACCGTCGTGCGCGAAGGCACAGACGAGCCGTTTGACGTGTCAATTATCCGCGATACGATCAAACTGACAGCCGTGCGGACCCGCGCCGAAGGCAATTCGGTGGTGATGCGTGTATCCACGTTCAATGATCAAACCTATGCAAATCTGGCGGATGGGCTTGAAAAAACCGTTGCCGAGCTGGGCGGGCTGGACAATGTAGAAGGCTTTGTTCTGGATCTGCGCAATAACCCCGGCGGTTTGCTGAATCAGGCTATTCGCGTATCTGATGCATTCCTGAACAAGGGCGAAATCGTATCGACGCGCGGCCGCAATCCGCAAGATGGCGAACGCTACAACGCTAGCGAAGGTGACCTGGCCAAGGGCAAACCCGTTGTTGTTCTGATCAACGGCGGGTCTGCATCGGCGTCAGAAATCGTTGCTGGCGCCTTGCAGGATCACCGCCGGGCGATTGTGGTTGGCACCAAAAGCTTTGGCAAAGGATCGGTACAGACCGTGATGCCTTTGCGCTCGGACGGTGCAATGCGTCTGACAACAGCGCGCTATTACACCCCATCGGGGCGGTCTATTCAGGCGCTGGGTGTTTCGCCTGACATTATTGTCCAGCAGCCACCGCGAAAACCCGCTGGTGAAGAAACCGCCGAAGACGCACCGCGTCGTAACCGAAGCGAAGCCGATCTGAGAGGCAGTTTGGACAATGACAGCCTGTCCGAAGATGAACGTGCGAAAATCGAAGAAGAACGCGCCGCAGCAGAGAGCGCGGCAGAATTGCGGGAAAACGATTATCAGCTGGCTTATGCGATCGACATTCTGAAAGGCTTGTCGGCGATTGCTCCGCAAGAATAAGGATACCGGGCCGGTGTTTGTATCGGTCCGGTTTTCACAATGACCCCGGATGAAATCTCGGCGCTGCCTTACCGCCCCTGTGTGGGCATAATGCTGCGAAATCCACTAAACCAGGTGTTTGTGGGACAGCGCATCGACAGCGATGTTGCAGCGTGGCAAATGCCGCAGGGCGGGATTGATCCCGGCGAGTCCCCGCGCGAGGCTGCGTTGCGCGAACTGACCGAGGAAACAGGTATCATGCCCGGACAGGTTGATATCCAGGCCGAGACTGCGGGCTGGATCAGCTATGATTTACCGCACCATATTGTGCCGAAAATCTGGAAGGGTCGTTTCAAGGGCCAGAAACAACGATGGTTTCTGATGAATTTCCGTGGTGCCGACAATCAGATTATCATTCAGACAGAACACCCGGAATTTTCCGAGTGGACCTGGTTGAACCCGGCGGATCTGGTGGAAAACATCGTACCATTCAAGCGTGATGTATACACGCAGGTCATCGCCGAGTTCGGTGAACACCTGACTTGATGTCGGCATGTTCGGGGTTGGCATGATCTGACCGATGTGTCGCCACAGCCCCTGTATTGGGGGCGCCCATCCAATTTCTGGGCACGGTATTGCGGGGAATGTGTTCTGTCATGATCAGTGGCGATGGCCGGTGCCTGTAGTTCTTGCTTTGCTGCTGTCGTCAGGTTTTTTCTGCATTTATCTGTATCTGCCACAGAAATATTTCACGGAGACTCCAAAAGAGAACAAAACGTGAATATACTGGCGACTCACTATGTTTGCCGAACTCAACATAACCAGCAATTTCAGCTTTCTCACCGGCGGCTCTCATGCCGAAGAATATATACGGCGAGCGGCATTTTGCGGCATTCAGGCGATTGCCATTGCGGATGAGAATTCCGTTGCTGGTATCGTACGTGCGCATACAGAATCCAGGGAAATCGAAAGGCTGGTCAAAATACGACGGACCCATGATGCCGCGCATGGGCCAGTCGGGCCGCCCTGTCCCGATCACATTAAAACACCATTATCAGCGGATATCTATAATGTGCCCCGCTTGATACCGGCCGCACGAATTGTATTGCAGGATGGATTTTCAGTCACCGCCATTGCGCGCAACCGGTCCGGTTGGGGTCATCTTTGCAGGCTTATCTCGCGTGGCAGGCTTCGGGCGGCAAAGGGCACATGCAATCTGCGCTTTGCTGATCTTGTTGACTGGGGTGGCGACCTGGATTTGCTACTGCATCCACAAACGACCACGTCAGAGCCCGGCGCGCAAAATTGGCTTCAACAGGCGCAACGGCTGACGCGCCGCTTCCCGGGACAGGTCTCTTTGCTCATGGCGCCGCGCTATGATGGGCAGGATGCTGATCGGTTCGTAGCACTATCCGCCCTGGCCCGCGATCTGGGCGTTCGGACTCTGGCGTCCGCCTCGCCGGTGATGCATCACGCCAGCCGGCGCAAATTAACCGATGTTCTGACTGCCATTCGCACCGGCACAAAGGTCGATGATCTTGGGCGTGCCGCACTTTGCAACGCTGAACAACGCCTGCGTCGCGAAACTGAAATCCGACAGATATTCGCCGACCATGCATGTGCCGTTCAGCAGTCAGTCACAGTCATGAACAGGTGCACATTCTCACTCGACGAACTGCGCTATGAATACCCCTCTGAAATCAGTGACGGCGAAACACCCTGTCAGCGCCTGTCACGCCTGGCCAACGAAGGATTGGTTTGGCGTTATCCCAATGGCGTCCCCGCCAAGGTGCGCGCCATGCTGGAACATGAGCTTGCCCTGATCACAAAGCTGGAATACGAGCCTTATTTTCTGACAGTGCGCGACGTTGTGGCCTTTGCCCGATCCCGCAACATACTTTGTCAGGGTCGCGGGTCTGCTGCGAATTCTGTCACTTGTTTTGCCCTTGGTGTTACCTCGGTATCACCAGAAATCGGGACAATGGTTTTTGAACGCTTTGTGTCAGAGGCCCGAAATGAACCCCCCGATATCGATGTTGATTTTGAACATGAACGCCGAGAGGAAGTGATCCAGCATATCTATGACCGCTATGGCCGCCACCGTGCCGGATTATGTGCAACGGTCGTTCATTACCGCGGCAAACGGGCGATCCGCGAAGTCGGCCGCGCGATGGGTTTGTCCGAAGACACGTTGTCGGCCCTGTCTTCCCAGCTGTGGGGATTTTTTGCCAGCGATGGCATTCAGGATCACCGGCTGCGTGAAATCGGGCTGGACCCTGATGATCGCCGCCTGAAACAGACACTTGATCTGATCATGGAAATTCAGGGGTTTCCCCGCCACCTGTCCCAGCATGTTGGCGGGTTTATCATGACCGAGGGTCGCCTGGACGAACTTGTCCCCATCGAAAATGCAACAATGGAGGACCGCACTGTCATCTGCTGGGACAAGGATGACATCGATAGTCTGGGTATTCTCAAGGTCGACGTACTGGCGCTGGGGATGCTGACCTGTATCCGCAAAGCTTTTGATCTGCTCAACAAACACCACCATGTCGACTATGCGCTGGCGACATTGCCGTCAGAAGATTCCAAAGTCTATGACATGTTGTGCAAGGCGGACAGTGTCGGCGTTTTTCAGGTCGAAAGCCGCGCACAGATGAATTTTTTGCCCCGGATGCGGCCGCGGTGTTTTTATGATCTGGTGATCGAGGTGGCGATCATCCGCCCTGGTCCCATTCAGGGTGACATGGTGCATCCTTTTATCCGCCGCCGGAACGGCGAAGAAGGGATCAGTTTTCCGTCAGACGCGCTGGGACAGGTTCTGGGCAAAACGCTTGGGGTGCCCTTGTTTCAGGAACAGGCCATGCAGATTGCGATTATCGGGGCAGGGTTTTCCGCCGAAGAGGCCGACCGTTTGCGCCGCTCGCTTGCGACATTCAAAAAACATGGCAATGTCAGCGACTTTCACAGCCGTTTTGTCAGGGGCATGCTGAAGAACGGGTACGATATTGATTTTGCTGAACGCTGTTTTTCCCAGATTGAAGGTTTTGGTTCTTATGGGTTCCCGGAATCCCACGCCGCTAGTTTTGCCTTGCTTGTTTATGCCTCGGCCTGGTTGAAATGCCATCACCCGGGAATTTTTGCCTGTGCATTGCTGAATGCCCAGCCCATGGGGTTTTATGCCCCTGCCCAGATTGTCCGGGATGCCCGCGAACACGGGGTCACCGTGTTGCCGGTCTGTATCAACAGCAGCTATTGGGACAACGTGATGGAACATGATGCCGATGGCGGACTGGCGCTGCGGCTTGGGTTTCGCCAGATCAAATCCATGCGCGAAGATGACGCCAACTGGATCACTGCCGCCCGTGCCAACGGATATAATTCTGTCGAGGATGTATGGCGTCGCGCCGGGACCGGACCACAGCATTTACGCACACTTGCCGAGGCTGATGCCTTTGCCAGTCTTGGCTTGTCACGGCGTGATGCTTTGTGGAATGCCAAGGCACTCACATCTGTCAATCCTCTACCTCTTTTTGCCAGCGATCTTGATGGAGAGGGGATTTCAGAGCCTGCCGTTCATTTACCCAAAATGACCGAAGGTGAAGAGGTGGTAGAAGACTATGTATCCATGCGTTTGACACTACGTTCACACCCAATGGCCTTGCTACGTCACCGCCTGACCCCCGGCATAAAGTCTGCGCATACAGGTAAACCTTCTGGCGACAGGGTCGCCGGTTTGTCACCATTGCCAACATCGCGATCACCCTGATCGCAGGCCCAGATTACCGCAGGCGACGCAAAATATCAGTCGATGCGTAACCGTCAGCCACCAACCCGGCCGCCGCCTGAAATGCTTTGATCGCCGCAATCGTGTTGGGGCCGATGATCCCGTCCGCCCCACGCGTATCAAAACCAGCCGCAGAAAGACGTTCCTGCAGATCAATTTTCTCAGAAAAACTTAGCGCACGATCGCCGCGCGGCCAGCCGGCCCGAAAGGGCGGTTCACCAGAAATCCGGTCGGCAAGATGACCAACTGCGATTACATAGGCATCTGCCTGGTTGTAACGTTCAATTACCTGAAAATTGTGGAAAGTCATGAACACAACCCCCTTGGCACCTGCCGGCAAAAGGATCGAGGCCTCGCCAAAGTCCTTGATCTTTCGACCAGCGGTATCGCGAACGCCAAGGGCCATCCAATCTGCCACCGGTTTCTTCACACGGCTGCCTGAATTGGCAAAATTAAAACCATCCGGCAGCCGCACTTCGACCCCCCACGGCTGCCCTTTGCGCCAGCCGAATTTCGCCAGATACGCCGCCGTAGACGCCAACGCGTCCACCGGATCATCCGACCAGATATCACGGCGCCCGTCCCCGTCTGCATCTACCGCATAGGCCAAAAAGCTGGTGGGAATGAACTGTGTATGCCCCATCGCTCCGGCCCATGATCCGGTCATATTTCGTGGATCGACATCCCCGGCCTGAACGATCTGCAAAGCTGCGATAAGCTGTTTTTCAAAAAAACTTCCGCGGCGACCGTCAAAGGCCAGCGTGGCCAGTGCCTCGATCACCGGAATATCGCCCCGAAAGGTGCCATAGGCGCTTTCCAGCCCCCAGATGGCGGCTACGACTTCTTTATCGACACCATAGCGTCTTTCGATCGCGCGCAACGCGGCCCTGTTTTTGGATAGCGCTGATTTTCCATTGCGCACGCGGGTCGCGGACACCGCGCTGTCCAAATATTCCCAAATCTGTTTGGTGAATTCGGATTGGTTGCGGTCTTTTTCGATAATGCCGGAATTATATCTGACACCTTTAAATGCGGCATCAAAGGTGGTTGATGAAATCCCCTGCCGCCGTGCGGTTGTCTTGAACCGCGCGATCCACCGGGCAAATTCTGAATTCTTAGTATTTGCCTGAACTGTCACGATGTCATTTCCAATTGGTGATTCAAATACAGAGGGTTTGTTTTCGGTCACATAGCCGCCAACCTGCGCACCAGCCGGAAATGCCAGAATAAGGCCCGCAAGGAAAATTGAAACAAATCTGCGCATATTACCGCTCTTTTTTATTTCTGCTCGGCAACAAATTAGCAGAAGCTGTCGTTTCAAGAAATGGCTGATGATTGACGCGGCGAGAGTTTGCTAACGTCGCTTGCGATCCACCTTGCGTTGCGACTTTGCCGATTTCTTGCGCGATTTGGTCTGTGCACGGCGCGCTGGTCTGCGACCACCTCTGGATGGGCCTTGGGGCAACGATTTGCCGTCAATGTCCAAAAGGTCCAGCAATAGCCCGCCTGTTGTGGGAACCGCCTCGGCCAGACGCACGGTCACACGCTGGCCCAGACCGATCGTCAGCCCGGTATCCGACCCCATAAGTGTTTGCGATTCAGCGTCAAAATGAAAAAATTCCCGTCCCAATGTGCGCACCGGGATCAGCCCGTCCGCTCCTGTTTCGTCCAGTTTTACAAATGCGCCAAATCGGGCGATCCCGGAAATGCGCCCCGACATTTCATTTCCAACCCGTTCGCTGAGATACAGCGCCAGATAGCGGTCAGTCGTGTCACGCTCTGCGGCCATCGACCTGCGTTCAGTTTCCGAAATATGGACGGCAGTTTCATCCAAACTGTCAGTTTCGCTGGCCGATAACCCGTCATCGCCCCACCCATGCGCAGATATAAGCGCACGGTGAACGACCAAGTCTGCGTAGCGTCTGATCGGCGATGTAAAATGCGCATAAGCTTTCAGTGCCAGGCCAAAGTGGCCAAAATTTTCCTGACTATAGTAGGCCTGCGTCATTGCACGCAGGGTCGACAGGTTGATCAGCTCATCAAATTCAGTACCGGCAGCCCGATGCAGCAAATGATTGAGATGTGAGGTTTTAAGAACTTGCCCCTTGGCCAACGGAAACCCCGACGCAACCGCGACCTCGCGCAATGAATCAAGTTTTTCTGGCGACGGTTCTTCATGCACACGGTACAACAGCGGTTGGTTCTTGCCACCAAGCGTTTGGGCGGCGGCGACATTTGCCAAAATCATGAATTCTTCGATCAGGCGATGCGCATCCAGGCGTTCACGAAAATCGACCGACGTCACCTTGCCATCATCATCCATGATGATTTTGCGTTCGGGCAGGTCCAGATCCAGCGGCTGACGATCCTGGCGCGCTGTTTTTGCAAGCTGATAGGCCTGATAAAGCGGTTGAATGACGTCTGTCGCTAACGGGCCAGTTTTGTCATTTGGCTGTCCGTCTTGTGCGGCCTGCACTTCGACATAGTTCAGGGTTGCTGCGGATCGCATAAGTCCACGCAGAAACCGGCTGCTGCGCAGGGTCCCGTCGCGGGCCAATACCAGACGTGCCGCCAAACAAGCACGATCCACACCTTCGTGCAGTGAACACAAATCGCCGGACAAACGGTCTGGCAGCATGGGTACGACCCGATCCGGAAAATAACTGGAATTACCGCGATTGCGTGCCTCGCGGTCAAGCGCTGTGCCCGGCCGGACATAGTGTGCCACATCGGCAATTGCCACCCAGACCACAAAGCCGCCGGCATTTCCGGGATCATCATCAGGCTCGGCAAAAATAGCATCGTCATGATCGCGCGCATCTGCCGGGTCAATCGTGACCAGGGGCAAATGACGCAAATCCTGGCGGTCGCCCAAAGTGGCCGGTTTGGCCTTGTCGACCTCGGCAATGACGTCATCGGGAAAGGCATCCGGTATGCCGTGCTGATGAATTGCAATCAGGGATACCGATTTTGGCGATGATGGATTACCCAGCCGGTTCACAATGCGGGCGCTTGGCAGGCCCATGCGGGTCTTGGGGCCCGCCTGCTCGGCCTCGACCAGCTCGCCATCTTTGGCGCCGAATGTCATTTTTTCGCTGACGGTCCATTCCTTGTCGGCACCTTTGTCGACAGGCACGATCCTGCCGCCTTCGCTGGCCGCACGGAACACCCCAAGAATTCTGATCGGGTTCACGCCGATTCTTCGGATCAGTTTCGCCTGATAGGCATGATCTTCGCTCTCAACAGATGTCATTCGCGCCAATATGCGGTCACCAGCACCAAGCGCCGGATCAGACGCCCGCTGCAACAGCAATATGCGCGGCTCTGGCCCGGTGCCTTCCCATTCCAATGGGCGCGCAAACAGATCGCCGTTTTCGTCGGGTGATAGTATTTGCAGCACCGACACAGGCGGGAGCTTGTCCGGATCTCGGTAAGTGCGCTTGCGTTTTTCAAGCTTTCCGTCGGCTTCCAGTTCCCTCAGAAGCCGTTTCAGATCGATGCGCTGTGCACCCTTTATCCCGAATGCGCGGGCGATATCGCGTTTCGCTGTCTGTGTCGGGTTCTCAGAAATCCAATCCAGAATTTCTTGTTTTGTCGGGATGCGGCTCATACTTTTTGCACTAACATGTCATGGGTCCGGCGTCGTGCGGAAAATGTGATTGAGATCATCCAAATTATCCACATCCCTGAGTGTTTCGACAAAGCCAGTCGTAAGCCGATCAAGGGATGTCAGCGTGTCCTGCAAGGTATGTTCCGTGGACCAGCGCACATTGCTGAACAGATCACGGCGCGGCGGCCGCTTGCGGGCAAAGCCGATCAACCAGTAACCGCCATCTGTCGCCGGCCCGATCACTGTGTCGCGATGTCCCAATGTCTGAAATGCACTGCGAATATGCACGCGTGTAATCCCCGGAATGTCCGCACCGATGATAATCACCGGACCGGGCGGCATGGCGACGACAGCCCGGCGCATCCGGACGCCAAGATCGCCGCGGCCCTGCGGCCATCGCGGTAAATGCGCGGGCCAGATGCGGCTGGTCAGTCCCTGCGAGTCCGGGCTCACCGCCAAAATCGTTTCCCATCGCGGATCCTGCATATCGCGCACCAATCGCAACGCCTGGTGGCGAAACCACCAGGCAGCAGCAGTCATCCCCAGGTCCCGGCCCAGCCGTGTCTTCACGCGCCCTGCACGTGGCTCTTTGACCATGATAACCAGGCGACGCCGATAATCAGGCGAAATAGTCACGCAAAATCCTTGCGTATATGGACTTCAACTGCACGATCTGTTCAGTGGGAACTCTTTCGTCGACTGCGTGCATCGTACGTCCGACCAAGCCAAATTCGGCAACCGGGCAATGATTTTTTATAAAACGGGCATCCGACGTGCCACCAGTTGTCGACAGCTCTGGCTGTACCCCGATTTCCGCCATAACGCTTTTGGCGATAAGATCTGACAATGGACCGGGTGGTGTCAAAAAGCTTTCGCCTGACACCTTGATCTGCACATCGATTTCGACTTGGGTCTCGGCCTGGATCTGTTCCACACTTTCTGAAATCCAAGCACCAAGCGATTGCGACGTGTGCGCGTCATTGAAACGGATATTCGCTGTGGCCCGACAGATCGCGGGAATGACGTTCGTCGCGACATTTCCCGTGTCTATTGTCGTCAAAGCCAGTGTCGAAGGCCCGAAATGTTCGGTTCCGGCATCAAGGTCATGGGCAACCAGCACTGATGCCAAACGGGCGATTGCCGTGACCGGGTTTTTGGCTCTTTCTGGATAGGCCGCGTGCCCCTGAATGCCACGTGCCTCGAAATGGACTGTCATCGAACCGCGTCTGCCGATCTTGATCGTTTCACCCATATGGTTGGGGCAGGTGGGCTCACCAACCAAACAAACGCTCATGGCTTCGTTTTCGGATGCCATCCAGTCAAGCAATGCGACTGTACCGTCTGTTGCATCGGCCTCTTCATCCCCGGTTATGGCAAGAATGACAGCCCCGTTTGGCGGCGTCCGGGTTACAAAATCAACGGCAGCCGCCGCAAATGCAGCCACCCCGGATTTCATGTCGGTCGACCCGCGCCCCCACAACATACCATCGCGCAGCTCTGCCCCGAATGGATCACATGTCCAGGCCTTGGCATCCCCGACCGGCACGACGTCTGTGTGTCCGTTAAAGCCAAATGATCTGGCATGGTTCTTGTCACCCCAACGCGCAAACAAATTGCAGACACCATTTCGATCGACGCGGTGGGTTTCAAATCCGGCCTCGGACAACAAACGGTCCAATATTGCGAGCGCGCCACCATCGTGGGGGGTGACTGACATACATTGAACCAGTTGGGCGGTCAGATCGACCGGATCGACACCTTTGTTGGGCATGATGGCTCCGTTTTTATTTCTGTTAGCGCCTATTCAGCGGGCCTGCAACGCGCGCCGATGTGGCGTTTTTGAAACAGTGAACCGATGACCCCGCTCCATCGTTTCCAATTTGTTAACAATTAGGCCCGCTTGGGGCATAGTTGCGGCAATAAAAAAGTCCTGAGGCAGGGCGTCGGCCAAAAATTGGCCATCACAGCAGAATTAGGGACGGATTGACGCCACGCGTTTATCCGTGCCTTTGCGTCCATGCCTCGCCAAAAGTACGGAGGCACAATTGGTCGCGGCATCAGAACTGGCAATCGATACAAGTGCGACCGCGATGGAAATGGCCGAGGCCATTTTTGGCGATGGCGTCACTGTGGTTACAGCCAGCTATACTGGTGACAACGACTCTTCGGGAATATTTACGGGTGGCGACACCACATCCCCGGGGGTCCTGCCCAGCGATACCGGTGTTATTCTATCGACTGGCGACGCCGAGGATTTTACCAACTCAAGCGGCGATTCAAACCAGCAAACAAACACCAGTACAAACACCTCTGGCGAAAACAACAATGCCCTGTTCAATGACATTGCCGGTACCCGCACGCGGGACGCATCCTATATCGACGTGGATTTCATTCCGACCGGCGACCTGATGACGATCCAGTTTGTATTTTCGTCAGAAGAATATCCCGAATATGCTGGCTCGATCTATAACGACGTTGTCGGTGTCTGGTTGGACGGCAGCTATGTCGAACTGGCAGTGGGTGACGGCGATTCCAGCGTCGGCAACGTAAATGCAGGGGCAAACTACAATCTTTATGTCGACAACACAGGCGATGAATTCAATACCGAAATGGATGCATTTACGGTAACAATGACCCTGAAAATTCCGGTCGTCAGTGGCGAATTACAATCTCTGCGGATTGGCATCGCGGATGCCGGTGATGCAAACTACGACTCAAATTTACTGATCGGCGGGGATTCAGTACAGACCACACTGATCGCCGATTCCGATACGGATACCGTATACGTTGACGGCGCGGCGACAGTGAATGTGCTGGCCAACGACATCAACCCCAGCGGTGGCGTACTGGTGGTCACACATATCAACGGTGTGCCGGTTTTTGCCGGCGATAGCGTCACGCTGCCCACAGGCCAGACTGTCACCCTGAACGCTGATGGCACCTTTTTCTTTGAGGCCGATTCCGACGTTGAAACTGTCAATTTCACGTATCAGGTTCAAAACGACCTTGGACAGACCGATACCGGCTTTGTCACCGTCGAAACGATCCCTTGTTTTGCGGCCGGCACAATGATTTCAACCGTCACAGGCCAGGTGCGGGTTGAAAATCTGCAAGCTGGTGATCTGGTGCACACGCTTGACGACGGTCTTCAGCCCGTCCGCTGGATCGGGCGCCGTACTGTCACTGGCCGCGGCAAGTTCACCCCGATCATTCTGGGAAAGAACGCCCTGGGCCGACACAACCAACTGGTCCTATCACCACAACACCGGGTCATGTTGAAAGATCCCAAAGCAGAATTGTTTTTCGGCAATTTGGAAGTTCTGGTGGCCGCAAAAGATCTGGTGAATGGCACCACGATAGTGGCCCGGGAACGCGACCAGATCGAATACGTGCACATTCTTTTTGACCGGCATCAGGTGGTAATATCCGAAGGTCTAGAAACCGAAAGTTTTCTGCCCGGCCCGCAGATTTCGCATGCGTTCGCCGCTGCCACTTTGGAAGAGATATGCACGATTTTCCCCGAATTAGACCCACTAACTGGCAATGGTTATGGGCCTTCGGTCCGTCCGCTGCTGAAAAGTTACGAAGCCCGCACTTTGATCAAAATTGAACAGGCAGCCTGAATGTTAGGGACATTGATACATCATCGGGGGACATCAGCGTGACCTGGCTTGGAATCAACAATCCAGGCGAAGATTTTGTCTGGACACCCGGCGGACCGGTCGGTGATGCAAACAACCCAGGCGTCGACGACACTGATCTTTTGGTTACCGGAACGCTGGTTATAGAGGCTGAAATCGACGCCAGCGCGAATGTCGAACGCAGTTTTGTTGAATATGCCGAAGATCGCGGCTGGCTACGCGCGTTCAGTGTCAGACTTACAGTCGAAGGGGACCTGTTTGTTAACATGTCGCAAGGGTCATGCCTTGCCACTGGCCGAGTTCTGGGCGCTGTATCGGTTGCAGCCAGCAGAATTCGGATTTCCATTTCATGGGATGCGCCGCGAAAATTCGGCATCATCTCGGTCGAGGATCTGGACGAGTCCACGATCCAGCAGGCCGAATTTGCAAACCCGATCCCAATACCGGTCGGTGATCTCAGGCACATAACAGCAGGCACCGCAGGTGCCTGGCACGGTCCAGCCGTCAAAATCGTGGGTCTGAGCGACAGAATTGAAACCGTTGGCTGCTGTCCCAGTATTTTGCCAGGCAGCTTGATCAAGACAAAACAAGGGCGAAAGCCAATTGAAAAACTATCGGCAGGGGATTTCGTTCTTACGCATGATGGCGGTTTCAAGCCCATCCAGATCATTCTGAAAAAAGCACTGCCGACTTGCGGGTTCAACACGCCGATGACATTGCGGGCACCCTATTTGGGGCTGGTGCGCAATATCATGATCGCACCACATCAACGCGTGGTCATGACTGGTTCTTCGGCGGAATACTTGTTTGGCCAGGAAAGCGTGACCGTAGAAGCCCGCCATCTGCGAGAGCATCCATCTGCCATTCCCGCCCAGGTTGGACCTGTCGCGACATATTATCAAATCATCCTGGATCGACCCGACAATATAGAGTTGGGGGGTGGCTGGGCCGGGACCACATGCCTGGCAGAAAGATCAAACTCCTACCTGCATCCGGCGACAGATCCGTTGTCCAGATTTCCAGAGGAAGCCATTCCACACCACCCTGTTTCGTCAGGCAAACCGTTGCAATATTATGAAACGACCAGCCTTCTGAATGCGATAGGTGTCTAAAACGGCGGATTGCAGTCAAATCCCGCTTGGTGCAATACAGTATTGTTGATGGGGACTGGACATGAAATCGTTATTCTTACTGGCAGCGGCCTGGATCACCGTAGCAACGACGACCCAGGCACAACAGCTTACTATCGCGACCGTGACACGGCCACCGTTCTCGATGATCGAGAACGGCCAGCAAACCGGATTCGCTCTTGAATTATGGTCAGCACTGGCAGAAGAGACGAACAATTCGTTCAGCATTCGCCGCGTTGACGAATTTGCCGAAATGTTACGTCTGGTTCAGGACGGAGAAGTTGATGCGGCTGTTGCCAATATTTCGATAACCGCCGATCGCGAAGCCGTCATGGATTTCTCGCAGCCCATTTTCGAAGGCGGGTTGCAAATTATGGTGCCAGGGGGCCACAACAATAACCTGTCGCTGCTGGCCGCGGTTTTTTCGCGTGATTTGCTGTATGCAATCGCTCTTGCTTTTGCGTTGCTGTTTGGCGGCGGATTGATGATGTGGCAACTGGAACGAAAACATCAGCCGTATTTTGACAGACCGGCCAAAGAAGCCATGTTTCCCGCGTTTTGGTGGGCCCTGAACCTGGTCGTGAACGGCGGCTTTGAAGAACGCGTGCCACAAACGTTTTTCGGGCGTATTTTCGGGGTCTTTCTGGTCATATCCTCATTGTTTATCGTGTCGATTTTTGTGGCAAAAATCACTGCTGCGCTGACGGTTGATGCAATTCAGAATTCGATCAATTCGGTTAACGATCTTTACGGCAAGAACGTCGCGACGATTTCCGGGTCTACCGCCAGCAGATATATGAATGATCGTGACCTTCGCCATGACGGTTACGAAAATCTTGAAGAAATGCTTGCAGCGTTCGAGCGCGGCGAAATTGATGCAATCGTGTTTGACGCCCCAATCCTGTCATTCTACGCCAGCCGTTCAAGCGGCGAGGCGGAAATGATCGGCACGATATTTTTGCGTGAAAATTATGGAATCGCTTTGCCTTCCAACAGCGACCTTGCTGAACCGATCAATCAAAGTTTGCTCAAACTGCGTGAAAATGGAACCTATTCACGCATATACAGGAAATGGTTCGGCATATCTGCAGACAATTAACGTGTGATCGCAGGCTTAGGCCTTGTCATAAAACGGCGTAACCTGTGCCACGATGACAGCGTTTTCATTTAGCGCACGCAGCATCAGATCGCGTTCGTCCTTTTCGATGTCATGACCTTCGGCCAAACGTTCGTCCAGCGTGCCGTATCCGGATACGTCCAACGGCGCCATATCGGCCTGTTTCAGAATTGCCACTGTTTCGCGAACCGCCTCGGCTTCATCGACGCCGGACGCGTAACACATCAGCGCCGCACCCGAGGCCTTTTGCGGCAAGCCATCGCCACTGTTGCGCCCCACCTCGACAAGCAAAGTGTAAACCTGCTGACTGCGTTTGGGTTTTTCTGCCACGTTAGTCACGCAAAAGTTCGTTTATGCCGGTTTTCGAACGGGTACGCTCGTCAACACGCTTTACAATGACGGCGCAGTAAAGGTTCACACCGTTTTTCGATGGCAATGAACCCGACACAACGACAGAATAGGGTGGTACCTCGCCATAAGAAACAGCGCCGGTATCGCGATCCACAATTTTGGTCGATTGGCCGATATAGACCCCCATACCCAGCACCGAACCTTCGCGCACGATGCAACCTTCTACCACTTCTGAGCGTGCGCCGATAAAACAGTTATCCTCGATGATCGTCGGGCCTGCCTGCATCGGCTCTAACACACCGCCGATACCGACGCCGCCGGACAGATGGACGTTCTTGCCGATCTGCGCGCAGCTGCCCACGGTTGCCCACGTGTCTACCATTGTGCCCTGGTCCACATACGCGCCAAGATTCACAAAGGATGGCATCAGCACCACGCCAGGTGCGATAAACGCGGATTTACGCACGATACAGTGTGGGACCGCGCGGAAACCGGCAGCGGACCACTGATTTTCGCCCCAACCCTTGAACTTGCTGTCGACCTTGTCCCACCAGCCACCGCCTTGGGGTCCGCCATCTTGGATTTCCATATCCTTGATGCGAAATCCCAACAGGACAGCTTTTTTAGCCCATTGGTTGACATGCCAATTGCCGTCAGCCTGCCGCTCAGCCACCCGCAAAACACCGGAATCCAGTGCGTTTAAGGTGTCTTCGATCGCTTCGCGGGTTTCCCCGGTTGTAGCCGGCGAAATTGCATCGCGCTGTTCCCAGGCGGACTCGATCGCAGTTTCCAGGTTGGCATTGCTCATCGATGTCTCCAATTCGTGTGTAGTATCCAGTTGTCAGAGCCTATAGTCCGTAGATTAACGACGCGCAATCAGGAGCCCAGAATGAAAGACGAAGAACGCGCCCATCCTTTCCGCGACTCTGTTCAGGATCGCGAAGCCGCCCATCACATCCCGGATACGCCACAAACACGCGCCCCGGCGTATCGGCTTGCGTTTGACGATCAAGAATTTCTGTGCCGCGACGAATTGCGCCCCGTGCGGTTGCAACTGGAATTGTTGAAACCGGAAATGCTGATGGCTGAATACGGCGTAGAATCCACTATTGTATTGTTTGGCGGCGCGCGTATTCCTGAGCCCGCTAAAAAGCACACTGCCAGAACCGAGACATTGGCCGGTTTGTCTGCCTATTACGATGAGGCCCGCGAATTTGCCCGGCTGATGACGTTGCGATCCAAAAAGAATGGCCACCGCGAAGATGTCATTGTCACAGGCGGCGGACCCGGCGTGATGGAGGCCGGGAACCGGGGGGCGCAGGACGCGGGCGGTGTATCAATAGGATTGAATATCGTTCTGCCCCATGAACAGGCACCCAATGAATATGTAACGCCGGACCTATGTTTTAACTTTCACTATTTCGCTATTCGCAAAATGCATTTCCTGATGCGTGCCCGCGCTGTCGCTGTTTTCCCAGGTGGTTTTGGCACTTTGGATGAAATGTTTGAGGCGCTGACACTGATCCAGACCGGGCGGATGAAGCGTGTGCCGTTTCTTTTGTTCGGCGAAGAATTTTGGCGCCGCATTATAAACTGGGACGCGTTGGCGGAAGCCGGGACCATCTCTCAGCAAGATCTGGAGCTATTCCGATTTGTCGACTCGGCAGCCGACGCAATCGAAACCTTGGACAATTGGGAAGGCGCAGGCCTGAAAAGGGGCGAAATCCCCGGCCGCTAGGACAGACCGGTTTCTTTTGCAATTTCTTTCCGGCTCTTGCGTGCGCGTTCTGTCGCCGACTTCAACTGACCACAGGCGGCCATGATGTCTTCGCCGCGCGGGCGTCTTATCGGGCTGGAATAACCTGCCTGATAGATGATTTCCGCAAAGCTTTCGATACGTTCGCGATCTGACCTTTCATAAGGCGCATCGGGCCATTCATTGAATGGAATCAAATTTATTTTGGCGGGAATGCCTTTGATCAGACTTATCAGTCTGCGTGCGTCATCATCGCTGTCATTCACGTCCTTCAACATCACATATTCAAACGTAATGCGTTCGGAGTTTGATGCCTTTGGATAGGCGCGCAACGCATCGATCAGGTCTGCCAATGGCCATTTTTTGTTGATCGGCACCAAACGATCCCGCACTTCGTCGGTGGTCGCATGAAAGCTGATCGCCAACATGCAGCCAATTTCATCGGCAGTACGCGCGATTTCAGGGACAACACCCGAAGTCGACAGTGTTATGCGGCGACGGGACAATGCGATGCCCTCTGGATCCATGGCGATTTTCATCGCATCGCGCACTGCGTCAAAATTATAAAGCGGCTCGCCCATCCCCATCAGAACGATGTTGGATAACAGGCGTGCCTCGACATTTGGTGTGCGGCCAGGTTCGGGCCATTCACCCAGATCGTCACGTGCGACCATCACCTGCCCGATAATTTCGCCAGCAGTCAGATTGCGGACCAGTTTCTGCGTACCCGTGTGGCAAAATGAACAGGTTAACGTACATCCGACTTGCGAAGATATGCACAATGTTCCCCGGTTTTTTTCGGGTATATAGACCACTTCGACTTCGTGTCCGCCGGCGATTTTTACCAGATATTTTCGTGTACCATCAGACGACACCTGTTTTGACACGACCTCGGGGACGGCAATCACATAGTGTTGGTCAAGATCGGTGCGCAGGGTCTTGGACAAATTGGTCATGTCGTCGAATGAACGAACGCCCTTTTCGTATAACCATTGCCAGATTTGTCGGGCGCGCATGTTGATCTGGCGTTCAGGCGTACCAATGGCGGCTACCGCATCGCGCAATTGCTGCCGCGTCAGACCGACAAGATTGGTCGGCCCGTCTGGCATCTTTCGCGGAAAGGTCATCACGTCCTGGGTGATGGGGGCCGATGGCTCCATATTTTTTGGGCTCCGTTAAAACAACCACGCCCCCCGAGATCATCGGAGGGCGAATGCAGATCATTTATTACGGATCACCGCAAATGTCGAGATACCGCCAGCGAATTCACCTAGGGCTATTGGCAGCGTTTTGAAGCCTCTTCCAGCGCCGCGGTGAATCCAAGCAGTGAAAAGGTGTCATTTGTATTGGTTCCACGTGATGATACGGCCGACAATTTCGCGGTTGCGCCCCGTTTCATTGCCGAAATGATCTTGGCGTCATCGCTTGCTGACTCGACCCAGGCGAATTCGTCTTCTCGGTATTGGGACGTGGCAGGATCATCTTCGCCTACCGTGAACAATTCAAACTCCTGACCGTCGATCGTCATTTTCACCGTGGATCCCTTGCGGAATTTGTAACCACCGGTAAACGCGACCTGACCCTTTGTACCGCTGGCCCCCTGGCTGGGTACGAAAGACACAAAAAGCAATATGTCGCCGCGATTAACGGCCGTGACCCGACCATCGCGTGTATTGACGGATTCTTTGGGGCTTGAAACGCTCCAGCAGGTGGTGGGATCGCTTTCGACAAATACGCTCCAATCCGTGATTGCCGCGACGCGGTTGTCGGATCTTTGCTGCGCTGACAAGGTGCCGACACCGGCACCGGACAGAGCAATTGCCATAATTGTAACAACAATCGATTTCATTTGATGTACAGCCTCCAGCTGCGTTTTGCCTCTTTGGTTGTTCACCATTTGTGGTCTAAAGCCACAATTCACGGTGCCCACCCATTTTCAACTCGAATGCCATACTCTACCGTGATTTGACCAGTTTTTGAAAGGCCTGTTGGCGAATTTTCGCGCAGCCTGCAGGGAATGTGAACAAATGAATAATCCGGTACCAATGGTAAATGTGTGGCGCGGCCAGTTTTTGGAATGCGTTCATCTGGGTCATGGTGTTGTTTGCGATCCAACGGGCGAAATTTTACACGCATGGGGTGACCCGGATGCCGTCATTTTACCGCGTTCATCCTGCAAAATGATCCAGGCACTGCCCCTGATCGAAAGCGGCGCAGCCGACGCATTCGGTCTTGGTGACAAACACGTGGCGCTGGCTTGTGCGTCCCACCAGGCGGCGACGATCCACACCGATCTGGTATCGCCCTGGTTAGAAAAAATCGGATGTTCCGACGACGATCTGATCTGTGGACCGCAGGCACCGCGTGACCGTGCTGTCAAACACCAAATGATCCGCGAAGGCGGTTCGCCCTGCAGATATCACAATGTTTGCTCGGGAAAACACACCGGATTTTTGACGTTCGGCAAACATATGGGCGCCAGCGGACACTACACCGACACCCAACATCCATTGCAGATCGCGGTGCTTGACGCTTTTCAGTCCTTGACTGGGGAAAGTAGTCCGGGCTTTGCGATCGACGGATGTTCTGCACCTAATTTTGCGACGACCGTTCACGGTCTTGCCAGGTCGATGGCATATTTTGCCGCAAGTGGCGATGATCACAGCGCGCGTGGGCGGGCGGCTGATCGGCTTGTTTCAGCGATGACAACCCATCCGGAACTGGTGGGCGGCTTTGGAAGGGCCGATACCGAACTGATGCGCGCCTGTAATGGCAATGTCGCCTTAAAGGAAGGTGCCGATGGGGTGTTCATCGCGATCATCCGGGACCAGAAAATCGGCGTCGCGCTCAAGATCATGGACGGCAATGATGATGCCCGCGAAGTCGCAATTGCCGCGATCCTGATTTCACTGGGCGCTTTGGACCCTGATCACCCGATCTGTGCACGCTATGTTAATGCAAAACGACAGAACGTCGCGGGTCTGACGACTGGTTTCGCCGGGGCTGCGCCGGGGTTTCCGATTTAACCTGCGAACTGATCCCTGGCGTAGCCCTGCAGATATAACAGCGCGGTCAAATCGCCAAAGTTGATCCGAACATTGCATTGTGCAGCGACACTTGGTTTTGCATGCAAGGCCACACCGGTGCCCGCAAGGCCAAGCATGCCCAGATCGTTAGCCCCATCGCCAACCGCAACGACGTCCTGGGCGGTGATATTCAGATCCCGGGTAATCTCATCAAGCGCTTGCACCTTGGCATCTCGTCCCAAAATGGGCCGCCCTACATCACCCGCCAATTGATTGCCGTCCAGTATCAATGTGTTGGCCCGATGTTCGTCGAACCCAACAGATGCGGCGATCTTGGCGGTAAAGGCTGTGAACCCACCTGAGACCAATGCCGCATAGCCGCCATTGGCCTTCATCGTTGCAACCAGCGCAACCGCCCCCGGCATCAGGGAAATACGTTCTGCCAAAACTGTTTCGATGACCGACGCATTCAACCCCTTTAGCAACGCCACACGTTCAATCAGCGCATCTTCGAAATTCAGTTCTCCGTTCATCGCGCGCGCCGTGATGTCCGCAACACGTGGCCCGACACCCGCCTCGGCCGCCAGTTCGTCGATGCATTCCTGTTGAATCATGGTGGAATCCATATCGGCCAACAGCATCTTTTTGACGCGCCCGTGGCTTGGTTGAATCACGAGATCAACACCATTTTCCTGCAGGTCCGCCCACACATTCCACTGGTTGTCCGGCAGGTTTTCAACGGGAAATTCCGCTGCCTCGTTTACAGACAGCCATGATATGTCACCTCCACCCCAGGCATTGCGCAGGTTTTCCAGCAATCCCAAGTCCAGCACCCCGGAATTTGGCGCACACAAGAGTGTTACGATATGCATTGGCAGGTTTCCGATCGTAAACAAAATGTCGGTTTTGGGTGTTGTTGCGGCGCTATAGCGACGTTTTGGCGCTTGTGAAAGGGCCTGCGTCTGGCGTATGCCGCCCGTGGGACACCCTTCCCCAACGAAGGGCGCTTATCTGGAAGGATAGCAGCAATGGCTATTGAACAACCGGCAACGCGGCCGGCAAATCCGCGTTTTTCTTCTGGCCCATGTGCCAAACCCCCCGTTTTCACTTTGGAATCATTGTCTGACGCACCTTTGGGTCGATCCCATCGCGCAGCCATTGGCAAATCCAAACTGAAAGAAGCAATTGAAACCACAAGAGAAATTTTGGGCATTCCGGCGGACTATCGCATCGCGATTGTGCCCGCTTCCGACACGGGCGCCATAGAAATGGCGATGTGGTCTTTGTTGGGCGAACGGCCCGTCGAAATGCTGGCATGGGAAAGTTTTGGGTCTGGCTGGGTGACTGACGTGGTCAAGCAACTCAAGCTGGATGCCACCGTGCACACTGCGGAATACGGCGACATTGTCGATCTGGACAAAGTCGATTTCGATAGCGACGTGGTGTTCACATGGAACGGCACAACATCCGGCGTTCGCATGCCAAACGGCAACAAAATTTCCGCACCACGTCAGGGGCTTACCATCTGTGATGCGACATCTGCGGCGTTCGCGATGGATCTGCCCTGGGACAAGCTGGATGTGACGACATTCAGTTGGCAAAAGGTTCTGGGGGGCGAAGCGGCGCATGGGATGCTGATCCTTAGCCCCCGGGCCGTTGAGCGTCTTGAAAATTATGTCCCGACCTGGCCGTTGCCCAAGATTTTTCGCCTGACCAAGGGCGGAAAACTGATCCAAGGTATCTTTGAGGGCGCAACGATCAATACGCCATCCATGCTGGCGGTCGAGGATTATCTGCAGGCCCTTGCATGGGCAAAATCCGTCGGTGGACTGGCTGGACTTATCGCCCGTGCGGATGCCAACACGCAGGTCATCAAAGATTTTGTAGCGGATCGTGAATGGATTGCGTTTCTTGCGGATGACCCCGCAATTCAGTCCAACACGTCGGTTTGCCTGAAATTTACTGACTCCAGAATTGCGGACGGCGCATCGTTTGCCAAGGCTGTGGCCAAGCGGTTGGAAACAGAAAACGCGGCACTGGATGTGGGCGCATATCGTGATGCCCCTGCGGGCTTGCGCATCTGGTGTGGCGGCACTGTGGAAACATCCGATTTGGAGGCATTGATGCCCTGGATTGAATGGGCCTTTGAATCCGAAATCGCCCCACAATAACCCAGGTCTTTGCAAGTCTTCAAAGGTTTGTAGCCCCAATTACCAATGTCTTTAAAACACGAGGAGAGCCCAAATGGCCCCCAAAGTACTCGTCTCTGATAAACTTTCTGAATCTGCGGTGCAGATATTTCGCGACCGCGGAATCGATGTGGTTTTTGAACCCGACCTTGGAAATGACAAGGATGCATTGCTGGCAGCCATCCCTGAATATGATGGGCTGGCCATTCGGTCCGCCACCAAGGTGACGGCGAAAATCCTAGACGCTGCCACCAATCTAAAGGTTGTTGCACGTGCCGGTATTGGCGTTGACAACGTGGATATTCCTGCCGCCTCCAAAAAGGGTGTGATCGTAATGAACACACCATTCGGCAACATGATCACCACCGCCGAACATGCGATTGCGATGATGTTCGCCGTGGCGCGCCAAATTCCCGAAGCTTCGGTCAGTACGCATGCAGGCAAATGGGAAAAATCCAAATTCATGGGCGTCGAGCTGACCAGCAAGACACTGGGTGTGATCGGTGCCGGGAATATCGGCGGGATCGTTTGTGACCGTGCCCTGGGTCTGAAAATGAAGGTGATCGCCTATGATCCGTATTTGTCCGAGGAACGTGCCGCAAAACTGGGCGTGACCAAGGTTGATCTGGACACGCTTTATGCGCGGGCCGATTTCATCACCCTGCACGTACCTGCCACAGATCAAACGCGCGGGATGATCAACGCACAGAGCATTGCAAAAATGAAACCCGGCGTACGGATCATCAACTGCGCCCGTGGCGGTCTGGTGGACGAAGACGCATTGGCCGCTGCGTTGAAATCGGGCCACGTCGCTGGCGCTGCGTTTGACGTATTCGCGGTCGAGCCGGCCAAGGATAGCCCGCTGTTCAATTTGCCCAACGTCGTTTGCACGCCGCATCTTGGTGCATCAACGACCGAAGCCCAGGAAAATGTGGCCCTGCAGGTCGCAGAGCAAATGTCAGATTACCTGCTGTCTGGCGCTGTGACCAACGCACTGAACATGCCGTCTGTCACAGCCGAGGAAGCAGCGGTGATGGGTCCCTGGATCGATCTGGCGGGTCATTTGGGTGCCTTTGCAGGTCAGATGACAGAAGAACCAATCAAGGCGATAAACATTCTGTACAACGGCAATGTGGCTGAGATGAACACGGCCGCGCTGAATGCCGCAGCCGTTTCCGGCATCATGAAAGTCACCAACCCGGATGTGAACATGGTTTCCGCGCCAATCATTGCCAAGGATCGTGGGATAAACATTTCCACAACCACGCAGGAAAAATCGGGCGTCTTTGATGGCTATGTCAAACTGACTGTTGTCACAGACAAGCGCGAAAGATCCATCGCGGGCACGGTGTTTTCAGATGGCAAGCCAAGGTTCATCCAGATCAAGGGCATCAATATCGACGCCGAAATCGGTCGGCACATGCTGTACACGACGAATGAAGACACGCCCGGCATAATTGGGACTTTGGGTCAGACCATGGGCGAGAATGGCGTGAACATCGCGAACTTTACGTTGGGCCGCTCGGACAAGGGCAGCGATGCGATTGCGTTGTTATATGTGGATGATCCAATTCCAGCAGCGATCCTGGACAAACTTTGTGATACTGGTTTGTTCCGGCAAGTTATGCCGCTGGAATTCGAAGTCGCCTGATCCGGCGATACCTGATCCAACGGAAACGCCGCGCTGGCGCGCGGCGTTATTATTTTAGCCTGATCAAGGGGTGTAAAATGGCAACCGACCGCATCTATGCCATCGGTGATGTTCACGGACATCTGGACACGTTGCGTGATCTTTATCGCTGGATAGAAATCGATCAGGCAAAATACGCAGACACCGCACCCGTTGTGTTCATCGGTGATCTGATCGATCGCGGTCCCGACAGCGCCGGTGTGATTGCCTGGTTGCTGGCCGGGTTGGCTGCCGGACAGCCTTGGGTGATCCTGAAAGGCAATCATGATCGCATGATGAGCCTTTTCCTGTCGGAACCCAGTCAGCGTGATGCCAGGCTCAGACCCGATCTGGAATGGCTTGATCCGCGTCTGGGTGGCAACACGACATTGGCGTCTTATGGCGTGAACCTGGACGACCAGGACACGATCCTGTCGCAAGCCCGAGAAAAAGTTCCGCAAAACCATCTGGCGTTTCTGTCGCAATTGCGAAACTACTTTGCGACGGAAAACACATTGTTCGTGCATGCCGGGATAAGTCCGGGCATCGCATTGGCCGCGCAAGCCGAAGACGATTTGTTGTGGATACGTGGCCCGTTTCACAAAGATACCCGTGATCACGGCAGTCTGATCGTGCATGGTCACACCCCGGTTGATGACGTCACGCATTATGGCAATCGCATAAATATCGACACCGGTGTTGCATATGGGCGGCATTTGTCAGCCATCGTAATCGAGGGTTCCGACGTTTGGGATTTGCGGGATGGCGACCGGCAGATTGTACGGTCTGGGTAGGTATCAGCTGGAAATGTACAGTATCTGACCCCATCGCAATGCAGGTGGAACAAACCTATATGCAGTTCGCCGGGCCGGCATGGCCCATTGCATTGCAACATGTTGAAGGTATCGCATGTCGATGAAAACGACACTTAAAGGCACGACGGCTGGGCAGGGTCTGCGACGGCTGGCAACAATGCGGTGTTTTCCATTTCTGAAACACGACGACATTATTTCAAACCAATGGACCGGGCCCGACCTGACAATTGCGGTGATTGCGGATCTGCATGTGGTTTCGCCATGGGTGACCCTGCGCCATGTGCGTGACATTGCCGACGCGGTCAACGATCTGGGTGCAGATGTCATCATGCTGGCCGGTGATTTTCTGGCCGGGCGAAATCTGCCAGGTAAATCCGCGTCGATGGCCGAAATTGTCGACGCATTGGCGACCCTGAACGCGCCATTTGGCGTATTTGCCGTTCTGGGGAACCATGACTGGTATGATTGCGACCTGGCGACCAGAACGCAGCACGCCGAAAACAGTGTCGTTAATGCACTGCGCGATTCCAAATTCCATTTTCTACAGAATGAGAACCTGGTGATCAATCATCCGGATGGTCGCTTTTGGGTTGCTGGAATGGACAGCCAGCGTCCGAATCCTCGCGATCGCACAACCGGATACCATAATCCGGATTTGGCATTTGCCGGGATTCCCGATGCCGCAAACGCTATACTGCTGGCCCACGAGCCTGATTATTTTGCACAAGGTGACAGGCGACCGGCATTGCAGATCAGCGGTCACACACATGGTGGGCAACTGAACCTGTTCGGATGGCGACCGATGACGCCCTCGATTTACCGCGGACGATATGCGTATGGCCATCACGTCGATGGTGATCGCCAGATGATCGTATCAGCCGGCGTTGGATTTTCCGGTTTGCCGCTGAGAATAGGCCAGGTACCAGAGGTAAATCTGATACGACTGCGGTCGGCGGAATAGATGCCTTTTGCGAACTTATACACTCAATTTTAGTTAAGCTTGTATTCACTCTCGTTGAATTAAATTTCGTAGCGTGCGCCGGTCGGGGCAAGCGCCGCAGTGGAGTCAATGAATGAGCCTATCTGAAGCTTTCGCAAATGAGCGCCGCGCCAGACTGGCCGCCGAGCGGTTGCTGCAGAAAAAACAGGCCGAGCTGTTCTCGGCAAACAAAACCCTGTCCGAACATGCGCTGGCTTTGTCTGATCAGATAGTTGAGAAGCGCGAAGAGGTTGAAGACGTGCGCCACGAGGCCGAGACCTTGCGCGATCAGAATTCCCAGGCATTGTCCGACCTGGAAAAGGCCAACGACGCGGTGGTGATTGCAGAACGTCGGTTGTGGGAATCGCTGGAAACCATTCAGGACGGTTTCGCCGTGTTTGACCGGTCAGACTGTCTGATCGCCGCAAACGCCCCCTATCTGTCGGTCTTTGAGAATATTGAATGTGTGGCACCCGGCATCACCTATGCGGATATCGTCGACATCATGGCCCACGAGGGGATTGTGGATTGCGGGGATAAGTCCCGTCAGGAATGGTGCGCGGATATGCTGGAACGGTGGCGGCAGCAACAGCTTGCGCCTGTTACCATCAAACTGTGGAACGGGGCCTTCATCAAACTGGTGGACCGACGCGCCGAAAACGGGGACACGGTGTCGTTGGCGCTGAACATCACAGACACGATCCGTTACGAAGAAGAACTGAAAGAGGCTCGCAGCAAAGCCGAATCTGCAAACCGCGCGAAATCTGCGTTTCTTGCCAATATGAGCCATGAATTGCGCACACCGATGAATGGCGTGGTCGGCATGGCGGATCTGATGATCGAAACCGACCTGAATGACGAACAGCGCCTGTTCGTTGAAACCATAAAGTCGTCCGGTGAATCGTTGCTGGTCCTGATCAACGATGTTCTGGATTTTTCAAAGATCGAGGCGGACAAACTGGCACTAAACCCCGAAGTGTTTGATCTGGAACGCTGTATTCAGGACATCCTGATCCTGTTGCAGCCAACCGTCCAACAAAAAGACCTGGATCTGATCATTGACTATGACATGTTCCTGCCAACCACATTCGTGGCCGATCCCGGTCGGATACGCCAGATTCTGACAAATCTGATCGGCAACGCGGCAAAATTTACGACACAGGGACATGTTCTGGTTCGCGTCGTCGGACTCGCGGTTGGGGACCAAAGCGACGCGAACGACATTCGGGTTCATATCACGATTGAAGACACCGGAATCGGTATCCCCAAGGACCAGGTGGATCACATATTTGGCGAATTCAACCAGGTTGAACATGATAAGAACCGAAAATTTGAAGGCACCGGCCTTGGGCTGGCAATTACCCAGCAATTGGTTGAACTGATGGGCGGTCAGATTTGGGTCGACTCTGAAGAGGGCAAGGGATCGAATTTTGGCTTTCATCTGACAATGCGAAGCCCCGAACTCACTGTGGCAAATAATGAAAAGTTTCCGGACTGGGTTCGGCGGGCAGTATTTGTGAACAGCCAAAGCATCACCAATGAAATTCTGGCCAAGCAACTGGCGATGTATGAAATCGAAACTGTCTATACTGACGAACGCGAACTGGTGTCAGGCAACTTCAGCCGGCCTGGGGATTTTGTTCTGATTGATCAGCGGCCATCGCAGGAACCCGGCCACGATGTCGTGCGGCGGTTGCGCCTGGCAGGGGTCAAATCGCCGACCATCCTGATGCAGAGCGGGGTAAATGCAGCAGATATCGACCCACCGTCAGACGCGATTGTTTTGGTCAAACCGGTCTCGCGCGGCGCGGTCATCAACATGCTGCGCGACGTTGACATCACGGCGGAAATCGCGCCGGTCAACAGTGTTATCCAAGGCCCTGAACCTGTGGTGTGCGTCGACGACGCGGTTGGGGGCACAAGGCTGATGCGCATTCTGGCGGCAGAAGACAACAAGACCAATCGCCTGGTTTTTTCAAAAATGGTCAAGTCATTGAACATCGATTTGCAATTCGCCGAAAATGGGCAAGAAGCCTTTGACCTGTGGCAGAAAACAAACCCGGATCTGATATTCATGGATATTTCGATGCCCGAGATTGATGGCAAAGAGGCAGCACGCATGATCCGCGCGCAGGAACGCCAAGAGGGCCTGGCGCGCACGCCCATTATTGCGTTGACGGCGCATGCGATGAATGGTGACGAGATCGAAATCCTTGCGGCCGGAATCGATGAATATATGACCAAGCCATTTCGCAAAGACGCCATTTTCCAAAGGATAACGGATGCGGCGCCAGCCGGTACCGCACAGGTCATTCCAGACAGCAACATGTCCCGGCAATCGCCGAAAACGGCGTGATCAGCTTAGTCGTTGGCCATCCCGCGATCAGACATCGTGCAACACCTTTAGGAACGCCGTACCAAATCGCTCAGCCCGACGATCGCCAAGGACGCGTTCCATGGCGTGGGTATCAGCACTGCGCAATGACGCCACTTTGGCCAACAGGGAAGCCGAACATGACATCGGCTTGTCGTGACCGTTTTCGCCGTTTGCAAGCGCTGCCTGTGCCGCCAAAAGCCGGTCGAATACATCACCTTGGTTTCGTCCGGCCAATTTGCGTCGCAACGGATGAACCGGTGGCGACACCAAGCCGGTCACGACCTCAAGGAATGTGGTGCCGTACTTTTCGAGCTTTTTGGCACCGACCCCATTGATCCGTGCCATCGCATCCAGGGTATCGGGTTTCGTTTCGGCCATCTCGATCAGCGTGCGGTCTGTGAAAATCACGTATGCAGGCACGCGCGCTGTTTCAGCCAATGCCCGCCGTTTCGCCTTGAGCGCCGACAAAAGCGGTGCGTCTTCCTCTGATACCAGGGTTTTGACTGCGGTGCGCTGGCGTTTTGCCAAACGGATCGTATCTTTGCGTATGTCAATCTGCGCCTCGCCGCGCAGTATCGGGCGGGCAACCTGCGTCATGCGCAATGCGCCGTGACGTTCGGAATCGGGGCGCACCAGATCACGGCCCATCATCTGCCGAAAAATCGCCTGCCATTGTCGCCGGTCATATTTTTGACCAACACCGAACACCGACAGTTCGTTGTGACCGCGTTGCAGAATTTTGTCCGTTGTCTTGCCAAGCAAAACATCGATCAGATGACCCGCTCCAAAATATTCGCCTGTCCGCAATATCGCGGACAGGGCCATGCGGACTGGTTCTGTGCCGTCAAAGATTTCCGGTGGCGTCAAGCATAGATCGCAATTGTCGCAAGGCCCCGACTCTTCACCAAAAAAGCCAAGCAGTTTTTGGCGTCGGCACCCCATTGCTTCGGCCAGGCCCAACAGTGCGTTCAGGCGCACATGGTCCGCCGAGCGGCGTTCCACCGGGGCCAATCCTTCGTCAATCTGGCTGCGCCGGAACCGGATGTCATCGGGACCATACAATGTCAGTGTATCCGCAGGTGCGCCATCGCGCCCAGCGCGACCGATTTCCTGATAATAGGATTCAATCGATTTTGGCAGATCCGCATGGGCAACCCAGCGAATATCCGGTTTGTCGATCCCCATGCCAAAGGCCACCGTTGCCACCACGATCAACCCGTCCTCTTGCTGAAAACGGCGTTCAACATTGCGGCGGTCGTCACGGTCCATTCCGCCATGATAGTGACAGGCTGAATGTCCAGCCTCACGCAACGCACCGGCCAGGGTTTCCGTTTTGGCCCGTGTCCCGCAATAAACGATACCGGGTTGTGCGCGGCGCGCGTCCGCGAATTCAAGCACCTGACGCCTGGGACCATCTTTGACTGCGAATGCCAGATTGATATTCGGGCGGTCAAACCCCTGTAAAAATATCCGAGGGGGGGCATTTTCGAACAAGCGGGCGACGATTTCATTCCGGGTTTCTTCGTCAGCGGTGGCGGTGAACGCCGCCATCGGCACATCCAGTGCCTGGCGCAGGCCGCCGATCCGCAAATAGTCGGGACGGAAGTCGTGGCCCCATTGCGAAACACAATGCGCTTCGTCGACAGCGATCAGCGACGTTCCGATGCGACGCAACATCGGCAATGTTGCGCCTGAAGCCAACCGCTCGGGTGCCATATACAGCAGCTTCATGCGCCCGGCATCCAGTGCGGCGTAAACCTGCGCGGTTTCTTCCTCGGTATTGCCCGAGGTCAGCGCACCGGCAACAACCCCGGCCTCGTTCAGGCCGCGCACCTGGTCGCGCATAAGCGCAATCAGCGGTGATATCACCACGGTTACACCCTCGCGCATCAACGCAGGCAGTTGGAAACACATGGATTTTCCGGCACCAGTCGGCATGATCGCCAGGGTGTTATTGCCCGACGCAACCGCATCAATGATTTCGGCCTGTCCCGGTCTAAAGGATTCAAAACCAAATACTGACGATAATAATTCGTTTGCCGCGGGCATGGACCTGTTTTCGGTTTTTGGACTGCTCTTTTGTTGGCTGAACATCCCACATGAAGATTCGGTGAACAAGCCCGCCAGATCACCAAATCATCGTTTTCAGATCACTTAAAAGTCGGGTCCCGCGAACGGTCTACAAAAAGACCGCCTGGTTATTGATCAGCACGATCCGCAGGGCATAGACTGCGATCAGCGCCACCAATGGCGCAAGGTCCAAACCGCCCATATCAGGCAAGTACCGGCGGATGCGTGCGTAAACAGGTTCCAACATGCGATTCAACCCGAACCAAAACTGGGCGACAATCGGTTGGCGCAGGTTCAGGACCTGAAAATTGATCAGCCAGCTCATCACGATATGCGCAATCATGATAAACCAGGCCACGTCCAGCAAAAGCATGAGAATTTGAAAAATTGATTGCATGACCTGCCGTCCCGTCCGTTTTTTTGCGTGCAAGGACACCTAAGTGCAAGGCAACGCAGTGACAAGACCCTGACGCATTGGAATGGTTGTTTGGCACGCAACGATCGTCGGCAAACAAATGTGCTGACACTTCACCAAACGCCATCGCCCTGGGCCATTTTTGTACGCCGTTTTTGGACCAGTCCAAGAGTTCATCAAATTTCGAAATTCGCTAACAATCGGATTGATGGAAACGGATCGCTGCGGGCCTTGCGGGTAAACAAACCGGGTCTGACGATTGCAGATGGTTCACGCGAAATCGGCGCCATTGCCCAGGAAGGACCGGATGCAGTACGAAATCGATGCGGATGCAATGCGGCCCGGCCCGCCCGGCACATAATTTTGTTTCAATTTAGATGGTTGCGCTAACAGGTGTAAGGCTGTTCTATCGCTGCAATCGACAACCCCGAGGGACACATGGCCAGAATATCCGTTCGAAAACGCATCTGGGGGTGGTTCTTTTTCGACTGGGCAAGCCAGCCATATAACACCTTGCTTTTAACCTTTATTTTTGCGCCCTACGTCAAGGAAATGCTGGGCGATGGCACCAAGGCGCAATCCGCATGGGGATTTGGCATCGCCGCGGCCGGAATTGTCATCGCCATATGCGCGCCAGTCTTTGGGGCGATGGCCGACACCTCGGGGCAACGGGTGCGATGGGTCGCGTTCTTTTCAGGAATGTATTTTGTCGGATCAATGGGTCTGTGGTGGTCGGCGCCCGACAGTTTCAACCTGACCACAACCCTGATATTCTTTGCCATCGGGCTGATGGGCATGGAATTTGCCACAATTTTCACAAATGCAATGCTGCCGGATCTTGGAACACGCGACGAAATTGGCCGCATTTCGGGGAATGGGTGGGCGTTTGGTTATGTTGGCGGACTATTGGCGCTGATCGTTATGCTGGTCTTATTTGCCGAGAACGCCCAGACCGGAAAGACCCTGATCGGGATCGATCCTGTCCTGGGTCTGGATGCAGGAATGCGCGAAGGCACACGGGCGGTCGGCCCGTTGACGGCGATCTGGTTCGCGGTGTTTATGATCCCGTTCTTTCTGTTCGTAAGGGATCCAAAGACCACCACAATGTCGGCTGCGTCCGTGAGCAGCGTCTTGCGCGGACTGGGAACATCGGTTCGCAATTTACCGCAATCACCAAGCCTGTTTGCCTATCTGACATCATCAATGTTTTACCGCGACGCCTTGAACGGCATGTACACATTCGGCGGAATTTATGCGGCGGGCGTGTTGGGCTGGTCTGTTGTGGATGTGGGAATTTTCGGCATCCTGGCCATTATCACCGGCGCGGTTTTTGCATGGGTCGGTGGCCGCGCTGACAGCCTATTCGGGCCAAAGCCGGTGATCGTGACATGCGTCGTGATCCTGCTGTTTGTGGGTGTGGCAATCGTGTTTGTGTCTCGGGACCGCCTATTCGGGTTTCCGGTGGCAGCAGGGTCAAATCTGCCGGATATCGGGTTTTATGTTCTTGGGGCATTGATTGGTGGTGCAGGCGGTGCACTGCAATCGGCCAGCCGCACGATGATGGTACGACAGGCCAACCCCGAACGCATGACCGAGGCATTTGGTCTATACGCGCTGGCAGGTAAGGCAACATCGTTTATTGCACCATTGTTGATCGGCATCACGACCGCCGTGACCGGCAGCCAGCAACTGGGCGTTTCGCCGCTGATCGCACTGTTCTTTATCGGATTAATCCTGTTATTATGGGTGGAACCAGATCCGAACCGAGCAGAATAGATGATCAAAGCGGTCACGACGGTAGCTATATGGGTACTACTGTCCATGACAGTACAGGCACAAGAGCTGGCAAAGGACAGCTTTGGTGCCGCCCGCGGCGCGTCCACAGGGGCGTCCCAGGCCTTTGGCAGCTATGCCAAGGGATGTCTGGCCGGGGCTGTGCAATTGCCCCAAACCGGCAAGACATGGCAGGCGATGCGGCTAAGCCGGAACCGGAACTGGGGGCATCCTGAAACCATAAAGTTCATCAAACGCCTAAGCGCCAAAGCTGCCAGACAACCCGGGTGGAGCGGTGTTTATGTTGGCGACATGTCACAGCCCCGCGGCGGCCCCATGTTGACCGGCCACCGCAGTCATCAGCTTGGGTTGGATGTCGATATCTGGATGCTGCCGCCAACGAATCTAAATCTTTCTGTTAAAGAACGTGAAGAATTTTCGGCCGTTTCCATGCGACGTCAGAACGGCGCTTTTGTGAACCAGAATTGGACACGCCAGCATATGAACGTGATCAAGGCCGCAGCCAAGGACAAGGCTGTGTCGCGGATATTCGTGTTTCCCGGTGCCAAAGTTCAGATGTGCAATGACGCCAAGGGTGACCGCAAATGGCTGCGCAAAGTGCGCCCGTGGTGGGGTCACCATTATCATTTCCACGTCAGGCTGGCCTGTCCGCCCGGCGAACAACAATGCGTCGACCAGCCTGCGCCGCCGCCGGGCGACGGCTGTGCTGATGCGCAGAAATGGGTGGACGACATATTGAATCCGCCGCCGCCAAATCCGAATGCACCAACCCCAAAGCCACGACCCGAACTGGTCCTGGCGGATTTACCCAAGCAATGTACCAGCGTTATATCCTCGGGCTGACCGCGGCGGTGTTTATCACCGCGAGTCTGTATTCATCCGCTGAATCGAATTCGGCGGCGCAATATCTGTCCAGCTATCGCTGGGCCGAACCCGAAGACATGTTTGGCGGATTTTCCGGAATTGAGATCAGCGATGACGGGCTGCAAATTGTTACGGTGTCAGATGCCGGTGTCATTGCCACAGGTCAGATTATTCGCGAAGAAAACCAAGGCACGATCATCGGTGTCAAAGACTACGAACTAAATCCAATTCGCACAATTCGCGGCGGGCCGGTGCTGGGTATAGATGACGATGCGGAAGGTGTGGCGCTGGATTCTGACGGGCGCATCTATGTGTCATTTGAAGGTTTCCACCGCATTCGCCGATATGACACCAAGCTGGCCCCTGCCACAGGTATCTCTGGCCATCCGGATTTCGCGAAAATGCAGAATAATTCCGCACTGGAAGCTTTGGCCATCGACGCCCAGGGGCGAATATACACGTTGCCCGAGCGGTCGGGAAATCTGGCGCGACCGTTTCCGGTTTATCGTTGGGACGGCGAAAGCTGGGTCCAGCCATTTAGTATTCCGCGCCGTGGGCCATATTTACCTGTGGGCGCCGACTTTGGCCCTGACGGCAAATTATATCTGCTTGAACGCCACCTGAATGGTATTTTCGGATTCAGGACCCGCATCCGCCGGTTCACCATATCCGATGATCAGGTAACGGGTGAAGAGCAGCTGTTGGAAACGACGACCGGCAAACACGGCAACCTAGAGGGAATAGGCGTTTGGACCGACGCGTCGGGGGCCCTGCGTGTCACAATGATAGGCGATGACAACTTTCAGAGCTTTCTAAGCACCGAACTGGTCGAGTATCGCATCGCCGAGTGACTTGAATGTTGCGTGGACAGACGCTAGTACGCGCCGTCCGTGGATGATCTGCGGGCCAAGTGTCCGCTACCTTGTTAAAACGGAAAATATCATGACCCGTCTCTTACCTGGCATAGTTGCCATGGCCGCTGTTGTTGTGGCCTCGAATATTCTTGTTCAGTTCTTGTTTGGGAAATGGCTGACCTGGGGTGCATTTACCTATCCGATCGCATTTTTGATAACGGACGTGATGAACCGCGTCTACGGCGCACCGACCGCACGGCGTGTGGTTTTTGCCGGATTTCTGATCGGTGTGGCCTGTTCGCTGATCGGCACACAGATCATGGTTGAATTCGGACCACTGGTCACTTCGCGTATTGCGCTGGGATCCGGCATCGCTTTTCTGACCGCGCAACTGCTGGATGTTGCAATCTTTGACCGCTTGCGGGCCGGCGCCTGGTGGCGCGCGCCGCTGGCGTCAACCATTGTCGGGTCATCCGTTGATACGTTTTTGTTTTTCACCATAGCTTTTTCGGCCACTCTGAGGTTCTTGGAGCCCGCAAATGACGTCAGCTGGGCAAATGACGTCCTGCCCCTGTTGGGATTTGGACCCACGGTGCCATTGTGGGTGTCGCTTGCCATTGCCGATTGGGGTGTAAAGCTGGCCCTGGCTTTGATCGCGCTGGTGCCATTTCGCCTGATTGTTCAGCGATTGATGGCACAGGTTGCGTAAAATGTTTTGACAAACACAAAATATGTGGCAGGCTGACGATAACAGCAACAAACGAAAGGAGGTGGTCCAGTGTCTAGAGTGATATTGGAGAGAGGTGTCGGGACAGTCGGAGGAGTGGTCGCCTAGCGGCAACATCAGACTCTGATTGGGCAGCCTAACTGGCCCATCTTCGTAGATCTCGGAAGGGCTGTCGTATCGACAGCCCTTTCTGATTTTTACATCGAACAAGTCTTTGCTTTCAGGAAAAATGACTGCGGCCACAGATGCTAAAAATAAACGACACTTTGACGATCGAAGAATGGGAGCTGACCGAAAGCTTCGTTCGCTCGTCCGGGCCCGGCGGTCAGAACGTAAACAAAGTTTCATCGGCAGTGGAATTGCGGTTCGAGGCCGAAAGATCGCCCAATCTACCAGGCTGGGTCAAAGCCGCCCTGAAGCGCCAGGCCGGGCGGCGATGGACCAAAGACGGTGCGATTGTGCTATTTTGTGACGAAACCCGCCATCAGGTCCGCAATCGTGAAATCGTCCGCGAAAGGCTTGCCGAAATGATACGCATTGCCTCTGTTCGCAAGAAACGGCGCGTGGCAACAAAGCCAACGTTTGGCAGTCAGCAAAGGCGTATGGACAGCAAGACCAAGCGTGGCACGGTCAAGGGTTTGCGCGGAAAAATCCGCGATGATGACTGACCCGTCAACGCAGCGGTCGCGAATTCAGCGCCCGGATTGCGATGACATGTCTTTTGGGGGATTGAATTCCCGCGCAAATTGATTTGCACTGGCCACCGGTGCGGCTGTTTTTTTCCGGTCGCCAAAGCCGGAAGGTAAGGGAATGAGTGAATCGCTGGTAGAGCGACAGCAAAGACTGACGGGAATCAGATCACCCGGACTTTACAACGATCCTGTTCACATTGTGCGCGCCGACGACGTTTGGCTGTGGGACGCACAGGGCAAAAAGTATCTGGATTGTAACAGCAATGTTGCACATATCGGCCATTGCCACCCCAATGTGGTTGCGGCTATCGCCAAACAAGCAGCCAGCCTGACGACATCCGGGTTATATCTGAACCATGACGCAATGGATTATGTTGAACAGCTGACGGGCAAATGCGGGCACCAGATCAGCCAGATCATAATGACAAGCGCTTGGTCCCAAGCAAACGATATTGCGCTGCGGATGGCCCGCGCTATGACTGGCAAAACCGGGATCATAGCCACTGACAATGCGTTTCACGGCTCTACCACCGCTGTCGGTCAACTTTCCGCTCAGCATGCGATCGCGGGTGGCCACTCGGGTCACGTTCGGTTGGTCCCCGCGCCCGATTCCGTGCAACCTGTTGGCACCAAATCCGACACCCAAGCCGAAGTATTCGCCAGAAATGTGGGCCGCGCGATCGTGGACCTGGAGGACTCCGGGCATGGATTTGCTGGCTTCATCCTTTCACCAGTTTTCGCCCACGAAGGCCTGCCCGGTCTGCCCCGGGATTTTCTGGAACCCACGATCGGTATTGTGCGCCGGGCGCGCGGGTTGGTGTTATGCGACGAGCATCAGTCAGGTTTTGGGCGGACCGGATCGCACTGGTGGGCGCATGATATGATGGGATTTTCACCCGATGTTGTGACCGTCGGGAACGAAATGGGAAATGGATATCCCGTGGCTGCGGTTCTGACGCGCCCGGACATCATGGCCGAATTTCACGAAAACCAGGGGAACCGCAGCGATTTCGGCTATGACCCGGTGGCTATTGCTGCGGCCAGGGCCACCATCAGCGTCATCGAAAAAGAGGGTCTGATCGAAAACGCCCATATTGTCGGACGTTATATGGTGCAAAAGTTGGAACAGCTGAAACACCCGTTGATCGCGGATGTGCGATCAGTGGGGCTGCATCTGGTGATGGAGTTTGCGTCCGATAACGGACAGCCGGCAGCGCAATTTGCGGATGGTGTCGTGCAACGGATGCGCCGCGACGGGGTGCTGGCAGGATTGACGGGACGGCAGAATAATGGCTTGAAACTGCGTCCGCCGCTGTCGTTCGGGTTAGAACATGCCGATCATGCAACGGACGCGCTGGAACGGGCTTTGAAAGAGTGCCCGATTGGATAACCGGTTTCGATCACGGGCCTGCGATCAGACCAGCACCGCCTGTTTTTCCTGCTTTCCAACGCCGAATATCCGCTTGTAGCGTTCAATTTCATCAACCGGACCCATGGCTTTGTTCGGGTTGTCCGACAATTTGACGGTTGGCCGTCCATTAACCTGAACCGCCTTACAGACAAGCGAAAACGGTTGCAGACGATCATCAGCCACCAATCCGCGAAAATCGTTGGTCAGCAAAGTGCCCCAGCCAAAAGACACTTTGACACGTCCGATAAATTTCTTGTGCAGGCTGGCGATTTTTTCGACGTCCAGCCCATCCGAAAAGATCACAAGCTTTTCGCGCGGGTCTTCGCCGCGATCTTGCCACCATTTGATGGCAATTTCGGCACCCGCAGCCGGATCGCCGCTATCTATCCGCATGCCGGTCCAACTGGCCAGCCAGTCAGGTGCGTTATCCAGAAATCCTTGCGTGCCATAGGTGTCCGGCAATATTATGCGCAGATTTCCGTCATGTTCCTCTTGCCAATCCGCCAGAACATCATAGGGCGCGGCGCGCAATTCCTGTTCATTATTGGCCAATGCGGAATACACCATCGGCAACTCATGCGCATTGGTCCCGATTGCTTCGATGTCGCGGCGCATGGCGATCAGGCAGTTCGATGTGCCGACAAACTTTTCGCCTAGCCCCTCCATCATGGCCTGAACACACCAGTCCTGCCATAGAAACGAATGCCGTCGTCTTGTGCCAAAATCCGCAATGCGCAGATCGTCCACCGCGCGCAGTGTCTCGACTTTTTCCCACAGCTTGGTCATCGCCCGCGCATACAGAACTTGCAGTTCAAATTTTCCCATCCCGCCCAAAACCGTGCGACCGCGCAATTCCATCAGGACGGCAAGTGCAGGAATCTCCCACATCATAACCTCGGGCCAGGCACCTTCGAATGTCAGTTCATACTGATTGTTGCGCCTTTCCAGATGATAATCGGGCAATCGCAGGTTCTCGAACCATTCCATAAAATCGGGGCGAAACATCTGGCGCTTGCCGTAAAACGTGTTGCCGCGCAACCAGGTGCTTTCACCGCGTGAAAGCGTCAAGGACCGGATGTGATCCAGTTGCTCGCGCAATTCACCCTCGTCAATCAGGTCAGCCAGGTGAATCGACGTGCTGCGATTGATCAGACTAAAAGTTACGTTCGCAGTCGGCTTGTTGCGAAATACTGACTGGCACATCAGCAGTTTATAAAAATCGGTGTCGATCAACGATCTGACGATCGGATCTATTTTCCACTTGTGGTTATGAACACGCGACGCGATATCGGCCAATGCGCAGACTCCTTTTGCAACGCCAAGACTCATACTTTATGCGTGCGCCGTTCAAAAGTGTTAGTTAATAAGCGCGTCGTTTTGCATCTGGCTTTGCAAACAAGCGATCAGTTGCGCCTTGCGTACGGGCTTGGTCAAAAAGGCTGACATGCCCGCGTCAAAGCACCGTTTTTTATCTTCTGCAAAGGCATTGGCCGTCAGGCCGATGATTGGCACCGCGCTGTGCCCGGTGGCATTTTCCAGTTCTCGAATATCACGGGTAGCCTGCAACCCGTCTTTTTTTGGCATTGAAACGTCCATCAGGATCGCGTCGGGGCGCAGGGATTTGTATTTGTCCACCGCCTGTTCACCATCGACGGCAAATTCCAGGGTCAAGCCCGACTTTTCCAGCATATGTTTCACCAACATGCGGTTGGTCTTGTTGTCTTCCGCAACCAGCACCGTGCGCCCGGTCAGTCCCGTCGATTTAATGCCGACGATGGTGGCGTCAACGTTGGCAATAACGGGTTCAGTCGACAATCGCATCGGCAGGCGCAAAACAAAACTGGACCCTAACCCCATTTCCGAAGTGGCAACTATGTCGCCACCCATTTTTCGGGCCAGCATGCGCGCAATTGTGAGTCCCAGCCCGGTGCCGCCAAACTGGCGATCAATCTGACTGTTTGCTTGTGTGAAACTGTCAAAAACTTTTTCGACACGGTCTGGCTCTATTCCGATGCCGGTATCGGTGACAGTAAATGTCACATCTGCGATGCCTTTTGCGATACTGGATTGGATGCCCACTGTGACAGAACCACTGTCGGTGAACTTGATTGCGTTACCGACCAGGTTGGTCAGGATCTGGCGCAACCGCCCTGAATCCCCCAGTACACATGTTGGAAGTTGGGCCGCGCCAGTCAGCGAGAACGCCAGTTGCTTACTTTCGGCCATTGGTCGCAGCAGTGTGCAGGTTGATTGTACGCAATCGCGGGGGGAATACGGCTGGTTTGATATTTCAGCATTGCCGCTGTCCAGTTTTGTGACATCGAGAATGTCATTGATGATCGTGAGCAAGGCCTCACCCGACGCAATAATCGTGCCTGCGTGATTGGCTTGGGTCTTGTTCAGGCGACTATCTTTCAGCAAATCAGCCATCCCGATAATACCGTTCAAGGGCGTTCGCAATTCGTGGCTGATGGTCGCAAGAAAATCGCTTTTGGCCTTGGCCGCGTTCTCAGCTTCGACAATGGCTGCGGCCAGTTCATGGGACTTTTCTTTGGCGATTGTGATGTCACGTTCAACGGAAATAAACATCTGAACATCGCCGTTTTCGTCCAGAACGGGCGTTTGGTTGACTTCTATCCAGACCGGTTTGCCGCATTTTGTGAGATTCAATAGTTCCACCCGGCAGGGTTCACCACGCCTGCGTGACTCTACCAACTGAGACAGGGCTTCTGAATCTGTATCGGCGCTGTTCAGCACATTGCCCGGCTGCTGACCGACGATCTCATCAAACGCGTAGCCCATGATTTTTGTGAAAGTATCGTTGACCCATTCAACCAGACCGTCAGGTCCCGTAATAATCACGCTGTCGTTGGCCTGTTCAGCAACAATTGCCAACCGCCGGGTCTGGCGTTCCTTTTCGACCAATGCTGCGTTTTTTTCACTGACGGTTTCTTTTTCGATCAACATCGCGCTTTCAAAATGGACCTTTTCTTTGAAATCGGATGCGGTTTGACGCAGGAATTGAAACACCATGAAAAACATGCCCAGCACAGCCATGAAATCGATGGCCAACAAGGTATTTGCGATGTGCTGACTGATCCAGGTCGCTATGAACAGTAACGGGACGGTGATCCCATATATCGCCAGTCGCGATTTGGCAGCCATCGCATACAAGGGCAGCCCTATTCCCGCATTGATCGCCAGGCCCACCAGGAAAGACGCGGCAATAAAATGCGCGTGAAATGTGCCATCACTGGCTGAAAACCACATAAGTGCCGCAGCCAGGGCCGAGGCCACACTTTGGAAAATTGCAGAAATCAAAAGCGGCGACGCGATCGATTTTTCATCTGTGTTACCGGCGCTTTTGTTCAGGGCATGGCGCAGAATCTGTGTTTCGACAATTTCGCCAACTGCAACGATGATCCCGATCAATACACCCGTTTGAAAGTCTACAAGCCCGGCGATGGTGACGGTTCCGATCAGGCCAAAAATTACCCTGAACCCAAGTGTTCTCAATCGGCTGCGGGCATAACGAAGTTGCAGCCCTGTCCGGCTGTGACGCGCGACAAAATTCGCCAGATCGTTGGGTGGATTTGCTGTACTTTCAGTCCGGGCCACTTTTGAATTCCGCTGTGATAATCGCCTTTACCGGCCAACACTGCGAAAACTCTGAACCAAAAATATTAAGAAACCGGGCGCATTTTAGTTAACGATTTCTATCCCTTGCGCGACCATGCCCTGGATGGCGGCCTGTAAGGATCCATCCAGATCAATGGCCCTGCATGCGCTTTCAATGACCGAAACCTGGTAGCCAAGTCGTGCAGCATCAATGGCCGAAAAGTTGACGCAGAAATCGGTGGCCAGTCCGACCATGGACAATGTCGTGATGCCGCGCGTCCGTAGATACCCGTCCAGACCAGTTGCGGTGGTGTGGTCATTTTCAAAGAATGCCGAATAGCTGTCGATGGCCCGCCGGGAACCTTTGCGGATGATCATGTCCGCAGGATCAGTGTGCAGTTTCGGGTGAAACGCAGCCCCGCCACTGCCCCAGACACAATGGGCCGGCCACAACACCTGCGGCCCGTAAGCCATGTCCACCGTTTCAAATGGGGACCTGTTGGGATGGTTATCCGCAAAAGAGCTGTGATCAGATGGGTGCCAGTCCTGTGTCAGAATGGTGGTTGGAAACTCATCCATCAGTTCATTGATTTCCGCGATGATTTCATCGCCACCCGCGACCGCCAATGCCCCGCCGGGGCAAAAATCATTCTGCACGTCAATTACGATCAAAGCTTCATTTTCGTTGCGCATCACCTGTCTCCTGATTGTGGCTCTTTGGGTAAGCAGCGTGTGTGCCAAGGTCAACAGGCCCTCTTGCGAACACCGGCCGGATTGGCGTAAACCGCCGCGCATGTTTACTGTTGCTGCACTTTACCACTTTACCCGGTTTGATGACCCGGCAGCCTTGCGATTGCCGTTGCAGGACCTTGCGCGCGAAAACGCTGTGCGTGGCACGTTGTTGCTGGCCAAAGAAGGTATCAACGGCACTATTGCCGGGTCCCGCGCGGCTATCGATCTGGTGCTGGGCCATATTCGGGGCCTGCCAGGCTGCGCCGATCTGGAGTGGAAGGAAAGCCAGGCAACTGAACAGCCATTCAATCGTATGAAAGTGCGGCTGAAACGTGAAATTGTCACAATGGGTCAGCCGGATGTCGATCCGACTGCGGCAGTTGGGCGCTATGTCGAGGCCGAAGACTGGAACGCACTGATCAACGCACCCGATGTCGCAGTGATCGACACACGAAACGACTATGAGATCGCAATCGGCACATTTGAAGGTGCCGTTGATCCAAATACGGCATCATTCGGCGAGTTCCCGGCCTGGTGGCAAGCCAACAAAGATCGCTTTCATAACAAACGGATCGCGATGTTTTGCACTGGCGGGATCAGATGCGAAAAATCGACGAATTATCTGATCGGTCAGGGCGTTGACGAGGTTTACCACCTCAAAGGCGGCATTTTGAAATATCTGGAAAAAGTACCGAAAGCCGAAAGCACCTGGAACGGTGAATGTTTTGTTTTCGACGGTCGGGTGTCAGTGGGTCACGGACTGGTCGAAGGCCCGCACGAGTTATGTTTTGCCTGTCGCCGTCCGATCCTGCCGGACGACAGAAACCGCCCGCAGTTCGAACTGGGGGTTTCGTGTCACCAATGTATCGATGAAACCACCGAAGACCACAAGGACCGGTTCCGCGAGCGCCAGAAACAGGTGGCCCTGTCGGCGGCCCGCGGCGAACACCACATCGGCAGTAAATAACATCCCCGCCCGAATTCTGGCGGCACTTGGGTCGCCACATGATAATGTGCTTTCATGTTGTTCCAATTGCCATCCGATCAGGAATTGTATCAGGCGCTTTGCGCCCGCGACGAAACATTCGAGGGCCGCGCCTATGTCGGCGTAACAAGCACCGGCATTTTCTGTCGCCTGTCCTGTCCGGCGCGCAATCCAAAACCCGAGAACTGTCAGTTTTATGAAAGCGTCGCCGCCTGCATGGAGGCGGGTTTCAGGCCTTGCAAGCGCTGCAAACCACTGGCCAAAGGGATGCAGGCGGACCCTGTTGTGAACACGCTGATGACTGCGTTGGACAGCGATCCCGCGAAACGCTGGCGCGAGTGTAACATCGCCGCGATGGGATTTGATCCGTCAACCGTGCGGCGGGCGTTCAAACGGCACTATGGCGTGACATTTCTGGATATTGCGCGCCTGACGCGATTGCGGCTGGGTGCCAAGGCAATTGAAAATGGAAACAGGGTGATTGACGCCCAGCTTGAGGCCGGATTTGAGTCGGGCAGCGGATTTCGTGCCGCGTTTGCCCGGGTGCTGGGTATTTCCCCGGCGGGATTTAAAGGTGGTGAACTTGTCAAAGCGGATTGGTTCGACACCCCGCTTGGACCAATGATCGCCGTCGCTGATGCCAGACATTTGTTGGTTCTGGAATTCTTTGAACGCAAGGCGCTGTCGTCGGAACTGCGGGCCGTGCAAAGGGCGACCAAGGGCAGTATCGGCGTGGGACGCCTGCCACCGATCAATCAGATCGAGGCCGAGCTGGCGGCCTATTTTGACGGATCTTCGGCGCAGTTTGAAACACCTTTGGCACCGATCGGAACGCCGTTCACGCGCACCGTTTGGGATACCCTGCGCAACATTCCAGTGGCGGCCACCTGTAGTTATGGCGATGTGGCGCGTGCAATTGGAAACCCCGCTGCAACCCGTGCCGTTGCACGTGCAAACGGCGCAAACCCGATCGCAATCGTCGTGCCTTGCCACCGTGTCATTGGTGCAGATGGGTCGCTGACGGGTTATGGCGGCGGGCTGTGGCGAAAACGTTGGCTGATCGCCCACGAAGCTGCGATGGCCCGAAATTCCACCTGATCGCCGCCTGTGGCATACTGAATATCTTCAGAAGTCGAGGTTTTCCACACTCAGTGCGTTTTGCTGAATGAATTCGCGCCTTGGTTCCACGACATCCCCCATGAGTTTGGTAAAGATGTCGTCAGTTTCGGCCAAATCTTCGATCTTGACCTGCAAAAGCACGCGTGCCTCCGGATCCAGTGTGGTTTCCCACAACTGACCTGGGTTCATCTCTCCCAGTCCTTTGTAGCGCTGCAATGACAGGCCCTTTTCGCCTTCTTTCAAAATCGCATTCAACAACTCGGTCGGTCCATGGATAAGTGTTTGACGGTCTTTGCGCACCAGGCGCGCCGGATCGACATACATGTCCCGTGTATCGCCTGATACTTCTCCAAGGCGGCGCGCCTCGCCAGATCGCAGGACCGCGCCATCCAGCGTACGAATTTCCTCGACACCACGCAGAACCCGCGCCAGTCGTATCCCGTGATCCTGGGTAATGCGCCCCTGCCAGCCTTGTTCAAATTCCGGCGCGACGGTATCCAGGCGACGCGCAACAGTGTCAGCGACGGCCTGAAGGTCCGCGTCTGCCTTGCCGGGATCAAACGCGCCTGCCAGTGCTGCCTGTTCCAGAATATGGCGTGGATAATGGGTCGGGAAAGCATCCAAAATGCGCCGGAACTGGCGGGCACCTTCGATGACGCGGGCCAGATCGGCCCCGGCGATTTCTTCGCCTGATGGCAGACTAAGTACCGCGCCTTCGATTCCCATTTCGATCAGGTAGTCATCAAATTCCGCCTGATCCTTCAGATACACTTCGGACTTTCCGCGCGACACTTTGTAAAGCGGCGGTTGGGCAATATAAAGGTATCCGCCCTCGATCAGTTCCGGCATCTGGCGGAAGAAAAATGTCAGCAGCAATGTCCGGATATGTGCACCGTCCACGTCGGCATCGGTCATGATGATGACTTTGTGATATCGCAGCTTTTGGATATCAAATTCATCGCGGCCAATTCCCGTACCCAGGGCGGTGATTAACGTGCCGATTTCCTGGCTGCCCAGCATCCGGTCAAACCGGGCCCGTTCCACATTCAAGATTTTGCCGCGCAATGGCAGGACGGCCTGATTGTTCCGCGAACGGCCCTGTTTGGCAGAGCCACCGGCCGAGTCACCCTCGACAAGAAATATTTCGCGCTTTTCAGGATTGCGTTCCTGGCAATCGGCCAGCTTGCCGGGCAAAGACGCGATATCCAGCGCGGATTTTTTGCGGGTCATTTCGCGGGCTTTTCGGGCGGCTTCACGGGCCAGGGCCGCCTCGACCACTTTGGAAATAATCAGTTTGGCCTCTGTTGGGTGCTCTTCGAACCATTCGCCCAGCTTTTCGTTCATCAGACCTTCGACTGCCGGACGGACCTCGGAACTGACCAGTTTGTCCTTGGTCTGCGAACTGAACTTGGGGTCTGGCACCTTGACCGACAAGACACATGTCAGACCTTCGCGCGCGTCGTCACCTGAAAAGTTGATCTTTTCCTTTTTGGCGATGCCCGATGATCCGGCATAAAGGTTCATCGTGCGCGTCAATGCCCCGCGAAAACCCGCAAGATGGGTTCCGCCGTCACGCTGTGGTATGTTGTTGGTAAATGGCAAAACGTTTTCATGATAACTGTCATTCCACCACATCGCGACCTCGACGGTGATACCGTCTTTTTCCCCCATGATGAAAATTGGTTCGTCGATCATCGGTGTTTTTGAACGATCCAGATACCGCACAAATTCACGCACGCCACCTTCGTAATACAATTCCGAATGCAGATGTTCGACCGGACGTTCGTCTTTGATGATTATGCGCGCACCGGAATTCAGGAACGCCAGTTCCCGCAGGCGGTTTTCAAGGGTTTTGAACACATAGTCACGATTGGAAAACGTGTTGGTTGAGGCCATGAAACGCACTTCGGTGCCTTTGCGACCATTCGCATCGCCGACGACGCGCAGGGATTCAATCGTGTCACCATGGGCAAACTTGGCATAATGTTCCTTGCCGTCGCGCCAGATGCGTAGTTCCAACCAGTCAGACAGCGCGTTCACAACCGAAACGCCAACGCCGTGCAGACCGCCGGATACCTTGTAGGAATTTTGGTCAAACTTACCGCCAGCGTGCAGCTGGGTCATGATGACTTCGGCCGCAGATACGCCCTCTTCTTCGTGAATTCCCACGGGAATCCCGCGACCGTTGTCGCTGACCGAAACGCTGCCGTCGGCGTGCAAAGTCACGTTTACAGCATCTGCGTGACCTGCCAAAGCCTCGTCAATTCCGTTGTCCACGACCTCGTACACCATATGGTGCAGACCAGAGCCATCGTCGGTGTCACCGATATACATACCGGGGCGTTTTCGAACTGCTTCTAAGCCTTTGAGAACTTTGATGGAATCGGCGCCGTATTCTTCAGCGTTCTGGGCGTCTTCGGCCATTCATTTCTTCCTTGGTATTTTCGCCGTTTTATACCAAATTTGGTGGGCGATGTCACGTCGCTGGCACAAGATTTAGTAGATCAACGCCAGATTCGCGGCGGGCTGGTTTCATGGATGAAAATTAATGGATTTCTGCCGAGTCTGACCGACCCGCATGCCCCCGGTTTACGCATAAATTTTCTGGCGATTGTGTGCGCATTTGTAACCCACTCCGTGCTCGGAATTGATTTGGATTGGCTACTGGGTCATGCAAGCATCTATCATAGTCGACATGCGCACTAGGACCATATTGCCCACCCTTTGACGAGAGTATCCACGATGCCCAGCACTCCTGCCGCCAACAAAGAAACCGCAATGGCGTTTTATGATTTGATGTTCAATCAATGTCGCCCACGCGACGCAATCGAACGCTATGCAGGGGATGTTTACATACAACACAACCCCCATGTCGCTGATGGAAAGGCTGCTTTTATCGCGTATTTTGAACGCATGGCGGCCGAATATCCGGGCAAAAACGTTACCTTCATGCGCGCGATTGCAGAAGACGATCTTGTCGTTTTGCACTGCCATCAGACTTGGCCAGACAGCGACGACCATGCCGGCATCGATATTTTCCGATTCGATGATAATGGCCGCGTCGTCGAGCATTGGGATGTGCTGCAGGTCATTTCTGGCAAGCCCCGGAACGAAAACGGTCTGTTTTGATGGTCTGACCCGGAAATTGCGCGGCTGAAATCATGCGCGAAATTGTCATCGTGAAATCGGTTTCCGGGGCGTTTGATTTTCACACGAACGGGATGATCACGCCAACGATTATCAACAGCGATCCGGCAATCAGGTTGGTGCGCCGCAATGCCGTTGGCGAAGTTAACAACCGACGCGCGCGGTCGATAAAAAATGCAAGAACCACGTTGCCGATCAACGGCACCACCAACGACAAAAACACGATTGCGGCGATGTCAGGCCATGTCAGGGCAGTCAGGTCAAAAAACCCCGGCAACACACCCATATAGAACAGGATCGCCTTGGGATTGCCCAGGATCACCGCGATGCCAGCGACGAATCCAGCCCACATGCCGGGGCGGGTCAGTCGGCTGTCAGTGGCGATCGTTTTGCCCGCGTTGCGGATAATCAGCACGCCCATACCAAGAAACATCAGGCTGGCCACTACACGCAGGACCGTCATGAAGCCCGCAAACACCGAAACGATCCAGGTTACCCCTAGGATCGCCAGAAACGGCCACAGGACATCACCAACAACAACACCCAGCGCCAGCGGCCATGCTGCGTGAAAACCTCCGGACATGGCACGTGCGGTCAATGCGACCCAGACAGGTCCAGGTGTGAGAAACAGGATTAAGAGTGCGCCTGCGTAAAGCAGCAACTCGTAGGGTGTGACCGTCATTCGGCCCCTGCTGGCAATGTCAGGCTGCCGTCCTCATTCAAGGGCCAAAAAGGGTTCATCGCCACTTCCCACACATGGCCGTCTGGATCGCTGTAATAGCCGGAATAACCGCCCCAGAAAACCTTTTCGGGCGCCTTCAGCGCTGTGGCGCCCGCGGCAAGGGCGGCTGCAAAGGCATCGTCGACCTGCTGGGTCGTGGCAAAATTCTGCGCCAGGGACATTGCACCGGTACCAAGTTGTGCATCCGGGCGGCCCTGATCATGCGCAAGCGGTCCCAGTCCAAACAGGCCAAGCACCAAACCGTTGATCTGATAGAATGTGACGCCTTCTTGTTCTTCGGTCGCAACCCAACCGAGATCGCCATAGAATTTCCGCGATCGATCAAGATCAGCGACGCCGAGGGTGATCAGTGTAACGCGTTGCGATGTCATCATGTCACTTGTCCTTTTCATTGTCCTGTTGATCAGGTCCGCAATCTATTTTGTCCAGGCTGTCGCCTGTTCCGCCGCCGCGCGCAACCAAATCGCGTCGAATCCGGCAATGACTTTGTATCCCTTTGCAAATCCGGCATCTGCCTGTTCCCTGGACAATCCAACCAGACCCAAAGCAATGCCAGCGGCATGCGCTGCATCTTCGACTTTTGTCACTGCGGCGATCATGTCCGGGTGGTCAAACTGGCCAGATATACCCAGATCCGTGGACAGGTCGAACTGCGCCGGAAAAATCAGGTCAATTCCATCAACCGCGCAAATTTCTTCAATATTTTCAATTGCGTCGCGTGTTTCAATCAGCAAGCAGACGATCAGATGTGGTTCAATTTCCTTGGCATATTCGGGGATTGATGTGTTCCAACGGGATTGCGCGATAAAGGGTCCGAATCCGCGCGTGCCGTGCGGCGGAAAACGTGTGGATGCAACGGCGCGGCGGGCATCATCGGCAGTGCGAATCAGGGGGAACACAATGCCCTCGGCACCAAGATCAAGCACCCGTTTGACATGGCTTTCAGCATTCTCGGCCACCCGCACAAGCGGCGCGCAGTCTGCGCCGGCTGTGGCTGCTATCATGGCATGGGCACAGGCATGATCGATGGCTCCGTGTTCCATATCAATGATCACACCATCGGCCCCGGCTGCAGCCATTGCCTGGGGAACAATCGCGGACGGAATTGTGCAAATATGCAATGTCATCCGGCTGTCAGGTTTGCTTAGTTTTGCTTTGAAGGTAGGCATTTTATTCCCCTTTTTCGGGCAGGAAACGCTAAACTTGTCGCACTGTCGAGGTCCCGTTTCTATCTGTTACCTCAACGTATTGCGCCCGATCTGCCAGCGATTCAAAAAGCTTGGGCTCTGTGCCGGTCATCCATGCCTGGGCGCCCAAGCCGCAGATTTCATCATACAGCGCCGCGCGACGATCGACGTCCAGATGGGCGGCAATTTCATCCAGCAATAGTAACGGCGGCGCCCCGAAATCATCACGCAATGCGCGCGCATTGGCCAGTATCAGAGATATCAGCAGGGCCTTTTGTTCGCCGGTCGAGCATTGCCGGGCGTCAACGTTCTTTGTGGCATAGACGGCGTGCAAGTCCACGCGGTGGGGGCCGATCAACGTGCGGCCAGCCAACAGGTCACGCCGGCGGCCATCGGCAAACGCTGTCAACAACGCTTCTGCAGTGTCGGGGATGTCGCCATCATCCGGCCCGATCAGCGACAGGGTTGCCGCTGGAAAGGCGGTTCTGGTATCGTTCTGGGCCACCGCCACACGGTCCAGGGCCGCCGCCCGGTTTTTCATGATCAGCACAGCTTGTTCAGCCATTTGCGTTTCCAACGCGCTGTACCATGCAGGGTCACTGACCTGGTCTTTCAGCAATCGATTGCGTTCGCGCATCGCCTTTTCATATGCCAAGGTCGCCGCGGCGTGGGCGGGTTCAAAACTAAGGGTCATGCGGTCCAAAAACCGGCGGCGACCTTCGGCACCCTCGATCCATAGCCTGTCCATCGATGGCACCAGCCACAGAATGCGCGCGATGCGGCCCAGCGCGACCTGCGGTGCGGGTTTGTCATCAATGCTGACGCTGCGCGGTGCCCCATCTTGTGCTGTGGTGACGATCTCGTGGGTTTGCAACAAGCTAAGCAGCGTTGCCGATACTTTCCAACCAAGCGCCTCTGGTTGACGTGACAATTCTTCGGCCTTGGCGCGGCGCAAACCGCGCCCTGGTGACAACAGTGAAACAGCTTCCAGAAAGTTGGTTTTTCCCGCGCCATTTGGCCCATAAATCGCCACAGGCCGGACATCCAGTTCCAAACGCGACATTTTGTGGGACCGAAAATGTGACAGTGTAATTTCGGCCAAAGACAGGCTGGTCATGGCAAATCACCCGCGCTGTTCCAAGCACCGGTGTGAAAGGAAAAGACGCGATGTGGCGTTGCCCGGACCACTTAGACACGCATGGGCATGACGACATAAACGGCCGACATATCATTACCTTCACGCATCAGCGTTGGATCACCAGAAGAATTGAACATAAAGACCGCGTTTTCCCGATCGACCTGCCCGGCAATTTCCAACAAGTATTTGGCATTAAATCCAATTTCCAGCCGTTCATCCGCATAGGCGACGCCCAGTTCCTCTTCGGCGGCACCGCTGTCAGGCGCGTTGACCGACAACACCAGACGATCTTCGTCAAGGGCCAGCTTCACCGCACGCGAACGTTCCGATGACACTGTGGCCACCCGATCGACAGCCCTTGCAAATTCTGCGGCGTCAACTTCCATTTTGCGCGTGTTGCCCTGTGGGATGACCCGTGTGTAATCTGGAAAGGTCCCGTCGATGACCTTTGACGTCAGGGTAATTTCCGGTGTTGCGAAACGCACCTTGGTTTCTGATACCGAAACGGCAATGGACATATCATCATTGTCCAACAGTTTGCGCAGTTCGTTGACGGTTTTGCGCGGAACAATCACGCCAGGCATTCCGTCCGCACCGTCCGGAAGGGGTGCATCTATTCGGGCCAAACGATGGCCATCAGTGGCCACGCAACGCAGCACCTGACCGTCTTCGCCGGCAGAGACATGCATATAAACCCCGTTCAGATAATAACGGGTTTCTTCGGTCGAGATTGCGAATTTCGATTTATCGAACAACCGGCGCAAAACCGGCGCGGGGGCTGCGAAATTTGATTCATATTCGGACGACGCCATGACCGGGAAATCTTCTTTGGGCAAAGTGGCCAAAGAAAAGTTCGACCGGCCAGCCTCGATCGATAAGCGACCCGACGCACCATCATCGGTCAGCGTAACCAGCGCACCATCCGGTAATTTTCTCACGATTTCGTGCAACATGACGGCTGAAACCGTGGTGGCACCCGCACGTTCGACTTGTGCGGCAGCTTTGTCCACGACTTCGATGTCCAGATCGGTGGCCCGGAACGATACTTCGTTGCCCTCGGCTTCGATCAGTACATTGGCCAGAATTGGAATGGTGTTGCGACGCTCTACAACGGATTGCGCCTGGCTGACTGCCTTTAGCAATGCGCCACGTTCGATGCTGATCTTCATGCCCAAGCTCCTGCAAGTATCGGGGCGGCGAATGTACCTTATTCCCCGCCCTTCTCAATAGTTTTGTTGGACTGTCCGTTGAACACGTCAGGGCGTCAAGGCCTGATGGCGTTTTCTTAGGCTTCCAAAGACCTTCGCAACAATTCCAAATCTTCTGCAATCTGGTTGTCATGGCCCTTGAGTTCTTCGATCCGACGCACACCATGCATGATTGTGGTGTGATCACGACCACCAAAACGACGCCCGATCTCGGGCAAGCTGCGCGATGTCAACTGCTTTGCCAAATACATTGCCACCTGACGCGGTCGTGCGATGGTACGGACGCGTTTGGGGCCAATAATATCGGACAAGCGGATGTTGTAGTGTTCGCTGACTTTGCGCTGAATCTCTTCGACCGTCACTTTGCGATCAGAGGCACGCAGGATATCGGCCAGACAATCCTGGGCCAGTTCCAATGTGATTTCCCGCCCGACAAGTGATGCAAAAGCAAACAATCGCATCAGCGCACCTTCCAGCACCCGAACATTGGTCGAAATGCGATGCGCCAGGAATTCCAGCACGCCATCGGCCAATACCAGATCGCGGTATTGCTGGCGGTATCGTTCCACCTTTTGTTGCAAAACACCCAGACGCAATTCGTAGTCTGTGGGGTGTAGATCAACCACCAGGCCACATTGCAGGCGGGATTTAATCCGCTCTTCAAGATCTTTGATTTCCACCGGTGCCCGGTCTGCAGAGATGATAATCTGTTTGTTTTGATCAACTAGTGCATTGAAAGTGTGGAAAAATTCCTCTTGGGTGCTGCCTTTTCCGGCAATGAACTGAACATCATCGACCATCAGAATATCGACAGAACGAAAAAGCTGTTTGAAATCCATCATCTGTTTTTCGCGCAGCGCCTGCACAAAACGGTACATGAATTGCTCTGCCGACAAATACACAACCCTGAGATCCGGCGACTGTTTTTGCAGTTCCCATGCGATGGCGTGCATCAGGTGGGTTTTGCCCAGTCCGACGCCCCCATACAAAAACAGCGGGTTGAATGTAACGTCGTCACCTTCGGCCACACGGCGCGCGGCGGCATGTGCCAACTCATTCGGCTTGCCGACAACAAAACTGTCAAACGTAAAGCGCGGATCAAGCGGCGCTCCGGGCAGTTCCCCGTCTACGGTTTTTGCCGCAGCCTTTTTTGCTGGCGCTGGTGCCATCACGGCCTTTTCTGTTTTCGCCAGGCGCGGCACCGAAAATTCGACCCGGCTGACATTTTCCCCAGCACTGCTGAGTTGTTGCAATATCTGCTCACCAAAATTGCGGGATACCCAGTTGCCCATGAAATTGGTTGGAACAAAAAAGGTCGCGACGCCGTTTTTGAGATTTGAAAATTCGAGAGGTTCGATCCAGTTCGTGTAATTGTTGTGCCCAACAGATTTCAGCAGTTCTTGTCTAATACGTCCCCAGGTTTCGTCCGTCATTCTTTGTTGATCCGATTTTTCTTGTTCTTCGTTCAAGACTGGCGCCACGCCAGCCCCCGGAATTTCCAGCCATTCAGCTGAGCCCGGTGCCCATACGAATCAAGATCGCCTTCGAAACCCTCGGCTACATTCAGGCATTGAACCGCGGCGCCTTGCTGAGCGCAGTACGTGGTATATGCCTCTGCAGCATGCAGAGATCGCACTCCGGATCGACACAAAAAAAGCAATTTTCCGGGGCCCTCATCACCCAGATTTTCTTTTAATGTCTCGACGAAGCGAGTGTTTTTAGACATTCCCGGATACCCGGCCCATTCCACGCAGACGACGGACTGGCCCAAGTCCGAGAGATCAGGAATACCGACAAAACCCCATTCTGCCGATGTCCTGACATCAACAAGTCGCGCATTTTCTTCTGTCGCCAGAATGTTCCAAGCTTCGGCAGGTGATACCTCGCCGACACTTGGGCTGATGCCCGAACTCATTCAATGTCCCCCAAGACGATGTGAATCGCTCGGTCAAGCTAGCAAGGGGTTTGCGGACCAATCAACCAATCTTCGCGCTTGACTCAATCTTTGTTCCCGCGAATCTCGTAAGTGCTTTGAATCGTGAAATGCCGAAGTGAAAATGCCACACTTCAAAAACAAAAAAACGCGCCATACGGCGCGTCAATTGATGATTCTTTTTTTGTGCCGTCGGGTCAACCGATAGCTTTGACCCGCGATGTCAGACGCGACATTTTGCGTGCTGCTGTGTTCTTGTGCATCACACCTTTGGTAACACCGCGCATCAGTTCAGGCTGTGCCGAACGCAACGCTGTACCGGCTGCGTCTTTGTCGCCTGAATCGATCGCCTCTTCTACTTTGCGTAGAAAAGTACGAATGCGCGAGCGGCGCGCTTTGTTCACTTGGAAACGTGCTTCGTTCTGACGGGCGCGTTTTTTTGCCTGAGGCGAATTAGCCATATGTCGAATTCCCACTTTTGGGTTCGTGTAAAACTGAAGTCGCGCTTCTAGGCCCGAGTCGCGTACAAGTCAACGGGTTCGCGACAAGTTTTTCGGGTCATTTGTCGCGAAACTGAGGTTCTCGTTTTTCAAGAAAGGCCAACATGCCCTCTTTCTGGTCATCTGTTGCGAACAGTGAATGAAACAGGCGCCGTTCAAACAACAAGCCTTCGGCCAGGGTTGTTTCATAGCTGCGATCCACCGCTTCGATGGCCGCATAGGTTGATAATGCTGATTTTTCGGCAACTTTCTGGGCAATGGCCATTGTTTCATCCAACAGATTTTTGAATGGAAACACGCGGCTGACCAGGCCTGATCGTTCGGCTTCTTTGGCATCCATGAACCGCCCTGTCAGATGCATATCCATGGATTTCGATTTGCCAACAAAACGGGTCAATCGCTGTGAACCACCCATTCCCGAAATTACACCGAGGTTTATTTCTGGCTGTCCGAACTTTGCGTTATCCGCGGCAATGATAAAATCGCACATCATCGCCAATTCGCACCCACCGCCCAGCGCATATCCTGAAACAGCCGCTATAATCGGCTTGCGACAAGCTGTTATTGCCGCGCTGTCATACGCAAAAAGTTCAGAAGTGTAGGCGTCCACAAAGGACTGACTGGCCATTTCCTTGACATCCGCCCCGGCAGCAAATGCTTTTTCCGAACCGGTCAGGACAATCACCCTGACCTTGTCGTTCGAACCGGCATCGTCAACCGCATGAGACAGTTCAGCCAAAAGATCTTTGTTCAGTGCGTTCAGCGCGTCCGGTCGGTTCAGCGTGATAAGCGCCACGTTATCAGCAATGTCCACAATGATCGATTCGTAGGCCATAATACCTGTTCCTCACTCTTGTCCGGAAAAATCCTTAGCAGTCCTGTCCCGTGGTTCAAGCTATCTTTGACACTGCGGGCAATAGAACGTGGACCGCCCCGATTGGACAATGCGACCGATGGTTCCAAGGCACCCATCGGTCAAACACGGCAAATTTTCGCGCCCATACGCTCGAAATGCGTGCTGAAAGTAGCCCAGTTCACCGTTTGTCTGACGGTGGTCCTGCAGCGATGACCCGCCGACATCGATCGCTTCTGTGAGAACTTGCCGGATGGCTGGCACCAGGGTGTCTGACCTGATCCGCGAAATTCGGCCAGCCTGCCGGGTTGGCGCAATTTTGCAACGGTGCAACACTTCGCACACATAGATATTGCCCAGCCCGGCAACAATGCGCTGGTCCAGCAATGCGGTTTTGATCGGCGTTTTGCGGCCCTGCAATGCGCCCCACAAATAGGTCTGGTCAAATGCATTTCCCAGCGGCTCTGGTCCCAGCTTTTCAAGCAGCCAGTGGGTTTCGACAGATGCGGTTGGGGCCAGATCCATTGCGCCAAAGCGGCGGGCATCATTGAAAGTGATGCGGGCGCCGTTGGCCATGTCAAACACGACGTGGTCATGTTTTTCCAGCGGTGGATGATCATGAACATATGTGCCCTGCACCTGACCCGAGATCAGAATTCGACCTGACATGCCCAGGTGGATGATCAATGTTTCCGCCGACGAAAGATCAATAAGGATGTATTTCGAACGACGGCGCAATGCGGTAACTGAATGACCCGTCAGCCGGGCCGCCATGTTGGCCGGGAACGGCCAGCGCAAATCGGCTCTAAGCACTTGCGCATCCGATATCACAGCACCTTGCATTGCAGGCTCAAGCCCGCGCCGGACGGTTTCGACCTCTGGCAATTCTGGCACGTTTACCACTCCTAAACATTGGGTCGCATTGTAACACCCATTCAGAGACTTATAAGAAGAGTGAGTTTCAGGAAACGGCAAGAGACGATGCGCAAACCCACGAACAAAACCACACACTTTGGCTATCAGGAAGTGCCGGAAGATCAGAAGGCCGGGATGGTGCACGGGGTGTTCACCAACGTGGCCAGCAAATATGACATCATGAATGATGTGATGTCTGGTGGCATACACCGCCTCTGGAAGGATGCGATGATGGATTGGCTGGCGCCGCGCGACGGTCAGAAACTGTTGGATGTGGCTGGCGGCACAGGTGATGTCGCGTTCCGGTTTCTCAAACGCGCCCCAAATGCAAATGCCGTCGTGCTGGATATGACCGCAAGCATGCTGGACGCAGGGCGGAAACGTGCCGAAGCACAGCAAATGTCACAGGCATTGAGTTGGGTCGTTGGCGACGCCATGGCACTGCCGTTCGAAAACGACAGTTTTGATGTCTACACGATTTCCTTTGGCATCAGGAATGTAACCCGCATCGCCGATGCATTGGCCGAGGCGTTTCGGGTCCTGCGCCCCGGCGGACGCCTGATAGTACTGGAATTCAGCCAATTGCCCACACCCGCGATGCAAAAAGCCTATGACCTGTATTCATTCAATGTGATCCCGAAAATGGGAAAATTGATCGCGAATGACAGCGAAAGTTATCAGTATCTGGTCGAATCCATTCGTCAGTTTCCGGATCAGGACAGCTTTGCACAGATGATCGGCGATGCTGGCTTTGAGAACGTCAAATATCGCAATTTGAGCCTGGGCATTGCGGCACTTCATTCGGGCTGGAAGCTGTAAGTGCGCGGACCACACAATATTTGGCGCCTGGTGCGCACTGGTGCGACGATGGAGCGGACCGGCGCGATGCGTGTCGCGCTGGACGCCTTTGACGCACCGGTTTCCCTGAGAATTGCGGCGCGAATTCTTGGCTGGCCGTTCAAATGGCTGGGTTATCGTGGCGATCCCGCATTGCCACCGGTGACAAGGGCGCTGACCGCGCTGGGTCCAGCCTATATCAAGTTCGGTCAGATCATGTCGACCAGACCGGATGTGGTCGGCGAAGAGCTGGCCCAGCAATTGCAGGTTCTTCAAGACAAGTTGTCGCCATTTCCAACCGAAATAGCCAGGGATACGATTGCAGCCGAACTGGGGGAATCAGTTGACACGCTGTTCAGCTCTTTCAGTCCGGCGGTCGCCGCCGCATCAATTGCACAAGTGCACAAAGCGCATCGCATCGACACCGGCGAGGCCGTTGCCGTCAAGGTCCTGCGCCCCGGTATAGAACGCGCGTTTCGCAAGGATATTGATGCCTTTTATTTTGCCGCTGCCGTGATCGAGACACTGTCGCCGGCGTCACGACGCCTGCGCCCGCACGATGTGATCGCGCATTTTGAGGGCGTCGTCGCAGGCGAACTGGACTTGCGCCTGGAATCCGCCGCGGCGGCTGAATTCGCATCCACCACAACGGATGATGCCGGCTTTCAGGTGCCAGCGGTGGTTTGGCCAATGTCTGCCAAACGCGTGATGACTTTGGGCTGGGCAGAGGGTGTCGCCGTCAATGATCTGGCGGGGATTGATGCGGCCGGGCATGATCGCCGCGCATTGGGCGAACGGGTTTTGCAGCTGTTTCTGAGTCATGCCCTGCGAGACGGCTATTTTCACGCCGACATGCATCAGGGCAATCTGAAAGTTGGCCAGAATGGCGACATTATCGCGCTTGATTTCGGGATCATGGGGCGAATCGACGATTACACCCGCCGCGTATATGCCGAGATTTTGTACGGGTTCATAAGGCGCGACTACCAGCGGGTGGCCGAAGTACATTTTGAAGCCGGATATGTCCCGGCCGATCAGGATGTCGATGAATTTGCCCGCGCATTGCGAGTCGTCGGAGAGCCGATATTCGGCATGAATGCCACCCAGATTTCAATGGCCAGACTTCTAAGCTATTTGTTCGAAGTGACAGAACGATTTGGCATGCAAACGCGGACGGAATTAATTCTGCTGCAACGCACCATGGTTGTCGTCGAAGGCGTCGCCAGGTCACTGGACGCAGAAATCAATATCTGGGCCGTGGCCCGCCCGATCGTCGAGACATATATCAAAGAAAATATCGGACCCAAAGCGCTGATCCGTGATTTGATCCGAACCGCACAGGTTTTGGCGCGGTTCGGACCCAAATTGCCTGCAATGGCAGAGTCAATATTGGTCCGTCAGGCCGAAGACCCGCCACGTCCGGCAAAGCGTTCGGCGTGGGCTGCGGGCGGTTGGAGTTTGGTTGGCGCCGCCGTGACCCTGGCCGCAATTTTAGTTATTGAAGCGCTTTAACGCCGCACATTCCAGCGCAGCCGCTGCCGAATAGTCGCTGTCACCTTGTTCAGCTTTCCACAAACAATGAATTGCCAACTGCCAGTGCAGATAAGGTCTGAGAATTTGATATCTTGCTGACACGTCCGGTCGGTCATACGACATGTGGAACGCCGTCTCTTGTGCTGGCGTCAACGGTTTGTGCCCATATAGTGTCTGCATCGCTGGCGACAGAAAAACTGCGATGTCGTGACAAGGATCCCCTGACGCGGGACATTGCCAATCAATCAACATGGCCTGTCCCGCATGCAAAAGAATGTTACCGGGTACGATGTCGCCGTGCAAAAATGCAGGTCTGGACGGTTCCATTGGGACCAGTGGCGGACAAAGGTTTTCCAACTGTCTGGCCTGGGTCGAAGCGCAATGCGCCAAGGCTTTGCGGCCCGCAGCCATGACGTGATCCGGTTGCGTCGAGATATCGCGCACACCTGGCGGCGCGCTCAGGCTGTGCAGTTTTGCCATCGCAGTACCCACAGCCATCACGCAGCCGTCCCATCGCTGGCCTGGCACGTTTTGGTAAATCAGGCACGGACCATTCGCTGTTTGTAGTTGCCCCACCAACGTCGGTGCCAAACCGGTTCCGGCCAATTCCTGCAGCGCTATCGATTCAGCGGCCATATCGTTGGGGAAAAGGTCAGATGCCCCGGCAGTATCAAACAATTTTACAACGATTGAATTGGCGCCGCAGCCTACCTTCCAGATCTTGTTCGTTCGTCCACCAGCATACGATGTCCAACTGCTTTCTGCGCGGACAAATCCGGCGGCTGTCAGTTCGCTGACAAGTGACAAATGCGAACGGGACTCGGTGTGAATATTCTGAACAGCAGCGCCCATAACGGTTTGCCTCAAGGGATTTGTGCAATCGCCCAAGTATCCGTTTGCAGGCCCTGGAACAAGCGCTTAGCCAGATTCGCGCAGGACCGTCACCTGGCTGGCAGCAATTTCCGAACCACTTTCCAGCACAAGGAAAATATTTCCGTTGTCGTTCCGCGCCTCGGTTATTTTTGAATACGCAGCAGCGATCTGATCGCTGATGACTGCGCCATCGCTCATGCTGACAACGCTCAGTGAATACACACCTTCTGCCAGTGGTTCCCCTTGTGCGTCGACCCCGCCCCATGTCACTGGGCCACCGGACAAATCGATCTGCGAACGCTGAACTTCTGTTCCCGATTCATCGCGGGCTACCAGATATGCGGCATCTGCGGTTGTTGCGGCGACCGGGATCACCGTTATAGGCGCACCATCAAAATAGACCGGGGCGGCAACGCGGGCCTCCATCCCCACCCAACCTGATAGCTGCGACATGCTCATCGTACCCATTTGCGCCGCCAGAGATTCAAGCAGATCATTGGTTTTGACCTGTTGTTCGACCCCGGAAAATGTCGCCAACTGGGTCGCATAGTCAGTGGAATCGATTGGATTGAGCGGGTCCTGATTTTTAAGCTGGGCGGTCAACATCACCAGAAACGTTTCAAAGTCCGATGTGATCGTCGATGCCGCGCCGCTTGCATCCGTCGTGTCTGTCGCGGATGCGCCTGATATTGCCGGAGTGGCTGATGAGATTTCCATAGGATGTCCTTACAAGCGAATATCCAGGCCGGACAGGTTGTCCAGCGCCAGAACTTTTGCGGTTTGTTGTTGCAGTTCAATTGCGGCACCATTGGGCGCATCGTCGTGCGGCGACCCGGTAGTGTCTGTATCGCCATCCTGTTGATCAAATGCGCTGGGCTCCTGATCCGCAAAGGCGAATGACACATCGTCATACCCGGCGTCGCGCAATTCATTCGCCAGCAGGTCGATGTTTCGGCGCAACAATTCCAGCGTCTCTGGCCGCTCGACAGTGACCAAAACATTCATCGATGTCTCACTGGTCTGTAATGTCAGCCGGACACGCCCCAGTTCTTCCGGGCTCAGCGCCAACTCGACCGGGCGATCCGGCAGCGCCCGCGCGGCCTCGGCAATCATTTGCATAACCCGCAGGCTTTGTTCAGGTCGGAGCGTTGTGGCAAATATGGGATCTGCCGGCGGCAAGCCGTTTTGTTGAAATCTGTCGGTTACAGCGAACACCTGTTCCAAGTCGCCGGTTGTCAGTTCGAAAGGTATTTGCGCATCTCCGGGCGGGATCGGTGGCAAGGGTGTGACTGTCGTGTCGGTCAGGGCCGGGGCTTGGCCAATTGGCGCAACCGGGGGCGCAGTTTTTTCGCCCGGCTGTGGCATGGGCGCGTCGGTCACGCGGCTGTCCTGGACGGGCATTGCGGTGGCTGGATTTGTCTGGGCCAATGGCTGCGTCGCAAGTATTTCGGCGGGCATCAGGGATACTTGCGCTGGGACAGAGGGTGCAAGCATTTCTGTGGCCAACATTGTGGGCCGTGCGGCAAAACCTTGGCGGGGCACTGGCGGGTTTTGCTTGATGTCACTGGGCGCCGGGGTGCCCAACAATCCATAGGTCGCGGCAGGTATATTCTGGATGCTGGTCGTCGGCGGCGGCGATTGGGATGAAAATTGTATAGTGTCCGCCTGAAAAACGCCGCCGGCACCGGTTACATTACCTGTCAGCGGCAAAGCAACAAGGGTGTCAGGTGCTGCAACCTTTTCGAGCACATCCACCCCTGGGATCTGGTTGTTTTGCACGGCATTCTCCAAGCTCTTGGCCGGAACTGCTATGGGCGGTCCGATCTCAGTTCTTGAAATTGCTGGTGGCGAACCCGCGGTGGCTACCGGTCCAATGTCAGCGGTTGGTATCAGTGCAGACCGCGCGGGGTCGGGCGAACCGGTCTTTTGGCCACTTTCGGTGGGCAAAACATTCTGAGAAATTGGTATCTCTGGTGTGTTGACCGCTGGTCTGGCTGGCGCAGGCCAGGCGGAATCGGGCCAGGCAATACGCGCAGGTGATACGGTCGGTTGTTCAAGATGCGGTTCGCGCAACGTTGGTGGCATATCCAACGGGTCGGCTTGCGATGCCCGCGGGTCTGATGGTTGCGAATTCGGGCCTGCCGCAAAGTCATCGCCAGGGTCCGGTTGAGGTATCGTCGGCGCCACCTGTGCCGCCAAAGTTGAGAGCCCAGGCACCAAATCAGAATCTCGCAAAAGCGTTTTTGCGCCGACTGGAACGTCACTGATCGACCTTGCGTTGGCGGCGATTGTGGGAATTGGTGACGTGTCGAATTTCTGGGCCGCAATATCGGGGCTGGGAACAACACCAATGGCAGTCCCATCAACCTCGGCCAGGTCAATTCCGGACGCCATCGCCGTTTCAAACGCCGCGACATCCGGGCTATCGCCAGGATCACCGGCCGGAATTTCGGCCAACGACAGTTGTCTTAGGAAACCAAATTGAATGATCATGCATCTTCCGGGAATTCTTCGCCGACTAAGCGCACTATCTGCTAAATCAGTTACCGCTTCTTTACCGGTCTCGGTCCATACAGAAAAAAATAGATAGAATTGGATGCAGCGTATGGACCAGATTCAATCGACAAATATTGTCGGCCCGTCAATCTTATCGCGCAAAGATCAGCCCCTGATGGAGGCAGCGCAAAAACTTGAGGCTAACTTTCTGGCAGAAATGTTGAAATCCGCAGGGTTCGGGAACACCCGACAGTCATTTGGCGGCGGCGCCGGCGAAGACCAGTTCGGTTCATTCCTGCGCCAGGCCCAAGCCGACGAAATGGTCAAGGCGGGCGGAATCGGGCTGGCGGAATCGATATTCGAAACCCTGAAAGGACGGGCCGATAATGCGGTTTAAGCACCAGGACAATGCCGCGCTGCTGGATCAATTGCTGGGTCGCGAGCGACAGATATTGCTGGACGGTGACATTGCGGCCTTGCAGGGCATAATTTCCGAGAAAGAACGGTTGATCGTGGCGCTTGGCGCATCTGAACAAAACCCGGAAAATCTGGCCATGCTGCGCGCGAAATCCAGTGACAACAGCCGCCTTCTTTTGTCCGCGGCCCGTGGCATCGCAGCCGCCAGAAAGCGCCTGGATGAACGCCAGAAAGCGTCGGAAAACCTGGCAACCTATGATCGTTCGGGGCAGAGAACCAGACACAATCAAAAGAGCCGGAGCCTTGAACGCCGCGCCTGAATTCTGCACCAGATTTAGCTAAAATGCGTCGCTTTTGCGGAACGGAATTTAGCGAACTCTTAGCATTTTGCGACCAATTTAAACAGGCATCCCGAGGGGGTGGCGCGGCCGGATAAAATCCGGGTGATCGCAAATGTCAGAACGACACATCTGCCGGCAACGGTATCTCTAGTCCACGACGCAAAAGCGTTGTTCTAACAAAGGAAATATAATGTCCAGTATTCTGACAAATACAACCTCGATGGTGGCCTTGCAGACCTTGAAAGGCATCAACGCGAGCCTTGCAAAAACGCAGGCTGAAATTTCGACCGGCATGAAGGTTGCCACGGCCAAGGATAGTTCTTCGATCTGGGCCATCTCGAAGGTGATGGAATCAGATGTGAAGGGTTTTGCCGGCATATCGGAAAGTCTGTCACTCGGGGAATCGACGGTCGCAGTCGCGCGTCAAGCCTCGGAAACGGTCACCGACCTGTTGACAGACATCAAAAGCCGCATTGTGGCCGCACAAGAAGAAAACGTCGACCGCGACAAGATCCAGACGGATATTAAAGCGCTGCGCGACCAGATTACATCAGTTGTAAATGCGGCCCAGTTCAATGGCCTGAACTTGCTAAAAGGTACCGACGACATGAACATTCTGTCGTCTCTGGATCGTGCTGAGGATGGCTCGGTATCAGCAAGCAATATCACCGTGCTGCGCCAAGATTTGTCGACAACTGCTGGAATACTTGGCACCGGCACCGACCTGTCCGCCAATTCAACACTCAGCGCTTCTGCAGCAACGAATGCCGGTAACACAGCCACAGTGACGATCGCGACTGACACTGACATGAGCGACAATGCAGTTAGCATCTCTGTTGGCGGCGCGACGCTAAGCTTTTCGGCCGGTGATCTGGCTGGCGACCAGGATGCCGCGGCATCCACCATTTCCGGTGCATTGAACGCGCTTGGAATTGTTGGTGTCACCGCCAGCGTGTCGACAAATGTCATCACGCTGACGTCTACGCGCGCATTTGAAGACGTTTCGCTGACGTCGACCGGCGCAACCGCATCAGCTGCGACGATCGCCGAACGGGCAGAAACAGTGACTTTCTCCGGCTCTGCCAACGTGGCTGAGGGTGACGGATATCAGGTTACCGTTGGCAGCAATGCATTTACCTATGTCGCAGGTAAAGGCGAGACATTTGAAGATGTCGCCAAAGGTCTCAAGGCTGCGGTCGACGGCGGCAGCGTTTCTGATGTGACCACACAGGTCGTTGAAAATTCATCTGGTGAATGGGTATTGAAAGTTGACAACAATGGTGCATCCAGCGTGTCGATCGCGCGCGCCGGTGCTGCCGGCGGTACGGCATCGGGCGGTCTTTTCGGCCTTGATGCCATTGATGTGACCACGAATGCCGGGGCAGATTCCGCGCTGGGGAACATCGAAACACTGATCAGTAACTCTATCGACGCCGCCGCTGAATTTGGGTCCGTACAAGGTCGCATTGAGATTCAGAACGATTTTATCGGCAAACTGACAGATTCGCTACGGACTGGAATCGGAACCTTGGTTGACGCCGATATGGAAGAAGCCTCTGCCCGCTTGCAAGCCCTGCAGGTTCAACAACAGCTAGGCATCCAGTCCTTGTCCATAGCGAACCAGTCGCCGCAGGCAATTCTGTCGCTGTTCCAGTAAAACAGCCTTAGACGGGGCGTCAAAACGGCGCCCCGACCGCCGCGGTAAAGACCGCGTAATTTCATCGTTCACCAGTGGAAGGACCGAACGTGAATGCTTTGAATATGGCCCGAACGGCCTATACCAAATCCGCCGCCCCCATCCGCACGCATCGTGGGACAGAATACGACGCGTTTGCCCGGATAACACATCAACTAAAAACCGTAGACAGAGAGACGCATTTTTCGGCATTTGCCGGCGCACTGCACGAGAACCGAAAATTATGGAACATCCTGGCAATCGACGTTGCCGACAACGCCAACGGGCTGTCTAAAGATTTGCGTGCACAGATTTTCTATCTTGCGGAATTCACTTCCCTTCACACCTCCAAAGTCCTTGTTGGGGCAAGCGATGCAAGCGCGTTGGTTGAAATCAACACCGCCATCATGAGCGGCCTGCGACAAACCGGAGATATCCGATGAGCGGTCTTGTTCTGAAATTGGGCCCGAGAGAAAGGGTGCTGATCAATGGCGCCGTCATCGAAAATGGTGATCGCCGCAGCCGCCTTTCAATTGTGACGCCGAATGCCAACATCTTGCGTCTGCGCGATGCGATACATCCCGAAGAAGCCAACACGCCTGTTCGTCGGGTGTGCTATGTCGCGCAGCTGGTCCTGTCGGGTGATGCTGATGCAGAAGAGGCAAAACTGCAATTGCTGCGCGGGATGGAACAGCTCAGCCAGGTGTTTACAGACCTGGACAGTCGAAAATTGCTGTCGGCGGCTACCGACTTTGTGCTTGAGCGCGACTATTATCAGGCCCTAAAATCGTTGCGTGGATTACTGCCGCGCGAAGATCGATTGATGGCAGGGCACCGTTCATGACCTACAAACCTGTTGTGCCGTTTGACGGCGTGGCTGGATTTGCGTTCCTGGCGCGGACCCGCGCCAGTCAACAAGAAGCGCTGATATCGTCAAACTCTGTGCAGCGCGACATCACCTATTTTCGCGAAAATATTGGCGCGATAGTGTCGGCTGCGGATCTGGTCGCAGATCGACGCCTTTTGTCTGTGGCTTTGGGTGCATTTGGACTGAATGAAGACATTGGCAATAAATATTTTGTCCAGAAAGTTCTCGAGGACGGCACGCTGAACGAAGATGCGTTGGCAAATAAACTATCGGATAAGCGCTATTACGCTTTCGCCAAGGCGTTTGGTTTCGGCGACTTTCCGGTGGCCAATACACAGTTGTCGGATTTCCCTGACAAAATCATAGAGGACTACGGCGACATTCAGTTCGAGATTGCGATTGGAGACCAGAACCAGGACCTGAGGCTGGCGCTCGGGTTAGAGCGTGAACTCGGCACTCTGATCGCGGACGGCGGCAGCGAGAATAAAATGTGGTTTTCGGTCATGGGGTCGTCCACATTGCGCACCGTGTTTGAAACTGCGCTAAATTTGCCGGCGTCGATGGGTTCGATCGATCTTGATCAACAACTCCGTGTTTTCCAACAGAAAGCCGAACAGACGTTCGGATCCGATTCCGTCGCGCAGTTTTCGGATGCCGAAACAAGGGACAAGTTGGTAGATTTGTATTTGCTGCGGTCACAGATCAAGGCGACAGCAAGTTCTTATTCGCCTAGTGCGGTGGCACTAACCCTGTTGCAAAGTTAAAGACCTTGAGGACCTCCGGGCATAGCCTTGGCTTCAGGGATTTGGTTGCGATCCCACCAGACATGCGGCGAGGCCTTCGAAACTTGCAGCTGTATCAACCGGTTCGTCGCGCGCCAGAAATTCATCAAGTTTTGGCCAATTCTCAATCGCGCTATCGATTTTTTCGTCTGACCCTTTGGCGTACAGACCTGCCCGGATCATCATTTCATTGCGTTCAAATGTACCAAGCATTTGGCGCGCGCTCAAAATCAAGTCATTCTCTGCCTGAGTCGCCGCCTGCGGCAAAGCACGCGAAACCGAACGCAGAAGATCGATGGCCGGATACCGGCCGCGATGGGCAATTTCGCGGTCCAGCACGACATGCCCGTCCAGCACGCCGCGCAGAATGTCGGCGATCGGTTCTTCCATATCCGACCCGGCCACCAGGACGCTGAACACAGCAGTAATATCGCCAGCATGTCCTGCACCGGGGCCTGCCCGTTCAGACAGCGATGTGATCAGATGCGCCGTTGACGGGGGAAATCCGCGCAGCGAACCGGATTCGCCGGCAGCCAAAGCGATTTCACGATGTGCTTCTGCGAAACGGGTGATCGAATCGGCCATGAACAGCACTTGATTTCCAAGGTCGCGAAAATATTCTGCAACGGCCATGGCGGTCCACGCACAGCGCCGCCGTGCCAGTGGTGACCGGTCCGACGTTGCCGCCACAATGACCGCACTTTTCATACCTTTCGGGCCCAGAACCCGTTCGATGAACTCTCGCACCTCCCGCCCGCGTTCACCAATCATTGCGATAACCACAATGTCGGCTTGCAGCCCAAGCGCAAATTTCGCCAGAAGCGTTGATTTTCCGACGCCAGAACCGGCAAATAAACCAATGCGTTGTCCACGAACGACTGGCAGCAAAGTATTGAAAACCGCCATACCGGTTTCCATGCGTGCCCCAAGTGGCCGACGCTGGGTCGCTATTGTCGGTTCTCCCCGCAGGGCGATTTGGGTCGTTCCGCTTAGAATCGGACTGCCATCCAGTGGCTTGCCATATGGATCAATTACGCGTCCCAGCCAGCTTTCATGCGGCGCAATCTGCCCACCACCTAACAGAATGACCTTGTCGCCGATCTGCAATCTGTCAGTGACGCTATCGGGCAAGACGGTCACAAACTGCTGATCTAACAGCAAAATTTCACCGTTAATCTGCTGGCCATCTGCAGATTCAACTTTCACCAAATCCCCCAGACCAGCCACGGCAGACAGCCCCGCAACCTTTAAGGTTCCACTGTCAATGCGATCGACCCGGCCAACTGAGTGGGCGCGCCGAACCGACGCGATTTCACCCTCTAAATCTTCAAAGCCAAGGCTTTTCATTGCTGACTCCTTTCCTGTGACAACAGTTTCTAAAGGAATCAAGGTTAAGCCTTGGTTGAAACTGATCGAGGGAGAAGCCCCGATGCTGGATAAGATCGAAATATTTGGGATGGCCAACAACATGGCCGTCCACGCCGCAAAACGGCAGAATGTTGTCGCGCAGAACATTGCGAACGCAGACACGCCCGGGTTTCGTGCCTTGGACGTGAACAGTTTCGCCGACAGCTATCGTCAGGACAATGGCGGACTGCAAATGCGCGTGACGCGTCCACAACATGCGTTAACCGATCAAGGCAGATCACCGGATATCAACACATTCGCAGTCAGCGGCCCGACCTCGCCAAACGGAAATTCAGTTTCGCTTGAAACTGAAATGGTCAAGGCCATCGAGGTACGGCAGCAGTATGATGTGGCCATGTCAGTTTATTCGACATCGCTGAATATCCTGCGTACCAGCCTTGGTCGCGGAAGGTAGGCGGTTATCAGATGAGCGATTTTTTGCATTCTCTTGCCGTGTCAGCCAGTGCGATGAAAGCGCAAGCCGGACGCCTGCGCCACGTCTCGGAAAATATCGCCAATGCCGACACGCCTGGATACCAGCGCAAGACCATTTCATTTGAAGAACAGATGACCAGGGGGGTATCGACCGGCGCTGTTGCGCTGGGGCGCGTGCAACTGGATCAAACTACCCTTTCAAAAATCTACGACCCCGGCCACCCACTGGCCGATGACACCGGCTACTATGATGGATCGAATGTCGATCTGGTGGTCGAAATTGCTGACGCGCGCGAAGCGCAGCGCAGCTATGAGGCGAATCTCAAAATGTTCGATCAGGCCCGGCAAATGTCGCAAAGCCTGCTAGAACTTCTTCGCCGTTAGAGGAGACCTGAATGGACCTGAATTCCTCACTCGCCGCCCAGCAATATGCAGCGACCCGCCCGGCCACAGCGCCGAAGCCTGAACCGGGCGGGACCGGCGGAGCGATTTCAGAAATCGCGTCAAGTTTTGCCCAAACACTGCAAGAAGGTGAACAAACGGCAATGGCCGCCATGACCGGCGGCGCGGATCCACATGCACTGGTTCAGGCGCTCGCACAGACTGAACTGGCCGTCGAAGCAGCCGTGACCGTTCGTGACAAGGTCGTCGAGGCCTATCAAGAAATCTTGCGAATGCCGGTATAGAAAAATGTCAGAATTGCTTTTGTATGATGCGATGCGCCAGGCGCTTTGGGTTGCGGTCGTGATTTCGACACCGATCCTGGCGATTGCGCTTTTGGTTGGCCTGGCAGTCGGTCTTTTTCAGGCCCTGACATCCGTCCAGGAGATGACATTGACCTTTGTCCCGAAACTGGCCGCGATACTGGCCGTGTTCTGGGCATCAATGAATTTCATGACCGGAACACTTGCCGATTTTTTTGCGGGGCAGATTGTTCCATTGATCGCAGGAAGTTGAGAAATGGATAATGCCGGATACATAACACTGTCGCGCCAGGGCGGATTGCAGCGTGAAATGCAGGCAATTGCGAATAACATCGCCAATATTTCAACAACCGGATTTCGAAAGGAAGGGCTCGTATTCGCCGAACACATCTTTGCGACGGATTCTCAGGAACCGTCATTATCCATGGCGACGGCCAATGTGCGCGCAACGATTCAGACCCAGGGGCCGATGACCCAGACCGGTGGTGTGTACGATTTCGCCATCGAGGGTGAAGGGTTCTTTTTGTTGGAAACCGCGGACGGCCAAAGCCTGACACGCGCCGGCAGTTTCACACCAAACCAAGCCGGAGAATTGGTCAACCCGGATGGCTATGCGTTGCTGGATAACGGTGGCAGTCGCATTTTTGTTCCGCCAAACGCCCAAAGCATAAACCTGGCGCCAGACGGAACCCTGTCTGCGGATGGCGTGCCACTATCGCAAATCGGTCTATATATGCCTGTCGATGGAAACCCGTTATCGCGCCAGAATGGTGTGAAATTTACCGTCGATGGCGAACTGGAAACTGCAGAGAACGCCGTTCTTTTGCAAGGGTTTTTAGAGAGCTCAAACGTAAATGCGATTACCGAAATCGCCCGCATGATCGAAGTTCAGCGTGCCTATGAACTTGGGCAAACATTCCTTGAAAAAGAAGACGAACGCGTTCGCGGCGTCCTTCAAACCCTAGGTAAATAAGAAAGGACAGCCAATGCGTGCGCTAAAAATTGCCGCAACCGGAATGAGCGCCCAGCAAATGCGGGTCGAAGTCATTTCCAATAATCTCGCGAATATGAGCACGACCGGCTATAATGCAAGACGGGCTGAATTTTCCGATCTGCACTATCAGCAGGCCACGCGGGCCGGGACCATCAATGCCGCCGACGGCACGGTTTTGCCAACAGGCGTCCAACTGGGATTGGGGGTACGCCCTTCGTCGGTGTCGGTGACCTTATCGCAAGGCTCGTTGTCGGAAACCCGCGGCGATCTGGACTTAGCAATCGAGGGCAAAGGCTATATCGAGGTGTCGCTGCCATCGGGCCAGTCAGGCTATACACGTGACGGCGGGTTGCGGCGTTCAGCGGATGGGCTGATCGTAACCGCCGACGGCTTTCCAGTGGTGCCGGACATCACGATACCAACCGACGCCAAAAGCATTTCGATAAACCCAGAGGGCGAAGTTTACGCATATTTTGACGATCAGGTCGATGCGCAGCTATTGGGGCAGATTTCACTGGCAGGGTTTTCAAATGACTCCGGTCTCGAGGCACTGGGTGGCAATCTGTTTGTCGAAACTGCCGCCTCTGGCCCAGCATTTGTCGGTACACCGGGAACCGATGGATTGGGTTCGTTGCGCCAAGGGTATCTAGAGGACTCTTCTGTCGATGCAGTGCGTGAAGTGACCGAACTGATCGAGGCCCAGCGTGGCTATGAGTTGAATGCCAAAGTCATAACAGCAGCCGACCAAATGCTCAGCGCAACAACACAAGTACGCTGACCATGCGCCATCTGATATTGATCATCCTGGCCCTTGGTTCCGTCCTGGCCACACCCGTCAGTGCCGAAACACTGGTTGCCGCGCGCACGATACGCAGTCAAACGCTGCTTGCGCCGGCGGACCTGATCGTGATTCCGGAAACCATTGCCGGCTCTCTAAGCAAGATCGACGACGCGGTCGGCCTGGAAACACGGGTCGTTTTGTACGAAGGCCGCGCGATCAAGCCGTCCGATATTGGTCCCGCCGCCGTGATCGACCGCAATCAGATCGTAACGCTGGTTTTCCGAAATGGTGCGCTCGTCATAGCCACAGAAGCACGGGCACTGGGACGGGCAGGGGTTGGTGACCGGATTAAGGTTATGAATTTATCGTCGCGCAGCATGGTCAACGGCATCGTCGATTCCACCGGCAATGTCGTAGCTGGCAATCAATTTTCAATTACATCGGAATAGGGCAATTACATTGCGCAAGCATACGATATTTTTGTTGCTGCTTCTGAGCGCCTGCGGAACATTCGATAATGTCGGCCGGCTTCCAGAGCTGACTTCGACCGTGAATTCACCAGAGTATACGGCCATGATGGCGCCGACCTTTCAGCCGACGGACGAAAACCCGCAGCAGCGCGATCAGGCATCGCTTTGGAGCGGCGGACGGGAATCGCTGTTGGGCGACCGGCGCGCCATTACACGTGGCGACATCATGACAGTTGTCATCGAGATTGACGACAAAGCCGAGTTTTCCAACTCTTCGTCCCGTTCGCGCAGTGGCTCCGAAAATTTGGCCATTCCTTCGTTGTTGGGAATTCCGCAACGGCTGAACAATGCCCTGCCGGACGGCGCCAGCCTGGACGCTGCGGCCGATGTGACGTCGTCCAGCAGTTCCGCAGGCGATGGTTCAGTGCGGCGCAATGAAAAACTGACCCTGCGGGTTGCTGCAACAATCGTCAAAGTTTTGCAGAACGGGGTTCTTCAAATCCAGGGGACGCAGGAAGTCAGGGTAAATTTCGAAGTCAGGGAACTGATCGTGTCAGGGTTTGTACGCCCTGAAGATATCTCGCGTCTTAACGAAATCACTTACGATAAAATTGCATCGGCCCGCATCTCTTATGGCGGACGCGGACTCATCTCGGATGCCCAACAGCCGCGTTATGGACAACAGATCGCCGACATTATTCTACCATTCTAAGGAGCGTTTGATGGGAAAGTTACTGCCGGTATTGTTTGCCATTGTCGGCCTGGCCGGTGGTGTCGGTGCAGGATTGGCACTGCGTGCACCCCCGGAAGAAATCGTCGACAGCGTCCCCTGTGATGACATCGACACTGACGTTACCCACGCGAAAACAACCCCCGCAATTGTCGACAAGGACACCGTGCTTGATTATGTCAAACTCAGTAATCAGTTCGTCATACCCGTTGTCAAAGAGGGCAAAGTCACAGCATTGGTCGTGATGTCACTGAGTGTCGAGGTCACATCAGGCGGTCAGGAACTGATCTACGAACGAGAACCCAAACTGCGCGATGCCTTTCTGCAAGTGTTGTTTGACCATGCGAATGCAGGCGGCTTTGACGGCACATTTACAAACGGGCGGAACATGACGATTCTTAGGGACTCGCTAAAGGAAATAGCGGTCACTACCCTTGGATCTGTCATCACAGATGTCCTGGTTATTGATGTCGTTCGCCAGGACATCTGAGGCCAGGTTTTAATATCGGATGGATGTTCCGGTACTATTTCTTTCCCAGCCGTTTGACAGTTTCGGCCTTTCCAAAGGCTAAACGCGCCTTGTCCAGCTGTTGCTCGTACGCGCTTTTGGTGCGGGCCAAATCCATCAGGCGCCGATTTCGTTCGGCGTTTGTCCAGGCCATCCACCCCTCATCCGTCCGGGCAAGCAACGCCGAATCCGGTATTTCCATTTCATTCAACTGCCGTGATCTGTCCGTAAGTGAATTTGCAAGGGACAACAGCGCACTGGTCTGGTCCGCCATTTTGAATTGCATGGCCGCCAGCGCATTCAATTCAAGATCACGTTTCAGCGCAGCCAGGCGCGTTAGTTCTGTCCAGCGTTTTGCGGATTGCTTCATTGAAAGCCCTTCGATTTTTGCACCATGGCTTCGGCAAATCGTATTGCAGCGGCCACCGCTCGGTAATGTTCTGGCCTTACCTCTTGGCCAATTCCGACGGTGGCATGGATGGCGCGTGCTGTCGGGGGATCGCGATGAATTGGAACCGCAGACTCATTGGCGATTTCACGTATTCTCGCAGCAATCTCGTCGACACCCATGGCCACACATACGGGTGCAGACCCTTTATCGCGGCTCCATTTCAGAGCGACCGCATAGTGGGTCGGATTCACGATAATCACATCGGCCGACGGAACATCCGCCAGCATTTGATTCATGGCAATTTCATAGGCCCGTTGGCGACGTTGTTGTTTGATATGCGGGTCACCTTCGGTCTGTTTGCCTTCGTCGGTCAGTTCTTTGCGGGACATGCGATGTTTACGGATGTGCTCGGCGGATTGCCACATGAAGTCAACGACACCGATACCAAGTGCGATTGCCAGAACGATGAACAAGAAAGACAAGCTCATCCGCGCCATTGTCGCCGCAATGCTGATTGGATCCAGGTAAAGGGTTCCGATCACTTCGTCTGTCCGCGCCAACAGAAATATCCCAAGAACAACCGAGAATATTAGAAGTTTTCCAAAACTCTTGGAAAATTCGAACAGACCGCTGCGGCCAAATTTGTTTTTCGCATTCGAGATCAGCGATATGCGGTTGGCTTTTGGTTTCAGTTTGGATGGCGCGGCAACAAATGATCGTTGCGCAACAACGGATAGAATCGAGGCCAGAGCAGGCACCAGAAACCAGGGACCAATGGCGATGCCGACGCCTGTCATCATCGCGGCAAAGGCCGGCTGACCGTGACCAGAGAAAATGTCTGTTGCCAGTTCGTTTGATCGGGCGATCAATGCGCTGAATATGTTCCCAAGATGAACCACACTGGCTGCGCCGCCAGCAGTCATGACAAGCAGAAATCCGGCATATCCGGCCGCCGTATTCAGATCGGAAGAACGCGGTACTTCACCCTTCTTTCGGGCGTCTTCTATTTTTTTCTGGGTGGGTTCATGTTCCTTGGTTTCGTCGTTTTGTTCGCTCATTGGCGGGATCCAAACGGGTCAAGGACAAAATCCTGCAGCGCCAATTGCCAAAGAGCCAGCATCAAAGGTGCTGTCAGAAACAACAGTATTAGTCCGCCCGCAGTGATGGCCGGTGCACCGACAAAGGCCACCATAAGCTGAGGCATGGCGCGGTTAATAACACCCAGTGCAATATTGTAGATCAACGAAGATATCACGAACGGAGCGGCCAGCGTAAATGCAAGCCCAAAGGCCTTGGCTATCTGCCAGATGCCCCATTCCGATAATGCGGATGGGTCAACAAACTGCCCCGCAGGAAACAGATCGTAACTGCGAATGATGAACCCTGCGATCTGGACATGGAAACCCAATGTTACCGCTATGGCCAGGCCCGCAATCACCAGCAGGTGACCAATCGCGGGAAGCGGGTCAACACCTGCTGCGCCAAAAATCTGCGATAGTGATGTCGACTGCGCGGCGATTGAACCGGCAATCTGCAGTGCAAAGACAAACAAACGAAAACCAATACCAATTACCAGACCGACGATCGTTTCGGTCGCAAGTATCATCGGCCAGATCACCGGTGACGTGGCAAGCTGAATTGTCTGTGTCGATACGGCCGGTGCAACAATCAACGTGAACGCCACTGTCAGTCCCAGTCGAATACGCGCGGGCACGGATCGTTCACCAAATGCCGGCATGACCGACATAGCTGCCCCGACCCGCAAAAAAACAACAAACCCGACAGCAAGAGCATCTTGCGCAAGACCTGAGAACCCGGTCAGCAGTTCGATCATACAGGGACCATTCCGACCAGCGAAGGCCGTGCATCCGTACCGATTTCCTCGAATGACAGAACGGGATTGGGAATGCCCTTGGCCACCAGGACAGTTCGAATAAATCGCCGTCGGCGCATACTGGTCACCACCGCCGGATAGACGCCGGTTTCGCCTGCATTCGCAATTTTTTGCGCCACCGCATTGGCCAGTTGATTGAAGTCATCTGGCGGCAGTGCGATGTCGGTACGCCCGCTGCCGGATTCGATCTGATAGGCGGTGAATTTATCTTCCCATTCTGGCGCCAACTGAACCAACGGCAGCGTGCCATCAGGTCGCCTGAATTCGGCAACTAACTGAAACCCAAGCCTTTGGCGAACATGCTCACTAATGGCTTCTGGATTGCCATGTACCGGCCGGGCTTCGGATATGGCTTCCAAAATCAAGGGCATGTTCCGGATCGAAACTCTTTCATCCAGCAACAGACGCAGTACCGACAGTAGTAAATCCATGGGAATTTTGTCTGGAATCAAGTCGGCGATCAATTTGCGATTGGCCTCGGTTCGGACAGGATCCGACAAATTGGTCATTTCGTCCAGCAGGCGCCGCAGGGATTTCATTCCCATCAGCCGAGAGAAATTTTTCTTGAGAACTTCCAGAAGATGTGTCGCCAGAACCTCTGACGGGTTCACCATAGTGGCGCCTGCCAAGGCAGCACTTTCTTGCAGATCACTCGGAATCCATCGGGCAGGGGCCCCGTAAACCGGTTCTTTGATATTGGTTCCGGGCGGCAGGTCATTGGCGTCGTCAGATACAAGAACCAGTACACTGTCGGGCTTCAAGGTGTCTCTGGCCTGCTCGACACCGTGTACCTTGATGATGTAGGTCCCGCCGGGAAGGGATGCATTATCCGTCAGTCGTATTTCCGGAAGGATTACACCAAAGACCGTGGCAATATGGCGCCGCATATTGTCAATGCGGGCTTCCAGCCCAGACGATGGGTCCAGAACCATTGCGACCAGGTCCGGGGCAAATTCGACATGTATGTCGTCAAGATCAAGCACGTCCCCAAGCGACGGGGCGCGGTTTTCTTCTGCCACCGCCACAGGCATTTCCTGCATTGCAATGCGGCGTTTTTCCCGCCGATCGACAAACCACGCGCTGCCGCCCAGGGTCATCGCGCCGACCATAAACGGAAAAAACGGAAGCCCCGGGACCAAGGCAAAAAGCCCCATCAGCAAGGCTACAGTTGTGAGCGCGGGCGGGTATCTGCCAAGTTGTTGCAAAAAGGCGGTATCAGTCGATCCCGTGGCGCCGCCCCGTGCAAGAAGCAGGGCCGAAGCGATTGATATTATGACCGCTGGAATTTGCGACACCAACCCATCACCGACGGTCAGAATCGCATAGGTTTCGAATGCACGCCCAATCGGCATTCCATGGATTGTCACACCGATGATCAATCCCATGACAATGTTCAAAAGTGTAATCAAAAGGCCCGCGACCGCGTCACCTTTTACAAATTTTGACGCACCGTCCAACGACCCAAAGAACGTCGTTTCAGCTTGTTCTGTTTCGCGGCGCTTTTTGGCTTCGGCGTGATCAATGGCACCGGCCGACATGTCGCTGTCGATCGCCAGTTGCTTGCCGGGCATTCCGTCCAGGGCAAACCGTGCGCCGACTTCTGCCATGCGGGCGGCACCTTTTGTGATGACCATGAAATTTACGATCATTAGAACGCCGAAGACCACAACGCCCAGCAAAACGCTGCCACTCATCACAAACATCGCAAAACCTTCGATGACGTTGCCAGCGGCCGAAGTGCCTGTGTGACCTTCACCGATGATCAGCTTGGTTGACGAGATGTTCAGCGACAATCGCAACATCAGCGATGCCAAAAGAACTGTCGGAAATGCAGAAAAATCCAATGGCCGTTCAATGAAAAGCGTCACTGTAAACATCAAAATTGCCAGAGCGAACGATGCGGCCAGACCTACATCCAGCACCCAGGACGGCATAGGTAACACCATCATCGCGATGATGGCCATCAACGCCAGCGCAAACAAAACGGTCGGACGATACAGGTCTGACGCCGTCATTCCTGAACCAACTGCGCTGGCCTGATGAACCGCGGCAATTCCTGACCAGCCGAACTCGGCACAAGTGATCCCAATGAAGAAACTGAACCCGAACCGCCTTGCAAAAGCGGAAAGCGATTTGCACGCGCAGACCGGGGCGCCTTCCTTGGGGTTGCGGCTGCCAATTGCAGTGGCCGGATTTTGACCGGATCATCGTTCAGATTAGCGCGGATCGCGGTAAATCGTTTTTTGTATTTGTTGGCGAATTCTGGCGTCCGCGAGTGATAGGCACCTGCCGCATCCGTCCAATTGCCAAATTCTTCATAAAGTGTGCGCAAAAATCGCGCCGCATAGGCTGCGTTGGCTTCTGGATCAAACATTTGCTGGATCGAACTGAATGATTGCCCGTGCCATTTATAGTTCAGTTGGAAGCAACCCACATCGAAACTGCGCGCGCCGCGTTTGAAGTACTTATCGACATATTCGAGCGCCTCTCGTTCGGATTCGAACCAGACGCCTTTGCCCTCCATGTTGACAGTCCAGGGCCACGGTTGAAATGATCCATCTTTCCGGCGGCCGGTTTCTGTCAAGGCGATGGCCCGCAGCACTGACAGCGGCACGCCCTGACGTGCCGAGGCGGACCTGGCGGCGGCTTCGCACTTCGCGGATGTACTTGAAAGAGATGCCAAAACTGGCTGCGGCAAAACAAGCAACAGAAACGCGCCGGAAAGGAAGGCCGCATAGAAACGGGCCGCACGGCCAGTCCTGATGGGCCTGGTTTGCATATGTGTGTTCTCAGTTCTTGATATCATACCAACGCATTTCTTGCTTGGGTGCTTGGCCGAATGTACCGGCACAAAGTTGAGAAGAAGTAACCGGTGGCCACCAAAATCGGCGATTATTCAAGCAACGCCTGAATCAATCTCCGCGCTTCCTGGCTATGTGCGATCTGTTTTGTTGAATCGCTCAGGCTGACTGTGGCAGATCCTAACCGATCATTGTCGGAGATCGGGTTGACGGAACCCTCGGTGTTCGCCGCAGTGGCGGCCATGTCAGACAACGGGGCAGCTTTCATTGCATGGCGTGCGGCCGCCAGTTGCACCGATTCCGGGTCCGATTGATATGCTTGGGTAATGCGGGTCCAATCACCGGACCGCCATGCAACACTTTGGGATGAAAGCGGATCATCACCCTCGGGCTGCAAATCGTGTGATTTTGCAAATTGTCCCATTTTTTCATATGCTTGTGCCAACAAATTTTGTGCCTCGAGCCCGTCGGATACTGTCACAATGTCCGGCACTCTTTGTGGTTGGTTTTGGCCAAGCATGGCACGCGCCAACAGCAACTTTTCATCCTGCTCTGCCTGCTCCTGATCCGTGTTGAACAATCTCATGGCGTCATCGGTGAAACCCAGATCGATCAGTCTTTTGGCCACGGCGTGACGCGCCGCTCTGTACGCGGGGGTTTCAATTTCAGGCGACATCGGGTTGGCGAGGCCAATTTTTAAAAATTGCAAATCGTCCGAATTTTGCGCGTTTTGCAGTTGAGTCTCAGCCAGTAAAGCCGTGGCAACACTGGCGGAAAAATCGCCAGATTCCATTGCGACCCTTATCGCGTTGAAACTTTTAGCGTACTCGCCGCTATCGATAATACCGCGAATAGCGATGGTCGCGAGGTTTCGACCAATCGGTGTCCCGCGATGTTCATAGGCCAACGCCTCGGCCAGCTCCGCTGTGTTTTTGTCAATTGCCCCCTGGTAGTTTAGTGTTGTGTCAATCAGTTCTGATACTGCCGGTGCCAGCTGCGCGCCGCTTTCTGGGATCAAATCCCGAAGCTGCTGAATTGCCAAATCATCGTTGCCAAGATCAACATTCAAACGTGCCTCCAACAGGCCAAAGTCCACAGTTTGATCGCCCGGGATGCGCCCTATCATGTTGCGCAAGGTTGTTGCAATTTCCGCATTTCCGGCTTGCAGAAAATTGTTAGACAGCCTTGGCCCCAGATGACGCCTGAGGTGCACTGGCAGACCGGAAAAAGTGCGCAGGACATTTTCACCGTCGCCGAAAACGTTAGCGGCACCGGAAGGATCAGCGAGAACGGACCACATTGCCGCATGTGTCGGGCAGGAATTCTGACCGGACAGAACGTGCGGACTTTTCGGCATTTTTCCATCAACCACCTGTGCCAGGGCCATCAATTGATCGCGCGACGGAAATTCAATGTTCATTCCGTTCATCAGCGACAGTGCTTCGGCACCGAAGCCAAGATATACATATCGTTTGGCAAGCGCTTCCAGTTGCTCAACATTTGGACGATCAAATTCGCCAAGTAAACTGGCCCTCAGGCCTGCAAGGCCGGTCTGTCCGTCAATCCCCCAACTGGCAACATCCAGGGCGTCGTCTGGCGTACATTGTACGCCGATATCTGTCAGCGACTGGCGTCCGGCACCTTGTGGCGCGTCCCGGTCATATGCCGTTTCAACACGTAAATTTGGACCGTTTTCAATAACAGGCCGCTTCTTTCCTGGATCTTCGGTCGGTTCGCTCGCTTGGTTGTTGTCCTGCGCATCCCCACCAAATGGCAACAATAATTCCGTGAGGGTCGGCTCAATCAATCCCTGCGCCGCCGCACGACCCAACTGTTCGACCAGGGTGCGTTCCATTTCGTTTGTGCGACTGTCGTTGTAATCTGTCAAAGCAGTCTCAAGGCTGTCGCCAAAACGCCTGTTGAGATCAAGCTTGGGTTTTTGATCGCCGGACCGGGCTGTCTGTACTGGCTCGGCATCTTGGATTTCTGTGTCGTTTACCAGCTGCCAATCTGCTTGGCCCGATTCACCTTGCCTCAGAGCGTCGCGGATGCGCGACGTCTGCGCAAAATTCATGCTGCGGTCAGGCGGCAAAGCGGTGATGGCCGCACGCAGGTCTGTTGGCAGATCTGGCGGGAAGCGCGCAATGACCGGAACCGGCATTTCGGTGATGATATTTGGGTCTTCTGGCAATTCCATTATTTCGGGTTCAAGCCAGCTCTCGAATCTGGAATCGCTGCCAACAGCCCCCGATTTAATATCGACGACCAATCTGCCCGAGCTGATTTCAAACACATCGGCATAGCAGTCACAGCCCACCCCAAACGTCATGCGTCCAGGCACAGATGTCGTCAGCGAATTCAGACGCGTTCTGGGAATGCGATCAAAAACATCGCTGACATCAAATTCTGTTTCTGGGTCCGATATCCGAAGCTCGTATCCGTCGGCAACACGACCAAATGTCCAATTCGGCGACCGTTCGAATTGCATCACCACACGCGAGTATCCAGGGTGTTCGCCTGATTCAACATAAACTGCAGCATAAGACAGGCCTGGAAACGCAACAAAAATCAAAACGGTCAGACAGTGTTTCATGCCACGTCCCGCTTGACGCTTTTCAAAGCATCTTCAAGGTCAGAGAAACTGGGCCGATAGTGGCCAGGAGTATTCTGTCGCCCGACTTCAATACAAATGTTAGTTGCGTGATTGTGCAGATTGGCGACAAGCACCTCGCGAATGAGTTGATAAAAATGACCGTCTTCCTCTACCACAGTTTTGACTTTGGTGGCGAACGGACCGACCAGCCCATAGGCAAGAAAGACGCCCAGAAACGTACCAACAAGGGCACCGCCGATCATTTTTCCCAACACCTCTGGCGGTTGATCAATCGAACCCATTGTCTTGATCACGCCAAGAACAGCCGCAACAATACCAAGCGCGGGCAGGCCATCAGCCATCGTTTGCAGGGCGTGGCTGGAATGCAGTGAATGGTGCAAAGTGGTTTCCATCCGCTTTTCCAGAACTTCTTCGACTTGATGGGGGTCGTCGTAATTCATCGAGGCCGACCTGAGCGTATCGCAAATAAGATTAACGGCCTCTTTGTCATCCTGAATCTTTTGATACTGCCCGAAGATCGAGGACGTTTCCGGCGCCTCTATATGTTCTTCGAGTCCGACCGGATTCTGGCGTGCGAGCCTGATCAATTCAAAAAGCAGGCACAGCAGGTCGCGATAATCCTGTGGCGCCCATTTCGGGCCTTTGAACACCTTTCCGATGTCTTTCATGGTGTGTTTGATCGCGGCAATGTCATTGCTGATCACAAATGCACCGGCTGCAGATCCACCAATGATGATGAATTCATACGGCAGTGATTGCAGAATGATCCCCATCTTTCCGCCGGCTGCCAAATACCCGCCGAAAACCATGACAAAGATCATGACAATTCCGATTATTCCAACCACCGAATCCTCCGTCAAAGGGCTGTTGCAGATTTCAGACAACCATCGGGGATCGAAGTTAAAAAATATGAAACTCAGACATTATTGGGTGGGTGCATTTGCATTGCGGCCGGCAAGAATAACACTGATCGAATAGGCACGCTCAGGCGAAAGCCCTGTCATGATGAACGCTGCCGCATCCGGCCGCATTCGTGCGACAAACCCAGCCGCAAATTCCGGCGCCATCTGCTCGAACAATGCGGCTGCATCCTTTGGCTTCATGTTCTCGTACACCGCTGTCAGGCGTGCCAGATCATTTTCAGCGGCGGTTTCCACTGACGCCATCGTGCTGGCCAACGACTCTTCCGCTTGTCTTAAAGTATCCAGGTTGCGTCGAATTTCCTGTTCTGCAAATGCGACAGACTGTTCTTGTTCCTCGACCTGCCGCTGCCGCTGTTCCAACTGATTTTCGCGCACAAGTATGGCGTCAAGTATCGCGGCTGTTTCACTGTCTTGCTGGCAAGACCCAAGGTCGGCAAAGTCCGGATCTTCGGTTGTGGCAGCAACAACCTCTTTTGCGATTGCCTGGCCGGGACCCAAACCAAATCTGACCAGACCAGAGCCGATAAGCATTGCGGCAAGCAACAACAGAACATTTCGGCCTGTCGGCATCTTGAACGTTGATTTTTCGATCATTCCGCAGCCTCTTTGACCATGTGGCGTTTACTTAGGAATATTGGTGCATTCTCGTCTGTGGAAACTGCGACTTCTGCCCTTGCGGGTTCGCTTGTGGGGGTCGTTGGAATGTCATGCATTGAAGCGACCAACAGTTCCAGCCGCTTGGCGACAGTTTCCGCGCGCCCTGTCAGCACATTCAGGGAACTGGTTGAATTTGCGGCAGACACCTGGGCCTTTTCCAGCGTTTTTGTCATGTCGTCCACCTGCAGCGACAAAACCGCGATGGCGCCGCCCACGCCCTTTTCAAGATCAGTAAACCGTTTCAGGCGGCGAGATAGTACAATGCAATAAACGCCTGCCCCGATGGCGCCTGCGATAAGAAAAATGTCAGCGATAATTTCCATACTGGTGCCTTAGTTCAAAACGAATTCCATGATCAGAAGGTCACGCACCCGCCCTTGGCCGGTGACAACCTGGATTCGACGCAGCATTTGGGCACGAAGCCGGGTTAACGCCGCAGGATCCTCAAGTTCCGAGATACCTACAGCACGCAGATAGCTGTTGAGCACATCGGTGACCCGTGGCAACAGCCCGGTTACATCTGCTTCGTATTTGCTGGCCACCTCAAGTTGCGCCTGAAAACGCAGATAGTTATTTCTGCCATCGCGCCCCAAATTAATGACAAGTGGCTGGATAGGAACAAAGGCCACATCCGGCAGATTCGGATCGTCGGCGACTGTTTCTTCATGTTCCTCGTCTGCGGGCGGCAAGATCATGCCCGAAGAAACCGCAAAGAAACCGCCACCGCCCAAAACCAAAGCCAGCGCCAATCCAATCAGGATCGGTAACTTTGATTTCTTTGCCGGAACGGCGCTTTCGGGGTCTGCAGTTGCGTCAGTCATTAAGTTTCCGGGTTTTTTTAAGTCATCTGTCTATAGCCCGTTGTTAGCTAACCGATTATTAAGGCCAATCAATCAATGTCCCCGGCAGGACATAGGCAGAAGCCTGGCTGACCCGGAGGTGCGTCTTGCAACAAGTAATTTCGACATGGCTGAACATGGATTCCCGCAAGCGGTTGGTTGCGACAGTTTCTGCGCTTGTCATGTTTGCGGCGATGCTGGGGGTTTTCAAACTCGCGTTCACGCCATCAAAATCGTTACTTTTTTCGGGCCTTGATGCGGGGTCTGCTGGCGAAGTTGTCCAGGCGCTGGAACAGGCAGGCGTCAGTTTCGAGGTACGTCAAAACTCAATCTTCGTCGCCTCTGGTCGACGTGACGAATTACGCATGACGCTCGCGACACAAGGACTGCCGGCAAACAGCAGCCAGGGCTACGAACTTTTGGATTCGCTGAATGGATTTGGCACCACAGCACAAATGTTTGACGCAACTTATCTGCGCGCGAAGGAAGGTGAACTGGCACGAACGATTCTGTCCAGTCCGATAATCCAGGCGGCGCGGGTGCACATTTCCGTACCCAAATCCAGTGGTTTCAGAAAATCGGCCGACCCGACCGCTTCTGTCACGATTACCGGAACAGGCGGAGCGCTGCCGACCGCGCTGGCCAATGCTCTCAAGTATCTGGTGGCGTCCGCGGTCGCTGGCTTGCGCCCAGAGAATGTTGCAATCATCGATGGTCGCAATGGCCTGATGATCTCAACGGACGATGCGACAGGCGCAGGCAACGCAGGTGATCGCGCCGCAGAAATGAAAGCCAACGTCGAAAATCTGCTCCAGGCCAGGGTCGGCGCTGGCAAGGTCGTCGTCGAACTACGTATCGAAACCGAGACCGAAACCGAATCCATTGTCGAGCGGCGGTTCGACCCAGAGGGCCGCGTCACCATCAGTTCAGAAACCGAAGAACGGTCAACCTCATCCAACGAGGCGCGCGCTGGGTCTGTGACGGTCGCCAGCAATTTGCCGGATGGCGATCAGGCAGGTGCGGACAACAACTCTAACAGCCAGAACAGTGAAACGCGTGAACGGCTGAATTACGAAGTGTCCGAAACCACCCGAGAGCTGCGCCGAAATCCGGGCGCAATTCGGCGTGTTTCAGTTGCGGTGTTGCTGGATGGCGTCAGCGAGGCTGACCCTCAAACCGGAGAGATCATATGGTCGCCACGGCCCGAAGAAGAGATGGCCGCGCTGCAAGAACTGGTCAAGTCGGCCGTTGGTTTTGACGAAGCCCGCGGTGACGTCGTCACGCTGCGGACCCTTGAATTTGAAGCCCCAACTCCTTTGGGTACGGCCGCAACTGCCACGCTTATCCAACGTCTGAATTTGGATGTAATGCAACTTATTCAGCTTGGGGCGCTTGGGCTGGTATCCCTGATTATGGGCCTGTTCGTGTTCAGGCCTCTGTTTGCCACGCTGCCCGCATCCGGGCCGTCGCAACTGGCCGCGCCGCAGTTGGCTTCGGCCCCACCGGGCCGGGGCGCTCAAATGGACGACAAGCCGCCCGTCCTGACACCTGCACCCCCGCCCGGTCCCGCACTGACGGGCGAGATTGATGACACGCCTTTTGTGCCACAGGACGCAAACGGCACACCCGGATTTCTGAACGCGTCGCAACAACAGGCATTGTCATCGGATCCGGTCCAGCGTTTGCGACAGATGATCAGCAATCGCCAGGATGAAACAATCGACGTTCTGCGCACCTGGATGGACGAAAAAGAGGAAAATGTCTGATGGCTCAGCTATTCCCGCTCGAAGAATTTGAAATCGATGAAAATGGATCTGTCGGCGACAGTGGATCACTAGAGGCACTCAAAGTGTCACCGGAAGTTATCGAAAAGGCAAAGATCATCGCCTATGATTCCGGTTACCAGGCAGGTTGGGACGACGCCGCACAGGCACAGGCCGGCGACAACGAACATATCGGTGTGGAATTGGCAAAAAATCTGCAGGATATCGGCTTCACATTTCATGAAGCACGGGTGCAGGTTATGAAGTCTCTGGAACCGCTGTTGCTAGAGATCGTGCGCAAGGTACTGCCCGAAATCGTTTCAGATTCGATTGCTCATACGGTTGTCGAAGAACTTTTACCGTTCGCCGAAACCGCAATTGACGCGCCCATTGAACTCGTCGTCGCACCACAGAACAGACCTGCTGTAACATCGGTTTTGAATCCGGATTCCACGCCGACGGTCGTTTTGATCGATGAGCCAACCCTGGGCGACGGACAGGCATTCTTGCGCGCTGGTTTGTCAGAACGCCACATCGATCTGACCGCTTCGATCGCCCGGATATCCGGCGCCATCCAATCAATTTACGAACTGAACCAGAAAGAGGTAATCAATGGCTGAGTCTGCATCAAGTTCATCCGGTTCAGCGGACGCAACCAATCCGTTCACCATGGTTCCGGTCGAAATCACGATATCAGTGGGCAAGGCACGCCCGCTGATCAAAGACCTCTTGTCGCTCGAACAAAATTCAGTACTGCTGCTTGATAAAAAAGTCGAAGACCCGGTCGAACTTTATGTCGGTGACAAACTGGTCGCGCGTGGTGAACTGCAAGAAGTCGGTGGTACTGATGGCGGACAGCTTGCAGTAAAACTTACAGAAGTCGTTGACCTGAAAAACGGGCTATAGCACCGTGCCGGATCGTCTGAAAACCGTCACTGCACTGGTTTGCTTCGTCTTGCTTTTTTTCAGCCAACCGACACTGGCCCAGGGAATATCCATAGATATTGGTGATGATGGGTCGCTGGCAACGCGAAGTATTCAGCTCATTGTGCTTGTCACCGTTCTTAGTCTGGTGCCCGGCCTGGCCATCATGATTACATGTTTTCCATTCATTGTGACGGTTTTATCGATCTTGCGACAGGCCATTGGACTGCAACAGTCGCCCCCAAATATGCTGATCGTCAGTTTGGCTTTGTTCTTGACCTACTTTGTGATGGAGCCGGTTTTCACCCAGGCATGGACGATCGGAATCCAGCCATTGATTGACGGCGATCTGGATGTGGAAGCGGCCTTTATAGAATCCTTGAAGCCATTTCGATCCTTTATGGCTGCGCGCATCGACGGCGATACCTTTTCCTCGCTTTCGGCGCTGCGTGACGACAGCAGCGGCGCGGCAACACCAAACCCAACCAGCGACCTGTCGTTGTTGGTGCCTTCATTTCTTCTGAGCGAAATCGAAAGAGCGTTCCAAATAGGGTTTCTTATATTTTTGCCATTTCTCATCATCGATTTGGTGGTCGCCGCAGTGCTTATGTCCATGGGCATGATGATGGTGCCCCCGGCTATTGTGTCACTGCCGTTCAAGCTCTCGTTTTTTGTGATCGCAGATGGTTGGTCGCTGGTGTCAGAAGCGCTGGTCAGAAGTTATTTCTGAGCCCACCACCTGGGACAATCCGACCCGGGCTAGCGTACCACAAATTCGGCATTGAGTGCCCCAGCTGCCTTTATGCTTTTGAGAATGTCGATCATATCCCGTGGTGATACGCCCAGTGCATTCAGCCCAGCTATTACTTCTGACAGCGACGCACCCTCTGAGATTTCCGCCAGTCCGATACCGGGTTCCTCTGTAATGGAAACTTCGGTGCGCGGAACAACGATTGTTTCACCTTCTGAAAATGGGTTTGGTTGTACGGCGATCGGCTGTTCCTGTACCCGCAATACCAGATTCCCCTGAGAAACGGCGACGCGGCTAATGCGAACATCTTCTCCCATTACAATAGTTCCTGATTGCTGATCGACGACGACGCGTGCCTTGCGTTCCGGTTCGACAAGCAAGTTTTCAACCCGCCCCAGCGCGTGCGCAGGCGACAGTTCGTTGGTGGCCCCGATGTCCAGCAACACGGTGCCGGAATCCAACATGCGTGACACAACCCGCCCATAGGATTCATTGATGGCGATTTCGATCCGTTCAGCCGTGGTGAAATCGGCTGTACGCAAGGCCAGCCGAATGGATTTCAGTTGCGTAAAGTCGAAATCAACTTCGCGTTCAACCCTTGCACCTGATGGAATAACACCCGACGTCGGCACCCCGTTGACCACGCTCGCACCGTCACCGGAAGCGGCGGCACCGCCGGCAATGATCGCGCCCTGCCCAACAGCGTATATCTGGCCATCGGCGGCATTCAGGGGCGTCATGACCAGGGTGCCCCCTAACAGGCTTTTTGCATCCCCGATTGCTGACACTGACACATCTATGCTGCTGCCTACACGCGCGAAGGGCGGCAGTGAACCAGTCACAAAAACCGCAGCGACATTTTTGGGGCGAAACTGTTCGCCAGTGATATTCACGCCCAGGCGTTCCAGGATATTGGACATAATTTCCTCGGTGAAAGGCGCGTTGCGGATACCGTCGCCCGTTCCATTCAACCCGACCACCAACCCATACCCTACCAGGTCATTGCCACGGACCCCGTCGAATTCAACCAGATCCTTGATGCGGATCGGGTTGGCATTGGCCGGTAGGAAAAGACCTGCGATTAAAAGGAACGTTAGGCAATATTTGATCATCGCAGGTAATCCGACAGATTCAGGCGCGAAAGGCGCGCGGTCAAAGTGTATAGCATTTCAAGCTGAGCGCTCACTGTCTCAAGCTCTGTCGCGGTGGCGTATGGATCGGCCGACGTGATCGCGGATCTGGCAATCTCCATCGAGGAAATTTCAGCTGTATTGCGGATAGCGGCCTGATCAATTTGCGCCTCTGACATACCAATTTCCGCGCGTAAAACGGCCAGGTCATTGTCTGCGGTCAACAAGGTCTCGCCTGCCCTTTTGGTCAGTGCGATTTGTTCATTTTCAAAACCCGCAAGCGCACCCCCATCGATAAGGGCCGCCATTGCGAAACCCTTTAACGTTGTGCGAAACGCGGCTTCATCGGCCTTGACGCCAACAGACGCGCTTTCACCGGCCGCGATCTGCATCGGGGCCAGGTCGGACGCAGAGCCAAGATAAACCAACGAGTCAAATCCGCCGCCCGGCGTGTCAAACCAGGCGTCCAGCGTCGTTTCAAGGTCAGCTGCTGATGTCTCGGCTGCGGTCAGGCTTTGCAGCGCCGTCATTAGCGTATCGGCGTCGATGACGGCCGCTGAATCTGTCGCCGTGCCGGCAAATACAGACCGCCCAGCCACCTGAGTGTTCAGTGTGGACAGCACCATTTCGACTTGAACACGTGCGTTAGACGCCACGATTCCCACCGACGCCATGCTGGCCGAACTGGCGGCGACCAACAGCTCTGATCCAAAGTCAGACGTCTGATCCTGAATCGTTTCCAGCGCATTCTGTGTGGTTGACGCAAACAATGTGGCCTCTGCGTTGGCGGTTGCAAAAGCACCAAGAAAGCGCAACGATCTTTCTATTGCCACAAGTGGCCCATAATCGCCGGATGTCGCTGCGCCGAGGTCACTTTTTTTGCCACTCGCAAGTTCCATATTCAGGCGGCTCAGGTCGGATTTGATCTGTGCATTTGCACGCGTGGACTGAAAGTTTAACGCCAAATCTCCGATAGACTGAATGCTCATATTATATTCCCAGCAAAGTTTGGATCAGGTCGTCGATCGTCGAAATCACGCGGGCGTTTGCAGCGTAGGACTGCTCTATCAACAACAACCGTTGCATTTCGTAGTCCGTGTCTACTCCGCCTTGTAGTTCCGCGACTTTCAGAATGTCCGCCTGTGCCAGTGAAAAACTCTGGTCAGCTTGTGCGGATGACAAGTTCTGGTTGATCAACGATATGAAATCCCCCGCCAATGCCGAAACTGATCGCGCTGATGTCGTAATTACCGCAGAGGCCGGTATCCGGGTTTCCGTCAGTGCGTTCAGCAATCCAATCAGTCCGGACGCATCCCCGGCATCGCCGGGCACAATCGATCCAAGCCCGTCGCGCAACTTGTTCAGGTCACCGCCAACAGCCGGGTCTGCAATTGCGTTGATACTGATGCGCCCCGCCAGACCGGTTTCAGTCAAAGGGTCAAAGGCCAGACCGGCATCTGTGAAAATTCCCGGATCGCCTGATGTCAGGGTGGTGTCGGCTGTCGCATTTGAGAAACGCTCGATCAGATCGCGGGACAATGCGTCCAGTTGTGTTTGCACGGTCGTAGCGATCTCATCTCGCACCTGGAAAAGCCCGCTCAGACTTCCGCCGGCCAATGAACCGTCAGCCGTTGCGAGCATCGCCTGACCATTCAGTGTCAGTCCGGAAAGCGCGCCGGACCCAAGGGTCATTTGTGGGACAATAACACCGACGGGATCGAATCCGATGGTTGCCGCCCGTCCATCCAGCAAAATGGCGCCACCGGGTGTGTAAAGAGCGATTTGTCCGCCATTGCGCGGCACTTCGGTCAGAGGAACAATCGACGCAATTTTGTCAATTTCCTGTTGCCGTTGATCAATCAAGGCCGAAATGTCGAGTCCGGCCGATTGCAACACCGTGATATCGCTGTTCAGCTTTTCGATCCGGGTCAGGCCAGCATTCAGACTGTCAACTTGCTGGCTGATCTCGCGATCGGCATTCATGCGCAGGGCCTGCACTCCCTGAGAGGCTGTGTTCAACTGTTCCGCCAATGCGGTTGCCGCCGACAGAACCCCGGCAAGCCGTGTGGCAGAGTCTGGCAGGCTGGCGGCTTCAATCAATGTCACTTCAAGATTGGCGATTTTCGTTGTCAAAGCACCCGCTGCGTCAGGTGTCCCAACCAGGTTTTGCATTTTCACCAGATAGTCTGTCTGAATTGCGTTTAACCCGACCTCTGCGTCTGCGGCGCGGCGTTCGCCAACCACTTGCTGGTTGACGTTTCGCGTCACGCCCACGACCTGAACGCCGCCATTCCCAGCGGATGCCGACGCGGCGCTCAGTTCCAGTTCGCGCCGACCATACCCTTCGGTTAGGGCATTGGACACGTTGGACGAAACAATTTCCGCCGCTCGTGCAGATGCCGTTAGTCCGCTCAGCGCGTTTGCCAAAGATCCGGAGATGCTCATCCTGAGTCCAGTGCTTTTACATTATCGGGATCAACGTTTGATATTGGTGGTTTCCTGCAACATCTCGTCTACGGTCTGAATAACCTTTGCATTGGATGAATAGGCCCGTTGCGTCTGGATCAGCTGTGTCAGCTCGTTGGCGACATCAGTTGCTGATTCCTCTCTTGTGAAACCCGCGACCGCACCTGTGGGGCCATCACCGGCGTCCCACAGAAAAAATGAACCGCTTTGTGGCGACACTTGATATGTTTGGTTATCCAATGAAATCAGCCCGTTGGGATTTGGGACGTCGATCAAAGGAACCTGATAGATCGTGCGCGTAAAACCTGTGTCGTAAATCGCGTACACGTACCCGTTTTCGTCGACTTCAACAGTGGTCAGGTTTCCAACGGGCGAGCCGTTCTTTTCCAACGACACTGGGGCGAAACTGTTGGACAGTTGCGTCATTCCGGAAGGGTCGGCGATTTCACCGATTGTCACTTGCAGTGGGCCGCCATCAACCGCGACGGTCACGGAACCGGTCAGCGGGTCATATGTACCCCCCGAAACAGTGGCGACGCTGGCCAAAGTGCCACCTAACGCCTGCGAGTCATCAAAGGTCAGTGTGTACTCGCCAATCACGGCGCCGGCGGACGCTGAATCGCTTATGGTCATGGTCCATTCATTGGAAGAACCTGTCGCCGGAATTGTTGGTACAAAGCTGACGCTCAGTGTTTCCGAAGTGCCAAGATTTCCGAAATACTCTATCGACAAATCCTGTGTATCACCGATGGACCCGGCCGCAGTTTCGGTCGCCGGCAAATTGACCGACAAAGTCATGGCGGTTGTTGGATCGCCACTGAACTGGTTGACGTTTACCTGAACCGGTTCAAGCCCTGCACTGGTGTCACGGGGAAATGTTGGCACCGCGCCGTCCGAATCCGCCGGCCAACCCATCAGAACCAGTCCGCTTTGTGTTGTCAGAATACCTTCTGCATCCGCACGGAATGATCCGGTTGTCACCAACATCATGGGATAATCGCCTGTCGCGGTGGCCAAAGCCACGGATTCAGTGACCGGCAACATTCCCCTGCCGCTGACCGACAGATCCGTTGGATTTGTGGATGAAATCAGCGGACCGCGTTCATCAATCAAGCGTTGTGTCGTCGCCGTGACACCGCCGGCAGTGTATGTACGCGACGACCCGTTTATGACCAACGAGTTGAAGTCGGCATCCGATCTTTTGTAACCATATGTCGAAGAGTTTGCGATGTTGTCTGAAATTGTGGCGAGTTTCGCCGCATTCGCGTTCAGACCTGCCACGCCGGCATTGAGCGAAGAAGATATTGTCATGGGTAGCGCCTTTCTGCTGCTATTGGCCCCTATTCTGCCAAACAGCTAGCGCAGACGACTTAACAGCCCGCTAACATATAAAAGTCTTTGTTTTTTTCAGCCCGCCTCGCGCAGCAGGATCAGTTCTATGCGATTGTTTCTGGGGGCCATGACATGTGAAACCACCGGTTTCCGGTCGGCATACCCAGTCACCCGTTGAATTCTTGCAGATGGAAAATCGCCATCTTCGATCAGCAATCGCGTTTGTTTTGCCCGCGCCGCTGATAAATCCCACGCAGGATCCTGAATAAGAACGATCGGATAGGTCCGGGTATAGCCGTTTATTGCCACGTCATTTTCCACCAAACCAAATACCCTGATCACCGCCCCCAACAATTCCTGCAGCAAATCCGTAGGCTCATCAGAGCCAGGCTCGAACAGATTTTCATTCGGGCTGTCGAACAATTCGACGATCAGGCCTTCGTCGGTGACGCGCGTTATTATGTGCCGGGCAGCCATCGTTGAAACCATGCTTTCGCCGCCCAGTGCACCCAGCGCTTCTTGGACCTCTTTCAGGGGCTGGTCACTGGCTGCAGCCGCTTCTGCAGAACGGTCCACGCCCGAATTGCCGCGCGCCTGATTCCCGGGGGTGGAAAACTTTGAATTCGCGCCGGTGCCGTTGCGCGCCAATGTTTCTTCGGAAAAAACGCTGTCGCCGCCAAACGCACCTTCGCCGCCACCGGAAATCCGCATGACCGGAATTGTCGGGCTGAAATAATCCGCGATTCCCTTGCGCTGTTTTTCGGTTGTCGCATTCAAAAGCCACATCAAAAGAAAGAACGCCATCATTGCGGTCACAAAATCCGCATAGGCCACTTTCCAAGCCCCACCGTGATGGCCGCCGGCGGCGACAACTTTCTTACGCTTAATGATAATTGGAGCGTTGTTTTTCGCACCCATCCCGCCACCTCTGTATTCACCCAATCCAAGGCTTATCAGAGGCGCGTAAATGCAGGTTTAATCTCTAAATTTTTATCCAGTTATTCTGGTGGCAAAATCATTCGCCGTAATAGTCTCGATACCAGGTCACGAATTTTTTGACACCCTCAGCCACGTCCATGCCTGGTCGATAACCAGTCAGTTCTGTCAGCAAGGTCGTATCCGCTGATGTCGCAGGAACGTCCCCCGGCTGCATGTCCAGGAAATTCTTTTTCGCTTCGCTGCCCAGCGCCTGTTCCAGTGCAGAAATGAAATCCATCAGCGCAACCGGGTTTGCGTTTCCGACATTCACAACGCGAAACGGTGCGACCGCTGACAGGCTGTCGTTTGGAATGGTTGGCTGCCCGTCATTGGGACCTGCCGGTACGGCGTCAATCAGACGGCTTAGCGCCTCGACCAGATCATCAATGTATGTAAAGTCGCGCCTCATTCGGCCATGATTGTAAACGTCAATCGGGTCGCCATTCAAAATCGCTTTTGTAAATTTGAACAGCGCCATGTCGGGGCGTCCCCACGGACCGTAGACCGTAAAAAAGCGAAACATCGTCACCGGTATTCCGTATAAGTGCGAATACGAATGCGCCATCGATTCATTGGCTTTTTTGGTGGCCGCATAAAACGACATCTGCATGTCCGCTTTGTGGGATTCCGCGTATGGCATCACAGTGTTGGCACCATATACTGACGACGTCGAGGCCATCAGCAGATGCTCAACGGGGGTCGCCCTGACGGCCTCGAGCAGGTTGAATGTGCCGATCAGGTTTGAGTCGACATATGATCGTGGTGCATCAATTGAGTATCTGACACCGGCCTGCGCAGCCAAGTGAAAAACCACGTTTGGCTTGGTTTCTGCCAGCAGATCATGCAAAATCCGGTCCTTTTCCAACCGATCTTCGACGGCCCTGAAATTCGGATTTTCACCTAGCAATGCATGACGTTGCCGTTTTAGGGCGACGTCATAGTAATCGGTCATGCCGTCAAAACCGACGACTGTCCAATTGTCCGCCAAAAGCCGTTCACACAGGTGATATCCGATGAAACCGGCAGATCCCGTAACCAAAGCAGTGGGCATAATCAGAATTCCTTTGCGATAAACGTTCAATCGGATCCCGGACCAGGACTGCCATGTCGGTACGGCATATCTTTGGGAATTTAAAGAGGTGCGAACAGCCCCAGGCGACGTCAAACGTAATGCAAGGCGCAATTCTGTCAGCATTCCGGGGTGCCATTGGAATCCGGAGTGTTCTACATTTTTTCGCGGCCAGGCTTTGTGAAAATGGACCGGGTGACCGACGATCAGGCCAGGGCGTTCTGAACCGCCAGTTTTCTTGCCGAATAATGTTGGCGCCACAACAGCCCGGCCATAATACCGGCCAGGATCGTTTCGGTTACTCCAAGGCTGATCGCCACACCCTGCATCCCAAACCCGGCGGCCAGCAGCCACCAAAGTACTGCAATCTTGATTGCCATTTTCAACGATGCGGTCAAAAGAACCCATTTTTGCAGACCTGTCAGCAACAGAACCTGTGTCAGAATCAATCCCAGCACCAACGGGCCCAGGCTCAGCCCATGCCAGCGCAGGATCGTGGCTGTGCGTATAACATCCTGGGCGTCAAATGCGCCGTACTGAAATATCACCCCGACAGCAGGGGCCGCCAGAAACGATAAGCCAAGGCCACAAATGCCAGCAAATATCGAAAGCCAGAGGATACTGCGCCAAATCCTGCGCGGTATCGTCCCGCTCTCATTTACAGCCCGCGCAATCTGCGGGCCCAGGATCAGATTGGCCGTTGTGCCCATGATGGCCACCGCCGCCATGGTCAGTGCATAGCTGTATTCCAGAGCCGCGAGTGTACCAGACGCCATATTGCTTGCCACGGCGCGATCAATCACGCGCCCGGACGACAACAGACCCTGCGTCAGAAATACAGCCAGTAAAGCGAGTACAAGTGCCTTTAGGTTCGGTGATTGCGGCCCGCTGGCAATAGCCGTCCACAATGCCCTGCGTCCCGATCGCCCAAGGGCTACCAGATGGCTGGCCAGAACACTCAGCCCGCCCACAGCTGCGGCGATCGGCAATGTCTGCATGGTCACGCGCCCCTGTGCGGCGACAATCGCTATGGCCACGATCATCAATCCGAAACTGCGCACCAACTGTGCACTGGCCCCGGGCCAAAGTTTGTTTTCAACGCTGAGAATTGCCCGCAGCGGAAGAGACAAAAGCAGGAACAGAAACATGATCCAACAGATCCGTCCCGCCAGAACCAGGTCTTGCCTGACGATATCTGGCATCCCGGGGGCAAAAATCCGGGCTTGCAGTGGCATGCTGACCCACCCAATTGCGAAAACACCTGTCGCCACAAAAAATACCGGCCAGATGATGTGCCGTAGAACATTGTCGCGCCCACTGTTCCGGGTCGCGAGAGTTGCCGGTATCAAAATGGAAACTACAGACATGGCAAGCCCGTCACTAAGTATGCCAGGCACCCCGATTGCCACGCGCAGCACATCCATTTCCAAGGATGTCCCAAGAAAATACGCAAAAAATATTTCACGCAAAAAACCTGCCGCCAGGCCGACAGAAACCAAAAAAGGTACGATCAATGTCTTGATGGTCAACGGTCCCTTGGTTGTCACGAAAAGCGCTCTGCAAGAGCGCAGGCAAGCTGCGTTTCAATGATGAATGGTTGCTTCAGCATGGTTAACAATTTCTGAATACTGGCGGCGATCACCCCGAACCCGGCCGGATGCGACAATTGCATTCTGTCGCATTAGGTGCACAGTGGCCAAAAAATGGGTGGCGCGACGTTCGATCCACCGATATTTTGGTTCGAGAGCACCGCCGGGGTGGGACGTTGTTGAAATTCATCAATAAGATTCGATCAACGATGTCATCCCGCAATTCATCAGGGCGTGACACACCGCTCAGGACCGACAGGCCAGTGTATGTTATTGGTGATGTCCATGGCCGGCACGACCTTCTGGAACAGCTGATGGAAATGATCGAAACTGATCGCCGCGAACAAATGGCGCAAACAGTTTTTGTGGGCGATCTGATTGACAGAGGCCCGGATAGCCAGCGTGTCTTGCACACCGTTCGCAATATGACTTTGGCACAAGATAAATACATTTGTCTGATGGGAAACCATGAAAGAATGATGTTGGATTTTTTGGCCGATCCGATTTCTCTGGGGCCGCGATGGATCCGCAATGGCGGGCGTGAAACCCTCGCAAGTTTTGGGATCGATCTGGATATTGAAGCCATCCAAACTCAAACGCTTGTTGACTCCAGCAGGCGATTGAAAACTCTGATCGGGGCAGAACTGCTTGACTGGATCGCTGAACTGCCGCTGTTCTGGAAAAATGAGACTCTGGTCGTCGTGCACGCGGCGCTAGACCAGAATCGACGCCTTGATCAGCAAGTGGTGGACACCATGTTATGGGGAAATTCGACACTCAATCGGACACCCAGGACAGATGGCGTTTGGGTCGCGCATGGGCATACGGTGGTCGATCCGCCCTATATAGGCGAGGGAAGGATATCCGTTGACACAGGGGCATATTTCACCGGCCGGCTGACGGCCGCGGCGATTGACCCCGACGGCACGGTAAAATTCCTGACCACACGATAGCGTCACGTACCGGTTGGTCCCACCGAACCAGTCGGGGGGACCAATTGTTTACCTGAGTTGCGCAGAAATTCAGGATGAGATTGCCTGTAGTTCCGAATCATCCAGTCGTTCAGGGTAATAAACAACTGACTCGGCCGTCATCAGGCCCTGCGCTCCACCGATTGCCCGGCCAATTCTAAGCGCACTAAGATTGGCGGGAATGGACCCGGTCGTGTCATTTGCAGTCGAACTGCCATTAAGCGAAATGGCAAAATCATCATTGCTATAGGCGATTGCCACCCGAAACGGGTCACCAAACGCAACCGCGTTTGAAGGTGCTGCGATCGCTGTTTGCAATGCACCCGCATTCCAGACCTGAAATTGTGGTTGTCCCAGAACGGTATTCCACAACAGCGTCAGACGAGACCCCGAACTACCGTCGTCTATGTCGATCACGCGGTCGTTTGCGTCAGCACCGTCCAGATGCCCACCAAAAACGAAGGTGCCTTTGCTGGGGTCAAACCAGGTCCCCACTGCCACTGTCGCGGCATCAGATCCGCGCGATACCGGGCCCGCACCGGTGGAAATAAATGACGAACCCTGCGCCCCGGATTCCAGCTGCGCCGCCGTGACATTTCCCTGGAAAGTCAGGTTCAGTGTGCCATTCTGGGATGAAAATTCATACGACCGGCGCATCGGATAGGACCCAAGTCCCGAAACTGTGGCGACATGGGCACCCCCAAGAATAACGTCTCCGTCGCCATAGAACGTCAGCACATAAGGGCTGGATGTGACAGTAACGGACTGGTCCATCGGCAGGTCGCTGCCCACAAGTATGTTCTGTCGGGTTTCCTCTAGCAGCAATCCGACTTGCGCAAATGAAATCGGGTCATGGGTAAACCTGGCAATCCCCGGCAGCGCGGTTTCAATCACACCGCCCGAGTTGACAAATGTCGCGTCCGTCGGGCGTGCGAAATCTACTATATTGTCAAAGCTGTCTGGGTAACCCCCGCTGCCGAAAGCACCTGCCACAAAGTCAAGAACCAGGTTCGGACGTGTGGCTGTGGTGGGTGAAATCCAGGCCTCGTCCCACGGGTTTTGCCCCGACGAGCCACGTCTGTACGGGGCCGAAGTGACCGAAAGGTCTCTGACAACTTTCATGCAATCACCATTGCATGAATTCCTGTCGCGGTTGTGCCGGTTGCATTCACCTGGCGCACCCCTACAGGCAAAATCGATTGGTCCGAAACAACAATGGACCGCGTGTTCCCGCGCACCGTGACAACGGACACTGTGCCACCAATCTCTACATACAGAGCGATAGCAACTTCCGAGAGCTCGGCCCCATCGTTAGGCACAACAGGCACAATATCTGTGGCTGGTCCGGACAAAGACGACACGCGGTTTTCAAACGGATTGCTCAAAGCAATTCTCCTTTTATTTCAAATAGACAGGAATTTGGCCCGGTCGAAATATGACCGGCAATAAAATGACTCAAAATGGGGAAGCCCGACGACACCTAAACTAATTTCGTAAAAATTGAGTTAAGTGTGCCGTAATTTTTTGCTCGCGCGCCACTCACAAAGGTTAGTGGATCTATCATCAGCCGATCGATGCAGCTTCACTGGATCACGCGACCTTTATTGGGACCAGGCGCCGCAGCTCATCCGCAGGCCGCACCACGCATGGGGCTTTAACTTTACGGTAGAGCGAAAAAAACACACACTAGACACCGATTTCGCTGCCTCAATTAGCTTTGGCTTTCTTCCATGCAACACCCGCGGCAGGAATACTTTGGCCATCAAGGGATACCGGTGCATTTGTATAATTGAACGTAAAAATTGCCTGATTGGTTTCACGCCGGCGAACGCCCTCGGGCATTTTTTGGATTTGAATATTGCTTTGTTTGCATACCAATTCGACGACGCGATCCAACCCTTCGCTGTTCAGCCAGCCCGCCAAATAGTGCGTTTGGTCATGGCTCGCAATCACGGGGCGACCATCAATCGTGCGCAGCGACACATCTGCGCCGCCCTCCAGCGCTTCAAACCAATGCAACACCTGGCCGCCTCCGTTTAGATCAATCGACGCGTTTGGCGGCAGGCTTTCGACGAATTTTGTGATGATATCCAGTTTTGGAATGGCCGGACCCAGTGGGACCTTGGTGTGAAATTTCTCATCTTTCAGATTGGTTCGCGGCCCAAACACCACCGTACCTGCAAAACCATTCTCTGCCCTTGGAAACTGTGAAGGGATCGTCATCAGCCCCGGCGCAAATATAACCGCATATTGATCCAACGCATTGTCACTTGCTGACACGATGTCGACTGAAAGTCCGGCGCGCCGCAGCGCCCGATAAAAACAAAAGCACAATCGAAAATAGTCAAAATCCTGACCCTGAGGCTGCGTATTCCACGCCCAAGCTGATTCATAGTCAAAAACCAATGCAACGTCAGAAGTCACAGTATCCACATCTGGAAACAACGACAGCTCTTCAGCAATCTGGGCAATTTCCGACATAGCTTCTGTTGGTTGGTCATCGGCGCGCAGCAGCCCCGCATGCATTTGTTCCTGACCGTGCGGCAATTGCCGCCAACGAAAATAACAAACTGCCTCTGCTCCGTGGGCGAATGCCTCCCATGACCACAATCGGACCATTCCGGGCAGCGGCGCAGGATTGAATGGTGCCCAATTCACGGGACCGGGCTGTTGTTCCATAACCCACCACCGGCCGCGACCGACGCTGCGGTACAGATCATGATGAAAGGCCTGCATATCCGGGTCGCCCTGATTCACATAAGCCAATCTATGTTCTGGTGAGGCCTCTAGGCGGTCAGACAAGAATCCGATCGGGTAACTATCCCAGCTGGCGATATCCAAGTCCTGACCAACATCATAATGGTCAAAACCGACTTCGCGCCCCATGTAATTGTGAAGCAAGTCCGCGCTGGTATATTGGCGCAAGATATCTGTCTGAACGCGATTAAATCGTGAAAGTTGTTCAGATGAAAATCGCCGGAAATCCATCACATGCGCCGGGTTAGGCTCTGTTACGGTCAGGTTTGGTAAATCAACCTGTCCGAAATTGTCGTATGTCATTGACCAAAAACTATTCCCCCAAGCGTCGTTCAGGGCGGAAATTGATTGATACTTTTGGCCCAGCCAGTCACGGAAAGCCTGCTTTGCCGCATCCGAGTATGAAAGAGTTGTATCGTGACAACCATATTCGTTGTCGATTTGCCATGCATGGATCCACTTGTTTTTGCCGTATCGCCGGGCAAGCTTTGTCACGATCTTGCGACACTCTTGCAAATATGACTGCGAGCTAAAGCAATAGTGTCGACGCGATCCGAATTTTCGCGGCCTACCGGATCGATCTTGGGCAAGCATGTCTGGGTGTTTGTCGATCATCCAGCGCGGTGGTGTCGCAGTTGGTGTTCCCAGAATGACAGACAGCCCATTCTGGCCCAGGACATCGATTGCCGTGTCCAGCCAGTCAAATTCATTACACCCTTCGCTTGGCTCCAGTCTTGACCAAGCGAACTCGCCAATGCGCACCCATTTCAAGCCAGCGGACGCCATTCGTCTGGCGTCATATTCCCACACTGACTGCGGCCAATGTTCGGGATAATAGCAAACGCCAAGGCTTCTTTTCATGGTCTAAATCCCATTGTTAGAGACTGGTAACATAGATGGTTGGGTGCTCGTCCGGACCGCCGCCTATTGGCAAATGACAATTCCGCTTTGTTGAAATCTCAAGAAATCAGGACTCCAGCTTTGACACCAGAGAATGCGCCAACGCCAGACCATTCAATGTCATTCTGTCCGCATCGACAATTTCAGATTGGACGCCGAGATAGTTCAACGCCGTTGAATAGATCCCTGCCAGTTTCGGGTCACCGATCAGCGTCACCTTGTTTCCAAGCCAGAATTTTTTAGCTGCTGCCAACTCCGTACCCATCAGTATTCCCGAAAGACTGGCGCGGCTGGCACCCGGTTTTTGTCCGTCCAGCAAGTATTTCGAACGGATCGCGAACAGGCTTCGTGCAAGCGCCTCTGGCCGACTGACCGAAGCATCCAAAGCCGCGAGAAAAACATCAGGGTCCCACGCGTCGGAATTTATCGAATGCCGAAGCACTGAATGTTCCGACAGGCAGGCGAAAATATCTCCGGTCATGAACGTATGAAACTCTGTAATCTTCCCACCGTCGATCAACGCCCATTTTGTATGGGTTCCGGGCATGCACAATACGCCCTGATAGGTGCTGTTCTGGGACAAAAAGCCCGCGACCTGGGTTTCTTCTCCACGCATAACGTCGGGCGGGTCACTTTGCATCAGGCCGGGCAACACAAAAGCGCGTATCTTGTCGCTCTTGGAACCCGCAATTACATATTCAGCGGCGATTGGCGCACAGGGAACGGCCTTGTAGGGCGCCTCGACCCAGCCCTGCCGTGACCCGACCATTCCGCAGGCAATCACCGGTATCGGATCTGTGCCAAGCCACGGGTTAATCAACGACAGCAAAGCCGGCTCAAATGCGCCCGATTTCAAGTTTCTGATCCCATCGTCGGAAGACTGAAACTGCAAAACAGAACTATCTGCGGACATCGCCCAGGCCCTGAGACGCGAAGTTCCCCAATCCACGGCAATCCAGCTGATATCTGAAATCGGCGGATGGGTCATCCGGTCACCGCCACTCCACCATCAACCACCATCGCCTGGCCGGTCATCATGCGGCTGGCATCAGATGCCATGAACAGAACCGGGCCAACAATATCGGCCGGTTCCAGATGTTCCTTTAGGCATTGTCTTTGCATATGCGCCTGCAAGGCTTCGGGTGTCGCCCATTTGTCAATTTGTTTGTCGGTCAGCACCCATCCAGGTGCCAATGCATTCACACGTATTTTGTCAGGTCCGAACTCTCTTGCAAGGCTGCGACATAATCCATTTATTCCACTGTTTGCGGTTGTATAGGCAGGATACCCATCGCCGCCCATCATGTAAGATATCGAACTGAAGTTTATGATCGACCCGCCACCATTTGCCTGCATGCCGGGAATGACCGCTTTGCAAGCGAAAAAGTAGTATTTCAAATTGATCGCCATTGACCAGTCCCAAAAATCTTCGTCGGTTTCCAACGTCAGATGCCGTTGATCATTGGCCGCGTTGTTCACCAATATCCTAATTGGACCGTGGGCTTTCGCAGCCGCTTCGATGGACGCGTTCAGGGCATCTATATTGGTGAGATCGCATTGAATAAACAAAGGCCGAACACCATGTTTCCGTTCCATTTCATCACAAAACGCGGTGGCGTCTGACCGTTGGACAAACGCGACCGATGCCCCTTGTTTCAGGAAACCCTCGGTCAGGCTGGCGCCAATACCAGAACCACCCCCTGTGATAAAAACAGAAGCATTCTTGAGATCGGGATAGATGACTTCAGGATTCATTACGCCAGCGCCTTTCCATAGGTGTAAATTCGATCATTCACAATTTTTGCCCCTCTATCACCCACATCGACTGTGGATAAGACCACGGCAAGGTCAGTCCGTTGTGCATAAGAAATGTGCCGGACAATTCAACGTCTTGCTGTTTGAATAATTGATCGCCCCTGCTAAGCTGCGGGGCAGAATTTCTATTCAACAAGTTGACCCGATACATTGCAGCGGGGTCCAATCGTGTCAGCCGCAACGGACGTGGCGCTATCTGGGCAGACGTATCGGCCCGGCCTGAAAACACAATAAATCGATGTCCGTCCCGGGCGTTTTGCTGTTCGGCGATGATGGCGGGATCAGCACTGTCCAGCCGCAATATGTCGGCGTCCATCGTCCAGGATCGATTTGCTTTCCACCATGCGGTGATGTCCTTGAGAACACGAATCTCATGATCATTCAGTTCCCTTGGATCCATTTCGAATCCCATGTGTCTCTGGGCAGCAACCCATCCGCGAAACCCAATATCCAGTGTCCGCCCGGATGTGTGACAGACCCGCGGACCCACGTGTGATCCGGTGATGGCGGCTGGTAGAAAAAGGGCAGCTCCCGATTGCATTTTCAGTCTTTCCAGCGCGTCATTTGAATCCGACAACCAGACCCTGTGGGTTCGCGACAGGATTCCAAAATCAATGCGCCCGCCGCCCGATGCGCAGCTTTCGATTTCAACATGCGGAAAATCGGCTCGTAGCCTGTCAATCAAGTCATACGATCCGCGGGTCTGGCTTGCGTCAGGCGCGGGCAGAACCCGGTTGTGATCCCATTTGATATAATCAATGTCATGTGCGGCCAGGATCGCTGAAATCCGTTTGTGCAGAAAATCGCGCACCTCTGGCAGCGCCATATTCAACGCCTTTTGTTGACGCCCCAGTATTTGGTCCGATGGCCCAAGCGTCCAGTCAGGGTGCGCCGTATACAGGTTGGAAACAGGGTTGATCATTTCTGGTTCGAACCAAATCCCGAATGACATATCCAACCCGTGCACATGAGCGATCAGTGGATCCAACCCATCCGGATATTTTCGTTGGTCAACTTCCCAGTCGGACAGGGACGTCGTGTCGTCGTCGCGGTTCCCGAACCAACCGTCGTCCAGCACAAAACGCTCTGCCCCTAGATCTGCTGCGCGCGCTGCAATGTCTTTCAGAACTGGCAATTGGTGATCGAAATATACCGCTTCCCAACAGTTATAGTGAACCGGGCGCGGTCGGTCCGGTTGTGGCCAGGTGACAATCCGGTCGCGTGCATGGCGTTGAAATGACACCGCACATCCATTCAGTCCATCGGAAGAATAAACAGCAAAAAGACGGGCAGAATGGAATTCCTTCGCGGGCGCTGTTTCCATACGGGCGGCGTGTCCAAACTGCACTTGCCGACGACCGTCCGGCAATTCTTCGGCGATCATGCGATGACCCCCAGACCAACCGTAGTGGAATGCGTACACTTCGCCGTTTGTGTTGGTGGTGCCGCGACATGGGATGATCAGGCCTGGAAAATGTTCGTGTCCGGTGCGACCGGTTCTGTTTTCACGGTACCTTATTCCGGGTGACCAGCTTGTCGCGTTCAGTTGGAATTCCCCACACCAACGACCTGCAACATCAATCATTTCGTCGGAATTCTGCGGTGCTGGCAGTACCGGCGCTGCAAGCCAGTGCAGATGGATCGGTCTGGATGCGAAAATCGAAGATTTTAATGCGATAACGTGCGTTTCGGGATCAAGTCCGATGTCTGCGACATAGGTCAGTTGGTTGTCGTCGTCTTTGCACGTGACAATCAGGGTCGTCGCGTCAGCCTTTGCGTGATCAAATCTGAACCGTGGCAACAACGGCGTGCCATCTGTGTCTCTGATGATCAAACCAGGTTGCCCGGGAAAGGTGCGGCTGGCTTCGGGGCATAACGACAGGTCCGGATTTTCGTCCAGCATACCGCCGGTTACGTCGATGGCATGTACCGCGCTGATCGTTGCCAGATCCTCGTCCTCAGGCAGCGGCGGCCCCCAATACACCACTTGCGGAATACGCCCGCCGCCAGACGCGAGCGCCAGTGTTTGGCGCCCGTCATCAATTCGCCAGCACTTTGTCATTACTTCACAGCACCCAATGTCAGACCCGCAATAAAGTGCTTTTGCATCAAAAAGAACATGGCGACGGGCGGCAAAGCCGCGACAATGGCACCGGCGCTCATCAACTGATAGGCGGCCCTGTACTGCGCATTGAACGACGTTATGCCAGCCGTAACCGGCTGCGATTCCGCGCCTTGGGTCAACACGACGGCCCAAAAATAGTCATTCCAGATGAAAGTGAAAATCAAAACCAAAAGGGCCGCGATCGCTGGCTTCATGAGTGGTAGCACGATGTACCAAAATATTCTCCATTCCGCGATACCCTCGACACGGGCCGCCTCGATCAATGGAAACGGAAGCGCTTTGATAAAATTGCGCATGAACAGCGTGCAAAAACCGGTTTGGAATGCGATGTGAAACAGAACCAGCCCGGTCTTGGTATTGTACAATCCCAGGTCCAGCGTCAGGTCGCGTACAGGAATCATCAAAATCTGAAAGGGCACAAAGTTTCCTGCGACAAACATAAAGAATATCCACAGGTTTGATCTGAATTTGTAGATCCCCAAGGCAAACCCGGCCATACAGGACAATGCAACTGCGCCGATCGCCGTTGGAATCGTTATCATAAGCGAATTCAACAGATATCTGGGCATCTCGGATTCAAAAAAGACGCGACCATAATTGCCGAAACCTTCAAGCGTTGACGGCAATGTCCAGTAATTGCCAGCCACAAAATCGCTTTCTGGTTTGATCGAAAACAGGGCCACTGCCACCAGTGGCGCAAGCCACAACAAAAGCGCCACAGGGATCAGCGATTGATAAGTGATCTGCCAGGTACGCGATGATTTTTCAATTGGTGTCGGGAACATATCAGTGGCCCTTCTCTTCTTTGTACATCGAGAACAGGAAGTAGGCGATAAAGACCAACATGATCAGGAACAGCACAACCGCGATGGCCGCGCCATAGCCCATGCGGAACCCATATTCCGACAGCGCCTTCTCGAACATGTAAAAAGACAAAACGCGGGAAGACCCGAATGGCCCGCCGTTGGTCATAATTGAAATCAGGTCAAAGGATCGCAACGCACCAACAATTGTCACCACAAAGGCAATAAAGGTTGCTGGTTTCAATTGTGGGATGATCACATACCACAACATTTTCCAACCCTTTGCGCCGTCCAGACGGGCCGCTTCGACCTGTTCTGGATCAACGGCATTCAAACCAGTCAGGTATAGGATCATGCAATACGCCGTCTGCGGCCACAATCCGGCGACGATAATCCCGTAAGTCACAAGTTTTGGGTCGCCAAGAACGTTGATCGGATCGACTCCAAAAAACCCAATAAAGGCGTTTAACAGGCCAAATGTCGGATCGTAGAACCATGTAAAGACCAGACCAACCACGATCTGGCTGATCACAAATGGAAAGAAAAACAGCGATTTGTACAGCCGCATCCCAGGGACTGTCTGGTTTAGAAACAACGCGATGAACAACCCGGCCGGGATGGCCAGCAAGTACAAAAACAGCCACTTGAAGTTGTTCCACAGCGAGGTCTCGAAGGCGCGGTCTTTCACCAGATCCTGATAGTTTTTCAGCCCCACATACTCTGCCGCGCCAAGCCCATCCCATTTGTAAAGTGACAGGTTAAAACTTTGGATGACCGGGAAAATGACATAGACCAGAAAAAACAGGATCGCCGGCGCCAGGAAAAGCCAGGGTGTAAGAGCGATTTCGTTTCGCTTGAACCAGGATTTTTGTTCATGCGCCAAATCTGCCGGTGCGGTATTCATAACCATAGCAATCCCCTGTTATCGGACACATTGGCCGCTGGATGGCCATTTTCGCGGACGTGTCTGGGCTGATCCACCAGCCCAGACAGATGCGCGTTTCAGGTTGAAATATAGTTGGGGCAGACCGTTAATGGCCTGCCCCAGATCGTTATCAGTAGATGGTTCCGCGTGCCGCTTCCAGGCGCTGCAAAATGTCTTCCAGGTTATCAGGGATCACCATGAATTCCTGGAAACCTTCCATGGCGACGGCGGCCATTTCGGCCGGCGCGTCACGGTCAAAGAACTGAGCGATGCCGCCCGGCGCACGGTTCGACAACATATCAAATCCTTCGTTAAGGAATTTGTCGTTATCCACGCTGGATTTTGAGTTCACAGGAAGCTGACCCAAATTCTTGCCGTTGTTGATCAACGTTTGATTCTCAGCTGAAACAACAAACTTCAGGAAAGCCTTGGCCGCTTCTTTGTTTTTTGCCCCTGAAGGAATGTGGAACGTGTCGGTGGGTGCATCCTCACCTTTGGCAACGCCCGGGGTGATTTCCGGGAACTGGTAAAAGTCCAGCTTGCTGTCATCCAGTCCACCGTCACGCATTGCGGCAACCGCAAAGTTACCCATCAGATATGCGGCAGCTTCACCATTGGTGATAAACGGAAGCGCTTCTTGCCAGCTGTACGTTTGGTGGTTTTCGATGAAAGCGCCCATATCGATAAGCTCTTTCCAATTGGCGAAGGTCGCGCGCACCTCGTCAGAGGTCCAGCTTTCCTGGCCATTTGTCAGCGCCGCATGGAATGCATAGCCGTTGGTGCGCATGTTCAAATAGTCGAACCAGCCGCCCGCAGTCCAAAGAAATTTGGTGCCGATCGTGTAGCACTTTATCCCATTGTCGAGCAGTGTCTGACAGTTGGATTTTTCTTCGGCCCATGTTGCAGGCTCGGTCAGGCCATACTTCTCAAAGATGTCTTTGCGATAGTAAACGCCCCACTGGTAATAGGTGTAAGGTACGCCGTACTGCTTGCCGTCGATTGTCATCGCACCCTTTGTGGATGCCAATTCCTCGCTTAGCTGACCTTCCCAAATGTCAGAAACATCTTCGAACAACCCGGCATTGACATAGGGCAACATGCGATTGGCCGCATACCAGTTGGCGACGTCAGGTGCGTCAGCGGTCAAGAAATTGCGAATCTGGGTTTTGTAAGCCTCGCGATCGATCACGGTCAGCTCAATGTTCAGGTCTGGATGCAGCGCGCCAAAACGCTCGACCATACCCTCCATGACCGCTCTGGGTGCCGGGTTTGACATATCTGAAAAGATTTTCAGATCGCCGGACAGCGGTGCGTTGTCGCTACCTGCAAAGGCACTTGTCGCCATTAACGCAGCAGACGCCAGCGTCGTGAACGACGCCTTCAATGTGGAAATCATATTTTCCTCCCTTGATGTTCCAAATAATGAAACTTAGTTTTACATGTTGAAATTTGAACACGACTCGCCTAAGGCTGTCAATAGTTTCCTCTGAGGTCATCACCTTCAGGGGACCGGGAGGAAATATGGCAGGCGGAGAAACCAACGGCAGTGGAACTGTAGGTAAAGCGCTATCTGTGCTTGACCAAGTTGCGTCATTTGAACGCCCTGTCCGGTTCACCGAGTTGCTGGATGAATCCAACTATCCCAAGGCGACTCTTTACCGCTTTCTTCAGAATCTGGTTTCCGAAGGCATGTTAAGCTATGACGGCGAAAGGCAAACATATTCACTTGGCATGCGTCTGGTTCGTCTGGCACATGCCGCCTGGACGCAATCATCTTTGGCACCTGTTGCCCGCCCGCACCTGAATACACTCAGCGAAGCAATCGGCGAGACGATTCACCTTGCGCAACTCGATAATGCGCACGTTCTTTATGTGGACAAACGCAACGCGAAACGCCCGATAGAAATGTTTTCACAGGCCGGAAAAGTTGGGCCTGCCTATTGCACGGGTGTCGGCAAAGCGATGCTTGCATATCTTTCAGAACAGGAACTTTCCAGAATATTGCCGCAGCAGTCATATCACCGGTTCACGCCCAATACTTATGGCAATCAGCAAGACCTTTGCGCCGAACTGGTCAACATCCGCAAGCGCGGATTCGCATATGACCGCGAAGAACACGAACCTGATATCATTTGTGTTGCAGTGCCTATCGTTTCGCAGAATACCCGGGTATTGGGCGCAATATCCGTAACCAGTTCAACGACCCGCACATCTTTGAAAGCGCTGGAAAAACTTGTTCCCCAGATGCAGAAAGCAACCCGGAAAATTGCCACCGAAGCCGAGCTTTGGTGGTTTCCCGTCGAACAGAATTCAAAAGAAAAATTGGAGATTTAGGCCATGTCAGGTGTAACGCTGCAGCAAGTGATTAAACGGTATGGCGACGTTCAGGTCATTCACGGCGTAGATCTTGAGATAGAGGACGGCGAGTTTTGTGTCTTTGTTGGTCCGTCCGGATGTGGCAAGTCAACGCTGTTACGAATGGTTGCCGGTCTAGAGGAAACGACCGAAGGCACAATAAATATCGGGACGCGCAATGTCACCAAAATGGACCCGGCAGAGCGCGGCGTCTCGATGGTCTTTCAGACATACGCGCTTTACCCCCATATGACCGTCAAGGAAAACATGGGCTTTGGTCTGAAGATGAACGGCCATCCCAAATCAGAGATTGCGGCCAAGGTTGGCGAGGCTTCGCGCATTCTGAAACTTGATGACTATCTATCACGCAAACCGGCTGCTCTGTCCGGCGGGCAAAGACAGCGCGTCGCGATTGGGCGCGCCATCGTCCGCGGGCCGGAAGTTTTTCTTTTCGACGAGCCGTTGTCGAACCTTGATGCCGAACTGCGTGTGGAAATGCGGGTAGAAATCGCGCGCCTGCACAAGGAAATCGGTGCCACGATGATCTATGTGACCCATGATCAGGTCGAGGCGATGACTTTGGCCGACAAGATCGTCGTTTTGCGCGCCGGCTATATTGAACAAGTTGGAAAGCCACTGGACCTGTACCGTGACCCGGATAACAAATTCGTGGCCGGCTTTATCGGCTCCCCGGCGATGAATTTCCTGAACGGCAAGATCACCAAGGACGGCATCACGGTCGCGGCGCTGGGTGGCGCATACAAATTGCCGCTGAATTTGCCGCCAGAAGGAACTGCCGTCAGTATCGGAATACGACCGGAACACATTGAAATTAACCCAGCCGGCACCACCCACAACGTGGAATTAACAGAAGCGTTGGGTGGCGTATCTTATGCCTATCTTGTGTCTGGTACGGGCGAAAAACTGATTGTCGAGGAACGCGGCGAAGAGCGATCGGAAATAGGCGCGACAGTGGGTATTTCGTTCCCTGAAAAATCTGCAATGCTGTTCGACGGCAAGACCGACAAGCGGATCAGATAATCGCCGAACATTTTGTTTCACCTGCCCCAGTATTGGGGGCAGTCCCCATCAGGCGACCGGGGCTGACGTTTCAGGATCTTCAACAATTTCTGCATCCGCGATGATGGTTTCAGGCGGGTCATCATCCGGGATCGGCACATCATCGACTGTGTCGCCCACCATCAATGGCAACATTTCCGTTGACTCCGGCATGGCGACTTCGCCCTCGACCGGCAGGCGCCAACTAAGCGTGTCAAAGCCGTTGCAATTCGTGCATGTCGGGGCCCAGTTGATATGCACGGTCTGGCAGCTTTCGCAGACCCATTGCGGGCCGCGCGACGCGGTGACGGCCTTGGTCAGCCATGCCCGTACCACAGCATCTTCGCCGCCCTCTCCGCGTTCGATCGCGGCCATAATGGACAAAGACCGTGCTGTTGGGTCGTTTTCAACCAGTTTGCTGATCGTATCCCGGGCGGCAGCATAGTCCTCGGTGCCGACCTGAAGCTCCGCCATCAGCATGATCGCCTCGGGGTGTTGCGGATCTGAACGGATAAACTGTTCAAAGCGTTTCAGCCGTGCCTGTGCGGTTTCCTGCGGCTCGATGCTTGCGAATGCAGCGGCCAGATCCGGATGCGGCGACACGTCCCAGGCCTTTTTTAATACCCGGGCCGCATATTTGGCTTTCCCTTTTTCGATGTAACTGCGCGCCGCCATGACCGCTGCCGGAATCAAGTCAGGTGACAATCGGTTCGCTTCAATTGCGGCTTCGCGGGCTTCAACCGTGTTGCCTTTGCGAAAAATCTCTCTGGCCTCTGATAAGGCCAAAACCGCGTCCCGGCGTTTGTGTACGTCGCGCGGCAATGATCCGTGCCGCATTTTTTGCCCCAATGTTTTTCGCGCGCCGGACCAGTCTTGGTTTTTGGCCTGAAGCTGTAACAAAACATCGCCGGTATCCGCGTGTTTCGGCTTCAAGGCAAAGGCGTGTTCCGCCAGCTTCATCGCCGTGGCGGTGTCCCCGGCCAACAATTTTTGCTTCATCAGGCCGTGGACACCCACAAACCGGGTGCGACTGTCGTCCAGCAATCTTTTATAGACTTCTTCGGCCTTCTTTTTGTCACCGGTCATTTCTGCGGCTTGGGCGGTAATCAGACTGGTCAGTTCCGGGCGTCCTAGATATTTTTCGGCCTTGGCTGCCTTGGACATAGCGACCCGCCCTTCGCCGGACGCTATTGCCATCAAACCGTCTGACAGCGCCTCAAACCCACGCCTTTCTCGGTTTCTATCAAAATACCTTGAAATTGCCGTTTCGTCGCCATTCAGAAATTTTAGCGTCGCCACCGTAAGACTAAGAATTTTTAGCAAAACCCAGATTGAAATTATCAAGGCCAGGAATGCAATCGCCGCTTGCAAAGGCCCCAGCGACAGCTCGGTGTCAGCAACCGCTATACGGATACCACCTTCGGTTTCTGACAGGTAGACGGCACCAAGCGTCAGCGCAGCCACAACGCAGATAAACAAAACAATCTTTATCAGGGACCAAAGCATCGTGTCGATTTCCTATTCATTCAAGGCTGTCGCCAAACCGGCAACGGCGTTGAGCGCAGCCAGCCGTGTATCCGCCATTTGTAACCATCCGCTCATTTCGTTTTGTCCGGCTGGTGGAAGGTTTCCAATTTCAGCGATCGACTGGGCCAGGTCGCCTTGCCCAAGCGCGGCTTCCGCCCGAGACAGAACCGCGTCGGGGTCGGACCCTTCGCGTGGTGCCAGTGACCGGGTCCCAAGCTGGGTCCGTAAAAATGCAGATAGCTTGCCGGTGGTTCCGGCGTCAGCCTCTGCGTTTACGGCGGCATTCAGCGCGGCCCGGGCCGCTGCTGGAAATTCCTGAACAAGCCCGAATTGGCTCGGCAGGCCTGTCTCGGCATTTGCCGACAAAATCACGGGAATATCAACACCAGCATCATCCAGTGCGTCCAGAATGGGTTGGAAAGGCTCCCCCAATTCAACCGCATTCTTTAACTGGGCCAGTGCTGCGCGACTTATCGCATTCTCTGCGCGTCCAGTGGCCTGTTGTTCGATTTCAATTGCTGCTTTCTGCGCATTCTCGACACGTGCCAATTCAGACTGGAACATGGTGCGCATATTGGCCAGTTCCTGTTTGTATGCGTCAACGGCCTCTGCTGTGGCGCCAATTTTTGGGATCGGACGATTTTCAAGATCGGTCAATCGCGCATCCAGCGCCTCCAGTCTGGCAGATGCACGTGTAATGCTTTGTTCTAATGCGTTCTGACCATCCGATACGGCTTGCAAATCCGCTAACAACGCCCGCTCTTCGATTGCATTGTCACGTGCGCTGGCACGGCTGGCCAATTCATCCAGTTTCGCAGATTGCTCGGCCAATGACTGCTGAACGGTGTCCAGTGATTTGGAATTTCCAAATATCGGCAGTGAGTCTGACATCGACAATTGCGACGCTAAAAACCCAAGCGCCGCTGTTACCACACCCGCAAAGATCATGATCCCGACGCCGGCGCCGGCGCGTTTTGGTGCCGTCACTATTTCTGTAGTGCTGATTTCTGCATTCGGATCATCTGGCGTATCCGACACCGGTTCGCCGGTTTCTGTAACGCCTGCGGACTCGTTCTCAAGAACAAAAGGTTCTGTGAACGCCGAAGAGCTGGCGGATTCGACATTTGGGTCATCAAGGTCAGATTTAGACGCTGTTGTGTCCGTTGATTTTGCCGACTTTTTACGTGCCAAGACCTGGTGACCTCTCGAATCTCAAATTCATTCTACAAGCGTCGCTCTTTCAACTTAGTGGCTGCCTTGAGCACTCTCAAGACGATCCTTGAATTACCGCCAACGTCGCATTCATCATTTCTCTGGCGTTCGGATGTGCCGCCAGATGTATGTCTTCAGGGTCAGCGCCATCCCATGCCGCGGCCACGGACGCGCTCATCGCCACCAAAGACAGACGGGCCCTTACGTTCAGATCCCGTGTTTGTTTTGACAATAAGGCGGCACTGCGCGGTGAGAACAGGGGAATAACCATCCTTTCATCACCACTAAAGGCGACCTTGGCCTCGGCGCTTAGCGGCATGGCAACCTGATCATAGACAATCCGACTTTCGGTTATGATCCCCAGGTTATTCAGACGATCCGCAATATCCCCACTGACATGTTTCCCGTGCGGATACAGCCACCGGCCATCCGGCATGTCGGCTGCCATCAATTCAACCAGTGCATCCGCATTTCCATCGGCCGTCTTAACTACCAGGCCCATTTTTCGGGCCGCATCGGCTGTCCGTTGACCCACGGCATAGGCGCACATTCCATCAGGATTCTTGTCGCTGAGACAAACAAGCGCGTGCCGAGAGCCAATGACAATGCCCGCGTACTTGCTGAGATCAGCAGTCATGGCAAACTGGCGCACTTCGAAAACCGGTGAAATGATGACCGGGTTGTCAACACCAAGCCCACGCGCAAAGTCTCGCGAATCCGCTTTCGGGCGCGTCAAAAATACAATCGTTTTGCTCTGCACTTCGCCCCCATATAGTTGTAACGCCTGCCGACCGGTGTTACCTGCGTCGCTATTATCGTGCAACTGGCGACATTATGAACGCTCGGCTTACAGTATTAGGCATCGAAAGCAGCTGTGACGAAACAGCGGCTGCAATTGTACAATATTCTTCGGATGATCAATTGCCGAGAATTTTGTCGTCGATCGTATTCAGTCAATATGAACTGCACGCTTCATTTGGTGGCGTGGTTCCCGAAATCGCCGCGCGCGCGCACACTGATTTACTGGACCGTTCCACCGCCAAAGCCTTGCAGGAATCGGGCATGACTCTGGACGATATCGATGCGGTTGCAGTGACTGCTGGTCCAGGGCTAATTGGTGGTGTCTTGTCCGGCGTGATGTTCGCAAAAGGTCTTTCTCTGGGTAAAGGGATTCCGTTGATTGGTGTGAATCATCTGGCGGGTCACGCCCTGACACCACGACTGACACATTTGACCAAATTTCCCTATCTGATGCTGTTGGTTTCCGGCGGGCATTGCCAGTTTCTGATTGTGCGCGGCATTGAAAGTTACGACAGGCTTGGTGGTACGATTGACGATTCTCCAGGCGAGGCCTTTGATAAAACCGCGCGGCTTTTGGGCTTGGCGCAGCCCGGCGGTCCGGCGGTTGAAGCCTGCGCACAAGGCGGAAACTCAAACGCCGTCAAACTGCCCAGACCGCTTTTGGATCGGCCAGACTGCAACATGTCTTTTTCAGGCCTAAAGACAGCGGTTCTCAGGGAACGCGATAAGGCGGTCGCGCTGTCCGGCGGCCTGAGCACACACGTGCAGGCCGATCTGAGCGCCGCATTTCAAACGGCAGTCACCGATGTCCTGTCGGCCAAAACCCGCATTGCGATGCGTGCTTATATGCAAATACAACCGGATGTCCCCGTGTTGGCCGTGTCAGGGGGTGTCGCGGCAAATAACCAAATACGCGCAGCATTAGAGACTGTTTCGAACGAATTCGGTGCTGAATTCCTGGCACCACCGCTTGCGCTGTGTACAGACAACGCCGCAATGATCGCGTGGGTGGGGCTGGAAAAATTACAGTTGGGTCTCGTAGATGATCTGTCACTTTCCGCGCGACCGCGCTGGCCATTGGACACAAAAAGTACACCGATGCTTGGCGCTGGCAAAAAGGGTGCAAAGGCATGACAAAAATCGCGGTATGCGGGGCGGGCGCATTTGGAACCGCCCTGGCAATGTCCCTGGCGCAGGCCGACCGCGATGTGACATTGGTGGCACGCACACCGGACCACGCCTCCGCAATCAATCTTGATCGCCAAAATCGGGCCCGACTACCTGGATTTTCCCTGCCTGCAAATCTGGTGGTGTCTGACACAGTATCGGCGAACACCGACATTTGCCTTTTGGCGATCCCAACCCAGGTCTTGCGGGAATTTGTGACGCAACACAGTGAAATCCTGGTGCCCAAATCGCTGGTTGCCTGTTGCAAGGGTATAGAACTGCGGACCGGGTTCACGCCAACCCGAATTGTGACAGATGTTCTTGCCGGATCCAGTGTTTCGATCCTGTCGGGGCCGGGGTTTGCCCGCGACATAGCCAAGGGCCTGCCGACCGCGATGACAATTGCTGCTGAATCTGGCGAACAAGCGTCCTGGCTGCAACATCTCTTATCGACCAAAAATCTGCGGCTTTATCGGTCCGAGGATGTGGTTGGTGTCGAACTGGGTGGCGCATTGAAGAACGTCGCGGCCATAGCAGCTGGCATTACAATCGGCGCCAACCTCGGTGACAGCGCGCGATCCGCTTTGATCACACGCGGGTTTTCAGAAATGAAAGCGCTGGCCAAACAATTGGGCGGGCAGCCCGACACACTTTCTGGCCTGTCCGGGCTGGGCGATCTGATTTTGACCTGCACATCCACGCAATCCAGAAATTTTGAATTTGGGGTTGCCTTGGGTCAGGGAAACAAACCAAGTTCTGGTGTAACAACAGAGGGCGCTGCCACCGCAATAGCAGTGTCTAAACTGGCAAAAAGCGAACAATTGGACATGCCGATTACCCATACAGTTGCGGCGTTACTGGAAGGCGAAATATCGGTCGAGACTGCTATTTCAAACCTCATGTCCCGCCCTTTGAAAGAGGAATGAATTATGCAGTATTGGCTGTTTAAATCCGAAGCATCAACCTGGAGCTGGGAACAACAGGTTGCAAAGGGCGATGCTGGCGAAGAATGGGATGGCGTCCGAAACTATCAGGCACGCAATAACATGCGCGAAATGAAACTGGGCGATCGCGGATTTTTCTACCTGTCACAGAAGGAAAAGATGATCGTGGGAATTGTCGAGGTTTGCGCATTGTCCCACCCCGACAGCACCACAGACGACGAACGCTGGGAATGCGTCGATATTCGGGCCGTCAGATCGGTTCCGACCCCGGTAACGCTGGACATGTGCAAGGCAGATGAACGGCTAAAGGACATGGTTCTGGTCAACAACACCCGATTATCCGTGCAGCCAGTGTCCAAAGCAGAATGGGACATCGTCTGCGAACTGGCTGGAATGTAGGTATCCAAAGTTCTGACCATGGTCTTGCATTTGACAGGACATTTGATGGTCGCCCGGCCCTGTTTATGATGCCCCCAGTTCTAAATACAGCCCGAGATTTTGGGAGGGTGGAATACGGCCAAACGGACACGCCAGGTCGCATTTGAACCGCTTGTTGCAATTAAGGCGGCGCGAGCTTCATACGAATTTCGGCAAAAAAAGGAGGGTCCCAACCCCTCGGGACCCTCCTACCACCCCACGTGTTCCTAAGCATCACACGCAATTTGAATTCAGGTCCCGCCCATACTGGTCGGTAGGTCCGTCTTACACACAACAACGATTCTGAGCAATTTCTAAGTGATTACAATGCCATTCAAATATGCATACATTTCACAAAAAAGCGCCCGCCAAAGGGCGGGCGCAATTTTTACAAACTGTCTGGCGGTGCACTAGCCGTATACAGATTCTTTGCCGAAATGCTTGGTCAGCATATAGTAAACGACCGCGCGATACTTGTTGCGTTCCGACTGACCATAAGTTTGCAGCACCGAATGGATCCCTTGCATTAGCTGCGGACCGTCGGCAAGGCCAAGTTTCTTGATCAGAAAATTGTCTTTTACTGTTTCAAGTTCGCTTTCCTGGCTACCTGCAACTGTCGAGGCATCCGCGTTGTAAATTGCAGGACCGCAACCGATCGTCACCTTTGTCAGCAGGTCCATATCGGGCGTCATGCCGCATTTGTTTCGCAGATCGTCTGCATACTGTGCGATCAGATCGTCACGTTTTCCCATTATTTTTCTCCCAGATGTTACGGATGAACCCGTTTGTTCAGACAAAATGTCCATAATCAAGAAGCACGATAATAGCTAATGGTGCCGACACAAAGGAAAATTTGGCGCAGAAATTCCCCGTTGACGGGAAACCAGGTCTTGAAAGGCCGTTGCAAAAATCTCTGTCAGTAATATTTCAAGTCGGACTGACAAAATCGGGAATCAATAACGGTAATGTTCTGGTTTGAACGGTCCATCAACGGTAACGCCAATATAATCCGCCTGATCCTTGTCGAGTTCCGTCAGTTTGGCGCCAATTTTCGCAAGATGCAGCCGCGCAACTTTTTCATCCAGGTGTTTTGGCAGGATATAGACGTCATTTTTGTATTTTTCTTTTTGGGTCCAAAGTTCCATTTGGGCCAGCACCTGGTTTGTGAATGATGCCGACATCACAAAACTTGGATGCCCTGTCGCGTTCCCCAAATTCAAAAGCCGCCCCTCGGACAACAAAATGATGCGGCTGCCAGATGGCATTTCGATCAAGTCAACTTGGTCTTTGATGTTTGTCCACTTGTGATTTTTTAACGCGGCTACCTGAATTTCGTTATCAAAGTGGCCGATATTTCCAACGATCGCCATATCCTTCATCTCACGGATATGCTCGATTCGGATGACATCTTTGTTGCCTGTCGTCGTGATGAAAATATCTGCCGAATCAAGCTGGTCTTCCAGCAACACAACTTCAAATCCGTCCATCGCCGCCTGAAGCGCGCAAATCGGATCCACTTCGGTCACTTTGACCCGCGCACCGGCACCGCGCAGCGACGCGGCTGAACCCTTGCCGACATCGCCATAGCCACAAACGACGGCCACTTTACCAGCCATCATAGTGTCTGTTGCTCGGCGGATTCCGTCGACCAGGGATTCACGGCAGCCATATTTATTATCAAATTTGGATTTTGTAACGCTGTCGTTCACATTGATCGCCGGGAACGGAAGGTTCCCTTGTTTGACCAATTCATACAGTCTGTGGACGCCGGTTGTCGTTTCTTCTGACACGCCCCTGATCGCGTCGCGCTGTTGTGTAAACCAGCCGGGGCTGGATGCCAGCCGCCGCCGAATCTGTGCGAACAACGCAACTTCTTCTTCTGATTTGGGCACTTCGATTAAATCGGTTTCGCCATTTTCGACCCGTGCGCCGATCAGGATATACATAGTGGCGTCCCCACCATCATCCAAAATCAGGTTGCACGTGCCTTCCGGGAAATCGAAAATTTTGTCCGCATATTCCCAATATTCTTCCAGTGTCTCACCCTTGATCGCGAATACCGGGGTGCCGCCGGCGGCGATTGCCGCTGCCGCGTGATCCTGCGTTGAAAAGATATTACAAGACGCCCAGCGTACGTCCGCGCCAAGCACCACCAGCGTTTCGATCAGAACCGCCGTTTGAATGGTCATATGCAAAGAGCCGGCAATCCGTGCACCAGCAAGCGGTTTCGTGTCGCCGAATTCTTCCCTGAGCGCCATCAAGCCAGGCATTTCGGTTTCTGCAATATCAAGCTCTTTGCGGCCAAAATCAGCAAGAGAAATGTCTTTAACGATATAATCAGCCATTGCGCTTGGTCCTCGGGTTATAAGTGCGTTTGCACTGTCACTTAGCACTGACTAACGCGCCCGGCAACTCGTGCAATTCGCGATCCCGAATCACCCGCATTTGCAGTTCTTTACAACGCTGGTCAGACAAATTAGCCATGTTTCGCAATGCAACAATGGACAGTCAGGTTTAATGGCAAAACAACCACGAGCATGGCAGCGTATGCTTTCAGGGCGCCGGTTGGATTTATTGGACCCGACGCCGATGGATATCGAGATCGAAGATATCGCACACGGGCTGGCGTTTGTTGCGCGCTGGAACGGTCAAACCAAGGGTGATTTCCCGTATTCGGTGGCTGAACATTCGCTATTGGTCGAAAAGATTTTTTCCCGGCTTGCCCCGGGGGCCGATGCAAGATGGAACCTTGCAGCTCTTTTACATGACGCCCCGGAATATGTGATTGGCGACATGATTTCGCCGGTCAAATCCGCGGTGGGGCCAGGATATGAAAAACTTGACGATCGTCTGGCCGAAGCTATCCATTTGCGATTTAGGCTGCCACTGCAAATCCCTGTTGTGATCAAGCGACAGATCAAGCGCGCGGATAAAATCAGCGCCTGGCTTGAGGCGACAGAAATTGCTGGTTTTTCCAAAACCGAGGCGAATACACTGTTTGGCGCCCCGAATTTCAACATGATCCAAGACCTGCGTATTCGCTTGCGACCGCCGGTTGAATCCCGGAATGATTTTACGAACTTGTATGAAAAACTGTCAGCACAGCTTTGATTGGCCAGGTATTACCGTTCGCTAAATCGGCCTGCCTGGCATGTGTCCGCCCACCCGTCCGACTATCTTGGGCTACGTTTGGCCAATATGCGCTGCAACGTGCGGCGATGCATATTCAGGCGCCGCGCCGTTTCGCTGACGTTGCGGTCGCATAATTCGTAGACCCGCTGAATATGTTCCCATCGCACGCGATCGGCTGACATCGGGTTTTCCGGTGGTGGTGGTAAAGAGTCGCCACTGGCCAGCAAGGCATTTGTAATGTCATTCGCATCCGCTGGTTTGGACAAATAGTCAATTGCGCCAATTTTTACGGCCGCAACAGCGGTTGCGATGGCCCCATAGCCCGTCAAAACAATAATTTTGCTGTCCGGTCTTTTTTCCCGGATGGTTTCGACAACGTCCAAACCGTTGCCGTCCTCTAGGCGCAGATCACACACGGCGTAGGCGGGTGGTCGCGCTGTGGCTATTGCTTTTCCGGCCGCCACTGATCCTGCCATTTCCGGCTCAAATCCACGTTTTTCCATGGCACGGGCCAGTCGTCTCAAAAAAGGCTCGTCATCGTCAACTAACAGCAGCGACTTGTCTTCACCAATTTCCGCCATCCGGAATCCCCCAGGATCGTTTTTTTGACGTTATTACCCGCGGCCACCGCGGTCAAACCAGATCAGGTCTCGTCTACAGAACTCATCGCGTGCTTTGCAATGGGTGCAGCGGACAATTCTTTTGGACGAGACACACCGAGATTGAACTGGTCTGTGTTCAAATCAAGGAATATTGACGCCGCAATCCGGCGGGTTGTGGTATCTTTATCTTGTCTTCACAGGCTCATGTCCCGGACCCCGGTGTCAGAGTCCGCACACTGGCCGTAGTGCAACGGAACCCGGTAACCGTTTTTGCCGATGAAATGTGGAGCATTGATCACAACCGATCTGCGGACTAACAGTGGATAAATGGACACAAACAAGGCGCTGATCGCATGTCAGTCGCATCAACCGAAATTCTGACCGAAGGCGGTCGCAGCAACTGGGTCCGACTGCGGACCCTCATCGTTTTGCGCTGGATCGCAATTGCGGGCCAAATCGCCGCCCTTTTTGTAGCCCGGTGGTTGTTCAATCTTGATCTCAATTTGGGTTGGAGCCTGGTCGCGGTCAGCACAAGCGTGTTGGCCAATCTGGCAGCCATACTGGTTTATCCGGAAAACAAACGCCTTTCCGAGCGTGAAGTCATGGCGATGCTTTTGTTTGATATCGCACAACTGACAGCGCTGCTGTATCTGACCGGGGGCCTGCACAATCCATTTGCCATACTCATACTTGCACCCGTGATAATTTCCGCGACTGCGCTTCGAACCCGCTCGACCATTGTGGTGGGTTTTGTCGCCATTTGCCTTGTGACAGTTGTGATGGTTTTTCATGTCCCTCTTATCACCGCTGGCGGAAACGTCATGCGTATGCCGCGCGAGTTCGTATTTGGGTTCTGGGTTGCGATCATCATCGGTGTGCTTTTTCTGGGTATCTATGCAGAGCGGGTCAGTTCCGAGATCAACACGATGTCAGAGGCGTTGCTTGCAACCCAAATGGCACTGGCACGAGAGCAAAAAATCTCGGACCTGGCAGGTGTCGTTGCCGCCACCGCACATGAACTAGGCACACCACTTGCCACCATCAAATTGGCCAGCAGCGAACTGATCGAAGAACTCGGAGATCAGGCCGTGTTGCGGGAAGACGCCGAACTGATCCGCGAACAGGCCGACCGTTGCCGCGATATTCTGCGATCAATGGGGCGTGCTGGAAAAGACGACCGGCATTTGCAGCGCGCGCCTTTGACAGCCGTCATAAAAGAGGCCGCCGACCCGCATGCCGACCGCGGGAAATCGATCCTCATTTCACCAAGCTCACTGGATGCCACGACATCTGACCAACCAGAAATTTTCAGAAGGCCCGAGATGATTCACGGGTTGAGAAACCTGATTCAGAACGCCGTCGATTTCGCCGCTACGACAGTTTGGATTGATGTCGAATGGTCAGAAAAATCCATCAGCGTGCGCATTTTGGATGACGGCCAGGGCTTTCCTGCGCAGATACTCGGGCGCATCGGTGATCCGTTTGTTCGTGTCAGAAAGTCTGATTCTGATCAAAAGCAGCGACCGGGCTACGAGGGTATGGGACTGGGGCTATTTATTGCCAAAACGCTGCTGGAACGCTCTGGGGCGGAACTGACATTTGCCAACGGCCGGGATTCATTTTCAGGTGACGCCCAATTTGGCGCAAGGGACGGTGCGATTGTTGATGTTATCTGGCCGCTGGAAAAAATTGTTGCGCAGTCTCGTACCGGCCTGACCGGCCTGGGACCGAACGAGCAAATTCTTGCATAAACAACAGGGTTAACCGGGCGTTAATTTTTGTGAACAACAGTCAGGCTGATTGCAGTTGCCTGGGATGCTGAATGACTCAAAATTATGGATTAAATATTGCTGTGTTGATGGCGGTGTCTTTCGGTGCGGCCCTTGCGGCCCTGTGGGCTCTAAGCTGGCTGCGGCAGCGTAACACCAGTCTGCCTGCTTTCGCCGATCCGCATCGCGCCAGAGAAATTGCATTCTTGTTCGAAGATGATCATCTGATTAACGCCACCGAGGAAGGTCACGAGATGATCGGGGCCGCAGCGTCGGGTCCGACAGACGTACATCGGCTTGCCAATTTGCTGGCGCCCAAGTTTTCGGATCTGGTGAATTGCATTGATGAACTGCCCGATCACGGGACCATCGACATTTTGGCCAAAGATGGCTCGATGCGTCTGACCGGAACCTGGAATGATGGACTCACCAGGATCGAGGTCACTGAAAAAGAGTCCGCCGAACGTACATTGCGGCTGGACGCGCTTAGCATCACTGCAATGGAAGAAGAAATTCAGACGCTGCGGGCGACAGCGAATGGCACACCCTTTCTTATGTGGCGTCAGCAAAACACCGGCAACATCACCTGGGCGAATGAAAGCTATCTGAATCTGGCATCGAACCTTGCCCCGCAAAGGGAATTTTCCGCATGGCCGCCGCCGGTATTGTTCGACCTGCAAAATACGACGGACGACGGCACCGCCAAGCTGCGGCGACTGAGCCTGCAGGTTCCCGGCGAAGCCAATCCCAGATGGTTTGAATGCTGCCAAAGCAAGATTGGCGACGATTCAATGTTTACAGCAGTTCCCGCAGACAATCTGATTGGCGCGGAAACAGCGTTGCGCGATTTTGTGCAGACATTGACCAAAACATTCGCACATCTTCCGGTTGGGTTGGCAATCTTTGACAAGCAAAGGCGTCTCACTTTGTTTAACCCGGCGCTCTCGGATTTGACTTCGCTGAGGCCGGATTTTCTGTCTTCTCGCCCGACGCTGCAACGTGTGCTGGACAAACTGCGCGAACGAAAAATGATCCCCGAACCACGCGATTACAAATCCTGGCGACAAAACATGTATGACCTCGAGGCGGCAGCGATTCAGGGCACTTATGAAGAAACCTGGCCTTTGGCGTCTGGTCAAACTTATCGCGTTGTCGGGCGTCCGCACCCGGATGGGGCCCTGGCTTTCTTGTTGGAAGACATAAGTGCCGAAGTGTCGCTGACCCGCCGTTACCGCGCTGAACTGGAAACAGGCCAGGCAGTGATTGATACCCTTGATGAGGCAATCGCGGTGTTTTCGTCCAATGGCACCATGACCGTTTCGAATGTGGCATATGGCAAACTCTGGTCCACCGAAGTTCTGGACACGCTTTCGACCACCGGAATCATCGAAGAAACAAAAATATGGGCCGCGCGATGCGCACCGACACCTGTTTGGGGCGACATCCGGGAATTTGTCGGATCAATTCACGAACGTGTCGAATGGACTGCAGAAGTGGTTGCCGCAAATGGGCAAGTTCTGACATGCAGATTTCAACCTCTGTCCGGCGGCTCCACGCTGGTTGGATTCAAATCCAGGGATGCCCAAAGCAGCGCGACACCATTTGGCGCTGACAGGCAGCCCGGCGTCGTCGAAGGAACATTGGCGATCTAATCCGGCTTGCAGGCCCCGTTCCGTCGTTTAAGACTTGGCAGATGACCGCAAAATTCTCTGTCACGCTAAAATCAACTTCTCCGGGTGCCTCTGCGCGGCTGGCGACCAGCCTGTCGCCCCTTTTGTGTGCGGGCGACGCAATCCTGTTGGTTGGTGATATTGGTGCCGGAAAATCACATTTTGCCCGGTCCCTGATCCAGGAACGGCTGCGTGTCGCAGGCATCCATGAAGATGTGCCATCCCCGACATACACACTGGTGCAAACATATTCCGACGGTGAAACAGAAATCTGGCATGCCGACTTGTACCGGCTGACCGGCCCGGACGATATAGTCGAGTTGGGGCTTGAGTCCGCATTTGATTCTGCCATTTGTTTGGTCGAATGGCCCGATCGTCTTGGTTTCCTAAGCCCCAAGAACGCCCTGACGATCGCATTTGAACCGGCCGAGACGGATACCCAAAGAAACGTATCACTGCGCTTTGACGACCCCGGATGGAAAAAAATTCTGCCTGTGGTCCAAAAATGGGATCAGGACGGCGCATGTTAAATCGTGCGGTGCAAACACAAAGTGACCCCGATGTTTGAACCGGCAAAGAATGCGCGTGTTTTCGGTTGCCCACCTGGCGCTGATTTTTCCCGCTGGCTTGTGCGCGGACTTTTGAAGCGGATAGAAAACACACCGCCAGAGGACATCGCAAGGCTGGAAATCTATGTAAACACACGCCGCATGCAGCGCAGAATAGTCGATGTGTTTTCTGAATGTCCGGCAATGCTGCTGCCGAAAATAAAGTTGATCACGGATCTTGAAAGTGATCCGGTGGCATCGGGACTGGCCCCTTCTGTATCACCGTTGCAGCGACGGCTAGAGCTAAGCCAGCTGATCGGCGATCTTTTGGACAAAACGCCCGATCTGGCACCAAAATCAGCATTGTATGATCTGAGCGACAGTCTGGCATTGCTGTTGGCTGAAATGAACGATGAGGGCGTAAAAACCGACGCCATCCGCAATCTTGACGTCACCGACAGTTCGGGACATTGGCAGCGAAGTCAGCTGTTCCTCGATGTTGTTGAAAAATTCTTTGGCAAAGACAGTGACGCGGCCCCGGATCAGACAACACGACAACGGGATGTGATCGAAAAACGCGTGGCGACATGGCAAGAGCAACCGCCAACCCACCCGATTATTGTTGCCGGCTCAACCGGTTCACGCGGTGCGACCGCATTGTTCATGCAGGCCGTGGCGCGTCTGCCGCAGGGCGCAGTTGTTTTACCGGGGTATGATTTTGAATTGCCGCGGATTGTCTGGCAGCAACTGAAGAACCCCAGAACGTCAGAGGATCATCCGCAATTCCGATTTGCGACCCTTCTGGATGCCTTGAATATGTCACCCGATGACGTCGACCAATGGCACCACCACGATACCGCGATTAACCGACCTCGAAACCGGCTTTTGTCACTGGCGCTCAGACCTGCGCCGGTGACACATCAATGGATGACCGAAGGCCCGAAATTTTCGGATCTGACCACCGCGCTGAATGATTTCACATTGATCGAGGCGCCAACCGAAAGAACAGAATCGACAGCAATTTCGCTGGTGCTGCGCCAGGCGATTGACGCTGGCCTGACGGCGGCACTGGTGACCCCCGACCAGACCCTGACGCGGCGCGTGACAGCCTCGCTTGATCGGTGGAACATTGAACCCGATGTGAGCATGGGTCGCGCGCTTTCACTGTCCGCCCCCGGTCGGTTGCTGCTGCACATATCGGGCCTGTTCGGCGCAGATCTGAATGCCGAAGCGGTTTTGGTTCTGCTGAAACATCCACTGGTCAACTCTGGTACCGGTGACCGTGGGCAGCATCTTTTGTGGACAAGAGACCTGGAAGGTTGGATGCGAAAATCGGGGCCGCCGTTCCTGTGCGCTGACGATCTTCAGCGCTGGTATGATGCAGGTCAGCCTGACCAGCAGAAACAGGACTGGGTGTCATGGCTGCGCCTTCTGTTGTTTGACCACAAGGCAAAAACAAAACAAGCGATCAGCGCCTTTGTGGCGGACACACTGAAAATCGCCCAGAGTTTGGCAGCGGGTCCAAACAACGAGGATCCCAGCGAGCTTTGGGCAAAGCCTGCCGGTATAGAGGCATTGCGCGTGACGTCCGAACTTGCCGCGCTGGCGCATCACGGCGCAGACATGACAGCCACGGAATACTGTGCATTCTTTCGCGCAACGCTTGATCGCGGCGAAGTGCGCGACCCCATTCGCCCGCACCCGAACGTCATGATCTGGGGCACACTCGAGGCACGCGTTCAAAGCGCCGATCTGGTCATTCTTGGCGGCCTGAACGAAGGCACATGGCCCGAGTCGCCGGCACCCGATCCGTGGCTCAATCGTGAAATGCGTTTTGATGCCGGCTTGTTGATGCCAGAGCGCCGCATCGGCTTGTCAGCGCATGATTTTCAGCAGGCTGCCGGTGCATCGCAAGTTGTCCTGACGCGCACATTGCGCACGTCCGAGGCGGAAACAGTTCCATCACGTTGGATCAACCGCCTGACGAATTTGCTGGATGGGATGTCCGATGAGGGCCGGCGTGGGCTTAAAATGATCAAATCAAGAGGTGACAACTGGCTTGCACTGGCGCATCAGCTGGATGCCCCAAAGGCATTTGTTCCGTCAGAGCCCAGACCCGGCCCCAGCCCGCCCATTGCGGCGCGCCCCAGATCATTGTCGGTCACAGCAATCGCCAGGCTCATTCGCGACCCTTACGCAATTTACGCCGAAAACGTGCTGAGATTGCGCAAAATGCGCCCACTGCAACAAGACCCTGATGCGCGTCTGCGTGGCACGGCAATGCACAGCGTCTTCGAAAAATTCGTCTGCGCATCTCCACAACCTACATCCGCGCAGTTATTGGAAATTGCACAGCAAGTTCTGGATGACGTGGTGCCATGGCCGGCGACACGGGTTTTGTGGCTGGCCAAACTGGCGCGGATTGCTGATCAATTCGTCGCAGAGGAAAAAATACGCCGCGCATCGGGAACCACAGTCGCACTGGAAGCCCCCGGCGCAATGCATTTTGGCGAACAGGACTTTACGCTGACCGGAACGGCGGATCGAATTGACCGGGTCCAGGATGGAACCTACCGCATCATTGATTATAAAACCGGGCAATTGCCAACCACAGCTCAAGTCAAGCATTTTGATAAGCAATTGTTGCTAGAGGCTATGATGGTCGAACAGGGTGCGTTTCGCGACGTCGCTGCCGGCCCGGTCAGTCTGGTCGCATATATCGGTGTGGGGACTGTTCTGCGGACGCAATCTATTCCCCTTGATCCTGACGACGTCAAACAAATTCAATCAGAGTTTCAGGATCTTGTCGGCGCGTACGGTGCCCTTGAACAAGGTTTCACGTCACGTCGTGCCATGTCGACCAGCCGCTTTGAAGGCGATTTTGATCACTTGGCGCGCTATGGGGAATGGAATGATTCAGACATGCCGGTTGTACAGGTGTTGGTATAATGGCAATCGATAAAGCCACTTCCAAACAAATTGATGCGGCGAACCCACTGGTTTCGACCTGGCTGTCGGCCAATGCTGGATCAGGCAAAACACGGGTGCTGACCAACCGTGTGGCCAGGCTTTTGTTGGATCAGGTTTCGCCGCAAAACATCTTGTGCCTGACCTATACCAAGGCCGCCGCCAACCAGATGCAGAACCAGCTGTTCCGCCGGTTGGGGCAATGGGCGATGAAATCCGACGGCGACCTGCGCGAAGAACTGCGGTTGCTTGGTGTCGAAAAGGATCTGACCCCGGACTCTCTCAGCCGCGCCCGCACTCTTTTTGCCAGGGCACTGGAAACTCCCGGCGGCCTTAAAATTCAGACAATACATTCGTTTTGCGCAACTCTATTGCGGCGTTTCCCGTTAGAGGCTGGCGTATCGCCGTTTTTCCGCGAGATTGACGACCGCCAATCCAAATCGCTGTTGCGCGACGTGCTGGACGCACTCGCGGCTGGACCCGAATGCGACAAGGTTCAGGCGCTGGCCCAGCACTATACAGACGACAGCTTTGAGTCGCTTGCAGCAGAACTTCTTCGCCATCGCGACAGATTTTCTGATCCCTTTACCCATGCCAGTATTTGGGCGCAGTTTGGGTTGCATCCCGGTTTTGACGAGACCGAACTGGTGTCGTCGGTTTTCTTGGGTGATGAAGACACACTTTTGAAAACACTTATCGCAGCCATGGCCGAAGGCGGCGAAAGGGATAAAACCGCAGCCGCCAAGCTGAGCCATGTTGATGCGGTCAACCCAAACATCGACGATGTGTCCCGTCTTATTGACGTGCTTTTGACCGGCGCATCAAAATACCCATATTCCGCCAAAATAGGCACTCTTCCGACAAAATCGGTGGCAGCCACCATACCCGACATTTTACCCCAGCTTCATGCATTGATGGAAAGGGTACAGGATGCGCGGCCCCGATACGTTGGTCTGCTTGGCGCCCAAAAAACCCTGGTTTTGCGTCAGTTTGCCGAACCCTTTCTAGCAGCTGTCGAGCAGGCGAAAACACAACGAGGCTGGTTGGATTTCGACGACCTGATTTTGCGCGCCAAACGACTGCTCACGGATCCCGTTGTGGCGCAATGGGTCCTGTTCCGTCTGGATGGCGGGATTGATCATATTCTGGTTGACGAAGCACAGGACACCAGCCCCGATCAGTGGGCGGTGATCGAGCTTTTGGCGCGGGAATTCACAACGGGATTGGGTGCGCGCACGGATACCCAAAGAACCATCTTTGTCGTCGGTGACAAAAAACAGTCGATCTACTCGTTTCAAGGCGCGAAACCACAGGCCTTTGATGACATGGCACAGCTTTTTGGTGACCGGCTTCAAAGTGTTGATCAACAACTGAATACGCTTTCGCTTGATCACTCGTTCCGATCGTCTTCGGCTATTCTGGCGGCGGTAGACGCCACATTCAGCGCCGCCGATCAGGCAGGCCTGGGCGGGAAGTCTTATCATTTGGCCTTTTGGAACGACTTGCCAGGCAGGGTCGATGTCTGGCCGCTTGTTCCGACCGAACCAGAAGAACAGGCACGTGAATGGTTTGACCCTACGGACAAACCTACAGCGCGCGATCACCGGATTCTGCTGGCCAAGAAAATCGCTGCAGAGTTGTCGCGCTTGGTAAAAAGCGGCTCTATTCCGGACGATTCTGGCAATTTTCGCCGGATCAGTGCCGGTGATATTCTGATACTTGTTCAAAGAAGATCACTACTTTTTCACGAAATAATCCGCGCCTGCAAGGCGTTTGACCTTCCGATTGCCGGCGCAGACAGGTTGCGGATCGGCGGTGAGCTGGCTGTCAAAGATATTGTTGCGCTTCTTTCGTTCCTGGCAAACCCAGATGATGACTTGTCGTTGGCCGCCGCACTGCGCAGTCCATTATTTGGCCTGACCGAGGCACAACTCTTTGATCTTGCGCACGCGCGCCACGAACCCAGGCTTTGGCCCGCCCTGATGCGCCGCAAAGGCGACTTTCCGGAAATATTTGAAATGCTTTTCAGCTTGCGTAATCAGGCTGATTTTCTAAGCCCATATGATCTGATGGAACGTGTCCTGACCCATCATGGCGGTCGTACCCGCCTTGTTGCGCGACTGGGGACCGAGGCCGAGGACGGCATCGATGCGCTGACCGCCCAGGTGCTGCAGTATGAGCAGACAAACGTACCCAGTCTGACCGGGTTTGTGACGTGGCTGGAAACTGAAGATATTGAAATCAAACGACAAACTGACAGTGTGACCAATCAGATTCGTGTCATGACCACCCATGGTGCCAAGGGGTTGGAGGCCCCGATTGTGGTTCTGCCAGACACTTCAGAGCCGAGGATGAGGCTGAACAGCCAAATTTTGACCCCGGACGGTGGCGCGCCAGTGTGGAAATCAGCCAAGGACCGGCAGGCGCAAATTGAAACCGAGGCTATCGAGGCGAACCGTCAGGCACAAATCGAGGAACGCATGCGCCTGATGTATGTGGCCATGACGCGCGCTGAAAAATGGTTGATCGTTTGCGGATCGGGCGAACCATCAAAGAGTGGGGCCAGTTGGTACGATTACATCCGTCAGGGTTTGATCGCGGCAAATGCGCAAACCGTTCCATTCAATGACGAAACAATACTGCGATTGCAGCATGGCGAATGGCAGAGCCCATCGACCGATGAGGCCGCTCAACCAGAAAATGCGGGCGATGGCCTGCCGGAATGGGCAACCTCGGCTGCGCCACCGCCCAAAAAAACAAAGCGGTTGATATCCCCGTCCGAACTGGGCGGTGAAAAAATCGTTGGCGGCCTTTCATCTGACGACGGCCTGGACATTTCTGGTAAAACCCGCGGCAACATTCTCCATAAATTGCTCGAACTGCTGCCGCGCAACCCGAACAACACCTGGCCACGAATTTGCAGCCACTTGTGTCAGACTTTCCCCGGGCTTCCCGAAAATTTCGACCCGACAGACATCCTGTCCGAAGCGTCAAGGCTGCTGACCAATCCGAACCTGGCCCATTTATTCGCGGAACCGTCACTAAGCGAAGTGGACATCATCGCAGATATGCCTGGACGGTCTGGTGAGAAAATTTACGGATCAATCGACCTGCTGGTCTTTCGCCCCGACATGATCTGGTGTGTAGATTTCAAATCCAATGCCGTCGTTCCGGACAAGCCCGAATTGGTGCCGTCCGGAATTCTCAGGCAGCTTGGCGCTTACGCGTCGGCTTTGCGCCAGATATACCCCGAACGCACAATTCAGCCCGCAATTCTGTGGACGAAAAATGCGACTCTTATGCCCGTGTCGCACGACATCGTGAGTAAGGCGCTTTCATCTGTCACAACATCTTGACGATCTGTAGGGTCGCACATACGTTCCTGCTCAACAAATCGTTTTCAGGAGAAACAGCTAATGGCTACCGTTGCAGTTACCGATGCTACGTTTGACGCAGAGGTCAAAAACGCCGACATCCCAGTAATCGTGGACTTTTGGGCAGATTGGTGCGGTCCATGCAAACAAATTGGTCCAGCATTAGAAGAGCTGTCCGCAGAATATGACGGCCGGGTCAAAATTGTGAAAGTGAATGTTGACGAAAACCCGGGCTCGCCGGCTCAGTTGGGCGTGCGCGGCATTCCGGCGTTGTTCATGTTCAAAGACGGCGAGGTCGTATCGAATAAAGTCGGTGCAGCCCCCAAGGCTGCGCTTCAAAGCTGGATCGAAGAAGTCGTGTAACAACATACCGACTTTACCAAACAGCAAGGGGCGCAATGCGCCCCTTTTTCATGTGATCCACTGATGGCGACGCAAAATGGCAAGGACTTTCTGTTCAGAATCCGGATCAGCTGCATTTATCGCGTGTTCCGCCAGAAACCAGTATAGATAGCGGTCAAAGTCCGGCTTTCCGGCCATGACCCTGCGGATGGCGTGTGCCGCGCCGCGATCAAACACATCCGGCGAAATATGGTGAAAATCAATCTTGGCGAACAGCACAGCTGGCTTGTGAAACGCGAAGCCCATCAGCGCAACTGTCGAGTTTTGCGTCGCAATATAGGAACAGCCCCGCACCAGGGAAATCACACTGTGGTCGACAATTTCCAGTCTGTCGCAGTCTTTTTCGATCATTTGCAAAGCATTCATATCGAAATCTGAATAATTTTCATTCGGGTGCAGCGTTACGAAAATTCGGCGCGCCGGTTCATGCCGCACCACTTCGCGGACCATGTCGATCGGGCTCATGGATTGAAAGCTTCGCCGTTCGCTCAACTGCCCTTGCAGTGGGATATAAACATATCCCAAATCTGGCACATCTGGCACGGCTTCATCTTTGAAAAGCCTTTTGCGAAGACGGTCGCAAAAGGCGTTTGCCAACGCCGGATCAATCCGATCGGGATCAAATTCTTCACGCGCTACGTCCCACTCCCAGCGTTGCGCCGACTTCTCAATCCGCCAGTACGGATAGAAATAGGCCAGTCTCATCGTCAAGGCACGTTCATGAAAGGGATCGTGCATATGAAACATCGTGTAACCGGGGTCTTGGCTGGACTGCACGGCGGCAAGATCAGAGTCAGCACGCAGACTGATCGAAAACCCCTGTGACCCTAGCGCGGCGGAAATCAGGTTAACGATGTTGACCTCACCCCTTTGGGCGCGCTCCAGAAACGTGCCTCTCAGGTAGAATGTCAGTTTCCTTGGCTGCGCCATCGCCCCGGATTCTAGTCTGACGGAACCTGTGAAACAAGCGAAAGGCGCTTGTGCCTTGGTCATGGCATGTCCATATAACGCAACACCAAATGCGGAGACGACACATGGCGGAAGATCAATTTCCAGGATGGCACGGCACCACTATCATCGGGCTTATCAAAGACGGCGAAACCGTGATTGCCGGTGATGGTCAGGTTAGTCTTGGCCAGACCGTTATCAAGGGAACCGCCCGCAAAGTCCGGCGGCTTCACTCTGGCGGTATGGATGTGATCGTCGGTTTCGCTGGCTCCACTGCTGATGCCTTTACTTTGCTAGAGCGGCTAGAGTCCAAACTTGAAGCCACCCCAGGCCAACTGGCGCGGGCGGCAATTGAACTGGCCAAGGACTGGCGCACGGACAAATACCTTCAAAAGCTTGAGGCGATGCTGATTGTCAGCGACGGCCAGGATTTGCTGGTGATCACCGGTGCTGGCGATGTGCTTGAACCTGAACACAATGTCACGGCAATCGGATCCGGGGGAAACTATGCACTTGCCGCCGCCCGCGCCATGATGGATTCCAAACAGTCCGCTGAAGATGTGGCGCGTCAGGCGATGGCGATTGCCGCGGATATTTGCGTCTATACCAATGGCAACCTGACAGTAGAAAAGATTAAAAAATGACCGATCTTACCCCCCGAGAAATCGTGTCAGAACTGGACCGTTTCGTTATCGGCCAAAAGGATGCAAAACGCGCCGTCGCTGTTGCGCTGCGAAACCGCTGGCGTCGCAGACAACTGGCTGATGATCTGCGTGACGAAGTCTATCCGAAAAACATTCTGATGATTGGCCCCACCGGCGTTGGCAAAACTGAAATCAGCCGTCGTCTGGCCAAACTGGCGCGCGCACCGTTTTTAAAAGTCGAAGCCACCAAATTTACCGAGGTCGGATATGTCGGACGCGATGTCGAACAGATCGTCAGGGACCTGGTGGAATCCGCGATAACAATGACGCGCGACCATATGCGCGAAGACGTCAAGGCCAACGCGCGCCAAGCCGCAGAAGATCGTGTTTTGGCAGCAATTGCTGGGGAAAACGCGCGATCGCAAACGTTGGACATGTTCCGTGGGAAACTAAAGCGCGGCGAACTGGACGATACAATAATCGAATTGGATGTCGCCGATAATTCCAATCCCATGTCCATGTTTGAAATGCCGGGCCAGCCGGGTCAGACAGGCGGAATGATGAACCTGGGCGAAATGTTTGGCAAGGCGTTCCAGGGGCGCACAGTGCGCAAAAAACTGACGGTTTCCCAAAGCTACGAAATTCTGATCGGCGAAGAGGCCGACAAGTTGTTGGACGACGAAACTGTCACAAAGGCGGCGATTAATGCCGTCGAACAAAGCGGTATCGTGTTTCTGGATGAAATTGACAAGGTTTGCGCGAAATCAGATGTGCGTGGTGCCGACGTCAGCCGCGAAGGCGTTCAGCGCGATTTACTGCCGTTGATCGAGGGTACAACCGTGTCCACAAAATACGGCCCGGTCAAAACCGATCACGTGCTGTTTATTGCATCCGGCGCGTTTCACATTGCCAAGCCTTCCGACCTTTTACCTGAACTACAGGGGCGTCTGCCGATACGTGTGGAATTGCGGGCGCTAACCAAAGAAGACTTTGTGCGGATATTGACCGAAACTGACAATGCGCTGACCAGACAATACACCGCCCTGATGGGCACAGAAGGTGTTGATGTTGAATTCACCAAGGACGGCATCAAGGCACTGGCCGCTATCGCCGCCGAAGTGAACCAGTCCGTCGAAAACATCGGGGCAAGACGTCTTTATACTGTGCTGGAACGTGTGTTCGAGGAATTGTCATTCACAGCGCCCGACCGCGACGGGGATAAGGTCGTGGTTGATTCTGAATTTGTCGACAAGAACCTGGGCGAAATGATCAAAACCACGGATATTGGTCGGTATATGTTGTAGGGGCCGGTCACTTGGCAATGCGGTTTCTATGAAACGGATTTTGACATCTGTTATTTTCGCGCGATCCGGCGCCATGGCTTTGGTGTTAGCAGTTGCCCTGGTTACCGGTTGCGCCCCCAGAGCAGAGCTGGTCGATTATCCCGCCACCAACGAAATCGAATCTCTGCCTGTTTACATCGCAACAACACGGGCCAGGGATGCGTCTGGCGATTTTGGCGCGGGCAGGAAATCGGACTCTTCTTATCTGCGCTACGATATCACTGTGCCGCCAGACCGTCCGCCCGGCAAGATACTGTTTCCCAATGGCAGGATTGATCCACAGCGACAGTTTCTGGCGACAGCGCGCACAGAATTTGAAACTGCTTCGGCGTTTCAAACATCTCTTGGTCGCCATATTCGGAAAGTTTCACCCCGCGAACGCGAGGCGGTAATTTTTGTTCACGGATATAATAATAACTTTGCCGAGGGCGTTTTACGGCTAAGCCAGTTGATTGACGATTTCGGTGGTGGCGGTGCCGCGATTCATTATTCCTGGCCCAGCGCCGGAAATGCCTTGGCCTATGAATATGACCAGCAAAGCGTCTTGTTCGCCCGCGACGGGCTGGAATCGCTAATAAAACAAGTGCGCCGGGCGGGTGCCAGGCGCGTTGTCATTGTCGCCCATTCCATGGGTGCGATGTTGGCGATGGAAGCATTGCGCCAAATTGACATTGCAAGCCCCGGATCGGCAAGCCGTTTGGTGGATGGTGTCGTGTTGCTATCTGCGCATATCAGCGTCGATGTATTCAAAAGCCAACTGGCCCGATTAGAGCCTCTGCCGCAGCCGTTTCTGGTATTTGTTTCGCGCCGTGATCGCGCGCTCTTGCTTGCCGGGCGCATCAGTGGCGAGAAAGAGTTGGTGGGCAATATGGAAAACTATGACGCATTGCGCGGTTTTGACCTTACGGTTCTGGATGTCTCGCAGTTTTCCGAAGGTATTGGGCATTTTTCGCAGGGCGATTCACCGACGCTGTTGAAATTCATGGCCAACCTGCCCGAGCTCAGGCAGGCGTTTGACGGGGACCGTTCCGCACGCAGTGGGTTGTTGTCTGGCGTCGTTCTGACAGTTCAGAATGCCGCCGAAATAATTGTCACACCCGTGACCCGCCTCACACAATAAGGCTTTTCTTTGCTGGCAAAGTCGTAAACCAAAGGCGCATGGGATTTTTCCAGTTCATTATTGCGAATATCAGATGGCTGGCCGCCGGGTTTCTTTTGACGCTAATGTCAAGTTTTGGTCAGACATATTTTATTTCGATCTTTGCCGGCGAAATCCGTGCAGAGTTCGGCCTGTCACATAGTGCCTGGGGCGGAATTTATACACTTGGGACGTCTGCGGCTGCTGTCGCAATGATTTGGGGCGGCGCACTGGCAGACAGATTTCGCGCCAGGTCACTGGGAACCGTTTTCTTGGCGCTTCTTGCCGCTGCCTGCGTCTCGATGGCGCTGAATCCGGCTGCCGCAACATTGGTGTTGGTAATTTTCGCGCTGCGATTCACCGGGCAATCCATGATGGGCCATATTGCGATCGTGACTGCCGCGCGTTGGTTTGTCGCCAGCCGCGGACGCGCGATTTCGATCGTCAGTATGGGATTCGCGGCTGGTCAGGCCGTTCTGCCAGTGATTTTCGTGGCCCTATTGGTCTACATAGATTGGCGGATGTTGTGGGTCATTGCCGCGGTGTTGACCTTGGGCATGGTTCCGATTCTGCGCACACTTTTGCAAAATGAAAGAACACCGCAAAGCGTTGCCACTGAAAATCAGTCTTTGGGTATGGATGCCCGGCACTGGCCACGAAAAGAGGTTTTGCGACATTGGTTGTTCTGGTTGATGGTGCCAATGACATTGGGTCCTGCCGCATGGTGCACAGCCTTGTTTTTTCAGCAAGTCGAACTTGCCCGCACAAAAGGCTGGGATCACGCGGATTTTGTGGCCATGTTCCCGATTTACACCGCCGCCGCTGTTTTCGGCACTATTCTGACCGGCTGGCTCATAGATCGATTTGGCACTAACCGCCTGGTGCCGTTTGTCGGGCTGCCCTTTGTGATTGGGTTCTGGCTGATGGGCACATCGGTTTCGCTGGTCTCGGGCAGCGTTGCGATGATCGTCATCGGCGCAGCGACCGGCGCAAGCTCGACTTTGCCCGGGGCATTCTGGGCGGAACATTTCGGCACCAGGCATTTGGGAAGCGTCAAGGCGATTGCAACTTCGATTATGGTTTTTGGATCAGCAATCGGTCCCGGAATTACCGGGTTTCTTATCGACTTTGGGATGCCGTTTGATGCCCAGCTGTTCTGGTTTTCCGGCTATTTCGTGGCTTCCACGGCTCTGGCGACAATCGGTGTGCGGACCTATCGCGCCCGCCTAGCGTTTGCGTCTTAGGTAAACATAATAGGCGCCGGACCCACCGTGTTTGCCGTGCGCTTCGGTCACCTGCAAAACAGCCTGTTGCAACGGACCGCTGTGCAACCAGGTCGGAACCTGGTGTTTGAGAACACCGCGTCGTGCGGGAATGGGGCCGTCATCAGCACCGGTTCTGCCTTTTCCGGTAATCACCAGAACCAGCCGATGGCCGCGTGCGAATGCGCCCAAAATGAAATGCAGTAATGCTGAATGCGCCTGGTCCAGCGTCATACCATGTAAATCCAGACGCGCATCGGGCATCAGCTTGCCGCGTTTGAGTTTTGCAAAATTCTTGCGATCCATACTGATCGACGCGGGCAGGGATGTCTGGGTGGCAAGGGGATCTTTATAGGTGGACATGGGCGATGGCCGCGCATTCTCACCAATACTGAAACGGGGAATGCCTGTTTGCTGATTTGGCTCTGGCTTGGCCTGGACAGATTTGCGAAGTGTGGCGATCTTGGGTTCTCTGGCCATGCGCAGCGGGGTCGCTGTCTCGCGAATTTTGTCCCATAGCTTTTGCTCTTCCACACTCAGAGCGCGGCGTTTTTTGCGGCTCATTCGAATATGCCTTCGGCCTTGGCATATGCTTCTTCTATTGGCATCAGTACGACCATGCGTCCAGGGTCCCGAATTTTGCCAGCCGCGCGCCCTGCGTCATTCCCGGTTCCCAAAAATATATCGGCGCGCTGCGCCCCCTTGATCGCCGAACCGGTATCCTGGGCCACCATCAGACGGTTGATGCGTCCGCGCCCGCCTTTTTCGATCCACACCGGTGCGCCCAGCGGCACAAAGCGCGGATCAACCGCTATTGTACGCTCTGTCGTTATTGACCGGTTCATCGCGCCCAAGGGGCCTTTGTCCAGTGGCACCTCATTCACTTCACGAAAGAACACATAGGACGGGTTAAAGCGCAACAGATCGGTGCCCGCAGTTGGATTTCGTTCCACCCAATTGCGAATTACCTGTGCCGAAACCTGATGCGGTTGATAAACGCCACGCCGAACCAGTTCTTCGCCGATGGATTTATATGGACGGCCATTGGCACCACCATAACCCACACGTAAAGAGGTGCCGTCTGTCAGACGTACACGACCCGAGCCCTGCACTTGCAAGAAAAACACATCGACCGGGTTGTCGATCCATGCAATTTCCAGACCCCGGCCGGCCAAAATTTCATCTTTTTCAATGACAGAGCGGCTGAACCAAAGCTGCCCCGGCCTTAGTTCGGGCGGCGCGCGGTACAAGGGAAACTGATATTTTCCGTATCTGGTTCTGGATCCGTTTAATTCTGGTTCGAAATACCCGGTAAACAGCGCCGGAACGCCGTCCTGAACCAAGACAGGCCGAAAGAACAATTCAAAGAACGTCTTGGCGTTGGATTGTGTTTTTCCCAACGCGCACAACGACGTCCACTCTGGCGTTTTCATGTCGCCGCAAGTGTTCAAAAACACCTGTAACGCAGCGCTGTGGTCGTCGGATTCCCATCCAACAAGATCATCAAACGTCAAAACCGAGTGTTTGACATTTGACCGGGCCGAGGCATCGGTCACCGCGGTCGCTGCCAAAACCAATGCGGCCAGCAGCGCACGCATCATTCCCCGGTGGCGACAAGCTGCCAATTCGGATTATCCGCACCCATTGCGCGCGCAAAGGTCCAGACGTCCTTTTGTCGTTTGATCTTTTTGGAATCGCCCTCGACGATTTCGCCATCCGCATCGCGTACGACCGATGTCAGTTCGCCCACGAATTTAACTGCGATTTCACCCTGGCTGCTATTCGCATCAAAATTCGCATCCGCCAAAGATAATTCGCGAAGTCCGACGAAATTCGCTTCGATGCTTAGCCCCTGTTCCTTGCGGGCCGAAACGACGTCGGAAAACGTCTCGAATACTTCGTCAGACAGGAACGGCTTGACCTGATCCAGATCGCCGTTTTCAAACGCCATCAGAATCATTTCGTATGCACCACGCGCGCCGTTCAGAAAATCGCCAACCCCGAAAGACGGCTCTGCCGCCTTCATAGCGGCAAGAGCGATCGCAGCATTGGACCCCTCTTTTGCATGATCGAGAATATCGTGGTCAGCACCGCCTTCGATAACTTCGAATTCAGGGCGCTTTTTTGACGCGGTCGGTGCCGGTACTGGCGGTTTTTCAAATCCGTCGCGCGTGCCAAGAACGTCTTTCAGGCGCAAAATCAGGAAAACAGCGATTCCGGCCAAAACCAAAAGCTGTATTATTGCAGAACTCATATTTACCTCTCTGACCCCAATTGGGTGGTAACGGGCCTATTCGGGACTTATGTAAGGCAGGGTTGGGTTCAAGTCCACTGCACCACGACGTGAACACATGAGGTTAATATGTGGCTCTTTGTCCTTTTTATCGCGGTTCCGCTGATTGAGATCGCGTTGTTTGTCCAGGTTGGCGGGTTAATCGGGCTTTGGCCGACACTTGCCATTGTTGTTATCACGGCATTTGTCGGGACTTGGCTGATGCGGGCGCAGGGTGTTTTGGCCATAAATCAGCTGAAAAATTCACTTAATGAACTTGGGGATCCCACTGAATCGTTGGCTCATGGGGCAATGATTCTGTTTGCCGGCGCATTGTTGCTGACGCCAGGTTTTTTTACCGACGCGGTTGGGTTTTCTTTTCTTATTCCACCGGTTCGAACGGCCGTTTACCGTTACATGCGCACCCGCATGAATGTTCAAAGCTTTTCGGTCGGCGGAAACCGACAGCAACGACCCGGCGACGACGATACAATTTTGGATGTCGACTATGAAGAAGTCGAAAGCCCGAACCATCAAAAAAAGCCAGGGGATTCTGGTTGGACAAGGCATTGAGGCGCCGGGCATGACCTGATAGGAACGCCCGAACCATTTTTTAGGAGCGATTGAATGGCCGAGAAAGCCGAAGGAAACGGAGCCGCCGCACAGGCGCCGCAAGTTAAAATGCAGGTGTTGGGGCAGTTTATCCGCGACATGTCATTTGAGAACATTGTTGTTCAAAAAGGCACGGCAAGCGATGCAACCCCTGACATCAGTGTCCAGGTCAGCCTGGATGCCAAAAAGCGTCCTACCGAACATCAGTTTGAAATCGTGTCCAAATATAACGTCACCGCCAAGAACAAGGACGGCGACGAAACGTTGTTCATGCTTGAATTGGAATATGGCGGCATATTTCACATCGAAAACGTACCAGACGAACAAATGCATCCGTTTCTTATGATCGAATGCCCGCGTATGTTGTTTCCTTTTGCGCGCCGCATTGTCCATGACGTCATTCGGGACGGAGGGTTTCCGCCGCTGAACCTGGAAAATATCGACTGGGTGTCACTGTACCGTCAAAATCTGGCGCGCCAGGCCGAGGCTGCCAAAGCCAATCAGCCCGCTAGCTGAATTTTTTCCAAAGCGCATTTTCGCCTAACTGTTCTACAAAGACAGCATGCGACGCTGCCTCGCCGTCTGACAGGCGGCCGGGCAGTTTGGCCGGACGCGCCGGCGCACGCCAGGGATTATCAGTTTCAATATCCATCGGATTCTGACCTGCGCTTGAAGAACCTAGCGCAAAATCTGGCTGTCGCCCGCCAATCAGTTCCAGATACACCTCTGCCAGGATTTCGCTGTCCAGCAACGCGCCGTGCAGCGTGCGCGCCGAATTGTCGATCCCAAAACGCCGACATAATGCATCCAGCGATGCCGGCGATCCTGGAAATCTTTTGCGCGCTATGGCCAGCGTGTCCAACGCCTGATCCAACGGCAATAACGGCAAGTTCATCCAGCCCAGTTCTGCATTCAGGAATTTCATATCAAATGATGCGTTGTGGATGACCAGCCGTGAATCCAGAACGAAATCCAGAAATCCCTGACCGACCGCCGCAAAGACCGGTTTGTCCTTAAGAAAATCATCGCCCAGACCATGTACCTGAAATGCGTCATCGGGCATTGTGCGTTCCGGATTGACATACTGGTGATATGTTTTTCCCGTCGGCAAATGGTTCCACAATTCAACCGCACCAATTTCCACAATCCGATCGCCGGATTGCGGATCAAAACCCGTGGTTTCCGTATCCAGAACGATTTCACGCATTGGCGCGCCCTTTTCGAATATCTGCGATCAATCGTTGCACGGCCGTTTTGGTTGATTCAAGCGTATCCGTGGATATAACCATGTCTGCCCGTTGGCGTTTCTCGGAATCCGACAATTGGCGTCCCCGCATCAAGTCAAACTGTGCTTCCGTCATTCCGGGCCTTTGCAGGACCCTTTCCCTTTGTTTTTCGGCCGTCGTGGATACGACCACGATCAGATCAAACTCTGCCCCAAGATTGTTTTCAAACAAAAGCGGAATATCGAAGACGACAATGTCGCTTTGTGCAGATTGGGCAAACTCTGTTCGATCCAGCGCGACCAGCGGATGGACAATCGCCTCTATCTGTCTCAACGCATCGGGATCCGCGGCGATCCAGTTTTTCAGAACAGTGCGATCGACTTTGCCGTTGATGATCGACTCGGGGCAAATTGCGCGAATTGCATCAACTGCGGGTCCGTCGCTGGAATACAAACGATGTACAGCAGCATCTGCGTCCCAGACTGCGGCCCCTGCCTGGGCGAAAAACTCGGCTGTCGTCGATTTGCCCATTCCAATGGATCCGGTAAGTCCGATTAGAAATGGCGGCCCATCCGTCATGATCCCAGAACGACCTGCCGCGTTGCATCGTCGACATCCGGGCGGTGCCCAAACCAGCGTTCAAATGCTGGTGCTGCCTGATAGATCAGCATGCCCAGCCCATCCACACTTTGACATCCAATGTCCCTGGCGTGCCGCAACAATGTGGTTTCAAGCGGGGTATACACCAGATCGTTAACAACCGCTGACGGTGATAGCGCATCCAAAGGCACGCGAAATTGCGGCTTTCCGGTCATACCAAGCGAGCTTGAATTAACCACCGTCGCAGCGCCTTCCAGCATATTGCCGGCCTGAACCCAATCATAGACGATGATCTTTGCGCCAAATTCTTCACGCAGCGCATCGGCACGGGCGCGGGTTCTGTTGGCCAACCGTATTTCAGCGACACCCACATCGATCAGTGATGCAAGAACGGCCCTGGCTGCGCCACCTGCCCCAAATACGGCGGCCGGACCAGATTTGGGTGACCAGTTTGGCGCGCCCTGTCGCAAATTTTCGATAAAGCCATAGCCATCTGTATTGTCGGCGTGAATTTTTCCGTCTTTGCGGAAAATCAAGGTATTGGCGGCACCAATAAGTGCGGCGCGGTCAGTCACAAGATCGGCCAGCGCCAGAACCTTTTCCTTGTGAGGAATCGTGACATTGGCACCAACAAAGCCCATTTTCGGCATTGCTTTGATTACTTCAACCAGATCGTTCTGCGCCACATCGACAGGGATATAGTGTCCGCGAATATCATACTGTTTCAGCCAATGTGTGTGCAATGCGGGCGAGCGGCTGTGCGAAATCGGCGAACCGATTACCGCAGCCAGCGGTATTTTGTTATCGCTCATCCGTCCAACACTCCTTTTTGGGTGAGATAGCCAAGTATTTCGACCAGCGGCAAGCCCAGCACTGTAAAATAGTCGCCTTCGACTTTTGACATCAGGCGGACGCCCCTTTCTTCCAGTTTGTAGCACCCAACACAGTGGCGCACACTGTCCCAGTTTTCATCCAGATACTGATCGATGTATGCAGCGCTGAGTTGCCGCATATACAACCGTGCTAAACCGATGTGACGCCACTGTGGTTTTCCGTTTTGCGCAATGACTGCAGCGGAATGTAATATGTGTCTGCGGCCGGACATTGCATTTAATTGCCTGCGGGCGTCATCGATATCCAAGGGCTTGGTCAACAGCTGGCCTTCAAGTTCCAGCGTCTGATCGCAACCTACGACCAGTGCGTCCGGATTCTTACCGCTGATTTTCAGGGCTTTCGCCTGTGCCAGCGCATCAGCGATATTGCGCGGGCTCTGTCCAGCGGCCGTAAGAGATTCAATGGCCGTCTGTTCGTCGATCATTGGCTTGCATATACTGAATACCACACCTGCGTTCACTAGCAATTGTGCCCGGATACCCGAACCTGAAGCCAAAATGGTTGGTGTATTCATTTGATAAACATGTGGATAAGCAGCGGTTTGTTTGTGTCCAAAACTGTTGGTAAATCCGATCTTCGGTCGCACTGTGGATTGGCAGGGCATTTGTAAAGGTCTCGGGTCAATTCGTCCACCGATGATAACTATTCAAACCGGGTTGTGTATAAATACCTCCTGGCGTTGTGATCCTAAATTTATCATCGGCTTATCCACAGGTACTATACCACAACGCATTGAATATAAATAGAAAATTAGTCTTTTTCAATATTTGAGTTCAAACTTAGGTTTTATCCTTACTGTAATTTATTGTGGGTAAATCTGGACATATATTGTTAATCCACATTATCCACTGCCCCTACATCATCATCATCCTTTTCTATCTATATCTTTATTTTAGTAAGACAGAGCCAGCTTTGGGGAAAACGGAATGACCGAAATACTGTTGTCTGCCAATCTTTGGATCAAGGCCTTTCATATAATCTCGGTCATTGCCTGGATGGCAGGCATTTTCTACTTGCCCCGATTGTTTGTTTACCATGTTGAATCAGTGAGCGCCGGAAGTGAAACCGATCGTCTGTTTCAGCAAATGGAAAGACGTCTTTTGAAAGTTATCATGACACCGGCAATGATCGCCAGCTGGGCATTTGGATTGCTGCTGGTGGCCACCCCGGGAACCATTGATTGGTCAAATCTCTGGCCCTGGACAAAGGCGGCCTCGGTGGTGGCAATGACATGGTTCCATATCTGGCTGGCACTACAAAGAAAGTCATTTTTGATGGGACAGAATAAGATTTCCGGCCGCCGTTACCGGTTGATGAATGAGGTGCCGACCATATTACTTTTGATAATCGTCATTTCAGTGGTCGTCCGACCTGTCTAGGACACGTTGACTCGGGTTCGGATGCGCCCTATCTAACCAGCGCGGTCGTCCGACCGTGTATAATCCCAATGATGTAAAATGTGCGCTGAAATATAGCGCCGCTTGGATATGTTTCATGACTGACGAACGTTTGAATCTTGCTGATCTGAAGGCCAAGACCCCCAAAGATCTTTTGTCGATGGCAGAAGAGCTGGAAATTGAGAACGCATCAACGATGCGCAAGGGCGACATGATGTTTGCCATTCTCAAAGAACGGGCCGAAGACGGATGGGAAATTTCCGGTGACGGCGTTCTGGAGGTGTTGCAGGACGGATTTGGATTTTTACGTTCGCCCGAGGCAAATTATTTGCCCGGTCCCGACGATATTTACGTTTCGCCAGACATGATCAAGGCACATTCACTGCGCACTGGTGACACCGTCGAAGGTGTTATGCAGGCGCCGCGTGAAACCGAAAGCTATTTTGCGATTACCAAGGTTAGCCAGATCAACTTTGAAGATCCGGAAAAGGCCCGTCACAAGATCAACTTTGATAACCTGACGCCGCTATATCCTGACGAGCGGTTCAAGCTTGAACTTGAGGATCCAACCATCAAGGATCGCACAGCGCGGATAATCGATCTGGTGGCGCCAATCGGCAAAGGCCAGCGGTCGCTGATTGTTGCACCGCCGCGAACCGGTAAAACGGTGATCCTGCAAAACATCGCAAATTCCATCGAGAAAAATCATCCCGATTGCTATCTGATCGTTTTGTTGATCGATGAGCGTCCCGAAGAAGTTACGGACATGCAACGCAGCGTCCGGGGCGAGGTCGTGTCATCAACATTTGATGAACCTGCTACACGCCACGTAGCGGTGGCCGAGATGGTGATTGAAAAAGCAAAGCGGCTGGTGGAACACAAACGCGACGTTGTTATCCTTTTGGATTCAATTACGCGTCTGGGACGTGCGTTCAACACCGTCGTGCCGTCGTCTGGTAAGGTGCTGACCGGTGGTGTCGATGCGAACGCCCTGCAGCGCCCCAAGCGCTTCTTTGGTGCGGCGCGTAATATCGAAGAGGGTGGGTCTTTGACGATCGTCGCAACTGCCCTGATCGATACAGGCAGCCGTATGGACGAAGTCATCTTTGAGGAATTCAAAGGCACCGGTAACTCGGAAATTGTACTGGATCGCAAAATTGCCGACAAACGCGTGTTCCCGGCTATCGATATTCTTAAATCGGGCACCCGAAAAGAAGAGCTGTTGGTCAACAAGATCGATCTGCAAAAGACTTATGTTTTGCGTCGTATCCTGAACCCAATGGGCACCACAGATGCGGTCGAGTTCCTGATTTCAAAACTTAAACAAACCAAGTCAAATGCCGAGTTCTTTGATTCAATGAACACCTAAGTGTTGTTTTAAAACAAAGACTTAATGCTATGGATACAATCTATGCCCTCGCTTCGGCTCGCGGCAAGGCCGGCGTAGCCGTCGTAAGGGTTTCAGGGCCGTTATCGTTTGTTGCTGCGACCCGTTTGGCGGGTGAACTTCCTGCGCCACGGGTTGCGGGTCTTCGGATGCTGCGTGATTTGTCCAATATGCCGCTAGACCAAGCGTTGGTGCTGGCCTTTCCTGAAAACAACAGTTTTACCGGGCAAGCAGTAGTTGAATTTCACTTGCATGGCAGCATGGCTGCGGTGGGCGCTGTGTTGCGGACATTGTCTGAACTGGATGGTTTGCGCCAGGCCGAACCGGGCGAGTTCACACGCCGGGCCATGGAAAATGGCCGTTTGGATCTGGCGCAAGTCGAGGGACTGGCCGATCTTATCGATGCTGAAACCGAGGCGCAACGAAGACAGGCGTTACGGGTTTTTTCCGGTGCAATCGGCAAACGTTGTGACGCCTGGCGCACGGATCTGATCCGCGCTACCGCACTGCTGGAAGCCACCATTGATTTTGCGGACGAAGACGTGCCGATTGACGTGTCGCCCGAAGTCTTGTCGCTGGTTGACAAGATAGCAGCCAGCCTGAGAAAAGAGATTTCAGCGAGCCATGCAGCCGAGCGCATACGCGACGGATTCGAAGTTGCGATCGTTGGTCCACCCAATGTCGGCAAGTCGACCTTGCTCAATGCTCTTGCAGGTCGTGATGCTGCGATCACTTCTGAAATTGCGGGTACCACACGGGACGTCATCGAAGTTCAGATGGATCTGGCCGGTTTGCCAGTGACCGTTCTGGATACAGCCGGTTTGCGGCACAGTGACGACATTGTCGAATCGATCGGGATAGAGCGGGCCATTAGCCGTGCAAATCAGGCCGACTTGCGTGTTTTTCTGACTGACAGCAACGATTCTGAAATTCAGGTAAGCCCGCGTGGCGACGATATCGTTGTCATGGCCAAGGCAGACCTGCATCCGAACACGATCAACGCTGTATCCGGCCTAACGGGTGCAGGTCTTGATCAACTTATTGATACTATTGGTAAAAAATTGGAATCGCAGGCCATGAATGCCGGGTTGGCGATACGCGAACGCCATCGCGTCGCAATGTCCGAGGCCAACAGGTCTTTGGAACTGGCGCGTATTGAGGTAATGAATGGCCAGGAACGGGCTGAATTTGCCGCTGAAGAAATCAGAACAGCCATTCGGGCGCTGGATTCGATGGTTGGTCGTATAGACGTGGAACATGTACTTGATGAAATCTTTGCCAGTTTTTGCCTTGGCAAATAAGGAGTGTTTCACGTGAAACATTTTGATGTAATTGTCGTTGGTGGCGGGCATGCGGGTGCAGAATCGGCGCTGGCTGCTGCACGAATGGGTGCAAAAACGGCCCTCATTACGCTGCGCAAAGACGGAATCGGTGTCATGTCGTGTAATCCGGCAATCGGTGGTTTGGGCAAGGGCCACCTGGTGCGTGAAATTGATGCGCTTGACGGTGCGATGGGGCGCGTGGCTGACAAGGCGGGAATACAGTTTCGACTGTTGAACAGAAGAAAAGGCCCGGCGGTTCAAGGCCCACGGGCACAGTCAGACCGTCTGATCTACCGGACTGAAATGCAAAGCGAAATTGCAGCGCAACAGAATGTTGTGGTTGTTGAGGGCGAAGTTGCTGACCTCAGGATGTCGGGCAGCGCGGTGACAGGCGTCATAATGGCCGACGGTGCGGAAATTCCGGCAGATGCTGTTGTTTTAACGACCGGGACCTTTCTGCGTGGAATCATTCATATCGGTGATGTTTCCAGGCCGGGGGGGCGAATGGGTGACAAACCGTCGGTAAAATTGGCAGAGCGGATGGATAGCTTTGATCTTGCTTTGGGCCGACTGAAGACAGGAACGCCGCCGCGTCTGGATGGTAGAACGATCGACTGGGCGGCGCTTGAATCACAGCCGGGTGACACAGAGCCAACGTTGTTTTCATTTATGTCCAAGGGCGTGTTTGCCCGGCAAATTTCTTGTGGGATCACGCATACGAATGAAAGTACCCACGATATCATAAGAAAGAACCTGTCCCGCTCGGCGATGTATGGGGGCATGATTGATGGGGTTGGCCCACGCTATTGTCCGTCGATCGAGGACAAGGTTGTGCGGTTTGCAGATAAAACGTCCCATCAGATTTTCCTTGAGCCAGAAGGGCTGAATGATCACACCGTTTACCCCAATGGCATATCGACTTCGCTGCCCGAAGATGTTCAGATTGACTATGTGCGTTCGATCCAAGGCCTTGAAAACGCAAATATATTACAACCGGGCTATGCGATTGAATATGATTATGTTGATCCCCGATCGCTGACCCCGACACTGGAAGTCAAAGACGTGCCAGGACTATTTCTTGCAGGTCAGATCAACGGCACCACTGGATACGAAGAGGCCGCCGCCCAGGGTTTGGTGGCCGGGCTGAACGCCGCAACCAGGGCATCCCGGCAGGATCCAGTGACGTTTAGTCGTTCGTCGTCCTATATCGGGGTGATGATTGACGACCTGATTACCAGAGGCGTCAGTGAACCTTACAGGATGTTCACTTCGCGTGCTGAATTCAGGCTGTCTTTGCGTGCTGACAATGCCGACCAACGATTGACACCGACAGGAATCGTCCTGGGCTGCGTGTCCGACAACCGGCGTGCGGCTTTCCAAGCAAAGATGGATAAACTGCAAAACGCGAAATCACAACTGATGTCGTTGTCTTTGACCCCGAAAGAAATATCGCAACAGAATATTAAAATTAGCGCCGACGGCGCAAAGCGCAATGGAATGCAGTTGTTGGCATTTCCCGATGTCGGGTTTCAGGACCTTGTGGCACTTTCTCCGAACCTGGCAGAAATATCGCAGGAGATACGTCAACAGGTGGCGGCAGACGCGCTTTATGCGAATTATATTGGGCGACAACAGCGGGATATTGACGCCGTTAAGCGAGACGAAGCCATTGAAATTCCTAAAGACTTTGACTACCAGTCGTTGAACGGTCTTTCGAATGAATTGTCGGCCAAGCTTTTGATCGCAAGGCCGGCGTCCCTTGCGCAGGCGGCACGGTTAGAGGGTATGACGCCAGCTGCGCTGACATTGCTGCTGGCCGCGCTGCGTCAAAAACCAGTAAAGAAATCGGCCTGATGAACGACGACGGCCGCGATCGGTTCCTGGCAAAATATAATGTTTCACGTGAAACAACCGCCCAACTGGATGTTTATGCTGCGCTGCTGCACAAGTGGAACCCGGCCATCAATCTTGTGTCCAACAGCACCCTCAAGGACATTTGGAGCCGGCATTTTTGCGATTCTGCGCAAGTTCTTAATCTGGCACCCGATACCGGCGGCAGCTGGGTGGATATTGGAACGGGCGGCGGATTTCCGGGTATGGTGGTTGCATTGCTTGCAAACGCATCCGACATCCGGTGGAAATTCACCTTTGTTGAAAGCGACAGACGCAAAGCGACATTTTTGCGGACTGTTTCACGTGAAACAAGAACGCCTGTTACCGTGGCAGCGGAACGTGCAGAGACATTGGCGCCACAAAACGCCGATGTCTTATCCGCCCGTGCATTGGCACCGCTTTCAACATTGCTTGGATATGCCCAGCGGCATCTGAAGCCAAAAGGGCGCGCATTGTTTTTAAAGGGCGAATCTTATCAAAAAGAGATCGACCAGGCCCTTGAAACCTGGTCATTTCAGAGCCAGAAATACATAAGCAGCACCTCAGAAAAAGCTGTTGTTCTTAGCCTTGGAGACATCAAGCGTGTCTGACCCGACCCGGCCGCCTGGCCCCAAAATAATTGCAGTGGCCAACCAAAAGGGTGGTGTTGGCAAAACCACGACGACAATTAACCTGGGCGCGGCGCTTGCTGAACAGGGCTTTAACGTTCTGCTTGTTGACTTGGATCCGCAGGGAAATGCGTCGACTGGTTTGGGATTTCCGGCGTCGGAACGTGGGTTAACCACTTATGATCTTTTGCTCGACGAGGCGCCCATCGAAGAGGTCATCAATGCAACCGATGTTGACGGGCTGTGGCTGGCAGCATCAACAACAGACCTCAGCTCTGCCGATATCGAGATGATTTCAAATGAAAAACGTAGTTTTTTGCTGCACGATGCCTTGCGTGGGCCAGCAATTGACCGATTTCAGCTTGATTATGTCCTGATTGACTGCCCGCCGTCGCTTAGTCTTTTGACAGTTAACGCGATGGTGGCGGCTCATTCGGTCCTTGTTCCCTTGCAAAGCGAATTCTACGCACTCGAAGGTTTGTCGCAGCTCATGTTATCGGTAAGAGAAGTGCGGCAAACAGCAAATCCGGGCCTGCGACTGGAAGGCGTGGTTTTGACAATGTACGATAAGAGAAACAACCTGTCACAGCAGGTTGAGGCGGACGCCCGCGACAATCTGGGGGATTTGGTCTTTAAAACAATTATACCACGGAATGTCAGAGTAAGTGAGGCACCTTCATTTGCCCAGTCTGTGCTGGACTATGATACGGGGTCCAAGGGAAGCCGGGCCTATCGCGCCCTGGCATTGGAATTAATCCGGCGACATGGCCATGCGGCATAAGGTGGGACAGATATGACAGAGAGAAAACAAACCAAAAGAGGTCTGGGCCGCGGGTTAAGCGCATTGATGGCCGATGTCAGCCCTGTCCAAGACGAAACGCCAGCTGGTGAACCTGCGCCGAGACGCGGGGATCTGTTTGTTCCAATCGAAAAAATCGTGCCCAACCCCAACCAACCGCGACACCGGTTTGCCGATTCCGATCTGACAGAGCTGACCGAATCCATTCGCGAAAAAGGTGTATTACAGCCACTTATCGTCCGTAAAAATGTAAATAAACCAGATAGTTACGAGATTGTTGCCGGTGAACGGCGCTGGCGGGCCGCACAGGCTGTACCGCTTCATGAACTGCCGGTCCTGGTGCGCGATTATACAGATGAACAAGTGCTGGAAATTGCGATCATAGAAAATGTTCAGCGGGCTGATCTGAACCCAATCGAAGAAGCGGCCGGGTACAAACAGCTGATGGACCGGTTTGGCCATACACAAGAAAAAATATCGACGGCACTGTCGAAAAGCCGAAGTCACATCGCGAATTTGATGCGCCTGCTTCAGTTGCCACTGGACGTGCAGGACCTGTTGCAGCAAGGCCGGCTGTCTGCCGGACATGCCCGGGCGTTGATCACAACGCAGAACCCATCCGAATTGGCCCGTCAGGTGATCGCCAAGGGGCTGTCCGTCCGTGAAACCGAGAAACTGGCCAAGGGGCGGGTCGAAAAGGTACCGGTTATCAAGGCCGCAAAAACGGTAAAAGACGCAGATACCCGCGCGTTAGAGAATGATTTGTCTGCAAATATCGGAATGAAAGTCGCGATTGACAACATTGCGGGTCAAGAGACCGGCAAAGTGACGATCAAATACCAGAACATGGATGAACTGGATGAAATTTGTCGTATCCTGTCGTCATCCGACGCCAATGTATTCAAGTGACGCCTTCAAGCATTGTTGAAATCACCGCATTCAGTACCGGGCGGCCCATTGGTGTCGCGCGAATATTGGATCCATCAACTTCCAACATGCCAATGTCCTTTAAGTAATTGATTTTATTATAATTAACTGGTTGATTTGCCAGTCTTTCAAATCGATCGGCACTGATGCCACTGACCAGGCGCATTCCCATCAATACATATTCCGTCCCCATATCATGCGGTGACAGGATATCGCGCCTGCTTTCGCCCGATCCATTGCCTTCAACCTGCCCAAGCCACACGGACGGCGCTTTTTCGGTCTCGGTTGCATACCGACGGCCATTCAACGTCAACCTGCCATGGGCGCCCGGTCCAATTCCCAGGTAGTCGCCGTATTTCCAGTAAACCTGGTTGTGTCGCGATTCAGCCCCCGGTCGGGCATGATTGGATGTTTCATATGCAGGCAGGCCCGCAGCCTCGCAAATTTCCTGGGTCGCAAAGTACATATCCGCGGCCAAATCTTCCGGCGGCAAGCCCAGCAAACCACCACGCGAATGCCGATCACCAAACGCGGTTCCCGGTTCAATCGTCAGTTGATAAAGGGATAAATGATCGACCGCCATATCAATTGCTTTTGCCAGCTCGTCCTGCCAATCCGCCAGTGTTTGATTCTGGCGCGCGTAAATCAGATCGAAACTCACGCGATCAAAAACACCGCGCGCAACATCAAACGCCCGATAGGCCTCTTTCGAAGTATGAAGCCGACCCAGGGCTTTCAGATCGGGGTCATTCAATGCCTGAATGCCCATCGAAACCCGGTTTACACCGCCGTCTCGATAGCCCTGAAACCGACCCGATTCAACCGACGTCGGATTTGCCTCAAGAGTGACTTCGAAAGAATTTGAAATCCGCCAGCCGCCGCGAATCTTTTCCAAAATATCAGCGACCAGGTCAGGATTCATCAAACTGGGCGTGCCACCACCAAAAAACACCGTATCCAAGATACGGTCGCTGGTTTCGCTGGCCACGCGCGCGATTTCGTTCAGATACGCAGCCCGCCAGCGATCCTGATCAATCGCGCCCACAACGTGGGAATTAAAATCGCAATAAGGACATTTCGCCTGACAGAACGGCCAGTGAATATAAAGCCCGAAACCACCTTGGGTCCAATTATCAGGCAAAACAGGCCGCCACCAGTTTTCTGAATGCGTCGGCGCGATGGCTCATCGCGTTCTTTTCATCTGGGTCCATTTCGCCAAATGTTTCGGTTCTGCCGGCGGGTAAAAACATCGGATCAAAGCCAAATCCGCGATCGCCGCGCATTGGCCAGATCAAACGGCCCTCGACGACACCCTCAAAAATCTCGTCGTGCCCATCGGGCCATGCCAAACATAACGTGCAACAGAACCTGGCTGTTCTTGGTTCCGTCGCGTTCTTGTTATCCAGCAAGGTCCAGACCCTGGTCATTGCCATCACAAAATCGCGCCCGGTCGCGGTTTCGGCCCAATCGGCGGTGAAAACCCCGGGGGCGCCGTCAAGTGCATCCACTTGAATGCCGCTGTCATCGGACAAGGCGGGCAACCCGGTCTTTGTGGCGGCAAAATGCGCCTTGATACGCGCGTTCCCGGCAAACGTATCTTCTGTTTCTGCCGGCTCGAGCAGGCCAAATTCACTCGCAGACCGGGCCTGCACCCCGAAAGGTCGCACAAGGTCAGAAATTTCCCGCAATTTCCCCTCATTGTGAGACGCAATAACGAGCTGTTTTCCGGAAAATGTCCGCATTTTATGACACCGCTTGTGTCTGCGCCAAAACCAGTTCGGTGATGCCCTTATCGGCCAGATCCAACAAAGCGTTCATGTCGTCTCGGGAATAGGTCGATCCCTCGGCAGACATCTGCACCTCGATCAAACGGCTGCCACCGAGCATCACAAAATTGCCGTCGACGCCGGCTTCGCTGTCTTCCGGATAATCAAGATCCAGCACCGGCTGGCCTGCATAGACGCCACAACTGACGGCGGCTACGTGGTCGACCAACGGGTCAGAGATGATGTCGCCGGATTTCATCAATTTGTTCACAGCAAGCCGCAAAGCCACCCACCCACCGGTAATGGCCGCACATCGTGTGCCACCGTCGGCCTGAATCACATCACAATCCACCGTAATTTGACGTTCACCAAGGGCGACACGATCAACACCGGCCCGCAGACACCGCCCAATCAGACGCTGAATTTCCACAGTACGGCCGCCTTGTTTGCCCGCTGTCGCTTCGCGCCGCATGCGTGACCCGGTCGACCGTGGCAACATCCCATATTCCGCAGTCACCCAACCCAGACCCGAACCCTTCAAAAACGGCGGCACACGGGTTTCCAGTGATGCGGTACATAACACATGGGTGTCGCCGCATTTGATCATGCACGACCCCTCTGCGTGTTTTGTCACGTCCGTTTCTATTGAAACAGGACGCATTTCATCGGTTTGTCTGCCTGACGGACGCATAAATAATCCTTCCTAAGTGGTTGCGCAGACTTATGCAGGCTCTCACATGTGACGCAACCCCGATTGACCTAAGGCATGCATCCATTTTAATGAGGTCGCTGCACTGTCGTGGAATGAAAATGAACGAAGCCGCCAAAATTCTGGACCAACTGAACGCACGCAGCCGCGAAGTTTTCAGGCGCGTGGTCGAAGGCTATCTTGACGCTGGTGATCCTGTTGGGTCCCGGACACTGACACGTGACATGAGTGAAAAGGTCAGTGCCGCTACAATTCGCAATGTTATGCAGGATCTGGAATTCATGGGTCTGCTGAACAGCCCGCATGTTTCAGCCGGCCGCATTCCGACCGAACAAGGCCTGCGCATGTTTGTCGACGGCCTGTTAGAGGTCGGCAGTCTAGGCGCGGATGATCGTGAAAAAATAGATGCAACACTTGGCGGCGGCGAACACGATGTCACCGCGATGATGGACCGTGTCGGCGCGGCTTTGTCGGGGATTACCCAGGGTGCCAGCCTGGTGCTGACGCCGAAACACGATGCGCCGATCAAACATATCGAATTTGTCAGCCTTGGCCCGGATCGTGCATTGGTCGTTCTTGTGGGTGAAGATGGGCACGTCGAGAATCGGTTCTTTTCGCCGCCACCGGGACAAACGCCGTCGTCGATGCGCGAGGCCGCAAATTTTCTGAACAGTCTGATCGCGGGTAAAACCTTGGCGGAACTGCGCGGGACAATTTCCAAGGAAATCGCAGCCCGCAGATCCGAACTTGACGTGCTGGCGCGCGCGCTTGTCGAAAATGGGATGGCACTGTGGGAAAACGAAGGCGAATCATACGAGCGACTGATTGTTCGCGGTCGATCCAACCTTTTGGCAGATGATGGTGATCAGGCAGATCTGGACCGTGTCAAAAAACTGTTTGATGACCTCGAACGCAAGCGAGATATCGCAGATTTCCTTGAATTGACCGAAGACGGCGAAGGTGTGCGCATTTTTATTGGCTCTGAGAACAAACTTTTCTCACTTTCGGGTTCCTCTTTGGTGGTGAGTCCCTATATGAACGCTGATCGAAAGATCATCGGCGCAGTCGGTGTGATCGGACCGACCCGCCTGAACTATGGGCGTATCGTTCCGATTGTGGATTATACGGCGCAGCTGGTTGGAAAACTTTTGTCGGACCGGGGCTAAAGGGTTAAAAAATGGCCGAAGTAAAAAAAACTATCGAAGATGACGAAGGTCCGGAATTGTTTGACAACGATCTGGACCGTTTTTTGAACGAAGACCCTGTCCCGCTGGACGATTCTGACGAGCTTGCGCAAGTCAAAGCAGAACGCGATGACATGCGTGATCGGTTTATGCGGGCAATTGCGGATGCCGAAAACGCACGCAAACGCAGCGAAAGAGATCGCCGCGAGGCCGAGCAATATGGCGGGTCCAAGCTTTCGCGGGACATTTTGCCTGTTTATGACAACATGAAACGTGCGCTGGACGCCGTTACCGACGAACAACGCGAAGAAGCAAAGGCGCTGATAGAGGGTATCGAGCTTACGATGCGCGAGCTGCTGAATGTTTTCAAAAAACACGGGATCGAACTCGTCTCTCCGCAAGTCGGCGATCGATTTGACCCGCAACAGCACCAGGCCATGTTCGAGGCACCAATGCCAGACACCAAAGCCGGTGATCTAATTCAGGTTATGACCGAAGGGTTCATGTTGCACGATCGTTTGTTGCGCCCTGCCCAGGTTGGCGTCAGCTCTGCTCCGGTTTCAAAAGAGCCTTGAGCTCGTAAATCAGACTGAGCGCATCTTTTGGCGTCAGCTCATCGGGTAACACTTCGGATAATTTTTTCTCGGCGGCTGACGGTGTGTCGGGCTGCCGCGGTTGCGCAGATCGCGCCGCAGAAAACAGTGGCAATTCGTCAATCAACACTTTTCGCTTGTTCCCGCCTTCTCTCTCACCCTTTTCCAACGCGTCCAAAACGATACGTGCGCGTTCAACGACCGCATTTGGTAGACCGGCAAGCTTGGCAACCTGAACGCCATAGGACCGATCGGCAGCCCCGGGACGCACTTCGTGCAAAAACACCACCTCGCCCTGCCATTCCTTGACTGCAACGGTCGCGTTTTTGACACCAGCCAATTGATCTGCCAGCGCAGTCAGTTCGTGGTAATGGGTTGCAAACAGGCCACGACAGCGGTTCACATCATGCAGGTTTTCCAGGGTTGCCCAGGCAATCGATAGCCCGTCATATGTGGCCGTGCCTCGGCCAATTTCATCCAAAATGACCAGTGCCCGATCATCGGCCTGATTTAAAATTGCAGCGGTTTCGACCATTTCGACCATAAAGGTTGATCGACCGCGCGCCAGATCATCGGCGGCGCCAACACGAGAGAACAATTGCGATACGATGCCGATTTCGGCGCTGTCGGCCGGCACAAAGGATCCGGTTTGCGCCAGTAGCGCAATCAACGCATTCTGTCGTAAATAGGTGGATTTGCCCGCCATATTTGGCCCCGTCAAAAGCCAAATCGATGCATCCTGATCGTCGGCAGTCAAGGTACAGTCATTGGCGATAAACGGGGCGCCGGACTGGCTGCGCAGTGCCTGTTCGACAACCGGATGTCTGCCGCCGCTGATTTCGAATGTGCGCCCTTCATCCACCATAGGCCGCGTCCAGTTTTCGCCAGACGCTAAATCCGCCAGTGCCGTGGCCAAGTCGAATTCTGACAGGGCCAGAGCCGCCTTGCCGACATGCTCTCCTGACGCCAGAATTGCCTGTTTTACCCTGTCATAGAGCCGCTTTTCAATATCCAGCGCCCGGTTACCGGCATTCAGAATGCGGGTTTCCATTTCAGATAACTCAACAGTGGTAAAGCGCGTAGCGTTGGCTGTTGTCTGGCGATGTATGAATTTTTGCGAATGGACTTCTGACTGCAATTTGCTGGCGTGCGCTGTCGTGGTGTCGATAAAATACCCCAAGACATTGTTGTGCTTGATCTTGAGAGTGCGAATTCCGGTTTCTTCGATATATGCGTTTTGCAGGCCCGCAATCACGCTGCGACCTTCGTCGCGCAGCTTGCGCGCGTCATCCAGGTCAGCGTCAAACCCAGGGGCAACAAATCCGCCGTCGCGGGCCAGTAACGGCGGCTCGGCAACCAGAATGCGCCCCAGCAGGTCCCCCAGAACATCGTGCCCAACCAGCGCACCCGCCGCCGCGTCCAGCACCGCGGGCAAATCCTGGCCCGATAGGCGTTCGGCAATTGCATCGGCTTGGATCAGACCGTCGCGGATGGCGGCCAAATCCCTTGGGCCGCCGCGATTCAGCGACAACCGGGACAGTGCGCGGTCCATATCAGGCACTTTGCGCAAAGCCTGTCTAATTTCCTGTCGCAACGTGGATTGTTCGGCAAAAAATGTAACGGAATCCAGACGACCGTGGATCACCGAGGGGATTCGCGAAGGGCTGGACAGCCGTTTTTCAAGCAACCGGCCGCCAGCCGGTGTGACAGTCCGATCGATCGCGGCAATAAGCGATCCCGCCCGGCCACCGCCCAGGCTATGTGTCAATTCCAGGTTTCGGCGGGTGGCGGCATCGATTTGCATGACGTCGCTGCTTTGTTCCTTGGTCGGTTCGCGCAGCAAGGGCAGTTGACCCTTTTGGGTCAATTCAAGATACCCGACGATGGCGCCCATCGCCGCAATTTCTGATCGCTCAAACTGTCCGAACGCATCCATGGATCCGACATTGAATAGTCCGGTCAGCCTTTTGTCGGCCCCGGCACTGTCAAAGGTGGACCCTGCGATGGGGGTCAAAGACACATCAAAATCAGTCACTAATTCGACGAATTCGTCGAATGAGCTGTCGCGTACAAGTAGTTCCTTGGGGTTAAGGCGCGCCAGTTCTGGCGCAAGCCGGTCACGTGGACAGCCAACAACATTAAACTGGCCCGTTGAAATGTCAGTCCATGCCAGGGCACCTGCGCCGCGGACCTCGGCATAGGCGGCCAGAAAATTGTGCCGCCGTGCGTCAAGCAAACTGTCTTCGGTCAATGTGCCAGGCGTGACCAGCCGCACAACGCCGCGCTTAACCACAGATTTCGATCCGCGTTTTTTGGCCTCGGCCGGATTTTCAAGTTGTTCGCAAACCGCAACCCGAAACCCTTTGCGGATCAACGTCAGAAAATAGCCTTCGGCGGCATGTGCAGGTACGCCACACATCGGGATATCTGCACCCAGATGCTTGCCACGCTTTGTCAGCGCAATATCCAACGCCGCAGCCGCGGCAATCGCGTCATCAAAAAACATTTCATAGAAATCGCCCATCCGGTAAAACAGCAGCGCGTCCTGGTGCGCTTCTTTGATTTCCAGATATTGCGCCATCATTGGCGTCACGGCTGTATTTGCAACGTTCAAGGTATCCCCCCGGATCCTGGCCTGCTGACCATACAAAGCCCTGAATCTGCGCGAAAGGCTGAATTTATCTTTTGTTGAGCATGCCTGCCGCGCCCGCTATCACTGACGGACCGACATGCGGAGGTCACGGGGTAAAATGGCGAAAACTAAATTCACACGGGAAGAGGCGCTTGCCTATCATTTGAACCCGACACCGGGAAAATTTGATGTGACGGCATCTGTGCCGATGACGACCCAGCGGGATCTGTCGCTGGCCTATAGTCCGGGTGTTGCCGTGCCGTGCGAAGAAATCGCCCGCGACCCTGAAACCGCATATGATTACACCAACAAGGGCAACCTGGTCGCTGTGATATCGAATGGTTCAGCGGTTTTGGGATTAGGAAATTTGGGCGCACTGGCATCCAAGCCGGTGATGGAGGGCAAAGCGGTCCTGTTCAAAAGATTTGCCGATGTGAATTCGATTGATCTTGAGCTTGATACCGAAGACCCGGACGCTTTTGTGAACGCAGTCAAACTGCTGGGGCCAACTTTTGGCGGAATCAATCTTGAGGACATCAAGGCCCCGGAATGCTTCATCATTGAACAACAGCTGAAAGAGCTGATGGATATCCCTGTATTTCATGATGATCAGCATGGGACCGCTGTGATCTGCGCAGCCGGTCTGATTAACGCGCTGCATCTGTCAGACAAGAAAATAGAGGACTGTAAGATTGTCCTGAACGGCGCTGGCGCAGCTGGCATCGCCTGTCTGGAGCTGCTCAAGACCATGGGGGCCCGGCACGAAAACTGCATCATGTGCGACACCAAGGGCGTCATTTACCAGGGTCGGACTGAAGGGATGAACCAGTGGAAATCAGCCCACGCATCGACGACCAAAGCACGCAGTCTGCAAGAAGCGATGGTTGGGGCAGATGTGTTTCTTGGGGTTTCCGCCAAAGGTGCCGTGACGTCCGAAATGGTGCAAAGCATGGGCCCTGACCCGGTCATATTTGCCATGGCGAACCCGGACCCCGAAATTACACCCGAAGAAGCACATGCGGTGCGCAAAGATGCGATTGTTGCCACAGGCCGGTCCGATTATCCCAATCAGGTCAATAATGTCTTGGGGTTCCCATATCTTTTTCGCGGAGCGTTGGACATCCACGCAAGGGCCATCAACGACGACATGAAGATCGCCTGTGCGGCAGCCCTGGCGGAACTGGCCAGAGAAGAAGTGCCTGACGAGGTCGCGATGGCCTATGGGCAAAAGCTGAAATTTGGCCGTGATTATATCATTCCGACACCCTTTGATCCGCGTCTGATTCATCGCATTCCACCCGCTGTTGCGCGCGCTGGCATGGATACGGGTGTTGCGCGCCGACCGATCGTCGACATGGAGGCATACACTCTTTCATTGCGGGCGCGGATGGATCCAACAGCGTCAATCCTGCAAAGCATGAACGTCAGGGCCCGCGCGGCTCAGGCCCAGGTTATTTTTGCCGAAGGTGATGACTCACGGGTATTGCGTGCCGCTGTGGCTTACCAAAGGGGCGGATTTGGAAAATCTATCGTTGTTGGGCGACAGCCAGACGTGTTGGCGAAACTGACCGCAGAGGGTATGGCAGATGCCGCCGCAGAGCTGGAAATCGTGAATGCAGCAGTTTCTCCGCATTTTGAATCCTATAAGGATTTTCTTTATCAGCGGCTGCAACGCGGTGGTCACGACCGACAGGATATTCACCGCCTTGCGGCCCGTGACCGCCATGTGTTTTCGTCCCTGATGCTGGCACATGGGCACGGTGATGCCCTGGTCACAGGCGCCACGCGAAAATCGGCACATGTTTTGGAACTGATCAACCACGTTTTTGATGCCAAGGCAGAAAATGGCGCTGTGGGCGTCACCGCAGTGTTGAATAAGGGCCGCATCATTTTCATTGCCGACACGTTGGTCCATGAATGGCCGGACGAAGAGGACCTTGCTGATATTGCCGAACGCGCAGCGGGCGTTGCCAGGGGTATGGGTGTCGAGCCAAGAGTAGCATTCCTGAGCTTTTCAACATTTGGTTATCCGGTCAGTGAACGCGCCACAAAAATGCATCTGGCGACCAATGTCTTGGACCGGCGCGGCGTCGATTTTGAATATGATGGCGAAATGACCGTCGACGTCGCGCTCAACCCGGATGCGATGGCGCAGTATCCGTTCTGCAGACTGACCGGCCCGGCCAATGTTTTGGTGGTTCCCGCACGGCATTCGGCGTCAATTTCGGTCAAACTGATGCAGGAAATGGCAGGAGCCACAGTCATCGGTCCGATTCTGGCCGGTGTCGACAAGCCAATTCAGGTGTGTTCGACCGTTTCAACGGTAAGCGACATTCTGAAAATGGCGGTCATTGCAGCCTGCAATTTGGGGCAAGCCAAGTGAAAATTCGCCGGTATGGTTCGGGCTAGTTTCCCACAAAGGGGGCCTGACTGCCCCACAGTTCGGAAACACGCTGATCGCGTTTGCAGCCCTTGCGATAGAATTTATAGGCAGCTGACTGTTTTTTCGGGCCGGATCTGGTCAGGACGATTGATTTGCCTTTGTAGTAATTCTGGTGGCGATCTTCAGCCAAATAAAACGTGCCTGCGGTTTCAATCGGGGTGACAATTTTTCTTCCCAGTTCTTTCGCGGCAGCGGCTTTGGCCCGAACGGCGGCATCGCGCTGGGCGGCGTTAGTGACAAATATTGCGGTGCGGTAACTGTCGCCGCGATCACAAAACTGTCCGCCAGCATCGGTCGGATCAACCGAGCGAAAGAACAATCGCAGTAACTCATCATAAGATACCTGCATCGGATTATACGTAATCTTGACGGCTTCATAATGGCCAGTGCCGCCATTGGAGACGGCTTTGTATGTCGGGTTCTTGGTTCTGCCGCCAGTATATCCGCTGACAACATCCTTGACGCCCTTGACGGATTCAAAATCCGCTTCGATGCACCAAAAGCAACCGCCTGCAAAGACCGCAGTTTCCAGTTTGCCCGCATGTGCATCGTTGGCGCGCAGAAACAGACCTGCAAGCATTGCGATGCCAAGAATGGCGATTTTGATGGTCGACTTACGCATGTTAAAACTCCTAGATGTGCACACAATGCCGCCAGTCTTGTTATCAGCCAAGAGCCAGCATGCTCTGATCACGGTTGGGTGAGCAGAATTTACCAGTTTCAGGCCCGTTGGACCAAGGCACGGATGTCGCAAGCACACGATGTCTTGAAAGGATACAGAATGAAAATCGCCATGTGGTCGGGACCACGTAACTTGTCGACGGCCCTGATGTATGCGTTCGCGGCCCGGACCGATTGTGCGGTTGTTGATGAACCGTTTTATGCGGCCTATCTCGCGATTTCTGGTCATTCCCACCCTATGCGCGATGAAATACTAGAGTCTCAACCAAACAACCCAAATGTCGTAACGCAGACATTATTGGATACTAATCCGGGCAATAAGGAGCATTTTTATCAAAAGCACATGACCCACCACATGGTACCAGGCATTGACCGCACCTGGATGCGCCAAGTGTACAACGTCTTCCTGATTCGCCACCCGGCCCGCGTCATTGCAAGTTATGACGCCAAGCGTGAAACACCCACACTTGACGATATTGGGTTTCGACAGCAGGCGGAACTGTTCGACCACGCCGTCGCACTGGGCCAGTCGCCGATCGTGCTTGATGCCGCCGATATACGCAAGGACCCCCAGGCCGCATTAAAAGGGCTATGCGCCAAACTGGGAATTGAATTTCAGGCGCAGATGCTGGCGTGGCCCGGCGGCGGGAATGCTGCCGACGGTGTTTGGGCACGTCATTGGTATAAGGCAGTTCATCGCAGCACCGGTTTTGCCGGACCGGAAAATGATCTGCCGGCGCTGATGGGCAACAATGCGCAGATACTGGATCAGGCGATGCCATATTACGCATACCTGAAAGCCCGAATTTAAGGTTCTGACGAACCGAAACCGGCTATTTCTTGATGCGACGATTCCGCATTGCGATCAATTTCAATCGTAGCGCATTCAGCTGAATAAACCCGGCCGCATCTTTTTGGTCATAAGCGCCGGCATCGTCTTCAAAAGTCACGTGTTCCTCTGAATACAATGAATATTCGGACCAGCGACCAACAGTCCGGGCGCTGCCTTTGTACAGTTTCAGGCGTACGGTCCCGGTCACGTGTTCCTGACTTTTGTCGATCAGTGCCTGTAACATTTCGCGTTCGGGGCTGTACCAGAAACCATTGTAAATGATTTCCGCATATTGCGGCATAATCTGATCTTTCAGGTGGGCAGCACCACGATCCAGTGTGATCTGTTCTATTCCACGATGTGCTTCCAGCAACAATGTGCCACCGGGTGTTTCGTAAATCCCGCGGGATTTCATGCCGACGAACCGACCCTCGACCAAATCCAGACGGCCAATTCCGTGCTTTCCGCCAAGCGCGTTCAGTTCGGTCAGGATCGTTGCCGGACTCATGTCAGTACCGTTGATCGAAACGGCGTCACCCTGCGCAAATCCGATTTCTACATATTCTGGAGTGTCCGGCGCGTCTTCGGGATGCACGGTGCGCTGATAAACATAGTCCGGTGCTTCGTCAGCCGGATTTTCCAGCACCTTGCCTTCAGAGGACGTGTGCAACAGGTTGGCATCAACTGAAAACGGCGCCTCGCCCCGTTTGTCCCTTGCAATTGGAATTTGGTTTTTCTCGGCGAATTCCAGTAGTTTTGTCCGGCTCGAAAGATCCCACTCGCGCCACGGCGCGACGACTTTGATGTCCGGGTTCAATGCGTAAGCGCTCAGCTCAAAACGAACCTGATCATTGCCTTTGCCAGTGGCGCCATGGGCCACCGCGTCGGCATTTGTTTGTGCGGCGATTTCAATCAGGCGCTTGGATATCAGAGGTCGCGCGATGGACGTCCCCAAAAGATACAGACCTTCATAAAGAGCGTTGGCGCGAAACATCGGAAAAACGAAATCACGAACAAACTCTTCCCGCAGGTCTTCGATGAAAATGTTTTCGGGTGGAATGCCCAAAAGCTCTGCCTTTTTGCGCGCAGGTTCCAGTTCCTCGCCCTGGCCAAGATCGGCGGTAAACGTGACCACCTCGCAGCCGTATTCGGTTTGCAGCCATTTCAGAATAATCGATGTGTCCAGACCGCCTGAATAGGCAAGAACAATTTTTTTGGGCGCGGACATGCTTGTCTCCGTCAAAGGCAGGATTCAACGGCGCGGTCTATTTGTTTTTGCTCGCGGCGACAAGCCGCTTTGCAATAGACGGGCCCAATGGTTGACGTTAGCGTGCCTGAATGACTGGATTTGCTGAAAAATCGAAATCGGCCACCGTTGCGATGCGTACACTTTTTGATGTCACGCCATTGCAACGCAACGATCATCTTAGCGCGCGTTACGGGGCTGATATCTGGTTAAAGCGCGAGGATCTGTCGCAGGTGCGGTCCTACAAAATCCGCGGTGCATTCAATGCAATGCGAAAAGTTCTGGCCGCCGACTCGGACCGTGATCAGTTTGTTTGTGCCAGTGCGGGCAACCATGCCCAGGGTGTCGCCTTTGTTTGTCGCCATTTTGGTGTCAAAGGGGTGATATTCATGCCTGTGACAACACCCAAACAGAAAATCAACAAAACCCAGATTTTCGGCGGTGACTCAATCGAAATTCGTCTGACTGGGGATTATTTTGACGACACTCTTGCGGCCGCGCAGGATTATTGCGCCGGGGTCGGCGCGCATTTTCTGTCGCCCTTTGATGACCCCGATGTCATCGAGGGACAGTCGTCGATTGCCATCGAAATATTGGCCCAGTTGCCCAAGCCCCCCGACATGATCGTGTTGCCCGTGGGCGGCGGTGGTCTGTCCGCGGGAATGGTCGCTGCGCTGTCTATTCTGTCCCCCGAAACCGAATTGCGATTTGTAGAGCCGTTGGGCGGTGCCAGTCTCAAGGCCGCACTTGCTGCCGGTCAGCCGGTCAACCTGAATACAGTCGATTCATTTGTTGATGGCGCTGCCGTGGCGCGGATCGGACGAGCCCCGTTTAAACATCTAAAGAACGTCAATCCCGATCACGTTGTGACGGTATCCGAAGACCGCATCTGCACGACAATTCTGGATATGCTGAATGTCGAAGGCGTGGTCCTGGAGCCTGCCGGTGCATTGTCTGTGGATGCATTGGCCGATCTGCGTCCGGATATTTCCGGCAAGACCGTGGTCTGCGTTACATCCGGGGGAAATTTCGACTTTGAGCGACTGCCAGAAGTCAAAGAGCGGGCGGCGAAATTTGCAGGTATCAAAAAGTATTTTATTCTACGCCTGCCGCAACGGCCGGGTGCATTGGGCGACTTTTTGAAAATGCTCGGCCCCGAAGATGACATTGCGCGGTTCGAATATCTCAAAAAATCGGCGCGAAATTTTGGTTCCGTTCTCATCGGGATCGAGACAAAAAAGGCGGAAAATTTTTCTACATTATTTCAAAAGCTTGACGATGCCGGTTTGATTTATCGTGACATAACCGATGACGAGACCCTTGCAGAATTTGTGATTTAAGCCGCCTGCGAATGTCATCAGGCGGCGGCGTTGTCGCCAATCTGGCGTGCCAGAAATTCCTGCTTTGATTTGCCGTATGTTTCAATGACAGCCGGGATATCGATGCTATCGGCGTCCCCTGATGCGGCTTTTTGTTCACCGTCCTGGCAAATGTCGCTGAGCGCGGCAAAGCCAAGGTTAAGGGCGCATCCTTTCAGAAAATGCAGATCGTCCTCGAAAGTTGCAGGATCAGGCTGATCGGTCAGTCTGGTGATCACTTCATCAACTTCTTCAAGAAATATTTCTACAACGTCGGCGAAATCTTCGGCCCCAACTTCCAGGCGCAACTCATTTACACGGTCCCAATCAATCATGTCCCACTCCGAAGCAAATCATGCAGCGCCCCCACGCAAGTCCGGGTGTAAGTGCTGGCGCTTAACAGAAGATGAGCGTTGTCAGGCAAATAGCGCCAATTTTAGGTTTAACCCGGACTAAACTTGAGGTGGCCTATCCCTTGGGTTTGATCGCCAGATTCGGTGAAATGTGGAGAACCAAGTGACAGCGCATAGAAATCAGAAACCTGCAGGATTGGTTGATGTCGAAACAGATGTTGTCAGGCACGTTCTTGTTGTTGACGACAGTCGCGCGCAGCGGCGTATCCTGTCGTCCTATCTGTCGCGCTGGGGCTATGAGGTGAAGGAAGCGGGGTCAGGCCAAGAAGCGCTGGACATCTGTGCCGCGTCGCCGGTTGATCTGGTTCTCAGCGACTGGATGATGCCAGGAATGAACGGTTTGGAATTCTGCCAGGCTTTTCGTGAAATGGAACGCGAACATTACGGCTATTTCATCTTGCTGACGTCAAAGTCTGAAAAAGAAGAAATCGTGCACGGTCTTGACGGTGGTGCCGACGATTTTCTTAGCAAACCGGTCGCCGCCGGGGAATTGCGGGCCCGCATTCGGGCCGGTGATCGGATTTTACGCATGCAAAGAGAACTTTCAGACAAAAACCGGCTGGTCACCGAGACACTGGATGAAATCAGCGGTCTATATGATGCGCTGGATCGCGATCTGATCGAGGCGCGTAATCTGCAACAGTCGCTGGTACGTGATCGTTTCAAGAATTTCGGACCGGTGCGCCTGTCGTTGATGTTGCACCCCTCTGGTCATGTCGGCGGTGACCTGGTGGGGTTTTTTCCGATCAACAAGGACCAGATCGGAATTTTTTCAATCGATGTTTCCGGACACGGGGTCGCGTCGGCACTGATGACAGCCAGGCTTGCCTCGTATTTTTCCGGCAACACGGCCGAACAGAACATTGCGCTGGATGTCGACGCTGACGGTCGCAATCAGGCAAAGTCGCCCGCTGATGTCGCACAGCGGCTTAACAAGATATTTTTGGATGAAATGGAAACCGAATTGTATTTCACCCTTGGGCTTGGCTATGTCGACATGCCGACCGGTCGCCTGACGATGGTGCAATGTGGCCACCCGCATGCGGCAATCCAGCGTTCTGACGGGACTGTGGAATTCACGGGCGCGGGCGGGCTGCCCATTGGACTTATTCCTGACGCGTCGTGGGAAAACCACAGTGTTCACCTCGCGGCGGGTGACAGGTTGTTGATGGCATCCGATGGTGTTTCTGAATGCCCGGATCCGTCAGGGCAAATGTTGGAAGAGGCCGGCCTGAGAAAGATCCTGCACCGAAACGCGCGTCTGCGTGGTATGGCGTTTATCGAAACGCTGATGTGGGACTTGTCCAACTACGCCGGAGACCGCGATTTTCCGGATGATATATCCGCGATTTTCCTGGAATATGAGGGTACAGGTTAAGCCAGATATTTTTTGACAAACGCGCGGTCGCCGTCGTTTGCCAGCACAGACAAAGCCAAACCGATGCTTAGCAGCGCAGGCAAATGTGCGGGTTCCGACGGATTACTTTTCTGCCTTACGGGTTGTGCCAGGTATATGTGACACAGCTTTTCGGCCCAGATGTCATACTCTGGCATATAGACAAACCGCCGGAACGCCCCCAATCGGCGGGGGCGGGTGATATTCCACCCGGTCTCTTCAAATACTTCGCGATGCAATGCTTGTATGGCCGTTTCGCCTGTATCAATCCCCCCACCCGGCAATTGGAATTCCCCATGTGGCGCGCCCTGATACGTCACCAGTAACTTTCCCGCATGTGGCAGGATTGCATATGCGCCTGGGCGGATTATGTATCGTCTGTTCGGATCAATTGAATCGCCGTAACGCCTGATCATGTTCAAATGCCTTTTTTGTGGCAGTTGCCCGTCACTTTGAGACCGGGTATGCCAACGATTGGCTTTTTAGGAAACCCCATGTCACTTGGATCACAACTTGCCTGGGACGACACAGTCCTGCCTTTTCAACTGGACCGATCGGACATTCGTGGCCGTGTCGCGCGTCTGGATGGTTTGCTGGACAACGTTTTGGCGCAGCACGACTATCCTGCGGTTATCGAAACGCTGATCGCCGAAGCTGCGTTGCTGACGGCGTTGATCGGGCAAACAATCGACCTGCAATGGAAACTGTCGCTGCAAATTCGCGGCAACGGGCCTGCACGGCTGATCGCAACAGATTATTTTGGCCCAGCCAGTACAGGTGAACCCGCAAAAATCCGCGCCTATGCCAGCTTTGACAAGACCATACTGACCGATGATCAACCGGCCTTTTCCCAGATTGGGCAGGGGTATTTTGCTGTTTTGATCGACCAGGGAAAGGGCAACACGCCCTATCAGGGCATAACACCGATTGCAGGTGGATCATTGTCAGCGTGTGCGGAAACATATTTTGCGCAGTCCGAGCAATTGCCGACCCGCTTTTCGCTGTCATTTGGCCGGTCGCAATTGCCGGGCCAGACACCTTCCTGGCGGGCGGGTGGTGTGATGTTGCAACACATGCCCAAAGCTTCGCCATTGCTCAAGAATGATGGTGCCTCGGGGCATGACGGGCTGTTGGACGCGTCGGATGTACTGGATGAAGACGCCCACGAGAACTGGAATCGTGCCAACAAATTGCTGGATACCGTCGAAGATATTGAACTGGTCGGACCAACAGTGCAACCAACCGAACTGCTGGTCCGGCTGTTTCACGAGGAAAGCCCGCGTGTCTATGACGCCCAACCTGTTGCGTTTGGCTGTACTTGCTCTTCGGATCGTGCGCGCAATAGCCTTTCGATCTATTCAGCAAAGGATATCGCACACATGACAACTGACGCCGGAATTGTAACTGCTGATTGTCAGTTTTGCGGTGCGCATTACGAGTTTGATCCAGATACGCTGGGTTTCGAGGCGAAGGGCGATGATGGTGGAAAGACCTAAGCTTTTTGACCCTATCCTGGACGCACTGTCCCTGGATGGCCCGGCCTCGTCGGATTTTGATTTGAACCCGGATCTTTCCTTGCCGCCGGACCGAAAACTGCGCGCTGCGGGCGTATTAGTGGCGTTGATAGATACGAATACAGGGCTTCAGGTTATCCTGACAAAGCGCTCGTCGGCGTTAAAACACCATCCGGGCCAAATTGCTTTTCCGGGCGGAAAGGTTGATCCGGGCGACAACGGCACCGTTGCGGCCGCATTGCGCGAGGCCAAAGAGGAAATCGGCCTGGCCCCGGATAACGTCGATGTATTGGGCACATTACCGGACCATGAAACGGTCACAGGTTTCACCGTGACGCCGGTTATCGGTCGCGTGCAAAAGCCGTTTTCACCCCAACCGGAACAAGGCGAAGTTGCCGAGGTTTTCAGGGTCCCGCTGCAACATGTCACCAATCCGGACATGTTTCAGATCCAGTCTCGTATCTGGCGAGGCCAACATCGTCATTTCTATGTCGTGCCTTATGGTCCTTATTACATTTGGGGGGCAACCGCGAGAATGCTGCGTGCCCTGGCAGAAAGACTGACTAAATGACAATGGTCATATCAGGGAATTGGCTGACCAGGCCCGCGACCCAGCGGGTCATGGCCGCGCTGACTGATGCAGGATACAGCGCCTTTTTCGTTGGTGGCTGTGTGCGCGATGCATTGCTGGGTCTGGAAGTGTCTGACATCGATATTGCCACAGACGCCCGGCCCGATGTCGCAATGAAAGTTTTCAAAACGGCATCGCTGAGAGTCATTCCAACCGGGATTGATCACGGCACTTTGACGGTGATGTCCGGCGATATTCCTCACGAGGTCACGACGTTTCGCAAAGACGTCGCAACCGATGGGCGCCGCGCCACGGTGGCCTTTGCCACTGACATGACAGCCGATGCAAGGCGCCGTGATTTCACCATGAACGCGCTTTATGCCGACGCGGCTGGCAATGTGCATGACCCGCTGGGTGGGATGGACGATTTGCGCGCCGGGCGGGTTCGATTTATTGACGATGCCAATCAGCGCATCGCCGAGGATTACCTGCGCGCTTTGCGTTTTTTCCGGTTTTACGCATGGTATGGTCATCCCGACGAAGGCCTGGACGCCGATGGCCTTGCAGCGGTAGCCGAAAGCCTGGACGGGCTTGACGGGTTGTCGCGCGAACGGGTCGGTGCAGAAATGCTCAGGCTTTTATCCGCACCAAATCCAGCACCCGCAGTTGCCAGCATGGCCCAGTCCGGCGTTTTGGCGCGTATCCTTCCAGGTGCCAGCGCCGCTGTCCTGACCTTTCTGGTCCATCTCGAGGATGGCCGTGAACCCGGCCCAATGCGACGCCTTGCGGCCCTTGGCGGGCAGGAACCCGGCAAACGGCTGCGCCTGAGCCGTGCACAAGCCAAACAGTTGCAAACGCTGGAACAAGGCATCGGCCAGATGCAAACCACTGCGGCCTTGGGATACCGGTTTGGTTTTGACATGGCCGTTGATATTGCTTTGCTGCGCGCGGCCAGTACATGCGTGCCCATGCCGGAGAATTTTGCAGCAGACGCTGCGCGCGGCGCTTCTCAGATTTTTCCGGTCAGGGCAGATGACCTGATACCGGCGTATCAGGGGCCCGCGCTTGGCGAAAAGCTTGCGCAGCTCGAACAGCGCTGGGTCGATTCCGACTTTGCCCTGTCCCGGGATCAACTGCTTGGGTAATTTGCTGCAATCAAACGGATCTGAAACCCGGTGACGATCGGTCCACTATATTTGTTTGTCTTTGCCGGACTTTTTTCGCCCGGACCCAACGTCATTTTGCTAACAGCGTCGGGTGCCCGGTTTGGGTTTCGCCGTACGCTGCCGCATATACTTGGCGTCGCGGTCGGTGTCGGTATCACCGCCGGGCTGACGGGGCTGGGCATCGGCGCACTGTTACTGGCCGCACCAAGGGCAACGCTGGTCCTGAAAATTGCCGCAGCCGTCTGGATTTTATGGATGGCCTGGACGTTGGCCAAGTCATCAACACGTCCACGTGCGGACGCAAAGAACCGACCGTTCACTTTTGCCGAGGCCGTGCTGTTTCAATGGGTGAACCCCAAGGTGTGGGCGGTCGCGCTGGCGGCGACAGCCGGATACGGTATCGGGCTGTCACCGTCACAAGAGGCCCTGCGCCTTGCGCAGGCATTTTCCGGCATCAACCTGTTCGTGTGCCTGTTCTGGACGATCGCCGGAACATTTCTGGCAAGGTTGTTACACACTGAATTTGCTTGGAAACTGTTCTTGCGCGTCATGGCCGCAATCCTTGGCGTGTCTGCGCTGTTGGTCTTTGTGTGACCGGCGGCGAACAAAGTGCGACATTTTGACATTGCATTTTTTGCGTCAATGCTTAGGGTTCGCACATGGTTAGAAAGACGATGACATATTGGGAGGTCTGCGTTGTGACAGGCGATTCCCAGGCGCCTTCCATGGGCAGAGTCCGTCTTGCATGTGCCGGTTTGGTGTCGCTTAAATGCGATGAAGTCCCTGTCACCGGCTAGCCCGGACACCCCCGCAACTAACCCTTTTTACATCACTAAATTCAAAGGTGAACGGCATGTACAAGCTGTTTGAAAACCTCGTCGACCCATTTCAAAACTACGATTCCGAAACGCCACCGGCAACTTTGCTGGCCTATTACCGATCACAAATGCGCCCGTTCCGGCGGTGGATACCGGTTATGGCACTGACAGGATTACTGGTGGCGCTGTTCGAAGCGTGGATGATTTTCTATGCCGGCCGGCTGATTGATATCATGACCACCACCGGTGCGGCAGCGTTCTGGTCCACCCATGGAACAGAATTGATCATCGTGGCCGCGCTGGTCATGGTTTTGCGCCCCTGTCTGATCGCTACAAACCATTTGATGCTGGAACAGACACTGGCCGGCAATACCCAGGAACTGGTCCGTTGGCGATCGCACAAGCATTTGCTTGGCCAGTCGATGAATTTTTTCCAAAACGATTACGCGGGGCGGCTGTCCAACCGGGTCATGCAAATGGGTCCGGCCGTCGAAGACAGTGTTTATATGCTGTTCGAGGGTATTTGGTACTCGATGACATATGTGTTGGGTGTATTGATCATTGTCACGCAGATCGATCCCCGTATATCGCTGCCACTTTTGCTGTGGCTGACGGCTTATGTGTCTTACACCAAGTGGATCGCTGTCCGGGTCGCATCGGCGTCGGAAAAATGGTCCGACGCCCGCTCGATGGTAACTGGTCGCGTTGTCGATGCCTATGCCAACATTGAAACGGTAAAACTGTTTTCCGACAGCCCACAGGAAGAGGCATACGTGTTGTCCGCGTTGCGGCGACTGCGTCTGCGGTTTCAGCGGTTCCTGCGGATCATGACCGAACTCAGCTTTGGGCTGAATATTATCAACGGAATACTGTTCATCGGTGTGATCGGCGTGGCCGTGCGCTATTGGATCGCTGGCGAGGTCACGGTTGGCGATGTGGCCGCAGTCGCCGCTTTGACCCTGCGTCTGAATGGGATGAGCGGTTGGATCCTGTGGGTCACAATCAGACTGTTTGAACATGCCGGGGTCGTTCGCGAAGGTCTGCGTTCGATCGCTGTGCCGCACGCTGTTGTCGACAAATCCGATACGCAGTTGTCTGTGAACAAGGGTGAAATCACATTTGAGGCGCTGACGCACCACTATGGCAAAAACCATGGCGGTCTGAACGACGTGAATCTGACGATCAAAAGCGGTGAAAAGGTCGGCCTGATCGGACGCTCCGGCGCAGGAAAATCTTCGCTGGTTAACTTGTTGCTGCGGTTTCGCGACGCTGAAAACGGTCGCATCCTGATCGATGGTCAGGATGTATCACAAGTGACCCAGGATTCGCTGCGCCGTGCTGTGGGTGTGGTCACGCAGGACAGCTCTTTGTTGCACCGATCGATCCGTGCCAACATTTTATATGGACAACCACAGGCCAAGGAGGCCGATATGCTGTTGGCGGCACAACGGGCCGAAGCACATGAATTTATACTGGACCTCGAAGACCCAAGCGGGCGGCGCGGCTATGACGCCCATGTCGGCGAACGGGGCGTGAAATTGTCGGGTGGTCAGCGGCAGCGCGTTGCGATTGCGCGTATGATCTTGAAGGATGCCCCCATTCTGATATTGGATGAGGCAACGTCCGCGCTCGACAGCGAGGTCGAGGCGGCGATCCAGAATACGCTTTATGGGATGATGGAAGGTAAAACCGTCATTGCCATCGCCCACCGTCTATCGACCATTGCGCGCATGGACAGAATTCTTGTGATGGATGAGGGCCGCATCGTTGAACAGGGCAGCCATGAACAGCTGTTGCAACTGGGCGGTCTGTACGCCGGATTTTGGAAAAGACAATCGGGCGGATTTCTCCGCGCAGATGAGGCAGCGACATGAGGCTTGGCGATCTGATCGACCCGTTCCAGGCAACGGACAAGGCACCGCCGGACACGTTGCTCGCGTTCCTGAAATGGGCGCTGTCCGGGTCATTTTGGCTGGTCCTCGGGGCTGCGTTCCTGTCGTCCCTTGTTGGCGTGTCAGAGGTGGTGACAGCCACCTTGTTGGGGATGGTAATCGATGCCGCTACCATGTCCGATCCGGGTTCATTCTTTGCCGAACAATGGGATTTGCTCGTTCTGTTTGTTGCGTTCTTTATGGTGCTGAGGCCGTTTCTGTTTGGCATCAGTTCCTTTGTCATCAATGGCGCAGTCGGCCCCAATGTGAACCCGCAGGTCTTGTCCAGACTGCATCGATGGACCCTTGGCCAGTCAGTTACATTCTTTGATAATGATTTTGCCGGGCGGATTGCACAGAAACAGATGCAAACAGCGCGCGCAATCACCGATGTCGTCGTCGAAAGCATCAATGTTGTGGCCTTTGCGCTGGCGTCTATCATTGGCTCTGTTTTGGTTTTGACCGCGATCGACTGGCGCATCGGTCTGTGCTTGGCGGTCTGGATTGTGGTCTATCTGGGCACGATCCGTTGGTTCCTGCCGCGCATTCGCACCCGGTCCGCAGCACGTGCCGCTGCGCGCGCAATGGTAACAGGACAAGTGGTGGATACAGTCACCAATATCAAAACGGTGAAACTGTTTGCCCACGCGGACCACGAAGACCGCGCCGCGTTGCAGGCGATGTCTGTATTCCGCGGCACGGCGCTTGATTTCGGGGAACTGGCGGCGATCTTTCGCACGACGCTGATGCTGATCGGGGGCACCTTGCCGGTGCTGTTGATCGGCGGCGCGGTGCTTCTTTGGACAAAAGGACAGGCCAGCGCAGGCGATATTGCAGCGGCTGGTGCGATTGCCATTCGCATCGCGCAGATGACTGGTTGGGTCAGCTTTGCGCTGATGGGGATCTATTCCAGCATTGGCGAAATCGAGGACGGCATGAAGACGCTGACGCCGCCGCACACATTGACAGACAGGTCAAACGCACAAGGGTTGCGTCAGGGTTTTCCGATTGTGTTTGACGATGTCGAATTTGCCTATGGACGTGAAACCGGCGGGTTGGACGGGATCGATCTGACGATCAATCACGGCGAAAAACTGGGCATCGTTGGGGCATCCGGCGCGGGGAAATCAACGTTGGTAGCACTTTTGTTGCGACTGTATGATCCCGAATCTGGTGATGTAAAAATCGGCGGCCAATCCCTGCGCGATGTGACTCAGGAAAGTCTGCGACGCAAAATTGGTATGGTGACGCAGGAAACAGCGATGTTTAACCGGTCGGCCAGCGACAACATTCTTTACGGTCGCCCCGAGGCAAGCAGGGAAGAAATGATTGATGCCGCAAAGCGGGCAGAAGCACATGAATTTATCCTGGAACTGGAAGACCACATGGGTCGGCAGGGATATGAGGCGCATCTTGGCGAGCGCGGTGTGAAACTGTCGGGCGGCCAGCGACAGCGTATCGCCCTGGCCCGCGCGATCCTGAAGGACGCACCGATCCTGGTGCTGGACGAAGCTACCAGTGCACTGGATTCCGAGGTCGAGGCATCCATCCAGACCGCACTGGACCGCGTCATGGATGGCAAAACGGTTCTGGCGATCGCCCACCGTCTTTCCACAATCGCCAGCATGGATCGCATTGTCGTGATGGATGCCGGAAAAATCGTTGAACATGGCACGCATGACCAGTTGCTTGACCTGAACGGCACCTATGCACGATTTTGGAATCGCCAGTCCGGCGGGTTTATTGGTGTTGCCGAAGCTGCCGAGTAAAACGCGTTGCCATGCGGATTGAAAATTTTTCAGCCAACACCAAGGTGATTGAAACCAATCCAACACGGGCCATTGCCGCCCTCCTGCGTTTGACAGTACACCACCTGAATAGCTGCGCCGACGCGAACGCGTTAATGGACCGATTTATCAGTGACTACAGAACTCAGAATTGAACGCCTGGGGCACCGGGGTGACGGTGTCGCCGCCGGGCCGGTTTTCGTACCGCTGACTTTGCCGGGCGAAAAGGTCGAAGGCGTGGTTGAAAATGGCCGCATGCCTGCTCCTAGAATTCTGGTGCCATCACCGGATCGCGTCAAAGCACCCTGTTCGCACTTCAAATCCTGCGGTGGTTGCAGCTTGCAACACGCTTCGGACAGTTTCGTTGTGCGATGGAAATCTGACGTGGTTCTGGCCGCATTGGCGTCACAGGGTATTTCTGCCAGCATCGCCAGCGTGGCAGTATCCCCGCCCCAGACACGCCGCCGCGCGACATTATCGGGTCGCCGCACCAAAAAAGGCGCGACTATCGGATTTCACGCGCGCGCATCGGACACAGTTGTGGAAATACCCAATTGTGTCTTGCTGCACCCCGACATTCTGGCCGCCATTCCGCTGTTGCGCGATATCACAGTGCTGGCGGCGTCGCGAAAGGGCGAAATTAGTTTTGCAGTCACCCAATCGTCGGCAGGCGTTGATGTCTCTGTCACGGGCGGTAAAGAACTGGATGACCGGTTACGCTCGTCTCTTCCGACGTTGCTGGAAAAACACAAGGCTGCACGTCTTTGCTGGGACGGCGAACCACTGGCCCAGCGCCAACCACCATATCAGCCATTCGGTAACGCACAGGTTTTGCCGCCGCCTGGCGCATTTCTACAGGCCACCGCGCATGGTCAGGATGCGCTGGTCAGGGCTGTTCAGAGCGCCGTTGGCGAGGCGCGTTCAATTGCGGATCTGTTTGCCGGTTGCGGCACCTTTGCCCTGCCCCTGGCTGCGCAGGCTGAAATTCTGGCAGTTGAAGATGACGCTGACATGCTGGCGGCACTTGATGCAGCCTGGCGCAACGCAAAGGGTTTGAAACTAATAAAAGTCCAGACGCGCGATTTGTTTCGCCGCCCGTTGATGCCAGACGAGTTGAAAAAGACCGATGCCGTGGTGATTGATCCGCCGCGCGCAGGCGCCGAGGCGCAGATGAATGAACTTGCCCAATCGAACGTAGCGACAATCGTTGCTGTGTCCTGCAATCCTGTCACGTTCGGAAGGGATGCCACAATCCTGATTGATGGTGGGTATCGTTTGGAACAGGTCGATATTGTCGATCAGTTTCGCTGGTCCAGTCATATAGAAATCATCGCCAAATTTGTGCGCTGAAAATTTTCATGGGCGCAAGATCAAGATTACGGCGGAAATTTATTGTTTGTTGAGATATTGCAGTCGGATATACAAATGAAAAAACCAACAGGCGAATGAGAAATATGTGGCAAAGAAGAGCAGTCATATTGGCCGGGTGCACATTCGCGGCCGGCATGGCCAATGCGAAAACGGGCAGAAGCAGCTACAAAGGCGTATACACAGGCCCCGAAGTCACACGTGTGGTGGTGCAAAAGGGCCAGAGACGCCTTTATTTGATGGCTGGCGATGATGTTCTTCGCACCTATCGTATTGATCTTGGATTCGCGCCGGTCGGGCATAAATCCCAAGAGGGCGACGGAAAGACGCCCGAAGGATCCTATTACATCGATCGCCGCAATCCTAACAGCTCCTTCCATCTGTCGTTGGGCATTTCCTATCCGAATGCCCAGGATGTGGCCCGCGCCAAGGCATTGGGTGTGGACCCTGGCGGGGATATTTTTGTTCATGGCGCACGCCGTCGCCGTGATCCCAAGGGTCGGGATTGGACCTGGGGCTGCATTTCCGTGCGGGACAAGGAAATTGACGAAATCTATGCGATGGTAAAAAACGGCACCCAGATCGATCTGAATCCCTAGGGGCGGCCTAGCCGCCTGTTATCAGCGTCCACCAAATTTTGCCATTTGGTTCCTGATACCAGGCAATTCCCAGATCTTTCGCACCAGGATCCAAAATAACAGTCCGGGTTTCTGCCAAGTCCATCCAGGCGGCAAGGGTTTCCAGCTCGGTTTCGTATGATTCCGATATGTTTTCACCAATCAGGCCGCCCGTGTAGTTTGCCCGCCTGACTCGATCCAACGGTGATGATCCGTCAGATCCGAAATGCCACGGACGATTTTGCACCGACATATCGCGGGAATGGGTTTCGGCTGCGGCGTTTAAATTTGCGTTCAGCGCAACAGGTTGGGACCCGGCCGCTGTGCGCAGGGCATTTACGGCATCCAAAACCCGAAACTGAATTGGCCCGGTATCACGTGCGGATATCTTGTAAATCCGTGGCAATGGCTTGCCGTCTGCACCTACAGTGGGCGCCGGTGTGGCACAGGCCGACAGCAAAAATAGGCCAGAAAACAAAATGAAAACGATAAGTCGCATGGATCACCACAAATGCTATTTCAATCTGCTGTATCTGTTCGCCGGATCAGTATCAAACACAACGCGGCATTTTTTCGCTGTATGACGATTGTTTGAAAAACGAATGCGGCTTTGCGGTCATATTTAGACACAAGGTAATCATCTGGGAACGGACCGGATGCAATTCGGATCGGACGCTATCGGCGGGTTTTGAACCGAAGGGCCAAGTGATCCCAGTCGCGCACCTTGTCCCGGGGCTTGTTGATGCACATGCTGAACGCAAAATAATAAAAATTTCGGCGAAATCTCTCCAAAACTGCGGGTCACGTTTGCTGTTCGTCGCATCGCAGAACCGTCCCAGCACCCAAGGATTGGGGCGCAGGTGTTGCTTATTTGACGACAAACTGCGGAATCCCGCCCAACTGGGTAATAATTTTGCTGGATTCCTTCAATATTTACTGCCTATACCGGAACCACAACGCACCGTTAATGGCTGACGTGTCGTTTAGTTTGAGTCGGCCTATCTGGAGAAAATAAAATGAAGAAACTCGTACTTGCTGCCGCTATTACTGCAGCCGCATCATCTGCTTTCGCAGGTGGATTAGAAGAGCCAATGATGGACGCACCGGTTATCGTTGAAGAAGCAGCGTCTTCTTCTGCTGGTGGATTTGTGATCCCATTGATCCTTTTGGTTCTGGTTGCAGCGGCTGTTGCAGCTGACTAATCTCTCAGTTTGAAATTCAAAAAAGGGCGGTGAATTTTTTCACCGCCCTTTTCATTTGCCTATTCCATCCAGCCCATCAAATTTGACCGAATGATTTGCACCAGCGCATCGATATGCGCGACAGAGTCATTCAGACAGGGGATATAGGTAAAGCTCTGCCCGCCAGCGTGTTCAAAGCTTTCCCTGATCTCTTCGTTGATCTCTTCCAGCGTCTCAATACAATCCGCTGAAAATGCCGGGGCAATCACCGCGATGCGTTTCTTGCCGGCCTTGGCCAGACGCGCGACTTCTTCCACTGTATAGGGTTGTAACCATTCTTCTGGTCCGAACTTGGATTGGAACGTTGTGATAATCTGATCATCGCCCCAGCCCAACCGTTCCTTGACCAGACGTGTCACTTTTTGACACTGGCAGTGATACGGATCGCCTTGCTTTAGATACCGCAGTGGCATGCCGTGATAGGATGCCACCAATAAATCGGGCTGCTGATCCATTGTCGCATAAGCGGTTTCGATCGACCGGGCCAAAGCATCAATATAGATCGGATTATCATAATATGGGGGCACGGTGCGTGATGCCGGCTGCCATGTCTGGGTCATCAGGGCGCGAAAAAACTGATCATTTGCTGTTGCCGAAGTCGCGCCAGCATATTGTGGGTACAGCGGAAAAAACAAAATCCTGTCGCATCCCTTTTTCACCAATTGGTCGACACGGGATGTGGTCGAAGGGTTTCCATAACGCATACAGAATTCAACCTCGACCGCTGCGCCGAAATGTTCACGCAACCGTTCCGCGATTGCAGCGGTTTGGGCCTTGGTGATTGTCATCAGCGGGCTTTCATCCGCCTGGGTATTCCAAATTGATCGATAAGCCGCACCGGATGTGAACGGGCGTTTTGTCAGGATAACGGTCTGCAACAGTGGTTGCCATTTCCACGGCGGATAATCGATCACTCGCCGGTCTGACAAAAATTCGTTCAAGTAACGACGCATTGACCAATAATCAGTGCCGTCCGGCGTTCCCAGATTGGCCAGAAGCACACCAATTTTTGGAACCGGAAGACTGGGATGATCGTCTGCAGCGTGGTCTGGTCGCAGTTCTTGATCGCGGTCCATCGGCGTCTTTTCGGGCATGTTGGGTTCTTTCAGTCTTTTCGATGTCGCACAGCACTTAACTGCTTTTCAGCCAAGGTCAAACGTCCCACGGCTTTGCCGGATCATTGCCGGGTGTTTCATCAACACCCAGGGCGTCGGCCAGCCGCGCCTGGGCGGAACCGGGCCGCAATGGTTTGGGCTGGCTATCCGCCGGGGCCCATCCCGTCAGATATATCATTTCAAATGTGGCCGCGACCCGGTCATCAACAGTAAACGCGTTTGCATAACGCGATATGGTTTGCGCCAGGACTGACCGGCGCATTGGCGTTCTGTTGCGGGCCGCCAGTGCATTTGCTTCGCCCATGGCGCGCAGATCACGCATCAGGTGCAGCGCGGTTTCGTATGTCACCTTTTGGGTCAGGCTGTCTGCGACCGGCAAGGCGAAACCAGCCCGCTGCAAAAGACCGCCAATATCGCGAATTTCAGCCATTGGTGCGACCCGTGGCGACAACCCGCCGGTCATGCTGACTTCGGCTTCGGCAAGGGCTGCGCGCAATTCATGCAGGGTCTGTCCGCCAAACATGGCCCCCAGAAACAATCCGTCGGGGCGCAAGGCGCGGTGTGCCTGCACCAACTGGCCGACCGGATCATTGGCCCAATGCAGCGCCATGCCATGGATCACCAAATCATGGGCGCCTGCCTGGATATCCAGCGTTTCACTATCCGCAATGATCTGTGCGTGCGGCACCACATTTCCCCAGATTTCGGGAAATGGTGTGACAATAGCCGGGGCCGTAAAGGTTCTGTTAACCAATGCCAGCCTTTCCTGAATCTCAAGCGCGGCTGCCTGCTGCAAAAACATCGCCGGTGCATCCAGACGGTAGGCCCGCAACCTGTTGCGGTTCAGACTGGTCCGGTCGGTTAGGTCTGGTGGTGCCTGCATAGTGGTGCCTTTTGCCGAGGCGTGGACCCTAAAGGTGATGATGTGAAAATGCAAAGCGTGCTTGGCCTGATCTACCCGCCGCAATGTGTGACATGCAGCGCCTTGGTCGACAGGGCATTTTCGCTGTGTGGGCCGTGCTGGAAGGAGACACCGTTTATTGCGGGTTTGGTGTGTGACGCTTGTGGGACGCCCCTGCCCGGTACGGCAACCGGTGACAGTGCCCGCCCTGAATACTGTGATGATTGCCTGCGGGTTGGACGCCCCTGGATTCGTGGCCGCGCAGCGATGTTGTACCAAAACAATGCGCGCAAAATGGTCTTGGCATTAAAACACGGGGATCGGCTGGATTTGGCAAAATCCGTCGCGCGCTGGATGGCACATGCTGCGGGGCCAATACTGAACACTGACACGATGATTGTCCCAATCCCGATTCACAGACGGCGTCTGTTGTCGCGAAAATATAATCAGGCTGCCCTTTTGTCCCATGAAATGGCGCGCCACCTGGCCCTGCCAAATGTACCGGATGCTTTGATCAGAACCCGTAAAACCGCCGTGCAGGACGGGATGAGCCCGGATGAAAGATTTACCAACATGCAGGGGGCGATTGCGCCGCATCCGGCACGCGGCGCTGTGATTTCCGGGCGGTCGATCTTGTTGGTGGATGATGTGATGACGTCTGGCGCGACCTTTGCGTCGGCAACGCACGCTTGTTATGCGGCCGGGGCCAGTCAGGTTTGTGTGATGGCGCTGGCACGCGTTGCCAAGACACCCTAAATGCCTATAGTTCCGCAAATCAAAGGACCGGGCATGAAAAACGTTACAATTTATACATCAATGTATTGTGGTTATTGCCACGCGGCCAAGCGTCTTTTGACCCAGAAAGGTGCCGTATTTACCGAAATCGATGTGGCTGCAAATACTGTCATGCGTCAGGAAATGATGGCAAAGTCCCGTGGACGACATACTGTGCCGCAAATCTTCATTGGCGATGCACATGTGGGTGGTTTTGATGATTTGGCGGCGCTTGATCGGGCAGGTAAACTAGATCAGTTACTGGCGGCATAATGGTGCGGGTCGGCCTTGTTCAACTGACAGCGTCGGATGACCCGGCCGCAAACTTGACCGAGACCACAGATTTCATTGGCCAGGCAGTCGCAGGCGGGGCAACATTTGTGCTGACCCCCGAAGTCACCAATTGTGTGTCAACCAGCCGCAGTCATCAGTCAGAAATCCTGCGCAAACAAGAAAATGATGCATCTCTTGCTGCGCTGCAGGCACAGGCGCACGACCTCGGGGTCTGGGTGTTGATCGGATCGCTTGCGTTGGCGACCGATGAACCGGACGGTCGGTTTGCGAACCGCAGTTTTCTGATCGACCCGTCCGGCAAGATCGTCGCGACCTACGACAAAATTCACATGTTTGATGTGAATGTCTCTGAAACCGAGACTTATCGGGAATCTGCCAGCTTTCGCCCTGGCAACACTGCAATTGTCGCCGAGACCGCATTTGCCAGGATCGGGATGTCTGTGTGCTATGATCTGCGATTTCCGCATCTCTATCGAAACCTGGCGCAGGCGGGCGCGCAAATTATAACAGTACCTGCTGCATTTTCGCCGGTGACGGGTGCTGCCCACTGGGAAACATTGTTACGGGCACGGGCCATCGAAACCGGATGTTTCATTCTTGCCCCGGCCCAAACCGGTGAACATCGCCAAATGCAGGGCAAGTCGCGGAAGACCTGGGGGCATTCCCTGGTCGTTTCGCCATGGGGCAAGGTTCTGGCCGATGCCGGACGTATCAAAGGTGTAACTCTTGTTGATATCGACCTTTCAGATGTGTCATCTGCACGGCAACGGATCCCGTCGCTTTGCCATGACCGACCATATGAAGGCCCCTGATGCCAGATGAAAACGATCAGATATCAGTTTTGCTGTTCAGCGAGATTTTCATGGCTGACCAGCTGGCCCGTGCGCGCCTGACCAAGGCGCTGCCCAAAGGCATGGAAATCAGCCACTTTTCTGTGCTGAACCATCTGGCAACCACCCAAGAGGAACGCACACCGGCGCAATTGGCAAAGACGTTCAATCTAACGCGGGGGGCAATGACAAACACGCTGAACAAACTGGAATGGGCCGGTCACGTCCACATCCGGCCAGACTGGGACGACGCGCGCCGGAAATTCGTCGCTATCAGCCCGGCCGGCGTGAAGGCCAGAGAAACGGCACTATCGGCAATCACACCCCTGCTGCGCGACCTGACCAATGGTCTGGGGGCTGACAAAATCCGCACGATTCTGCCGATATTACGCGAGTTACGGGCGCGTCTGGGTGATCCCGACTAGGCCGGTTTGATGCTGCCGGTCACATAGTTAACCGACAGATCCCGGTCGGAAATTGACCAGCTAAAACCCAGTGGGTTAAACACGAAGCCCTTGCGATCTACAGGCTCTAATCCAGCGTTTTTCAACAATTCGAACAGTTCGTCCGGGGTGATGAATTTGTTCCATTCGTGGGTGCCACGCGGTAACCAGCGCATAATGATCTCGGCCCCGACGATGGCGGCCATGAAGCTTTTGGGATTGCGGTTGATCGTCGAACAGATCATCAGCCCGTCTGTTTTCAGCAATTGTGCACATGCAGACAGATAGGCCAATGGATCGGCTACGTGTTCGACAACCTCCATATTCAGTATTGCGTCAAATTTTTCCCCGTCTGCGGCCAGCGCTTCGGCGGTTGTATGGCGATAATCGATGTCTAAACCGGACTGATCCGCATGAATTCGCGCGACCGGTATATTTCGTTCTGCCGCATCAGCGCCAACAACGTCGGTGCCAAGTCGCGCCATTGGTTCGGATAACAATCCACCGCCACAGCCAATATCCAGGATGCGCAGTCCGGCAAATGGCGACGCCGCAGTCAGGTCACGCTGAAACTGGACCGCAATCTGGCTGGTAATGTAATCCAGCCGGCATGGGTTCATCATATGCAGAGGTTTGAATTTCCCGGTGGGATCCCACCAATCGGCAGCCATCGCCTCAAATTTGGCGACTTCGGACGGATCAACGGTGCTGGAATGGGGGAACATGTCTTGGCCTTTGAAATTTTCACGGGCCCCACCCATAGCGCGGGGCTTACTTGCGGACTATATAGGATGAAATGGACAAGGTTGCAGGTCATAATAGCGCGGTACAGCATTTGTATCCACAGACGGCCCCGTTTGATCAGCGGATGCTGAACGTTGGGGATGGCCACCGCGTTTATGTCGAGCAATGCGGAAACCCAAATGGTCTGCCGGTGATCGTGCTGCATGGTGGCCCTGGTGGTGGTTGCAGTCCGGCCATGCGACGATATTTTGATCCCAAAAAGTACCGCATTATATTGTTTGATCAGCGTGGGTGCGGGCGGTCCCGGCCCCATGCCAACGTAGAATCCAACACAACCTGGCATTTGGTGGCGGATATTGAAAACATCCGCACCACCCTTGGCATCGATCAGTGGGTCGTGTTTGGTGGCAGTTGGGGTGCGACGTTGGGGTTGATCTATAGCCAAACGCATCCTGATCGCGTGCTGCACTTGGTTTTGCGCGGCGTATTTTTGATGACGGCCAAAGAGCTGCAGTGGTTTTATGGCGGCGGTGCCGGGCAGTTTTGGCCAGATGTCTGGCGAAAATTCACCTCGTTGATTCCTGAAGAAGAACAGAACAACTTGATTGCAGCCTATAACAAACGGCTGTTTTCAGGCGATCTGGAAACTGAAACCCGCCATGCTCGTGCCTGGGCGTCGTGGGAAAATGCGCTTGCGTCAATCAGCAATGATGGGTCCAGCAACGCAGAATCACCGGCTGAGTATGCGCGCGCGTTTGCACGGCTTGAAAATCACTATTTTCTGAACCGCGGCTTTTTGGACGAAGACGGCCAAATTCTGCGGGATGTCGCCAAGCTAGACACTGTTAGCGGCACTATTGTGCAAGGGCGTTATGATATGATTTGCCCGCCAGTTTCAGCATATGAATTACACCGAAACTGGCCCAAATCTGATCTGATGCTTGTCCCGCGTGCCGGCCATGCGCTGTCCGAACCCGGGATTAGCAAAGCGCTGGTCGAGACAACTGACCGGATCGTCAAATAACAATTTCAGGTATCGCGTAAGTGATCGCTATTGGCGTTGACGATCACGCATATATCGAACAATTTGGATATATGGACAAGAACAACACACTTCTCGCTCTTTCTGCATTGGGTCAGGAAACCCGCCTGGATGTTTTTCGCCTGCTTGTCAGGGCTGGCGAAGGTGGCATGTTGGCTGGCGAGATCGGGACCGAATTGCAGGTAAGGCAGAATACCATGTCGACAAATCTGTCTATACTGCACCAGGCCGGATTGGTGCAGAACAAGCGAGAGGGCCGCGCGATTCGCTACTTTGCCGACATGGACGGCATGCGCGGGCTGCTGGGTTTTCTGATGGAAGACTGTTGTGGCGGCCAGCCGGAACAATGCCAACCCGTAATCAGCGCGATCGCCTGCGCCAGATAGCTGATATCTGGCTGGTGAACGCATTTCACTTGCACAAGGTTTGGTCTTTGCCTATATCCACTTCATCAGCGGCGTTTTGGCTTCCACACCCAAGGCTCCACCGGAAAATTTCACGGGCCGCGCGCCCGTTTTTTTGTGTCTTGTGAAGGTTTGAAGACTTTAAAAAGCGGGCGTTCAAGACATCAAAGGCATTTAAGAAAACTGCGAAAGCAACGAATGAACGACCTGATTGCCAAAGCCGCGATTGATCGCAGAATGGCCGAGATCATTCAGCCCACTATCGAGGATATGGGTTTCGAACTGGTGCGCGTTCGTCTGATGGGTGGTATGTATAAAACTCTGCAAATCATGGCCGAACGCCCGGATGGTGGCATTGAAGTTGACGAATGTGCGCAGATTTCGACCGCTATTTCTGCGGTTATGGATGTTGAGGACCCGCTTGCGGATGCTTTCACCCTGGAAGTGTCCAGCCCGGGAATTGATCGCCCGTTAACACGGCTCAAGGATTTTGAAACCTGGGATGGTTACGAGGCCAAGGTTGAAACCACGGAAATGATAGAGGGCCGCCGCCGCTTTAAGGGGCAGCTTGCAGGGGTGCAGGATGACGAGGTTCTGATCACTATTTCCGAGGGGACAATTGGTCTGAAATTTGATTGGCTATCGGACGCCAAGCTGGTGCTGACCGACGAGCTGATCACTGAAATGCTGCGGCAACGCAAAGCGTCTGGCGTTGTTGACGAAACGAAATTTGATACGATTGAAACCGAAGATCACGGTTCCGAGGAGGACTGAGAATGGCTATTACTTCTGCAAACCAACTGGAATTGCTGCAAACGGCCGAGGCTGTTGCGCGGGAAAAAATGATTGAACCCGAGTTGGTCGTGCAAGCAATGGAAGAAAGCCTCGCCCGGGCGGCGAAATCGCGCTATGGCGCTGAAATGGACATCCGTGTCGCGATTGATCGCAAGACCGGAAAGGCCACATTCACCCGCGTGCGCACTGTCGTCGAAGAAGAAGAACTGGAAAATTACCAGGCCGAATTCACCGTAGAACAAGCCAAGCAGTATATGGAAAACCCTGTGGTTGGGGACGTATTCAGCGAAGAGGTTCCGCCTGTGGAAATGGGCCGAATTGCTGCCCAGTCGGCAAAGCAGGTGATTCTTCAGAAGGTCAGAGAAGCAGAGCGTGATCGCCAGTACGAAGAATTCAAAGATCGCGCAGGCACTATTATCAACGGTCTGGTCAAACGTGAAGAATACGGAAACGTCATTGTGGATGTGGGCGCTGGCGAAGCGATTCTGCGTCGCAACGAGAAAATCGGGCGCGAAAGCTATCGCCCGAATGATCGCATTCGCTGCTATATTAAAGAAGTGCGTCGTGAAGTGCGCGGTCCGCAAATCTTTTTGTCACGTACTGCCCCGGAATTCATGGCTGAATTGTTCAAGATGGAAGTGCCCGAAATCTATGATGGCATTATCGAGATCAAGGCTGTTGCACGTGATCCTGGGTCGCGCGCCAAGATTGCCGTCATTTCTTATGACAGCTCTATCGACCCTGTGGGCGCATGTGTGGGTATGCGTGGCAGCCGGGTGCAGGCTGTTGTTAATGAGCTGCAAGGCGAAAAGATCGACATCATTCCCTGGAACGACGATGCACCGACATTCCTGGTGAATGCGCTGCAACCCGCCGAAGTCAGCAAGGTCGTTCTGGACGAAGAAGCCGAACGTATCGAGGTTGTTGTGCCCGACGAACAATTGTCACTGGCCATTGGCCGGCGTGGTCAAAACGTGCGCCTTGCCAGTCAGTTGACCGGCCTGGACATCGACATCATGACAGAGGCCGAAGAATCTGAGCGTCGTCAGGCCGAATTCGCACAACGGACCCAGTTGTTTATGGACACATTGGATCTGGACGAATTCTTTGCGCAATTGCTGGTGTCCGAGGGATTCACCTCACTGGAAGAAGTCGCCTATGTTGAGGTTGGCGAACTTTTGGTGATCGACGGGGTCGATGACGATACAGCAAGCGAATTGCAGGCGCGCGCCCGTGATTTCCTTGAGGCACAGAACAAAAAGGCGCTCGAGGCTGCGCGTGAACTTGGCGTCCAGGAAAGCCTTATTGAATTTGAGGGTCTCACACCCCAGATGATTCAGGCACTGGCCGAAGACGATGTCAAAACGCTTGAAGATTTTGCAACATGCGCTGACTGGGAATTGGCTGGCGGATGGACCACTGTTGATGGCGAACGGGTTAAGGACGATGGCGTCCTGGAAAAATTTGATGTCAGCCTGGAAGAAGCACAGCATCTTGTAATGACCGCGCGAATTCAACTGGGTTGGGTCGATCCTGCGGATCTGGTGACCGAGGAAGACACCGAAGAAGCTGATGAAACTGCCAACGCCGAGGAAGCCGAGGCCTGATCGCAGGTCTCGGAAACGCCAGATGGCTCGCGGTGGGCGACCAAAGGACCGGGATGTATCCGAACGCAAGTGTATTGTGTCCGGCGAGGTGCAGCCCAAACACGGTTTGATCCGGTTCGCAATTGGCCCGGATCAACAGTTGGTGCCCGATGTCAGGGAAAAGCTGCCCGGTCGCGGTATTTGGGTAACTGCCGAACGGCAGATGTTAGAACAGGCGCTGGCGAAAAACATTTTTGCACGCGCAAGCAAGCAGACCGTGAATGTGCCCCAGGGGATGCTGGCAGAACTTGAAAACCAATTGGTTGGGCGGATGGTAGAAATGATTGCACTGGCCCGCAAAAGCGGCAAAGCCGTCGCCGGGTTCGAGAAAGTGAAAAGCTGGCTTGCAGAAGGAAGAGCCAAGGTGCTGTTGCAAGCGTCGGACGGATCCGCGCGCGGCAAGGGCAAGCTTTGGACACCGGAAGGCGGCCGATTCTTTGATGTATTGACGTCAAAGGAATTGGGTTTGGCATTCGGACGGGAAAGTGTGATACATGGCGCGCTCGCGGCTGGTGGACTCAGCACACGTGTTGTAGAGGAAGCTACGCGGCTCCAAGGGCTGCGCGACAAAGACGGTAGCGTTGCTGCCGGAAAGGAAAAGACGACCACATGAGCGATAGTGACGACAAAAAACCTCTTGGCCTTCGTGGAGGCGGCCGACCAGGGCAAGTAAAGCAGAGCTTTAGCCATGGCCGCACGAAGAGTGTAGTTGTTGAGACGAAACGCAAGCGCGTTGTCGTTCCCAAAACGACACCCGGCACAGGCGCTTCTGCGAGTTCCGGAGCTTCGTCCGGTGATCCGTCCAAGCGACCTGCCGGAATCACTGATGCCGTGATGGAGCGCCGCCTTAAGGCATTGCAAGTTGCGAAGGCGCGCGAAGTCGAAGATGAAAAGGCACGGGTCGCAGCAGACAAGAAACGCGAAGAAGATCGTGATCGTCGCCGGGCCGAAGTAGAATCCAAAGAACGTGAAGAAAAAGAACGTAGCGAGCGCAAACGCTTGAAGGCCGAAGAGGAAGAACGCAAACTGCGTGAAGCCGAAGCAGCCAAGGCACCGCCGACAGTGCCTGATGCGCCTGCAGTAGCGGCAGAGCCCGCCGCTGCGCCACGCGGCCAAAAACCATCGGCGGCGCCGCGCAAAGTTGAACGCGACGGCGGCGATAAGCAGAATCGCAACACCAAGAATCGCGATGATGGGCGCCGGTCTGGCAAATTGACGCTGAACCAGGCCTTGTCCGGCGGCGGCGGACGTCATCGCTCGATGGCTGCGATGAAGCGCAAACAGGAACGTGCACGTCAAAAAGCGTTGGGCGGCGTTGAATCCCGTGAAAAGGTTGTTCGCGATGTCCAAGTCCCCGAAACGATTGTGGTTCAGGAACTGGCCAACCGTATGGCAGAGCGCGTCGCCGACGTCGTCAAGGCGCTGATGCAAAATGGCATGATGGTGACACAAAACCAGGCCATCGATGCCGACACGGCTGAACTGATTGTCGAAGAATTCGGTCACAAGATTGTTCGTGTGTCCGATGCCGATGTCGAGGATGTCATCGATTCTATCGACGACAAAGAAGAAGACATGCAGCCGCGTCCGCCGGTCATCACGGTGATGGGCCATGTCGATCACGGTAAAACGTCGTTGCTGGACGCTATCCGCAAAGCCAAAGTCGTTGCAGGTGAAGCTGGCGGCATAACCCAGCACATTGGCGCATACCAGGTGCAGACAGACGATGGATCATTGCTGTCGTTCCTGGATACGCCCGGCCACGCTGCATTTACATCCATGCGCGCGCGCGGCGCCCAGGTGACGGATATCGTCATCCTTGTTGTTGCAGCCGATGACGCGGTGATGCCGCAAACGGTCGAGGCGATCGACCACGCCAAGGCAGCCGGCGTGCCGATGATTGTTGCAATCAACAAGATTGACCGCCCTGCGGCTGATCCCAACAAGGTGCGTACCGATCTTTTGCAGCACGAAGTCGTTGTCGAGAAAATGTCGGGCGACGTTCTGGATGTTGAAGTGTCCGCGATCAATGGCACCGGGCTTGATAAACTGCTCGAGGCGATTTCGCTGCAAGCGGAATTGTTGGACCTGAAGGCCAATCCAAAGCGCGCGGCGTCTGGCGCCGTGATCGAAGCCCAATTGGACGTCGGTCGCGGACCGGTTGCCACTGTGCTTGTTCAAAATGGCACTTTGCGTCAGGGCGACATTTTCGTCGTCGGCGAACAGTGGGGCAAAGTCCGGGCACTGATCAATGACAAGGGTGACCGCGTCGAAGAGGCAGGGCCATCTGTCCCCGTCGAAGTTCTGGGCCTGAATGGAACACCAGAGGCCGGCGATGTACTGAACGTCGTTGATACCGAAGCACAGGCCCGCGAAATTGCGGGTTATCGCGAACAGGCCGCCAAAGACAAGCGCGCAGCTGCCGGTGCTGCAACGACACTGGAACAATTGATGGCCAAGGCCAAGGAAGACAAGGCAGTGGCCGAGGTTCCGATTATTGTCAAAGCTGACGTTCAGGGATCCACCGAGGCGATTGTTCAGGCGATGGACAAAATCGGTAACGACGAAGTACGGGTCCGCGTGCTGCATTCCGGCGTGGGTGCCATCACTGAATCTGATATCGGCTTGGCAGAAGCATCCAATGCGCCGGTCATGGGCTTTAATGTCCGGGCCAACGCAACGGCACGAAGTGTTGCCAACCAAAAAGGTGTTGAAATCCGTTATTATTCGGTCATTTATGACCTGGTTGATGATGTGAAAGCGGCTGCATCGGGATTGTTGTCTGCGGAAGTACGCGAGAATTTCATCGGCTATTCCGAAATAAAAGAAGTCTTCAAGGTTTCGAATGTCGGAAAAGTGGCGGGTTGTCTCGTGACCGAAGGCGTGGCCCGTCGGTCAGCCGGCGTCCGTTTGCTGCGCGACAACGTTGTTATTCACGAAGGCACATTGAAGACTCTGAAACGCTTTAAGGACGAAGTTGCCGAAGTTCAGTCAGGCCAGGAATGCGGCATGGCATTTGAAAACTATGACGATATTCGTCCCGGCGATGTGATTGAGATTTTCGAGCGTGAAGAGATTGAACGCAATCTTGAGTGATCAATATCGGCAAACAGAAAACGGGCGGATGATTTGCATCCGCCCGTTTTCTGTGAATTTGTAGCCTAAGCGACGGCCAGTTCTGATACAGGTGTACCCTGGTAAATGCGATCACCGACGCGCACCACGATTTTACCATCGTCCAAATTCTTCACGAATATTCCCTGCACGGAAACACAACTGCCGACCAGTATAGTCCTCAACATGTGAAACTTATCCCCCCAAAGTTTCTTGCAGCGACCTTAGGGCATAACCTGAAAAAAAAACTAAAAAAAAGTTCGATTGTCCATGAAATGCGCACAATCTTGCCGATAAGGGTTGCTTTTATCAAAGTGAGCCGTGTTCGCGCCGGGCGCAAGCCAAAAATGCAACCGCAAATCAATTAACTGATGATAGGGTTACAACCAGTCCCGTAGTATGGGGATTAGCGGAATGTCGGCTGGTGGCATCGGATAGTTTTTCAGGTCATGGGCGCGAACCCATGCCAAATTCTGTCCTTCTTGCGCGATTGGTTGCCCTTCCCATTTACGACAGGCAAATAGCGGCATAAGCAAATGGAAACTGTCGTAGCCATGGCTTGCAAATGTCAGGGGTGCCAGGCAGCTTTGCCAGGTTTCGATTCCCAACTCTTCCCGTAGTTCCCTGATCAGGGCAAATTCCGGTGTTTCGCCGGCTTCGATCTTGCCGCCGGGAAACTCCCAAAGACCGGCCATTGATTTGCCTTTGGGGCGCTGGGCCAAAAGAACCCTGCCATCCCGGTCAATCAACGCGACCGCAGAAACCAAGAGGGTTCTCATGATCGGTAATCGGCGTTGATTTCGATGTATCGTTTGGTGAAATCGCAGGTCCAGACTGTGGCATTGCCGGACCCCAATCCAAGATCAACAGAAATTTCAATATCTTCCTGTTTCATGTATCTTGCGCCGTCCTGTTCTTGGTAACTGGGCGCGACCCAACCGTTTTTGGCCACCAGAATATCCCCGAATTTTATCGTCAGGCGATCTCTGTCTGCTGCGGCCCCGGACTTGCCGACCGCCATTACGATACGGCCCCAATTTGGATCCTCGCCGGCCACGGCCGTTTTCACAAGCGGTGAGTTCGCTATCGCAAAGGCCGCAAGCCGTGCGTCTGAATCATTTTCAGCGCCCGCAACGGCTACGGTAATAAATTTCGTCGCACCTTCGCCGTCCCGCACAACCTGGTGGGCCAGATCCAGCATCACTTGTTCCAACGCGACCGCGAAATCATTCATCACCTTCGGGTCGCCATGATCAAGATTGCCCACATCAGATCGACCGGTGGCGCACACCAAAAGAGTGTCTGATGTGGATGTGTCGCTGTCCACAGTGATGCAATTGAATGTCCGTTGTGAACGTTCGCTGACCAAAGTTTGCAACGACTCCTGCGAAATCCGGGCATCAGTGAAAACATAGACCAGCATTGTCGCCATATCCGGGGCGATCATCCCGGATCCTTTGGCAAAGCCAGCGATCTGAATTTGCTGGCCTGTGGCGGTTGTAAGTGTTTGCGCGGCACCCTTTGCAAAAGTGTCAGTGGTCATAATTGCCCGCGCCGCTGAACGCGCGGACGCGGGATCCAGTTTTTGCGTCAGTTCCGCGATCTTGGCGACGATCCGGTCATGATCCAGCGGTTCGCCGATGACACCGGTCGAGGATGTAAAAACCCGTTCTGGCGAAATTTCCAGCGCGCGCGCGACACTGCTGGCCAGCACATCAACCGATACCTGCCCGAAGGACCCGGTAAATGCATTGGCGTTGCCCGCATTCACCATGATCGCAGCGCCGTCGTTTGACGGGCCGCCAAGTTTTTTCTGACAGTCCAGAACCGGCGCTGCACGGGTCGATGATGTAGTGAAAACACCCGCGATTGTTGTGCCCGCCGACAGTGTGGCAAGCATGATATCGTCGCGGCCCTTGTATTTGGTGCCGGACGAGGCAGTGGAAAACTGAACACCGTCCACGATTGGCAAGTCGGGAAAACCATATTTGGGCCGCAACGGCGAAACGGCCGAAGCCGCATCCGTTGCTTCGATTGTCGCAAGTCGCTGTTCCAGATCGGCAATTTGGCGCCGCAGTTTATCCGCTGTCATGTCCGGCATCGCTTAATCCAGGCTGAATCTATTGCACCAACGTGATGTCGCGGATTGCCGACTGATCGATCGAAGATACATCAGTTTCGACGATATCAGCACCACTGACCAGATCCTGGACGACTTTTTCAAGTGTGTCGCGCTGCAGCTGTTGTGCCAATTCTGCGCGAACGGAATCGATCGGTGGCGCATTTTGGGTGCGGACATCATTCAAAACGATGACATGCCAGCCAAACTGAGTTTCAACCGGCGCAGAGACTTCGCCCGCTGCCAGAGTTAAAACGGCGTCTTCGAAAGGCTTGACCATCATTCCAGGTCCAAACCAGCCCAGTTCGCCGCCATTCGGGCCGGAAGGTCCGGTCGATTTTTCTTTTGCAAGTTCCGCGAAATCTGCACCTGCTTCCAACTCGGTAATCAGCGCTTTGGCTTCGTCTTCGGTTTCAACCAGAATATGCGATGCATTGAATTCGCGTGTCGGTTCCTGGTCTGCGAATCTTTCATCGTAGGCCATTTTTATCGCCTCGTCGGTCACGGCATCGTTGGCAAAACCTTGAATTGTAGACGCCGCAAGCAGAGAACGGCGTTCGTTTTCCAGTCTCAGGTCGATCAGTGGATCGATTTCGTTCACCTGTTGCGCCAAGACTGTCTGCTGGACCAGCTGTTCCAGAATTCCATTGAACAACACATCGTCTGGCAACGTTTGATATTGTTCTGGCAGCGCTTCGCGCAGGACGATCATGTGACCAATTGTGATCGCCGTGCCATTTACTGTTGTGACAACAGTATCAGCCGTCGTTTCCTGGGCAAAAGCGCCATTTCCCAGCAGCAGTGCTGATGAAATAGCCGCCAAAAGTTTGGTGAGTTTAGACATCGAATTAACCTTCTATCTGGCGGCACGAGACCGCGACGTTGACACTGTGTGAACGGGACCTTACATCGCCATCAAGACTTTCGGAGCCGTCTTCACGTCGTTCTATGGTGCGCGGCACCGACGGGCAAGCGCTCCTTCAAACACGATGCTGTCAAATCGGCATTAGCGGAGAAAACATGCTGGGTCTCGGAACAATCACCAAAAAAGTTTTTGGTACACCCAATGATCGACTGATCAAGGCCACGCGACCGTTGGTCGATAAAATTAACGCGTTGGAAGCTGAATTTGAGTCGTTGTCTGACGACGGGTTGAAGGAAAAGACCCAGGAACTGTCGGCCCGCGCCAAAAACGGAGAAGCGCTGGACGATTTGCTGCCGGAAGCATTCGCCAATTGTCGGGAGGCCGCCAGACGAGCCCTGGGGCTGCGTGCGTTTGACGTGCAGCTAATGGGCGGAATTTTTCTGCACCAGGGCAACATCGCCGAAATGAAAACCGGCGAAGGTAAAACACTGGTCGCCACGTTCCCGGCATATCTGAATTCTTTGGGCGGCGAAGGTGTCCATATCGTTACGGTCAATGATTATCTGGCACGACGCGACGCCGAATGGATGAGCAAGGTTTACAGCGCGCTGGGTCTGACAACCGGCGTTGTTTATCCACAGCAGCCAGCCGATGAAAAACACCAGGCATATGCGTGTGACATCACCTATGCCACCAACAACGAGTTGGGGTTTGATTACCTGCGCGACAACATGAAGTCTGACCTGAAAGAAATAAATCAACGCGTCCATAATTTTGCAATTGTGGACGAAGTTGACAGCATTCTGATCGATGAGGCGCGGACCCCATTGATCATATCTGGCCCTGCACAGGATCGTTCCGACCTCTATAAAACGATTGATGTTCTGATTCCGGAATTGACCGAGGAACACTATTCGCTGGACGAAAAGACCAGAAACGTCACCTACACAGATGAAGGAAACGACTTTCTGGAGCAGCGTCTGCGCGAAGCAGGGATTATGCCAGAGGATCAGACGCTGTATGATCCAGAGTCCACAACCATCGTGCATCATGTGAACCAGGGCCTGCGGGCGCACAAACTTTTTCAACGCGACAAAGATTATATCGTGCGCGACAATGAAGTTGTGCTGATCGACGAATTTACCGGCCGCATGATGTCCGGCAGGCGTCTGAGCGACGGCCTGCATCAGGCAATCGAGGCAAAGGAAGACGCTGACATTCAAGCTGAGAATGTCACTTTGGCTTCTGTGACGTTTCAAAACTATTTTCGGCTGTACAATAAACTTGGCGGGATGACCGGTACCGCGGCGACCGAGGCCGATGAATTCGCGGAAATTTACGGTCTGGGCGTTGTTGAAGTGCCAACCAACCAGGAAATTGCCCGACTGGACGAACATGATCAGGTTTATCGCACAACCCGTGAAAAATACGACGGCGCTGCGAAGGAAATTCAGAAAGCGTATGACAAGGGTCAGCCGGTTCTGGTGGGCACAACTTCGATCGAAAAATCAGAAATTCTTTCGAGCATGCTGACGGATCTGAAAATTCCGCACAATGTTTTGAACGCGCGCCAACATGAACAAGAAGCGCAAATCGTGGCGGACGCCGGCAAATTCGGGGCCGTCACAATAGCGACCAACATGGCGGGCCGCGGCACAGATATTCAGTTGGGCGGAAATGTCGAGATGAAGGTGCTCGAGGCACTGGCCGCTGATCCCGAGGCCGACCCTGAGGCAGTCCGCGAAAAAATAGAAACGGATCATGCGACCGAGAGGGCAAAGGTACTGGAAGCCGGGGGATTGTTTGTGCTTGGCACGGAACGCCACGAAAGCCGCCGGATCGACAATCAGCTGCGCGGACGTTCCGGGCGGCAGGGGGATCCTGGCCGCTCTGTTTTCTTTTTGTCGCTCGAAGACGATCTGATGCGCATTTTTGGTTCCGAACGATTGGACAAGGTGCTGTCAACGCTTGGAATGAAAGATGGCGAGGCAATCGTCCATCCCTGGGTGAACAAGTCACTGGAAAAGGCCCAGGCAAAGGTCGAGGGCCGCAACTTTGACATCCGCAAACAGTTGCTGAAATTCGATGATGTGATGAATGAACAGCGCAAGGTGATTTTTGGTCAGCGACGTGAAATCATGGATACTGCTGATCTGTCAGAAATCGCCGAAGATATGCGCCATCAGGTGATTGATGACCTGGTTGATCAGTATATTCCGCCAAAATCCTATGCAGACCAATGGGACGGCGAAGGTCTGTATGCGGCATGTTTGGAAAAGGTCGGGATAGACACTGATGTGTTGAACTGGATCGACGAAGAAGGTGTCGACGACGAGGCGATCCGCGAACGGCTGTATGCTGAATCAGACAAAATGATATCAGAGAAAGTCGAGGCTTTTGGCGAAGAAGCCATGCGCAATGTCGAAAAACAAATCCTGCTGGGTACTATCGACGAAAAATGGCGTGAACATCTTTTGACGTTAGAGCATTTGCGTTCGGTCGTCGGATTTCGCGGCTATGCCCAGCGCGATCCGTTGAGCGAATACAAGACCGAGGCATTTCAGCTTTTCGGGGGGTTGCTTGATGCATTGCGCGAGGACGTCACATTGAAGATGTCTCAGGTGCGGCCGCTTACGAAGGAAGAACAAGAGGCCATGATGCAGCAGATGATTGCCCAGCAGACCGCGATGCAAAAAGCAGCAAGTGGTGTGCCTGCGGCAGCGGCGCTTCCGCTGGCGGAAGCGGCGGCTGGATTTGTCGAAGACGATCCAACCACGTGGGGCAATCCGGGGCGCAATGATCCCTGCCCCTGCGGAAAAGGCAAAAAATTCAAGCATTGCCATGGTCGTCTGGCCTGACCGGCACTGGGTTTTCAATTGCCGCAACAATACTGGCTGATCGGCGCGGATTGTGTCGGCAAAATGGCAACCTGTTCGCGGGCAAGACCGCATATTCGCATATCTGGTAGGCTTTTGGAAAATGACCACACGATGTGCGGGCGTTTAATGATCGTATCGGTTGGAAAAACTGGCGACCCGGCCACATCATAGGCAAAATTGATGTGGATACTGCTTGCGGGACCAGATTGGTTACGGAGGCAAAGAATGGACAAGCGTAGAATTCTGACAGCATCAGGTGTTCTGATCGTGGCTGCGGCCACCGGGCACATAATGCAATATGGCGGCGCAACCGCGGCGCGGATAGCAGGCAGTGGTGCCCAAGCGCCATCACCAGCCGCACCCACAGCCCCTGAATTGTCCGACGCATCTTTGCCCGTATTGCCAAAGGACCTGAATATCCCTGCGCTGGCATTACCTGAACAGGGCGCAGTTGCGGTTCGTGTGGCGGCGGCCAACACCGGATTTGTCGTCGACATGCAAAGCGATGTACAAACACCGACACCATTTGAACTGGCGTGTAGTGTCCAAATTTCTTCCGAGGCAAAACCAGCGGCGATGATTGCCGTTTCATTTCGTGCACCATGCCAGGCAAATACTGTGATCGACGTCACGCATAATGGTCTGACTTTTACCGCGCTGACCGATCAGAATGGGCAATTCAAGACCGAAATCCCGGCTTTGGAAAGCGAAGCCAAGGTTTCGATCACATTGGACGATGGGCAGGTTGCCGAAACTGTGGTTTCGATTGACGATCTTGCCAGCTTTTCGCGCGCGGCCGTTGTCTGGGCCGGGGATGCCCAATTGCAGGTACATGCATTCGAATACGGCGCCGAATTCGGTGAGAACGGTCATGTCTGGGCTGATGCTGCCGGGTCAACGGAACAGGCCATTCTGGCCAAAGGCGGATTTCTGACCCAGCTTGGATCTCGGGTGCCGTTTGGCACCAAGCTGGCAGAAGTGTATTCATTCCCCGCCAACAAAGTCCAAAGAGCCGGGGTTGTCAGGCTGGTTGTCGAGGCCGAAGTGACAGAAAACTCCTGTGGCACCCAGGTTCTGGGGCAATCAATAGAGCGCGACTCTGACGGGCAGGTCCGCACTGCGGCGCTGAGCCTGAATATGCCGGATTGTGACTCGGCTGGCGGGTATCTTGTATTGAAAAACCTGCTACAAGACCTAAAAATTGCGCGGAACTAGCACGCGACAATGTGGGGTCAAGAATGTTTGCTATACGTGCGGCCTTTTTGGCCGCATTTTTTCAGATTTGTTTGACCGCGGCATCCTGGGCGCAGGATGTGACACTGACATCGCGGGATGGTTCTGTCGAAATCAGTGGTTCCCTCGCTGGTTATGACGGCGAGTTTTATCGCGTCAGCACGGCCTACGGTATTCTGACTGTTGATGGCAGCGGCGTACTTTGCGAGGGACCGGGATGTCCGGATTTATCAAATTTCGTTGCGCAGGTCAGAATTTCTGGCTCTCAGGCGCCGGGCCAATCTTTGATGCCGCGATTATTGGACGCGTTTGCCCGCAACAGTGGATACGAGATTGCGCGGCAGATAGATGACGATGCGCGTTTCACGTACGTTCTAAAGGAAGGCCAGGAAGGCCGTGACGTCGCCCGCTTCACTTTTGATCTGGCCAATAGCGGTGAAGGATTCGCAGATTTGATTGCGGACGAGGCAGACGCAACGCTTTCGGTCCGTGAAATTGACGACAAAGAGTATCAGCGCGGCACCGACGCCGGATTGGGGGATCTGAGGGACAGCCGCCAGGCACGGGTTATCGCGCTGGACGCACTTGTGCCTGTGGTGTCATACAAGAACGCGATACGGGCGATTTCACCGACAAACCTGTATGATGTGTTTGCTGGCAAGATTACCAACTGGAACGTTTTGGGTGGTGCTGATGCGCCGATCGATCTGCATTTGGCTTCGGTAGATCGTGGTCTGGCACAGATGTTTTTGGCAAACATCGCGGGTGGCGGCGGATCATTGGCCAAAGACATTCGGCGCCATCAATCAGTCCGGGAACTGGTTGATGTGGTGTCCGATGATCCATTTGCAATTGGCATTGCCACAAAATCCGAGCTTGGAAATGCGAAGCCATTGACGCTTGCAGGCAGTTGCGGATTTCTGTCCACGGCACGCAGCGATTCATTGAAAACCGAGGACTACCCTTTGACCGCGCCGGTGTTTTTGTATTTGCCACCGCGCCGTCAGCCGAAGGTGATGCGCGAATTTCTGCGATTCACAACTACGCCGGCTGCGCAGGTTGCAATATTACAGGCCGGGCTGTCCGACCAGGCCCTGAGCGAAATTCCGATGGCGCTGCAGGGTGACAGATTGATGAATGCGATCCAATCCGCGGGCGAAGACATTGTTCTGGGCGATTTGCAGGCAATGGTGAAATCGCTGGAAGGTGCGCGCAGATTGACGGTGGGGTTTCGCTTTAAGGACGGGTCTGCAGATCTGGACGCCCAATCAAGATCAAATGTGGCATTGGTCGCACGCGGCCTGGAGGCCGGAAATTTTGACGAACGTCAGATAATATTCGTCGGATTCAGCGACGGTGTCGGCCCGGCACCGGCCAACAGCCGTCTGTCGCGGGAACGTGCGACGTCGGTTCGCGACGCAGTGATGCGAGAGGCTGCCACCGTCGATCTGGCGCGCCTGAGCATAAAGGTACTGGGTTTTGGTGAAGCGATGCCAATGGCGTGCGATGATACCGACTGGGGCCGCCAGGTTAATCGTCGTGTCGAAGTCTGGGTTCGCTAGGAACGATCTACAAAAGTCCTTCGGTCTTGAAACTGATTTCGCGGGATTTTCCGATGATCAGGTGATCATGCAAAATCAGTCCAAGCGCAGCGGCTGCGTCGTTAACACGATTGGTCATTTCGATGTCTTCCGGCGAAGGAGAAGGGTCACCCGAGGGGTGATTGTGCACAAGAATAAAGGCGGATGCATTTAATTCCAGGGCCCGTTTGACGATTTCGCGCGGGTAAACGGGCACGTGATCCACCGTGCCCCTTGCCTGTTCTTCATCGGCAACCAGGATGTTCTTTCGGTCCAGAAACAGGACCCGGAATTGCTCGGTTTCCCGGTGGGCCATTGTTGCGTGGCAATAGTTCAGAACGGCATCCCAACTGGAAATTACGTGCCGTTGCATGATTTTTGAACGGGTCAGTCGATGTGCTGCGGCTTCAATGATTTTAAGCTCCAGCGCGACCGCCTCGCCAATTCCCTTGACCGCCGTCAGTCGGTCAATCGGAGCCGATAACACCCGGTTAAAATCGCCAAATTCGTCCAGCAATCGCCGCGCCAATGGCTTGACATCGCGCCGCAGTATGGCGCGAAACAAAACCAGTTCCAACATCTCATAGTCAGGAATTGCCGCAGCGCCGCCATCCGCAAACCGTGCGCGAAGTCGCCTGCGGTGGTCCTTGATATATGACGGCAGGCAGCCAGGCGTTACCGATTGCTCAGTTACCAGCGCCGTTTCAAACAGTGACTGCGGCGCCTCGGCGAAATGTTTGTGCGGTGACGATGCCATATGCGGAGGATGGACCAATGTTCCTAAAACATTGGTTAATTTTGACCGAATAGCTTAACTTTTCATCCCATCCCAAAAGCTTTTGACTTTCGAGAAAAAGCTGCTGCTTTCGGGGTTGTTGTCTTCGCTTAACTGATCGAATTCTCGGATCAGCTCTTTTTGGCGCGCTGTCAAATTCACAGGTGTCTCGACCGCCAGTTCAATGAACATGTCGCCGTGACCGCCGCCTCGCAAGACTGGCATACCCTTGTTGCGCAGACGCATCTGGCGACCCGATTGGCTGCCTGCAGGGATTTTTACCCGGCTACGGCCACCATCTATGGTTGGGACCTCGATATCACCACCCAATGCCGCTGACGCCACGCTGACGGGTACGCGGCAATACAAGTTAGAGCCGTCGCGCTGGAACAGCGGATGATCGCCGACTTCCATGAATATATAAAGATCGCCAGTTGGTCCGCCACGCAGCCCTGCTTCGCCCTCGCCTGACAGTCTTATCTTGGTGCCGGTTTCGACGCCTGCCGGGATATTGATTGACAAAGAGCGGTCCTTTTCGGTGCGACCGGCACCGCCGCATTCCTTGCAGGGGTTCTTGATGATCTGGCCCATGCCGGAACATGTTGGGCAAGTGCGTTCAACAGTAAAAAACCCCTGTTGTGCGCGTACCTTGCCCATACCGGAACAGGTGGGACATGTTTGGGGTTCTGCACCACTTTCGGCCCCGGTTCCGTTACAGCTTTCACAGCCAACGGATGTCGGAACATTGATGGTTTTCTGGCTGCCGGAATAGGCATCTTCCAGGGACACACGCAGATTATAGCGCAGGTCGGAACCGCGCGTTGCGCGCTGCCGTGGGCCGCCGCGCTGGCCCCCCATAAAATCGCCGAAAAGGTCGTCGAAAACATCTGAAAAGGCGCTTGAGAAATCGCCTTGCTGTCCGCCGCGTTGTCCGCCGCCCATCCCGCCTTCGAATGCGGCATGACCAAAGCGGTCATAGGCCGCCTTTTTTTCGGGGTCCTTCAAGGCCTCGTAGGCTTCGTTGACCTCTTTGAACTGCTCTTCGGCGTTGGGATTATCGGAATTGCGATCCGGGTGAAGTGCCTTGGCCTTGGTTCGATAGGCTTTTTTCAGCTCATCAGCCGAAGCGCCTTTGCTTGCGCCCAGGACTTCGTAATAGTCACGCTTTGCCATGGGTTTCGTCCTTTCAGGGGCGCAACGCCCAGCCCGACGTTAGTCCGGGGCCGGGCGTTGCTAAAAAGCGCACTGTTAGGCGCGTTTTTCGTCGTCCAGGTCTTCGAAATCGGCATCAACGATATCGTCATCGACGCCGCGCGGCTCTTCTTCTCCGGCGTCGCCTTCGCCAGCTTCTGCCTGTGCCTTATAGATGGCTTCACCAAGCTTCATCGCCGATTCTGTGACGTTCTGAATACCGGATTTGATTTTACCCGCGTCTTCGGTTTCCAGTTGCTCGTTCAGATTTGCAATCGCCAGTTCAATGGCTTCGATCGTTGTCGGATCAACCTTGTCCTTGTGCTCTTCCATCGACTTTTCTGTCGAATGGATCAGACTTTCAGCCTGGTTCTTGGCCTCGACCAGATCACGGCGATCTTTGTCTGCCTCGGCATTTTCCTCGGCGTCCTTGACCATTGCGTTGATGTCGTCGTCCGACAGTCCGCCAGATGCCTGAATAGTGATCTTGTGTTCTTTGCCGGTGCCTTTGTCTTTGGCACCAACTTCAACGATGCCGTTTGCATCGATGTCAAAGGTCACTTCGATCTGTGGCAGGCCACGCGGTGCCGGTGGAATATCTTCAAGGTTGAATTGGCCCAGGATTTTGTTGTCAGAGGCCATTTCGCGTTCACCCTGGAACACCCGCAAGGTCACGGCATTCTGGTTGTCTTCTGCGGTCGAAAATATCTGAGACTTTTTCGTTGGAATTGTGGTGTTGCGATCGATCAAACGGGTGAACACGCCACCCAAAGTTTCGATACCCAGCGACAACGGCGTCACATCCAGCAGAACAACGTCTTTGACGTCGCCCTGAAGAACGCCAGCCTGAATTGCTGCGCCCATGGCAACAACTTCGTCCGGGTTCACACCCTTGTGCGGCTCTTTGCCGAAAAATTTGCTGACCTCTTCCACGACTTTTGGCATCCGGGTCATACCACCGACCATCACGACTTCGTCGATGTCGCCAACGGAAAGACCGGCGTCCTTCAAGGCCGCCTGACAAGGTTTGATGGACGCCTTGATCAGGTCGTTGACCAGGCTTTCCAGCTTGGCGCGCGTCAGTTTCATCACCATGTGCAAAGGCTGACCGCCCTTGGGGTCCATGCTGATGAACGGCTGGTTAATCTCGGTTTGCTGTGACGAAGACAGTTCGATCTTGGCTTTCTCAGCGGCCTCTTTCAGTCGCTGCAATGCCATCTTGTCTTTTTTCAGATCGACGCCGTTCTCTTTTTTGAACTCGTCCGCAAGATAGCTGACGATGCGCATGTCAAAGTCTTCACCGCCCAGGAATGTGTCCCCGTTGGTGGATTTCACTTCGAACAGACCGTCATCGATTTCCAGAATGGTGATGTCGAAAGTACCGCCACCAAGGTCAAACACGGCGATTGTTTGCGTTTCTTTTTTATCAAGACCATATGCCAGCGCTGCGGCAGTCGGTTCATTGATAATACGCAGAACCTCAAGACCGGCGATTTTGCCGGCGTCTTTTGTGGCCTGGCGTTGTGCGTCATTAAAATATGCCGGCACCGTGATGACGGCCTGGGTCACATCTTCGCCAAGATAGCTTTCCGCAGTTTCTTTCATCTTTTGCAAAATGAACGCCGAGATTTGGCTGGGGCTATATTTATTGTCGGTAACCTGTACCCACGCATCGCCATTGCCGCCATCGACCACTTCGAATGGAAGGTTCTTTTTGTCTTTTGCCAGATGCGGGTCGTCGAATGGGCGACCGATCAGCCGTTTGACGGCAAATACTGTATTCTCGGGGTTGGTGACTGCCTGGCGCTTTGCAGGTTGACCCACCAGGCGTTCGCCGTCGGTGAATGCAACAATCGACGGTGTTGTGCGTGCACCCTCTGCGTTTTCGATTACGCGTGCTTGCGATCCATCCATGATCGCGACGCAAGAGTTCGTGGTCCCAAGGTCGATGCCAATGACTTTAGCCATGCTCAATTTCCTCTTCTAAGGCGATTACGTGAAATCAGGCCCGATCAGGCACCTGCTTTCAATCCCATTTAGGTGCGGGATCAATTCCCGCTCCGGCTTCTCGGGGTATATAAGGAGGGGGTAGGCAGGCTGCAAGCGGTGCAGGGGCATCTAAACGGCAAAAAATCGAGTCTTTTTCGCAGTTTCGTGTTAATTTTACAGGTCCCGTTGCGAAAGCCGACATTTGCCGTGGGTGGTTTACACTTCCGCAGGTATTTTTTGAACCAAACCGTTCAGACTGCAGCGATATCCGACATCCGTGAAATGGCCAAATCAGCGCCTGCGTATATCCCGATGGCGCCGTTCGGGCGGCAGATGTCAGCCGGGATGACACCGGCAGGTGAATATGGCTGGATATCTGATTGCGGCGGATACCGTCATGAAACCAAACATCCAAAAAGACACACCCGTCCCGCAGTTCCGGGCCAAATTACTGACATTTGGGATCACGTGTCCGGTCGATTTTAGTTTCGCTTGGGCACTTGTCGTATCGGCGGTCCGGCCTTGTGCGACAGGACACAGTCGCCGTTGCTGGATTCCGGCGATGTTGTTGTCACGAGCGGCGGGTCACGGCGCTGCGTTCAAGGGGTTGGCAGAAATCGTTAGGATTTTTTGACACAGCTACAGAATGCCGGCCGCCAAAGTTTGATTTTGCGCATTTCGCACTAACGCCCGGCACTCCAGCTGAGAGATGCGTTTTTGCGGGTAAAGAATTCACCCATAAGTCCGATCATGATCAATGCCAAACTGGTATAGACAGCGTAGGACACGGAAGAGAAATGCGGATTGTAGTTTAAGAAGACAAAACCGCGGGCCTGGTCGATGGCGTGAAACAATGGGTTCCAGTCAAACAAGGCCAGCATGTAGCCGGGCAAGGTGTTCGCCAGGAACATTTTGCCCGAAGCGATCATATTGGCCCGTGCATAAATTGTTGTTGCGATCGCAACAAAACCCGGTGCCCAGGGTTTCAGCGCCAAAAACACCATGCCGACGGCCACGCCGGAAAACCAGGCAAGAAGAACCATGCCAAGCGCGCCCATGGGTTGGAAAATCGTGATTGGCTTTATGACCGCGTGATACACAAACAAAATCACCAATATGGACAGGATCTGGGTATACAGCGCGGCCAGCGCTGATGAGGCGATTGAAACGACGGTATTCATCGGCGCATGCTGCATCATTGGCGCTGTGGCGCCCTCGGAACCAGCCACCGCAGCCATCGCTTTGGTGTGGGTCAAGAAAAGAAATATGCCGGACATTACATAAAGAAGAAAATCGCCACGAACCGCCGAACCGCGCAAACCCAGCAAAGAAAACATCACATAAAATATCGCGACCATGACGACAGATTGCATGATGTTCGTGATCAGGCCCATGACGGCACTGCGATGAGTCTTGCGCATGTTGCGCACCGTTGCGTGGTAAATTAATTCCAGCAGGTTGACCGCGGCATCCAGTTTTGAATTCTTCCAATGAGCCTGAAACATCTAAATATCCAATTGCGCCCGAACAACACTGTGTGGCCAATTTCGCTGGCTTCTTGCTGATCTTTTGATGCCAGAGCATATAGTGTGAATGCTTACCATTCAATGACCGCTATTTATCGGAGCAAAGAGACCAAAGTGGATTACCAACACCTGACAACAACGATGAGGCGCCTGGCATTGGAGGCCGGGGACAAAATCATGGAAATTTACGAATCCGATGATTTTGAGGTGCGATCCAAGTCGGACAGCAGTCCCGTAACGGTCGCTGACGAAGCCGCAGACGACCTGATTTCTGCAGGGCTGCGGGTGGAATTTCCCGCCGTCAGCCTGGTGACGGAAGAACAGGCAGAATCCCACGCACTGAAAGCCGACAAGTTTTTGATCGTCGACCCGTTGGACGGCACAAAAGAGTTCATCAACCGGCGCGGCGATTTCACAGTGAATATTGCATTGGTGGAAGACGGTCAGCCGACGCGCGGCGTTGTGTTTGCACCGGCGAGAAACCGGATGTTTTACACTTTGGCAGATGGGCAGTCTGTCGAAGAAATCGGCCCATTTCGCAAAGACATGATCGGACAGGTAAAGCAAATTACCGTGTCAGCGCCCGACAACAGGTCGCTGAGGGTCGTGGCGTCAAAGTCACATCGTGATGCCGCAACCGATGACTACATATCAAATTATGCAGTCCAGGACATGAAAAGCGCTGGTTCGTCGCTTAAATTTTGTCTTGTTGCGACCGGCGAGGCCGATATCTACCCGCGTCTGGGCCGCACGATGGAATGGGACACGGCCGCAGGACAGGCTGTTCTGGCCGGTGCCGGTGGCCAGGTTGTCAGGTTCGACGATCTGACAGTGCTAAAATACGGAAAGTCAGGCTATGAAAATCCATTCTTTATTGCCTACGCTCCGGGTGTCGATTTGAAAGCACCAGAATGAAAACCCTGATTGCAATTCCCGCGCGATACGCGTCTTCACGCTATCCTGGCAAGCCGCTGGTGCAACTGACAGGCTGCGACGGCACGCAGAAATCTTTGATCCAACGATCCTGGGAAGCCGCATGCGCCGTCGACCTGTCTTGTGACGTTGTTGTCGCGACAGACGATGACCGGATTCGCCAGGCGGCCGTGAGTTTTGGTGCAAAAGTGGTCATGACTTCACCTGACTGCGGCAATGGCACCGAGAGATGCGCACAGGCGTTTCAGGAACTGGGTGGTGGATATGATTTTGTTGTCAATTTGCAGGGTGATGCACCGCTGACACCGGCGTGGTTTGTCGAAGACCTGGTGCGCGCGCTGGCAAAAAACCCGGCGACAGATCTGGCAACGCCCGTCTTGCGTTGTGATGGACGTGCGTTGTCTGGGTTTCTGGCCGACCGAAAGGCTGGTCGCGTCGGTGGAACGACAGCGGTATTCAATCAAGATGATCAGGCCCTGTATTTTTCCAAAGAAGTGATCCCATTTACATCGCGCACCTATGCAGATGAGGAAAACACGCCTGTATTTCACCACGTTGGTGTCTATGCCTACAGGCCAGATGGGTTGCTTGCCTATCCGACCTGGCCGGTTGGTGTTCTTGAACACCAAGAGGGTCTTGAACAACTTCGCTTTCTTGAACAGGGCAAGCATGTGACCTGTGTCGAGGTGGATGCCCGTGGGCGGCAATTCTGGGAACTGAACAACCCGGAAGATGTCGCCAAGATACAGAAAATGATGGCGGATATGGGCGTGTCGTGACCTATCCGACGGTTAGCGTGGTGGTTGTCAGTCGGCATAGACCAATGCTGTTATTGCGGTGCCTGGATGCCCTGAACCTGCAACTTCATGTGTCCTTCGAAGTCATTGTCGTTGCTGACAGTGCCAGCGTCGGCGCGGTCAACAAAAGCCGCCACAGTGGAAATGTCAAAATCCAGCAATTTGACGATGCCAACATCTCAGCAGCCCGCAACACCGGGATCGCCCTGGCGGCGGGCGAAATTGTGGCCTTTATCGATGATGATGCCGTTGCCGAACCGGGTTGGTTACATCACTTATGTGCGCCGTTTTGTAATACGCGTGTCGCGGCCGTGACTGGCTATGTTCGGGGCCGAAACGGCATCAGTTATCAATGGAAAACCGTTGCATTGAACGACCGGTCCGAAGAGTTTTCGGTGGATCATGCAGGGGAATCTGCAGTCACTTTCATGGCCAACGGTAAAAAAATCATCAAATTGCATGGCACCAACAGTGCATATCGCAGGCGGATTTTTACGCAACTGGGTGGGTTTGATCCTGCATTTCATTTTTATATGGACGACACTGATCTTAGCACCCGCGTGTCCCATGCCGGCCATTGTGTTGCGGTGTCACCGCTGGCCCAGGTGCACCATGGGTTTTCGCATTCCATACGTCGCAGAAGCGATAGAATGCCCCTGTCGTTATTTGACGTCGGGGCGAGCAGCATGATGTACTTTCGCAAGTACCTGGATCGCCAGCACCATGACGCAGCCGTTCAAAAACTGATTTCGGACCAAAAAGTGCGATTGATCGACTTTATGAACCGGGGCATTTGTGAACCACGAGATGTTGTTAAAACCCTTAAAACACTGACGGAAGGTTTAGATACCGGAAGGTCACGTTCGCTACAGCAGCCACCAAAAATTTCTTTGCCTTCTGCCCCGTTTTTGCCGTTTTCATCGACAATAAAGGTCCCGCGCCACGAAATTCTTGCCGGATACCATCACCGTATCCGCATGCTGGAAGAATCGGGAATGAAAGCGGTGGAAAATGGGGCAGTTGTGTCACTTTATGTTTTTAGCAGGACGGCGTTGTTTCACCATGTCCGCTTTCATTCAGGTGGCTTTTGGATACAAACCGGCGGGCTGTTTGGCCGGTCAAAGCGCGCCGCGCGGCTATTTCAATTCCATAAATTCGCTGAACGTGTGGAAAAAGAAGCGTTGCGTGTCGAAAAAGTCAGGTTTCCCGAACTTGCAATTGAAGATTAGGGCGATGTACCTTGCAACTGGCATCAAAAGGCAACCATTTGGTTCGCGTAAGGCTGTGTTTGGATGTGCTTCGCGTATTCTGTGTGACACGTGATTGAAAGAGTTGAGGCTATCAAATGAAAACCAAAGTAACCAAAGCAATTTTTCCGGTCGCGGGACTGGGAACGCGGTTTCTGCCGGCAACCAAGTCGATCCCGAAAGAGATCATGACATTGGTCGACCGGCCGCTGATTCAATATGCAATCGACGAGGCGCGCGCAGCGGGTATTAAGGAATTCATCTTTGTTACGTCGCGTGGCAAGGGTGCGCTGGAAGATTACTTTGACCATGCGCCAGAGTTGGAAAATGCACTGCGCAAAAAAGGTAAAGACAATCTTTTGGGCGCGCTCAAAAATACAAATATGGAAAGTGGCGCGATTGCGTATATCCGACAACACCGCGCGCTTGGGTTGGGCCATGCCGTATGGTGCGCCCGCCGTCTGATCGCGAACGAGCCTTTTGCAGTTATCCTGCCTGACGATGTGATCGCGGCAGAAAAATCGTGCTTGCAACAAATGGTCGAGGCCTACCAGGAAACCGGCGGATGCATGGTTGCCGCAATGGAGGTGCCGCCCGAAGCCGCGTCGTCGTATGGTGTTCTGGATGTCAAAGAGGACATGGGTTCAATGGTCTCTGTCAAAGGCATGGTCGAAAAACCAGAAGCCGGTCAGGCGCCGTCCAATCTGGCCGTTATCGGGCGTTACATCCTGACGCCGAATGTCCTGCAAAATCTGAACCGCATCAAAAGCGGCGCGGGTGGCGAAATTCAGTTAACCGACGCAATTGCGCAAGAAATTGCAGCTGATCGCGGTGTTTATGGTTTTCGTTTCCGGGGCCAGCGATTTGATTGTGGTTCCAAGGCCGGCTTTTTGCAGGCCACCGTGGCGTTTGGATTGGCAAGAGAAGAATTGCGGGATGAATTTTCCGAATACCTGAAAGAAATGGTGTCTATTCCGAAGGCGGCGCAGTAAAGCGCCGCATCCTGGAATTGCAACCAACCCATCACAACCCGGCAATCTGGCTTGTGGTTTTGATATGTCCGTGTGACCAATCAGCATGGCCACGGCAGGTACATGAAACAAGAAACCGACACTGAGCTTGGATATTGTCTGGATTTGTCCCGGCTTTTGTCGCGCGTAGGGCGCGGCCAATTCACCGGTGTCGACCGGGTTGAACTGGCATATCTTAGGCACCTTCTAGGGACAGACATTCCGCTTTTCGGTTTGGTTAAATTTGGACCCTTCTTTTTTTTGGTAGAACGCAGCGGCATGAATGCCTTGTTGGCCCTTATTGAAGGGCAACATAGTTGGGGGCCACCCGTGCTTGCTGCGCGCCTGCTTTTTGGAGGCCGCAAATTACATCAGCAAATATTTTCCGATCTTGGCCGGCTTAGTGTCAAAATGACCGGCAAAAGCCGCCTGCAAGCGATGTTAGGGTCTATTTTGCCGGCGGGCGTCGAATACCTTAACGTCGGGCACAGCAACATATCAGCGCGTGTGATGCAGGCTGTCCGTAAGGTCCAAGACAGCAAGATTTCTGTGATGATTCATGACGCGATTCCGTTGGATTATCCCGCGTATCAGCGCGTCGGGACGCCGGAAAAATTTGAACAAAAACTGGAAATTGCGGGCAAGTTTGCCGATCGCGTCATATTCAATTCGCATGCAAGCAAGCATGCTGTCGATCGACATTTTCAAAGGCTGGGTTTCGCGCCCAGATCAGTCGTGGCTCATCTTGGGGTAACAGTGCCGGCACCTGAACCGGTATCTGCCCATCAGATGCCTGATCTGAAGGGTCCGTACTTTGTCAGTGTCGGGACCATTGAGCCGCGAAAAAACCATGCGATGCTTTTGGATATCTGGGATCGGTTCGCAAAAGAAGACCCGGTTCCGACGCTTGTCATCGCTGGCGCACGGGGATGGCGGAACGAGACGGTTTTTGCGCGATTAGACAACCAGCCACGCGGTGTTGTTGAACTGAACAATCTATCTGATCGCGAACTGGCGGGCCTGGTTGCAAGGTCGACGGCCCTGCTTTTCCCTTCTGTTGCGGAAGGTTTCGGGCTTCCAGCCGGTGAGGCGGCGCTTTTGAACGTCCCTGTGGTCTGTTCTGATATTGACGTTTTCAAAGAGTTTTTGGGCGATTATCCCGTTTACGCAGACTCCGGCGACATGTATCAATGGGAAACAATAATAAAAGAAATGGCTTATCGTAATGTAGGCCGACACGATGATCGGGGAGAGTTCGGCAAACCAATATCAATTCCGACATGGAATGATCACTTCAACTTAGTCTTAAAGCGGTGATGTCAAATTGACTGAAATTGGTAGAGTCGATCATAGGTAGGACCATATTGGGGGTAATTCAGTCATATCGTCTTAGGCTTCAACGAAAGCGATGGCGTTTGCGTGCGTTTCGTAAACGCCGAGAGTTGGCGCAGGTCCAGGACAATACAGACGCCGTGGCCGACGGTGATATCCTGCTATTTGCGACGCTGCGAAACGAACGTGTGCGCCTGCCCTACTTCCTGAAATATTATCGCGATCTGGGTGTCAGCCATTTCTTCTTTGTCGACAACGATTCTGACGATGGGTCACTGGAATATCTGATCGGCCAAAAGGATGTTTCCGTGTGGCACACGCAGGCCGGGTACAAACGGGCACGGTTTGGTGTTGATTGGCTGAACTGGTTGCAGATGCGCCATGCACACGGTCACTGGTCGCTGGCTGTGGATATCGATGAATTCTTTGTCTATCCGTTTTGTGACACGCGCCCAATTCGTGCGCTGACCGATTGGTTGGACGCATCGTCGATCAGGTCGTTTGGTGCAATGATGCTGGATATGTATCCCAAGGGCCAAATGGATGCGCAGCCATATATCGAAGGTCAGGATCCGTTTGAAATCGCATCCTGGTTTGACAGTGGCAACTACATGATCAGCAAGAACACGTTCATGGGAAACCTTTGGATCCAGGGGGGCCCCCGCGCCCGCGTGTTTTTTGCGGATCAGCCGGAAAAGGCACCCGCCTTAAACAAGGTGCCGTTGGTGAAATGGGACCGCAGTTACGCTTATGTCAGTTCGACCCACATGCTTTTGCCAAGAGGCTTGAATCTGGTTTATGACGAATGGGGCGGCGAGAAAGCTTCTGGTTGCCTGTTGCACGCAAAATTCTTGGATTCGTTCGCGGCCAAGTCCAAGGAAGAGTTTGAGCGAAAACAACATTTCGGAAGTAGCCAGGAATACCTGGCCTATTATTCACAGATCAAAGAGCGCCCCGATCTGTGGTGCAAATGGTCCGAAAAATATATCAACTGGCGCCAGCTAGAGATTTTGGGCCTGATGTCCAAGGGGAACTGGGCGTGACAGTTGGCATCGTCATGCTTGTGCACGACGCATTCGATCGCGCAGAGCAGGTCGCACGCCACTGGGCGAACAATGACTGCCCCGTCGTAATTCACGTCGACAAGCAGGTCACACGCAAAAAATTCAGTAAACTGGTTTCGGATCTTTCGGATCTTGAAAACATAAAGTTCTCGGGGCGGCATCGATGTGAATGGGGAACCTGGTCGCTTGTGGCCGCGTCGCAAACCGCATCTGAACTGATGTTGAAATCATTCCCTGATGTACGGCATGTTTTTCTGGCCTCCGGGTCGTGCCTGCCATTGCGACCTGTCAGGGAACTTGTCGCGTATTTGGACGCGCGACCGCGCACGAATTTCATTGAATCCGTTACCACGCAGGACGTGCTGTGGACCACAGGCGGATTGGACGCAGAGCGATTCACGCTGCGATTCCCATTTTCGTGGAAGCGGAAACGATATTTGTTCGACCGCTATGTAAAGTTTCAGCGCAGGATCGGATTTCGTCGGCGGATTCCGGACGGAATCACACCCCATTTGGGATCGCAGTGGTGGTGCCTGACACGGCAGACCCTGACGGCCATTCTAGAGGATCCTGACCGCCACATATTCGATCGCTATTTTTCAAAAGTCTGGATTCCCGATGAGAGTTATTTCCAGACGTTGGTGCGACTGTATTCGGCCGATATCGAAAGCCGTTCTTTGACCTTGTCGAAATTTGATTTCCAGGGAAAGCCGCACGTTTTCTATGATGATCATCTGCAATTGTTGCGGCGTTCCGACTGCTTCGTCGCCCGCAAAATCTGGCCCCGTGCCGAGCGGCTGTATTCCACATTCATTTCCTCTGGCGAAAGCGCTTTGGCAGGAACAGAGCCTAACCCGGCTAAAATTGACCGGATATTCGCCAAGGCTGTCGAGCGACGGACACAGGGACGCGCAGGTCTATACATGCAAAGCCGGTTTCCAAAAGAAGGTTTCGAAAAAGGAAAGACCAGCGCACCTTATTCGGTGTTTGAGGGGTTTAGCGATTTGTTTGAAGACTTTGACGGTTGGTTGTCGCGTGCCGTCGGCGGACGTGTCCATGGTCACCTGTTTGGACCGGACCGGGTCGAATTTTCAGGCCGCAGCCAGGTATTCGGCGGCTGTCTTGGTGATAGTGCAGCGCTGCGGGATTACAATCCGCAGGCATTTCTGACCAGTTTGATCTGGAACACCCGGGGCGAGCGGCAGTGCTTTCAGTTCAGCCCGCGTGACAATCAGGATATCAGTTGGATGATGGCGACAGATACAAATGCCCATGTATCGGTCATATCCGGTGCGTGGTCTGTCCCGCTATTTCGTTCCAACAGGAATTTTTCTGATATCAGAAAAGAAGCCGCCAGATTGCAGCGGATCGAAAGTGAACATCTGAAAATCTTGCGATCCGTGTACACCAAGGCCCGCGTGAGAATCTGGACCATGGCAGAGTTTATCGAAACGCCGATGGAGCCATTGCAGACATTGGTGGATGAAATTGGCCCACGGCACCTGAGGCGGCTGACAGAGGCCCCCAGAATGGTCGATCTGAAAGGATACGGACAGTTTCTGCAAAACCTGAAAAACCAGGGAATGCAGCCGCATCTGATGGGTGATTTTCCAACCGGCAATGATCAGGACAAAAGAGATCACGGCCAACCCAGACCCTATCTAGTGAAGTAGCCGCAAATGCCAGATCGTTTTCAATCTTTCGTAATACTTGCCGGGATGCGGACCGGTTCAAATTTCCTGGAAGAGAGTCTCAATCAATACCCCGGACTGAAATGTTTTGGCGAAGTTTTCAATCCGCATTTCATCGGACACGCCGGACAGACCGAATTGCTGGGGTATTCGTTGGCGCGACGCGAAACCGATCCGACAGGTTTGTTGCAGGAAATGAACGAGTCTTTGGATGGCTTGGCCGGTTATCGGCACTTCTTTGATCATGATGCGCGTGCGTTGGACCATGTCATCAATGACCGCAGTTGCGCAAAAGTCGTTCTTTATCGCAATCCCGTTGAATCCTACGTATCCCATCAAATCGCGCGCAGAACAAACCAGTGGCGACTGGGTGATCTGAAGAATGCCAAATCTGCAAAAATTGCCTTTCAGCCTGACAGCTTTGAAATTCATTTTGAACAACGTCAACAGTTTCACAATCAGATCCAAACGGCGTTGCAGATATCCGGACAAGGCGCGTATTTCATTGGATATCAGGACATCACTGATCCAGAGAAAATTCAGGGTTTGGCAAAGTATCTGGGCGTGAATTCAGAGCCGAAAAAAAGATCCGGAAAGACCAAAAAACAAAACCCCGGAACAATAGAAGACAAGGTTTCGAACTATTCGGAAATGGTCGAATATCTGTCGGGAACGGACTATTATTCGTTGTCGGATATGCCGGTATTTGAGCCTGATCGCGGGCCTTCTGTGCCCGGATTTCTGGCATCAGCACGGGCCCCAGTCATATATTTGCCTCTAAGATCGGGGCCGAACGAACCTGTTCGCCGCTGGTTGGCGGAAATTGGCGATGGTTCCCGGAATGATGTCATCGGCGATTTTACACAGAAGACTTTACGACAATGGAAGCGTCAGAATAAATCGCACCGCAGTTTCACCGTGGTCAGTCACCCGGTACTGCGGTTGCATCGCGCATTCGCAAAACACATTTGGTCGTCCGGCCCGGATTCATATCCTTTGATCAAAGAATCGCTGATCAACCGATACGGAATTACTGAACTTGCTGATGGTGAGAAGGCGCAGCAAGATCAAGATTTGCACAAACGCGCATTTATGAAGTTCGCCAAGTTCATCAAAGGCAATCTTGGTGGCCAATCCAGCATTCGTGTTGATGGGTCCTGGGCGTCGCAGGATGTCTTGTTGGCGGGAATCGCACGGTTTATGGTGCCGGATTTTGTGTTTCGCGAAAAAGATCTGTCGATCGGGTTGAACTTTGTCGCCGATAATTTGGCCATTGCCCCAAATGATCTGCATGCCGAAACGGATTACTCGCCCGTGCGTCTTGGTGACATCTATGACGAAAAATTGGAATCTGCAGTGCGTGCTGCCTACCAGCGCGATTACATGATGTACGGATTTGGCGCCTATTCTGACGAAAACTAGGCTGCCTGTGATGCCGGGCCTTCGGTCAAAATGGCGTGCAACGTTGCCGGATCGTCATTGGCGCGCAGTTTGGCACAGACACCGTCATTTCGCATGGTGCGCGACACAAGTGCCAGCGCCTTCAAGTGTTCCACACCCGCGTCGGCAGGTGCAAACAAGGCAAAAACCAGGTCCACAGGCTGGCGATCAACAGAATCGAAGTCCAATGGCTTTTCGAGTTTAAGAAATGCGCCGACGACGGTCGAAAGACCAGCGATGCGCGCATGCGGAAGAGCGACACCATGCCCCACACCCGTGGGCCCAAGGTTTTCGCGTTCCAACAGCGCATCGACGATTTCATCCGGATTCTGGCTGAACGATGCAGCGGCTATGTCACCCAAATCCTGAAACAAACGTTTCTTGCTGGTAACTTTCCCAGCAACTTTGACAGTCGTTGGCGACAAGATTTCTGATAATTCCATAGTCCGCTGCTTTGCTAAAGGTTCGGTATAGTCTGAACGCTATGTCACGTTTTCGGGGTCTACCCAGCCGACATTTCCATCTTCTCGGCGGTATACCACGTTAATTCCTTTGTGTCCCTCATTGCGGAAAACAAGAACGGGGGCCCCGGCCAATTCCATCTGCATCACAGCCTCTCCGACAGAGATTGATGGAATTCTCGATTCCATCTCGGCAATAATCATTGGTTGTAGCGTCTCAGGCTCCGACTCGTCAGTGTTCTCCGACGCGGCGAGGATATATGACGAAGCACCGGAGAGTTCAACCGGTTGCGTGCGGTCCTTGTGGTGATCCTTTAGGCGACGCTTGTAACGGCGCAACTGCTTGTCCAGCTTGTCGGCACATTTGTCTAATGCCGCATAGATCTCGTTGGCGTGCGCCTTGGCCTGAGCGGTCAGGCCGGTGGATAAATGAACTGTGGCTTCACAAACATATTCATGAGCGCTTTTGGAGAATATGATGTTGGCATCCGTGGGGCGACCGGCATATTTTTCGACAATTGCGCCGAGTTCGGATTTAACTTGGGACTGCAGAGCCTCACCAATGTCGATTTGTTTGCCCGTGATTTGATAACGCATCACTTCTCCTTTGTATTTGGCACGCCAAAACGGCAGTAAGCCGTTTCATTCGTTTGTTTTTTCTCGTGAAAATGTGGAACAAACGGATTTAGTCCGTTGATCGCGGGCTGATTGCTGGCCCTGCGCACTATCGTCAGTACGATCAATTTCAAAGAATCCATTACCCGCATTTGGCGGTATTCATCCCGGTGCTGTCAACTCAATCCGACGTCATTTGCGCAAATTAGCCGATCCGGAACGACTGTCCAAGGTAAACGCGGCGTACATTCTCGTCCTGAACAACCTCTTCGGGGGTGCCGCTCATTAAAACTGTGCCGTCATGCAAAATGTAGGCGCGATCCACGATTTCCAATGTCTCACGGACGTTGTGATCAGTAATCAACACACCGATTCCCCGATTCTTGAGGTCAGCAACCAGGGACCGAATTTCCCCCACCGCAATCGGATCGACGCCTGCAAATGGTTCATCCAAAAGCACATATTTCGGTTCAGCGGCCAAACATCGCGCAATTTCCACCCGGCGACGTTCACCTCCCGATAGCGACAGAGCCGACGCGCGCCGCAGGTGAGTGATCGAAAATTCTGACAACAACTCTTCCAGACGTTCTCGTCGCCGCAATTTATCCGAAACCGACAATTCAAGAATTGCCAGAATATTATCTTCTACCGACAGGCCGCGGAAAATTGATACCTCTTGTGGAAGATAGCCAATGCCCAATTTTGCCCGCCGATACATCGGCAGCAAAGTGACATCGCGACCATCGATCAATACCTGGCCGCCTTCGGGTGTTACCAGGCCGGCAATCGCATAAAAACAAGTCGTTTTACCTGAACCATTTGGTCCAAGCAGGGCGACAACTTCGCCGCGCCCCAAATCTATACTTACGTCTCGGATGACAACCTTTTTGTGATAGCTTTTACGCAGATTGGATATGCGTAACCCAGGTTTGCCGCCTGTCACTGTGAGATCAGGGGGTGACGTCAATTGTCTGTGCCCGTTTGCAATATGGATTTTACGCGACCTTCAAGCGCTGCCGTGCCGGTATTCAGATCAACGACCATAGATGACGATGACATGACATTGTTGCCCTGGGTCAAAAATACATCCCCCGTCATCACGATCGAGCCCTTGTCGACAAAGTATTCAGCCGAATTTGATTCAGCAGCCTCTGGTCCGTTCACGATGGTGACGCCGCCAGTGGCAACCATTCTGGAAATTTCGCCTGGGTTCCCTTGTGTGGTAGATGTGTAAAACACCTCGACTTTGGGCGCTGAAATCCGCATTTCGCCCTGCCCGATCAAGACATTACCGGAAAAAACGGCAAAGCCACCGGCCTGATCAACGCGCAGTTGGTCAGCCGTAATTTCGACCGGCAGCGAGCTGTCGGGATCAGTATTGCCAAACGCCACCTGGGCACCCTGGGCGATCAGATATGCAGGAGACAGCACTGCCAGGGCGACAAACAGGATGAATGATCGAAAAGTCATGAATTGATACCCTTACCTCTTTGTTGGCTGGTATATCAGCTTCACGCCGTTCTTGAAAACCAGAAGATGTTGTTCCTGACCGCCTGGTTGACTGGCTGGAACTTGGGTCAATGTCATGTTGCCCGCCTGCAGATCGCCAATCGGCCCGGTCCCGGATATCGGATTCTCTGCGGTCAGCATGATGTCATCAAAAGATGCTTTTAAGCTGCTTGTTTCAACTGTGTACCCGTTTGACGTTTTGATCAGGACATCGCCTGACAATAACGCGGTGTTTTGGGTCGTATCGAATTGTCCCGTGGCGGCGGCAATATCGATAACCGTGCCGGCTTTGGTTTCGATTTTTGCCACTGGCGCGTCCGCCGACATTATTTTCGGATTTGCAGCATCAGGTGCCGCCGTTCTTGCGGATATGGTCACGGATGAGCCAGCTTGTGTCATGCTGGAAAATACCGGCAGCCCGATCCTTTGATCACGTGTGATTTCGTTTGGATCAACGTCGGCATAAGGAATGATTTGTGACGGCTCGACATTGCGTGAAACCAGGAACATCGTGGAAAGGATCCCAAGCGCAGCCAAAGGCAAAACTATTTTGAGCGTCGCGACAATGCGAGAATATGAATTGTCGAAACGACCCATCGGGCTAGACGATTCCAATCCGCAGGCAATCGTGAATATGTAGAATGCCAACGGCATCCCTGCCCTTGGACTGATCGACGACAAAAAGGCAGGTGATTTTTCGATCATTCATAAGTGCGACCGCTTCCTGTGCCAGGGCATCCGGCCCAATCGTTAACGGATCCTTGGTCATCACGTCCCGGGCCGTCAAATCGAGCAAACCATCAAGATGCCTGCGCAAGTCGCCGTCGGTGATCACCCCGTCCAAACCCCCATCTGATCCGCGCACACCGACCACACCGAAACCTTTGTTGCTGATGATCAGCAATGCCTCACCCATTGACGTTTCAGCGCTGACCAGTGGCAAATCCACGTGCATCAGGTCCTGGACCAGCGACAAACGGGCGCCCAGATTGCCGCCCGGATGAAAAACGCGATAGTTTTCGGGCGTGAAATCCCTGTGTTCCATCAGCGCAATCGCCAGCGCATCCCCAAGGGCCAGCGCCATGGTTGTTGACGTTGTCGGTGCCAGACCCATTGGGCAGACTTCCTCAGCTTTTGGCAGGACCAGGGCGACGTCTGCCTGTCGCAGCAACGTGCTGGAGGCATTTGATGCGATGCCAACCAGCGGGATATCGAACCGTTTGGTGTGGGCGATCACATTGGCCAGTTCTGATGTCTCACCGGAATTGGAAAGCAACAAAGTGACATCGGAACGCGTCAGCATGCCAAGATCGCCGTGACTGGCTTCGGCCGGGTGAACGAACTGTGCGGGCGTCCCTGTACTGGCCAGGGTGGCAGCGATTTTGCGGCCGATGTGACCTGACTTGCCCATGCCGGACACGACAACCCGTCCGGTCGCGGCCAGCATCGTTTCCACAGCCTGAGCGAAATTGTCATCCAGGCTTTGGGCCAGGTTTTCGACGGCGGCGGCTTCACTGGAAATCACGCGTTTTCCCGTGGCCAATATGGTGTCTCGGTTCATTTGGGTCATCGCCCCTGTTCAGTGGGCGAAGATGTCAATTTCAGGCCATCCCGCCAGATCAAGCTGTGCCCGAGTCGGCAAAAAGTCAAAGCAGGACTGCGCCAATTCGATTCGACCTTCGCGTTGCAATCTCTGATCCAGATGATCCCTGAGCTGGTGCAGATACAGCACGTCAGATGCCGCATAGTCCAGCTGTGCATCGGTCAGGGTCTCTGCGCCCCAGTCGCTCATTTGTTGATGTTTTGAAATATCAACGTTCAGCAACTGTTCCAATAAATTCTTTAATCCGTGGCGATCAGTGTATGTCCGTACAAGTTTCGAAGCAATTTTTGTGCAATACACTGGTGCCGTGAGCACGCCAAATGCGTTCAACATTGCCGCAATGTCAAAGCGGCCAAAGTGAAAAATTTTCAGAACTTTCGGATCGCTTAACAAAGCGCAAAGATTCGGCGCCTGCGTTTGATCTTTTTCAACCTGTACCAGATGGGCATTGCCGTCACCGCCGGACAGTTGAACGACACACAGCCGGTCCCGATGCGGGTTCAGCCCCATTGTTTCACAGTCAATTGCAACGACAGAACCCAAATCCAACGCGTCCGGAAGATCATTCTTGTACAGGAAATTTGCCACGCGGTCCGACCCTATCTTGGTTGTCTGTGATTGTGTTATTCGAAATGACTGGCGCGCTCAACCAGCGAAACCCATGCTTGGGTGTTGTTGTGCGGCGTAATACAGGACAGCGGTAATGCGGTTCGGCGGAATTGTGCCTTGGTTGACGCAAAGGCAAAAAGTGATTCCGGGACCGGCATTCTTGGGATAGGTCCAGATTTGTGCAAGGATTTGGTAAGGGGCGCCAATGACACAACAAGATGCAGCGCTGTCAAGGCGCGCGGTCGATCAGTTTTGTATAGATGAGTTGTCGCTTAATATGGTGCGCATTCAAAGCTGTGTGTCGTCCCTGTCAAAGGGCGCGCTGGCGGAAAATGATTCCCAGACACCAGATATCGTTGCGCGGCTTTTACAGTTGGATGCGGATACGAACGCGTTGATTCAACATCTGCGATCCGAAACGCAACACTCGGTGGCGTTCGATTCCGCTGCGGAACCATTGGTGTTGTCTGACCCGGTATCCCTGCCAACCAAGTATTCAATCGAACGGGTTCTATCAAAGCTGATGAACGATCAGGCACAAGGGACCTAAACCCAACTCACCACAGCAATATGTTTGATTTTGGTGCCCAGGAGAGGACTCGAACCTCCACATCGTTGCCAATACTAGCACCTGAAGCTAGCGCGTCTACCAATTCCGCCACCTGGGCAGGTGTCGTGAGCGGGCGATGTAAACATGGTGGTCATTGCTGTCAACGGTCGTTTTGCATTTAGCCGGCGCTGATAGCGGCTTGTCCCTTTGATCACGGAAAGCTATTGAATTGTCAGCAGACACGGAGATGCAGATGTCCAAGCTTGTTACAATATACGGTGGGTCCGGGTTCGTCGGACGATACATTGCCCGCCGGATGGCAAAAGAAGGGTGGCGGGTGCGTGTTGCCGTGCGTCGGCCGAACGAGGCGATGTTCGTCAAACCCTACGGAAATGTCGGACAGGTTGAACCGGTGTTTTGCAACATCCGGGACGATGCATCGGTCAAGGCAGTGATGGCTGGCGCGGATGCGGTGGTCAACTGTGTGGGTATTCTGACCGAGAATGGCCGTAACAGTTTCGATGCAGTTCAGCGTGACGGCGCAGAACGCATTGCAAGGTTGGCAGCAGCGCAAGGTATTCAGCAATTCGTCCATCTGTCTGCTATCGGCGCAAATGCCGACAGCGAAAGCGAATACGCCAAATCAAAGGGGTTGGGCGAAGCTGATGTGTTGCGGCACATGCCCGACGCCGTCATTCTGCGCCCGTCCGTGATATTCGGCACCGAAGACCAGTTCTTTAATAAATTTGCGGCAATGACGGCCTTTGGACCTGTGCTGGCGCTGGTCGGCGGAGGAACCAAGTTCCAGCCGGTATACGTGGATGACGTCGCGCGCGCCGCGGCGCAGGCTGTGTTGGGCCAGGCCGGCCCGGGTGTTTATGAACTTGGTGGACCGGACATCGCGACCTTGCGAGAATGGATGGTACAAATGTTGTCCGTTATCAAACGCCGTCGTTTAATCGTGAATTTGCCGTTTTGGGCCGGCTCGATTCTCGGTGGGATATTTGGTGCTTTGCAGGCCATGACACTTGGGCTGTTTCACAATTCGATTCTAACACGGGATCAGGTCAAAAACCTGCGAAATGACAATGTTGTTTCGCAACAGCAGATGTCATTCGCCGACCTGGGCATTGAGCCTGTGGCGGCAGAAGTGATTCTGGAAGGCTATCTGTGGCGCTATCGCCCTTCTGGGCAATATTCGGAGATTATGGATTCGGCGAAAAATCTGAAAGCCTAAGTATAGGCGATCCAAAGAAGTATGATCCCCAGGACAACCCGATAGATCACGTAAGGTGTAAAACTTACGCTTTTCAAAAGACGCATCATCAGCGTCAGCGCAAACAAGGCAGCAATGAAGGCAAATGACGCTGCCATCATCACTTCATACGTGACTTGCCTGTTATCAGACGCAACGACATCGACACCCAACAGCACGCCTGATGCGATGATTGTCGGAATTGACATCAGCATGGCCAGTTTGGCGCCATCCTGGCGTGTATATCCCAGAAATCGGCTGGCTGTGATTGTGATACCGGACCTGGATGTGCCGGGAATAAGCGCGACCGCTTGCCACAATCCCATCACCACAGAATCCCTGATCGTCCAATCGGTCGACGACTTTGTTTCGGGGCCAGTTTGATCGGCCCAGTACAATACGATGCCAAAAATGATCATTGTCCAGCCGATGACGGCAATCGAGCGCAGGTCGTTGCTTAGGCCGGTGACTTTCAAAATGAAGCCCGCGATAACCACCGGAACGGTGGCAACGCCAAGCAGCAAAGCCAATTTCGCACCTGGCGTGTCAATCCGGCCCCGCAACAGGCGCGGTATGCCAGAGATTGCCAGCCTGACGTCCTGCCAAAAGTAAAGCAGAACCGCGAACAGTGTTCCAACGTGAACGGCCACGTCTATGGCAAGTCCCTGGTCGTCAAGGCCGGTCAGATTTGGCAGCAAAATCAGATGCGCCGAGGATGAAACCGGTAGGAATTCAGTGATTCCCTGGATGATAGCGACCAGTAATATGTGAAGCAGGGACAATTTCAGCTCTCGTTTCGAATCAATTCTGCCCACACTAACCTGCGGATTTCGGATAGAAAGAACAGAGTTATGTCAAATGCACTGTCCTAAATTTAGCTTTTTTACAGAGAGGGTCCGTAGTTTTCAGAAAAATGCACTATTAAAGGTCATACATACTGACTTTTCATTTTCAATCTTTGGCATTAATGAAACCATCTGATGCGATCCCGAGGAGGTCCTAGCATGGCAAAAGAACCTATGTTGAAGTTCGTCGACGTCGGTCGCGATATGCCAAAAAAACGGGCCCCGGACCTGCGGCGTCAGGATTTTGACGAAATTTACGCCGAGTACGCCAATGAAAAGGCCGCCGAGCAGGCCAGCCGTTGCAGCCAGTGCGGTGTCCCGTATTGCCAAACCCACTGCCCCTTGCACAATAACATACCGGACTGGCTGCGTTTGACGGCCCAGGGTCGCCTGCGCGAGGCCTATGACATCAGCCAGTCCACAAACACATTTCCTGAAATCTGTGGCCGTATATGCCCGCAAGACCGGTTGTGCGAAGGCAACTGCGTCATAGAGAATTCCGGGCACGGCACGGTCACGATCGGATCTGTGGAAAAATACATTACTGACACGGCATTTCAAAATGGCTGGGTGCAACCAATCCGGCCTGTGGCGGAACGCTCGGAAAGCGTTGCGATCATTGGTGCCGGGCCCGGCGGATTGGCCGCAGCGGATCGGCTGCGTCGCCAGGGCGTCCAGGTCACGGTTTACGACAGGTACGACCGCGCCGGGGGATTACTGACCTATGGTATTCCGGGCTTTAAGCTGGAAAAAGACATCGTTATGCAGCGCATCGACCAATTGGCCGACGGCGGCGTTGCATTCGTCATGAACTGCAATGTCGGTACTGACATCCAATTCCAGGAAATCCAAGACAAACACCAGGCAATTCTGATCGCGACGGGTGTTTACGATTCCAGGGAACTCAAGGCGCCAGGCAGTGGGGCAAACGGCATCGTGCGTGCAATCGACTATCTGACGGCGAGCAATCGAAAGAATTTCGGCGACGACGTTCCCGAATATGACTCTGGCGACCTGAACGCCGACGGAAAGAATGTCGTGGTCATCGGGGGCGGGGACACGGCGATGGATTGTGTTCGAACAGCAATCCGACAAGGCGCTGAAAGCGTAAAGTGCCTGTATCGCCGGGACAAAGCCAATATGCCCGGATCCCAGCGAGAAGTATCAAACGCCGAAGAAGAGGGCGTGGAATTTGTATGGCTGTCCGCCCCGAAAGGGTTCACAGGCGCCGACCATGTGAGTGGTGTGATTGTTCAGAAAATGCGCTTGGGCACACCGGACGCCAGCGGCCGCCAGGCACCGGAGATCATTGAAGGTGCGGATTATGTCGAATATGCCGACCTGGTGATCAAGGCGCTCGGGTTTTCGCCCGAAAACATCCCGACACTGTGGAACGTGCCGGAGCTAGAGGTCACCCGATGGGGAACCGTCATGGCTGACTTTCAGACCCACGAAACCAATCTGAAGGGCGTGTATGCATGCGGGGACATTCAGCGCGGTGCCAGTCTGGTCGTATGGGCCATTCGCGATGGACGAGAAGCTGCTGACGCAATTCTCGAACGGTTCAGCCAAGTCACCAGGATTGCCGCCGAATAGGCAGCAATCGCGTTCCACAACTCAATAACCCACCAAAAAGTGACGACAAAACGGCCATGGAAGTGAACAAAAACAAGCAAGTTATAAACGGCCAGTGCCTGTGCGGCGCTGTGCAGGTGTCGGCTGTGGCCGCGGACGATGAAATGACAGTCTGCCACTGTGAAACATGCCGAAAGCAAACCAGCGGCATGTTGTTCACATTTGGCGCAGACACTGATCAGTTGGATATTTCGGGACCCTACCGCGTCTACACAAGTTCGGATTGGGCAGAACGCGGGTTTTGTCCAAACTGCGGGACATTCCTGTTCTATCGGGTCACGATGGATGGCCCTTATTCAGGCGTCGTAAAGCTTTCAGTGGGCTTGTTTGAGCAAACGCCAGAACTGGCGCTTGGCACCGAATTTTTTGTGGATAACCAACCAACGCAATACGCACTACATGGCGCGAAAAAGAGCCTGACAAAGGCCGAAGTCATGGCCAGATTTTCAAATGCCGAGTCCGGAGAACCAAAATGAAGAAATTCGATACTGATTGGGCGGAATCCGAGGCCGCAAAACGCGCATGGATGGACAAAAACAGTCTCTATTCCGAAGAAAATGAGCATTCGTCCTGTGGCGTCGGTCTGGTTGTCTCAATTGATGGCAAGAAAAGCCGCCGGGTCGTTGAAAACGGAATCGGCGCGCTAAAGGCCGTTTGGCATCGGGGTGCCGTCGACGCTGATGGCAAAACCGGCGATGGTGCCGGCATACACGTGCAGATCCCGATGCCGTTCTTTCATGACCAGATCGAAAGAACGGGGCACAAACCGCGCGGCGAGGAAACGATTGCGGTTGGTCAGGTGTTTTTGCCGCGCACAGATTTTGCCGCACAGGAAACCTGTCGCACGATCGTGGAATCAGAAGTTTTGCGCATGGGCTACTACATTTACGGATGGCGGCATGTTCCTGTCCGTGTGGATTGTCTGGGCGACAAGGCAAATGCAACCCGACCGGAAATTGAACAAATCCTGATTTCAAATTCAAAAGGCGCCGACGAAGAAACATTTGAACGCGAATTGTATGTCATTCGCAGAAGAATCGAAAAGGCTGCAGCAGCCGCGCAGATCGCGGGCCTGTACATATGTTCGCTGTCCTGCCGGTCAATCATATATAAAGGTATGATGCTGGCCGAACAGGTAGCAGAATTCTATCCAGACCTAATGGATACGCGCTTTGAAAGCGCCTTTGCAATCTATCACCAACGATATTCAACGAACACATTTCCTCAGTGGTGGCTTGCGCAGCCATTTCGGATGCTTGCGCATAACGGCGAAATCAACACGCTCAAGGGCAACCTCAATTGGATGAAAAGCCATGAAATTCGCATGGCATCAGCAACATTCGGTGCGATGGCCGAAGACATCAAGCCGATCGTGCCACAAGGATCGTCTGATTCCGCTGCATTAGACTCTGTTTTCGAAGTTTTGGTCCGAGCGGGTCGCAGCGCACCAATCGCCAAGACCATGCTTGTACCTGAAAGCTGGTCACGCCAGGCGATTGAGCTGCCACAGGCGTGGCGCGACATGTATTCGTACTGCAATTCCGTGATGGAACCGTGGGACGGCCCTGCGGCCCTGGCGATGACAGACGGTCGATGGGTCTGTGCGGGACTTGATCGAAACGGATTGCGTCCGATGCGCTATGTCGTGACCGGCGACGGTCTGGTGATTGCGGGTTCGGAAACCGGAATGGTGCCCACAGACGAAGCAACTTGCGTGGAAAAGGGCGCGCTGGGCCCCGGCCAAATGCTGGCGATCGATATGACGGACGGAAAATTGTATCACGACACCGAAATCAAAAACAAAATGGCGGCCGGACTGCCGTTTGGCGATTGGGTAAAGAATATCGTGAATCTGGAGGGTGAGCTGTCGGGGTTGGAAGAGAAAGCCTTGTTCACTGGTAGTGAATTAAGGAAAAGACAGATCGCTGCCGGCTATTCGATCGAAGAATTAGAGCAAATTCTGTCGCCAATGGCAGAAGACGGAAAAGAGACTTTGGCATCGATGGGCGATGATACGCCGTCCGCCGTTCTATCCAACAAATACAGACCGCTTAGCCATTTTTTCCGACAGAACTTTAGCCAGGTCACCAACCCACCCATCGATTCGCTGCGGGAATTTCGGGTGATGAGCCTGAAAACACGTTTCGGGAATCTCAAGAATGTGTTGGACGAAGATTCGTCTCAGATAGAAATTGGCGTGTTGGACAGTCCGTTTGTCGGCAATGCGCAATTCGATCGATTGGTTGAAACATTTGTGGTTCCGCATGTTGTTATCGATTGCAGTTTTCGGGCTGATGCAGGCCCGAATGCGCTGTCGGATGCGCTGGGACGTATCCGCGCCGAAGCCGAAGACGCAGTGAGATCAGGTGCAGGACATATCATACTGACCGACCAACATCAGGGTGTGGACCAGATCGCAATGCCAATGATCTTGGCAACTTCTGCTGTCCACAGCTGGTTGACCCGCAAGGGGCTGCGAACGTTTACATCGCTGAATGTTCGTTCTGCCGAATGCATCGATCCCCACTATTTTGCGGTGCTGATCGGGTGTGGTGCGACGGTTGTAAACGCATATCTAGCGGAAGATTCACTTGCGGATCGCGTGCAGCGAAATTTGTTGGATTGCAGCCTGACCCAGGCAGTTGCGCGTTATCGTGCTGCGATCGACCAGGGTCTGCTGAAAATCATGGCAAAAATGGGTATTTCTGTCCTGTCGTCATATCGCGGTGGTCTGAATTTTGAGGCCGTCGGTCTAAGCCGGGCCATGGTCGCCGAATATTTTCCGGGTATGCACAGTCGCATTTCGGGCATTGGCGTTGGTGGAATCCAGTTGAAGGCTGAACAGGTGCATGCGCAGGGATGGCGCGGCGGGACCGACGTGTTGCCGATCGGCGGGTTCTACAAGGCACGCAGCAGCGGTGAAACCCACGCCTGGGAGGCACAATCCATGCACATGCTGCAAACAGCATGTGAGCGCGCTTCGTATGAAATGTGGAAGCAGTACTCGACAAAAATGAAGTCCAACCCGCCAATACATTTGCGTGATTTGCTGGATATCAAGGCGATTGGTAATCCGGTTCCAATCGAAGAAGTAGAGTCTATTACAGCAATTCGAAAGCGTTTTGTGACGCCGGGCATGTCGCTTGGCGCGTTAAGCCCCGAAGCGCACAAGACCCTGAATGTGGCCATGAACCGGATTGGCGCCAAATCCGATTCCGGGGAAGGCGGCGAGGATCCGGCACATTTCCAGCCAGAGCCAAATGGCGACAACCCTTCGGCAAAAATCAAGCAGGTTGCATCGGGGCGTTTTGGTGTCACGGCTGAATACCTGAACCATTGTGAAGAACTTGAAATAAAAGTCGCACAGGGTGCCAAACCGGGCGAAGGCGGCCAACTGCCCGGAATGAAAGTCACTGATCTGATCGCCCGCCTGCGTCATTCGACCAAAGGCGTGACATTGATCAGCCCGCCACCACATCACGATATCTATTCGATCGAAGATCTGGCGCAGTTGATTTACGACCTCAAGCAAATCAACCCGCGCTGCAAAGTGACCGTGAAACTTGTGGCATCCAGCGGTGTGGGCACCATTGCCGCCGGGGTTGCCAAGGCAAAAGCCGACGTAATCCTGATTTCGGGGCACAATGGCGGGACCGGTGCGTCGCCTGCCACATCGATCAAATATGCGGGTCTGCCCTGGGAAATGGGCCTGACCGAGGCCCACCAGGTCCTGGCGATGAACAACTTGCGTGAACGCATTACTTTGCGCACTGATGGTGGGCTGAGGACCGGGCGCGACATCGTAATGGCAGCAATGATGGGCGCCGAGGAATATGGCATTGGCACCGCAGCATTGATATCCATGGGCTGTATTATGGTGCGTCAGTGCCAGTCGAATACTTGCCCGGTGGGTGTGTGTACGCAGGATGAAAGGCTGAGAGAGAAATTCACTGGAAATGCGGACAAAGTCGTGAACCTGATTACTTTTTACGCCCAGGAAGTCCGCGAAATTCTTGCCAGTATCGGTGCGCGCTCTTTGGACGAAATCATTGGCCGTGCCGATTTATTGTCGCAGGTCAGCCGTGGCTCCGCCCATCTTGATGACCTGGATTTGAACCCGCTTTTGATTACCGTCGATGGCTCGGAAAAAATTGTCTATGACCGTTCCAAACCACGAAATGCAGTTCCTGACACTTTGGACGCAAAAATTGTGCTGGACGCAGAACGGTTTCTGAAGGACGGCGAAAAGATGCAGCTTTCCTATGCTGTGCAGAATACGTTGCGCACTATTGGAACAAGGACGTCCAGCCACATCGTCAGCAAATTCGGGATGAATAATACGCTGCAGCACGACCACCTGACGGTCAAATTGACAGGTTCAGCGGGCCAATCACTGGGTGCTTTTGCAGCACCGGGTCTTAAATTGGAAGTTTCCGGTGACGCGAATGACTATGTGGGCAAGGGGCTTTCGGGCGGTACTGTCGTGGTGCGTCCGCCGATGAATTCGACGCTGGTTGCCAGCGAGAACACAATTATCGGAAACACGGTGCTTTACGGGGCTACGGATGGCCATCTGTTTGCGGCTGGGCGCGCCGGGGAACGATTTGCTGTGCGAAATTCCGGCGCAAAAGTGGTGATCGAAGGATGTGGATCGAACGGTTGCGAATATATGACGGGCGGCGTGGCAGTTATTCTTGGCTCGATCGGTGCAAATTTCGGTGCCGGCATGACCGGTGGGATGGCGTATCTACATGATCCGCAGAATGCCGCAACTGATATGATCAACATGGAAACATTGGTGACCTGTCCAGTGACAGTGGACCACTGGCAGGACCAACTGAAACGCCTGATTGAACAGCATCTCGCAGAAACGAAAAGCCAAAAGGCAGCAGACATACTTGGCAATTGGTCCCAAGAGTTGGGGAATTTCCTACAGATTTGTCCAAAAGAAATGTTGGTTCACCTGAAGGCGCCATTATCCGATGAAATCGGGGCCATTCCTGCGGAATAGTCGCGAATTTAGGGTGCTGACAGACCAGTTTTCCGGTGCGCAGTTGGTATGGGTCTTTGGATTTGGTGAATTTGACTCAGCGCCTTGACCTCTGGGGGCTGAACATGGCTATGGTGCGGCGTGGCAAGAGCAAAGCAAAAAAAACCGACACCCAGGAAGACAAAGGCACCCGCGAAAACCATGCCAAGGGTTCGTCGGGGCGTATTTCGCTGGACAACCAGATGGTCGGTCCGGATTCTCGGCGGGTTCTTTGCGTTTACTATTCTGGTCGTTTTGCTGTTTGCGTTCATAAATCCGCCGACGACCCCGTACATGTTTTCCGAGGGACGCAGGCTTGGCGGTGTGGATCAGCAGTGGGTTGAACTTGAACAGATCGCCCCAGTGATGGCACGATCCGTCATAGCGGCTGAAGACGCAAATTTTTGTTTGCACTGGGGGTTCGATATGATGGCAATACGGGACGCACTGGAAGGCGGCAGCGGCCGCGGCGCGTCCACGATTTCTCAGCAAGTCGTGAAAAACGTGTATCTATGGCAAGGGCGCAGTTGGCTTCGTAAAGCAATGGAGGCCCTGATAACGCCAGTGTTAGAGACTATTTGGAGCAAACGACGCATCATGGAAGTTTATCTGAATGTGGTCGAGTTTGGTGATGGCGTCTTTGGGATTGAAGCTGCGTCCAGAACATACTTTCGGGTTGGTCCGGATCAGATCGGGGCTTCTCAGGCAGCGCGGCTGGCGGCTGTACTGCCAGATCCCAAGGGACGATCAGCGACCAACCCAAACGCGTTTGTGCGCAAGCGAAGTGCCGCGATCATTGATGGGGCGCAAACGATTCGGGTAGACGGCAGAAGCGACTGCATCGCAAAAAACTGAAATCAGTGGTTGCCAGCCGGTGTCACAAAAAACAATAGAGTGTTGAAATGTCCGAATGTTCGCGGCAAGTAGATTACAGGCAAACAGCATAGAATTCACATGATCAGGCTTTTTCACGTTCCGTTGTCACCATTCTGTAGAAAAGTCAGGCTGTCCCTGGCTGAAAAAAAGCTTGAGGTTGAGCTGATCGAAGAGCGATACTGGGAGCAGGATTCAGATTTCATGCGGCGCAACCCGGCTGGCAAGGTTCCGGTAGTGAAAATGGACGGCCGCACGATGTCGGAAAGCGCGGCACTTTGCGAATATATCGAAGAAAAGCACCCAGAGCCGTCTTTGATGCCGTCAAGTGCCGAAGATCGGTACGAAGTGCGCCGGATCGTCACCTGGTTCGATGATAAATTCCACCACGATGTGACGTCAAAATTGCTGTACGAGCGGGTTAACAAAAAGGTTATGGGCAAAGGATACCCGGATTCTACGAACGTCAAGGCTGGTGCCAAGGCAATTAAGTACCATTTGGACTATATGGGATGGCTTTTGGATCAACGCAGATGGCTGGCGGGCGATGTCATGACGCTGGCGGATTTTGCCGGGGCTGCGCATCTGTCGTCGCTTGACTACATCAGTGATGTAGACTGGAACCGGAATTCCAATGTCCGCGATTGGTATGCAAAAATAAAATCGAGACCGGCGTTTCGGTCGATTTTAGCTGATCAGGTTTCTGGTTTCCCGCCCCCGCCGCATTACGCGGATCTTGATTTTTGATTCACGAACTCAAACAGGCACTGACCCAGCAGGCAATACGGGAAGGTTTCACACGAGTCGGCTTTACGAAACCCGATGCAATTCCCGATGCGGCAGGCGCACTGCAAGAATTTGTAGATCAAGATTATCACGGGTCGATGCATTGGATGGCGGAGCGGATGGCGTGGCGCGGCAATCCTGCCGCACTTTGGCCGGGCGCAAAGTCGGTTATCGTCTTAGCTGAATCATACACGCCCGACTATGATCCGCTTGATATTCTGAAAGAGCCAAGCAAGGCCGCAATATCCGTTTACGCCCGTAATAGAGACTATCATGACATCGTGAAGAAACGATTGAAGCGGCTGGGCCGGTGGCTGTTGGACCAGGCGACCGGCGAGATCAAAGTGTTCGTTGACACAGCCCCGGTGATGGAAAAACCCCTGGGTCAGGCGGCTGGGTTGGGGTGGCAAGGTAAACATACCAATCTTGTGTCGCGTGAGATTGGCAACTGGTTTTTCCTGGGCTCGATTTTCACAACAATTGAATTCTCGCCAGACAGCGCAGAGACAGATCATTGCGGGTCGTGCCGGGCCTGTCTGGATGTCTGTCCGACAAATGCATTCCCGGCGCCCTACAGGCTGGATGCGCGAAAATGCATTTCATACCTGACGATAGAACATAAAGGGCCGGTGCCCGATGCGCTGCGCCCGTTGATGGGAAACAGGATATATGGATGTGATGACTGTCTGGCCGTCTGTCCATGGAACAAATTCGCCGCCAGTGCCGCAGAAATGCGTTACGCCGCCCGCGAGGACATTGCGTCCGCAGATCTCAAAGATTTGGTGGGGTTGGATGACGCCGCATTTCGTGCCAGGTTTTCGGGCAGTCCGATCAAGCGGATCGGCCGAAATCAGTTCATCCGCAACGTTCTGTATGCTATCGGAAACTCTGGCGATCCAGGGCTGCAACAAGCCGCCGGAAAACTTGTCAACGATGACGATGATGCCGTTTCAAATGCTGCCACTTGGGCGGTGAACAAACTGGCAACGGCTGCCTGAACCGGATTGTCGGGCATCGGATGCCACGTCATGGTAGCTCGGGCTGCAATAGAGTTACTGGATATTGCTTGCACCTTTCTACCTGTCAGTATCCAAGAGCAACAAAGGATATTTTATGCAGCCGGTCCGCGGAATAGTTTTGATCATGATTGCCGTGGCGCTGTTTACGGTCATGCAGGCCGGCGTTAAGGCGGCGGACACCATACCTGCTGGTCAGGCAGTGTTTTTCCGATCCTTTTTTGCCCTGCCGGTGATATTGGCATGGCTGGTTTTGACCAGACGCATGCGTGATGGTCTGCGAGTCAAGAACTGGAAAGGTCATGCGACCCGCGCATTGGTAGGCAGCACGGCTATGGGGCTGGGATTTTTTGGGCTAAAATACATAGCCCTGCCTGAAGCGACCGCAATTCGGTTCGCGACACCGATGTTGATCGTGGTGTTTGCGGCGATGTTTCTGGGCGAACGGTTCCGTTTGATACGGTTGGCGGCGGTGTCGACCGGGATGATCGGCGTTCTGATCGTCATGTGGCCGCGTCTGACATTTGAAGCGGGCGACCTGGCAATGCTGGGGGCGATGATGACACTCGGCTCGGCAATTCTGGCCGCTCTTGCGCAGATTTTTGTCAAATCCATGGTCGCCGACGAAACGACTGCGGCAATTGTTTTCTATTTTTCGCTGACTGCCGCGACGTTGTCATTGCTGACAATTCCGTTTGGCTGGGTTTGGCCACAAGGTATCAACTGGGTTTACATGATTGGCGCGGGCGTCGTCGGCGGTATTGGGCAAATCATATTGACGTCGGCCTACCGGTACGCCGACGCTGGTGTATTGGCACCTTTTACCTATGTGGCGATGATTTACGCGCTGATTATTGGCTATTTTGCATTTGGTGATTTGCCTACAAAATCCATGATATTTGGTGCTTCTCTGGTTATTGCCGCGGGCATTGTCATCGCGCTGCGGGAACGCGCCCTGGGTGTCAAGGAAAACGCAAAGCGCAAGATCATGGCCACCAAGAACTAGAATGCCTCTTGAAATGGTAGATTGCGGTCGCTATCTGGCGGTTCAGGGTAAAGGCCCCTGCCGCCTGCTGGTGTGAACCATGGTGAAGCCTTTGACGATCATTCGCTGACCTTTATTGGACGGGGCGATGGCAATGCGGGCACCACTGCAAATATCCGTTTGATATGAAAGGAACGCGTGATGACGGGACTTATCCCTTCTTTGGACGCACTTAAATCGCAGGCTAAGGCTCTGCGCAAATCGCTTTTGGCTGACGGACCTGATTTGGGCCATGGTCGCGCGCTTGAACTGGTGGCCAAAAGTCATGGGTATCGTGACTGGAACACGCTGCACGCGGCAGTGGGCAATGCGCCCCGACCCCCGGTAGAGCTGGGGCAGATTGTCGAGGGGCGTTGGCTGGGTCAAAAATTCACGGCCGAAGTTCTTGGCATTCAGACAGTGGCCAACGACCGTTATCGGGTGATTTTGGACCTTGAGTCACCCATAGACGTTGTCACATGGGATAGTTTTTCCAATTTCCGAAGCCGCATTCAGAAAGTGGTGAACAGCCAAGGGCGGTCGATCGAAAAAACGTCCGACGGTGTGCCGCATCTGGTGTTGAAAAAATAATAATTGGATGCCCTGACAAGGGGCATCCAATTAGTTTGAATCTGCTGGCCGCCGATGTTCTGGCTGCTATTGCCGCACCAGTTTTTCGTAATCCTCGGCGACGGAACGGGCCAGCGCGCCCACTTCGAAATTAAAATCGCCGATCTGACCGACGGGCGTGACTTCGGCTGCGGTGCCGGTCAGCCAGCACTGTTCAAAACCTTCCAGCTCTTCGGGCATGATGTGGCGTTCGTGAACCTTGATCTGCTTTTCCTTCAGCATGCCGATGACTGTTTGCCGGGTCAGGCCGTTCAGAAAACAATCCGGGTCCGGTGTGTGGACCTCTCCGTCTTTGACGAAAAAGATATTTGCCCCGGTGGCTTCGGCAACATAGCCGCGATAATCAAACATCATCGCATCCGAACAGCCTTTGGCTTCGGCGGCGTGTTTTGACATGGTGCAGATCATGTAAAGCCCGGCCGCCTTGGCATGACAGGGAATTGTTTCCGGGCTTGGACGTTTCCAACTGGATATATCCAGCTTTGCGCCCTTCATTTTGGCGTCCCCGTAATAGGCGCCCCATTCCCACGCGGCAATCGCCAGCCTGACGGGATTTCTGGCGGATGCGACGCCCATGTCTTCGCCGGCTCCGCGCCAGGCAATCGCACGGACATAGGCATCTGTCAGGCCGTTGGCAGTTAAAACCTGTTGTTTGGCGGCCTCGATTTCATCGACTGTCCAAGGCACTTCAAAATCAATGTACTGGGCGGACTTGCGCAGCCGTTCCGAATGGGCCCGGCTTTTGAATATCTTGCCGCCATAGGCGCGCTCGCCCTCGAACACCGAAGATGCGTAATGCAGACCATGTGTCAGGATATGCACGTTTGCGTCGCGCCAATTGACCAGTTTACCATCCATCCAGATAGTGCCGTCGCGATCATCATAACTGCCCGCCATTTGAGCATCCTCTTAATTTGGGCTTGCGCCGTTTGCAAATGTTGCGCGAAATAGGGCCGAAACGGACATAAAATTGCGCAAAATCTGTAATTCGCTATCAATTGATTCTTGGAAAGTCAACAAGGCTGACTTAAAATCACGCTTATGATATTTCAATTATCTGAAAATTCACATGGTCGATAGAACAGGCAGCGGATCGCCGGGCGGCGAAGGTCTTTTATTTCTGACAGAAGAACAGTTGCGCAAAGGTATAGAAGCAATGTTCTTTGCCTATCGCGGTTTCACAGCAGACCCTGATCGCATTTTGCAAAACTATTCCTATGGCCGGGCACATCACAGAGCATTGCATTTTATCGGCAGAAGTCCCGGTACAACGGTCAATAACTTGCTTGCAATTTTGGGCGTAACCAAACAATCGCTTAATCGTGTGTTGCGTGCGCTGGTCGAAGACGGTCTTGTAGAAAGTCAGATAGGCAAGCGCGACAAGCGCGAACGCCATCTAAATTTGACAGAGCAAGGGGCTGCATTGGAACAAAAGCTGTCTGAAGCACAAAGATCCCGGATGCGAAGCGCGTTTCGTGCAGCCGGACCAGAAGCAGTGACCGGGTTTCGCCGGGTCCTGGAGGAAATGATGGATTCTGATATGAGACGGCATTTCAATTCGCTGACGGATAACAGTACATGAGCAATAGCGAAGCGCATTTGCTGATTGTCGACGACGATGAGCGCATCCGAGGACTGCTGCAAAAGTTTCTTATCAGGAATGGATTCTTTGTTTCGGCGGCGCGTGATGCCGAACATGCGCGGCGCATCCTGACCGGGCTGGAATTCGATCTTATTGTGTTGGATATCATGATGCCCGGTGAAGATGGGATCAGTTTTACCAAGTCGCTGCGCAATGACATCACGACGCCAATCCTGTTGCTTAGTGCAAAAGGCGAACCGGAAGAACGGATCGTCGGCCTGGAGGCCGGCGCTGACGACTATTTGGCAAAGCCGTTTGAGCCCAAGGAACTGTTGTTGCGGATCAACGCGATTTTACGCCGTGTCCCGCAGGTCGTGGACGAGAATACAGTGCCGAATGTCCTTTATTTGGGACCCATCCGATATGATGTGGAACGCGGCGAAATGTGGCGCGGCGAAGATATGGTGCGTTTGACCGCGACAGAAAGTCAGCTGATGAAAATATTTTCCGCCACACCGGCGGAACCTGTGACCCGAAATGACTTGGTCGAAAAGCTGGGGCGCGATAAGGGCCAGGCACAGGAACGTGCGGTTGATGTGCAGATCACACGATTGCGCCGAAAGATCGAGAGCGACCCAAAACAACCACGATACCTGCAGACCGTGCGCGGTGCGGGTTATATGCTGGCGCCAGACTAGCTGATTCCAATAAAGACTTGCCGCATCTGGCGTTGCCTGAACTGCATCGGGTGCGTGCGTTCGCCTATCCAAACATTAATCCGATTACGTCTTTTGTTTGCAGGGCAGTAACCCGGCGCGCCAATACGCGTCTTGGCCCAACCCAGGAGAATCTGATGATTGATGACACTTTTGCAGGAACGATTCCGAGCCTGCAAAGCCCAGCTTTGGCAATTGAAGAAATTGTGCCCGACGATGTCGCAGAACTGACATATGTGACGCGTGCGCTGAATGTTTCCGCGTCCGGGATCATTCGCATGGAAACTATCAACGGCTCTATCGGTGATGTCTTTGTCGGCGCAGGCGTTGCATTTCCAATTCGTGCGAAACGTATTTTCGCCACCGGAACCACGGCATCGGGGATTCGGGGGCTGTTTTAAATGTTGGGCAGATTGTTCATGGGCAGCGCCAGAAACCGCCGGGATTAGCTTCATCCTGCGGCGTATTTGGCCTAACCTGGCCGAATGAAAACTGCATTTTTGACAAGTCCGGATTGTTTTGATCACCAAACGCCGCCCGGACATCCCGAACAGATAGCCCGGCTTGATGCCGTTCTTGGTGCCGTCAGTGATCTGGACATCGATCACGTTCAAGCGCCACTGGCGGCCGAAGACGATTTGTTATTGGGCCATTCACAAGGCCATATTAACGCGATCAAGGCCGCGACCCCGCACAAGGGCCGGGTGGCGTTGGACGCAGACACACATATGTCGCCCGGTTCCCTGGCGGCGGCGTATCGGGCCGTTGGTGCCAATGTGATGGCGGTTGATTTGGTCATTCAGGGGAAAGCAAAAAATGCTTTTTGCGCCGTTCGACCACCTGGCCATCATGCCGAACGCGAAACGCCAATGGGTTTTTGCCTGTTTGGTAACGTCGCAATCGCCGCGAAACATGCCCTGAGATATCATGGAATGAAGAAAGTCGCGATTGTCGACTTTGATGTTCATCACGGCAACGGAACGCAGGATATCGTCGAGGATGATGCCGGAATATTTTTTGCGTCCAGCCACCAGATGCCGCTTTGGCCGGGGTCCGGGTTTAGTCACGAAAATGGTGCCTATGGAAATGTTTTGAATTGCCCATTGCCGCCAGACAGTGACGGGAATCACATGCGGAAAATCTACCAGGACGTCGTGTTTCCGGCCCTGCAGTCGTTTCGGCCCGAATTAATTCTTGTATCAGCTGGATTTGATGCACATCGCGCCGATCCGCTGGCAAACCTGAATTGGGATGCGGACGATTTCGCATGGCTGACACATGGCATATGCGACATCGCGCATCAGCATTGCCAAGGGCGAGTGGTATCGACACTGGAAGGCGGTTATGATTTGACTGCACTTGGCCAGTCGGTGGCAGCCCATGTGCAAGTTTTGATGGAGCGGTGAACATGACAAATCAGAACGTTTCTGAAATGAGTTTCGAGGATGCGATGCGCGAATTTGAAAGCGTGGTCAGCAAACTTGAAAATGGTGATGTGCCGCTGGAAGACTCGATCAAGCTGTATGAGCGCGGCGCGGCATTAAAACGTCGGTGCGAAGAGAAACTGAAAGAGGCCGAGGAAAAAGTTGCCGCAATCACGCTGGACAGTGATGGCAATCCCACCGGAGCAACGCCCGCCGAAGGTCTTTGAAGTGTTTCAAACCCGTCTGGTCGAATGCGCAAGTCATGCGCAAATGTGTCTGCAGAAAGCGATTTCCGAGTTTGACGATCACACATTGGCCGCGCCAATGCGATATGCCTGCCAGGGTGGTAAGGGGCTGCGGGCATTCCTGGTGATGGAAAGCGCGCGTCTTCATGACATCCCGGATAATGTTTCCAGCCGTCCAGCCGCAGCTATCGAGGCAATGCACGCGTATTCGCTGGTGCATGATGATCTGCCGTGCATGGACGATGATGATCTGCGTCGCGGACAACCGACCGTCCACATAAAGTGGGATGAGGCAACCGCAGTACTGGTCGGCGATGGTCTGCAATCCCTGGCGTTCAGTTTGCTAAGCCAGCGTGATTTTGAGATTGCGCCCAACATACAAATTGATTTGATCGCACAGCTTGCGGCCGCATCCGGGGCGGGCGGTATGGTGGGCGGCCAGGCACTGGACATTGCGGCTGAATCTGCTGAACAACCATATGCAATCGCCGAGATCACGAAAATGCAGGCGCAAAAGACCGGTGCGCTGATTGAATGGTCCGCTATGGCCGGGCCGCGGATCGCCGGTCAGGATCCCGCAGCGATGCAGGAATTTGCCAGATCTCTTGGCCTCGCCTTCCAGATTGCGGACGATATCCTGGATGTGACGGGCGACAGTGACCGGGCGGGCAAACGGGTTGGAAAAGACGCCGACGCCGGCAAAGCGACATTTGTGTCGCTGCTTGGGGTAAAAGATGCGCGCGCAGAGGCGGAAATGTTGGTTTTGCAGGCCGAAAGAGCGCTTGCACCATACGGAAGTGCGGCCGATACCTTGCGAGAGGCCGCCCGTTTCGTTATCTCGCGCGAGGTCTGAGTATTTACGCCGGAGGGGCACATTGGCAGATTTGCCGTCAACACCGCTTTTGGATCAGGTTAATGGTCCAGCAGATTTAAAGCTGCTGTCCGACCCGGACTTGCGATCGTTGTGCGACGAATTGCGCGCTGAAACCATATCTGCTGTGTCTGAAACCGGCGGGCATTTGGGTGCCGGGTTGGGTGTGGTGGAACTGACTGTGGCACTGCACGCCGTGTTTGATGCCCCCAAAGACCGCATTATCTGGGATGTCAGCCACCAGACTTATCCACACAAGATATTGACTGGTCGCCGCGACCGCATTCGAACCTTGCGCCAAAAAGATGGTCTTTCAGGATTCACCAAAAGGTCTGAAAGCCCGTTCGATCCGTTCGGTGCGGCACATTCGTCCACTTCGATTTCAGCGGCACTTGGCTTTGCAGTTGCCCGCGACCTGGGCGGCGCACCAGATCATGGCATCGGCGACTGCATCGCGGTAATCGGTGATGGCGCGATGAGTGCCGGCATGGCTTACGAGGCGATGAACAATGCGGGCCACCTGGGCAAGCGTTTGATCGTCGTGCTGAACGACAATGAAATGTCGATTGCGCCACCTGTGGGCGCCATGTCCAGCTATTTGTCGCGCCTGTATGCTGGCGCACCTTTTCAGGAACTGAAAGCAGCAGCAAAGGGCGCAGTGTCGTTGTTGCCGGAACCCTTCCAAGAAGGTGCGCGCCGCGCCAAGGAAATGATCAAGGGGATGGCGATCGGCGGCACCCTGTTCGAAGAGTTGGGGTTTTCCTATGTTGGGCCGATAGATGGCCACGATCTGGAACAATTGTTGCCCCTTCTTCGGACAGTCAAAGAGCGCGCTACAGGCCCAATCGTTATCCACGCCATTACGAAAAAGGGCAAAGGTTACCGCCCGGCCGAGGACGCGGCTGACAAAGGGCACGGCGTTTCCCAGTTTGATGTGGTTACGGGCAAACAATCAAAAACGCCTTCAAATGCACCATCATATACGCAGGTTTTTGCGCAGGCTCTGGTGGCGAGTGCGGCGGCGGACACTAAAATCGTTGCTGTTACCGCGGCAATGCCCGACGGCACCGGACTGAACTTATTTCAGGAACGATTCCCGGCCAGATGCTTTGATGTTGGAATTGCCGAACAACACGCCGTTACCTTTTCGGCCGCTCTTGCCGCCGGGGGGATGAAGCCGTTTTGCACCATCTATTCGACATTCCTACAACGTGGGTATGATCAGGTTGTCCACGACGTTGCAATTCAGCGTCTGCCGGTTCGATTTGCGATTGATCGGGCCGGGTTGGTCGGGGCGGATGGGGCGACCCACGCAGGCGCGTTCGACATCGCGTTTCTGGCCAACCTTCCAGAGATGGTCGTGATGGCCGCCGCCGACGAGGCAGAATTGGTCCACATGGTTGCCACCGCAGTTGCATATGACGATGGTCCAATTGCGTTTCGTTATCCGCGCGGTGAAGGTGTCGGTGTTGACCTGCCAGAACACGGTCAACTGCTGGAAATCGGCAAGGGCCGTATCCTGCACAAGGGTGGCCGCGTGGCATTGCTGTCCTTTGGTACACGTCTGGCCGAGGTACAAAAAGCGGCAGAATCACTGTCTAACAAAGGCATTTCGCCAACAATTGCTGATGCACGGTTCGCCAAACCATTGGATCGCGATATGATCCTTGAACTGGCCGGGACCCACGAAGCACTGATCACAATCGAAGAAGGGACCATCGGTGGCTTTGGCTCGCATGTGGCGCAACTTTTGGCAAAAGAAGGCGTATTCGACACCGGATTGAAATTCCGGTCGATGGTGTTGCCCGACATCTTTATCGATCAGGCAAGCCCTGCCGATATGTACCGGGTCGCCGGTCTGTGTGCGGCTGATATCGAGGCCAAAGTTCTTGGCGTTCTGGATGTGGCGCAAATCGGAACGAAACGAGCTTGATCGATATTCATTCCCGGCCAATCGTTATTTATCGCTGGATTGTTTTCCTGATGGCCGGTGGGTACGCAGTCTATCGGATTTTTAATGCGGATTATTCCAGCCCTGGTGGTGAATTCAGGTATTTGACAATCTGGGCTTTGCTGTTGTCGTTCTTTTCCGCATCTCGGTTGCTGGCGCTATCGCAGCATCGATCCAACCGTCGGTGGGACGTTGTCGTCATGTGCACCTCTGTTTTGAATGCGATGGTTGTGTTCATGTACTGGAAGCTGTTTTTTATTGATCCGGCACTGGTGAACGGTAATGGCGACATTGTGTGGCATCAGCAATATTATTTGCACATGGTCGGGCCGGCGCTGCAAATCATAGATGCGCTGTTTTTTGCCCGCGCATTTCACAAAGCGTATCGCGCCGTGCCGCTGCTGATCGGCATTATCGCGCTCTATGTTGCCTGGGCCGAATTGTTCGTGCAGCGGCTGAACGAGTCGCCTGTGGGCAGTGTGACCAGCGGTCTGCCATATCCGTTTCTGAATTCGATGGATTTTTCGGGGCGTGCGATATTTTACGCAACAAACGCGGCAACTGGCGTCGTGTTGTTGGCGGTGTTTTGGCTGATTATGACCATCGCCATACGGCTTGGCAGACAATCAGTCGGCTAAGAGTCCTGTTTCAACAGCGCGTTCAGACCAGACTTGTAGTCCGGATATTTCAACACGACACCCAATTCTGATTTGATGCGGTCATTGCGAACCTTCTTGGATTCGCCGTAAAAACTGCGCGCCATCGGTGACAGATCGGCGTGATCCCAATCAATTGGTTCCGGGACCGGCAGGCCCAACAGCTCGGCGGCATAGGCAATGACATCTTGTGGTGGTGCAGGATCATCGTCGCATACGTTGTATATACCACCGGGATTGGGGCGCGCGATGGACGCTGCCAGTACCTGCGCGATATCGTCCACATGTGTGCGACTGAAAACCTGACCGGGCTTGATGACACGTTGCGCGGTGCCGTTGCGGACTTTGGCGAATGGGCCGCGTCCCGGGCCGTAGATGCCCGCCAGACGAAATATATGCAGCGATAGAGACTGTTTTTTGCAAAAATCGGCCCATGCCGCTTCGGCCTTTACCCGCGCAACGCCGCGTTTTGTTGTGGGGGCCAGATCGGTCGCTTCGTCCACCCAGCCGCCCTGATGATCACCGTAGACGCCAGTTGTTGACAGATAGCCGATCCACTCAAGACTGCCTGCTGCCGCGATTTCGCGAGCGGCGGCGTTCAACACCGGGTCGCCGTTGTCGTCCGGAGCGGTCGAAATCAACAGATGGTCAGATTGGGCCAGTGCGTTCGTGACATCCTGGCCCGGCCAAAGAATGGGTATGATGCCCTCGGCGCGCAGGGGTTCGCATTTTTCATGCGTTCGCGTGGTGCCATAAATCGTCCAGCCATCGGCCAGCAAAATATTGGCCAGCGCACGTGCCGAATAACCATGACCAAAGGAAAACAACGTTTTTTTCATCCCAGCCTTATGAAACGGCTGGGCCGGTGGTTCAAGCAAAGGTCCTGAATGTGTGCGCATATTACAGGCTGCGATGCGCATTCGATTTTCAGCGTGGCAGTGTTTCGCTCTTGCACCCTGGCTGATTTTCTGGACAATTGGTCCATGGAAAAGACAGCTTTCAAATCATGGGAAAACAGCGCGCAGCGTTTGGTGAACGTTGCCGCCGGGCGTGCGCCTGCGGATATGGTTATACGCGGCGGAAATTTGGTGAACGTACAAAGCCGCGAAGTTCTGGATGGTTGGCAGGTTGCAATCGCGGATGGACGGTTTGCCTATGTTGGGCCGGACGCGTCCCATTGTGTGGGCGACGATACAGATATTATCGAAGCAGACGGACAGTTTTTGATCCCCGGCCTGTGCGACGGGCATATGCATATCGAAAGCGGGATGCTGACCCCGGCTGAATTTTCAGCTGCGGTTATTCCCCATGGTACCACCACCATGTTCACTGATCCGCACGAAATAGCGAATGTTCTGGGGTTGCGCGGTGTCCGGCTGATGCATGACGAGGCGTTGTTGCAGCCCATCAATATTTATACCCAAATGCCCAGCTGTGCCCCATCTGCGCCTGGATTAGAGACTACTGGCTACGAAATTTCGGCTGATGACGTGGCCGAGGCGATGACCTGGCCGGGGATCATTGGCCTGGGCGAAATGATGAATTTTCCCGGCGTTATCAAAGGCGATCCAAAAATGCTGGCCGAAATGGCGGCCACAATGGCTGCGGGAAAAACTGTCGGCGGGCATTATGCATCCCCAGACAAGGGCAATGATTTTGCGGCCTATGTCGCAGGAGGGCCTGCGGACGACCATGAGGGCACAGCAGAAGCAGACGCAGTTGCGCGGGTGCGGTTGGGGATGCGCTCGATGATGCGTTTGGGGTCGGCGTGGTATGACGTAGAAAGCCAGATCACTGCCGTGACCGAAAAAGGCCTGGACCCACGGAACTTCATACTGTGCACGGATGATTGCCATTCAGGCACGTTGGTCAATGACGGACATATGAACCGTGTTGTGCGCCATGCGATTGCCTGTGGATGTGATCCGGTCGTTGCCTTGCAAATGGCGACAATCAATACCGCGACCCATTTTGGCCTGGAACGTGAACTGGGGTCCATTGCGCCGGGACGGCGTGCGGATGTTGTTCTTACTTCTGATCTGAAAACGCTTCCGATCGACCGGGTGATTGCACGCGGTCAAACGGTGGCGATTGATGGCGATATCACCGTGGCGTGCCCGCATCTGCAATGGCCCGATGATGCGCGCAAGACTGTGAATATCGGCAAGGTTCTTGGGCGGCAGGATTTCGAGATACAAGCACCGCCAGGGCGAAATTCAGTGACTGCAAAGGTGATTGGCGTCGTTGAAAACCAGGCACCGACCAAGGCTTTGGTGGCAGATTTGCCCGTAATAGACACTATTGTTCAGGGCGATGAGGCGAACGATGTTTGCCAGATCGCCCTTGTCGAGCGTCACCGCGCCACTGGTGACGTGGTCAACGGTTTTGTGTCGGGGTTTGGCTATAAGGGCCCGATGGCGATCGCGTCAACAGTGGCCCATGACAGTCACCACATGATCGTGGTTGGTACCAGCCGTGATGACATGGCCATGGCGGCAAATCGTCTGGGCCAGGTGAACGGTGGTATTGTTGTTTATAAAGATGGCGTGGAAATCGCGCTGGTTGAGTTGCCGGTTGCCGGTCTTATGTCGGATCGCCCCGCCCGCGAAGTTGCCGCCAAGGCTGATCGTATGGTCGCGGCGATGGCAGAGTGCGGATGCACGTTGAACAATGCCTACATGCAGCATTCTTTGCTGGCCCTTGTTGTCATACCGGAATTGCGAATATCTGATTTGGGCTTGGTCGATGTGACCAGGTTTGAAGTCACCGAACTTTTTGAGGACATTTGATGACCGCTGATCCTAGCTTGCCCGTTCGGACACCAAAAGTGCCGGCACCTGAAAGCTATTTCGACGCAACAGAAGCCGTCGCACGTTTGCGCGAAATTTACTTCTTATCCGCAAATTTTCTTTGCGAGCGTTTTTCAGATGCCGCTGACGGGGTTAAACCGCCATCGCGGTTTCGCGCATTTTACCCAGAAGTACGCATTACGACGACAAGCTTTGAGCAAGCCGATAACCGCCTGAGTTTTGGTCACGTGGCAGAACCGGGAACATATGCAGCGTCCGTTACGCGGCCGGATTTGTTTGAGGGTTATTTGACCCAACAGATCGCCTTGCTGATCGAAAACCACGGCGTCCCGGTGACCATCGGGGTTTCCGAAACACCGATGCCCGTCCATTTCGCTGTTACAAATGATCCGTCCGTAACCGTGCCTCAGGATGGTGTGATGAGCTATCCTTTGCGCGACATATTTGATGTCCCGGATCTCGCTACAACAAACGACGATATTGTGAATGGGTCCGGCTTTGCTTATCCTGACGGTGCGTTGTCATTGGCACCATTCACCGCGCAGCGGATCGACTATTCGCTTGCGCGCTTGTCGCATTATACGGCGACCGCGGCTGACCATTTTCAGAACCACGTTTTGTTCACCAACTATCAGTTCTATGTCGAGGAATTCGAAAACTATGCGCGGGGCATGCTGGATGATCCCGACAGCGGTTACACTGAATTTGTCGGCCCGGGAAACCAGATAATTACATCGGGCGACGGCAAACTGGTGCCGCCCGAGAAGCTGCCGCAGATGCCCACCTATCATTTGAAACGTCCTAACAATGCCGGGATCACACTGGTCAACATCGGTGTGGGGCCATCAAATGCGAAAACGGCAACGGATCATATTGCGGTGTTGCGTCCACATGCCTGGTTGATGGTTGGGCATTGCGCGGGCCTGCGCAACAGCCAGCGACTGGGTGACTTTGTACTGGCACATGCCTATTTGCGCGAAGACCATGTCCTGGATGATGACCTGCCTGTTTGGGTGCCTATCCCGCCCCTGGCTGAAATTCAAATCGCGCTGGAACAGGCCGTTGCCAAGATTACCAAACTTGAAGGCTATGAGCTCAAGCGGATCATGCGCACAGGTACCGTTGCGTCCATGGATGATCGGAATTGGGAACTGCGTGACCACACGGGGCCGGTGCAGCGTCTTAGCCAATCACGGGCGGTCGCACTGGACATGGAAAGTGCTACGATTGCCGCCAACGGATTTCGTTTCAGGGTGCCGTATGGGACACTGTTATGTGTGTCTGATAAGCCGCTTCACGGCGAACTGAAACTGCCCGGAATGGCCAGTGATTTCTATAAATCTCAGGTGGCACGGCATCTTTTGATCGGGATTCACGCGATGGAAACGCTGCGCGAAATGCCACTGGCCCGCGTGCATTCACGCAAGTTGCGCAGCTTTGATGAGACCGCTTTTCTATAAATCGTGGATTTTTTGCGGATTTTGCGACGTTTTTCCGCCTGTTTTGGCCACTAACAGTTGTATCGTACCGCAATATTCAGCTAGTTTCGGCGCACAAACCCCAAATACTGGGGAAGAATGAGGAGACACATACATGGCAAAGCCACTGACAAAAACCCAGCTTGTCGCCACTTTGGCTGACGAAATGGGCGCAGACAAAAAATCGGCCTCGGCTGCTCTTGATGCAATCATTGCAGTTATTACACGCGAAGTGTCCAACGGCGGTGCTGTTACGCTTCCTGGCGTCGGCAAGATCATGTGCCGCGAACGCCCAGAACGCATGGTGCGTAACCCTGCAACCGGCGAGCAAATTCACAAAGCGGCCGACAAAGTCGTGAAAATGACTATTGCAAAAGCGTTGAAAGACAGCGTGAACGGCTAAACAATTTTCCACCAGGAAAGTAGTTCAGGGTCACCGTGTTCGGTGACCCTTTTTTTTTGTGGGGTTCGACATGGATCTAAAAGCAATTGGGATGGGGCTATTGTTTGCCCTGATATGGTCCTCTGCATTTACGTCCGCCCGCATCATTGTCAGTCAGGCGCCGCCGCTTGGCGCATCTGCTTTGCGATTTGCGATTGCTGGTGTGATTGGGGTTATCGTTGCGCGGGCTTTGGGGCAGACATGGAAATTGTCCCGGGGGCAGTGGCGCGCGACGATCATTTTTGGTCTTTGCCAGAATGCGATCTACCTGGGGCTCAATTTTGTTGCCATGCAATGGATCGAGGCATCGCTGGCGTCAATCATTGCGTCAACCATGCCACTGATGGTTGCCATCGCCGGTGTTTTCTTTTTAGGGGAAAGACTGAGCGGCCTTGCCATCGTCGGTCTGATCATGGGCACGATTGGTGTCATGGTGATCATGGGGTCGCGGGTTGGTGGCGGTGTTGACCTGCGGGGCGTCGCATATTGTTTTATTGCAGCCATCGCATTGACTGCGGCCACGCTGTCGGTGCGCGGTGCGTCGCTGGGCGGCAATCTGATGATGGTGGTTGGTCTGCAAATGTTTGTGGGGGCGGCCGTGCTTGGTGTCATTTCATTGCTGACAGAAACCCGTACGGTCACGATGAGTTGGCAACTGGGTGCGGCGTTCAGCTATACGGTCATTGTGCCCGGCCTGATTGGCACCTGGATCTGGTTTGCGCTTGTCGGGCGGATTGGGGCAGTGCGGGCCGCAACATTCCATTTTCTGAATCCCTTTTTCGGTGTGGCAACAGCGGCCGTCATTCTTGGCGAAGCGCTCAGCCGGATCGACATTGTCGGCGTGGCAATTATTTCAGCCGGAATTCTGGCGGTCCAGTCATCCAAACGTCCAACTATCTGATGTGAAAATGATCGCCGCTGAAGCCGCCTTGACAGCAATCTGCAAAACAGCCCAGAGGGTTGGCATGGAAATGTTATGCGGTCCGGGCCGAACGGTTAGCGCGTCATGCATAACAACAAGAACCAAACACCTGCGAGCAGAGACTTTGTCAGCCAATTTTCCCGCGGTTTTCGCCGACTTGCCCGCGATGTAACAATAAGTGGTCTAAAATCACGCAAGCCATCATTGCCTCACCAACTGGAACGGCACGAATCCCAACACAAGGGTCATGGCGACCTTTGGTGACGATCTCTGTTTCGGCGCCTGCCTTGGTAATGGTTCTGCGGGTCTTAAGGATTGACGACGTTGGTTTGACGGCAAAGCGAACGACCACATCCTGGCCGGTAGAAATGCCGCCCAGAATACCACCCGCGTGGTTCGAACTGAACCGAGGCTTCCCGTCGCTGCCCATGAAAATCTCATCTGCATTTGCCTCGCCGGTCAGCATCGCGGCTGACATGCCTTCGCCAATTTCAACGCCCTTCACAGCGTTAATCGACATCATTGCCGCGGCCAAATCAGTGTCTAACTTGGCATAAACCGGCGCACCCAGACCGGCGGGTGCACCTTTGGCCACGACCTCTATGATTGCGCCGACTGAATTTCCGGATTTGCGTAAGCCATCCAAATAGACGGCCCAATCCCTGGCGGCCTTGGCGTCTGGGGTCCAGAATGGATTTGCGTCGATCTGGTCCAGGTCAAACTGATCCCGATCAATGGTGTGCGGTCCCATCTGAACCATATAACCCTTGATCGACAATTCCGGGATCAGCATTTTGATGGCCGCACGGGCAATTCCCCCGGCGGCGACACGGGCGGCCGTTTCGCGTGCAGAAGAACGACCGCCGCCACGATGGTCGCGAACCCCGTATTTCTGCCAGTATGTGATGTCAGCATGTCCGGGGCGGAATTTTTCTGCGATATCGCCATAGTCTTTGGACCGCTGATCTGTGTTGCGGATCATCAACTGAATTGGCGTGCCCGTTGTTTGTCCTTCAAAGACGCCCGAAAGAATTTCAACCGCATCCGGCTCGCGGCGCTGTGTGGTGTATTTGTTCTGACCGGGTTTACGCAAATCAAGCCAATGCTGGATCATTGCAGACTCTAGCGGCACCCCAGGGGGGCAACCGTCAACAGTCGCACCCAAGGCAGGTCCATGGCTTTCACCCCAGGTGGTCACACGAAAAAAATGGCCAAAGCTGTTGATACTCATCGTTGCGCTCCTCTGTCTCAGCGGTCTAGCGGGCGCTTGGGTCTGCCTCAAGGGGTTTCGGGTTGCCCAAGATGCGAATGGGGCATAGATACAACCCTACCTCGGGGTGCTTGGATACAAGCTGAGATGCGAAATGCGGACCCGTAGAACCTGAACCGGCTAACACCGGCGGAGGGAAGGTTGAGGACATTCTCCGCCCGATCCCGCCCGATTGTGAATGGAGAATGATGATGGAAAAAGCTCTGATTGCGACGGGTTTTTTGGCAATGGCTACTGTGGCCGCTGCGCAAGAAACACCTGTTTTGACAGTCTATACATACGACAGCTTTGTATCTGAATGGGGTCCCGGCCCGCAGGTCGAAGACCTGTTCGAAGCCGAATGTGGTTGCGATCTGAAGTTTGTTGGCACGGGTGACGGCGCTGCATTGCTGGCGCGGGTCCGGCTGGAAGGTGCGCGCACAAAGGCGGATGTTGTATTGGGACTGGACACGAATTTGACCGCCGCCGCGGCAGAGACGGGTCTGTTCGCGAAACATGCAATGACCACATCCGACTATGACTTGCCGGTTGACTGGAATGACGACATCTTTGTTCCCTTTGACTGGGGGTATTTCGCGTTCGTCTATGACAACAAAATAGTTTCTAATCCGCCGAATTCGATGAAATCTCTTGCCAAGAGCGACACCAAAATTGTTATCCAGGATCCACGTTCGTCGACGCCGGGACTTGGCCTGTTGTTGTGGGTAAAGGCCGCTTATGGCGATGATGCGCCGGCGATCTGGGGCGACCTGTCGGACAATATTGTGACCGTTACAAAAGGTTGGTCCGAGGCCTATGGCATGTTTCTGGCGGGCGAGGCCGACATGGTCCTGTCATACACCACGTCACCTGCCTATCATCTGATCGCCGAACAGGATGACAGCAAAGCGGCCGCGTTGTTTGATGAAGGGCATTATATGCAGATCGAGGTGGCTGCAAAAGTCGCTGCAACCGATCAGCCTGCCCTTGCCGACAAGTTTCTTAACTTTATGGTTTCTGACGGTTTTCAGGCGGTAATTTCGACCACGAACTGGATGTATCCCGCAGTAGTTCCTGCCGCTGGATTGCCGGATGGGTTCGAGACGCTGATCACCCCAGCGACCGCATTGCTGTATCCACCGGCAGAAGCCGCAACGGCGCGTGATAACGCCTTGGCGGAATGGCTGGCGGCGTTGCAGAACTGATGCGACACTGGCCCGGAATATTGGCCACAGGGCTGGTTTTGTTCCTGACCCTCGGTACTTTGGGCGCGGTGGTGTGGCGGGCTGAATCCTGGGGCAGTCTGGGTCAGAGCGACTGGGCGGCGATCAAGTTCACAATCCTGCAGGCTTTGGTTTCGGCGTTTGTCAGCACGGCGCTGGCCATCCCGGTGGCCCGCGCGTTGGCGCGCCGATCCTTTCGCGGGAAATCCGTGCTGGTCACGTTGTTGGGTGCGCCATTTATCTTGCCGGTTATTGTCGCGGTGCTTGGGCTGTTGACCGTTTTCGGGCGCAATGGCCTGATTAGTTCGGTTTTGGTCTGGTTCGATCTGCCGCCAGTCCAGATATATGGATTTCGCGGGGTGGTGCTGGCCCATGTGTTTTTCAATCTGCCACTTGCGACCCGGTTGATATTGCAAAGCTGGATGTCGATCCCGGCAGAGCGGTTTCGATTGGCCGCGAGTCTTGGTTTCACATCAAAAGACATGTTCCACCAAATCGAAATTCCAGTGCTAAAACAGGTTTTGCCCGGTGCATTTGCGGTTATTTTTGTCGTTTGCACGACAAGTTTTGCGGTTGCCCTGGCGCTGGGCGGTGGTCCCAACGCAACGACGGTGGAACTGGCAATCTATCAGGCGTTTCGATTTGATTTTGACCTTGGAAAAGCGGCACAGCTGGCTGTTGTGCAGTTCCTGATCTGCGCCATCGCCGCAAGTTTGATGTTAAAGGTTCAGGTCACAGGCCAGATGGGTCGTGGTCTGGATCGCACCACACAGCGGTGGGACGCGGCACCCGCTTACTTGCGTATAATCGATGGGTTCTGGATTGTCCTTGCCGGCACGTTTTTGGTGCTGCCACTGGCGATGGTGGTTGGCCTGGGCATTCCGGGGCTGGGCGCATTGGATATGTCAATTGCATTGGCGATGAAGCGATCATTGTTTGTGGCGGTCGGATCAGCCGGGATAGCGGTTTTCCTGGCCCTGTCCATGGCGTTTCTGATACAAGGCCTGGGGCATCGAAAACGTGCAGGCGTGGTCGAGATTGCTGGCTATCTGGCAATTGCTGCCTCGCCAATGGTGGTGGGGGTCGGCCTGTTCATCATTATTTTCCCAGTCACTGATCCTGTTGCGCTGGCGCTGCCGATTACGGCTTTGATCAATGCGTTGATGAGCCTGCCATTTGCCCTGCGCGGCCTGGTTCCAGAGGTCCGAAAGGTAACAAGTGACTACGCCCGTCTGGCGGACAGTCTGGGCTTGCGGGGAATTCAACGATTGCGGGTTGCCTATTTTCCCAGGTTGCGTCGCCCGATCGGTTTCGCCGCCGGCCTTTCTGCGGCCTTGTCGATGGGTGATCTTGGTGTGGTGACACTGTTTGCGGACCCAGGACAGGCGACGCTGCCCTTGCAGCTCTATCGCCTTATGGCCGCCTATCGGATGGAAGAGGCCGCGGCCGTCGCGCTTTGGCTGCTTGTGGTTTCGATGTTGTTGTTTTGGGTGTTTGACCGCGGGGGGCGATTGAATGCTTCAGCTTAGTCAAATAGAGCTCAGGGCTGATGATTTCGTCCTAAAGGCTGATTTCACCGTCGCGCCGGCGGCGAAAGTGGCAATCATTGGCCCGTCAGGTGCTGGTAAATCGACTTTGTTGGATACTATTGCTGGTTTCAAGACACCTGCATCCGGTCGCATTTTCTGGGAAAATCAGGACATCACTGATGCAGCGCCTGGTGATCGGCCACTGTCGATTGTATTTCAGGACAGCAACCTGTTTCCGCACTTGTCTGTTTTCGCTAACGTGGCGCTTGGTGTGCGCCCGGATCAACGCTTGTCTGACGCCGAAAAGAATTCTGTTGTGCAGGCGTTGCGCCGCGTCGGTCTGGAAAAATATCAGTCTCAACGGCCCGGTCAATTATCCGGCGGGCAAATCAGTCGCGTGGCCTTGGCCCGCGTGCTGGTGCGACGCATGCCGCTGATATTGCTGGATGAGCCATTTGCGGCATTGGGACCGGCCTTGCGGGCAGAAATGCTGGATTTGGTTAGCGAACTTGCCACTGACAGCGACGCGATGTTGCTAATGGTAACGCATGATCCGCGTGACGCCGAGCGAATAGCAGATCAGACGATCCTGGTGACCGACGGTCGCGCGCACCCGCCACAAGATACAAAGGCGCTGCTTGCCAATCCGCCACAAACATTGCGGGATTACCTGGGTTAGATACAAAAAACGCGCCCCAAAAGGCGCGTTTTTCATTTTGAACTGGATATCACCCTAGCTTGGGGAATCATTCCGTTTGCCCTTGATCGGCGCCCACAACCGTTTGTTGGTCAGATACAAAAGCACTGCGAGAATTCCAAGAAAGAATACGCCCATGAATCCAACCTGCTTGCGCGTGGATAATTTGGGTTCGGCCGTCCACATCAGGAAAGCTGCGACATCTTCTGCTTCGTTCTGCAAATCATTGGGGCTGCCATCAGCGTATTCGACATCTTCGCCGTATAGCGGCTGGGACATCGCCATCTGACCGCCGGGAAAAACGGCGTTCTCATAGAAAGTTGACCCGGCCATCTCAATCTCTTCGCCGGAATAACTGGTCAGCAAGGCAACGATATATTCGGGCCCCCCCATACCTTTGAAGAATTGGTTCAATCCAAGGCCATATGGTCCTTTGAACCCTGCGCGGGCCTTGGCCATCAAGCTGAGGTCCGGCGCGTTATCAAGCGCGCTTGCGGGAAACTGATCCGTCGGCAAAGCCGGACGGAAATCGTCCAGCGCGGTATCGAATACTTCGAACTGTTCTGCATAGGCACGCACCTGCGCATCGGAATAACCAAGATCGGTCAGGGTACGCAGTGGTACGTATTTCAATCCGTGACAGGCCGAGCAGACTTCGGTGTAGACCTGCAGGCCGCGCTGCAGCTGGTTTTGATCGTATTTGCCGAACGGTCCGTCAAACGGGAACCGAACATTTTTGATTTCTCCAACCTCTCCAAAGACAGCGCCGGCTGTTAAGACAAGCGCCGAAAAGGCTGAAAGGGTTAATTTCCTGATCATTTGTCTTTTCCTGTCTATTCTGCCGGTGTCTTGGCAGACGGATAATGAGCGTTGAAGTCGTCTTCGATAGTGTCTGGTGGCGTTAGTGGTTTTTCGATAACCCCGAGAATCGGCAGGATCACAAGGAAATAGGCGAACCAATATGCAGCGCCAATCAGTGAAATCGTCGAATAGGGGGGCTCGGCGGGTTGTGCCCCGGCCCACGTAAGAACGAAAAAGTCGATGACCAACAGATAAAACCACCACCGGAACATCGGGCGATATTTGCCCGAGCGGACAGCCGATGTGTCGGTCCATGGAACCAATGCCATGACCAGAATCGAACCGAACATCGCGAAGACACCGAACACTTTGGCGTCAATGATACCGGCAGTCACCCATTCCACGACGATGACCGCCCAGACGTCAGCGGTAAAGGCCCGCAAGATCGCGTAGAACGGCAGATAGTACCATTCCGGCACGATGTGCTCGGGTGTCACCAACGGGTTGGCTTCGACATAGTTGACCGGATCGCCCAGATAATTGGGCATGAAGCCAACGACCGCGAAAAATGCAACCAACACCACAGCAAGGGCGAAAAGGTCCTTGATCACGAAATAAGGCCAGAAGGGCAAAGTATCTTTCCGGACTTCAGCTTTGGAACCACGCCGTACTTCGACACCGGCCGGGTTGTTGTTGCCCGTTGTGTGGAAAGCCCAGATATGCACGATCACAAGACCCGCGATCACGAAAGGAAGCAGGTAGTGCAATGAGAAGAAACGGGTCAAAGTCGGGTTATCAACAGCCGGCCCGCCCAAAAGCCAGGTTTGCAGCGCGTCGCCGACAAACGGAATGGCGCCAAACAGGCCGGTAATGACCGTGGCACCCCAAAAGGACATTTGACCCCAGGGCAGAACATAACCCAAAAAGCCGGTGGCCATCATTGCCAGATAGATCAGCATGCCGATGATCCACGTAACCTCTCGCGGGGCCTTGTAAGAGCCGTAGTACAGGCCGCGGAACATGTGAATGTAAACGGCGATAAAGAACAGTGATGCGCCATTCATATGCAGATAACGGATGACCGCACCGCCATTTACGTTGCGCATGATGTGTTCGACCGAAGCAAAGGCCAGATCGGTATTGGGTGTGTAATGCATGACCAGCACGACGCCGGTTATAATTTGCAATACCAGGCAAAAGGCCAATACGATGCCCCAAATCCACCACCAGTTCAGGTTCTTGGGTGTTGGGATCATCATCGTGTTATACAGCAGGCCTACGATCGGCAGGCGTGAATGCAGCCATTTCTCAAACCCGGACTTGGGCTCGTATTCGTCGTGGGGAATTCCGGACATCCGTTGTCTCCGTTAGCCGAGTTTAATGGTTGTTTCGTCAGCCCAACTTGCCAGTGGGATATCCAGATTGCGCGGCGCGGGGCCTTTGCGAATCCGTCCGGACGTGTCGTAATGCGAGCCGTGGCAAGGGCAGAACCAGCCGCCGAAATCGCCTGATTCACCACCAATTGGCACACAGCCAAGATGGGTGCAGACCCCGATCATCACCAGCCACTCGCCAGCTTCGTCCATGGTCCGGTTCTGATCCAATGCCGGTGAATCAGATTTGAGGTTAGGATTCTCTTTGACGTAATCGATTGGATCCGCAAGATCTTCCAATGGGGTCGCGCGCGCCGCATCGATTTCAGCCTGCGTGCGTCGCCGGATGAACACCGGCTTGCCAAGGAATTTGACCGTCAGCTGCGTGCCGGGTTCGACCCCGGACACATCAACCCGGATAGAGGCCAGTGCCTGCACATCCGCGGAAGGATTCATTTGATTGACAAGCGGCCATACGGCGGCACCGACAGCAATTGTTCCCGCACCCGCCGTGGCGTAATACAGGAAATCGCGGCGTGTGCCTTCGTGTTCGTCACTATGGGACACGAGCATTTCTCCATTTTGTGGCCAGATTCGACAGCCCAAACATTTCGCTGACCGCTAAATTTTACGGCCTTTGCAACGCGCTTTTAGCGAGGCAGCCCGCCCGCGTCCAGCGGACAATCGGGCGCAGTTGTGCCGGAATGCCACGGTCTCGACACACTGGTGCCAAGTTAACACATTGTTGACACATTTTTGGCGATAAAGATTGCATGGCAAATTGAATGGCCTAAATGCATCATAAACAACCGCTGTTTGTAAGAGGAGCTGCCAAAATGCGTTTAGTAATACAAATCACTGCGATTTGGGTGGTAACGGCGTCGGCTCTTTTTGCGCAGTCCGAGCTGAGCTTTTATGGCGGAATTCAATCTGCCCCTCACAGCGGCGTTTCGGGCAATGATCCAACCGGAATCGGCGCATTCGATTTCAATGCGGCCTGGGAGGGGCGCTCTTTTGAGATGCCGCCATATTATGGGGTGCGTTATACACGCTGGACCAGCGACACTTTTGGTTGGGGCATCGATTTCACACATGCCAAGGTTTATGCGGATGATGACACGCTTGCATCCAGCGGGTTTTCCACGCTTGAATTTACTGACGGTCTCAACACTTTGACGCTGAACGCTTATCGCAGATTCCCCGATACTGATTGGTCATTTGTGCCGTATGTCGGGGCGGGTGTTGGGCTGTCAATTCCGTATGTCGAAGTGAACACAGGTGGCGCAGGTACCTTTGAGTATCAGATTACCGGTCCGGCAATCCAGGTGGTCGCTGGCGCCAGTTATCCGATAAATGATCGTTGGTCGGTTTTTGGCGAATACAAGGGCACATATTCGGTGAATACCGCCGATCTGAACGGTGGCGGCGAGCTGAAAACCAATATTATGACAAACGCTTTGAACATTGGCGTCAGTCTGGGCTTTTAATCCGCCGGTTCGGTTTTGCTGTAACTGTTCCTTTTCGCAAATTTTGCATGCCAGTCTGCAACAGCAGGCGCTATTTCGCGCCACCCACGGTTCGCGTGTCGGAAGTCGCAATACCCCAGGGCACACGCCAGCGATATTTGTCCGATGCAAAGGGGGCCGGCCAAATGCGAAACCCAGCGCTCGTCCAGCGTTTTCAGACTATGTTCGATCTTGTTCCATTGGGATTCGACCCAGTTTTCGTCCTGGGCGTCAGCGCTGCGCAGTTTGCGCTCGTACACCATAGACAGCGCCGCATCCATAATTCCGTCACCAGTTGCTTCCAGGGTTAATGAATCCCAAAGTCTTGCATCTTGCGGATAAAGGCCGGTGTCAAAAAGCGAATCCAAATAGCGGCAAATAACCCGGCTGTCATACAACGCCGGTCCCTCAGCGCGTTCCAAACACGGGATTTTGCCCAAAGGATTTCGGCTTTGTGTTTCTGTGTTGGGCGAAAGGGGGGTGCCGCTGCCCGGGACCATAGTGACCTGGTCCACTTTTTCAGCCTCATGAAGCAAAATCATTACTTTGCGCACGAACGGCGATGTCGGCGAGTGAAATAGAAGCATCCTAAACTTTCCGAATTTTTAGCCGATTAAGTGAGGTGAGTTCAAATTGCAGGCCTGCGCCATTGTTGCCAAGACGAACTGTCCGGCACAACTTGGCATTGGCGTTCAACTGATTGACGCCCCGCCGCAGACCAAGACCCTCGTTAACGTCATTCATCGCATCTTCGCCCCTTTGATCAAATGGCGCTGGTTGCGCGCGCCGTGCGATGACATAGGCGCTGATCGCGACTAAACCATAACGCGCCGCGATTCCGGCGATAGGTGCAATTGGTATTGGCATGGCTGACCTCTGACTTGGAAAACAGAACCTTATATCACCCTAATGTGGGGGCAATCGCCGCGCTTATTCAATCATTCTTTCGTGTTTGGCCATTTGCCCGTCAATCCGGCCAGTTGTTTGACATCGGTGCCATGACCGTAAGGCTTGATAGTGGCGGCTATCCTTTGGTATGTGGCGGCGGCCTTGTTTTGTCCAGGTTTCCAGGTTCCGTCGACAGATTCGATCGCGAACCGAAACGGTACGATCATGCGCATCATTCTTGCCAGTGTTTCGGGGTCGATTTTGTCTATCGGCAAACGATATTTGTCGGAGAGGCCAAGCGCGTATTGTTCGGACGATTCTTGTAGTAAAGTATGTGAATATTCATCGGGTATGAGGGTCAACATCCCGGCAAATGCCCCGCCGCATGGAACCATCTGGCAGCTGATCCGTAATTTTGTGCTGGCCAGGCGTCCGGGCATCGGTGCAAAAAGCAATTGGAACATGTGAAAGAAAAGGAGATAGGTCAGCGTTGACGTAAAGGATGCCAAACCGTCTGCGCGCCGAGAATAACAGATTTTGCGCCTGGCCGAGTGTTTTGAACACCGCGCTTGGATGCGTTTTGTTCACATTGTTGGTGTCATCGGCGGGTCGCAAAACCACGCGGGGCCAAAGGCGACATGAACTTAGTAATATTCGTATTGATACCCGCTGTCAGCGTCGAGGTATCGGCATTTGTTCAAAACGACGCCCAGAACATTTGTCAGTTCTGACAGTTCCTTTTCACATGTATCAAGGTTGGTGATCGATGTTTCGCCTGCCGCGCCGACAAGAATTCCACAATCAACATTGTGCATGAAACCGACATTGTCGTCGCTGCCAATAAGCGGCGGCATATCAAAGATTATAATGTCTGGTTCGTATATCGCTTCGATTTCATTCAGCCTGTCACGGGTACGATTGCTTTGCAGCAACTCGGAAGGATTTTGTGCAGGTTTATAGTTCAGGCCGAAGGCGAGATTATCACCAAGACGCAAGAATTGTTGCTGCGGTTCGGCGGCCCCGACCAACACATCATGCAGATTGTAGCGATCCTTGTGCGACAAAAGCTTGTTAAGCGCTGGCCGCCGCATGTCCATATCCAACACCAGAATTCGCAAGTCCGATTGTCTCGCCATGCTGATCGCCAGATTGGCCGTCACCGTGGTTTTGCCGCATGCCGTGTTGGGTGATGTGATCGCCAGCCGCTTCCAGTCGTTATCGCCCATAATGCGCAGGGCCCTGGACCTTAGCATGTCATAGGGTCCTGAAAGTGCGTTGTTGGACTGGGTCGTAATACGCTGATTGCGCGCCACACGGGTTGAAAGCTTTAGTTCCTGCAGATCGGCCCAGGCACCCGAAGAGGCCCGAACGGGCTTTTGGCCTGGTTTTTTGCGCGAAGAATCAGCTTTTGGGCCGGTGTGCCGCTGTTCCCGCGCTTTTTCGAGTGCTGCTTCCAGTCTTTCCATAGTACTTTTCCTTTAAACAGGATTACCCGTGCCGCAGTTTTCTACAAAAACGCGCCAAATTTTCCGGCAACCCGGTCGTATATCAAATCAAGCGGCAAATAATAAATATGAACAGCGTACAGTAACGCCGGAATCCCAAACGCAATCAGTGCGAAAACTGCAACAAGTACCGCACGGCGAACGACCAGTTCCATGGGTGTCCGGATATACGGAATTGTCGCGATTGGGGTGATGCCAATGTTTTTGGTGATGTCAGCAGGGCGGCGAATTGCTGAATTCAACAGTTCAAGCAACACGACGATGCTTAATCCCAACACAGCACCCAAGGTAGTACCGCCGAAAGCGATCATTTGACGGTTGGGTTTTGTGGGCTCATTGGGAACCGACGCCGCCTCGAGAATAGCAATCCTTTGTCCCTTGGACAAAAGTTCGATGCGTTCACCTGTCGCTGCTTTGGCCAATCGATCGACCGCGGTGTTGTACTGAGACTGCAGGTTTTGATAGTCGCGTTCCAGGGCATCAATAGCGATTGCATTCGCAGGTGTGCGTTCAATTGTAGACGCCAGTCCCTGAAGTTCGGATTGCGCCTGGGCTGACTGTTGTTGCAGCACAGCTATCCTTGCGTCGATATCTGCAAGGTTGATGTCCAGAATCGATGGTGCACCTTCTGAAACTGTCACCGCTGTACCCGATTGACTGGCAACTTTATTTTCCAGTTGCTCAATTTGGGCCTGCAGTAATTTGATTTTCGGATTTTCCGGCGAGTAAATTGACAAGGCACCATTCAATTCGTCTTGCAGTCGAGCCAACTGGATTTGTTCTGGTGTCTGATTCAGATTTGATGTGGGTCCAAGACCGCCAGTCGCCTCAAATATCTGCGTCAGCCGGATCTTCTGCTCGCGGAAATTTGCGATATCCCGCTCGGCGTTTTCGATTCTCCCGATCAAACGGGTTTGTTCGCCGAGACGATAGGATAGAGTTTCCGGCAAAGCATCCGCGTTGCTGGATTTAAATGACAGTATAGCAGCACTTTGTTCCTGCAATTCGACACCCAGGCGTTCGACCTCTTGTTCAAAAAAGTCGAGCGTGTCGCCGGCACGGCCAGCGCGAATTTTTGCATTGTCCTGCAAAATCATGGTCACAAATTCATTGGTGACATTCGCCGCGATTGAACCACTGCGCCCGGCAAAAGAAATGGTCATAAAAGTTGCCTGGTCCCTGCCGCCGGAACGCCGAATTGTAGTCTTTTTCCGCATATCGGAGACGATTTGATCCGCAGATTTTTGGCCCGAGTCTTCAAACACATCCAGGCGGCGCGCAATTTCCAGCATATTCGCGCGTGTCAGGAGACGTTGTTCAATGATCTGAAGCTGTTCAGAAGCCCCGGTGTTGACCGTTGCCGCAGCCAGTTCATTTGGGATTTGCGCAGACTCAACCAATAGTCTGGCCTGCGATTCATAAACTGCGGGCAGTACCCGTGCGAGCGTGAACGACGCCGCGCTCACCAATACAAATACCAGCAGAAAATAGTGCAGCCGGCGCATAAAAATAGCTAAATAGAATTTTATCAGGTTCTTCATTGCAGCGTCTCACCGGCGGCAATTTCCGCCCCAAAAAATACACCATCGTCGATTACAGCTTGAACGACTTTGCTATTCACCGTTTTAGTGTCGGCGCTCCAAGCGTAAAGTAATGACATGTCACAAATCTGATTCACCAGTCGGGGCACACCTTGGGACACCTCGTATATAAGCATTCTGGCTTTTTCATCTATTTCGTCCCCACTGCCGCCAGCTACGCGAAGACGATGGACGATGAATTCATGTACAGACTCTTCGGTCAGCGGTCGGAGATGAAAACTGGCAGCGATACGCTGAGCCAGTTGCCTGAGTTCGGGGCGCTTGACGATATCGCGCAATTCCACCTGACCAACCAGCACAAGTTGAATTAATTCGTCCTTGTTAGAATTGATGTTGGTCAACATTCTGAGTTCTTCAAGGCTATCCTTGGAAAGATTTTGTGCCTCATCAAAAATCAGAATCACGCGCTTGCCCTGGGCGTATGTCGTTATCAGAAAATCCTGAAGCACCTGAAACTGCGTGACATATCCATCAGTCGGGTCAAACTTGACGCCAAGAGAATGCAGTACCCATTGGATCAGATCGCCGCGGCCGCCCTGGGCGTTTGAAATCAACCCGACTAAAGAGTCGTCCTCGATCTGTTTCAGCAAATGGCGCAAAAGCGTCGTTTTTCCACATCCGACGGCACCCGTCACCATTGTAATGGGGGCACGGGAAAGAATCCCGAATTCCAGGACCGAGAATGCGCGCCTGTGCTGTTCAGACCAAAACAAAAATGTTGGGTCCGGCACAAGCGTGAACGGCCGTTCCGAAAATCCGAAACTTTCTAGATAGAATCCCGGGGTCTGGTCGACCGGATGTTGCGTTTCGGGCGAACTGCTCATCGATTTGCCCAGCCTCATGTTTATTGCGTACTCAAAGCGACTCATTGACAGTTCGGTTACTTACAGGGTCCGCTTCGTTTGTTCACCCCCTGAATAGTATGTCAAATCTGACCATTTCACGGCATGCAAAGCGCAATTTGATGTGTTTCTCATTCCTGAGCCAGGCATGGCGCCACAATTGGTTGCCTGCGAATCGCATGATATCTCTGGATTGACCACAATATGGATACAGTAACGCAATAATCGTGATATCCGCCACGATTTCGGAACACTTGGGCGGCAAAGGCAATTACAATTTTGACCAAAAAGGTCCAAATCGGGCATTTTTTAGACGTAAACTGCCCAAGTGGTTCTTTTTACGAAAAATTAACGTCGAACCAGATTGGTTCAAAACGATTTAGATGTTATTAAGGTATTCAATAAAGCCAGCTGCTGCTTGCACCCATATTTTGATTCTCTGTCTGAGCTTCCGGGAAGTTGTCTGGCCTGTGTGATGATTAAGGAGTGTCCCTGATTTTTGGGATAGCATGTGTATGACGATTTATTTTGAAAAATTGGATAGTGATCTTGCGTCTGCAAGCGTTCCTTACGGAACGGTTACTATGGCCGAGCGGCCAGGGTTTTACAGGAACTTTTTCAAACGCGCCTTGGATATTTCCGCGATAATTATTGTATCGCCGATTGCGGCGCCTCTGATCCTGATTTTGGCATTACTTGTCAGCCTGGACGGGGGGAAACCATTTTACTGGAGCAAAAGGGTTGGCCGCAGTGGCGTTGAGTTCCCGATGCTAAAGCTGCGTACGATGGTTTTGAATGCGGACAAAATGCTGGCCGAGCATCTCAACGGTGATCCAGCGGCCAAGGCAGAGTGGGCGGCGAATCAGAAACTTAAAAATGATCCCAGAATTACTTCTGTGGGCAAATTCTTAAGAAAAGCCTCTTTGGATGAACTTCCGCAATTGTGGAATGTTCTGATCGGCGACATGTCGTTGGTGGGACCCCGCCCGATGATGTCAGAGCAAAGAGCGTTGTATCCAGGTCTTTCATATTATGCATTACGCCCTGGAATTACTGGTCCATGGCAAGTGTCCGACCGAAATGAATGCGAATTTGCCAAACGGGCCGACCATGACCGGCAATATGACAACGATCTGTCTCTCGGTACGGATATTCGCATTTTAACTCGAACTATCGGAGTTGTGATCAGGGGCACCGGTTACTAGGTGCATTTATAGTCCATTATTGATATTCTGTTTCTCTGACTAGATTGTTGGGAAGACAGCCTTTTTTGATCACAGGTGAAAAATTGATACTGAATAGAGCCGCACTGGCATTTGTCATCACTATTGCGTTGGGCACTTTGGCCGCATGCGAAACCGCAGAAGAGCGCGCAGAGAAGTTTTATGAATCTGCGCTTAGCCTTTTGGAAGAAGGCGACCAAGAGCGCGCAATTCTAGAATTCCGAAATGTATTCAAATTGAATGGCCAGCACGTGGGGGCCAGAAGTGCATATGCGGCTTTGCAGCGCGAGCGCGGTAACATTCGCGAGGCACTGGGTCAGTATTTGCGCTTGGTCGAGCAAGAACCGGATAATATTGAAGGTTTGATTGCGCTTGCAGAGTTGAACGCGCAGGTCAGCAATTGGGAAGCTGTCAAAGAATACACGGAAAGAGCGCTTGTTGTTGATGCAGGCAATCCGGTCGTTCAGGCGCTGAATGCCGTTGTCGCTTATAGTTCTGCGCAAGAGGACGGCGATGAAGCCGCTGCCGCGAGCGCGGTGCAGGCTGCGCGTGACCTTGAGTCCACTTTGCCCGATTATAAACTACTTCGCCAGGTCGCTATCGATTCCAGGTTGCGCGACAATGATATCAACGCCGCATTGCGTGAAATCGATTCCGCACTTTTGCTGGATCCAAGTGATAAAAGTTTGCATCAAATTCGATTGCGCGCGCTTGGTGCTTTAGGCAATTCCAGCGGCATTGAAGACCAGCTAAAGGAAATGGTAGCGCAATTTCCGGATGATCCCACATTTAGGGCGACGTTGGTTCGATGGTACGTTTCACGTGATCAGCCTGACCGTGCCGAAGAATATCTGCGCAGTGGTGTCGATATCGAGGCGGAAGATACCGGCCCTTACATGAACCTGGTCCGCTTTCTTGTCGAAATACGCGGACCCGAAGCGGCAATCGAAGAGTTGGATGCGTCGCTGGGCGGCGCGAACCCATCGTCCATATTCGGCGCGGTGCGCGCAGGTCTGATCTATGAAAATATCGACCGAGAACGTGGAATCAGTGACCTTCAATCTGTGCTGGATTCTACCACTGACGAAGACCAAAAGCGTGATTTCCAAGTGGCTTTGGCCCGCATGCTGATTGGTACAGATAATTCAGTCGGTGCGCGCGCACTGGTCGAAGAGGTTCTGGCGGCGGACAGCACGCATGTCGAAGCATTGAAACTGAAATCTGGCTGGTTGATTGACGACGACAAAGTTGGCGAAGCAATCGTTGCGCTGCGTACGGCGTTGGATGTGGCACCATCGGATGCGGATGTCATGATGTTGATGGCACGTGCCTATGAAAGAGACGGCAACCAGGAATTGGTCGGCGAGATGTTGGCGCTTGCGGTCGATGCCTCTAATAGCGCGCCGCAGCATTCAATCAGATACGCAAATTATCTGTCGCGGCGGGACAAGAATGTCACCGCAGAAGAAATCTTGATTGATGCCCTGCGCATAGCGCCTCGCGACGAACAAATCCTATCCAACCTTGGCCAAGTCTATATCCGCATGAAGGATTGGTCACGGGCCGAGCAAGTCGCAGCTACATTAAATGCGATGGAAAGTGAGCAAGCCAAGACATTTGCAAATTCACTGACGACCCTGATTTTGCAAGGCCAACAGAAGAATACAGAAGCCGTTCAGTTTCTGGAAAACCTAGTGCAGCAAGGCCAAGCAGGCGCTGGCGCGCAGCTGGCGATTGTCCGATCCTACCTTGCCGCAGGGCAATTGGAAAAAGCGCGCCAATATGCTGATAACTTGCTCGCATCCAATCCCACAAACCCAGATATTCGGTTTATTGCCGCGGCGACGGCTGCATCATTGGGTGACGTAGCCGAAGCAGAAACCGTGTTTCGCGAACTGCTTGAAGAAAATGATAAAGTGTCCCAGATCTGGGTGGCGCTTTACAGGTCAGTGTCAGCACAGAGCAAACCGCAGCAAGCGCAACAAGTTGTAAATGATGCATTGTCTGCGATGCCGGAAAACGCGACCTTTCAGTGGATTCAGGCGGGGCTGAAAGAGCGCGCAGGCGATGTGCAGGGTGCGATCAATATCTATGAATCCATGTACGCGAAAAACAGCAACAATCCGGTGATTGCGAATAACCTAGCCAGCTTGATTACAATGCAGAAAACTGATGCAGAATCTGTTGACCGGGCCTTCGCAATTGCACGCCGTTTGCGCAACATCCAAGTAGCGCCCTATCAGGACACTTACGGGTGGATTTCATATCTGCGCGGCGATTATGAGAACGCTGTTGTGTCATTGGAACCCGCGGCAGTGGGTCTGGCCAATGATCCTTTGGTTCAATTCCATTTGGCGAAGACCTACGTGGCGCTAGAGCGATTCGATGATGCAGTGGATCAGTTTAAAAAGGTTGTTGCGCTGACTGGCGCCGCTGATTCAAGAGAATTTGTCGAGGAATCGCGGACTGAAATCAATCGATTACAGGCACAATAGAGAATTTGCAGCCCCACTGTCGCGGCGGTCGGGGCTGCTTGAAAAAAACCGAGGACCCCGGCGCTTGGAAAACGATCACGATAGCGTGCAATGGCAATTTGGATTGACATTTATTTGGCGAAATTTCGCCATTTGGGGTATTTAGAGAAGTATTAGATTTTTTGATTGAGAGTGTAGGTTGGTTCTGAGATGGCAAATGCAAGTACAAATGTAGCCCCAAAAAGCAAATACGCTTCGCTTCCGGAAATAAATCCGGCTGGGCTGGCGTGGTTCGCGCTTTTGATTTTGACTTCTTTTCCAATTTTTTGGGTCGGTTTCCGTTCGCTAATTGGCGCTTGGCAGACCGCTGAATATAGTCATGGTCCGCTAATCCCTTTGATCTCTCTTTATCTGTTTTTGCGCGAACTGCGCAGTGCGCCGGCACCTGCTGCTGTTGTCACTGACCGGTGGCCGGGCGTGGTTCTGATTGCGGTGTCTCTGGCGATTGCCGTTTTGGGTAATCTGGTCAGAATTCCGGATATCATCACTTATGCATTCGTGCTGTGGGTTGGTGGCGTGGTGCTGACAGTATTCGGTTGGCAACGTGGGAAAACCCACTGGGCACCTGTGTTGCATCTGGTCTTTATGTTGCCGCTGCCTCAGTTCGTTTATTGGAAGCTGACCATTTTCTTGCAGTCAGTGTCTTCCGAGCTTGGTGTCTGGTTTGTTTCACTGGCGGGTGTTCCGGTGTTCCTGGAAGGGAACATCATCGATTTGGGCGTATACAAACTGCAGGTCGCAGAAGCATGTTCAGGACTTCGCTATCTCTTTCCGATTTTGTCGTTCTCTTATTTGTTCTCAATACTATACCGTGGGCCATTTTGGCATAAGGCCGTGCTGCTTTTGGCAGCGGCGCCACTGACGGTTTTCATGAACTCGTTCCGAATCGGAATCATCGGCGTCGTAGTTAACCGGTACGGAATTGAACAAGCAGAGGGCTTTATGCATTTCTTTCAGGGATGGGTCATCTTTATAATGACCGTCCTCCTTCTTTTCCTGATGGCGGTTGTATTGCAACGACTGACCCGCGATCCCAAGCCTTTGTCGGAAACTATCGATTTGGATTTTCAAGGGTTTGCACAAATCTCGACACGCATTCTGAACATAAAGTTGTCTGCGGCTTTGATCGCGATTACCCTGCTGACAGGAGCGATTTCCAGTGCTTGGGTTTTTACTCCTCGCGCCGAGCTTCAGAAAATGGACCGTGATCCATTTGTCCTGTTTCCACGTTCGATAGATGGTTGGCAGGGCTTTACATCGGACCTGACGCCAGATGTAGAAGAAGTGTTGGGTGCAGATGATTACGTCAATGCGACATACCAAAAGACTGGTATAGCGGGATACGTGAATTTGTTTGTTGCGTATTACCACAAGCAAACCGAAGGGTCTGGGATCCACTCTCCGGAAGTTTGTTTGCCGGTTGGTGGCTGGGAGGTCTACAGCCTCGAGCCATATTCCGTCGATATGACAGATGTCGGATACGGCGAATTTGAAGTCAATCGCGCCGTTATTCAAAAGGGCGTAAACGAACAGTTGGTGTACTATTGGTTTGAACAGCGTGGACAAAGATTTTCGAACGATTTTGTCGCCAAGCTGGCGGTTTTAAAAGATAGCCTGCTCCGTGGACGCAGTGATGGCGCGCTGGTGCGTTATGTGACCCCAATTGAGGTTGGTGAAACGCCAGAGGATGCCGACGCACGGTTGCAAGGATTTATGAAGATCAGCCTGCCGCCAATGCCGCGTTTTGTACCAATCTAGGTCGACGCACTAGTTTCGCTTGCATGACCGGACTGCATTGACGAGTCTGGCGCAATGAATGGTTTGGGCTTCAGATTTTCCTTGCGTAGGCAACCGATCGTACTGGTCGTAATATTCGCTGTTTGCGTTGCAGTTGAAATTATTCTGCAGGGCAGTCAGTATTCGCTGTGGGGCACGTCAAGATGGCGATCGCTCGCGTATCAGTACGGCGGATTTTGGATCGGTTTGCTGGACAACTGGCGTCCCAATTATAGCTTTCAGCCGATTATCATGTTTGTCAGCTATGCGTTTCTTCACGGCGGAATCTGGCACCTTACAGTGAATATGATCACGCTTTTTGCGCTGGGGAATCCGATTGTGAATCGCATTGGGCAAGTCAGATTTCTGGCCCTATACATGTTTGCGATGATCGGCGGCGCCAGTGGCTTTGCTTTGCTTTCAAGCGTGCCACAGCCGATGATTGGTGCGTCCGGTGCACTATTTGGCCTGGCGGGCGCCATATCCGCCTGGGAATATGTAGATCGCTATACCGCAGACCAACACCTTTGGCCGGTGCTGAAACTGGTGCTGTGGTTGCTGATCCTGAACATTGTTCTTTGGTGGGCGATGGACGGCAATCTTGCATGGGAAACGCATTTGGGTGGATTTATTGCCGGTTGGATATTCGCGTTCATTATTGATCCCCGGTCGCGGCCATTGGAATCCTGATCGGATGAAATTTACCAAAATGCCGGCCGGCCAAGGCCACTATTTCCAAATTCGCCAAACTCCGCGATAAATGCGATGATTTTTTCCAATATGTGTTGCCCACGCGTTACGTGATTGCATTACAAGGTTCGATAAGTGAAACCCGCTTTGTTGATTTGGCAAAAAACATGGTAACAAGCAGCAACAGCTTTTTGAATTGGAGTCCAAAATGTCAAAGTTGATTCTCAGTGCGCTGGCATTTGTTTTGTTTGGCACGCTTGCTATGGCGCAAGATGTTTATCAAATTCGCCCAGGCGACGTTTTGCGCATTGAAGTTTTGGAAGACCAATCTCTCAACAGAGATGCGTTGGTTTTGCCGGATGGAAATATCTCGGTGCCCCTGGTGGGCAGTGTGCGCGCAGGTGGACGGGGATTGAGCGATGTCCAGAGCAGCATCACATCAGCACTGGCCCCGAATTTTGCAACTGCACCTAACGTATTCGTAACGATCCGCTCACTTGCAGCGGCCCGCGCGCCGACAGGCGGCGGTGGCGGCGGCGGGGACGTGCATGCAAGTATTGACGTGTTCGTCATGGGCGAAGTAAGTAAGCCCGGAAAAGTGGCGATTGAAAGCGGAACAAGTGTGTTACAGTTCCTTGCGCAAAGTGGTGGCTTTACAAAGTTTGCTGCAAAAAAGCGCATTCAGGTACGACGCACAGACCCAGCGACGGGTCAGTCGTCGGTCTTTGGGTTCAACTACAGAGCGGTTGAACTGGGTGCTGCGTCGGTAAGTTCGATTGTCTTACAGGATGGTGATGTTATCGTTGTTCCGGAAAGACGTTTATTCGAGTAGGAAAAAAATGGGGCGGGGCAGTACTTTTGGGCAAACGGCAATTGCAATAGCAACCGTTTCTCTTTTGTCGACGAATTCGAATGCACAAGAATCTGGTCTTGGGACACCCTTTGTCGCCAGCCTGGATCTTTCGACACGTGTGGAATCCGACAGTAATGCCGGACTGGATACGGTGTCTGCCGGCACCACATTTGAAGCGTCGCAATCTCTTAATTTTGCGATCTCTTCCGAGACGCGCGTTCAAAAACTGAGTTTCAATACTGGCACGACGCTGAAATTTGTGGATTCGCCGGGTGGCGGAACCAGTTCGGACTTGAGCGATCCAACGCTCAGGCTGTCATATTCACGCGAGGGGGCGAACAGTGATGTGTCTGCTGCCCTTAGCTATCGCGAGTCTGACGTAAATGATGCCATCAGCGCAGAAGATTCAACAGTGGACGACGTTACGGTCGACACCGGCAAGCTGGAGGTTACGACAGCAAGCGTCTCGCTGAATTTTGCCAACAACGCTCCCTTTCGGTACTCATTTTCGGCTGCGATGACTGACCGAAATTATTCCGACACCACCGACCCGGACTTGTTTGACAAGTCGACGGAAACATTAAGCGCTTCGGCTTTTTTCCGAATTTCGCCGGTAACAGAAGCTTCGGCCAAGGTCAGTCGGACGGCAACTTCTTCGGAAAACCCCGAGCAAACTGAGAAAGAGACCGTGTCTTACAGTCTGGGAATGTCCCACGAATTCAGGCAAGGACTGACCCTGAACGGCGAGCTTGGCTACCGGACCGTGGATACAACCGAGTTTCCTCTGTTTACGACCACAGAGGGTACGTTCGGCAGTTTGGACATCGAGCAAGAGGTTGGGAACGGCAAGATATTCGGCGGTGTTGATTTTGATGCATCTGACGGCGACGAGTCCGTCTCGCTGACATTCGGGCGCGATATCGACCTTCCCGACGGGTCTCTGTCTGCCAGCCTTACCATTTTCAACAGCGACGATGACGGAACCCAGTATCTGGGGTCATTGGACTATAGCCGTGATATGCCGACGGGTGCGCTGACGGTTGGCCTGACCCAGTCAATTTCCACGGATGAGGATGACGAGGATTCAAAATTCTCAAAGCTCGGGCTCGGTTATTCGCAGGAACTCAATTCGGTTTCACGTGTCGGATTGGCGCTGGATCTTAGCCAGTCGCAGGATATCGGAACGGGTGCGTCGGAAACCAAAAGCCGGGCCAATCTGACGGCGACATATTCGCGATCTCTGACGAAAGACTGGGACTTATCAGTGGGTTACAAGCATCGTCGCTATGACGTTACCGGGTCTGACACCGCAGTGTCAGATTCTATTTTCATGACCCTTTCGCGAAATATCGCGTTCGGGTTTTAGCGCCGTCGTTCACGCCTTTAGGTGATCAGTGTCATAGCCCAGGATATCGGCGACAACAATCGTGCCGGTGTCTTGCGGATGCGTGAACCGAACCTCTGCGAATTGCTCTGTGCGGCCCATCGTGGGGCTTTCCATCAGAATACGATGTGATTTTCCCGACTGCGCGCTGAGATGACGTTTTACCGCCTGATCACCCCTGTCGCGCAATCTGGCGGCGCGATCCCTGATGACAGAACCGGTGACCTGCGGCATCTTTGCGGCAGGTGTGCCTGATCGCACCGAATAGGGAAAGACGTGAAGCCAGGTCAATGCGCAGTCATCAACCAGCCGTAAAGAGTTTTCGAACATGGCGTCCGTTTCTGTCGGAAATCCGGCAATGATATCGGCGCCAAAAGTCATCTCTGGCCGCAAGTCGCGGACCGATTGGCAAAAATTGACTGCGTCCTCGCGGGAATGACGCCGTTTCATCCGCTTCAGGATCATGTCATCGCCGGCCTGCAATGATAAATGAAGATGCGGCATCAGCCTTGGCTGATTCACGATTGCGTCCATCAGGGCGTCGTCGACTTCTATCGAATCTATCGATGATATGCGCAGTCTGTTCAGGTCCGGAACCAGTTTTAGGATGCGTGTTACAAGGTTGCCAAGGGTTGGCGATGCGGGCAAGTCTGCACCCCAGCTCGTCAGATCAACGCCGGTCAAAACCACTTCGTTGAAACCTTTGTCCACCAGCCGTTTGATCTGATCAACGACAACACCCGCCGGCACTGATCGTGAATTTCCGCGACCAAATGGGATGATGCAAAATGTGCAGCGATGGTCGCAACCGTTTTGAACTTGCACATAAGCGCGGGAACGGGTGCCAAAGCCATCAATCAAATGCCCGGCCGTTTCGGTGACAGACATAATGTCGTCGACCTGGATTTCCTGGGTCTTGCCAATGAAGCTGTTTGGCAGCGCCTGCCAGGTCACCGGATTCATTTTTTCTGTGTTGCCTATGACCAGATCCACCTCTGGCATCGCGGCAAATGTTGCCGGTTCCGTCTGTGCGGCGCATCCGGTGACCACAACGCGGGCGTCCGGGTTTTGCCGTCTTAACTTGCGAATGTCCTGCCGGGATTTTCGGACGGCTTCTGCGGTGACCGCGCAGGTATTTATGACAACCAGATTTTTGTTCAGCCCGGCCGCATCAGACAATTGTTTCATCGCTTCGGTTTCATAGGCGTTCAGGCGACAGCCATGCGTCGAAAATATCGGGGCTGAGTGCGCCATCAGACTGCCTGCAAGAAGGCGGGTGAAAATGCGCCATCAAAAACATGGGCAGTTGGACCCGTCATCCAAACCCCGTCGTCGCGCCAATCAAGGGTCAGCCACCCGCCATCTACCTGCATTCTAACAGATTTATCTGTAAGCCCGCGTAGGTTAGCGGCCACCGCCACTGCACAAGCGCCCGAACCACATGCCAGGGTTATTCCGGTACCGCGTTCCCAGACCCGCATCCGGATCTCTGTTCGGCTTCGGATTTGGGCGAATTCTACATTCGTTGCGTGTGGGAACAGTGGATTTGTTTCGATCTTTGCGCCACGACCGGCGACGTCGACGACGTCCGCATCGTTGACAAAAAACACGCAATGCGGATTGCCCATGCCCACGGCCATCGGGTCGCCGTCCAGAGGTAAATGGTCAGTCGAAACCGCGTGTGAAAGAGGAATATCTTGCCAATCCAGCTGCGGCTTGCCCATATTCACAGATACCAGGCCGTCATCTGCACGCCTTGCCTGCAATGTGCCGCGCTGCGTCTTGATCGTCACTTCGTGCTGATTGCTTTCGCCAATCAAGTATTGTGCCACGCACCTGGTTGCGTTGCCGCATGCGCCGGCGATCGACCCGTCAGCATTCCAAAAGTCGAGAGCGACAGTAGCGGTGCCGCTGTCATGTATTTCGGCAAGTTGGTCAAATCCGACACCGCGGTTGCGATCACCGATTGCCCGCGCCAGCGCTGGTGTCATAACAGTTTCCCGGCCGCGGGAATCGATGACAACAAAGTCATTGCCCAGACCGTGCATTTTCATGAATTGCAGACTGTCTATGTGCTGATCATTTCGCATCGCCGCGATATAGACCCTGTGGCCGGAATTTGAAAGATCATGATGGTTTTTTTGGCTTGACGCATATTGGGCACCGGTTTAGGCAGGCGCGTCTAGTGGGCCGGTAGCTCAGTTGGTAGAGCAACTGACTTTTAATCAGTAGGTCTCGGGTTCGAACCCCGACCGGCTCACCATTTTCATATCTAATATCAGTAAGTTACGACGATTGAACGGCTTGTGGTCTTTTGGTCGATTCAATTTCGGGCGCAATAAAGAAACACCAAACGTCGAATCTATGTGTTGCAAAACGATCATGGTGGGGTGCAGCGGCGACTTGGGGCTTGTCCGGCGTTTGGTTGTTCAATGGATTACTACAGTAATTCCGGCCGCTACTGGGCAGCACACGGGGACTGATATTTTGAGATGACAATAAATGCACCATCTTGGCCAAGTCCTGCGCAGCAGAGGCTCTAATTGTCGCTTCAAAATAACAAAGCTAAGTTGCGTTCAACCGCCCAACACCCGCGCTGCGTGACATCACGCGAACAATAACGCTAATGATGATGATGAACAGTACCAGCATCAATGTCACCGCGCTGGAATGCTGCGCCATGTCCTGTTCTTGATAGCCGAATATCAGGCCAGTCAGAACCATGTTGCCGGGGGAAATCAGCAGAATAATCAAAGACAATTCCCGCATTGCCGTGATGAACGTCAACAACATACCTGCAACAAGCCCGCTCATGGATAGGGGAATGATGATGCGGAACATGCGCCTGAACCACCCAACACCCTGTACCCGGGCGGCTTCCTCTAATGATTGATGGATTTGCAGAATTGCAGCAATTCCAGTGCGAGAAGTGAACGGCAAGTTTTTAATCACTGTGATCAAGACCAGAAGGGTAAACGTGCCGTAAAGCGCTGGAATAGGGCCGATATTTGTCGAGAACATCCCGATATAAATTGCCCCCAATGCAATCGATGGAAAAATGTACGGTGCGAAAGCGATTGCTTCCAACCATTTTGACAAGCGCGCACCGCGCCCGCGCACCACAGCATATCCAACCAAAAGGCCGAGCACCCCGTTGAACAAGGCCGCCGCGAAACCAAGTTTGATTGAATTGAACAATGCGCCGAGAATACCCTTGTTATGAATTATGCCGGGTTCACCGTAAGCCAAGTTAACATTGCCTTGTCCGATCCAAAAATAGGTTGTCAGGTTCGACAGGCTATAATCCCCGGGGATAAGCGTTAAAGATTCCCAGAGCAGTAGAATAAGTGGCAATGCGACTGTCATACACAGGAACAAAATCACCAAGATGGTTGCCGGCCAGCGCATTTTTCCAAGGTCACTTTCGCTTTTGCGAAAACCTTTCCCTGTCATGGTCACATAGCTTTTGCGCACGCCAATGATCCGGCTGTTAATCCAGATAAAGGATATCGCCAAAAAGATCAGGACCAGCGCCAGCACAAAAGCGTCGCCCTGGTTGCGGGCGTTGATTGACGCATAAATTTGCGTGGAAAACGTAAAGAACCGAACCGGCAGGCCCAGCAATGCCGGTGTGCCGAATGTCCCCAAAATACGGATGAATGTCAGCACGATGGCCGACCCGATAGCCGGCATCAACAATGGCATGGTGATCACGCGAATGCGTTTCCATTTGCCCATACCGCTTGTTGCGCCCGCTTCTTCTAACTCGCTATCAACCGTCGCCAATGCGCCGGAAATCAGCAAATACGCATAGGCGTAGTAATGCAGCGCCAGCGTAATCACGATTGGGAAAATCCCGTATGCAACCCAGTCAGGAGCTTGCGTTCCAGTCAAATAGGTTAGCAAACCCTCTGATCCGCCAACACGGTCGTTCTTGAATAGGCTAAGCCACGCAATCGCCATTACCCATGACGGCATCATATATGGGAACACCAACATAGCGCCGAAGACGCCTTTGAAATGCACATTGGTTCGCACCATTAACCAGGCAAGGCTAAATCCAACGACCAGGGCAATAGCCGTGACGGCAAATCCCATCTTGAGACTGTTCATCAGCGGTTTGTAAAAAAGCGCCGCAGAAATGGGCTGGTTAAAGACGCGGTCCAGATGGAACAGGGTGAAACCGCCAACTACTCCGTCTGGATTATAGGTAAGATCATAGCTTTGGAACGTAAACGCATCTTTGATGATTTGCAGCAACGGCACCAATACAACGAAACCCAGAAACCCAAGTGCCAGAATTCCGATAATCAATTCAGGTCGGTTTTTCAGCCGGTAAGTCTGATAGGAAATATTCCGCAATGACCAAAACGCGGGTTTGCCGATGTCTGCTGCCACCATGCCGCTAGCCTGCCTCGTTCCGCAGGTTTTCCTGCGAGTCCATGTCAAAATAACTAAGTGCTTCAGGGTCAAAATTGATCCAAAGCGAAGAGTTATCGGGCAAAGTGATAAAACCGGGTTGCAACAAGGTAATGGGGGTATCGCCAGCCCTAACTTCTAATATGGTATCAGCACCGGTGGGCTGCAAAATTTCAGTGCGAACCTCTTGCCAGCCTTGCTTTGCAGTTTCAGACACTTCAATTTTTTCCGGCCTTATTCCTGCGACCAGGCCGCCGCCACGCTTGGCTATGGCGTCGGGTAGCGGAATTGAAATGGCACCACAGTCGAGAACCCCATTCGCAATCGTGCCTTCAAACAAATTGATCCCGGGGTCGCCGATGAACTCGGCGACAAAGATGTTGGCTGGATGATGATAGATATCGAAAGGCGAGCCTTCTTGCATAATCCGCCCCTCGTTCATGATGATCACGCGGTCAGACAGCGTTAGGGCTTCGATTTGGTCATGCGTCACATAAACCGTTGTCGCGTCCAGATCACGGTGAAGGCGTTTTAGGCTGGCGCGCATCTCGGTGCGCAACTTGGCATCAAGATTGGAAAGCGGTTCATCCATCAGCAAAATCGACGGGCGCAAAGCAATTAGTCGCGCCACTGCGACCCGTTGTTGCTGCCCGCCCGACAGCTCGGACGGGTAACGTTCTGCGTAGCCCGTCAGCTGCACCAACTCCAACGCATTTTCCAACCGTTGTGCAATTTCAGTTTTGGATATTTTCTGTTCTTTCAAAGCCAACGTAATATTCTTGGCGACAGTCATATGCGGCCATAAGGCATAGCTTTGAAAGATCAGCCCAAGGCGTCGGGATTCGGGGGGGATGACCACCCCGTCGCGGCGCGAGAAAACGACGCGATCCCCAAGTTGAATGTCACCTTGGTCTGGATCTTCCAACCCTGCGATCATGCGCAGGGTTGTGGTTTTGCCGCAGCCGGATGGTCCAAGTATGGTTAAGAATTCACCCGGCTGAACGGTGAGGTCGAGGTTCTGGACCACGACCACTTTGGCATAGGACTTTACGATCCCATCAAGACGTATTTGTCCCATTCGTGCGCCTCTATCTACTTGCTGGAGTAAATTAACCAGAAGTCGCGCAGGCGCGGGCCTTGTTCCCACATAAAGTCAGCTGACACATTCCAGCCAACCATCTCGTCCCAAATCTCACCGCCTTCCGGCAATGGCACATCGCTGCGTGGGCTGACCGACCCGGCATCGTGATATGGTGCGAGACCTTGAAGCAAGTCAAAGCTGGCGCCTTCGGTATATGGCTTTTCCAGCTTTGTTTCGAGGTTAATATCAGTGCTACCCAAAAGATATGCTATCAATACTTTGGCGGCATTGGGATTAGGTGCATTGGCCCCGATACCCATGAAATTGGGATAAACCATTCGTGCAGCCGGATCGAGATCCGACACAATCGCGTTCACGTTGCCTTTGTCATCGTTGCGCGAAATGTAGGTCATGCTGGTCATTGCGATCATCGCATCGTCCTGATTTGGGGCACCAGCGGCATCAGCCAATTTGGAACCGGACTTGAAGATCACAACATCGTTGGCAAGCAAGCGACGGACAAATTCATAACCCGCGTCTGGCACGCCGTCGCCAAGTTCAATGTCCTCACCGGTCAGGCGCTTATATGCGGCCGCCATTTCTTCGGGATATTGGACCAACGTTGCCAGACCCATTAGCGATGATCCTGAGCCCATTGGGTCTTTGATCCCAACGCGACCACGGTATTTTTCTTGTGTTAGCTCCCAAACATTGCTGAACGGCGCACCGTCAGGGTTCGCTTGCGTGTTATAGAAAAAGACCATGGCCTCATTGACGCGGACAAGCAGTGGGTCACGATTTTCTTCCGGAATTCGGTCTACGAATTGTGCTGGCACGTAGTTGAATACGCGGTTGTTGGCCAAAAGCTCATGGATAACCTGCCCGGAATTGCCGGTGGTAATAACATCAGCCGCAAAAATACCTGCGTCTTGTTCTCGGACGGTTTTCTCGATGGTCTTAACCGACCCCAGATCAAACACTGTAAGTGTGATACCTGGATAAAGCGCCTGAAAATGGTCCACGAGTTTGGCAATCCGACCCGAGGCGGTGTAGACAGAAACTTCGCCTTCTGCCGTCGCTGCCGCAACGATATCGTTCCAGTTTTCTTCCATAGTCGCATAGGGGCCGAGAGCGTTTTCTTTAAGCCACGCGTCGAGCTCCGGGGATACCTCTTGTGCCAATGAATTAGAAGCTGCCGTGGAAAGCAGAGCAACCGTTGCCACTTTCGCTAGCATTTGCACAAAATTTCGTTTTGAAAATTTCACCATTAAGCTCCCTGTTGTGATTTTGACGGTTGAATTGCTAAAACGTCTTATTTTCCAAGTCTGCTACGCTAGAGCGCCAAAATCATTGTTGCAACCACTCTTGCACTCAGCCTGTCCGGCGACAGTGCTGTCGGAAAATAACCCGCCAGGTTTGCGGCGCAGCCATTCAGTCAGGCGCACTAAAGGCGGAACCTGCAAAATTTGACATCTGTCTCCGCTTTGGTTCGGTTTCCCAATCCCAGGGCAAAAGACGTGTTTCGCGACGCATCCATTTAGGGATAAAATGCATAATCTTGAAAACCATCGCCGAGTACCGACAAACCATGACACAGATCCTAGATAATATCTCAGCGATTGCGTCGAACTACGATGCGATCGTTTTGGACCAATGGGGCGTTTTACATGATGGTAGCTCGCCATATTCAGGCGCGGTCGACTGCCTTGAAAAACTCGTGGCCCACGGCGTCCGCCTGGCGGTACTGTCCAACTCTGGAAAACGCAGCGCGCCCAATTCGGCGCGGATAGCAGAGATGGGGTTTGCCCCCTCTTTGTTCGCAGCTGTGATGACCAGCGGCGAAGCGTTGTGGCGTGACATTGCAAACGGCACAATCGTACAGCAACGGTTTTTCCCGATCGAGCGCACTGTTGGCGATGCAGCGCGTTGGGCCAGGGGCCTAGATATCGGGCTTGAAGATAAAGTTAATACTGCCCAGGCAATTTTGCTGATGGGGTTGCCTGACGGGCATAGCGTGGATCAGTGGCAAGGTGTATTAGACCAAGCATTCGCAGCTCGCTTGCCGCTTTTTTGCTCGAATCCCGATATATCCAGCCCTCGCGCAGGTGGCCAACTCGTCACCTCACCGGGTGCTTTGGCCCACGCATATCGCCTGCGCGGCGGCAAGGTGGTGTTCTATGGCAAGCCTCATCGCCCCATTTTTGATGGTCTGAAAGCAGAGTTGAATGCAGAGCGGCCTTTGATGGTCGGAGATAGTATCGAGCATGACATAGCGGGCGGTCATGCAGCTGGGTGGGATACGGTTCTGGTCCAGGGTGGGCTTTATGCTGCAGACTTCAACAACGAACCTCATGATCTGATACTGACTCGATTGGTCGCAGAAAAAGGCTGCAAGCCACCCACTTTTTCAATCGAGCGGCTAAAGTGAACAATGCCACAATGGTGGGTGTGAAGAAGGACTCGACGGCCGCATAGTCATCGCAATCGCCTTTGCCACTCATCGACATCTTGAACCCGTGTTGACCTATGTGCTTCTGATAATCATGCGAACGAAATTGGCGTTCATGATCCGTATGGTGGATGCAGCCTTGAGGCGGTGACCGGAATGCGATGGCCATGTTCCGCGCCCGGTCATGGTCAGAGCGGACATTGGCGCGCATGCAGCGAATGTTGTAAATCCCGCAGAGCAGACCTTGGCAACACACGCAGCGCAGGAGTGGATTGCGCTCAACATTATCTAGTTGCAGCAAGGCAGCGAATGTCTGGTTCTGTGCCTCGCCGAAGAGTTACTTGTTACGTTTGGATTTTGACAACAAACTGGCCGCCGCATTTCGAGCCGTTTCAATGTAGCCGGCGTCTCCGTGGATAAGTGAAAGGCTCATACCGCCCTCGATTAGGATCATGATTTGCTGTGCGATCTCAGACGGGTTCGCCAAATCGGTTGAGGTAAATCGGTCCGATAGCCAGTTCTCGATATTCGCTTTATGGGAATGTGCAGCATGACGTGCTGGGTGACCGGGCATATCAGCAAGCTCTGCAGCGATCCGGGAATAGCCCGACCCCAACCAATGAGTCCCGTCGGCCCATTTCTTAAGCTCACCAAAGAGAGAATCCACCATATCCTCAGGATTTGCGGTCCCTGATCCCAACCATTGCTGATACTGCTGGACGAGGTATTCATGCTGTCCCTCGAGGGCTGCAGCGACAATTTCGTCTTTGCTTTGAAAATGATAATAGACTGTTCGCTTCGTGACTTTGGCGCGGGCCGCTATTGCATCTACGCTGACGCGAGCGAAGCCCTCTCGATAGAAAAGACTATAGGCTGATTGAAGGATGCGGTCCTTGGTGCTGTGCCGTTCAGTATCCATTGACCCTCTGTATACTCACTAGTGTGGCGACACAATTCGTCGAACTACCTAGAATAAGAGCAACGGGATCAAATCGGTCCGAAAGGCAGACTACATGACCCAATTTTCTGTAGCCCCCGAACCCCGTTTCCGCTGGATCATTGTCGTGGCGGCAGCACTTCTCCTTGCGGTTGCTATGGGTATTCTCGTGAATGGAATGTCCGCTTTTATTGTTCCGCTGGAGACGCATTTCGGTTGGGAAAGAGCGGATGTTGCTGCAATCAATTCCGTCGGCTTGATTGGGATTGCTCTCGGCGGAATTGCAATGGGGTTTTTGGCCGACCGCATTGCGACAAGAACGGTTTGCCTGATCGGGGCAGTCGCAATGTCGCTGGCCCTGATACTAGCGGCTCATGCACAATCGCTTTGGCAGTTTTACGCCCTGTTTTTCGTCGCTGGTGCGTTTGGGGGCGGCGCTTTTTTTGCGCCCGTTATGGCGTTGGTTGGCGGTTGGTTTCGGACAGGTGCCGGTTTGGCTATCGGGATCGCCTCGGCAGGACAGGCTCTTGGACAGGGGTTGGTGCCATATGGTGCTGGATACCTGATCGAAACGTCAGGTTGGCAGAGTGCATTGACATATCTTGGCGTCATAGCCGCCGTCACGCTTGTCCCGCTGTCATTCTTGATGCGTGAACCGCCAAAAGCTGAGGCGGGTGTAGAAGTGGCCATTGATGGTCCCTCAATGTCTTCTTCGAAGTTACTTTTGCCAGCACTCTCTATCGCCGTGCTTGGGTGTTGTGCCGCGATGGCCGTCCCTTTGATGCATTTGGTCCCACTCATTCAGACCGTCGGTGGCGTCGGCGCTGAGGCAGGTGGTCCACTTCTGCTATTGCTCGTGACAGCAATTGCAGGTCGGATTTTCTTTGGCCGCCTAGCTGATATCCTTGGACCATTGCGCGCTTGGATGGTAGCGACGGCTTGGCAAACTGCTCTGATGTTAGGGTTTGTGCTGCTTGGCTCGATGCAGGCATTTTGGTATTTTGTGCCGCTCTATGGATTTGGATACGGCGGCGTGATGACCGGTGTCTTGGTCTCTGTTCGGGCACTTACACCTCCATCCCGCAGGGCTTCCGCGACGGGTATCGTTTTGGCCTTTGCATGGATGGGTCATGCTGTTGGTGGTTGGCAAGGTGGTTTTGTTTTTGACCTTACCGGAGTATATTTCTGGGCGTTTGCAAACGCGACGATATTTGGTCTGATTAGTCTGGCGATAGTCGGGGCCATCTATTTTGCCGTGAATCGCAATCAATTGTCGGCTGCATGATCTTGGTCTGACCAAAATACATTTGTTACCTTTCTAGGGAAAAAGGGACTTGGCTTTGCTGAGAGCAGACATCGAGAATTCGAGAGCCAATGGTCGCTTTGTCCCGCACAGTCGCCAATAATCGCATATTTTATATCGTGCAACATTGCATGGAGAGCCTGAAATCTGGTCTGCCCCCAATGTAACCTTGCATTGCGTCGCGTAAACACGCGCAGCCAACAAGGCAAAGGGGCAGCTGGTGCCCCGTCTGACCGATCACCCGCAATTTTGGACCACTTGAACCAGTCCGCCGCATTGACCCCGCCAGCTTACTCGCGACCGAACCTGCCGCCAGGGTCCGGACCCATTAATTTCTAGTGTATAGACCACGTTTTTGAATCAGTGTTTTCCCATAGGAGGAGAGCAGCATGTCAGATCAATTTTGGCTCAGTGAAGGGCATGTGGCCCGGATTGAACCGTTCTTTCCGTTGGCGCATGGAGTGTCTCGGGTTGATGACCGTGGGGTTGTGAGTGGCATCATCCATGTTGCCCGCGACGGCTTGCGCTGGCGCGGCGCGCACGCGTTCCATGGGCTGCAGAAAAACTTGTATAACATGTTTATACGCACCCTCTCGGGCCTATAAACATGCTCCGCCGGTTAAAGGGTATCGGATGGGCATTTTCGATCTAACATTGACCGCATTTGTGGATGAACGCGGGCCGCTTGACCGATTGATGATTGACGCCACCCACCCAACATACGAAGCGTAGCACTCTCTTAACCCGTCCACCGCTACCCCAGCCAGCCTGCTCGCCACCGACCCTGTGGCCCGCTGAACGGCGTCGTCCGCAAGGTGGGTATAACGCAGCGTGGTTTGCAATACTGATCGACATAGTCAGCCAGAAAGCGATCACATAGGGCAGCCACAGTTGGGGCGCGTCTGTGCGCTTGTCTTTCACCCGAAGGTTCGGAACCGCGCGCGACATCACCAAGCAATCGGCGGGCCTCCCTGCTGGCCTCTTCAGTCGTCAAAACGCCGTGCTGACCGATTGTGATCTTGCGTGTCCGCTTGCCGGGTCGATTCTGAACAAGATAGGGTTTTCGCCCTGACGGGAAAACCCGACCGTCTCACCATTTTTCTTTGAAAAAAATACGCCCCGCCGATCTGGCGCACTGCATCGACCTTGCATCGTTGGCAGCTCGGATTTGGCCAGATCAATCGTCGGAATATGCAGAGTCGCGAAACTATTCTACTCTGGTTTCATTGCAAAAGTTGACCTTTGGTTTCGCGCAACAATAAATGGTATCAGGTAGGGGGGCAGAATGGACAATCTCGCATTCACTCTTGAGATGGGTGTCGTGATGGCCACGCTCGCCTTCACAGTGTTTCTTTTTGTATCAGAAATCATCCGCATAGATCTTGCGGCCATTCTGATACTGGTCATCCTGGGGATGCTTAGCTATTTGCCGGGCTTGGGAAACATTGCGGATGTGAACCAATTGTTTGATGGGTTTGCGTCAAACGCGGTCATTTCCATTATCGCCGTCATGATTGTCGGGGCCGGACTGGACAAGACCGGCATCATGAACAAGGTCGCCGCTGTGATCCTGAAAAAAGGCGGTACTACCGAGGCCCGGATCCTGCCAATCGTTTCCGGGACAGTGGGCATTATTTCCAGCTTTTTGCAAAACGTAGGCGCGGCCGCGCTGTTCCTGCCGGTCGTAAGCCGCATCTCAGCCCGGTCCGGAATTCCACTGGGCCGATTGCTGATGCCGATGGGTTTCTGTGCAATCTTGGGGGGTACGATGACGATGGTCGGCTCATCGCCTTTGATATTGTTGAACGACCTGATCGTCACCGCCAATACGGGCATGTCCGACGAACTCAAGATGGAACAGTTTGGACTGTTTTCAGTGGCGCCGATCGGGGCGGCCCTGATTCTTTCCGGCATCGCGTATTTTATGATTTTTGGTCGTTGGGTGCTTCCCGTTCAACCCAATAAGATGGATGCATCGACGGGTAGAGGTACAAGTGACTATCTGCAACGTGTCTACGGATTGCGGGCCAGTGTCTTTGAGGTCGATGTACCCGAAGGCAGCGATCTGGTCGGCAAAAGCCTTGCGGATATCAATCTTGAAAACAACCTGTACATTATAGGCACCTATTTTCGCGGCAAAGTTTCAATGGTGCAGGTGTTGACTGCCGAAATTGATGTGCCTTGCCGGCTTGCCATCATTGGCAAACGATCGGTGGTTGAAAAGTTCGCAAAAAAATTCGCACTGACTATGCGACCGCAGCTGGACATGTTCGCAGAGGAATTTGCCCCGACGAATGCCGGCATCGCAGAAATCGTGATTCCGCCAGATTCCAAACTGATCGGCAAATCGCCAAGAGAGTTATTGTTGCGAAAAACATTCGGCCTCAGCCTTTTGGCGATCCACAGGGGCGAAGAAACCTTGTCCCATGTGGAAACAGACGAACATGAGCCGACCGCGGTGGGGCTAGTGAAATTTGTTGCCGGTGACATGTTGGTGGTGCATTCGCGCTGGGACAATCTGACCCGCATAAAGAAGGAACGCGACTTTATCGTCGTGACCTCTGACTTTCCTCAAGAAGAGCTGCGACCGCAAAAGGTCGGTTGGGCGCTGACATTTTTTCTGGTCAGTCTGTCGATGATTTTGTTCACCGATATTCGACTTTCCCTGTGTTTGTTGACCGGTGCCGTTGGCATGATGCTGACCAAGGTTCTCAGCATAGACGAGGCATACCGGGCAGTCGGATGGAACACCGTGTTCTTGCTGGCAAGTCTGATTCCACTGGGGCAGGCGGTGCAATCGACCGGGACAGCTGAATGGATCGCACAGCAAATACTGTTTGTGCTGGACGGCTGGCCGTTGTGGGCGCTTCAGGCAGGTGTGGCGATTCTTGCTACGGTGTTTTCTTTGATCATGTCGAACGTTGGCGCGACGGTTCTTTTGGTGCCGCTGGCGGTGTCCATTGCCGTTTCGGCTGGCGGCAACCCCGCTGTATTTGCCTTGACGGTGGCGATCAGCACATCCAATTCGTTCATCATTCCGACGCATCAGGTGAATGCATTGATAATGGGTCCGGCCGGCTATCGCGTGATTGATTTCGTCAAAGGCGGCGGCGGCATGACCATTGTATTTCTGATTGTATCTTTGGTCATGTTGAACGTGGTTTACTGAACCAGTTGAGTTCAGATGAATTCAACGCCGTAACAGTGTTTCGCCCAGGGAAATCTGTGGTTTGAGAACCACTTTTTGCTGCGATACCGGTGGATCTTGGGTCAAGCTGTCGGCGATTATTTTCGCGGCAGCGCGTCCGATTTCCGCGCGACACGCATCCATTGTTGCCAACCGCTTTGGCAATCCATCCAGCAATTCAACGCCGTTGAATCCCGCAAGACCAATATCGCCGGGAACATCAATGCCTTTTTCAAGACAGTATAGCAGCCCGCCAGCGCCGATCATGTCATTCGAATAATACAGAAAATCGATACCAGGCGTTCTTTCAAGCATGGTTTCGGTCATTTCCCGACCTTTGGCCAAAGCTGAACCGCCTGAGTAAAACTCCTGGTCCGCAACCTCGAGCCCCGATTTGGCCAGTGCTTCGGTGAATCCTTCGAAACGCTTGCGCGCCCGGTGATCCAGTGGCATTTTTGTACCCAGAAATCCGATTTTCTGGTATCCGGCTTCGACGATTGCGTCTGCCATCTGGCGACCCGCCCGCCGATGGGAAATGCCGACCATCGAATCTATTGGTTCACCGTCGACATCCATGATTTCCACGATCGGAATGCCAGCAGCACGCAACATGGCCTTGCTGGCGTCGCTGTGTTCCAGCCCTGCTATGATGACGCCTGTGGGACGCCATGACAGCATCTCGTACAATACCTTTTCCTCGCGTGCGGGAAGATAGTTGGTCACCCCGACCACTGGTTGCAGCGGTGTTTCATCCAGGACATCAGAAATGCCGGTCATGACCTCTGGAAAAACCATGTTCGACAATGATGGAATGATCACCGCCACAAGATTGACGCGCTGGGACGCAAGAGCGCCCGCGATCTTGTTGGGCACATAACCCAGCGTTTTCGCGGCGACCAAAACCTTGTTGCGTGTGGATTCCGAAACATCGCCGCGATTTCGCAATACGCGCGAAACGGTCATTTCGCTGACACCGGATGCTTCTGAAACGTCACGCAGCGTCAATGTCCGCCGCGGAAACTTGATCGGAGTGCCTGTCACGTCGTTACGCCCTTTTGTTTCCCGCACATTGGCTTGTTAAACGCAAATCCTTGCGTTGTCCAAGACAAGCATGGCTGCCAACACCCGGCGGACAAGCGCGGCGGTTATCGACCCCGGCGACAGATATGCGCGCTATCGTTCGTCAACCCATCAGCCTGCTTGCAGTCTGAACGAAAAACCAGCAGAAATTGATATTACGACCCCGTGGCTCAACTGGATAGAGCAGCCCCCTCCTAAGGGGCAGGTTGCAGGTTCGAATCCTGCCGGGGTCACCATTATTCCTGATAAAATGTTCGGAATGCGTGACCCCGTTTCTGACAAATGCCGGACATCGAATGATTTTCATGTAGCCACTTTGCACGACACATTCTGCCTAATTGATAAGCATGGATGATGACGGATGCATTGTTTTCGACCAAATGCCCGAAATTTGAACCAATTATGCGCCCGCAATTTGCGGTCGGCGCGCCGGCAAGTGTTGTTGTTCGTGCCCGGAGAAATGAATGGCCAGAGCGATTCACGATCCAGGTGTGTGACGACCAGACCGACTTGGACATCCGAACGGTCGCCACACTGTTTGCAACACTAAGCTGCGGGAACTTGGTAAAGGTTTGAACTGCTTGTTTCAAGATTGGTTCGCCCGACAGGTTTCTCGCGCAGAGGGATAAAAATGATATCTATCAAATCGACATTAGGCGCCGCAGTCGTGGCCATGATCGCACTGCCGGCCATTTCCGCTGAAACAATCAAGGTTGGTGTTTTGCACTCGCTTTCAGGGACAATGGCAATCTCTGAAACGACATTGAAAGACACAATGCTAATGCTGATCGAACAGCAGAACGCAAAAGGGGGCGTCCTGGGCAAGCAATTGGAGGCAGTTGTCGTTGACCCGGCGTCTGACTGGCCGCTGTTCGCTGAAAAAGCCCGTGAGTTGCTGACTGTAAACGAAGTTGATGTGATTTTTGGCAACTGGACGTCTGTAAGCCGAAAGTCGGTCCTGCCTGTCATCGAAGAGCTGAACGGATTGTTGTTCTACCCGGTGCAATACGAAGGTGAAGAGTCCTCAAAAAATGTTTTCTATACCGGCGCGGCGCCAAATCAGCAGGCGATCCCAGCCACGGATTACTTTCTTGACGAACTGGGTGTCGAAAAGTTCGCCTTGTTGGGCACAGATTATGTCTATCCGCGCACCACAAACAAAATCCTAGAGCAATACCTGAAAGACAAAGGAATTGCCGCCGAAGACATCTTTGTGAATTACACGCCTTTTGGCCACTCGGACTGGTCAAAAATTGTCGCTGACGTTGTGGCGCTGGGGGCAGATGGCAAAAAGGTGGGGGTCATTTCGACCATCAATGGTGACGCGAATATTGGCTTTTACAAAGAACTGGCTGCGGCAGGTATTTCAGCAGATGACATTCCGGTTGTTGCGTTTTCCGTGGGTGAAGAAGAACTGGCCGGTTTGGATACTTCCAATCTGGTTGGTCATCTTGCTGCATGGAATTATTTCCAGTCTGCCGAATCTGATGCAAACGATGAATTCATCGCAGCCTGGAAGGCTAGAATGGGTGCGGATCGGGTTACGAACGACCCGATGGAAGCGCATTATATTGGTTTCAATATGTGGGTTAACGCAGTTGAGGCCGCAGGCACCACAGATGTGGATGCTGTTCGGACCGCAATGTATGGCCAGGAGTTTCCAAACCTGACCGGTGGTACCGCAGTGATGCTTTCAAACCACCACCTGGCCAAACCGGTCCTGATCGGTGAAATTCAGGCCGATGGTCAATTTGATATCATCAGTCAGACAACAGAAGTTCCTGGCGATGCATGGACAGATTTTCTGCCGGAATCGGCCGTGCTGAAATCCGATTGGCAGGAACTTGGTTGCGGGATGTACAACACCGAAACCAATAGCTGTGTGCAGCTTCAATCCAACTACTAAATTCGCCAATGGACGAGGGGGCACAATAGCCCCCTCACTGCAATCCAGTCAGGAATACTATGCGACGTCTATTGCCTGCCGTGTTGGCAATCTTTCTTTGCGCTTTGTCTGTGTCTGCGCAGGAACTAAATTTGCAGACGATCTTGCAGAACAATGCCGCTGCTGTTGAAAAAGCGTCCCGCAAGACCGTCGACACGGTTTTGCAGGAACTTGTCAACAGCGGGCTTGAAACAGTTCCGGTGTTCTTGGAACGATGGCGCGAAAAAGAGGTCTGGCAACGCAAATCCGATGGGCTATATTTTTATGTTGACCCAGTCGGCGACACCTATTCACTGATCGATCTGTCGACGGAACAGATAGTCTCGAGTGCGACCAAAAAAGAGCTGAAACAGCTAAAGCCCAATAGCGGCGTGCGTAGCATCATTGCGGCAGCTCTGGTCCAGTTTCAACTATCAGACCCTAACGTGAATCGTCGTCTTGATGCGCTGAATGCCATAGAAAGAGACCCGGAAGAATCCCATCTTGCGGCACTTCGCGCTGCGATTGACGGCGAACCTGATGACGCCTTGCGCGCCCGTAAATCGCGCCTGGAACGTTTGCTGACAATCACGTTTGATACCAACAGTGACGCGCGGGTGAAGGCGATTGAAGGCTTTGCTGGTGATTTGGGCGTGGATGTCCGGGCCGTTCTAAACCCGGTTCTGGTGTCAAAACCTGTTTATGCCAAAGGTCTGTCGACCGATGCCAATGTGGCCGAAAACCTGATCCCCGGAAAAGACGGGTTCACCTTTGCGCAAGCCTACGCCTTGATGGTGCAGGCGGGTCAGACGACTGAGCAACCAAATGTGGCGGCGCGCAAAGCATTATTGGTGGCAAATTTGGCAGATGGCCAGATTGGCGGTATTGCCACACATCAGCTGGGAAACCAGGATGCACGTGATCGCGCCTATCTGGCACTGGTGGCCCAGGGTGCCGTGCCCGAATGGCGCCCTGATTTCCTGGTGTCCCAAGTTGTGGCAGGTCAACCATTTGCACGTGTCTATGCTGAAAAAGATCGGTTGGTGACCGATGCGGCGTCTGCCGTACTGATGTCGATCAACACCAGGGTTGGCGTTTTTTCCACATTTGATTTAATTCTGGATGGTTTGTCGCTGGCCTCCATCTATTTTCTGGCTGCCATCGGGTTGGCGATCACGTTCGGGGTCATGGGCGTCATTAACATGGCGCATGGTGAATTCATCATGATGGGGGCCTATACCGGCTATGTGGTTCAGCAGATCATTCCTGATTACACAATATCCATCCTTGTCGCGTTGCCAGCGGCATTTGCCGTAACTTTTCTGGCCGGGATCGCGATGGAACGTTTGGTCATCCGATGGCTTTATAGCCGTCCTTTGGAAACATTGCTGGCCACATTTGGAATATCCATCGCCTTGCAGCAGCTTGCCAAAAATATATTTGGAACCCAGGCCCGTCCGCTGACCTCGCCCGGCTGGCTGGACAAGGCGTGGGTCATGAATGACGTCGTGTCGATCAGCTATATCAGGATCGCCATTTTCGTGTTGGCGCTTGGTTTTCTTGGGTTGCTGTTGTTCATTCTGAACCGCACGCGCCTGGGTCTGGAGGTGCGCGCAGTCACGCAAAATTCGCGGATGGCGGCATCGATGGGGATCAACCCGGATCGCATTAATATGCTGACCTTCGGTCTGGGATCAGGGATTGCGGGCATCGCCGGTGTCGCCATCGGATTATATGCAAAAGTGACATCTGAAATGGGGGCGGATTATATCGTTCAAAGTTTCATGACGGTGGTGGTCGGAGGTGTCGGCAATATCTGGGGCACTTTGCTGGGTGCGGGCATGATCGGCTTTTTGCAAAAGGGGATCGAGTGGCTGAACCCGTCCAACACGCTGGCTGCCCAGACCTATATGATCATTTTCATCATCATTTTCATTCAGTTTCGGCCCAAGGGGATTATCGCCCTCAAGGGCCGCGCGGCAGGGGCCTGATCCATGCAAAAGTCGTTCTTTGCCAAAAATCCATCCGTGATGATTTTCATTGGGTTGCTCGCTGTTTTCACAATTGTGGTGACCATACTTTCCGAAGGAATGGGCTTTGATCTGGTATCGACAAGCTTTGTCAAAATTCTGGGCAAGACACTTAGCCTGTGCCTGGTCGCAATCGCGATGGATCTGGTGTGGGGGTATTGCGGTATCCTGAGTCTGGGCCATTTCGCCTTTTTCGGGATTGGCGGCTACATGATCGGTATGTGGCTGATGTATGCGCGTACAAAGGCAATTGTTGTTGGATCGCTGGCAAATGGAGACCTGCCACCAACCGCCCGCGAAGTGTCAGACGCCATCGGCACGCAGATATTTGGCGTCGTTGGCGGCAGCGACATTCCGATGATCTGGGCATTTGCGGATAGCCTGGCAATTCAACTGGCCCTGGTGGTGCTGGTGCCTGGATTGCTGGCCCTGGTTTTTGGATGGCTGGCATTTCGCAGCCGGGTGACGGGTGTCTACCTGTCCATCCTGACCCAGGCCATGACCTTGGCGCTGTCGCTGTATCTATTTCAGAACGACAGCGGGTTGCGCGGAAACAATGGTTTGTCCGGCTTGCAGAATATTCCCGGTGCCGAAAGCATTTCGCAGGCGACAATGTCGTTGTGGTTCTTTTGGGCGTCCGCCGTTGCATTGGGGCTGGGATATGTCGTGGCCATTTGGGTGATGTCAGGAAAATTCGGAAGCGTTGTACGCGGCATCAGAGACGACGAGGCACGCGTGCGATTTCTGGGGTACAATGTCGAACACTACAAATTGTTTGTATTCACGCTGACCGCCGTCATCGCGGCCATTGCCGGTGCGCTGTATTATCCGCAGGCAGGCATCATCAATCCGGCTGAAATCGCGCCTATCGCCTCGATATATCTTGCCGTCTGGGTGGCCATCGGGGGGCGCGGCCGGCTTTATGGCGCTGTTATCGGTGCCGCTCTGGTGTCGCTGCTTTCCAGTTGGTTTACCGGTGGAAAGGCCCCTGATGTGACCCTTGGATCTTACACCATACTATGGACGGATTGGTGGCTGGTCTTGCTTGGGCTGAGCTTTGTGTTGGTCACGTTGTTCGCACCCAAGGGCATTGGCGGGCTGTTTGATCTGCTGGTCAGAAAGGCCAAATCATGAGCGCACTGTTAGAAGTGTCCGGCGTCTCCGTATCCTTTGACGGCTTCAAGGCGATCAACAATTTGTCGTTTCAGATCGGCAAGGCAGAGATGCGTGCCATCATTGGCCCCAACGGCGCCGGCAAAACAACCTTTATGGACATCGTTACCGGCAAAACACGACCGGACGAGGGCCATGTTTTGTGGGGCGACAAGTCGATTTCGTTACTAAAGATGAGCGAAAGCCAGATCGCAATGGCGGGCATTGGCCGAAAATTCCAACGCCCGACAGTCTTTGAAACGCAATCAGTCCATGACAATCTGGCGATGGCGCTTAGAAATAACCGATCGCCTTTGAAAGTGCTGTCGTTTCGTCCAACACCGGATGTTTCTGACACGATCCATATGATTGCCAAAGACATCGGCCTGGCACAGCACCTGGATCGGATATCGGGCGAACTGTCCCACGGGCAAAAACAATGGTTGGAAATCGGAATGTTGTTGGCGCAAGATCCGCAGCTGTTGCTGGTAGATGAACCAGCCGCCGGCATGACGCCGCAAGAACGGGACCACACGACCGACATCCTACGAGAAGCCGCCAAAACACGCGCTGTGGTCGTTGTCGAACACGATATGGAATTCGTGCGTAAATTGGATTGCAAAGTCACGGTTTTGCACGAGGGTGCCGTGCTGGCCGAAGGATCACTTGATCACGTAACTGAAAACCAGGACGTCATCGACGTCTATTTGGGACGATAGCATGCTGGACTGTACGAACCTGAATTTGCATTATGGCCAATCGCAAATCCTTTTTGACGTGAACATCGCGGCCAGCAGTGGACAGATCACCTGTCTGATGGGAACCAACGGTGTCGGCAAGACGTCGTTGCTCAAGGCCATCGCCGGTGTTCATCCTTCCTCGGGGGGCAGAATTGATTTGATGGGCGAAGGCTTGGGAAAGCTATCGCCGCACGCAATTGCCAGAAAGGGGATCGCGTATGTTCCGCAAGGGCGCGAAATTTTTCCGCTGCTAACGGTGTCAGAAAATCTGGAAACCGGTTTTGCCTGTCTGAACAAAAGCGATCACAAGATTCCGGGTCACATATACGACCTGTTCCCGGTGCTCAAAGAAATGCGACATCGGCGTGGTGGCGATCTGTCCGGCGGGCAACAGCAGCAACTTGCCATCGCCCGTGCACTGATCACACAACCCAGGCTGTTATTGCTGGATGAGCCGACCGAAGGCATTCAGCCCAACATCATCCAGCAAATTGGCAAAGTCATCGCGTATTTGCGTGACCAGGGCGACATGGCCATTATTCTGGTTGAGCAGTATTTTGATTTTGCCTACGGCCTGGCCGATCAGGTCTATGCGCTGAAACGCGGCAAGGTTGTTCTGTCCGGGAACATCGACACTGTGTCGCGAAAAGAATTGTTGGCGGCTGTTTCTGTCTGACAATTCAGAGCATGCGGATCACATCTTTGTCGATTGCCAGCATGTACCCCTTGCGGGCGATGTTTTTGATCAGCAGTTCACTGACCATTTGATTGCCCAGTGAGTCACGCAGCCTTTTGATCCGGGTTGCGCCGGCGGCCTCGTCACAGTCGGCGGCAATGCGGCCCGAAATTACGGCCTCGATTTCCGCACCTGTCAGCACATCTTCGTCCATGCGCGCTTCGGCCAGGACCGACATGGTTTCAATGGCGGCATCGGTCAGCTTGAATTCCATATTGTTCAGATAAACCGATTTTTCTTCGCGACTGATTAGCAGCGATGACACCTGAATTCCAGCCCGCTCAATTTCGCCGACGCGGCGGTTCATTGTTATGATTGTGACCAGAAAAATCAGGGACGCGACAAGTAAAGCGGTGGCAAAGACCAAAAGCACAAAAATGACGGTGCGATAGCTGGATAATACATCTGAAAAGGCGGTTCCCGACTCTGCCAGGATTTCCAGTAACTTTATTTCGGCATTCGAGGTCAGATCGTCATTGGCAATGAATATCTGTTCGACCCGTTCATTGAATGCATTCGCGTCGGGCAAATTCACAAACAGAAATATTGCTGCCCCAAGCAACACCAGAACAATTGCACCGATGCCAAAGGCAACAACACGCCCGCCCGATCGCCGTGTGTCAGTAGCGGAGGAAGTATTCGCCGGCACTTTTTCGTTTTCCACCCAGTTCAGTTTCATCAAAGACAGAAACGACGTTAAGCAAAGTCCACCCGGTGCCCAATAATTTTGTCGCGACCATTCGTTTGGCCTGCGCAGGGTTCGAACAGTCGGCGGCCTGCAGTTCAACAACACCATAGTGCAGGCGCAATGGGTTGTCCCGCTTTGCCTTATAGTCGGCATAGCAGGCCGCAGAAGCTGGACCGCCTGCGATTAGCGTAATGACCAGCACGAGGCCGTAGAGAAAGACATTTTTCATGTGCGCAGCATGGTATTCGGCCAGTGGTTTTTCAATATCAATCGTTCGAACGGTGGCTGATATTGGATAACATGTTGCCGTTATTGTTTATCTGGGTCGGGTCGCACGATGGTTGTGGCATCCCGCCGGCAAGTCCGGAACCTGGAAACAAGGACATCGACATGAAAAATACTCTGACGTCATCAGTTCTTGCAGCGACCATCGCGCTGACAAGTGTTACTGCCACTTCGGCGAATGCCGGAAACAACGATTTGCGAAACTTTATCATCGGCGCGACCACCTTGTTTATCATCGGTGCTGCCATAAGTTCGGATTCAAAGGCAAAATCCAAACCAACAAAATCCAAGCGGCAAGAATACAAGCCGGATCACGGGTTTTCCAAGCCGCGCCGCGCTGGCCCCAAAAAACAGCATGCCAAGCGCAAGGTGCTGCCGCGCCGGTGCCAGACGACAATACAGGGGCGCCGGGGCGTACGGACAGTGTTTGGTGAAAACTGCCTGCGCAAACGCATGGGCAGCATCAGGGGTCTTCCGGAAAGATGTCAAAAATTTGTAAGAAACGACCATGGGCGCAGATCCGTGTATAGTGCCAAGTGTTTGCGTGACAGCGGGTATCGCGTTTCAGCCCGCAGAAACTGACCCATGATCGAGCAGCCGGTGTGCATCCCCAATTCGAGACACCGGCACCTTGGGCGGACATGTCATTATGTCCGCCCTTTTTGGCTTGCAGATACGCATGTATGGCGCTTGTGTTGTGCCATGGACAGGCAAACCCCCAATTTTGAGTTCGAGCAGCTGGCGTTTGACCGGGGGCTTCACCTGGTAGCCGGTGTTGACGAGGTCGGTCGTGGGCCGCTGGCAGGTCCGGTTGTCGCGGCTGCGGTGCGGCTTGACCCGTTGTGCATTCCGGCGGGGCTGGATGATTCCAAACGACTTAGCCCAAAGCGTCGTGCTGCACTGTCTGAACAACTGCATGCCTGTGCGGACGTATGCATCGCCCACGCGACCGTTGCCGAAGTTGACGAGATCAACATTCTACAAGCGTCGATGCTGGCGATGGAGCGCGCGGTATCCGGGCTGCAACGCCCGCCCCAGCATGTGCTTGTTGATGGAAATCGGCTGCCTGACAACTTGCGGGGCCGGGCCCAGGCGATCGTCAAAGGTGACACGCGATCGTTGTCGATTTCCGCGGCTTCAATTGTGGCCAAAACATGGCGTGACAAGCTGATGGTGGATTTGGCGCAACAGCATCCTGGCTATGGTTGGGAACGCAACGCCGGATACGGAACAAGTGAGCATCTAAAAGCACTTCAAAATCTTGGGGTGACCCCACACCATAGATGTTCGTTCAAGCCTGTGCACAACATATTGTATCAAGAGAAAATCGTAACCCTCTGATTCAAAAAAAGAAATTGACGCCGAATCACCTTTGACTCATCTTGTCCCTAACAAAACGACGCGTTCGCAAAGGGCGCGGGGACAGAGGCAGAGATGAAAACAAAGACCAAAAAGGCGACGCCTGCGTTGCCCTTGAACCAGATACTCTCGGGCGATTGCATCGACCTGATGAACAGTCTGCCGGAAAATTCGGTGGACCTGGTATTTGCCGACCCACCTTACAATCTGCAGCTTCGCGGCGACTTGCACCGACCAGATAATTCCAAGGTCGACGCCGTTGATGACGCGTGGGACCAGTTCGCATCATTCAAGGCATATGATCGTTTCACCCAGGACTGGTTGCAGGCGGCGCGTCGTATCCTAAAGCCGAATGGGGCTATCTGGGTAATCGGATCCTATCACAATATTTTTCGCGTTGGCGCGGCGATGCAAAACGCCGGCTACTGGATTTTGAACGATGTTGTCTGGCGAAAATCAAATCCGATGCCCAACTTTCGCGGTATGCGGCTGACCAATGCCCATGAAACGTTAATCTGGGCATCCAAACAAGAAGCCAGCAAATACACCTTTAACTATGAGGCGCTCAAAGCCCTGAACGAAGGTATCCAGATGCGTTCGGATTGGGTGTTACCCATCTGTACAGGGCATGAGCGGATCAAAGACGAAAACGGGAACAAGGCCCATCCTACGCAAAAACCCGAGAGCTTGCTTCATCGCGTTCTGGTCGCAACGACCAACCCCGGCGATGTTGTGCTGGATCCATTTTTCGGAACCGGGACGACCGGTGCGGTGGCCAAGATGCTGGGCCGGGAATTTATCGGCCTTGAACGGGAAAGTGCGTATCGCGCTGTGGCCACCAAGAGGATTGCCAACGTTCGCAAGTATGACAAAGAAGCGTTGCAGGTTTCCACCAGCAAACGCGCCGAACCGCGTGTTCCTTTCGGGCAGCTTATTGAACGCGGCATGTTGCGACCAGGCGAACAGTTGACGTCCCTGAATGATCAGTTTGCGGCCAAGGTTCGTGCTGATGGCACCTTGATATCTGGTGACCACAAAGGGTCTATCCATCAGGTCGGTGCCGCCCTGCAAGGGGCGCCAAGCTGTAATGGCTGGACCTACTGGTATTTCAAACAAGATGGCAAACCTGCGCCCATTGATGTCTTGCGACAACAGATCCGCGCAGAGATGAATTAGCAAATATACGCGGTCCGAAATGACCGCTGCGATGTTACCGCCGGTGCCTGTGGCCTGACACCACGGCATGAACTGCCCCGCCTTTTGGCGGGGCTTTTTTTGCCTTGGATATCTATTTGGGCAGTGGGTTGCTCGCAGATTTATAGGCCGACCAATCTGATATTTCCGGATAGTACATCGCACGCCACTTTTGAACGCGGGGGTTCATCATACGGCGAAACAGATTCGGCATCATCGCAATCATCAACATCACCGGATATCCATAAGGCAGCTGTGGTGCCGCATAATCCGCGGAATTTTGTAAAAGTGGAAAACGCCGGCCGGGTTTATAGTGGTGGTCAGAATGCCGCTGCAGGTTAATCAAAAGCCAGTTCGTCGCCGTGTGGGCCGCGTTCCAGGAATGGTGCAGTTGCGCAGGTTCATATTTGCCGTTGCCCAGGTGTTTGCGGGTCAGTCCATAATGCTCGGCATAGTTTACCAGTTCCAAATTCCAGACTGCGATAAATGCCTGATACATAAAAAGCCCTAACCCGGCCCAGCCACCGATAATTATCGCCAGCAAAAGGAATCCCGCCTGCAATGCAAAATAGCGCCAGAACGGATTTGACGCGTCCAGAACCGGCATCCCTTTTGCTTTCAGTTTCCCGGTTTCGGCCAGCCAGGCGGATCGCACACACTGCACCAGAACCCGTGGAAAAAACCGGTGAAAGCCTTCGTTGTATCTGGCTGTTACGGGGTCTTTTGGTGTGCCAACATAACGATGGTGCACAAGCAAATGTTCGGACCTGAAATGCGAATATAAAACACTGGCCAGCAACAAGTCCCCCAACCATCTCTCCAGATGGTTGGTTTGGTGCATCAGTTCATGCGCATAGACGATTCCGATTCCGCCGGTGACAACGCCGACTCCGAAAAACAAACCCACTTTTTCATAGGCGTTCAGGTGATCGGTTGCCGATACATACCAAATCAGACCGAAGATAAGAAAAAACTGGATCGGGAACCACAAAAGCGTAATCATCCGATGCCAGAACAGCTGATCATCGGGCGTTTCCGGGTCCACATTGTTCGGGTTCAATCCCAGGAAATAATCCAAAACAGAGGTTGCGACCCAGGCGATCAACGGTGGCAGCAACAATGCCCACCCACCATAGGCTGCGGCGACCAGCACCGCAGGAATCAGGCAAAGTGATACCCAAAACGGCAATGCATTCCTGAGGTTGAACAGCGAGCTGGGTTTCATCGGGTGATACATATCCTATGGGGTAATTCTAACAGGCCTTGTTCAATAATTTCAATTGCTGTCCAGATCGGGTGCCGCAAGATCGTATGCCTTTCGCATAATTGTCGGCAGCGCACTTGCGCGAAAGTCGTAATCCTGGACGAAGAAACCGACGGCCGGGTCAGCATCTGCAGGAACAATGGCGGTTTGCAAAATCAAGACCAAGTGAAAATGGGTGAATGTATGCCGCACGACGGGTCCCAAACTGGTCCACTCTGCCGCCAGCGGTGGCAATTCCTGGGCGCTGGCCGTCCAGTCTGATCCCGGCCATCCAAGCGTTCCGCCCAGCAATCCTTTGTCAGGGCGACGTTCCAACAACCATGCGCCGTCTGTCCGTCTTGCCACGTAAACCGTACCATACCGCGTTGGGATCTTTGGCTTTGGACGCTTTTTGGGCAGCGTGGATTGGGTGCCGGAATGTCGCGCTTTGCAAAACTGGGCCACCGGGCAGATACCGCATGATGGATTGCGTGGGGTGCAGATGACTGCACCCAGATCCATCATTGCCTGGGCATAGTCACCCGGTCGGTCCTGCGGTGTCAGGTTCGCTGCGTGACGGGTAAGTTCGGGTTTTGAATCCGGCAAGGGAACCGCGACGTCAAATAACCGCGAAACCACCCTTTCTACATTGCCATCAACAACTGTTTGCGGTTGATCAAACGCGATTGAGCATACAGCCGCGGCCGTATACGGTCCAATACCCGGCAGGTGCAGCAATTGCTTGTATTCCCGTGGAAACCGTCCATCAAAATCTGAAACGATCAGCCGCGCGCATTTCAACAGGTTGCGCGCACGGGCATAATACCCAAGCCCCGCCCATTCAGCCATCACGGCGTCGTCGGTCGCGCTGGCCAGATCGTTAATGGTTGGCCAAAGTTCCATGAACCGCAGAAAATAATCGCGTACAGCGGCGACGGTTGTCTGCTGCAACATGATTTCGGAAATCCAGACGCGATAGGGATCCGGCCCGATGTCGTTTTTGCGGTCGCTCGGCCCGACGCGCCAAGGCATCTCGCGCGCGTGGTGGTCGTACCATTCCAGCAGTGCCAGCCTGAATTCTGTTTCACGCAATGATTTTGTCCCGATCCGCCGGAATTTTCTGGGGAACTGTTGTTCGCCCTATAGAATAGGGTACAAAGCAAGACATGCCAGCAATGAAACGTAAATCTTGGTCTAGTGCGGGCGAGAATCGCCGCAAACGCGGTTTTGAGCGCGCGTCAGGCGTATTGGAAAGTCAAATTCGCAATGTCAGCGAAAGCCGTGGTTTCGCTGTGTCGCGGCTCTTGACCCACTGGTCAGAAATTGTTGGTGATGCGGTTGCCTCCGCGGCTATTCCTGTAAAGGTCAGCTATAGCCAGGGCGGATTTGGTGCCACACTCACATTGCTGACGACGGGCGCACAGGCCCCGATGTTGCAGGCCGAGCTGCCCAAGATCACCGAACGCGTAAACGCTTGTTATGGCTATTCAGCGATCGCGCGTATTCGCCTGACACAAACCGCGCCGACCGGATTTGCCGAGGGTCAGGTCGCCTTTGACGGAAAGAAACCCGCCAAGGCGTCGAGGGCGCCCGGTCCGGTGGCCGAACAGGCCGCGAAACAGGCCGTGGCAGGTGTCGACGATTTGACCCTGCGAAAAGCGCTGGAATCGTTGGGTGCGAACGTATTATCCCGAAGCGTGGACAAAAAAGGTACGTAACAATGAACAGATTGTTGATCGTCGCATTGGCTTTGGCCGTCATATTGGGTGGAGCTGCATTCTGGTACATAAATCAACCTGAATCGGGCGGAACACCCCTGGCCGAATCCACAGACCAGGACACCGGCGAAGTAGACCTGTCAATCGTGCAGGAAATGTCGATTGGCAATCCAGATGCCGCCGTAACGGTTTATGAATATGCATCATTCACCTGTCCGCATTGCCGTGTCTTTCATGAATCGGCTTTCAAAGAGTTAAAGGCAAATTACATCGACACAGGCAAAATCAATTTTGTCTATCGCGAGGTGTATTTTGACCGATTTGGCCTTTGGGCCGGCATGGTTGCGCGTTGTGGCGGCCCAGACCGTTATTTTGCGATCGCGGATCTGATCTATCAAAACCAAGAGGATTGGTTAGAAGGCGGCGACCCCGCCCAGATTGCTGAAAAACTGCGCAAAATTGGACTGTCGGCCGGATTGAACAATGTGCAGCTGGAACAGTGCCTGAATGACGGCACAAAGGCGCAGGCGCTTGTGGCGACATTTCAGGCCAATGCCGAAGCGGATGGCATTAACTCTACCCCAAGTTTTGTCATCGACGGGCAGAATTTTGGAAATATGCGCTATCCGGAATTTGCCAAGACCCTGGACGCAAAGCTGGAAAAATAATGATCCCTCTCAAGGGTTTAAAAGTTGTCGAGCTTGCGCGTATCCTGGCTGGTCCGTGGGCCGGGCAAACGCTTGCCGACTTGGGGGCGGATGTCATCAAGGTCGAGAGTCCTGCGGGCGACGACACCCGCAATTGGGGGCCGCCGTTTGTGGATCGGGACGGGGATCGGTCAGCTGCTTATTTTCACAGTTGCAACCGCGGCAAGGATTCCATCTGTGTTGATTTTCAGACTGCCGATGGTCAAAAAACAATCAAGTCGCTTGTGTCCGACGCGGACATATTGATCGAGAATTTCAAGGTCGGTGGCCTGGCCAAATATGGGTTGGATTACGAAAGTCTAAAGTCAATTAATCCTGGTCTCATATATTGTTCGATCACCGGGTTCGGGCAGGATGGCCCTTATGCGCATCGCGCAGGCTATGATTTCATTATTCAGGGCATGTCCGGATTGATGTCCATCACCGGCGAGCCTGACGGACAGCCACAAAAAGTGGGCGTGGCCGTAACCGACATATTCACGGGTCTGTATGCAACAACCGCCATTCTGGCAGCGGTTCACCGGCGTGCCAGTACCGGGACCGGCAGTCATATAGATCTAAGTCTGTTTGACGTGGCAACAGCAATTACGGCAAATCAGGCCATGAATTACCTGACGACCGGACAATCGCCACGGCGGCTTGGAAATGCGCACCCAAACCTGATGCCCTATCAGGTGTTTGATTGCGCAGACGGTTGGGTCATCATAGCGACCGGAAATGATCGGCAGTACCGCAGTTTGTGCGCCTTGTTGGGCGTTGAGCATCTTGCGGGCGACACCCGGTTTGTGTCGAATGCTGACCGCGTGCAAAATCGCGATGTATTGGCGGAATTGCTGACCGAAGAAACTTTGAAATTTCCCAAGCAGGAACTTTTGTCATCCTGTGAAAGACATGCTGTCCCGGCGGGTCCCATAAATACAATCAAGGAAGTATTTGAAGATCCACAGATTGTGTTTCGGGGCCTGCAAAAGACAATTGATGGCGTGCCAATGGTCGGAACGCCAATTCAGTTTCGCGATGTAGAACTGCCTGGACCGAGACCCGCACCGAAGCTGGGACAAAGCGCGCCCGAATCAGCCAAAACGACTAGGCAGGAATGATTCCGGCCCGTCGCAGGGCTTTGTCTACGTCATCCCAGGATGCCAGTTGCAAACGCACCGGCACCGTCAGCACCTGGCTTTTGAAATGGGCGGGCAATCGCACGGCGTCTTTTTCGGTTGTGACAAGTTGTGCGTTCAAGGATTTCGCCTGGTGGTCCAGACGCTTCATCAGGGTTCCCGAAAGCTTCTGATGGTCGTCCAGTGCAACCGCCTCGATGATGTCGGCTCCAAGCGAGCGAAGCGTTGCGAAAAATTTTTCGGGATGACCAATGCCGGCAAATGCCAACACGCGCATTCCTTGCCAGTCCATACCGGTTTCAAGCGGCGAAAGCTGACCAGTCACCTGGGGCACTGAAATTTTCCGTTGCCAGGTGTCTGCGAAATTGTTTTGGCTGGCATCGTCACCAATTACTAAAATAATATCCGCGCGCTGCAAACCGCGTTCGATTGGTTCACGCAACGGCCCTGCCGGGAAAACCCGACCATTGCCAAAACCAATCCGTGCGTCCGCGACAATGATCGACAGATCCTTGTGCACCGAAGGGTTCTGGAAACCATCGTCGAGAATAATAATTTCGGCACCGTCCAGTTCCGCTGCCCGAACCCCATGTGCGCGATCCTTGGACACCCAGGTTGGTGCGAATGCGGCCAATAACAACGGTTCGTCACCCACGATCTCGGCTGTGTGATTTGTTGGCAAAACGCGTACGGGGCCATTATGTGATCCGCCATATCCACGAGACACGATATGGACAACATATCCGTCGCTGATCAACCGGCCGGCCAAGGCAATTGCCGTCGGTGTTTTACCGGTGCCGCCAATATTGATGTTGCCAATACAGATCACCGGAACACTGGCCTTGTAGCTGCTGGTTTTGGCCAGTCTTCTGGCCCCCAAATAAGTCGAAACAGCTGCCAGCGGTGCAAGAAGTGTGCCGAACAGGCCAGGCTGATCCGGGGCGTGGTTCCAGAAATTCGGTGGTTTCATTCTGCACCTTCCTGATTTGTGATGACCTGAGAAATCTGCGCCACCGCGCCATCGATGACCTGCGCGCTAGAGGTACACACCTCCCATGCGGCATGTGCCAGAGCGGCAGAAATATCAGGGGCCAAAAGCCGTTCAACCATCTTGCCAAGTTCGACCGAGTCCGGAACCTGTATAGCAGCCTGCGCCCGTGCGAGGCGGCGAAACGCATCCTGATGGGAGGATGTAACGGGGCCATGTATTATGGCCGATCCCAATGCGGCGGCATCAAACGGATTGGGGCCGGGGTTTTCGGATGGGAAAAGCGTGCCACCGATGAAAGTCGTTGTCGCCAGCCTGTACCAAAGCCCCATTTCCTGCGTCGTATCGACCACATAGACTTGTGTTTCCGGGTCGGGTTCCTGGTCATGAGACCGGATAGCGAAGGTCAGGCCGCACCGGGTAATTTTTTCCACCAATGCATCCGCATCGTCCATTCCAGGCACGATGATCAGCAGCAAACGGTGCGAGCGGCGCACGGCCTGCACATGGGCCGACAATATTGAATCCATTTCCGCCAGCGTAACTTCTGCTGCCAGCCAGATCGGTCTGGTAACCAGCAGCCCGGAAAGATCGGCCCATTCTTGTTGATTGCAATCCGGCGCGTGTCTGCCGCGTTCCAATACGCCAATGACCTGAGTCTGCGTTGCTGTCGCGCCCGCCCGGAGAAAATCGTCCTGCGTGCGTTCATCCCCGACCAGAATCTTGCCAAATTTCCGCAGTGTCGCCCGAGTCAATCCCGGCAACAATTTCCACTTGCGTGACCGATCCAGCGTCGTACCTGAATCAAACAGAAACAACGGAATGTTCTGGGCGGTCAGCTCCGCCACAAGCACAGGCCGCAATGGGGCTTCGACCCAGACGACTGCATCAGGGCGCCAATGATCCAAAAATGGTTTTACAACACTGGCCATTTCCGATGGCGGTTCCAGATAGACCGCATTCGGCGGCTTACCCGCCGCCAGCGTTTCTGGCCCTGAAATCAGGCAATGTGAACCTGGCAGTTTTTCCGATAGCCTGACAATAATTTCGTGGACAGCGTCGCTGTCCTTTGGGCGCGACGCCAAAATCCAGACCAGAGACCCATCCGGACGACTCTGAACCTGGTCAAAGCTGCCACTTTCGTTTGGCCGTCGACCCATCGCAGCTGTCACCAGGCGGTATATTGTCAGTGACAGGGCCATGTGAAGACCTGCTATTCTTGCTTTTCAGTTTCCTGCAACCGGTGAAGATGCGCAATAAAATAGCGCATATGCGCGTTGTCGACCGTTCGTTGTGCTTCGGATTTCCAGGCATTATACGCCGTTTCATAGTTCGGAAAGATACCGACAACATGAATATCGTCTACGTTTTTGAACGTGTTGTCTTGCGGGTCAGAAAGTTCACCGCCGTACACAAGGTGCAATAATTGGGTCATAGCTGCTCCGACCGGATTCATATCTTGGGCTACCCTAAGCTTATGACATTTCCGGTCAAGAATGGCCAAGGCGATTTCCGGATCGGATGTGATCAGAAATCTTAGGCTGCCAACAGCTGTGCCTGGTGTCCCCGCACCGATGTGCGTGCGCAAGGACCATAGGACAATGGGTTCAAACGCAATTCCGGAAAGACCTGAAACAACTCTTCTCGTGCGGCCTGATCCAGACCCGGTAGGCTGTAGGCCCCTGGATGGTAGCTTTCGGTGTCGCAGCCACTTGCCTGTATGATTTCATGCTGGTCAAACAACAAGTGGTAGTACGTCACCAGCCCGGCAGAACGTTGCCTGATTGAAGAACCGTTAATCAGGTGCTTGGCCGCAACCAACACCTCGTCCTCGCCACAAAACAGCTGTGCCTGATACCCCGACACAAGCAATCGATGCTGGGGCGAAACAAGCAAGTCCTGGTGATTGCCGATACTGTTTTTCATAAATGCGACGGGCGCCAATTTGGGTGACGCCATGACTGTGCGCTTGCCAACCCAGCGTATTTTCTGAACTCCGCGATCGCGTGTGATCACCTCGTCGCCCGCACACAATTCCTGAACCGGCCGCTGGCCATTTGGTGTCAGAATGCCAGTGTCGGCGCAAAAACAAATAATGTTTTCGATGTTTTCGAATGTGACAAGTGTCCCGTCCAGCAATTCGGCCGTTCCGGATAATCCGCCGTCACCGTCGTCGGAATTTGTTATGTTTAGTGTACCACCAGCCATTTGGCCGTTGAAATCGAGCGTATCGCCCACGACGGATTCACCGGTTTCGCCACCCTGAACGAACAAGTCCGTTCCATCCAGTGCAGACGCATCGATGATGAAAGTGTCGTCGCCATCCCCGCCGATCGCGGTATCGCCCGAACCGATCTGCAACGTGTCGTCGCCGTCCTCGCCGTAAAGGGTATCGGCGCCAGCACCGCCAATAAGGGTATCATTGCCGGTTCCGCCATATACGGTGTCGTTGTCCAGGCCAGCGTCAACGTAATCGTTGCCTGCGCCAGCTTCGACAAAGTCTGCGTTCGATCCGCCGCTTGGCACAGCGGTGAAATGGATGTCAGTAACCGATACCCACTGGTTTCCGGTCAGACCCTGATCGTAATCGATGTCGATACTTGCGACCGGGCCGGCAATTTCAATCAGCACTGAACCAGCGGCCTGGTCGAAATTGTCATTGGTGGCGACATTCCCGATTATCGTGGAGTCCAGAATAGTGTCATTTCCGGAAATGGTGAAGCTGACAGGCACAGAATTGCCGTTCGCGTCATAGGCAAGGATGGTCACGACGTCCTGCCATGTGCCCCCGTCGACGTCGTTGATCCTGAACGAGACATTTTCTACTTCGTTGGCAAAACCGCCACCGGGTACAGCGGAAAAGTCGATCGTTGTGGTTAACGAATCGACCTCACCCGTGCTGCTATTGTCACCAGCCAACAGCGCGGCGGATGATGTGCTAAAGGTTTCCCCGGCACCGGTATCAACATATTGCGTATCGCTGGTTTCAACCGACAGTTCATAGCCGCCGCCGTCGTCAGTATAGGTGACATCAACCTGAATGCCGCCCGTGTCGACCGTTGCGCCGCCGGTAAGATCAGTTTCGTCCGCGCCCAAATCGGACCAGTTAAACTCAAGATCGACCGCTACTGGGGGCGATACATCATTGCCATCAATAACATCGCCATGGGGGTCGCCGGCATATGTGCCGTCGATGGTGTCGTCGCCCGCCGTCCCGGACACCACATAGTCGGTATAATCGGCATAGCTGAAGGCCGGGTCGGATGCGTCGGCATTCGGGTTTGAATCATAGGCGATGGTTTCGTACACGCGCCCGGCGACCAACGGCACTTCGGACAATGTGTAATCGCCCGCCGCTGTTCCGTTTTCAACGTCGAATTCAGCGATTTCAAAAACCTGGCCGGTGACGGTGTCGCGCACTGTCCAGATACGTTCTGCGTCGACATTGCTGGTGGTGGATGTTGATCCGCCGACGGTGACGTCGGCCGTCGCGGTTTCGCCACCCGCGTTGTCATCGTCCAGATACTGCCCGCCGGTGCCCGCTTCGTTATCGGTGATTGTCGCCGTGCCGTCGGTGGCTGTTGGACCGGTCCACGTGCTAAAGTTGCCAACGGTCCGTGAAAAGACGGTGAAGGGGTCGGTCGAATAAAATGATACGCTATACGTTGGCATTCAATTTCCAAAAGCGCCCGGAGATGGGCAAATACAAATCACGCGATCGGTCTTTGGCAGATGGTTTATTTGCAAGATTGCCGATCCAAGAATCCTGCGCATCCAGACCATCACATATGAATATGTCGGTTATTGGTTCTGGTAATGACCATAATATGAGTCAATAAATCACTAACTGTATGTAATTAAACAGTTAAAACTTTAGATTGCAGTGATCGGTAAGAATTCAATTGTGAATCGTGGCCGTTGGAAGTCTGGCCGTTGGACTGTCGGTCTCAGGATTTGGTTCTGTTGATTAACGCATGCTGGACTGCTGGTGCACCCGCAATGATCCCGGCCAGGGCAGGGTGACGGTTATTGAATATTGGGGCTTTGCCCAGACGATCTGTGACCGTTGCACCGGCCTCTTTTGCCAATAAGGTGCCGGCCGCCACATCCCATTCCCAGGTATCGCGAAAAGTGATCATGGCATCAAAGCGTCCCTCGGCGATCAAAGCCATACGATAGGCCAGTGATGTCCGAAAATGACGTTGCACATCGGGAATTCCACCAGGCCAATGTGATTCATGAAAGTTTGGTTTGGCGGAAAGCACACGCGCCTGATCGATGCCCTTGCGGCCTGACTGCGCTATGGGCTGGCCGTTTAAATAGGCGCCTTGCCTGGATTGGGCGGTGTACATCTTGCCGGTGGCGGGCAAGTAGACACACGCATGGGTAATTTCACCGCGATGTGAAACAGCGATAGAATGCGACCAGGTCCTTTCGCCGGCGATAAAGGCGCGGGTGCCGTCGATCGGGTCAACAATGAACACGCTTTCACAGTCAAGCCGGTCTGCACTGTCCTCTGTTTCCTCGGACAGCCAGCCGAAATCCGGGCGCGCAGACAAAAGCCGGTCTTTGAGCATTTCGTTGACCGCAAGATCGGCCTCGGTGACAGGCCCGGCATTGTCGTCTTTGTTCCAGATTTTGGGCGATTGACGCCAGAATGGCATGGCGATCCTGCCAGCCTCGTGCGCTACGTCCATCAACAGCGCAAGATCACTCTCCGGCAAGGGTCAGCCCTTGGACCAACAAAGACGGCACCACATGCGACAAATGCGGTTGTGCGTCATTTGCCGGAATAATCGTTGCCAACATTTCATGCAGATTTCCGGCAATTGTACATTCGTTAACCGGGTATTTAATTTCGCCGTTCTCGACCCAAAAACCGGACGCGCCGCGCGAATAGTCACCGGTTGTGGCGTTGATGGACGATCCGATCATCGACGTGATCAGCATACCCGTGCCCATATCGCGCAGCAATTGGTCGCGGCTGACATCACCGGCTGTCAGGGCAATGTTGAAATTCGACGGCGATGGTGGCGCTGATGTGCCACGGGTGGCATTTCCAGTCGACGGCATGCCCAACTTGCGCCCCGTCGCAAGATCAAGTGTCCAGCCGGTCAGGATACCATCCTTAACAATATCACGGGTTTCAGTCGCGAGCCCTTCAGCGTCAAATGCGCGGGACCCCATTGTGCGTTTCCGCAACGGATTTTCTGTAATACTCAGGCCACTGGGCAGAATTTGTTGACCCAATGCATCCCGCAACCAAGAGGAACCCCGGACAATTGACGCACCATTGCATGCTGCCAGAACGTGACCAACCAAACTGCGGGCGACCCGTTCGTCAAAGATCACCGGATATGCGCCGGTTTTGGGCTTGCGGGCACCGGCACGCTGAAGCGTACGCATCGCGGCCTTTGTTCCAATCTCTTCTGGCGAGATCAGATCGGCGCGATGCACCCGGCTGTCGTCGTAATAATCCCGTTCCATATCAGTTCCGACACCGGTGATGGCAACACAACCGATGCCGCTATAGGTCCGTTGATATCCGGCCGACAACCCATTGGTTGCCGCGATATGCACAGACCGGCGGACATAACGTGCAGAGGCCGACTGGACCTGGGATATTCCTTCATGGGACAAAGCCGCGTCCTCGGCGCGGGCTGCTTGGTCCTTGAGGGTTTCGGCATCGGGCTCTGGGTGCGGATCACACAGATCCAGCATCTGGCTGTCGAAACTTGTGGCAAGCTGATCTGGTCGGGCAAGACCGACGCCAGCGTCATCAGGTGCTTCCTTGGCCATCGCAACAGCGCGTTCAGCCATCGTAGCTATAGTCGCCAGTTTGGTGTCGGACGCCGAAACACAGGCCTGTTTTTGTCCAACGATGACACGCAGGCCAATTTCTGTGCCTTCAGACCGTTCGGCCTGTTCCAGTTTCGCGTTCAGAACTTCGATAGACATTGCGGTCGCTTCCAGCGCCAGCGCGTCCGCAGAATCTGCACCTGCGGATTTGGCTGCTGTCAGCAACGCAGTGGTCAGGTCGGACAGGTTTTGCGACATGGGGCTGTTTTCCTGCGGCTCGGGTCGTCATTCAGGTAGTCTGACAGACCCCAAGGCGCAAGCGCAGATGTCGAATTAGACCGCGCCAGGGGCAACCCTGGCACGGCGACAAACGTGAATCTGGATTATTTTATCTGTTGCCCATTCGCGAACACGGACCCATTGCCCCGGACCTCGATCTTTGACGTCAGAGAGTCCGGTCCCGCAGCGGGCTGGGCGAACATCCCCAGCATCATGCGGGCGCCCATCGCCTGGTCCTGTGGCAACAGACCCATGCCCACCAAGGTTTCCATCAGGCCGTTTACACCTTCAATGCTGATGTCCACAGTACCAGTCGGAGCCGGCATGCCGCCAAAAGTCTGCAGATCAGAATTATCAAATGTGAAATTCCCTGATCCCTGAATATCCGCGCCTGCCAATTTCAGGCGCACCTCGTTGATCGACAGCTCGTGAATTTCCGCGGGCATCTTGCCGTCTTCGGCCATCTCTCCGGTTTCTTTGGCACTCATGAAATCAACCAGGAAATTCATCTTGCCGGCAAAATCGATCACCAGTGTCGCCGGGTCGCGCGGCAATTGCCCGCCAGGGTCAAACATGTTCCAAATTGCGTCGCTGATGGTTAACTCTGAAAACCGCGTCAGCAATCCGAAATCGCGTGGCTCGTTTGTCTTTGTTGTCGGCATCTTTAGTTCAAAGGCCGCTTGTGCCATTGCCATGTTGACCGACGGAAATGGGATCATCGCACCGATCAGACTGTAATTCAGATCATTTGTTTCCCCGCCATATGCGAGTGAGCCGTCCTCAATGGAAAAGGTAATCTGACTGTCCGCCGCTGTGGCATCAACAGTCATGGGACCGTTATCGCCCAAGACGCTCATGTTGTATTTCGTGGCCCCTGTCGTTAGGGTTCCACTGCCGTTCAACCCGCCGTTAAAAAACCAGGCCGGATCATCAACAGACAGGTTTTTGGCAACCATCATGTCGGACGACGTTTTGAAATCATCGTACGAGCCTGACATCTGGATACGTGTCTGATCCGTTGGGTCCGTGATATCCATCGCCAAGTTGGCCTGCATTGCTGACATTTCACTCGTGACCTGGCGCATTTCGCCTTCGGTCACTGTGTATGCACCATCGATATCGCTGATGCTGAATTTTATGTCACCCTCGGTTTTCTGGCCGTCTGCCACAAGATCATCAATTGAAATGGACAGTTGCGACGCCAGATAGTCATATGACAGCACTTCTGGCGTGCCGGAAGCCACCATGGCCAAACCAGCCTGGGCGACAGTCAATGTCATATTAACGGATTCGCCTTGCTCTGGATCCAGGGCAATCGACATAATCATTTCCGGCGACATTGTGATTTCAACCGTTCCGTCGCCGCGTTCACGCAATTCTATCAAATCGACAACGCCGCCCGCCTTGCCCTCTGGCATCTCCATCCCAAATTGGATGTTTTCCAGTGACAACGTGTCACCACGTCTGTTTTGTGTGCCGACCGTCATCGTCTGACCCAGGGATTCGGCATAACTGGTCCAATTCGCCCAGACTTCTTCTGCCGACACTTGGGCCATTGCGCTGCTTGACATTGCAGCCAAATACATTGTGCTGCCTGCCAGTGTTTTGTATAAAGTCTTGGTCATTGATGATCCTTGAATCAGTGGGTTTGTTAGTGAATTCATGTGGCCGTGGAATGCGTCAATATGTTGGCAACCATGGTACACAATTTTGGTTCTGAGTCGAAATTGTTTCCAACTGAACAGGGTTCAACACATCGTCATGAATGGAAAAACTGTATTGATCGTTGGCGCAAGCCGCGGAATTGGTGCTGCGGCGGCGCGTGTATTTGCGCAGGCCGGGGCGAATGTTGCCCTTTTTGCCCGTAGCGAGGGGTCGATATCGGACCTTGCAAATGAAATTGGCGCAAAAGCAATCGCCGTAACGGGCGACGTCAGCAAATACGATGATGTCAGCCGGGCGGTGGATAAAACGGTTGCGGCATTCGGTGGCCTGGACGTCATTATCAACAATGCCGGCGTGGTCGAACCCGTTTCACATATCGCGGACTCAAACCCAAGAGATTGGGACAGGGTCATCGATATCAATCTGAAGGGTGTGTATTATGGAATGCGCAGCGCGATCCCGGTAATGGTTGCCGCAGGACAAGGCACAATTCTGACTGTTTCATCCGGCGCTGCGCATAGTCCGATAGAGGCTTGGAGTCATTATTGCGCCTCAAAGGCAGGCGCCGCGATGCTGACCGGCTGTGCGCACAAAGAATATGGTGACGCGGGAATTCGGGCCATGGGCCTGTCGCCAGGAACAGTCGCTACGCAAATGCAGCGCGAAATCAAGGCCAGCGGGATTAATCCGGTCAGCCGGCTGGACTGGTCGGACCACATCCCACCTGAATGGCCGGCACGCGCGTTGTTGTGGATGTGTTCGCCGGAATCCGATGGGTTTCTGGGACAGGAAATTAGTCTGCGAGACGACGACATTCGCCGGGCCGTTGGTTTGATCGATTGATCAGCATAAAAGGCCAGGATCCGGTCTGGAAAGAATGCCTGAACCGGCCTGAAAAGGCGAACGCAGTGACCGGCGAAATGCTGGATACTTTGATTGCCTTTTTTGAAAATAAACTGCGGCGGGCGAAATGTGTCATCCTGACTGGCAAAGGTCAGACTTTCAGCGCCGGCGCCGATTTGAAACAGGCCAGCCACCAGCGATAAATGGGATCGTCTTTCAGATGCTGTCGCCAGATCCCCGAAATTTACCATAGCCGTGTTGAACGGCACAATGGCCGGGGGGTGCGTTTGGCATGGTTTTGGCGTGCGACATTCGCGTGGCCGTTCCACAAGCCGAGTTTCTCTATCCGGTCATGAAACTTGGGTTTTTTACCACATCTTTCGGATGTCCGCCGCCGGGCGGCATCGATTGGCCCGTCGCGGATTTCGGCAGCAGAGGCGCTTGATTGGGGGCCTGTTGACCGTGCGGGTAATCATGGCGAAATATCCCAAATGATTTCTGATTTCACAGGTGATAGGATGGATGCCAGCGTCGAGCACATGGGCAATGTCAAAGCCCTGTTTGGCTGACAATCTGGCCCTTGCCACCACCCATGCAGGCTGTATCCATGAAGTGTGTTCAATAGTTGGCAGGCATGTGAATGGAAATTTTGGCGACTGCAGTGGCAAAGATTCAGGACTACACCCGGCAAGGGGCTGATGTGGTGCAGGGCTGGCTGGTAAGTCCCGCGGCATGGTCACAAGTCGGAATGTTGTTGGTGGCGTTTTTAGTGGCCTGGTATCTGACACGCCGACTGACACCTATCCTGACAAAGCTGCTGACACCGCCACAAGAACAGGCCAATACCGTGTCAAAAATCCGTCGGTTTGCGCTGTTGTTTTTGCCGCTGTTATTGCCGCTGATCGCCTATGTCGCGACGGCGTTGGGTGAACAATTCACACGGTCTCTGTTTGGTTCAGGTGCGGTCATCGCTTTCGGCAAACGGGTATTTTTGTTATTGGCGGCGCGCGCGCTGGTGCGCGATATGATCAGCGATCCGTTTCTGAAAATCATGGGTCGCTATGTGTTGCTGCCAATCGCGGCGATCTATGCCGTCGGGTTGCTGGATGAAATCCAGACCCAGCTGTCGCAGTTCACAATATCTTTGGGCAACATCAGCTTTTCAGTGATGGCGATCATACGCGGTTTGATCGCGGCGGGCCTGCTGTTCTGGCTGGGTCGATGGTCGAATGACCAATCGCGAAGCTACATTGGCAAACAGCAGGAATTGCGGCCTGCCACGAAAGAACTAGCCACCAAAGCAGTTGAAGTGATGATATTCGGCGGCGCATTTTTGCTACTGATGAGCATTATGGGCATCAACCTGTCTGCGTTGGCGATCCTGGGCGGTGCCATCGGCGTCGGGTTGGGCTTTGGGCTGCAAAAGATCGCAGCGAATTTTATTTCCGGTGTGATTTTGTTGTTGGAAGGTCAGGCAACCGTAGGCGATTATGTTGCTCTGGACGGCGGCGAATTTGGCAAAATCGTAAAAATGACGGCCAGGGCCACCATATTGGAAAGCTTTGATGGCCGTTGGATTGTAATTCCAAACGAAGATTTTATTACGACGCGGGTGGTGAATTATTCAGACAGCGGATCGGCAAACCGTTATGAGGCGCCATTTTCAGTCAGCTATGGAACCGATATCAACCTGGTTCCCGACATCATCGAAAAGGCAGTATCACAACACGCGGATATCCTGAACGATCCATATCCGCCGGATTGCGAACTACGCGGGTTTGGTGACAGCGGCATCGATTTTGCTGTCGAGTTTTGGGTCAATGGACTGGACGACGGAGACAACAAGTATACGTCGGACGTCTTGTTCCTGATCTGGAATGCCCTGAAAGCGCATGACATCGAAATTCCGTATCCACACCGGGTTCTTGAAATCAAGGGCGGGTTGCCCGCCACATGAGACAGGCACTGGTCATTGGCGGTGGACCCGCTGGGCTGATGGCAGCCGAGCAGCTGGCCATGGCGGGCCACAGTGTGATCGTCGCAGATGCCAAACCGTCGCTTGGGCGAAAGTTTCTGATGGCCGGAAAGTCGGGCTTAAACCTGACGATGGACGAACCACTGGTGACGATGATGGCCAAATTCGGCGATGCGGCCCCGCATTTGGGACCCGCACTGACCGAATTTCATTCTGGTCACGTCAAAAACTGGGCATCCGACCTGGGCCAGGAAATATTCACCGGGTCGTCGGGGCGTGTTTTTCCAAAGGCAATGAAGGCCTCGCCGTTGTTGCGCGCTTGGATGCGACGCTTGACCGGGCTTGGCATTGAATTTCGAACTCGTTGGTACTGGCGCGGCTGGGTCGACAACGCAGCGGTGTTTGACACACCGTCCGGGCCGCAATCAATTGCGCCCGATGTTACCGTTCTGGCGTTGGGCGGTGCCAGCTGGCCGCGACTTGGATCCGACGGCAAGTGGTCCGAAATTCTGCAACGTCACGGGGTTGATGTCGCGGCGTTTGAACCGGCGAATGCGCGGCTGCTGGTCGACTGGTCGGACCACATGACAAAACACTTTGGCGCGCATATCAAGAACACAGCGTTGTCGGCAGGAACAGATCGATACCGCGGCGAATTTGTCGTATCGCGCAGCGGGCTGGAAGGCGGGGGCGTCTATGCGGTGTCCCGACACGTGCGCCAGGGTCAGTCACTAACGTTGGATTTACAGCCAGACTGGAGCACCGAAAAAGTGCAACGCCGTTTGAACCGGCCTCAGCGCAAGCAGTCGACAGTTGGGTATTTGCGAAAGAACCTGGATTTATCACCGGCCAAGATCGCTTTGCTGTTGGAATTTTCTGAACCCGCGATATCCGGTTCGTGGCGGGTGCAGGACGTAAAGTCGTTGCAGGTGAAACACGCCGGTCTGGGGCCGCTGGAAACTGCAATTTCAACGGCCGGTGGCGTGCGCTTTGACAGTATTGATGATGCTTTCATGATACATAAGCTGCCCGGTGTTTTCGTTTGCGGCGAAATGCTGGACTGGGAAGCGCCAACAGGCGGGTATCTGATCACAGCATGTCTGGCGACAGGGCGTTGGGCAGGGCGAAACGCGGCTGCCTGGCGCGGATTGCCTAATTAAATCGCCCTAGCGTTTTGCCAGCATGGCTAGGCGAATCAATGTGCGTTCAACCAATGCCATTTGCGGGGCCTTGGAAGATGACCGCAACGCCAGATCAGTTTCAATCAGCATGCGCAATGCCACTTCGGATTTGCGTAAGCCCCAATTTTGGGCCTGTCGTATCATCCGGTCGCGACGCGGCCCGAATATGGGCGGTTTCAGTCGTCCGATCCCTGCAGCGGGACCACCCGGATCAGAAGTGGCAGCATGCAGCGCGCGAAAGTGGCGCATCGCCCCAATGCACAAACCGACGGGTTGAATACCCTGACCTTCAAGCTTTTGCATCACAGGCCCGATCTCGGTGTCGCGGGCCTCGGCCACCAGGTTCAGAACGTCATCAACCGCAGCTTCTGTGGTCAATGGTGCGCAGGCCAAAACGTCATCAATGCCGACAGCCGTGGCGTCACCAACCTTGTATAATGACAATTTTTCAATGGTTTGTCGGAAATCACCGGGGTCTATCATGCGCGACAATGCAAGAATGTCGATCATCGCCTCTGGCGTCACCTGCGCCAAGCCGGCCTTTTGCAAATCTGTCTCGACTTCGTCACGGCTTGGCGGGTCATTATAAATGCCAACGGCAAAGGCATTGTTGTGCGTTTCGAAAGTTTTTCGCAACGACGACCGTGCATTCAGCGCGCCCGCTGTGACGACAATCTGCGCATCGCCGTCGCGCCAGTCGGCAAGCGATCCTGCGATTACCTTGGTCAGACTGTCCGTGGCCCCTTCGACGAATGCCACCCGCGTTCCAGGGAAAAATCCCTGGGCTTTCACTGCGTCCGAAATCGCTGCGGGTTCTTTGCGCAGGTCGGATGCAGGAATGCGCGTCAGTCGCATTTCCTCTTCGCCATTGGGTCCAAGTAACGCATCGATAAACTGCTTGCGTTTCAGTGCGACACGCATCGGATCCGAACCGTAAATCAATATGCCGGTTCGCGCCGGATCTGGTTTTGAAAAGAATGCGTTGGCATCTTTGGCCGAGAGTTTCATTGCGCCCAGTCCGGCGCAGTTGCCACAAGTGTTGTCACAATTTGATCCGCCAAAATAACCATCAATCTGCGGTTGGCGTCACGTCGTGCAGCCAGGGTCGAAATCGAGGCGTTTGTCAGCGGCGGCGACACTGTCGCATCGGTGGTACCGGATGTGTACCCGGTGAATGACGACACCGAACCCGCGGTCAGTGTTTCACCCGATTCTGCGTCGATCAGCGTGTAATTGGCGGTGCCGTTGATATTGTAGCGATTTATTTCCTGTTCGGCGTTAATCCCGACGGTTTTTCGACTGACCTGCAAACTGTAATTCAACCGGTACAGCGATGTTGATGCCACGCCCAGCCGGCGTTCCAACTGGGTCACCAGATCAAAGCTGTTCAGGTCCGCCGGTTCCTGAAACACAACTGCGTTTCGCAACATCCGGCCATCGGATTCAGGACCAAATGCCGGCGTGAATCCGCACCCAGAAAGCAAAGTGAGTGACAAGAGAATCGGCAGAAAAAATATCCCAAAAGGCGAACCCGATAATTTTCCGGATTCGGTTTGTGACCTTGGGGTGATTTCAAATAACAACATTCACAATCCGGCCCGGTACGACGATCAGCTTTTTTGGCGCCCGATCATCAAGCGCCCTGACCACAGCATCATCGACCAGCACCAACTTTTCAATCTCTTCGCGTGCCATGTCCGCTGGAACACTAATTTCTGACCGGCGTTTGCCGTTGATTTGGATCGGCAAAGTCACCGTATCGTCGATCAGATATTTTTGATCGGTCGTCGGCCAGGCCGCTTCGGTGACCAACCCCTTGCCGCCAAGCATATTCCAGATTTCTTCGGCGATATGCGGCGTCATAGGCGACATCAACTGGGCCAGAGTTCTGACAGCGTCAGTGCGTACACTGTGATCTGCCCCGGATTTTTGGATGGTGTTGGTAAAGGCATAAAGTTTGGCAATCGACGCGTTGAAACCGAATGATTCTATCCCCATGGTCACGTCATGAATCGTTTTGTGCATTGCGCGCAAAAGATCCTGGTTGTCTTTGGCGTTGTCGGTGGGCGCATCGTCGGGTACCGCGGCTGCCTCTGTCGCCAGACGCCAGACCTTGGACAGGTGTTTGTGGGCGGCTTCGGCGCCTGCGGCTGTCCATTCCACATCCCGTTCGGGCGGGGAATCGGACAAAACGAACCAGCGCGCCGTATCCGCCCCGAAAAGGGAAATGATGTTGACCGGGTCGACAACGTTCCTTTTTGATTTGGACATCTTGGCCGACGGTACGATTTCAACGCTTTGCCCGGTGGTGGTCAGTTTCCCGTCTTCAACGTCTTCCGGCAGGTGATAGACACGGCGGCCCTTTTCATCCCGGGTCTGGTAAATTTCGTGCGTCACCATGCCTTGTGTGAACAGGGCATCAAATGGCTCTTGGGCCTTGTCAGGCAAATGTCCGCAAATATTCATCGCGCGGGCAAAGAAACGCGAATAAAGCAAATGCAGAATCGCATGTTCAACACCGCCAATATACTGGTCGACATTCATCCAGTAGTCGGCTTCGGTCATGTTGATCGGCGTTTCAGCGCCTGGCGACGTGAACCGTGCGAAATACCAGGAACTGTCGACGAATGTGTCCATTGTATCGGTTTCCCGTTGCGCGGGCTTGCCACATGACGGGCAAGACACATTGCGCCACGTCGGATGACGATCCAATGGATTGCCGGGCTGATCAAACGACACGTCTTCTGGCAGAATGACGGGCAGGTTTTCTTTCTTTTCCGGCACCACACCACAACCGTCGCAGTGGATGATCGGAATCGGGCAGCCCCAATATCTTTGGCGCGACAGGCCCCAGTCACGCAGCCGGTATTTGGTGACACCTTTGCCAACGCCCTTTGACTCGCAAACCGAAATAGCGGCCTGGATGGCATGATCGCCGGTGGTCACTTCATCCCAGCCAAAGGCGTGCAGCCAGCGCACAGGTTCAGATTTCGCGGGCACAAAGGCATCGCCGCCCGTTTCAGGTGAAACCAGATCTTCAGACATGGGTTCAAATGTGGAAATGACGGGCAGGCCGTATTTGCGGGCAAAGTCCAGATCGCGTTGATCATGTGCCGGGCAACCAAAAATTGCGCCCGTACCGTAATCCATCAAAATGAAATTGGCGACATAGACCGGAAGTTCCCAACCATCGTCAAATGGGTGACGGACGGTCAGGCCGGTATCAAAGCCGCGCTTTTCTGCTTTTTCCAGCTCTTCTTCACTGGTTCCCATCTTTCGGCATTCAGCGCTGAATGCGGCCAGGTCCTGGTTGTCCGTCTCTAATGCGCGCGCCAACGGATGATCCGGCGAAATGCCGACAAAGGACGCCCCCATCAACGTGTCGGGGCGCGTTGTATAAACGTCGATTTCGTCGTGACCTGCGGGCCCGTTCTGTAATGCAAAGCCAAATTGCAGGCCGCGGGATTTGCCGATCCAGTTTTGCTGCATCAATTTGACTTTGGCGGGCCAGTTGTCCAACCCGTCGATTGCCGACAGCAATTCCTCTGCGTGATCAGAAATTTTAAAGAACCACTGCGTAAGTTCGCGTCGTTCGACCGGCGCGTCTGAACGCCATCCCTTGCCGTCGATAACCTGTTCATTCGCCAAAACGGTCATATCGACCGGGTCCCAGTTCACGACCGCGTTTTTGCGATAGACCAGTTCTTTTTCCATGAAATCGATAAACAAGGATTGCTGTTGCCCGTAATACTCGGGATCGCAGGTCGCAAATTCACGAGTCCAGTCAAGCGATAGGCCCAGTGATCTGAACTGCGAACGCATGCTGTCGATATTCTGATAGGTCCAGTTGCCCGGATTAAGACCCCGTTCAATTGCGGCGTTCTCGGCAGGCAATCCAAATGCATCCCACCCCATTGGATGCAGCACAGCATGCCCCGTCGCGATCTTATAGCGCGCAATCACATCGCCAAGCGTGTAGTTGCGGACATGCCCCATGTGCAGATTCCCGGATGGGTATGGAAACATTTCCAAAACATAGTATTTCGGCTTTGACGGATCGCGTTCCGCCACGAATGTTTGCGCGGTTTCCCACGCCTGCTGCCATTTGTTTTCAACAGTGCTTGCATCATAGCGCGACATGTTTTTGTCCTTGGTCGTAAAAACGCCGGGTGAGAAGCCCGGCGCATTGATACTGTTGGAATGATCCGGGGTCTAGAACCCGCTGTCGCCAATCCGAAGCTGGCGTGCCCGTGTCAGAATCGCATCCTCTACGGCACGAACCGTCGCCGCGCTGACCGGTCCACGTCTTGTGTTCAGTGCCAAACGCAGACTGCGGGCATCCAGCGCAGGGTCCTGAATGTAGATTGTCGCACGATAGGCCGTGCCGCCGCCCGGCGGTGTTCCGAATCCGGTCGCGATCACGCCGGTAAACGGATCGGCCGCCTGAATAGGCAAAAAGTTCAGAACATCCAGAGCGGCTGACCAGATGTATTTATTCACTTCGATTGTCGTATTTGGATCGTCTTTAACGTCGAACAAATCCCAAATCGTACTGCGCTCTTCTTCTGGCCCGCGCTGCCTTTGGGCCGCTGCATAGCGTTCTTCCTGGGTCAGACGCCCGCCGCCGCCGCCCGAAAAACTGCCGCCGCCACCTGAAAAAGGTACGCTGGAACAGGCCGTTACAGCGAACAGGGCGCCGAAAGAAATCAGTGCAAGTAGATGTTTATGATGCCCCATGAATTGGCCCCTGAAACCAGCGCTTTTTTCCCGTTTATCCGAGGGCGACTTTGGTCACAAGTTGTTTTGAAGGCGAATCCTTGGCGCAGGGGGGGCGCTACTGTGACATTGCTGCATCAACGTTCTGCCGAAGAAGTTCGCCCGCTGCGCGTTTCTTGCTTTCCACAATGGTTAGTGCGAAATGGCAGCATACTCAGTCTGGCAGATCCAGATTGGGAGTTTTTTTGGAATCACAAACGAGGGAAAACCAATGAAAAAGGTTCTCTTTACTACTACGGCGCTTATCGCGTCAGCGGGCTTTGCATCCGCACAGGGCGTGTCCCTTTCCGGCTCTGCTGTTCTGGGTATCTGGGGCGGAGACGATGTCGAAACTCAGTTCTTCACTGACATCGATGTTACTTTCAAAATGTCTGGTGAAACAGACAACGGCCTGTCATTCGGCGCTAATGTTGATCTGGATGAATCCGATGGTAAGGGCGCATCTGTTGAATCTGGTGCATTTGATGGCCGGCAACAGGGCGGTGAAGTAGTGTACCTTAAGGGTGCATTCGGCAACATCAACGCTGGTGACACAGACGGCGCGCTCGACTGGGCGATGCAAGAAGCAATCATCGGTGGCACTGTTGGCGACGTGAACGAGCATGTTGGTTACAGCGGCAACGGCGGCTTGGACGGATCATCTGGCGGCGCATTCGGCAGTGGCCAAGTTGTACGTTATGACTATTCCTTCGGCGACTTTGCATTCGCAGTTTCCGCAGAAATCGACACAGATGCTGGTGACGACAACATCTTTGGTGTTGGTGGTAAGTATTCTGGCGACCTTGGTGGTGTTACCTTGGGTGTTGGCATTGGTTACCAGTCCAACAGCGTTGTGGACGTTATGGGTGTTAGCCTTGACGTAGCGTCAGACAATGGTCTGCGTGCAATCGTCAACTATACTGACATGGAAACAGACACACATACTGGTCTGGCCCTTGGTTACACAATGGACGCTCTGACAGTTGCAGTTAACTGGGGTGAATATGACTCTGGTGACAATGGTACAGCTGTGACCGTAAACTACGATCTTGGTGGCGGTGCTGAACTGCAAGCCGGTTACGCCGTAAACGAAGAATCGGGTGCAGATGCAAACCGCTTCTCACTTGGTGTTGCAATGAGCTTCTAATCCTTTACAGGATTTGATTGGGAAAGAGCGGGCCTTGGTCCGCTCTTTTCTTTTTGACCAGTATGTGCGTTTTTAGCGTCAAAGCATCCGGGCCGGAAAATGTCACTGTCCACAGTTATCGCGCGTGTGCACGCTCAGGAATTGGCGTGCGATCGGCCCGTAGGGTCGACAAAACTAATTGCGGTTTCCAAAATGCAACCGCATGAAAATGTCGCCGCTGTTTTGCAACAGGGTCATCGGCTGTTTGGCGAAAACCGGGTCCAAGAGGCGGCTGGAAAGTGGCCCGCCTGGAAACAAGAATATCCAGACGTCGCGTTACATCTTTTGGGTCCATTGCAATCCAATAAGGCCCGCCAGGCGTTGGAACTGTTTGATGCGGTTCATTCGTTGGATCGTCCGAAACTGGCCAAATCTCTTGCCCGTCTGGCGCAGGAAATGGGGCAGTGCCCGATGTTGTTCGTTCAGGTAAATACCGGGAACGAGCCGCAAAAGGCCGGTGTTTTGCCCGCCGACGCCGACGCGTTTATCAAAGAATGTCAGGGGATGGATTTGCCGGTCTGCGGGCTGATGTGCATCCCGCCAGCAGATGAAGAACCGTCACTGCATTTCGCCTTGCTGGCCAAAATCGCGGCACGTAACGGGCTGTCAGAACTGTCGATGGGTATGAGCGGTGATTTTGAATCCGCCATTGCCCAGGGGGCCACCTATGTCCGGGTGGGGTCGGCAATATTTGGGGCCCGTCCGGTCGTTAGCGAACGATAATCCGTGTGCCCGGCGCGCACCGTTGCGCGATCCAGCGCAAATGTGACGGGCTGAATGCGATACAACCCTCTGTTGGGTGTCCGGGCTTGCGCCAGCGATGCACAAAAATGGCGGAACCGCCGCCTGGCCGTGCGACCGGCCAATTCCAACTCGTCAACAACACAATGTCATACAGCGGGTCCGCGCGCCGCAGCCGTTCGGTGCGAAAGCCGTGGGGATGGCCCACCATATTGTTATAGGCGGGGTCTGCGCTGTCGTCCGACCACAGATCACGTGGCAATATCACGGATGCCCAGCCATTGGGTGCCCGGACGCGATCTGGCCGGAATAGACAGCCAATGATGTGGAAGACACCAATTGGTGTCGCACCATCGCCTTCGGTTTTTTTGGTTGTGCAACCGCTGCGCCCCAGCGAACAGGGAAACCGTCGCCCCAAAAAGCGCGCCAAATTCCCGGTAACCACAATATCGTCGGAGTTCACAACAAATGGCCTGACTTTTTCGACTTGGTATCCAGATATCTGGTGTTCTGGGGATTTCTTCCCACCTTCAGGGGCACACGTTCCGTCACAGCGATACCGTTGGACTTCATCATGGCAACTTTGGCGGGATTATTTGTCATCAATCGTATTTCTGTGACCCCAAGTTCATTCAGAATTGCGGCCCCAATTTTCAGGTCCCGCTCGTCATCTTCGAAACCCAGGCGATGATTCGCCTCGACAGTGTCAAATCCCTGATCCTGCAACGAATAGGCGCGCATTTTGTTGGCAAGGCCAATGCCGCGCCCCTCTTGATTGAGGTACAACAAGATGCCGCCGCCGTTTTCGCCCATCAGACGCATCGCACCGCGCAATTGCGGACCACAGTCGCACTTCAGGCTGCCCAAAAGGTCGCCGGTAAAACAGGCCGAATGCAATCGGGTCAGGACCGGCTGATCCCGTGCAGGCCTGCCAATTTCAATGGCATAATGTTCTTCGGATCCGTCCTCGGGTCGGAACACATGCAACTTGCCCGCCTCTGAAACCGCAAGCGGCAGGCTGGCGCTGATCACCGGATGCAGGGCGCTGGTGGCGGACATGACATCCTGGGCCAGGTTTAAATCAACCAGTGTCAGATTGTGCTTTGCAGCAAAGGAAACGACATCCGGCAATGCCTGAACCAACGCAGACGGCAATAGCCGGGCTTGTTTGCACAAATGAATGGCGGCGCGATGCAGCGCGGAGGATCCGCCGCGCTGGGATATCAGCGGCCCTTTCATCGGCGCGCGAAGGTCGTCAGCGGGATCCGCAAGCGCCCTCACCCAGTCCAGTCCGGCGTCCGCAGGCAGTTGTAGTCGCGCGATATCACCGTCATAGCAGCGCGCCTTTAGCGTTTCGGCACGCCGGGCGGTAATCACGATCGACACAGCGCCCAGATCACGCAACGACTGCAGGCGGTCGCTTGTCAGCGTTTCAACGGCGACAATAAGGGCACCGCCGTCACCATTCGTGACGGCAACGGGAACACCCATCCGCAGGTCTGCACGCGCCCGTGCCAGTGTTTCGGTGATATTCGGAACGAGAGTCATGTAACAACTGCCACTAGGTTACCCGCTGATGTAGCCGGATTTGCAGCAATATGAAACATTTGACGTTGTTTTGACACGTCCGCGTGAATGGCTTGCAGCAAATCTTGCCGGATGGCGCCTGAGGTAACAACTGTACACAAGGACAACAAGGAAGGCCGCATTATGAGCACCCTGAAAAAAATTCTGCTTGTCGACGATGATGACGACCTGCGCGAAGCGCTGAGCGAACAGTTGGTGATGACCGAAGATTTTGATGTGTTCGAAGCAGACAGCGGTGCCACCGCAATCGAAAAAGCAAAAGAGGCGATTTATGACCTGGTCATACTCGACGTTGGTTTGCCCGACACAGATGGTCGCGAATTATGCCGCCGCATGCGGAAAACCAACGTAAAATGCCCGATATTGATGCTGACTGGTCACGACAGCGATTCTGACACAATCCTTGGTCTGGATGCCGGGGCGAACGATTATGTCACCAAGCCTTTTAAGTTTCCGGTACTTCTGGCCCGTATTCGCGCCCAACTGCGCCAGCATGAACAATCCGAGGACGCCGTATTTCAATTGGGGCCATACACGTTCAAACCGGCCATGAAAATGTTGATCACCGAAGAAGACAAAAAGATCCGTTTGACGGAAAAAGAGACCAACATCCTCAAATTCTTGTATCGCGCAACGGAAGGTGTTGTGGCACGCGACATCCTTTTACACGAGGTTTGGGGATACAACGCAGGTGTGACCACACACACACTGGAAACCCATATTTATCGGCTTCGGCAAAAAATTGAACCAGATCCGTCAAATGCCCGCCTTCTTGTGACCGAATCAGGTGGTTACAGATTGGTAGCGTAGAGTTCCCCTTGTGATGTCGGGGTTATGGCATCACACCTCCCTGTTGGACTGACCCGGCCTTGTGCCGGGTCTTTTTTTGCGACGGTTTTGAAGTGTGTATCTGGGCAGTCACGCTTTCAAATTTCAAACACACCTTGGGTCAAAGCGCCTGCTGGTGGTCCAATTCTGGCGAAACTTCAGGCAGGTGCACCGTTTGCCAGCCACTGTGCGCAATCGCGCCCCAGTTCTTTCTCGGCGCGGGCCAGATACCGATCGCTTACCTCAGCGTCGAGTTCGTCGCGCCAGCGCCCGTTAGTGCCTTTGTGAATGAATGTCTTGGCACCACCGTCCCAGAATGCGCCACCCAACGGCACAGATTCGGTTGCATTGTTCTTCATGTAATCGAAGGAACAGTGATGCAGGATCTTTTCCATCGTGTCCGGGGCAACGTCGATGTCAAGGAACGCGGCGATGTCAGCGACCTGGCCGGGCATATCCCGTTTCAGATCGGCAAAATGAACCAGTTTCACGTTTTCAAGATCGCGCAATTCCCACCAGCTGCGGACATTTTCCCAATATGGCCAGAACGGTGCGCCTTCATTGTCCAGCCAATGGGTGAAATATTCGGCCGCACTTTCTGGTGGTTTGCCAATCTCGGGACCGACGCGCCCGGGCGTATTATTCAGGGCGTCGTACCACATGTCGTTCGCAGTGACGTGGTGGTTGTGCAGGGACCACATCACATCCCGGGCATCCCGACCGATATATAGGTATTTGGCTTTCTCAGAGAAAACCAGGGCATCAACCGGCAAATGGGTTTTCAAGAATCGACGGTGCGTCTGACCTTCAATTGCTGGTAGCTTGACCTCTTTGGGCGGTAAACGAAGATCAACCCACGGCGACATTTCAGCGACAGGCAGACCTTCCTGTCCCTGAAAAATCAACTGACTGACAATCTGCTGCACCCAGGTCGTGCCTGATTTGGCATAAGTCGCGATAACAATGTCGTCGTCACGAAAGTCGATATCATTCCAAACTGTGCTGTCCATGTGATGATTGTGCATCTCGCGGGTCTTAGCTGGCATCGCATTCATTTTCCGGTCTCCCCAATTGCTTGAATTACCCTGTCAGCATACCTGCTGCAATTCAACGCAGGTATCTTGGCACTTGCAGAACCGCTAGGCATCCGTGCAGACTGCGTCCAGGGATGGACGACAGATGTTTGACTGGAACGACGTACGGATTTTTCTTGCGGTCGCAAGCGAAGGATCGACTCTGGCGGCTTCAAGGAAGCTTAATATCAACCAAACGACCGTTGGCAGACGTATGCATGCGCTGGAAACCGCGTTGGGGCTGACGCTGTTTGAACGCGATACACGTGGGTATGCGCTGACGTCTCAGGGCAGTGCACTGATCGAAGTCGCACAGAACATGGGCGACGCCGCCGACAAGGTATTGTCACGGGCTAGCCATTTGGGACGCGCGATTGATGGCAAAATACGAGTCACTGCTGCACATGCCAGCATGTCCCATTGGGTGCTTCCATTGATATCGGAATTTCGAAGGCACAGCCCGGACATTCATTTTGAAACAAATGCCGCCGAGCATTATGTGTCACTGGAAAATGGCGAGGCCGATATCGCGATTCGCGCCGCCGATGAAGTCAAGGGCGACACCCTGATCGTCAAGAAACTGCCCTCTGTACGGTGGGGGATGTATTGCAGCAAAACCTATCTGGCCGCGAACGGGATGCCGCGTTCGCTGGATGATCTGATCAATCACCCGGTTCTAAGCTATCCAGAAGCCATGATTGCAGGCGTGAAGCTCATGAAGTGGCTGGACCAACATGTCGACAGAGCAAAGATCGTCAGCACTGTGGATTCAATCATTACCATGTCAGCATCGCTACGCACCGAAGAGGCAGTTGGTGTACTGCCATGCGTCGAAGGTGATCAACTCCACGATCTTGTCATGTGTTTCACAACCGAAGACATGGTCAGCGGACTTTGGCTGGTCACGTCAAAAGAGTCATACCAAGAGCCGCGTGTGCGCAAGTTCATGAAGTTTGTAGGAGAGTATTTCCCACGCGATGGCGGAGTCGCAAAATTTTAGCTTTTCGGCGAACAGCTGGCAGAAAAATTTTTTGACCGTCGGATGGCTATGCGAAACGGGCGCGGATCTTGGCCTGATCAGCAGTTTTGCAGTTTACGGTTTCACTGCCAGATTTCGTGATTGTCACTGGCATCATTCTGACCGGTCCGTCATTAAGTCAGGACGCATAATTTCGCATCAGGAGCAGAAACATGGCATTTACGTTGGCAACTTGGAACATAAACTCTGTCCGCCTGCGCGAACCGATTGTGATGAAACTGTTGGCTGAAGAGGCGCCTGACATTTTGTGCCTGCAAGAATGCAAAAGCCCGGTCGAAAAAATCCCGACCGAGGGATTTGCGTCACTGGGCTATACCCACATGGTTGCGCGGGGGCAAAAGGGCTACAACGGCGTCGCCATCCTGTCGAAATTGCCGCTGACTGATGCCGGAGACCAGGATTTTGCCAATCTGGGCCATGCGCGCCATGTTGCTGCAAGGCTGGAAAACGGCGTCACCATCCAGAATTTTTATGTGCCAGCTGGTGGCGATACACCAGACCGCGAAATGAATGAAAAGTTCGGGCAAAAGCTCGACTATTTGACAGAGATGCGGGATTGGTTTGGCAACGAAAAACCCAGCAAATCCATTCTGGTGGGCGATTTGAATATCGCACCGCGCGAGGATGATGTCTGGAGCCATAAGCAACTGCTGAAAATTGTCAGTCACACCCCGATCGAAGTGGACCATCTGGCGCAGGTGCAGGATACAGCGGGCTGGGTTGATGTCACCCGTCAGGACATTCCCGAAGGCCAATTGTATTCCTGGTGGTCATACAGGGCCAAAGACTGGGATGCGGCGGATAAGGGGCGGCGGCTGGATCACATCTGGGCCACGCCGGATATCTCGCAGGCGGCGCATGGATCACAGGTTTATCGTGCGGTACGCGGTTGGGAAAAGCCATCCGATCACGCGCCGGTTTTTGCAACCTTTGATCTGTAAGCAAACAGTTCCGATTGCAGATACCCAAACGGACCTTGCACAAAAAGCGCCGATGCCCCATCTAATCGGCAACACATCCGTGGCGAAGGAATTTTGAAATGTTGGAACTGGGACAGTCATCAACTCCACCGAGCGACAACGGCGATTTGATATTTGAAGTGTCAGAAGCGACGTTTATGGCCGATGTCGTAGAGGCATCCCAAACCACGCCGGTGATCGTGGATTTTTGGGCGCCATGGTGTGGCCCGTGTAAAACGCTTGGCCCGATGCTCGAGGATGCAGTCAAAGCCGCTGGTGGCAAAGTGCGGATGGCCAAGGTCAATATCGACGAAAACCAACAGATAGCGGCTCAGCTGCAAATTCAGTCAATTCCGACGGTTTACGCATTTTTTGAAGGAAAACCTGTCGACGGATTTCAAGGTGCGGTGCCGGGGTCAGAGATTAAAGCTTTTGTCGAAAAGCTGTCGGCCCTGTCTGGGGATGCCGATGGCGGGTTAAATGATGCAATCGCGGCCGCAGAGGCGATGTTGGAAGAAGGCGCAGCGGTTGACGCTGCTCAGACTTTTGCGGCAATTCTTGGCGAGGATTCCACCAGCGCACCGGCCTATTCCGGTTTGGTCAGGGCGCATCTGGCGCTGGACGATATAGAGCAAGCCCAGGCGATTTTGAACGGCGCCCCTGCCGAGATATCCCACGCACCTGAAATTGAAGCGGCGCACGCGTTGTTGGAACTGGCCCGGCAGGCCGCGGACGCAGGCCCGATTGGTGAATTGACAGCTGCGGTCGAGGCCGACCCGCGTAACCTGCAGGCCCGATTTGATCTGGCCTTGGCGCAGCATGCCGGTGGCGACGTAGAAGATGCAGTTGCGACGTTGCTTGAATTATTCCGACTGGACCGCGACTGGAATGACGGTGCCGCAAAAGCCCAGTTGTTCACGATATTTGATGCGCTGACGCCGCAGGATCCGATCGCGCTGAATGGTCGGCGGCGTTTGTCATCGATGATATTTGCCTAGCCGGGCGTTTGGGCTAGACTCTAGGATATGATTTCCACCGCCGATTTGCCAGGAACTGTGCCTGTGTTCCCGCTGCCAGGGGCATTGCTTTTGCCCAGGGCAAGGTTGCCGTTGCACATTTTCGAGCCGCGTTATCTTTCGATGTTGGATGATACGCTGAAATCGCATCATCGCCTGATTGGAATGGTTCAGCCCGGCAATGGGGTTGAGGGTTCAGAAAAGTTACACGCCATCGGATGTGCCGGACGTGTGACGGCGTTTTCGGAAACCGAAGACGGGCGCTATATGATCACGCTGACCGGGGTATCCCGGTTTCGCGTTGAAAGCGAAATTGATGGGTTCTTGCCTTATAGAAAATGCGAAATCCAATGGCACGGATTTGATCGCGACCTGGGCGCGTCAGAACGGGATATACACCTGAACAGAGCCGCCCTGATGGATTTATTGGAACGCTACTTTGAGGCCGAAGACCTGAATACAGATTGGGCCTCATTAAGCGAGGCCGAGGACGAATTGCTGATCAATTCACTTTCGATGCTTTGCCCATTCCGCCCAGAAGACAAGCAGGCATTGCTCGAGGCACCGTGTCTTGTGACGCGCCGGGAAACATTGGTCACGTTGCTGGAATATGCGTTACGCGGCGGTGAACACAAAGGGTTACTGCAATGAGCGAGAATACAGACCCCGACCGTCGGATGTTAGAGGCATTGATTTGCCCCTTGACCAATTCGACACTTTCCTATGACGCGGAGAACCTGGAACTGATTTCCAAGGCGGCCCATCTTGCCTACCCTATTCGAAACGGAATTCCGGTGATGCTGGTGGATGAAGCGCGCAAACTGGATTAGATTTGCTGCCCTCTGAGAAGTTTGGGAATGTCGCCGCTAAGACCGGCGGCCTCGCGAATAAAGCTGCGCCGCACGCCCGGCATTGAATTTACCAGACCCAACCCGAAATCCCGTGCCAACCGAACAAGTGAATTATCATTTGAAAACAGCTTGTTAAATCCATCTGTCGCAATTGCCAGAGTCGCGGTGTCAAATCTGCGCCACTGTTGATATCGCTCCAGGACATCTGCACGTCCGATGTCTTCGCCACGTCTTTTTGCCGTTACCAGCACCTCTGCCAATGTGGCGACATCTTTCAGGCCGGCGTTCAACCCCTGGCCGGCGATCGGATGAAGACCGTGTGCTGCATCCCCGATCAACGCAATCCGTTCTGCCAAAAATGTATTGGCCAGCGAAAGGTTCAGGTCATAGCTGAATCTGTGCCCTGCTAGCCTTATTGGGCCAAGAAAGTCACCGAACCGTGGCCGCAGTTCTTGCAGATATCCAGCATCGTCAAGGGTCGAAATTCTTGCCGCCTCGGCGCGCGTTTCGGTCCAGACAATTGAACTTCTGTTTGCAGGAAGCGGAAGGATTGCCAACGGACCGGGCGGCAGAAAATACTGGTGCGCAATGCCGTGGTGTGGAAGCTGGTGTTCAATGGCACAGACCAAGGCGGTCTGATCATAGTCCCACCCGGATCGCTTTATGCCGGCGCGTTCGGCCACGCCGGACTTTCGCCCGTCGCTGCCGATTAAAGCTGCCGCTGTCACTGTCTTTCCCGAAGAAAGGGTGACGCGTATTGCGCCGGGCAACACCTGATGATCCGTTACAGATTGCCCGAACAGCGATGTGATGCCCGGTGTTTCAGCAATCCCGTTCAGTAATGCCCGCCGCAGATATCTGTCCTCGGCCATGAACCCCATCGGACCGTCTTCTATTTCGGCATGGTCAAATTCCAAAACAAATGGCGAGGGTCCTTCTGCAAGCCGTCCGTCGCTGACCTTTATTTCAAGAATGGGCTGGGTGTCAGAATCAATCTCTTTCCATATTCCAAGTGCCTGCAGCAAACGTTGTGAGCCAAGCGACAGCGCATATCCGCGACCATCAAAATCAGCGCCCTTCATGACATTTTCCGACGTGGGATCAACGATTGTTACCGTCAGACCAGCCTGTGCTGCAGCCAGTGCCAGTGCGGCGCCGTTAAGACCGCCGCCCGCAATCAGAATATCTGTATCTGCCTTCATGTGGTTCAATATGAGACGCTTTGCAGGATTGTCCATGCGTTGAGGTGCCGCTACCGTGGCCGCCAACAAAGGGGTCGGGATGAGCGACAAATGGTTATCGATGCCAGCGACAGCACTGGGTTTTGGGATCGGGTCTGGTGACATCGATCCAGTTGTTCTGACGTGCGTATTTCTGGATGCGATTGATCGTCATCCGATGTCCGATCGCATTTACGCACGGGTCACGGCCGATCGCGCCCTGGCAGAGGCGACAGCCGCGAAATCGCGGGCAGAAGCGGGGCAACGGTTATCTGTTCTGGATGGTGTTCCGGTGTCATGGAAGGATCTTTTTGACACGGCGGGTGTTGCAACCGAAGCTGGTTCCAGAGTTTTGAAGGGCCGGGTGCCAGAAAAGGATGCGGCGGTATTGGCCCGCGCGACATCGCTTGGATTGGTGTGTCTGGGAAAAACCCATATGTCAGAGCTGGCATTTTCCGGTTTAGGGCACAACCCGATGACGGCCACCAGTCCGGGTTTCCATGACCATCGTACCGTTGCCGGCGGATCGTCTTCCGGGGCGGCAGCATCGGTCGCATTCGGTTTGGCCGCCGCCGCAGTTGGGTCTGACACCGGTGGGTCTGTCCGCATTCCTGCAGGGTGGAATGACCTTGTCGGGCTTAAAACAACGATTGGCCGCCTGTCGGTGGCCGGCACCGTTCCGTTGTGCCCCAGCTTTGATACGGTCGGGCCCTTGTGTCGCAATGTCGCCGATTGTGCGGCGATGTTAGCAATGCTTGGGGGCACACCGGTAGTGGATCTGACCAACAGCACCCTGGATGGAGCCAAGTTTTTGGTTCTGGAAACGGTCGTCCAGCAGGACATAGATGATTCCGTGGCCAAGTCATTTTCGGACGCATTGGAACTGCTGGTCAGCCATGGTGCGACCATTGAGCGGGCCGAGATTCCGGTGGTGGCAGAAGCCTATGACTGCGGTGCGGTTCTGTTCGTTGCCGAGGCATATGCCGTGTGGGGTCAACAGGTCGAGACGCGTCAGGACGAGATGTTTACACAAATTGCTCAACGCATCCTGCTTGGAAAATCAGTGGCCGCACACGAATACATCAACGGGATGGCGTGTTTGTCCCGGGCAAAGGACAGGTATCAAATTGCCACCCGGGGCTATGACGCTGTGGTAATGCCGACGTCCCCGATATTGCCACCAAACGTCGAAAAACTGCAGACGGACCCCGCGTATTATCAACAGGCAAATTTGATGGCGTTGCGCAATACCAGGCTGGCTAATTTACTGGGACTTTGTGCGCTGACCATTCCCACGAATGTTCCGGGTGCCGGATTTATGATGGTCGGGCCGCCAAATTCAGAAGAACGCCTGCTAAGGCTGGGTGCAGCAGCAGAGCGCGCGCTGGCCTAAATGCCACAACTAGCGCTTATTAGCGGGTTGATTTCGGGCGTTTTTCTGGACCCTTGGGCATTCTGGCGATATTCTGTTTGCAACAGGGCGTTATGACCCTGACCCTAGAGGCAGACATTGACGTTTATCATGACGTTTCCAGAGCGGTTTTCGGACCTGCCAGAATATGCATTTCCGCGATTGCGGGCACTTCTTGACTCGATAGAGCCGGGTGGTGAAGTCATTCATATGACCATTGGAGAACCCAAGCACCCGTTTCCGGCATGGGTTCGCGATGTCATCGCTGATGCATCGGATGATTTTGGCCGCTATCCGCCAAATGACGGCACGCCCGAACTGTTGGATGCAATTGCCGGTTGGCTAAGGCGTCGCTTTGATCTGGATCTGGATTGCGAAACACAAATAATGGCCGCCAACGGTACCCGCGAAAGCTTGTTCGCGGCATGCTTGGCTTTGTGCCCGGAAAAAGCGGATGACGGCGAGCCACCCGTTGTCCTGACACCTAATCCATTTTACCAGGTCTACGCCGTCGCGGCGGCGGCCGCAGGTGCACGGGCAGAGTTCATTCCAGCGACCAGGCAGAACGGCTTTTTGCCGGACTTCGCCAATTTGAATCCCGCGTTGCTTGATCGGGTGGCCGTCGCTTACATCTGTTCACCCAGCAATCCGCAGGGCGCGGTCGCTTCTCAGGATTACTGGCTGCGGCTGATCGAACTGGCCGAGCGGCATGATTTCAAGATTTTTTCGGACGAGTGCTATTCAGAAATTTATCGCGACCAACCGCCGACAAGCGCAATGCGTGTTGCGCAGGACGTTGGCGCAGATGAAGAGCGCGTCGTCATATTCAATTCGCTATCCAAGCGCAGCAATCTGCCAGGATTGCGTTCGGGATTTGTAGCGGGCGGACCAGAGTGCGTGGCCAGGATCAAACAGTTGCGCGCCTATGCGGGCGCACCCTTACCGATCCCGTTGCAAAGGGCTGCCGAGAAGGTCTGGTCAGACGAAAGCCACGTGCAGGAAAACCGCCGACTTTATCAGGAAAAGTACCTGATTGCCGACGAAATTTTTGCCGGTGTTCAGGGTTATCAGGGCCCTCAGGCGGGTTTTTTTCTATGGCTGCCGGTCGAAGATGGCGAACGGGCGGCGATCAAGCTGTGGGGCGATACCGGCGTGCGGGTTCTGCCCGGTGCGTATCTTGGGCGCAAGGTTCAGGGCGAAAACCCCGGCGAAAAATATGTTCGGGTCGCAATGGTGGCCTCAAAAGAAGAATTGCAGCGGGGTCTGAAAAAGATCCGAGATTGTTTTTATAAATAGGGACGAGGGTAACATGGCATCGTATCAGGCAAGACATCGCGATCCGCTTTTGGATAGTGATACACAAGCGATCCTAGAACGACGAGGCAAAGAGTTGTTGGGCTTTGTCTTGCTGGTCATCGCCGTTCTTTCTGCGTTGATACTGGGGTCATACTCGCCCAATGATCCAAGCTGGATGTCCGCCACCGACGAACCCGTGCAGAACATATTGGGGCGCTTTGGTGCTTCGCTGGCTGCGCCGCTTTATATTATCGCTGGTTTGGGCGCGTGGGGCATTTCAGTGGTGGCCGCCGCCTGGGGCCTGCGTTTTGTGATTCATCGCGGCGAAGAACGTGTGATTTCGCGGGTCATTTTTGCACCGATCGCGATCGCGCTTGCCTCGGTCTATGCGTCGACCCATTTGCCCGGTCCTGCATGGACGCATTCGTTTGGGTTGGGCGGTTTGTTTGGTGACACCATATTGGGCGCCATTCTGGGTGTTGTTCCCGTCAAAGCGACCCTGGGCCTGAAATTCATGGCCTTTTTCGTGGCATTGGGTACCGTCGCGATGGGGCTGTTCGTGCTGGGATTCACCATGGCGGAATTGCGCCGTTTGGGTCGATTCCTGATGCTTGGCGTTGTTGTGATTTACGCGCTGTTCCTGCGTATGTTGGGCGGCATTCTGATGGGTTCAGTTCGTGGGCTGCGTTTCGTAAACCAAAAGCGCGCGGATAACCGTTCCGCACGAAACGTGCCCGCAATGCCCGAGGACACACCAGACATGCGGCGGCGCGCATCGTTTGCAGGCGAACCAGATCCCGCCTTGGCCGTACCAAGTTTTGCCGGGTTTGAAGAACAACCCGTTGCCGCCAAGTCCGGCGTTTTCGCCAGACTGCCCTCGATCTTCAAAAGAGAGCGCACCGTCAAAGACGATACACAAAACAGTGCAATGCCAGTTGGCGACGATTTTGGCGATCCGCGGATCAAGGCCAAGATCGCTGATGTTATTCAAAATCGCGTCCAGCGCCCTGTGGCAGAATTGCGCCGCGAACCGCCGGTGGTTTCGCATGCATCACCAAAGACGATGCCGCCCGTGACCATTCCGCCGTTCGAAGAATTTACGGCCGACATTCTTGATGGCAGCGAACCGGAGCAAGCTTCGTTCACACCTGCCGCGCCAATTCCGGACCCCAAGAAAGTTGTGCAGCATAGCGTACGTAAACCGGTTCAGCCATCGCGCCAGGCCAAGGCCGAGTCTCAGCCGGTTTTGAAATTTGATGATCAGTCGCCAGAATATGAATGTCCGCCGCTGAACCTGCTGACCGATACGTCGGTTATCGAACGCCATCACTTGTCAGACGAGGCGCTGGAAGAAAACGCACGCATGCTGGAAAACGTTCTGGACGATTACGGCGTCAAAGGCGAAATCGTTTCAGTACGTCCGGGTCCCGTTGTGACGATGTATGAACTGGAACCCGCACCGGGATTAAAGGCCAGCCGTGTGATCGGCCTGGCTGATGACATCGCCCGGTCAATGTCAGCACTGTCCGCACGTGTTTCCACTGTGCCCGGTCGGTCGGTCATCGGAATCGAGTTACCCAACGAAAACCGCGAAAAAGTCGTGTTGCGGGAAATTTTGGCGGCACGTGATTTTGGCGACAGCAACATGCGTCTGCCACTGGCCCTGGGCAAGGATATTGGCGGAGATCCCATCGTCGCCAACCTAGCTAAAATGCCCCATTTGCTGATTGCCGGTACAACCGGTTCCGGTAAATCGGTTGCCATCAACACGATGATTTTATCGTTGCTGTACAAGCTGACGCCAGACGAATGCCGCATGATCATGATTGATCCGAAAATGCTGGAACTCAGCGTTTACGACGGTATTCCACATCTGCTGTCGCCGGTTGTGACAGACCCCAAAAAGGCGGTTGTAGCGCTGAAATGGGTCGTGGGCGAAATGGAAGAACGCTATCGTAAAATGTCCAAAATGGGCGTGCGGAATATCGAAGGTTATAATGGGCGGGTCAGGGATGCGCTGACCCGAAACGAGCTGTTCAGCCGGACGGTTCAAACAGGATTTGATGACGACACGGGCGAACCAGTGTTCGAAACCGAAGAGTTTTTGCCGCAGAAAATCCCCTATATTGTCGTCGTCGTTGATGAAATGGCCGACTTGATGATGGTGGCCGGCAAAGAGATCGAGGCCTGCATCCAGCGCCTTGCACAGATGGCGCGGGCGTCGGGAATTCACTTGATCATGGCGACCCAACGCCCGTCGGTTGATGTGATCACCGGCACAATCAAGGCGAATTTCCCAACCCGTATTTCGTTTCAGGTTACTTCCAAAATTGACAGCCGGACAATCCTTGGTGAACAGGGTGCAGAGCAGTTGCTGGGTATGGGGGATATGTTGTTCATGGCTGGTGGTGCCAAGATTACCCGCGTGCACGGCCCCTTTGTCAGCGACGAAGAAGTCGAAGAAATCGTGAACTATCTAAAGTCATTTGGACCGCCGGAATATATGAGCGGCGTTACCGACGGACCGGATGAAGACACAGAAAGCAGTATTGATTTGGTTCTCGGCCTTGGTGGCAACACCGAAGGTGAGGACGCGCTTTATGATCAGGCAGTTCAAATCGTTGTCAGAGATCGCAAGTGTTCGACCTCTTATATTCAGCGAAAGTTGGCAATTGGATACAATAAGGCGGCCCGGCTGGTTGAACAAATGGAGGATAACGGTCTGGTGAGTTCCGCAAACCATGTTGGTAAACGGGAAATCCTGGTTCCAGAGCAGCATTAATTCCGTTGCTCGCAAGTTTGTGAGCCGGATTCACGTGCGCACGCACAGCAGAAAGACTATGTGAAAAGAATGAATTTGGTTCGCATAAGCATTCTGTCGTTGGCTTTGGCGTTTAGCGCCGAGTCTGCCTTGGCCGGGAAACTGACCCTGTCCGCCTTGTCTTCTTATCTGAATGACCTCAAAACCGCAGAGGCAGAGTTCACACAGATCAACGATGATGGCACCATTGTAACAGGCCAAATGTATCTGCGTCGCCCTGGACGGGCACGATTTGAATATAAGCCACCGGATGAAACACTGGTCATGGCCGGTGGGGGCCAGGTGGCGGTGTTTGATGCAAAGTCCAACTTGCCGCCGGATCAGTTTCCGCTGCGCCGAACGCCGTTGAATCTGATATTGGCGCCAAATGTGGATTTAAGCCGTGCAGAAATGGTTGTCGGTCATACGTCCGATGAAAATACGACATCTGTGATTGCCCAGGATCCCAAAAACCCGGAATATGGCCAGATCGAACTGGTATTTACGGCCGATCCGATCCAGTTGCGCCAGTGGATTATTTCGGATGGAACCGGTCAGAAAACAACGGTTATTCTGGGCGAACTCAAAACTGGTGTTTCGATACGGCCGATATTGTTCGATATGAATGCGGAAATCGAAAAACGTGGTCTGAACTAAACGATTCCGCAGCTTGCCAGTTGGCGCTCGTACAGATTGCTTCTGGCCGCGACTTCGCCAGCTACGCGCAATAACCAACCCTTGTTGCGATATGTCCCGCGCGCAAAACCGGTTCTGCCTTCGTGATAAGCCAGATACTGCGACCTTGCGTCCGACAGTGAGATTCCCAACCTTTTTGACGAACCAGCCATATACCATCCGATAAAGTCGGTCGCATCCTCGATGTTGTCCCGTCTTCCACCGCGGTTTCGCGCCTCTCTGCGGTATTCATCCCAGGTTCCGTCAAGCGCCTGGCTATAGCCATATGCGGATGACTGACGCCCCATCGGAATGATCCCAAGCACAAATTGATATGGCGTGCGGGCGTTTCCTATGAATTTGCTTTCCTGATAAATGGTCGCCATTTGCACATGTACAGGAACGCCCCAGTCGCGTTCGCTGCGTTGCATTGCCTTTAGGTAACTCGGGCGCTGATCCACGATGCTACATGCGTTATCCAAATTTCGCGGCGCGGAATAGTTTGCGCTGCCGCAGGCGGCCACAAGTAGCAACAGAATTGATGCGCGAAGAAGTCTGCTCATTTGCCTCTCGCTTTTTTTGTTGGTGCACAATACCGCAATGTGGTGCCATCGCGAAAGACTTATTCGTTGAAATCAAATCACAAATGCCAAAATGAGCGGGATTGTGATGATCGAGGCCAGTGTAGACATCACGCACAGCCCGGCGACGGCTTCTGCGTCAGCCCCATATTTTTCAGCCAGCAAATAATTGGTTACGGCGACCGGCATTGCCAGTTGCAGCACAAGCACCCCAAAAGCCACGTCGGAAAGCTGAAACACCATGCCGACACCGGTCGCAATTGCGGCACAAATTGCGACCTTCAAGATTGACATCCAAATGGCGCGACCAAAGTGCCTTAAGGATAGGCGTGCCACGGATACGCCCAAGGTGATCAGCATCAAAGGGATCGCCATTTGCCCCACCAGATCCAATGTGTTCGTCAAGAACAGCGGTGTTTGCCACCCCTGCGACCAAAACAGACCGCCCAACAACGTCGCTGCCACGATAGGTTCCTGAACCACCCGCAGCAGCGATCCGCCGCCGGATACCAGCCAGACGCCGACGGTGAAAGAATAGATAGCCATGGCTGCGAAAATTACGACGGCATAGCCCAGCCCCTGTTCGCCAAAAGCGAACAATGCCAAAGGAAGCCCAAGGTTGCCGGTATTCCCGAAAATAAAGGGTGCCAAATAGGTCCGAAGGTCAAGTTGCGTGGTCCGTACCCAAACGAACATTGCGACCGTCACCAAAAGATAGGCGATGATCGAAGCCGCGAACACAGTTGACAGCGACTTTGAGTCGATGGTGGTTTTCATCAAAGAAACGAAAATGAGACAAGGTAGGGCCAATGTCATGCTCATTTGCGTAACAAATTGAATTCTATACTCGAATCCCAACTTTACCCAAGCAAAACCGATGGTGGCCAGCAGAAAAACAGGTGCCACAACCTCTAAAACTGTAAGGATAAGGTTCACAGTCTGTTTCCTAAAAACGCCGTTTCTCGCATAGACAGGCCCCGGTCAAAACGTCTAATAAAGTATGCGGGGGCTAAAGGTTTATGTTGAAGACGCGTGCTAAGTATCATTTGGGCCAGGTTGTCCGTCATCGCAAACATCCATTCCGTGGTGTCGTGTTTGATGTCGACGCCATGTTTTCCAATACGGATGAGTGGTACGCCGCCATCCCAGAGGAAAGCCGCCCTGTAAAAGATCAGCCATTTTATCACCTTTTGGCGGAAAACGACCAAAGCTACTATGTCGCTTACGTTTCCGAGCAAAACTTGGTTGCTGACTATTCCGGGCAGCCGGTTGATCACCCGGATTTGCCAGACCTTTTTGGTGATTTTGAAGACGGACATTATCCGTTGCATTTCCAACTCAACTAGCTTTCGATTTCGCCGTCGTTGGCGCGCCAATTTGCAAACCCACCTTCCAGTTCGGCAATATTCGTCAGCCCCATGTCTTGCAGGGCTTTGACACTAAGCGCGGAACGCCAGGCGCTGGCGCAAAAAAGAACCAGCTTTTTTCCGGTGGCCAGTTCTGGTTTGAAATAGGGGCTTTCGGGGTCAATCCAGAATTCCAACATTCCGCGCGGCGCATGAAAAGCGCCCGGAATGCGACCTTCGCGGTCCAACTCGCGGACATCTCTGATATCAACCAACATGACGTCATCGCGATCTATGCCAGCCTGAACATCGCCCAACGACATCGTCTCGATTTCGGATTTCGCAAGCTGAACCAGCGTTTTGACGGGTGTGATGGGCAAGTTCAGTACCCCAACGCCAAGCCGTCTTTGCGTGGGTCAGAGGCACCGTGCAGGGTGCCGTTGGTATCATCGATCAGAATTGCCTGGGCGCCACCAATTGGTTTTGTCGGAATCACGACCTGATGTCCCATGTCGCCGAGGTCCTGTCTCACTTTGTCGGAATAGCCGCGCTCGACTTTCATAATGCCTTGGTCAGAGAATGATCTTGGCCCGTCGATGGCCGTTTGCGGGTCCATCCCATAGTCAACAATATTGGTTAGAAAACGCGCATGACCGTTTGGCTGGAATGCGCCCCCCATGACGCCGAACGGCATTAAGACATTTCCTTGCAGCTTTAGCATTCCCGGGATGATTGTATGCAGGGGGCGCTTGTTTCCGCCTGCTTCGTTTGGGTGGCCTTCTTCCAGGGTGAATCCGGCGCCGCGATTTTGAAAAAGAACCCCATATTTCTGCGATGCAATTCCAGATCCGAATGACTTGAAAATGGAATAAATCATCGAAACAACCATGCGGTCTTTGTCGACCACGGTCAGATAAACCGTGTCCTTGTGGACCATTCCGCTTTCTTTGCGGGCGTCCGACATGGCGCGTTTTGGATCGATAAGAGCCGCCAGTTTCGCCGCAGTTTCGTCGGACAACATCGCATCGTGTCGTGTCATATAGTCGGCGTCGGCGATAAACCGGTCACGGGCATCATAGGCCAGTTTGGCAGCTTCGGCTTCGATATGTGCGCGTTGCGTGCCGAACGGTTCAAGTGATGGCAGGTCGAAATGAGACAGAATTTTTGACAACAGAATCGCAGTCAATCCCTGGCCATTGGGTGGATGTTCCCACAGCTCGCAATCTTTGTATTGGCCAAACACAGGTTCAGTGTATTCGCAGCGCGTTGCCGCGAAATCGTCCAGTGTATGACAGCCACCCCGTGCCCGAAGACTTGCAACCATGTCTTCGGCCACATCGCCTTCGTAAAATCCGGCGCGTCCTTTTTGCGATATCATCCGGAGTATGTCAGCTTGTTCGCGGTGTCGAAAAATTTGACCGACCTTGGGAATTTGGCCGGCGTTCAAATAGAATTTTCGGGCGTCATCGGTCAAAGTGTCGGCATTTGTTTGCCAGTCGAATGCGACACGCGGTGCAACTGGTATGCCCGCTTGTGAATAAGAAATTGCCGGTTGCAGAACCGCATCCAATCCCAGCTTTCCCCAATCCTCGGACAGGCGGCAAAATGCGTCGACGGCACCCGGAACAGTGACCGCATTCGCGTCATAAACAGGCATGTTTTTGTGGCCGCGGTCCCGTAACAACGCCGCTGACAGTGCGGCGGGTGCCCGACCGGAACCGTTTAGCGCGACAAGTTTCTGACTGTCCGCCGGTTTAAACAGCACAAAGCAATCGCCCCCGATGCCGGTCATAGCAGGTTCGCAAATGCCCAATAGAACCGCCGCCGCGATAGCAGCGTCCATGGCGTTTCCGCCGCTCTTCAGGATGTCTATGGCGACCTGTGACGCCAGCGGGTGCGAGGTTGCGCACATGCCGTTGGCAGAGATGACAGTCGAACGCCCTGGCATGTGAAAATCGCGCATATTTTTTTACCTTTGCCCTTGGGTAAATACCTAAGACAGCAACGGGACAATTCCAACATCATATTTGGGGGGTAAGCCTCGACGCTGCGCACTGGGTGGGGGCTGTTAAACGCAGCGCCGAGGGAAGCTATATGCAGCTACAGTTTCGTTTTGGGCCTGCATTGGGGCTGCGTTATGGACCGAATACGGCAATTTGGCGGCAATCACAGCGTGATCGGGGCCCTGAAACACCCGAAACAGGAAAAGCTGGCCGCGTTTTTGGATCAACGCAGGTGCGGCCATGCGTTCATTTAATTAAAAATGTCAGCATGTTAGATTCGTTTTCGCGAAAATAGGTCAGATTATCTGTCAGGTTTCTGATCAGGAACCAGCCAAATCCACCTTCAGGTAGATCTTGCAGATCGCAATTCAGGTCATTTTCTTTCCCAATGGGCAACGAAAGGTCGGGCATTGGGTGCCCGAAATCGATGCTCTTGCACTGCAGGCGACCGTCGACCTGTACCAATGACAGATAGATTTCACCATCCGGGTCCATTTTATAAGCGTGTTCAACAACGTTGTTCATCACCTCTGCCAAGACAATCTCGGCAGTTGAAATAGCGTCCGCGTGCATACCAACCTCTTCCAAATGGTCGACCACTTGCCGTAAGGCGCTGCGAACAGCGAATGCATTGCTTTGAAAGGTCAATTGCATAGGTTGCGTGCTTTCAATTGGGTTGCCGCAAAAACGGACGAAAGAATTTTCAAACGTTTCCGATATCCTCAATTGATATTCACTGCGTCGGCGGCACTGTTGTGGATTTTGAATACAGTATCCATCCGCGTTAGTCGAAACACCTTTTCAACTGTGCCGGACAGGGCGGCAAGTTCCATTTTGCGTTCGTTTCCCAGTGCCTTCATCGCGGCGACAATAGCGCCCAGTCCGCTGCTGTCTACAAATTCGACCTGGGACATATCCACAACAACCCGGTCCGAGGGTTCATTTGTCAGGTCGCGCATACAGTCCTTGAATGCGATTGCGCTGGCCGCATCAATTCGATTTTCATTGACCGTAATAAGTATTGCATTGGAAAAATGGTCAGCCGTCAATTGCATACCAGCGTCCTCAAATAATTGCGTCGGCTGAAATTTAGGACGAAAAAGTTACCATTCGGTGAGGTCACTGGTTTCATCATCCAACGAATGACCAGAACCCCATGCGTATGGTTCAGGTGAAACGATTGCAGATTGATCAGCGCCACCTTAGTGAATGCAACGATGCATATTTTGCGACATTGGATCCGACAAAATGAACTATTCCGATCTTAAAGCGTCCCTGCTTAGTCTGACCGAGGATGAATCTGACACGGTTGCGTTGATGGCGACAATGGCGTGCGAGGTGCACCATGCTGATGACCGCTTTAGCTGGACCGGGTTTTATCGGGTGACAGAGCCGGGAATCCTGAAGATCGGCCCATATCAGGGTGGTCACGGTTGCCTTGTTATCCCGTTCGGGCGCGGGGTGTGTGGAACAGTCGCAATCACGGGCAAACCGGAACTGGTCGCAGATGTGAACGCGTTCGACGGGCACATCGCTTGCGCAAGTTCCACGCAGTCCGAGCTTGTTTTACCGGTTTGGGATGCCGCCGGGCAGTTGATTGCCGTGTTCGATATCGACAGTGATCAGCCTGATGCATTTTGTGACGAGGACCAGACCGAGCTAACGGATCTTTTGGCGCTGGTGTTCACGAAATAAGTTTCGGTGCATCAAAGACATTTGCTGTTTCGCAGGCGCCTTGGTTGTCTGGATTTGGGCTGAATTGTCATTTCCGGTTTCAGCATGATATTCGCCGCTTATGAATGACTATGCACCGCCCCTGGAACCTTTGAAAATCATCCACGATGATCATCATTTGCTGGCCGTGGACAAGCCTGCCGGCCTTTTGTCGGTCCCTGGCAAGGGTGAACATTTGGCCGATTGCCTGATAAGCCGGGTGCAAATGGTGTTTCCCGAAGCTTTGCTGGTACATCGCCTGGATCGTGACACGTCGGGCGTAATGGTGTTTGCGCTCAGCAAAATGGCGCAGCGCCATCTTGGTCTGCAGTTTGAAAAAAGACAGACGAAAAAAACATATGTCGCCCGGGTCTGGGGGCGTGTCGCCGAAAAAACAGGTACAATAAATCTGCCGCTTATCGTGGATTGGCCCAATCGGCCGCTTCAGATGGTCGATCACGAAAATGGACGAGAGGCAGTCACAGAGTGGCGTGTTCAGCGTTATGAAAACGATGCGACGCGCATCAGGCTATTTCCCCAGACGGGCCGTAGTCACCAATTGCGCGTCCACATGCGCGAAATCGGTCATCCGATCCTGGGTGATCCGTTTTATGCAACGGGCCAGGCGTTGAATGCGCCGCGTATGATGTTGCATGCCCAAAATCTGCGGCTGCGCCACCCCGATGGCGGGCGTGGTATGTCCTTTAGCGCAAAGAACCCGTTTTGATGTCGCATTGTGGCGTTTAGGCAAAGCCACTAGTTTTGAACTGAACCCCTGATCCAACCCAAAAAAGGAAAGCGACATGACCCTGCGCATCAACCAAATTGTTCCTGATTTTTCTGCAGATACCAGCGAAGGTCCAATTCATTTTCACGACTGGATCGGCGATAGCTATGCGATTTTATTCTCGCACCCCAAGGATTTCACCCCGGTTTGCACCACCGAATTTGGTGCCGTCGCCCAAATGGCTGATGAGTGGGCCAAACGCAACACCAAGGTAATCGGCATATCCGTGGATGGGGTGGAAGACCATAAGAAATGGAAAGGCGACATCGAGAGCTTTGCCGGGGTCAAAGCCGAATTTCCGATAATTGCCGATGAGGATTTGAAAGTTGCCAAGCTGTTCGACATGCTCCCGGCGGAATACTATTTGCCCAAGGATCGTACACCAGCGGATTCAGAAACGGTCCGGTCAGTTTTTATCATTGGGCCGGATAAGAAACTGAAGCTGTCGATGACTTATCCGATGACGATCGGTCGAAATTTTGCAGAAATCCTGCGGGCCCTGGATGCGTTGCTTTTGTCGGACGGAAAACCAGTTGCGGCGCCGGCCAACTGGGTGCCGGGACAAGATGTGATCGTGGCACTTTCGCTGAATGATGAACAGGCCCGTGCAAAATACGGGGACCTTGATATCAAACTGCCCTATCTGCGTTTTGCGAAAGATCCGCAAAGCTAAGAAGATATTGGATGTTCCGCTGGTGCGGCCAGGTGCTGTACTGGCGGTTCACAATCCGGATCGCGAAAATCGATGTCTGCGGGCAGGAATGGTCCAAATTTTTCGGACATTAATGTGCGCAGATTCAACAGCACGTCAGCCGGGGTTTCATCCAAACTTTGAAGGCATCCATATGGATGAACCCCGTTTCGGATTTTTTCCAGCACGCCCGCTCTTGAGCGCTTGCTGCTATGCTGGAAATAAGCTTCTTGTTCAATTGGCAAGACCGGTGTGGCGTGGCGCATAATCTCTAGATGGTTTGCCAGGGAGACCGGCAAATATTGTTTCGCATCGCGAAAGCGATAGGCGATCTGCTGCGCCAGGATACCCGGATTGTCTTTGAAATATTCAGAAATGACAGATTTGCGCATGGGATGCGGATGATGGCCAACATGCAGGAAATCGTCCCTATTGCCGGTAAGGGTCGAGCCGGCTTCCTGCGCCAGTCGAAAGCTGGGGCGGCTGTTGGGACGGCGAAAGGTGATCTTGCGCAAGAATCGGCGCATTAAAACCTTGGGGCGGCGATGACTGGGGGTGGCCATCCAGCCGCGCAGATTTGGTTTTCCATCGGTAAAAAAGAACTCCGGGTCGAGCGGCTGATTAATAAAAAAGTCATCATTCATATAGATGAAATGTTCGGCCAGGCCTGGGATGCGCCAGCATACCGCCTCTATTGACAGCGAGTTGAATGTGGGCAGAAGGTCCTCGTAGTGACGAAATACCTCTGTGTGATCGACAATCTGAATGAAATCCGGCGCACATAAACCCGCATCCGAGAATGCGGTCAGAAATTCGGGCGTCTGATTATCGGTAATAATCCAAATTCGATTGACGAACGCGGCATATTTTAGAATGGATGCGATGCAGTAATAAATCTCACCACAATGCCCAAAGCGCGTTTCACGGATGGCTTCGGCATGAGAATGCCCCGCGTTTTTCTGAAAACTCTGGCGTTTGGCTTTGTGCTGCGGATCGCTACCATCAACCCAGGTTATGACCACGTCGATCTTGTTCATCGGAAATGTACTGACCTCATTGCGATCTGGTGTCTACACAAGAACTGGCTCTACCTCAAGATGAGCGATAAGAACAGACGCCCAAGAAAAAGCCCCGGCCAAAATTTGCCCGGGGCTTTCTGTTGGTACAGAAAGGTTGGTTTTAACCTTCGGCTTTTTCTTCAGTGACCTCTTTGCCGGTTGCCTGATCGACCATCTTCATGGCCAGCCGAACCTTGCCGCGATCATCAAATCCAAGCAGTTTCACCCAAACGTCCTGACCTTCTTTCAGAACATCGGAAGGATGGTTCAGACGACGGTTTTCGATCTGGCTGACATGCACCAGACCGTCACGTTTGCCAAAGAAGTTCACGAATGCGCCAAAGTCGACGATTTTCACAACCGTGCCTTTGTAAATCATGCCTTCTTCCGGTTCTGCGACGATCGCGTGGATCATGTCATATGCAGTCTTGATCGCCTCGCCATTTGGCGACGCAATCTTGATGATGCCTTCGTCATTGATATCGACCTTGGCACCGGAAACTTCAACGATTTCACGAATGACCTTGCCGCCCGATCCGATAACTTCACGGATTTTGTCGGTTGGGATCTGCATGGTTTCGATGCGTGGCGCGTGGACCGAGAATTCAGAGGCTTCGGTCAGCGCATTGCTCATCTCACCCAGAATATGCAGGCGGGCGTCTTTGGCCTGAGCCAAAGCTTTTTCCATGATCGCTGGCGTGATGCCTGCAATCTTGATGTCCATCTGCAAAGAGGTAATGCCGTTTTCGGTCCCGGCCACTTTGAAATCCATATCGCCCAGGTGATCTTCGTCACCCAGAATGTCGGTCAGGATCGCATAGTCACCGCTGTCTTCCATGATCAGACCCATGGCCACACCAGCAACCGGCGCTTTCAGTGGAACGCCTGCGTCCATCATCGACAATGAACCACCGCAAACAGAGGCCATCGAAGACGATCCGTTGGATTCAGTGATCTCTGACACAACGCGAACGGTGTATGGGAAGTCTGTCGGTGCAGGCAAAACAGCCTGCAACGCGCGCCATGCCAGTTTGCCGTGGCCAATTTCACGACGACCGGTGAAACCAAAGCGACCCACTTCGCCGACCGAATAGGGCGGGAAGTTGTAATGCAGCATAAAGTTCGACTTGTAGGTGCCGTGCAGCGCGTCGATCATCTGTTCGTCGTCGCCAGTCCCCAGCGTAGTCACAACCAAACCCTGCGTTTCGCCACGCGTGAACAATGCCGACCCGTGGGTCCGTGGCAACAGGCCGGTTTCCGAAACGATCGGGCGCACTGTTGTTGTGTCGCGACCATCGATGCGTTTTCCGGTCTTGACGATGTCACCGCGCAATATGCTGGCCTCAAGGCCCTTCATCGCCGATCCAAGGTTGGCATCTGCCAACTGCTCTTCACTAAGTGCAGCCTTGATCACATCACGTGCAGCCGAAACAGCGGTGGTGCGTTCCTGCTTATCAGTGATCTTGAATGCTTTGCGCATGTCCTTTTCACCAGCTTTGGCAACAGCCTTGGCCAGATCGGAATAGTCAGGTGCCTGATAATCAAACGGCTCCTTCGCGGAATCTTCGGCCAGATCAATGATCAGGTCGATCACCGGCTGAATCTGTTCGTGTGCAAATTTCACCGCGCCCAGCATTTCAGCTTCACTCAGTTCATATGCTTCGGATTCGACCATCATTACGGCGTCTTTAGTGCCCGCAACGACCAGATCAAGACGTTGTTCCGGGTTATAGCGCAGGTTGTGCATGTCGTCGATTTCTGGGTTCAGGATGTATTCGCCATCCGAAAATCCGACACGACAGGCGCCAATTGGCCCCATGAACGGCGCGCCCGAAATTGTCAGTGCCGCCGAGGCGGCGATCATCGCAACCATATCTGGGTCATTGACCAGATCGTGTGATAAAACCGTACAGATCAGCAGAACTTCGTTTTTGAAGCCCGGTACAAACAGCGGGCGGATCGGACGGTCGATCAGACGGCTTGTCAGTGTTTCTTTTTCGGTCGGACGCGCTTCGCGTTTAAAAAAGCCACCCGGTACTTTACCGGCAGCATAGTACTTTTCACCATAGTGAACCGTCAGCGGGAAAAAGTCCTGACCCGGCTTTTGTTCCTTGGCGAATGTCACGTTGGCCATGACGGATGTTTCGCCCAATGTGGCGATAACGGAACCATCAGCCTGACGGGCAACCTTGCCCGTTTCCAGTGTCAGCGTTTCTTCGCCCCACTGCATTTCTTTTTTTGTTACTTTGAACATTTTCGTATCCTATATGAGAGCACTCCCGGGCGTTCCCGGGTCTCCCGATTTGCATAGCGGCCGCATTGCCGCCGATCCCATTATCAATTCTTCACAGCGCTGGGAACCACGCGCCACGTCTCAGATTGGCGGTCCCTATAGGATTTTGGTTCAAATTGGAACCGGAAAGTCGACGATTCACCCTGGATGTCAGATCGGGGGGATAATTTTGGGTGTCGTCAACCGTTCCGGGCGCATGCCGCATCAAAACGGCGGCTGGACGACTGGTTGCCCTTATGTGCCTCGACATTATGCACTGGCGCGTGCAATCGCACTTAGTATTCTGCGAATAATCGTGCTGATACCGATCCCAGATGTTCCCGCATTGCTGTTTCGGCTGCGGCGGGATTATGGGCTTCGATTGCCGATGTTATGCGGCGGTGTTCTGCGTAGCTATTGTGATCCCTTGAAGGGCGCGGCGAACTGCGTTCAACAGAATTCCAGGCCACCGCGCGTCGCACCTGATTCAGTTGATCAAACAGCGCCAGCAATAAAACATTGCCAGTCGATTCAGCGACGGCACGGTGAAACGCGTCATCCTGTGCCTCGTATTCATCCCAACTGGCGGCTGACGCGGCCTTGTCCTGTGCCAGTTTGACACGAATGACCGCACCGTCAGAGGCGTTAATCGCCGCCTCGCGGGCCAGTGCGGGTTCCAGTGAAAGACGTGCGCGCATCAGGTAAACTGGTGTGACTTGCTGACTTAGCTGCGCCAGCCCGCCCATGCTGGCGGTTCCGCCATGGGCGGCCACGAATGTCCCCTTGCCAACATGGCGCCAAATCGCACCCTCACGTTCAAGCGCGTCAAGTCCCTTGCGCAAATTGGATCGGCTCAAACCCAGCTTGAAAATCAGTTCACGCTCTGGCGGAAGCCGGTCCCCGGGGGAATACGCACCTTCGGCGATAAAGGTGCGCAGCAGTTCAGCCGCGTCGTGGCCCTTGCGAAGAAAATCGTGTTCTTGCACGGATAAATCCTAAAATTGGTTGATCAATTTTGCCGTATTGGCTAAATATTCTTGGAATTTACCACAAATTGCAACGAAAATTCGAGAAATTTAAGATTGGTTGCGATTGATTCAAAGCAGCGCATCGGCGTCAGTTCCGTTCGGAACACGCCAGTTTTATTGACGGCATCGGAGAAATGAATGGCCAACTATGTAATTGAAACCCCGCCGATTGTGGCGTTGCCCATTGCGGGTTCCGACGACCTTTTCCCGGTGCGTCGCGTATATTGTATTGGCCGGAACTATGCGGCGCACGCAATGGAAATGGGGCATGATCCGAACCGCGAGCCGCCATTTTTCTTTCAGAAAAACCCGAACAACCTGGATCCTTCGGGTGAATTTCCCTATCCGCCACACACATCAGACGTGCATCACGAAGTCGAAGTTGCAGTCATGTTGAAATCGGGCGGTACCAATATTTCAATCGACTCGGCGCTGGACCACGTGTTCGGTTACGCATTGTCCCTGGATATGACCAGACGAGACCTGCAAGGCGCACAAAAGAAAATGGGCCGGCCCTGGGAAATCGGCAAGGCGTTTGAACGTTCAGCACCGGTTGGACCAATTCACCCAGTATCTGAAACCGGCTTTCTTGATAGCGGCGCGATCTCTTTGAAGGTGAACGGCCAAGTGCGACAAGAGGGCGACCTGAACCAGATGATCTGGAAAGTCCCGGAAATGATTTCGTACTTGTCAGAGTATTTTGAGTTGGCGCCGGGCGACGTTATTCAGTCAGGCACGCCAGCCGGTGTTGGACCCGTCGTCGTAGGTGATACCATGGAAATGGCGACCGATGGCTTGGGTTCCGTGACGATCAAGGTGGTCTGAACCAAAGCCTGACCACTCGCGCTAGATAAAAATTAAAAGGACCCGCTGCATTGATTGCAGCGGGTCCTTTTTTGTCGGCTCAACCGATGATATTTGAAAATGTCGGTGATGGTCGCATGACCGCGTCGGTTTTTGCGGCGTCAGTGTGATAGTAGCCACCTAGATCGACGCCAGTGCCCTGTACGGCCGCCAGTTCAGAAACGATTTTCGCCTCATTTTCCGCCAATGCGGCGGCAATGGGTGCGAAATGGGCAGCAAGTTCGCCATCCGCAGACTGTGCCGCCAATGCCTGTGCCCAATACAAGGCAAAGTAAAAATGGCTATCGCGATTGTCAGGTTGGCCGACTTTGCGGCTGGGCGATTTATTGTTGTCCAGAATGCCCTGCGTCGCATCATCGACGGCATCGCCCAGAACCCGCGCCTTGGGATTTCCTTTTGCGTCAGCCAGGAACCTGAGGCTTTCACCAAGCGCACAGAATTCTCCAAGTGAATCCCAGCGCAGGTGATTTTCTTCGACCAGTTGCTGCACGTGTTTCGGGGCAGAGCCGCCTGCGCCGGTTTCGAACAATCCGCCGCCGTTCATCAATTTCACGATGGACAGCATCTTGGCAGAGGTTCCAAGTTCAAGGATAGGGAACAGGTCGGTCAGGTAGTCACGCAGAACGTTCCCGGTCACGGCAATGGAATTTTCACCCTTGCGGATCGTTTCCAGCGATAAACGGGTTGCTTCGCGTGGGGCCATGATCTGAAATTTATCAGCGACACCCGCAGCTTGCAGGATCGGGGTTACATATTTGATCAGCTCGGCGTCGTGCGCCCGCGATGCATCCAACCAGAAAATCGCCTGACAGCCTTCGACACGTTGGCGGTCGATGGCCAGTTTGACCCAGTCCTGAACAGGTGCTTTGCGTGTCGATGCCGAACGCCAGATGTCCCCGGCCTGAACGGCATGTTCGTGCAGAACGTCACCGTTCGCAGCAATCATTCTGACGGCGCCATTGGCCGGAATTTCGAAAGTGGTCGGGTGCGATCCGTATTCTTCGGCCTTTTGGGCCATCAGCCCGATGTTTTGTACGGTGCCCGACGTTGTTGGGTCCAAAGCGCCCGTTGCCCGAAAATAGTTTACGGCTTCTTCGTAGACCGCGGCATAAGAACTGTCTGGGATGATACAGTTTGTGTCAGCCTCTTTTCCGTCCGGGCCCCATCCTTTGCCACCGGCCCGGATTAGTGCGGGAATGGACGCATCGATGATGACGTCGGACGGGACGTGTAAATTGGTTATGCCCTTGTCAGAATTAACCATGTACATCGGCGGCCGGTCTTGCAGCACAGACTCGATCTCTGCGGTGATTGTCGCGCCGTCTGACATTTCGGCGACACGATCCAAAAGTGCGCCCAGGCCAGAGTTTGGATTCACACCGGCCGCTTCAAGTGCAGCACCATATTTGTCAAAGACGGGTTTCAGAAATGCCTTTACCGCGTGGCCGAAAATGATCGGGTCCGAAACCTTCATCATTGTGGCCTTCAGGTGAATGGAAAACAAAACACCCGCTTTTTTTGTAGCTTCGATCTGATCCGCAATAAATGTGTCTAGGGCCGCGGCTGACATGAATGTCGCGTCAACGATGGTGCCTTCGGGTAATTGCAACCCGTCCTTCAGGACCTGGGTCGCGCCATCTTCGGTGGTCAATTCAATGCTGATTGCACCCGCTTGTGCGGCAGACAGTGTGACAGATTTTTCATTGGACCGAAAATCATCCGCACCCATGGTTGAAACCGTCGTTTTGCTGTCAGGCGACCAGGCACCCATCGAGTGAGGATTGGCCTTGGCGTAATTTTTCACGGCCTTCGCTGCGCGTCGGTCAGAATTTCCTTCGCGCAACACTGGGTTCACAGCCGACCCCTTGATCGCGTCAAAACGCGCGCGGATTTCTTTTTCTTCGGCAGTCGAAGGCTCTTCTGGATAGTCCGGCAGGTCATACCCCTGGGACTGAAGTTCCTTAAGCGCGGCCACCAGTTGTGGCAAAGACGCCGAAATATTTGGAAGCTTTATAACATTTGCTTCTGGTGTTTTGACCAGATCACCCAGTTCAGCAAGATCGTCAGATTGCCGCTGATCGTCGCTTAACCTTTCCGGAAACGCGGCAATGATCCGACCGGCAAGCGAAATATCTTTGGTTCCCAGGGTCACACCGGCTGGTGCCGCAAACGCGCGAATAATCTTTAGCAAAGACGCAGATGCCAGTTCCGGCGCTTCATCGACTTTGGTGTAAATAATGTCGGGGGTGTTTTGATCAGCCATATTTTCCTACCAGTCCAAAATTTTCGCTGTTCTAGTAGAGGTATCGGCAGAGGTCCACTGCTTAGCCGCGTAAAACCACCCGCCATTGGTCTGACACAAGGAGAATTTGTTACTCACAGGCACTGGGCGCACAAAAAAACGCGCCCCAAACCGGGACGCGTTTTAAAGGCAATATCATGAAATTCGAATTAGCGACGCAGACCGAGACGCTCAATCAAACCTTGATAGCGGGACACGTCTTTGCCTTTGACGTAGTCAAGCAGTTTGCGGCGTTGCGCCACCATCATCAGCAAACCACGACGAGAATGGTTGTCTTTCTTGTGGCTTTTGAAATGTTCGGTCAGGGTCGCGATGCGACTGGAAAGAATGGCAACCTGAACTTCGGGTGAACCAGTGTCACCCTCTTTGGTTGCGAATTCTTTCATAATGCGTTGTTTGTCTTCTGCAGTGATCGACATCGGGGTCTCCTTTGTGGCTAAAGGGTGAATGGCGCAGGCCGGGATGTCGTCCAGCAAGGCCCATGGAGAATATTTTCGCAAATTGTCGCGAGGATGCGAGCCTATAGGGGATATTTGCGCGAATGAAAAGCTTTTTTGCCAGCCATTGTGGTCAACGTAGTCCTGGCATGGCCAGACAGATGAAATTCGCCTGCTGACTCGTGCGCTGCCTGTTGGCGATTGTTCAGTCTGATCTGAATATACAGGCCTGATTGGCGGCTTTGTTTCCCAGATAGCTACAAATATTACCAAATCTGTTTGAATTCTTGCATTCTTGCTGCGGACATCATCGACTGTTGTGTGGGTGATGCCAGGTTTGCAGCGTGGCAGTGTTTGTGGGGGCAAACTATGTTATTAATGGTGACGGTATTGTCATGGCTGACGATCGGCCTGACTCTGGATTTACTTGGCGTCTTTGATGATGACCACGACGATGACGATGACGCAGTCGCGTCGTCCAGCGGGGCAAGGGACATCGTGCCGCTTTCAGAACTTGTTGGACCTGGTGATGCCGCTCTGGCGGATGAAGATACAGAATTTGCGGGCGGCGTCAGTGAATACGTTTTGTCGGGCATGACGCCGGAACCTGATGATTTTGAAATCACGGATACAGCGCATGACCCTGTCCCAACAGACGCGCCAGATGAACTGACCGTTGCCGAGTCCAAAGTTGATCCGATGCCAGCGGAACCGACGGCTACATCGACATCCGGTTCCGATATTCTGGCGGGCGGAACACTGATAGCCGCAGGCGTGCCCGCCCATGTGGATACATTCGATACTGAAACCGACACTATCGTGTTTGCTTATGATCCCAATGTCACGCCGTCGCCGGCATTTACACTGGATGATGGGGACAGCGACGACGAAAAATTGTTCACCATGAATGGCGAGGTCATGTTCAAGGTCGCCAATGCTGCTGCGATGTCGCTTCAGGATGTGAAAGTTTTTGAAACCCATATGATGGTCTGAATCCGGCCATGTGCTGTGTGGGGCGAAATTTACACGTAATATACTAAATTTATTGACATTTTTCTTAATGTTCCCGATCCGTTCGGTGCTATGTATGGAGCACAGTTTGGGTATCGAGGTTTTTTAAATGGTATATGCGTTGCTGTTGCTTGGGTTGTTGCCGGCTGTCTTCTTGCCAGATTTCGGGACATCGGAAGAGGACGAAGATGCGCAGGAACCAGATCAGTATCCACAGCCTGAAACCGACCTGATTTCACAACTTTTGGAAAGGGGTGACCAGGACACCCTTGATCCGGTGATCGAGGATGACACAGAAACCGGCGACGGCGCTGATCCAGCAGATCCGCTTTTGCCAGTAATCGAGGATGATATTTCCACTGTTCTGGAACCGATCATCGAGGACGACAGTCCAAATGACACCCCCACTGACCCCGATGACGAAATTCTGCAACCGACAGACGAGGATGACATCGCCAGTGCCGGTGCGCCTGATCCCGACCCGGACGACATACTGGCACCAATCGTCGAGGATGACCTGCCAGCGGATTCGGCCGTGTTACCAAGCATCGAAAGCGATACGAATTCCGAAGAGTTCCTGGTCTACATGAACGAAAACAACGAGGTGTTGCCGGTGTTCGTCGAGGGATTCGACATCGGTGCGGATATTATTCAGGTGTCCGTGGATCCGGATGTGCCGCTGGATTCTGTTTTGGTAACAAGTGAAATATCGCCCAATGGTCAGGATACAAATGTCAGCATGAACGGTGTCGTTATTGCCGTTTTGCCAGACGTAACTGATTTTGATCCGCTATCTGTTCAAATGGTCATTGGCCATGTCTGACCTATCCCATTTTACAGGTTCTTGCGCATACGAGATATACAATGGGTGCTTTGGATAGCCATCCTTTGTCAGGCCGAGATGACAGATGATTTTCCCGGATCCGGCCATTAGATTTGCTACATCCCGCCCTCGACCGTTAAACGCGCCATGTGTGCCCCAGGCGCAAATTATCGTGTCCGCCCAATGGCAACCTGCAACGATCGCGGCATCATTTTCGGGACCAACGGGATCGGCAGATGCGCGCATCCTTTTGGGATCGGTATCGCGCCAGGCAAAGATATTGGTCACTTGAAATGCACCATATCCCAGCGTTCGGGCGCGGCGTTCGCAGCGTTCAACGGTGGGGTCATTCTGGCGTTCGGTCGCGGTCGACGGGTTCAGCATGATAAACAGCACTTTGGGTTCGTTCTGGTCCCAAATGCGGGTCAGCGAATATCTATAGCGGTCGCAATCAGAATAGATAGCGGTGCTTTGTGCATCGCCCTTTTGAAAATGGCGCGTAATCATTGCACAAACACACGGCCGGGATGTAATTCGCCCGCTTTATAAACGCCTACCGCCACGGCCTTGCCCTGGCACGAAGCCCAGGCCTGATCGCCAAACTCAGCATCGGATGAAATCACCATCGCCGGGTTGCCATTTCGAAGGCGTGCTGCGGATTCAAGTGAACAGGTCAATTGCGGAAGATCGCTCAAACCTATTTCCAAAGGCATTAACAAGTCGTCCAGCGCATCAGTACACGCCAGATTTTTGATCGTTTCCATAGTAACCGAAGCGTCCAGATCGAATGGTCCAGACCAGACCCGGCGCAGAATCTTGACGTGTCCGTAACAGCCAATTGCCGCCCCAATATCGCGCGCAATTGAGCGGACATACCCGCCTTTTCCGCAGGTCAGTTCAAGCGTGACATGATCGACATCGTCTCTGGCGATAAACCGCAAATCCTCTACAAACAGCGGTCTGGCCGCCAATGTCAGATCTTCGCCGTCGCGGGCGCGCTTATAGGCCCGTTGCCCGTCAATCTTGACCGCAGAAAATTGTGGCGGAACCTGTTGAATGTCACCGATGAATGACGACAAATGCGATACGATTTCGTCGTCCGACGGACGATACGTGCTTTCATCCAGAATATCGCCCTCGGAATCGTCTGTGTTGGTCGACTGGCCCAGACGGACGGTGAATTGATAGGATTTCATCGCGTCAGTGACAAAGGGAATTGTTTTGGTTGCTTCACCCAGGGCGATTGCCAAAATCCCGGTTGCGGTTGGATCCAAAGTCCCGGCGTGACCGGCCTTGTTGGCGTTAAAGGCCCATCGCACTTTGTTGACCACGGCCGAAGATGTCAGTCCAGCGGGTTTGTCCACGACCAGCCAGCCGGATATATTGCGGCCGTTTTTGCGCCGCCCCATTAGTCTTCCTCGTCTGCGGCAATGTCACGTTGCACCTGTTCTTGTGCAAACAGACGCTTTGTCTCATCCATGCGGTCGAATGTGTCATCCAGGGCGAATCGCAGCTCTGGCGAAAACTTCAGGGTCAGGCCTTTTGAAACAGCGCGCCGAATTTCATGGCGATTGCGGCGCAAAGCAGTCAATGCCTCTTCGCGTCCGTTGCCGCCCAACGGCAGGAAATACACCGTTGCCACCCGCAAGTCTGGTGATGTCCTGACTTCGGCCACCGTGATCGACATACGATTAAGGTCGGGGTCATGAATATCACCACGGTTCAAAACGTCAGACAATGTACGTCGGATCAATTCGCCGACGCGCAATTGTCTTTGTGATGGTCCGCGTTCTGATTGTTTAGATCGTTTTGCCATGGCCGCTCAGATAATCCTGAATCGACAGGTCTGCAACAGGCTTTGCCTCTGGCAGTACTAGCGGTTAAACCGTGCAAAACCGCAGGAGCAAGATATGAGCGATCTACCAGGAATAGTTGTGACGGGGGCCTCTGGCCGAATGGGACAAATGCTGGTCAAAGCGGTTTCCAAGTCGCGCTTTGCGAAATTGGTCGGTGTTGTGGAAAGAGCCAGTCATGATTGGGTCGGTCAGGATATTGGCACCGCTATGGGCATAGCGCCAATGGGTTTATTGGTGACTGATGATCCGCTGGTGGCTTTTGCCAATGCGCAGGCGGTTCTGGATTTCACGTCTCCGGATGCGACGGTTAATTTTGCCGGGCTGGCGGCCCAGGCGCGTGCGGTGCACGTCATTGGCACCACCGGACTGGACGACAAACACCTGAGTGCCATTTCCGCCGCTGCGCGTCATACACCAATTATCCGCGCAGGGAATATGAGCCTCGGTGTGAACCTGTTGACCAAACTGACGAAAATTGTATCTGCCGCGCTGGACGAGGATTTTGATGTCGAAGTTGTGGAATACCACCACAATCAAAAGGTTGATGCACCGTCGGGAACAGCGCTGATGCTGGGCGAGGCTGCCGCAGCTGGCCGCGGTGTGGATTTGCAGGATGCCAAGGACAGCGGGCGCGACGGCATCACGGGGTCAAGAAAAAAGGGTGACATCGGATTTTCCGCCATACGCGGTGGCGATATTGTTGGCGAACACGACGTCATATTTGCAGGAGCGGGCGAGCGGCTGATACTAAAGCACATCGCGACAGATCGTGCTTTGTTTGCACGCGGGGCGTTGAAAGCCGCGCTTTGGGGTCAAGGTCAAAAGCCCGGCGAATATGACATGCTGGACGTTCTTGGAATTTAAGTGATCCACCTGCGTTCCTGAGACGTACTGATTTGCAGTGTGATCGTGTCAGGGACCCGAACGATGCTCAGAATATCAGTGGCCGCAATTTCTTTTTTGATTTTCCTGCCGTCAACGGCTGTGGCGTTTTCGGAAATACGTGATCAGGCAGATTTTGTTGATTTTCTTTCTGGAAAGACGCTCAGACGGCTTGGCATCAGCTTGAATGTCGCACCTACTGGTAACATCAGCGGGCGCGCATTTGGTAGATCCGTAACCGGAAGCTGGATTTGGTCGGATGGCTTTTTCTGCCGCGAATTGTACTTTGGTACGCGAAATTTGGGGCCCAACTGCCAACTTATTCAGGTTGACGGCAAAACAGTGCGTTTTATTTCGGATCGTGGCACCGGGCCATATGCAGATTTCAAAGTCGACTAGTGCCGGTCAGAAATCCACCGCAATTCCTTTTCTTTCCCAATCTCCAAACCGCACCGGCTCCGGACCGTTGCGGCCCCCAAGCTCTGCAGGCCGCTTGATGGGCTGAGCCTTGCGCCGACGATCCTCGGCTTCGGCCAATGCGCGCTTGGCTGCATCGGGTAATTGGCCATCGTTTGCTGCACCAGTCATCTGCGATATCCTTGTTTGGCTCGTGCCATTGATATAGGGCGATGCAGGCCAGAACAATCGTTTCAAGAAAGACAAGTATGCAAACCACCGGTTTACCGCCCAGAAAGGCCGCGATCGACCTTCTGGACCGCGTTCTTGACGACGGAAAGTTATTGTCAGAGTTGCTGCCGGGCGCACTGGAAAAACTTGACCCTGCAGACCGCGCGCGCGCTGGGCGATTGGCAACGAATACTTTGCGGTGGATGGATCGCGCGGATCGCATTCTTGGTCGTCACCTTGCCAAAAAACCACCAACGACGGTGATGAATGTATTGCGCCTGGGTGTTGTCGAAATTTGCCTTGATGAATCAGCGGCCCATGGCGTGGTAAATTCTGCCGTGGAAATTGTACGTGGCGACCGCGATTTCAGCAGGATGAGCGGAATGGTCAACGCGGTCTTGCGCAAAGTCGCCCAAGGCGGTCCGGATACATGGCAACAATTGCCCAAGCCGCAACTGCCCAAATGGCTTCGCAAACCGTTGATTGCTGATTACGGCAAGGCGTCCGTGCTGGCGCTCGAAGCCGCACATGCAAATGCGGCACCGCTGGATTTAAGCGTAAAATCTGATCCCCAGATGTGGGCCGAACGGCTGTCAGGGCAGGTTTTGGAAACGGGCACAGTACGGGTCGCCGGACATCCGCAAGTGACAGCCTTGCCTGGGTTTGAATCCGGGGATTGGTGGGTCCAGGATGCGGCCGCAGCCCTGCCTGCCAAAATCTTGAATGTGCAGCCGGGCGAACGGGTGCTGGATATGTGCGCAGCCCCAGGTGGAAAAACGCTGCAACTGGCACAAAGCGGGGCAAGTGTTACCGCACTGGATGTTTCGAAATCCCGTGTGAAGCGGTTGCAGGAAAACCTGGATCGTTGCCGTCTGCCCGCAGAAATTGTGGTCGCCGATGCGCTGGCATTTGATGCGCCGGAATATGATGCAATTTTGCTTGACGCGCCGTGTTCCGCGACAGGAACCATCCGGCGCCACCCGGACCTGCCGTATGCCAAAGACGGATCCGAGTTTCCCAAACTTTTTGCATTGCAACAGAACATGATCGATCGTGCCTGGTATCTGTTAAAACCGGGCGGACGGTTGTTGTTTTGCACCTGTAGCCTGCTTTTTGACGAGGGCGAGGAACAAATAAAAGATGCAATGCTTAATCACCCGGGCATGGTTGTTGATTTGGATGCCGTAAAGAATACTGGGGCCTCCTTTGACGGGATCACCGAATATGGACTGCGTATCCTGCCCAGTGCATGGCCGGAAATCGGCGGTATCGACGGTTTTTTCATAACACTTTTGCGAAAGCCCGCCTGATTCAAGAATTCGGCGATGACACACCGACTTTGACAGCCTATGTTGTCAGAAAACCGGGCCACAAAGGTCTTTAGGCGCGGGGCGAGGCAGGTCGTGTCAAACTTTGAAAATCTGGCAGCGTGGCAAGTGCGTTGGATGAACCGCTGGCAGGCGCGTCGGTCGGCGCGCGCGCGTCCGGCAACGGGATTTCTGTCGCAACCTGAACCCCGGACGATTGGGTCTTTTGCTAAGGGGAGGCAATTGATCGCCGGCAATTTCTTGTTTGCCGGTACCCTTGTCGAGGACCCGCAACAGTCATTGTGGCGGCTGTCGACGCCCGATCCGAGCTTTGAAGAAGAAATTCACGGGTTTGCCTGGTTGGATGATCTTGCGGCAGTCGGTGATGCAGCGGCACGGGAACGGGCACAAAACTGGCTGAGTGAATGGATCAGTCTGTATGGGCGCGGACAAGGACCTGGCTGGACCCCGGACTTGACGGGGCGACGCCTGATCCGTTGGATTAATCACGCGATCTTTTTGATGGCCGGGCAAGGCAGCGACATATCCGAGGCGTACTATCGCTCTTTGGGCCAACAGACGATTTTCTTGTCGCGTCGGTGGCGGGCAGCGTCGCCGGGTTTGCCAAGATTTGAGGCCCTGACCGGGCTGATCTACGCAGGTCTGGCATTGACAGGAATGGAAAAACACGTGGCACCTGCGGTCAAGGTGCTTGCCCAAGAGTGCAAGGATCAGATTGATGCAGAGGGTGGCATATCAACGCGAAATCCAGAGGCGCTGTTAGAAGTATTTACATTGCTGAACTGGGTCGCATCGGCCCTGTCCGAAGCTGGCCAGATGGCGGCACGGGAACACCTGGGCGCGATTGAACGCATCGCGCCAACCTTGCGTGCATTGCGGCACAGCGACGGTGGTCTTGCCCGTTTCCACGGTGGCGGCAGAGGCCAGGAAGGCAGGCTGGACAACGCTTTGGCGTCTTCTGGGGTGAAAGTCAGCGCGCCCTTAGGCCTTTCGATGGGCTATGCCAGATTGCATGGCGGGCGAACCAGTCTCATCGTGGATGCGGCTTCGCCGCCACGGGACACCGCGTCTTACAATGGCCACGCGTCGTCATTGGCCTTTGAACTGACATCGGGGCGGCGACCTGTGATCGTGAACTGCGGTTCCGGGGCCAGTTTCGGGTCCGATTGGCGCCGGGCAGGACGCGCGACGCCGTCGCATTCGACACTGGGTATCGAAGGGTATTCTTCTTCCCGGCTTGGTGCCAAACGACCAGCCGGAAGCCATTTACGAGAGTTGTTGGAAGATAGCCCAGATGATGTGCGTGTTCAGTATCTGCAAGAAGAGGGCTCGCAAGGGTTGGTTGTTGGTCACAACGGTTATGTTGGTACACATGGCCTGACACATATCCGCCAACTTGAACTTTCCAATGATGGGCGTGGCCTGGCGGGCGAAGACACGCTGGCGGCGATCGAATCCGAAGATGAAGAACAATTCGACCGGGCGCTGGATCGTAATCAATTGCGTGGAATCGCGTATAACACCAGATTTCATTTGCACCCGGACGTGGACGCCGAACTGGATTTGGGCGGTATGGCTGTTTCGCTTGCATTGAAAAGCGGGGAAATCTGGATTTTTCGCCATGATGGCGTCGCCAGAATGTCATTAGAACTAAGCGTTTATTTGGAAAACGGCCGCCTGAAGCCACGTGCGACCAAACAGATAGTTCTATCCGGGCTTGCGACAGAGTATGCGACCCGTATTCGCTGGACGCTGGCCAAGGCGCAGGACACACCATCAGCGGTACGTGATCTGGAACGAGACGATGTCGCAGCGATCGGCTAATTGAATCCTTGGGGGATAATGTAAATGACCAACCTTGTGCCCGTAACCCGCGCACTGATTTCCGTATTTGATAAAACGGATATGCTGAAACTTGCCAAGACCCTGGCGGGGCGAGGGGTCGAGTTGCTGTCAACCGGCGGCTCTGCCGCCCAATTGCGCGCGGCAGGACTGGACGTCACCGATGTCGCGGACGTCACCGGTTTCCCGGAAATGATGGATGGGCGGGTAAAGACCCTGCATCCGGCAATTCATGGCGGCTTGCTGGCTTTGCGCGACAATGATGCACATGTCGGGTCGATGAAAGAACACAACATTGGCCCGATCGATCTACTGGTGTCGAATCTTTACCCGTTCGAAGCGACCATTGCCAGCGGTGCCAGTTACGAAGATTGCATTGAAAACATCGATATTGGCGGCCCCGCCATGATCCGCGCGGCGGCCAAAAACCATGCCTTTGTGAATGTTGTCGTCGACGTAAGTGACTACGACGCTTTGATTGCACAACTGGATGCAAATGATGGATCCACAACGCTGGAGTTTCGTCAAAATCTTGCGCAGAACGCATATGCCAGAACAGCAACTTATGATGCGACTGTTTCCAACTGGATGGCCAAGGCGATCGGGCGGGCCGCCCCACGTCGCCGGGCGGTTGCAGGCGAATTGGTGCAAAGCCTCAGATACGGGGAAAACCCACACCAAAGCGCTGCATTCTATGCGGATGGCACGGCCCGGACCGGTGTGGCGACGGCCCGGCAATGGCAGGGCAAGGAACTGTCCTATAATAATATAAATGACACTGACGCGGCATTTGAACTGGTCGCGGAATTTGATCCCAAGGACGGGCCGGCCTGTGCGATCATCAAACATGCCAACCCCTGCGGCGTTGCCAGCGGTGCGACACTGTTGCAGGCTTATGAGCGCGCTTTTGATTGTGACCGCACATCGGCATTTGGCGGCATTATCGCGTTGAACCAGCCGCTAGACGGTGCGACAGCCGCTAAAATCGTCGAGATATTCACCGAAGTTGTCATTGCGCCTGATGCAGATGACGCAGCCAGGCAGATATTCGCGGCGAAGAAAAATTTGCGTTTGCTGACGACCGGCGGATTGCCTGATCCGGGGTCAGCAGGGCTAACCGTGCGCCAGGTTTCGGGGGGCATGCTGGTACAAGACAAGGATAACGGGCATGTTTCGGCTGACGATCTAAAGGTGGTCACCCGACGAAAACCGACTGCCCAGGAATTGCAGGATATGCTGTTCGCATGGCGGGTCGCTAAACATGTCAAATCGAATGCCATCATTTATGCCAAGGACGGGGCTACGGTTGGTGTGGGTGCGGGCCAGATGAGCCGCGTCGACAGCACCCGGATAGCGGCGCTCAAAAGTCGCGATATGGCGCAGACAATGGGGTTGTCAGAACCGCTGACAAATGGCGCAGTGGTGGCTTCGGATGCATTTTTTCCATTCGCGGACGGTTTGCTGACAGCGGCAGAAGCAGGCGCAACAGCCGTCATTCAGCCAGGCGGGTCAATGCGTGATGATGAGGTGATCGCGGCGGCAGACGAGGCCGGGTTGGCAATGGTTTTCACCAACATGCGCCACTTTCGGCACTAAGGAGGAACCCGTGCGATTGCTCATCTATTCCAGCGGCATCATCTTTGGGTTGGACCAGATAACCAAAATCCTGGTCGTCCATTTGATGAACTTGCGGACGGTCGGCGTCATCGAAGTTTGGCCGCCGGTGCTGACATTCAGAATGGCATGGAACCGTGGCGCGAATTTCGGATTGTTTTCCAATGATGCGGGCGTGGTGAAATGGATTTTGATCGCATTGGCCTTGGCGATATCCGCGTGGGTGATCTATTGGCTGCACAAGGAACAGGAAGGCAAGTGGGCAATGATCAGCGGCGGTTTCCTGGTCGGAGGTGCCGCTGGCAATGTGTTGGACCGGCTTTTATATGGTGCAGTCGCAGATTTCTTGAATATGACTTGCTGTGGTATCGACAATCCATACGCGTTCAACGTTGCCGACATTTCGATCTTTCTGGGTGCGTTCGGCCTTATTGCTTTCACGGGACGTAAAAAGGCATCGTGACGCGCATGATTTGTTCGGATATCAAAGGGACATTGGGTTGAGGGAGACGCAAATGCGTGCCGGTTTTGGCAAGTTTGTTCTGGGTTTGGCGTTGCTATTGACGTTGTCGGCTTGCGGCAATCGTCCTGCACAGCTTTTGAATTTGTCAGCGGGCTCGGATTCGCCAGACGAATTTGCGATTTTGCCTGGTAAACCGCTTCAGCAGCCCGAAAGCTATTCAGCATTGCCAGCGCCCACACCCGGTGGCAGCAATCTGACGGATCCACGACCCAACGCAGATGCAATTGTCGCATTGGGCGGAAACCCGTCAAACCTGACGCGCACGGATATTCCAAACTCTGACTCTGGGTTGGTGAATTATGCGCGACGCGCCGGTGTTCAAAATGATATTCGCGCCCGGCTTGCCGCCGCTGATGAAGATTTCAGAAGCCGCAACAAAGGGCGAATTTTACCGCGCCTGTTCAGACAAACCCAATATTTTGATGTCTACAGCGATCAGGAACTAAACCAACACGCAGAATTGGCACGGCTTCGGGCTGCGGGGGTCAAAACGCCGTCCGTTCCGCCAGAAGTGGTCGAATAACGATCTCACTTCTGCTTGATCGGGTTGAAGCAACGGGCCGCGCGCGTATCTATATTAAAGAAAATGGCTAACAGATTGTAAAAGATCGCTCACGGAGGTTTCATGGCCCGATTGCTTGTTGCGCTGATGTTATTGGCTGGATTGACCACGCCTGCAATATCCGCCGAAGTTACATCCTTTGAACTAGAAAACGGTATGCAGGTGGTTGTCCTTGAGGATCACCGCGCACCAGTTGTGGTTCAGATGGTTTGGTATCGCGTTGGTGCTGCTGACGAACCGCTTGGCAAATCCGGAATCGCCCATTTTCTTGAACACCTGCTGTTCAAGGGCACGGACGATCTTGCAGCCGGTGAATTTTCCAACATTGTCAGCCAGAATGGTGGATCCGACAATGCGTTCACATCCTGGGATTACACTGCCTATTTTCAGCGCGTTGCCGCAGACCGTCTGGAACTGATGATGTCAATGGAAGCGGACCGCATGCGTGATCTTGAAATGACGGAACAAGATGTCATGACGGAACGCGATGTGGTTTTGGAGGAACGTGGCCAACGAACCGACAGCGATCCCGGTTCGCTGTTTCGCGAACAGTTGTCTGCGGCCCAATATCTGAACCACCCATATGGTATCCCGATAATCGGATGGCGCCATGAAATCGAACAATTAAACCGGGAAGACGCATTCGCGTTCTATCAGCGCTATTATGCACCGAATAATGCCATTTTGATTGTGGCCGGTGATGTCCAGCCGGAAGACGTAAAGGCAATGGCGACCAAGTATTTCGGGGCAATCGCGCCGACGCCGGATTTAGCGGCCAGAACCCGCCCGTCAGAGCCACCACAATTATCCGCGCGGCGCCTTGAATATGTAGACCCACAAGTCGCCCAGCCTTATCTGATCAGGACATACTTGGCACCCGAGCGGAATTCAGGCGATCAGACTGCGGCGGCAAGGCTGACACTTTTGTCGGACCTGCTTGGGGGCAATGGTGCGACATCGGTTTTGGGTAAAAAATTGCAGTTCGAAACGAACAATGCGATTTATGCATCCGCGTTTTACAATGGTACCAGTCTTGACGCCGCAACTTTTGGGTTGGTGATGGTGCCGTCGCCAGGTGTGACACAGACCCAGGCAGAATCGGCGTTGGACAATGCGCTGGCTGAATTCATCGAAGAGGGCGTTGATCCTGATCAGTTTGCAAGGTTGAAAATGCAACTGCGGGCATCCCGGATTTATGCCGAAGATGACATTGAATCGCTGGCCCGGCGATATGGTCAGGCGCTCACGTCGGGGCTGACGATTGCCGATATCGATGCGTGGCCGGACATTCTGCAAAACACAAGTGCGGACGAAATCATCGCCGCAGCCCGGGAAATCCTGGACAAACGCAAATCTGTGACGGGCTGGATTATGCCCGAAACTGCTGTGGAGGCGACCCAATGATGCGGTTTTTGTTGATGGCTTGGATCGCAGTCGCGGCATTCCCCGCATATGCCGAATCCGATATTCAGGTGGTCACATCGCCAGGCGGCATTCGCGCATGGCTGGTCGAAGAAAAATCGATCCCTTTCACGGCATTGGAAATCCGGTTTCGGGGCGGGACAATCCTTGATGAACCGGGTAAGCGCGGCGCGATCAACCTGATGACAGGTTTGCTGGAAGAAGGCGCGGCGGATCTTGATTCCACAGGATTTTCCGAGGCCCGGGAATCGCTTGCTGCATATTTTTCGTATCGGTCCTATAACGACACACTGTCGATTTCTGCACGGTTTTTGACGGAAAACCGGGCCGAGGCCGTTGCACTGCTCAAGTCATCGATCATGCAGCCGAATTTCAATCAAGTTGATATCGACCGTGTGCGCGAACAGGTTCTTTCGGGGCTGCGCAGCGAGGCGACAGATCCCGGCGATATCGCAAGCAGCCGGTTTGATATGTTGGCCTGGGGTGATCATCCTTATGCCACCAACGAAAGCGGCACTGTCGAAAGTCTGAATTCCCTGACCCGACAAGACATCGTGGCGGCGCACCAGGCTGTGTTCGCACGCGACCGGGTCTATGTATCGGCCGTTGGCGATATCTCGGCGGATGAACTGGGCCAATTGATGGACGAATTGCTTGGCGATCTGCCTGAACTTGGTGCGCCCGATGTAAAACGTGCCACCTATCAATTGACCGGCGGCGTTACCGTAGTGCCGTTTGACACACCACAATCCGTCGCATTGTTTGGCCACCAGGGTATAACCCGTGACGACCCGGATTTTCTGATCGCCTATGTTTTGAACGAGGTTCTGGGCGGTAGCGGGCTGGATTCGCGTTTAATGACAGAAGTCCGGGAAAAACGTGGTTTGACCTATGGGATCAGTTCGTTCCTGTTGCCAATGGACTATGGCGAACTGATCATGGGGCAAGTTCGATCTGACAATTCCCGGATGGCCGAAACCATTCAGGTCATCAAACAGGAATGGGCAAAAATTGCCGAATTTGGGTTGACCGAAGAAGAACTGGCCGAGGCTAAAACCTATCTCACCGGGGCATATCCGCTGCGATTTGATGGGAACGCACCGATCGCCAAAATTATGGTGGGAATGCAAATGACCGGCCTGCCGGTTGATTATATCGCGTCAAGAAATGACAAAGTTAACGCGGTGACAATGGAAGAGATTCAGCGAGTCGCAAAACGTATCTACCAGCCCGATAATTTGCATTTTGTTGTTGTAGGCCAACCTGACGACGTTGTGAGTACGAATTGAATCCAGAGTGGTCGAATCGGATCGTTCCATGCTAATTCTAGTGGCATGGCTGCTCTGGACCCCAATATAAGCGATTCACGACCGATTATCCGGCAACTGGATGATACGGCCATCAATCGTATCGCAGCAGGAGAAGTGGTCGAACGCCCTGCAAGCGCGGTCAAGGAACTGGTCGAGAATGCCATCGATGCCGGAGCGACGCGCATCGACATTTCCTACGCTGATGGTGGCAAAAGCCTGATCCGTGTTTCGGACGACGGCTGTGGAATGAACGCTCAGGAACTGCCGTTGGCCTTGGCGCGGCATGCGACGTCAAAAATTGACGGGACGGATCTGCTGAATATTCGCACATTCGGATTTCGTGGCGAGGCGCTTCCGTCGCTGGGGGCGGTCGGGCGATTGACAATTACATCGCGTGCGCCCGGCCATGATGCCGTTTCGTTATCGGTTGAGGGCGGCACGACCGGCCGAATTCGCCCGGCTGCCTTGCGCGCCGGGACTGTCGTGGAATTGCGTGACCTGTTTTACGCCACGCCCGCAAGACTAAAGTTCATGCGCACCGATCGTGCCGAAGCACAGGCGATCACGGATATTGTCAAACGTCTTGCAATGGCGGAACCATTTATCGGTTTCACACTGCGCGATGTGTCCGGCGGCGGCGAAGGTCGCATCACCATGCGCGCCGACGCACAGACCGGCGATCTATTCGATGCGCTGCACGGGCGGCTGGCCGGAATATTAGGTGTGGATTTCGCGGAGAACGCGCTGCCGATTGACGCGCAGCGAGACGACCTGCACCTGACTGGATACGCGGCCTTGCCGACCTATTCCCGCGGGTCCGCGACGTCTCAGTTTTTCTTTGTGAATGGTCGACCCGTTCGTGACAAACTGTTAATCGGCGCGCTGCGGGGCGCTTATGCGGATTTTCTTAGCCGGGATCGCCACCCGGTTGTCGCGCTGTTCGTCGATTGCGATCCGCAACTGGTCGACGTGAATGTGCACCCCGCAAAAGCCGAAGTACGTTTTCGTGAACCCGGAGTGGTGCGCGGTCTGATCGTTTCCGCACTACGCCATGCGCTTGCGAATGCGGGTCATCGCGCGTCGACGACAGTTGCCAATGCGACGTTGGGGGCCATGCAGCCTGAAACCTGGCGGGAAAATTCCACCGGACCCTTGTATCGCGCTGAAAGGTCAAGCCAAACATCCGTTTATGGTTTGCCGTCGCAGTCGCCCATGCCGGGATTTGCTGAATCGCTGGCACCTTCTGGGCTTGTCGATCAGATTACGATGGAAGCCCAGCCTGGGATTGGCGATCATCCGCTTGGCGCAGCACGTGCGCAGGTTCATGAAAATTACATCATCGCGCAATCCGCGGCGGGACTGGTTATCGTTGATCAGCACGCAGCACACGAAAGGCTTGTTTACGAAAAGCTTAAAACACAGCTTTCGGAAAATAGCGTCGCATCCCAGGCCTTGTTGATACCCGAAGTGGTCGAGCTGGGCGAAAACGACGCTGCTGCTTTGTTGGAAATAGCGTCAGAACTGGCCAAATTGGGACTGGTTATTGAACCCTTTGGCGGTGGCGCGATCGCGGTTCAGGAAACACCGGCTATCTTGGGTGTCGTCGACTGTAAGAAGATGCTTGTCGATATTCTGGACGAATTGGCTGATATGGGTAGCAGCCAGACTGTGCAGTCACAGATTGACGCGATCCTGTCACGTGTTGCCTGCCACGGGTCAGTTCGTTCTGGCCGGATCATGCGAGCCGACGAAATGAATGCATTGTTGCGGGACATGGAAAACACGCCTCATTCCGGGCAATGCAACCATGGTCGCCCGACCTATGTGGAACTGAAACTGGGCGATATCGAAAGGTTGTTTGGCCGCACATGATTGAACTATTTGGGCAGACTTTTGCGTTGAACGATCCGTGGGTTGTTGCGGTTCTGATTGGGGGCGCATTGCTGGGGCTTGTGCTGGTCTTGTTGATTGTCACCGTCACTCGTGCGGGAAAATCTATGCGGATGGCAGAACCAATCGCGCAACAAATGAATATCCTTGGCCAGCGGGTTCAGCTGCTGAATGACGGGCAACAACAATTGGCCGGTGGATTGAACCATGTTTCCGAAGCGCAGTCAGCCAGCCAGACCAACATGTTGCAACTGATGGAAAAGCGTTTGGCAGATGTCACAAAAGCAATGAGCGAAAACCTGGAAGGGTCGGCCAGAAGAACGGCACAGTCGCTTGGTGATTTGCAACAGCGTTTGCAGACGATCGACAAGGCGCAGACCAATATCGAAAAGCTGTCCGGCGACGTTCTGTCATTACAGGACATTTTATCGAACAAACAAACCCGCGGCGCTTTTGGTGAAATCCAGTTGACGGATATCGTTTCCAAAGCTTTGCCAAAGGACAGCTATACGCTGCAGGCAACGCTTTCGAACGGGAAACGCGCAGATTGTTTGATCCATTTGCCGAACCCGCCTGGACCAATCGTTGTCGACGCAAAATTCCCGTTAGAGGCCTATGAGGCTCTGCGAAAAGCAGAAACACAGTGGGAGCTGAAAGAAGCGATGGCAGCGTTTCGCACATCGGTCCGCGCCCATATTCGCGCCATTTCGGAAAAATATCTGATCGAGGGCGAAACTGCCGACGGTGCGTTGCTGTTCCTGCCATCAGAAGCCGTCTATGCGGAATTGCACGCCAATTTCCCGGATATTGTGCGGGAAGGTTTCGCGGCAAGGGTCTGGATCGTATCGCCAACGACCTGCATGGCGACGCTGCATACCATGCGGGCAATATTAAAAGACGCGCGTATGCGTGCACAGGCCGGCGCGATCCGAAAAGAGTTGGCGTTGTTGTTTGCGGATGTTGATCGCTTGGGGACAAGGGTCGGAAATCTGGATCGGCATTTTCATCAGGCCTCGAAAGATATTTCAGACATCAAGATTTCGGCTGAAAAGGCCGGCAACCGGGCGCAACGGCTGGATAACTTTGATTTTGAAGAAATTGCCGGCGACGAACCGAATGTCGTACCAATTGGCACGACAAACCATCACGGCCCCAAGCTTGGTCAGTAAAATAGGGATGTTCGGATCACCGGCAGCGCAATTGCCGCAATGATTCCGACGGCGGTACCGATCCCCGATCGGACAGGTGCGCTGCCCAATCGGGGGCCTGCCAATCCCAACGCCCCGCAGATCACGGCGTAAAAAATAATTGATACTGGATCCATAACGCGCCTCGCTTGTAGATATTGTTGTTGGGATTTAGGCCCTGTTGTGGCCAGCATTCATAAACATACTCGAATGTTGCCTGCCATGCGTCCAGAAAAACTTTGCGCATTGACGGTGACGATCGTTCAGTCAAATCCCGAAAACCTGGCCGATAATTTCTGACTCGCGTGATTTGATATTTTCTGTAACCTTGCGACGGCTGGGTGCGAATTCAGGTGATGCTCGTCGCTGGCAGATGGGTTGATCAGGCTGCAAAGCCTGGCCGAAAAATCGTATCACAGTGTATTTTGGCGTCCATGGCGCCAGCTTGGGTCTGCCGTATCTGAATTTGGCACAAAAAAATAGGAGAATACCATGTCACCGAACAAGGGAATTCGTAAAAGTGAAGGTCGCGGAAAGCTGTTTGATTCAGTTTTGGATACCATCGGGGATACGCCCTGCATTCGGATCAACAATCTGGCACCTGACGGTGTGCGGCTTTACGTCAAGGCAGAGTTTTTCAATCCGGCGGCCTCGGTCAAGGACCGGTTGGCGCTGAACATCATTGAAGAAGGCGAACGCAACGGAACCCTGAAGCCCGGGCAAACGGTGGTTGAGGCGACCAGCGGCAACACAGGTATCGGACTGGCCATGGTCTGCGCACAAAAGGGATATCCGCTGGTTGTCACGATGGCAGACAGTTTTTCCATCGAACGACGCAAATTGATGCGGATGTTTGGCGCCAAAGTTGTTTTGACACCCCGCGCCGAAAAGGGCTTTGGGATGTACCAGAAGGCAGAAGAATTGGCGAAGGCCAACGGGTGGTTTCTAGCACGGCAATTCGAAACAGGTGCAAATGCGGACATGCATGAAAGCACGACAGCTGCCGAAATTATGGCCGATTTTGCGGGCGAGCGTCTGGACTATTTCGTCACTGGTTATGGCACGGGCGGTACAGTGGCTGGCGTGGCGCGCGTGCTACGCCGCGAACGCCCGCAAACCAAGATAATATTGACGGAACCAGCAAATGCGCAACTGGTGGGCAGCGGAGACGCACAAAAGCGTACTAATTCAGGCGCCCCGGCCGCCAGCCACACCGCGTTCGAGCCGCACCCGATTCAAGGCTGGACGCCAGATTTCATTCCGCTTGTTCTACAAGAGGTGTTGGACAATGACAGCTATGACGAACTGATCCCGATTGCCGGACCCGACGGGGTTGCCTGGGCCAAGAAACTGGCAGCAAAAGAGGGGATTCTGACAGGTATTTCTGGTGGCTCAACCTTCGGTGTGGCAATGAAGATGGCCGAAAAAGCTGAACCGGGTTCGGTCATTTTGTGCATGCTGCCCGACACAGGCGAACGCTATATGACCACACCGCTGTTTGAATCAATCGGCGAAGATATGGATGACGAAGAAATGGCGCTTTCTTTATCCACGCCTGGATATCACCTGACCTAGGCTATGGATTTGGGGTTCTGGAATCACAAAAAAGGCCGCTGCAGCATATGCAGCGGCCCATTTTTTGGATTGTGTTCGCTTAACCCTGGCGTGCTTTAAAGCGGCGCTGGGTCTTGTTGATCACATAGACCCGGCCCTTGCGGCGCACGACACGGCAATCACGGTGCCGGTTCTTCAGCGAGCGAAGCGAGTTTCTGACCTTCATGTGGTCTCTCCTCATTCATGCGGCGCGGGTGCGCCAGAAAACTGTTTTGCCCGGAATGGGCGGATGGTGGGCGTAACAAGGATCGAACTTGTGACCCCTTCGATGTCAACGAAGTGCTCTACCGCTGAGCTATACGCCCTTACCTAACGTTTACCTCGCCCTGTCCATAAACGAACAAGACGCGAGGGGTCCCGCGTCGGTCCGGTGTCTATAAAAGGAGTCGGCAAAACGCGCAAGGGCTTTTGGCAGGATAGAGAATCCGTCTATAGTGATTAGTGGAGGATGGGATGAGTATAGCGGCTTATGAACTGAAATTGCCGGATGTGCGCACGACAAGCGTGATATTTGCGTCCCCGCATAGCGGTCGTGACTACAACCGCAGTTTTCTGGAACGTTCGGTTTTGAACGAACTGACAATCAGGTCGTCAGAAGATGCCTTTGTCGATATTCTCTTCGACAGCGCGCCCGCCTGCGGCGCACCATTGTTGGCGGCCCAGGCACCCAGGGCCTTTGTCGATCTCAATCGCAGTTCAGAAGAACTGGATCCTGCCTTGATCGACGGTATAACGCGAGGCGGTCACAATCCCAGGGTCACATCAGGTCTTGGGGTGATTCCACGCGTTGTGGCCAATGGCCAGACGATTTACCGCGGAAAACTTTCGCAACATGAATCGAACCAGCGTCTGCACCAGGTCTGGATTCCTTACCATGCTGAATTGCTACGGCTCATTAATCAGAGCCACGCAATTTTTGGCGAAGCGGTGCTGATTGATTGCCATTCGATGCCCCACGAAGCGATCGAGACTATCACACAAAACGGGCACAACCGGCCGGATATTGTTTTGGGCGACCGGTTTGGTGCGGCGGCAGGGTCAGAAGTGGTCGAGCGGATCGAATCGGCGTTTGCAAATGCAGGTCTTTCCGTCGCGCGAAATGCACCATTCGCCGGGGCCTATACCACCCAACATTATGGTCGTCCTTCGCGTGAACAACACGTTGTTCAGATTGAAATCGACCGGTCACTTTATATGGATGAACACAAGGTAGAACCCAACGGCGATTTTGAGGCATTTCGCACGGTAATTGCCCAGGTCGTTGCAGAAGTCGCCGCAATTGGCGCTGTTCCGGCGTCGCTGGCGGCCGAATAGCTATCGCAGCGACCGCCCTTTCAAAATCGCATCTGCACCAAATCGTCCACGAATTGCGTCGGTGGCGCGTTCGGCGTTCCCGCGCTGGGTCGCGGCGGGGTCCAAAAGATCACCGGAAAGATCGGCCAATTCGCATGGGATAATATCACTCAGACCAACGCCGATCAGCCTGAATGGACCGTTTTCGGTAACACCGTCAAACAGGCCGCGCGCCGAAGAATAAATCCTGTCTGCCAGTTGCGTCGGGTCGCGCAGTGATATGCGGCGCGATACGGTTGTGTGATCTGCGCGCTTTAGCTTCAGCGTGATAACACGACCGGCCAGATTTTTGGCCTTGGCCCGGTCGGATACTTTTTCAGAGAGCCGCCAAATATGACCATCCAGAATATCCGTGTTGCGGGTGTCCTCGAAAAACGTCGTTTCATTCGAGATGGATTTCATTTTGGCGTTGGGTGAAACCCGCCGCCGATCCTGGCCGCGCGCCAGATGGTACAGACGTTCGCCCATCACGCCGAATTTGGCCCCCAGATCCTTGCGTTCCCAACGCCTGAGATCTGCAAATGTCCGAATTCCGGCGCGTTCAAGACTGGCGCGGGTCACTGCCCCAACGCCCCAGATCAAGTCGACTGATCGGTTGGTCAGAAAATCGAGCGTTTCAGCTTTGCCAATGGTTGAAAATCCACGCGGCTTGTCCATATCCGACGCGACTTTGGCCAAAAACTTGTTATGCGAAAGACCGACCGATCCACTGACTCCGATCTGGGTTTCCATATCTCTGGTCAGCTTTGCCAGCACCACTGCTGGGGGGAATCCGTGCAATTTTTCTGTGCCCGTCAGATCCAGAAACGCTTCGTCCAGCGAAAGCGGTTCCACCGACGGCGTCAAGGCATCCATCAATGCACGAATGGCGCGCGATACATCCACGTAAACCGACATGCGCGGCTTGACGACGACCGCCTCTGGACACAACTTTAGGGCCTGAAACATCGGCATTGCAGACCGAACGCCTTTGATGCGGGCGATATAACACGCGGTTGAAACGACACCGCGTTTGCCACCGCCAATGATGACTGGTTGGTCTTTCAGATCTGGGTTGTCGCGTTTTTCGACTGCCGCATAAAAGGCGTCACAGTCCATGTGCGCGATCTTTAGATTCAGCAATTCCGGGTGCGACACAACACGCGGCTGACGGCAATCGGGACATCGTGTGCCGGTTTCAAAAAGCGTCAGACAATCGCGACAAAGGTTTGGCATTTGGCCACATTTTTCCAGAGATCGGACAAAGCATAGTGGTTTAGCGGCTGCCTGTCAGGGCCAGATTGAAACTGTGCCGATGACCACACGACACCGACCTGTCTTAGTCAGTTCCAAATCACCCGCGAATTTGGCCGTTCAGGCCGTACTTATTTCACTTTGAATATCCAGCGCGGCCTTGCGTGGGTCTGTTGCGGTCCAAACCGGTCGCGCGACAACGATGTGATCAGCACCGGCGGCAATCGCCTGGGCTGGTGTTGCGATGCGTTTCTGGTCGCCAGGGTCTGATCCGACCGGGCGGATGCCTGGGGTCACGATCAGTTTGCCCTTCGCTTCGGGCATTTTTCGGATGGCGGATACTTCCAATGGTGACGCGATGACCCCATCGGCGCCGGCATCAAGCGCGCGAACAGCACGTTCGACAACCAGTTCCTGAACGTCGCCATCCTTGATCAGGGCCGTGTCCAAATCGGCTCTGCTCAGTGAGGTCAGAATGGTTACAGCCAAAATTTTCATATCGCTGTTGGCGGCGCCTTCTTTGGCGGCCCTGACAACATAGGGATCACCGTGGACGGTCAGAAAGTCGTGGTTGAACTGGGCCAGTCCACGCGCTGCTTTTTCGACCGTCACACCGATGTCGAACAGCTTCATATCCAGAAAAATGCGTTTGCCGTGTTCATCTTTCAGTTCGTTGGCCAAGGCCAGTCCGCCGCCGGTCAACATCCCCAGACCGATTTTATAGAAATTGGCCGCATCGCCGATGCGTTTGGCTATTTCCAGTCCTTCCAGGGCATTTGGAACATCAAGCCCCACAATCAATTTGTCAGTTGGCATTAAGCATGTCCTTGAACTCGGCTGGCGTCTACATGCGGCGACAAACACGACACGTCAAGTCGCGAAAAGGCATTTCAAGCCATGTCATCGGTGACATATTTCAACCCGCGTCCGGACCGCCGTCCGCGGCCATAATGGAGTTCGGATATTGACGCTACCTGAACAATCCACCCGTCTCGGGATATTTTTTATTATTGTCGGGATGCTGGCGATTTCCGCAAATGACATGCTGATCAAGCAATTGTCTGGCGATTACCCATTGCATCAGATGGTTTTTGTTCGGTCTTCGGTGGGTATCATTTTTAGCATCGCTATATTGCACCTAGAGGGCGGGTGGCATCTGTTGCGAACACGACGGGTTTTGTTGCATTGCCTGCGTGGCACCGCAGTCATTTTGGCCAACCTGACCTATTTCGCTGCACTGGCGGTCATGCCGCTGGCTGATGCAACTGCGATGTTTTTTGTTGCACCGTTGTTCATCACCGTGCTGTCCATCCCCATTCTTGGCGAAATCGTCGGGCTAAGACGGCTGGGCGCAGTTGTTGTGGGCTTTGCCGGCGTGTTGGTTATGTTGCGGCCTGGCTTTGGATCACAACAAGAATCAGTACCGATCTTGGTATTGTTGTTACCGGTTCTGGCAGCATTTTTTTATGCGATCTTTCAGATCATGACCCGGCTGTTGGGGCCTGAATCCAAAGCCAGCGCGATGGCGGTTTACGTGCAGGCGATGTTTATTGTTGTCAGTTTGTCGTTCTATGTATTGGCCGGGGATGGGCGGTATGCACAAAATACCGAGAACGAAGTCCTTGTTTTTCTTTTGCGGGCATGGGCTTGGCCAACGCCTGCGGACTGGCCCTATTTTCTGTTTTTGGGTTTTCTGGCCGCGATGATTGGGTACGCCTTGTCGCAGGCATATCGCTTGGCCAATGCCGCCACGATTGCACCCTTTGAGTATACCGGAATGCCGATGGCCATTTTTTGGGGATGGATTGTTTTTGGGACGCTGCCGGATATCTGGGTGTGGGCGGGCGTTTTGTTGATATCCTTGTCCGGTCTTTACGTTTTCTTGAGAGAGCGTGCACAAAATCGTGCGATCACCAGAGAGGCTTTGGTCCGCCGATAATTTTTTGCAATGTCCGGCGGTTCAGCCATCGAACCCTTGCAGGGTGTGTCTGGAATTACCAAATAAGGGTGAAGGCCAAAATGGTACGCGCCGCATAGCGGGCGGATCACAAGAGGCGCTTATAAAAGGAGAGATACCGATGGACATGGAAAAGTTCACGGAACGGTCGCGCGGATTTTTGCAGGCGGCCCAAACGATCGCCATGCGGGAAAACCACCAGCAACTGGCACCCGAACATCTTTTGAAAGCATTGATGGATGACCAAGAGGGGCTTGCAAGCAACCTGATCACGTCGGCAGGCGGCGAACCCGCCCGCGTGGTCGAGGCTGTTGATATCGCTCTGGCAAAATTACCCAAGGTATCGGGTGACGCGGGCCAGACCTATATGGACCAAAAGACTGCCAAAGTGCTTGATGAGGCGCAAAAACTGGCCACGAAGGCTGGTGATTCATTTGTGCCTGTGGAACGCATTCTGACCGCACTGGCTGTGGTAAAGTCCAAAGCAAATGACGCGCTGACGGCCGGCGGCGTGACCGCACAAAAGCTCAACGGTGCGATCAACGATGTTCGCAAGGGCCGCACTGCGGACACCGCCAGCGCCGAGGCGGGATATGACGCGCTCAAGAAATTTGCGCGCGATCTGACAGAGGCCGCCGAAGAGGGCAAGATCGACCCGATTATCGGACGAGACGAAGAAATTCGGCGGACGATGCAGGTTCTGTCTCGACGGACCAAAAACAATCCGGTGCTGATCGGTGAGCCCGGTGTCGGTAAAACGGCCATTGCCGAAGGCCTGGCCCTTCGCATCATCAACGGCGACGTGCCCGAAAGTCTGCGCAACAAGAAATTGATGGCGCTGGATATGGGTGCGCTTATCGCTGGTGCCAAATATCGCGGTGAATTCGAAGAACGCCTGAAATCAGTCCTGTCAGAAGTGACATCGGCGGCGGGTGAAATAATCCTGTTTATCGATGAAATGCACACGCTGGTCGGTGCGGGCAAAGCAGAGGGCGCAATGGATGCGTCCAACCTGTTGAAACCTGCCTTGGCGCGCGGGGAATTGCATTGTGTCGGTGCCACGACTTTGGATGAGTATCGCAAGCACGTCGAAAAAGACGCCGCGCTCGCCCGTCGTTTTCAACCGGTCATGGTCGAGGAACCGACTGTCGAAGACACGATTTCCATCCTGCGCGGGATCAAGGAAAAATACGAATTGCACCACGGTGTCCGTATTTCCGATTCTGCACTGGTCGCGGCAGCCACGCTGAGCCATCGCTATATCACAGACCGGTTTTTGCCCGATAAAGCCATCGACCTGATGGACGAGGCCGGATCACGGCTGCGCATGGAAGTTGACAGCAAACCAGAAGAACTGGACGCGCTGGACCGCGACATCATGCAAAAACAGATCGAGGCCGAAGCGCTCAAGAAAGAGGATGACAAGGCCAGCAAAGATCGCCTGGCCAAGCTGGAAAAAGAGTTGTCTGATTTGTTGCAGCGGTCGTCTGAAATGACGGCACAGTGGCAAGCGGAACGCGACAAGCTGGAAAGCGCGCGTGATCTAAAGGAACAGTTGGACCGTGCGCGGATCGAGCTTGACCTTGCCAAGCGAGAGGGTGATCTGGGCAAGGCCGGAGAGTTGTCTTATGGCGTCATTCCCCAGCTTGAGTCCAAGCTGGCCGAGGCTGAACATCTGGAAGACACCAAAATGGTCGAAGAGGCCGTGCGCCCTGAACAGATTGCGCAGGTTGTGGAACGCTGGACAGGTATCCCGACGACCAAGATGCTGGAAGGCGAACGCGACAAGCTGCTGCGCATGGAAGACGAATTGGGCAAACGCGTGATTGGTCAACGTGCGGCCGTAACAGCGGTGTCCAATGCCGTGCGCCGTGCGCGTGCTGGCCTGAATGACGAAAGCCAGCCCTTGGGATCGTTTCTGTTTCTTGGGCCAACGGGTGTGGGTAAAACCGAACTGACCAAGGCGTTGGCCAATTATCTGTTTGATGATGACAGCGCAATGGTACGGATCGACATGTCGGAATTCATGGAAAAACACGCGGTTTCGCGGTTGATCGGGGCACCCCCCGGTTATGTCGGTTATGACGAAGGTGGTGTTTTGACCGAGGCGGTGCGCAGGCGCCCCTATCAGGTCGTATTGTTTGACGAAGTCGAAAAGGCCCATCCGGATGTCTTTAACGTGCTATTGCAAGTGCTTGATGACGGTGTGCTGACAGACGGGCAGGGGCGGACTGTGGATTTCAAACAGACGCTGATCATCCTGACCTCTAACCTTGGGGCGCAGGCGCTGTCACAGTTGCCTGACGAGTCTGATGCATCCGAAGCCAAGCGCGATGTGATGGATGCGGTTCGTGCGCATTTCCGGCCCGAGTTCCTGAACCGGTTGGACGAAACGATCATTTTCGACCGTCTCAGCCGTCAGGACATGGATGGTATCGTCGATATCCAGCTTGGACTGTTGGCCAAACGGCTGGCCGCGCGAAATATTTCGTTGACTTTGGATGATAGTGCCAAAACATGGTTAGCCGACGAAGGCTATGATCCGGTGTTCGGGGCACGGCCGCTAAAGCGGGTCATCCAGCGTGCATTGCAGGATCAACTGGCAGAAATGCTGCTGAGCGGCGATGTTCTTGATGGTGAATCAGTCGCTGTCAGCGCCGGAAGCGACGGGTTGATTGTCGGTGATCGCCTGTCAGAAACAAACCGTCCGAAACCGGACGACGCCGTAGTCCACTAACACCATGGAAAACGGCCCTGCCAAACGCGGGGCCGTTTTCGAATCCGCTCTGTAATACATGTCAGTCGCACGGGCCGGGCATTCCAAGGCCGGTCAATTGAAACCCACCGTCGACGCTGATGGTCCGACCGGGCAGATCGCTGACCTTGGGGGCAACTCAAGAATGCGACCGCACCGGCGGGCTTGTCCATTCAAGCATAACACCCCCGGAACCATTGGTGCCGGGGGCTTTATCAGTCGTCATGGGGCCGCCGGATTAATGCCGCGCGTGAACGACCGTTATTTTGGCAACAGCACTGTGTCGATCACGTGGATGACGCCGTTGGATGCGATGATATCGGCTGCCGTCACGGTCGCGTTTTCAACCTTGACGCCGTTGCGACCGTCAATGTGAACTGTGTCGCCCTGAACAGTTGCAACGCGGGTTGTTTTTCCTGCCAATTGGTCAGATGTCACTGCGCCGGGAACAACGTGATAGGTCAGGATCGAAACCAGCATTTCCTTGTTTTCCGGCTTCAAAAGATTTTCGACCGTGCCTGCAGGCAAAGCCGCAAACGCAGCATTTGTAGGTGCAAATACTGTAAATGGGCCGTCTGATTTCAATGTATCTACAAGACCTGCCGCGCTGACAGCGGCAACCAGAGTCGAGAAATCAGAATTCTTGCTGGCAATGTCAACGATATCCGGTTCGCCCGACACGAGCGGTGCACAGGCTGTTGCTGTCACCAGCGCACCCATAGCGATAATGCTTTTCAATGCAAATCGACGTTTCATCGGCTCACTTCCCTTCAAATTTGATGAAAGGCGGGGTCGTTGCCCCGCCAGTTGATAAGTTACATTGCCGAGGCTGGCATGATCACGGCGTCAATCACGTGGATCACGCCATTGGATGCCGCGATATCGGCGGCAACGACATTGGCTTTGTCCACCATTACGCCACCTTCGGTCATGATGGTCATTTCGCTGCCCTCAACCGTCGCGGCCATCATGTTGTTTGACAGGTCTGTCGACATCACTTTGCCGGCGACCACGTGATACGTCAGGATCGCTGTCAGCATATCCTTGTTTTCTGGCTTCAGAAGGTTTTCAACTGTTCCCGCTGGAAGCGCTGCGAACGCCGCATCTGTGGGCGCGAATACTGTGAATGGACCGTCGCCTTTCAGCACGTCGACCAGCCCGGCGGCCTGAACGGCGGCGACAAGTGTGGTGAATGTACCGGCGTCGACTGCGGTATCAACGATATCTTTGGAATGACTGTCAGCGAAAGCTGGCGTTGCCATTATGGCCGTGGCTGTAAGGGCGATGAAAGTTCTGCGAAACATGGATGTTTTCTCCTGTGAAAGTAAATTCCCTGTTTGGGACGATGCAGGGATTACGCAGGAGCTGCGGAATTGGATGACACAAAAAAACCCATGAATGGCATTGACGGGGTGGTCATCTGCGCTAAGCGGCGACCGGAACAGAATTCCAGTCACAGTTTTGTGAATTTGGTTTACCAATCCGTTACGTTTCAATCCTGAACAAGATCGTGACCAGAGTTTGTTTGGCTTGGAATGACGCAGCGCTTAGGTGACAGTGCAGCGAATTATGAGGAGATCTAAACTATGGCCGGACGCTGGAAAAATGATTTGAAGTGGTCAGATGTGACCCCAAAGGCTGAATTTATGAATCGCCGTCAGGTAATGGCAGGCGCGGGGGCACTGGCTGCAACAGGTATTGCCGGCACTGCCTTTGCACGGATTCCAACCGTCCCCAGCAAATATTCAACGGATGCAAAGCCCAATTCCCTGGAAGACATCAGTTCATACAATAACTTTTACGAGTTTGGCACCGACAAGGGTGATCCGGCACGGTACGGCGGCGCGCTGACGACGGACCCATGGTCGGTCGAGATCGACGGCTTGGTAGATAAGCCGGGATCTTATGACCTTGCCGACATTACCAAGGGTGTAACCATGGAAGAACGGATTTACCGTCTGCGCTGTGTCGAAGCCTGGTCGATGGTCGTCCCGTGGGTGGGATTTGAGCTGTCGGATCTGTTGAACAGGGTCGGTGTGAAATCTTCGGCCAAATATGTGGCTTTTGAAACCCTGGTGCGTCCCGAAGAAATGGTAGGGCAACGTCGGCGTTTCATCGAATGGCCATATCGCGAAGGATTGCGCCTGGACGAAGCGATGAACCCATTGGCCATTCTATGCACCGGTCTGTATGGCGACGAATTGCCGAATCAGAATGGTGCGCCGCTGCGATTGGTGGTGCCGTGGAAATACGGGTTCAAATCCATCAAGTCGATCGTGCGCATCAGTCTGACCCGGCAGATGCCGCAGACGACATGGAACATGCTGCAACCGAACGAATTCGGCTTCTATTCGAACGTCAACCCGACTGTCGATCACCCCCGCTGGTCCCAGGCCACAGAACGCCCCGTCGGTGGTGGCCTGTTTGCCAAGAAAGTGCCGACTTTGATGTTCAACGGATACGAAAAAGAAGTTGCCGATCTGTATAAGGGCATGGACTTGGTGAAAAATTATTGATCGTACGCGGTTTCAGGAACAATTATGACATTAGTAAACCACATTAACTCGGTTATGCGGCGTGTGCCTGCATGGACATTGTATGTCATCGGCCCAATGCCTGCGTTTTGGTACCTGTACCTGGGTTTGACCGGCGGACTGGGGGCCGAGCCGATCAGGACGCTTGAGCAGGCATTGGGGCTATTCGCATTAAAGTTGATGATTGCGGTTCTGGCTGTAACGCCGCTGCGGAAACTGACCGGTGTCAATCTGATCAAGTTTCGCCGGGCGCTGGGATTGATGGTATTCTTTTACATTGCTTTCCATCTGACGGTCTGGCTGTTTCTGGATGTGCAGGTCGCCAGCCAGATTTGGGACGATATTATAAAGCGACCATATATTACAATCGGCATGGCTGGTTTTGTCCTGATGTTGCCACTGGCACTGACGTCAAACAATTGGTCGATCCGAAAGATGGGACCAACTGTGTGGCGGCGATTACACTGGCTAACCTATCCAACTGCGATACTGGGGGCCGTACACTTTGTCATGCTGGCTAAAACCTGGAACGCTGAACCGCTGACCTATCTGGGCATCGTGTTGGTCTTGCTGGTTACGCGCATGCGGTTTCCAAAGTGGCGCTCACTTGTCGCCAACACCTGACAGAGCTGCCTGAAATTCAGATAATTCGCCTGAATCACGGAACCGGTCAGAGAATCGATTTGACTGTTCAGGGGCGACTCGGCGGAATCGGTGACGGATTTGATCGAATCTGATGCATTCCAGCGGAATAAACGGCGCATCAAGTAGGAGACTCGGGTGCTTTTCTGCGGAAAAGCCCGGTTTTCAGCCCTGTAATGTGCTGGTGAATGCATCTTTCGGGCAACTTTCGGTGATGCACAACCCGGGCAATATATTTAAGTATCTGTTTTTAAAGAAAAAATATTGCATCGCAAAAAAATGTCATCTTTATGGAAAAAACCACTTGCGGGGGACAGGCCATATGCCTAAAACCCCCTTCACCGGCCACGCAGTAATGCAAACCGGGGCGCCAAACGGGCCTCACGGCAACGAGACGCAGACTAAAAAACAAGAGATAGAGCAGGCGGGGCGCGCCACAAGTTAGGGCGCATCTGGTTTGTTTTTGTCTCTTTGCTCTTTGAAATTGATAGTATCTGAAGAGATATGTGGGCGGTTTGGTTCAGTTCGATGGATCAGCCTCTTCATATCGCGCTACTAGGATTTAGGTCCGATTATGTAGTGTCAGCTTCACTGTTTGGACGGCTTTTTGTTAACTTTGTTAACTTCAAGCACAACAAACAGAAGACTGCCCCGGTTTTCCGACCGGGGCGATGTGCAGAGGTTCGAACGTCAAGGACAAGCGCGTAAGCGCTTTTCAACTTGAGAGTTTGATCCTGGCTCAGAACGAACGCTGGCGGCACGCCTAACACATGCAAGTCGAGCGCTACCTTCGGGTGGAGCGGCGGACGGGTTAGTAACGCGTGGGAACATACCCTTTTCTACGGAATAGCCTCGGGAAACTGAGAGTAATACCGTATACGCCCTTCGGGGGAAAGATTTATCGGTGAAGGATTGGCCCGCGTTAGATTAGATAGTTGGTGGGGTAATGGCCTACCAAGTCTACGATCTATAGCTGGTTTGAGAGGATGATCAGCAACACTGGGACTGAGACACGGCCCAGACTCCTACGGGAGGCAGCAGTGGGGAATCTTAGACAATGGGCGCAAGCCTGATCTAGCCATGCCGCGTGAGTGAC